>Ga0207756_100009_pt1 | contig 533581 bp, 542 predicted proteins | sample A23M1SouthBayCA_FD_187748 | JGI IMG/M metagenome (GOLD analysis project Ga0207756, IMG submission 187748) | Aerobic enrichment media microbial communities from Eden Landing Ponds, California, USA - A23 M1 (3) (SPAdes) | ecosystem: Environmental > Aquatic > Marine > Unclassified | place...
GTGCAGGTCGGGAACTCGTGGAATCGATTTGTCTGTGCTCATAGTTTCTCCGTACAGGTGCCGCTGGGACAGTGTCCGTCGGTGTGGGCGCGGAACTCCGGTTCGAACTCGTCGATAGCCGTCGTCACCGGCCGCGGTGCATGCGTACCGATCTGGCAGTTACTCGTCTGGCGCATCACGCGGCCCAGTTCGCGTATTTTGTCACTCTCGAACGAGCCGTCATATATATCCCGAAGGAGTTCGGCGAGCTGTTTCGTCCCCTCGCGGCCGGGGACGCACCGACCGCTGTTCTCCATCGACGCGAACCGTGCCCGTTTTCCGACCGTCTCGACGGTGCATCGATCGCTGTCGAACAGTTCGACGACGCCGTTGGTGCCGAGGCCAGCGGCTCGGAGAGACTGGGCGGTCGGTGCCATGTCGAGGCTGCGAGTGACACCGCCCAGGACGCCGCCGACACAGGCCATCTTGAACGAACCGTCCATCTCGACCGCCTCGCGAACCGCCGCGAGGTTAGCGCTCGACCCGAGTTCGACTGTCGCCCGGTCGGCAACGTCGCCGGTGACAGTCACGATTCGCGTTCCGGGGTCAGCGGCGTCAGCGTCGACGCTATCGGGCTCGGCGATGGCCCGCTGGACGTGCGCGAACGTCCGCGGCGTGTGGATGACTGTCGGGCGGCCGTACAGGCCGCGTTTGGCCGGTGCAGGCGGCTGGAGCCGCGGTTCTACGCGGTCGGCCCCCTCCAGTGCTTCGAGCGCTGCCGTGGGTTCGCCGGCGCGGAACTCGTCCGGACCGGCCACCAGTTGCGGCACGACGGGGAGGGTGTCGGCGGCTGCGTCGATTGCCTCCCGGAGGTTCGCTTGCAGGTCCGACCGAGACTCGTTTACGTAGATGACGGCGTCGCCAGCGTCCACGTACTCGGCGACCGCCGCAACCCCGTCGAGGACCGCCATCGGTGCTCCGGAGAGGAGTGTTTCGTCGCCCGTCGGGAGGGTGCTTGCATCGTTTGCGTTACAGACGACCACCGGGTCGCCGTCGGTCGCTCTGGTCGTTTCCCACACATCGCTGACCGGCTCGTTAGTAGCCGCGTCCCCGCGGCCCCGGCCCAACAGCCCGCCCCCCGCTGCAATGTCAGCGGTTCGGTCAGTCGAGACGAACGACCAGTCGGCCGGGTCCAGCGGGGCGACCCAGCCACAGGGACCTAACACTGACCGCCGGCCGACCGAGAGCGGGCCGCGCTCCGGAACGGGAAGCGACGCCGTTTCGGGGTCGTGTTCGACGACGGCGTCCGCGTCGGCTGTCGGTACTGTACCCGCTTCCAATTCATCAACGAGGTCACGGACGGTCGCCGGTGACGGGTCACCGTAGAAGGCTGTCTGTCCGTTCCTTGTGACCATCACCAGCGGTGTGGCCGCTGTGATGCCCGTCGGACCCGTCCTGACGACCGGTACCGAATCCGCCGCTGCCCGTGCCGCGGCCAGGGTCCGGTCCCCGCTCGCTGGTCGCTCGTCCGTCGACACCCGGACGACGGTCGAGCGAGCGAGGGTAGTGGGTTCCTGTGTCATACTCTGTGCGTGGTGCTGAATGATTAAAAACCCCGGCCGACCCAGCGGCCACCGGTTGCACTGGAATCCTCGAATCCCACAACATATCACTTGCTTATGCACTGATCGGACAGAGCTGGTCGGTTCGTTCCGTCGAAACAATGAGGCAGCGGGACGTTGATCCACTCGAAACGATGAACCCACGATTCGAGGAGGTCAAAACGGAGGCGTCAGCCGCGATAACCGAGGCCGACCTGCGCTCGGTGTATACCGGTATCATCCACGAGGACGGCCGTCACGAGTACTATTTCGGTAACGACACCGAGGAGGCGGCCGAGCTCCGCGAGGCAGCGGCGATACAGCTCGGGATGTTGCTTCGCGTCCTCGCGGACCGCTCGGACAGTAGCGTCGACGAACTCACGGACCTCGCCGCGGAGCGCGCCGAGGGGATGGAGCTACGGTAACATCCGGACCGGCAGCGCTCGTTAGTCGGTGGTCGCGATAGCTTCGATCTCGACCGCTGCACCTTTCGGGACCGCACCCACGCCGACGGCGCTCCGTGCCGGCGGTTCCGAGTCGAAGAACTCGCTGTAGGCCTCGTTGAACGCGTCGAAGTCGTCGATGTCGTCGAGATAGACGGTTGTCTTGAGCACGTCATCGAGGGAGAGCCCATCCGACTCCAGAATCGCCTCGACGTTGCGGAGGCACTGCCGCGTCTGGTCGGCGACTGGCTCGTCGTCGAGCAGTTCGCCGTCTGTCGTTAGCGGGAGCTGTCCGGCGGTGATGAGGAGGTCGCCGTTCGTCGTTGCCTGACTGTACGCGCCGACCGCGGCCGGTGCCTCGTCGGTGCTGATTACGCGCTTCATACGCAGCCCTACCTGGCCTCGTTGCATAAATCCCGCCCGTGTCGGGTCGCACTCGCACAACGTTTTCGGGAGCTTACCAGTTGTGTCCAGTCACTGATTGATGACGACAATCGCGGTCAGCGCCAGCCCGATACCGGCGGCTTTCGTCACTGTCATCGACTCCCCGAACGCGATGACGCCGATGACCGCGGCAGTGATGAAGTACATCCCGCCGATGGTGGAGACCACTGCCGTCGATCCGACGGTTACGCCGACGAACGTCGAAACCACGCCGACTGCTGCCGCGACACCGGCCGCGCCCGCGAACAGCAGGCCTCTGTTCGTGACAACGAGCGACGCGTCGGAGACAGCGACGTACATGCCGGTCACGACCGTCGCGGCCGCATACGACACGAACGCTGCGGTTTCTGGGTCCATCGTACTCGACGCGATGTTGCCGAACGCTATCCAGAACCCCCAGGCTATCATCGTCCCCAGTCCGAACAGGACGGCGGCGTTCATCTGCCTAGCCCCCGTATGAACCGGCTCCAGTTACCAATGAGTTCTCCGGGCGAACAGCGACATCTATGCTCGTGCAATCGACGCATCACGCAGAGTGTACGCGGCCCGCTCTCTTCAGTTCGGTGTCCACTCGCCGCGTGTTTTTTATGCCGACTCCGACAACAGTGTGGCAATGGCTAACGTCCCGGAAGACTCGTCAGACCGGACACTGGAGGACGTGTTCTATCCGGCCGACAGGATTCCGTTCGTCGAATGGGGCGAGTTCTCCGGGGCGAAGCCGACAGTTGTCCTGACCGGCGCGGTCGCGCTCCTGGCGTTCGTGACCGGACTTTCGAATCTCAGCCAGGCGTCGCTGGCTCTCGATGGTCCGCTGAGCGCCGTCGTCGGCCTTCCGTTACCCTTCGTCCGGTTCGGCGGTGTGTTGTTTGCGTTCGTCCTCGGCATCGTGACAGTCGGGCTCCAGCGGCGTAAACGACTGGCCTGGCGCGTGGCGGCTGTCGTGCTTCTGGGCCTGCTACTGCTGCCGCTTGCCACGTTTCAGCCCACGGACATCCCTCTGCTGGTGATGACACTCGTCACGTACCCGCTGCTGGTCCGGAACCGCCACCGGTTCGACCAGTCACTGGACCTCTCACCGATTCAGATTGCGTCGCTGTCGGCGATCTTCGGGGTCATTCTCTACGGGACCGTGGGTGCTTACGGAATGCGGGGCCAGTTCCTCGAACTCGACAGCTGGGGCGATGCCGTCTACTACGTCGTCGTCACCATCGCGACGGTTGGCTACGGCGATATCACACCTATGACGGCGGAAGCACGGTGGTTTTCGCTCTCGATCATCCTGTTCGGGACCGGCGCGTTCACCGTCGCCGTGGGCGCGCTCATCGGGCCAGCTATCGAATCCAGAATGGCGACAGCGTTCGGAGTCATGACAGCATCAGAACTCACACTCCTCGAGGACCACGTCGTGGTTCTGGGGTACGGAGACGTTACGGCATCGCTGCTCGAGGAACTGGGCGACGAGACGGAGGTCGTCGTCGTCACGCCCGACGAGGAAACCGTCGCGTCGCTGCAGAGCGAGGACGTGAACCTGCTCACCGGCGACCCAACCGACGAGGACGTTCTCCGGGACGCACGCGTCGGGACTGCGAGTGGCGTTGTGGTGGGGAGTAACGACGACGCACGCGACGTGCTCGCGGTCATCGCAACAAAAAACGTCAATCCGGACATCAGAACAGTCGCGGCGGCGACCGCCGAGAAACACGTCGAAAAGTTCCGCGCTGTCGGGGCGGACGAAGTTATCAATCCCCGCTCTATCGGCGGGCGGCTCCTGGGCCAGTCGGTGCTGGGCCGCGGGTCGAGCGAAGCACTGCTGGACGGAATCGAGACGGACGGCGACGGACCCGAAGCCGACGGCCCCGAGTAAACGTCCGGAAGCCTGTCACCGACGGTATCGAGACCCTCTGTCCCCTGTTTGAAGCGCGCTCTGGGATAGTAATATATGTATTCGATACTGAACATCGAGGTATGGCCACCTCGGACGCCAGTGGCATTGCGGAGATCGTCGGCCAGCTACTGGTTCCACTGTTTGCCGCGTCCGGGGCGCTCGTACTCGCGGGGTTCTTTTTTCCCACACTCGTCGGCGAAGCCGTCACCGGCCCGGCGTGGCTGACTATCGCCCTCGTGTTTTTCAGTTCGGGACTGTGTTACATCGCGCTGCTTCCGTACTCCGAAGACAACACCGCGCCGGCCGCGGCCGATGTCTTCCTCCGCGTCCGCCGGACCGATGTCCGGCGGGCCGTCCGCGAGTTCCTCACACAGCACGAGCCAGCGATCCTCACGTTCCCGGTACTCGTGTTCGCCGGGTTCTTCGGGCTCCAGGCGGCATATCCGACACGGACGACCAATGCCGTTGATGCGGCAGCGGCCACGGTGCTGCGCGGTGGTGGGCCGCTGTTTCTCGCCGCCGTCTTCCTTTCCGTCTGTTACTGCCTGTTCTTGCTGGTGGGGCCCTGGGGCGACATCAAGCTGGGCGGTCCCGAGACGGAGCCCAGCTACACCTATCCGACGTATTTCACGCTCGTGTTCACCGCCGGCATCGCGGCCGGGCTGGTGTTCTGGGGGCCCACTGAGGCTCTGTTTCACTACGATCAGCCGCCGCCGTACATCGGGGCTGCTGCCGGATCGCCGGACGCTATCAACGGCGCGCTGGTGTACACCCTGTTCCACTGGGGCGTCTCGGCCTGGAGCGCCTACGCCGTCATCGGCGTCCCGATAGCGTACTTCGCGTTTACGCGAGGCGCTCCGCTCCGGGTCTCGACAGTGCTGGCACCGATTCTCGGCGTTGACGGGCTGGATTCGGTGTGGGCCAAACTAGTCGACACGCTGGCCATCTTCGCCACTATCGGCGGTATCGCCACCTCGGTCGCACTGGTGAGCGAGCAGTTCCTCGCCGGTATCAATTACCAGTGGGACGTGGCGGCCGGTGAAGTCGGACCGGTCCTGTTCGTCGGCGGATTGACGCTGATATTCGTGGTCTCCAGCGCGACCGGGATTCACCGCGGCATCCGTCGCATCGCCGGTCTCAACGTCGTCCTGTTCGGACTGTTCGCACTCCTCATCGTTGCCGTCGGTCCGCGGTCGTTCATCCTCCAGCGCGGGACGCAGGCACTCGGGACCTACGTGGTGGAGTTCGTGCCGTTGAGCCTCCACACGGGCGGGCAGTGGGTCGCGGAGTGGACCGTCTGGAACTGGTCGTGGTGGTTCTCCTGGGCTCCCTTCGCGGGGCTGTTCATCGCCGCCCTCTCCCGCGGCCGGCGGGTCAGGACCGTCGTGTTCACGGGCGTCGTCGCGACCTCGGCGGCGACGATGGTCTGGTTCCTGCTACTCGGCGGCACGTCGCTGTTCATCCAGCAGACGGGGCGGGCCGATATCCTCGCCGCTATCGCACAACGCGGTGGTTCGGAGGCCGTCGCCGGGTTCCCGCTGTTCGCATCGTTGCCACTGGGACAGCTCCTTATGTTCCTGTTTCTCGCGCTCATCATCGTGTTCATGGCCACGTCGGCGGACACCTCGACGCTCGTCGTTTCAGTGCTGGCGACGCGACGGGGGATGGCACCGTCGGCGACGCATATCGTCTTCTGGGGTGTTTTCCAGGGTGCGGTCGCCGTCTCGGTGTTGCTTCTCGGGGGCGCTGAGACGTTACAGGCCCTGGCAGTCCTGGCTGGCGGCCCGTTCGCCGTGATATCGCTCGTGGCGGTCGGTGGGCTGACCGTGACATGGTATCGGGACGAACAGGACCACACATCCCTCGTCAGACGTGCGGTCAGGAAACTGCCGGACATTCAGACGCATCACGACGTGGACCCACCAGAAAAGAAATAGACTGCGCGGTCGCTGTTTCAGGCCTCAGCGATTCCGGTACAGAAGTTCTCGACCAGTTGTTTCCCGGCGTCGGTGAGGATACTTTCCGGGTGGAACTGGACGCCGATGTGTGGTTTCTCGGCGTGCTGGACGCCCATCACGACGCCCTGCTCGTCGTTGGTGTAGGCCGTCTCTTCCAGCTCGTCCGGGAGCGCTGCCGCCTCGACGGCCAGCGAGTGATACCGCCCGACCTCGAACGGGTCGTCGATGCCATCGTACAGCTGTGTCCCGTCGTGGCGGACTTCCGAGGGTTTCCCATGGACCACGTCCGGTGCATGGCCGACGGGAGTTCCGTGGGCCGCACAGAGCGCCTGGTGGCCAAGACAGACGCCGAGCGCCGGGTACTCCGTCTCGGCGAAAACGTCGATGGACACGCCGGCGTCGGCCGGCGTCCCGGGGCCCGGTGAGACGACGATGCCGTCCGGGTCGAGTTCGCGGATGCCGTCCACGTCGATAGCGTCGTTTCGGCGGACAGTGACATCGTCGAACTCGCCGACGTACTGGACCAGGTTGTAGGCGAAGGAGTCGTAGTTGTCGATGATGAGTATCATCGCATCCCCTCCATCGGTTCGCTCCCGGATTCGACTGCGAACGACCCCTGTTCGCCAAGCGCCTCGTCAACGGCGGTGACGAGCGCCCGCGCCTTGTCTAGCGTCTCCTGATACTCCGCTTCCGGGACGGAGTCGTGCACGATGCCGCTCCCGACGCGGAGCCGGTACTCGCCGTCGTAGCGGACCAGCGTCCTGATGGTGATGTTCAGCGTCGCCCGGTCGTCGAAGCCGAACATCCCGATACTGCCGGTGTAGGGGCCCCGGCGCGTCGTCTCCACCTCGTCGATGATCTCCATCGTCCGCGGTTTCGGTGCGCCGGTGATGGTTCCGCCGGGGAACACCGCTGCGACCGCGTCAGCGATGCTCACATCGTCGCGCAGTTCCCCTTCGATGAGAGAGACGAGGTGCATCACCTCGGAATACCGGTCGACGCGGCGGTACTCGGCGACATCGACGGAGCCGTACTCGCTGACCTTGCCGAGGTCGTTGCGTTCGAGGTCGACCAACATCGCGTGTTCGGCCCGCTCCTTCTCGTCGTTGCAGAGGTCTTCTTCTAGATCTTCGTCCGCTGCCGGCGTCGCGCCTCGCGGGCGCGTCCCGGCAATCGGCTCCGTGAGCAACTGGTCGCCATCGACGTCCAGCAACAGCTCCGGGCTGGCGCTGACGAGGTCGACGCCGGGGAACTCAAGCAGGGCCGAATACGGCGCCGGGTTCACCCGGCGGACGGCGTCGAAGGTGTCGACCGGGTGGACCGCCGCCGGGGCGGTCAGCCGGTGTGACACGTTCGTCTGGAACGTATCGCCGTCCCTGACGTACTGCTTTATTTGCTTGACGCGGTCGGCAAACGCCGCCTCGCCGCACTCGCTCTCGAACGTGGCCTGGCTCGTAGCAGTCGGCTGGGCCTGGACGTGTGTCTCACCGTGGACAGCGTCCTGTGCCAGTTCGCGGGCCTTCTCACGGCCGCGGTCGTATGCCGCTTCAGGTGATCCATCGATCACTGGACAGGCCGTCACGTGTAGTTCGACCGCCCCGTCGTGTGGCTCCTCCCACGCGGCGACGCAGTCGAACACGCCCAACTGGAGCCGTGGGAGGCCGTCCGAGACAGTCGTCTCCGGGATATCCTCCAGCTCCCGCGCCACGTCGTACGATAGCCAGCCGAACGCGCCACACGGGTACGGAACCGTACAGTCGCCGCGCTCTAGGTGTTCGCGGTCGAGTAACTCGTCGATGGTCTCGATACTCGGACTCCCGCCGTCCTGTGCGGGCGTCGCGCTCGCAGAGACTTCGATTTGCTCGACCGGATCGACGCCGAAGTACCCCCAGCCGGACTGCCCGCCGGTCGTCTCGAGGTAGAAGCCGTCTGTGTTCCCGTCCCGGGCGCGGCGATACGCCTCGAACGGGTCAGGGACTGTGACGCGCGCTTCGACCGGCACGCGAGCGCCGTCCGCTGCCATCCTCGCAGTTTCGATGAACGATTCTCTGTCGGTGCTGAACCGGATGTCAGTCATAGTGCAGTTGCTCCCGGATGAGAGGCCAATGCCTCCCGGTATGGTTGTGTAGACCAACCACGGGTTCGGACAAAAACCTTCGGTACCTCGCCCCTTTACCCGAAATACTGTCGAATTGTCGACCGCTTGTGGTTGCACGCTGGACGAATAGCCGATGTCACTTCAAAGGCTGGATTATTCCCCATCGCCGACTATTCCGGCGGGGATTGAGACGAGTATCGAACGCTTGCCCAGCCCCGACAGCCGACCGTCCAGCAGCGGTTCCCACTCTGGACGCCTGACCGGGGACTCCCGGGCCGATAGCGAACACAGCAATAATGACTACAATAATCGACGGCAACGAAATCGGCGACCAGATCACAGCGGGCGTCGCGGCGTGTACGGACACACTCGTCAGCGAGGGTGTCACACCAGGGCTGGCGACAGTGTTGATGAGCGACGACGGCGCGAGTGAAACGTACGTTTCGATGAAACAGCAGGCCTGTGATGAAATCGGCATCGAGGGGTTCCATCACGAGATCAGCGCGGACGAACCGGCTGAGGCACTGTTTTCGACCATCGACGAGCTGAACGCGGACCCGGCCGTCCACGGAATCCTCGTCCAGATGCCGGTCCCCGACCACGTTCCCAAGCGCGACGTATTGGAGCGGATCGATCCGATGAAAGACGTCGACGGGTTCCATCCCGAAAACGTCGGCCAACTCGTCGCAGGGAACGCGCGATACAAGCCCTGCACGCCCCACGGAATACAGAAAATACTGGCCGAAACTGGTGTGGAAACGGAGGGGAAAGACGCTGTCGTCGTCGGTCGCTCGGACATCGTCGGCAAGCCGATGGCGAACCTGCTCATTCAGTACGGGCCGGGCGGAAACGCGACGACAACTGTGTGTCACTCCCGAACTGACGACCTGGCCGCCAAGACTCGCAACGCCGACATCGTGATCGCTGCCGCCGGGGTTCCGGAGATGATAGACGGATCAATGCTCTCGGACGGCACCACAGTCATCGACGTGGGTATCAACCGGGTCGATGCTGACACGGACAAGGGGTACGAACTCGTCGGGGACGTGGACTTCGAGAGCGCGAAAGCGAAGGCGGACGCCATCACGCCGGTCCCGGGCGGCGTCGGCCCGCTCACCATCGCGATGCTGATGTACAACACCGTGAAAGCCGCCAGCCTGCAGTCCGGCGTCGATATTTCGCTCCCGTAGGATGGGGGCGCTGGCAGTCCGCCGGGCTACCTGCGTGGGCTGCTATACGGTTTCGACTTCGCCGCATTCCGGGCACGTGATCAGGAGTTCGCCGGCCGGGTCCTGCCCCCCTTCGATGACGTTGTGACCGCTGGCGCACTGTTCGTGCATGTACACCTCGTGGCTGTCGTGCTCACGCAGCCAGATATGGCCCTCTTCGGGTGCGGAGACGATGCCGTGACAGAAATAGCACTCGCCGTTCATACAGACTCGATGACAAGCCAGTATCAAATAACTACCTCTCGGCGTTCGGTTCTGTCGGTTTCCCATTCTACTGCGCCAGCGAGAACACAACATATAGCGAAAAAGACAGCTGTTGTTTCAAAACTAAGGTGGTTCAGGCCAACCATCCGATATGGACTACTGTTACACGGGCGACACACACGAGAAACTGTTCGAGGCATACCAGGCCGACGAAGAGCCGTTTCCCACACAGACACAGATGGAGTTTCCGCGGCGGGAACACCGAAGGCCGGAAGTCGACATCCTCAAGCGACTGTTCTTCCCGACCTGCTGGAACGCCGCTGAACTGGTCCGGGACGAACTCGCCGTGCTGGACCGTCTCGACACCCTTGGTGGCCTCTTCTTTGCCGGTATCAGACCGTACTCCGGGTCTGACCCCGCCGAGACAGTCGACGCCGTCATCGATCAGCTCCCAGCGGTTCGCGCGCGACTCAAAAAAGACGTCGAGGCCGCGTTCAAAGGCGATCCGGCGGCAAAAACATACATGGAGATAATCCGGTCCTATCCGGGGTTCATGGCGATACTCGTACAGCGAGTCGCACACACACTCTACGAGGCCGGGGCCTCCGAGTACGCTCGCGAACTCACCGAGTACGCCAAGACTGAGACCGGTATCGACATCCACCCCGGCGCTGAAATCGGCGACTACTTTTTCATCGACCACGGAACCGGTGTCGTCATCGGTGAAACCACGACCGTCGGGGAGTGGGTCCGTCTCTACCAGGACGTGACGCTCGGGGCGCTCCACTTCGAGGCCGACGAGAGCGACGAACACAGGTTGAAAAAGGGATACAAACGGCACCCGGATATCGGCGACCACGTCGTCATCGGCGCGGGCACGAAAGTCCTGGGCGCTATCACCGTCGGCGACCACGTCAGCATCGGGGCGAACTCCTGGGTCACCGACGACATTCCGGACGAGACGAAAGTGTACGTCACAGACCACCCGACTCAGGAGCGGAAACGAACCAAGTGAGATCGGGCCTGTTACCGCTCGATCTCTGGGACCTGGTCGATACTAACTATTGGTCTGAGAATGTTTTCCGGCTGGTGTCCCCGGACCGGAGAACGCCCATGCACCCGTCCACTTTTCCGTGCCACAGTGGTCTTGACACAGCGGGGTTGGCGGCTCCACTTTGTGCGGACTGGTCGCGGTCCAGCTACGAAACGTGTTGTCATACCTATACGTTAAAATAACAACTGTACCAGCATTAGCGTCTGCGGCTTGCGCGCCGTATTTCCCGACTTTGACGCGGTGTCGGGAATATTGAGGGGGCGCGCGACAATTGTCAGAGCTGACAACTCAGTTGTGTCAACAACGGCGGACACGTTCGGACAAGCGTTGGTATACTTGCCGTCTTCTGAGAGGGGTGGTCAATATCCCCTAATCGTCACCGGGAACGAACTCGGCGGCTCCGCTCAGGTTCCGCGACCAGACGCCCCCATCCAGGTCGAGCCCGTCGTTCCACTTCCCGACGACGGTTGAAACCGCGAGGTCGCCGGTGACGTTGTTCATCGTCGCAATCCGCCCGAGGATGGGGTCGACCCCAGCGACGAACCCGACGACCTCCAGCGGGAGGCCGACCTGTGTGAGAATTACAGTGAGCATGACGATGCCCGCTCCCGGAACACCAGCGGTTCCGATACTGATGAGGACGGCCACAATCAAGACGAAGACCTGTTCAGTAAGCACCAGTGGCTGTCCGACGACGTTCGCGGCGAACATCACGGTGACCGCCTGCCGGATGGCGGCCCCATCCATGTTCGCCGTTGCACCGACTGGGAGCGTGAACGAATACACCCGTTCGGCGATTTGCAGGTCTTCGTCCGCATTGCGCATTGTGACAGGGAGTGTCCCGCTTGACGACCGCGTCGCGAACGCGGTCACCATCGCGTCCTTCGCCCCGCTGAGGAACGCAATCGGCGAGACGTCGGCAACCACGCCCATCAAGAGAACGAGATAGGTGAAGCCGATGTGGATAACGATTGCGACAGTGACTGCCAACACGAGCTCGCCCAGCGAGGAGAACAGGCCGATGCCTTCGGTGCCGATTCCGGACGCCATCAACGCGAACACGCCGAGCACACCGAATTCCAGAACTCCTCGAACGATGACGAACATCGCTTCAGCACCCACCTCGAAGGCCTCGAACACCGAATCGACGCTATCCGCGAGCGCGTCTTGCTGGGAGCGGACGTACGTCAGCGCGATTCCGAATACGATGACGAAGAAAACCGTCGCCAGCAGGTTCCCATCTGCAAGCGCCGCAACGGGATTGTTCGGCACGATACCGAGAACGACATCCAGCAACGACGGCGGCGCTTTTGATTGTGCTTCACCGCCGCCGAATTCGAGCCCACTGCCCGGCTGAAGCACGTTCGCAACCGCGAGGCCGATGATACCTGCTATGGTTGTTGTCAGGGCGTAGAGACCGACTGTCGCACCGCCGATCTTCCCCAATTTCGCGGGCGAGAGCTGCCGAATGCCGGTCAGCAGTGTGAAGACGATGATGGGGATGACCAGCATGTTGAGCAGTCGAAGAAAGAGGTCGCCTACCGGTTTGACGACAGCCATCTGTTCCCCGAACGCTATACCGGCACCTGCTCCCAGTATGAAGGCGACAAAGATACGCCAGATGAGTGGGATAGATCGATACCGGCTCCACAGAGTCCGAATGGGTTGTATCATATTACACGGCAACGGGTAGTCTTATAAAAATCTCTCAGCCCCGCCAGTATGTGCAAGCAGCTATGATGCGGCTGTCTTTTACAAGATTCCGGTTCCAGACGGGTTTGTCGGTGAACAGAAAGCGCTGCCGCGGATTCTCTGAAAAGGAGGCAAAATAGCGGCTACAATTTGCTTGTTTTTAGAAGGGCGAGGGCCCTGTCACTCCTGTGTGCCGGTCATTCTTGCCGTTTATACTTGACTGTCGGTTTTCGTAGACCGACAGGGTGGCACGAGATTCAGTGACGGCCTGTTCTCCCTGTTGGTGGTCAGTCGGCCGGTGGACTGGTTTTCGGCTCGACGACCCGACGCAGTTCTGCTCGCAACGTCGTCCACTTCGCTGCGATGAACCCCATGAGGATGCATGCGAACCCACCGATGGTGGCGAGCGTGACCGGTTGCCCGAGAACGAGCCAGCCGGCAAGTGCCGCGAACAGGGGGATGACGTACTCGATGAAACTCATCTCGATGGGACCTAACTCGTCAAGTAGCCGGAAGTACAGCAGGAAACCACCGATACCGGCGACAGCCGATAAGTACATCATCGCCGCAAGCGCGGACAGCGTCCACGATGCGTCCGCAAACGACTGTCCGGGGAGCGCGAGTACGGCGACGTGGAGGACGACGGCCCCGATAGCCATCAACCACGCCTGTGTGGCGAGAAACGACATCGACGGGCTGGTGTCGTGCGTGATGACGGCTGGGATGGCAAACGCCAGTGCCGCCGCGAACACGAGCACGATGCCGATGGTACTGGCGAGCAGGTTCGCCGGGTCAGGGTCGGCGATAACGACGACGCCGGCAAAGCCGAGTACGACGCCGACAGCAGTGTTCGCGGTGAACCTGTCGTCGCTGGACGTAAGCCTCGTCAGCGCGGGTGTGACGACGGGAACGAGACCGAGTAGGACGGCGGCGACGGCCCCGGTGACGTACTGCTGCCCGGCGAACAGGAACGCGTGATGGGCCCCGATCATAAGCGCACCACCGACGAGGACGTACACGTAGTCATCACGAGTCTGTGGCCGCTCCAGCGAATCTGTGACGGCCAACGCGGCGAACAGGAGAACGGTGGCGATATCGAAGCGCGCGGCGGCAAACGGTACCGGCGGCAGGTCGGCGAGGCCGACATCTGTCGCCATGAATGCGGTGCCCCAGATTGCAGCCAACAGGAGAAAGCGACCGGTCGTTCGATAGCGACTCATTCAGTTGCCGGTCACCACCCGACGGTAAAAGCGCCGTCGAAGCGCGTCGCACATTGCCGGCTGGTGTGCCACTGCTCCAGTATACTTGACGCAGTGTTGGCGGTGCGGACACCCACTGCTAATTCTTTCATAAGCCACCTCACTATGATCCTGGGATACGGGACGGTGCATAACTGAGTTACATCAGATCTCAGAGGGGGCAGTCTGCTCACTCCCGATAGAACTCGCGTATTCTGACAGGCCTGAATAGCTACTCGCAAGTGCAGTATTTAAATATTACATTCTGAGTTTATGAACCCATATATCGGATACTTGCCATATAATACCCAAATGTGAAGTTAAATAATACAGGTATTTGTATAGGAATCCTAGAGCAGAGATATATACCAAATATCCCACTTCATATCTCCGCTCGAGTGCCGAGTGTTCGAGAACTATCGATTGATCAGTTTATAATCGGCATCTGGGGGATCGCTGGTCCTCTCAGTCAATACGCCGCAATCCACGACCGCTGGATAGCACTACCCGGCTCAGGTCCCATGGTTTCAATACGATCTACTATCACACTCCACAGTAGTGAGACACCGCTACCTCCCTCTTTCGCTCAACGGCCCTCTTCACGTTCAAACTGGACTGCTCACAAGTAACCGGGCTTTCGGAGTGAGCGGCCCCGGGATTGCCGGCTACCGATGGCAGGGATCGCGATCCACACACGACCTGTCTGCCCGCACTGAATGACGCCTCAAGCTACCGATCCGGATGTATCAGATGCGGCCGCCGAGTCGGTCGTCCGAAAAGCCGATTCGACGTGGTGGCTTGTAGCGGGTGCAAGCCTCATCTCGTTGGGACTGGCTGCCTACGAGATCGTCCCTGCAAGCGTGACACCACTCATTCAGGAGTCACTGCAGGTCGGGCCGACAGCCGCCGGCCTCCTGGTCGGGGTCATGTTCGGCACCGCTGTCGTCGTCAGTCTCCCTGTCGGTGCTGTGCTGGACCGGACCGATTCGAGGACCGCGATGGCACTTGCGGTGGGCACGTTAGTCATCGCCGGGACGTGGGGCTGGCTAGCCGGTCGGCGTGGCCAGTACCAATCAATCCTCGCGTCGCGTGCACTGGGAGGAGCTGCGTATGTCATCGTCTGGAACGCCGGTATCGATATGGTGAGCCGGGCCGTCGACGACTCTCACCGCGCGACAGCAGTCGGCATCTTCACCGCCAGCGGGCCGGTCGGCTTCGCACTCGGACAGGGAACGGGGCCGCTCATCGCCCAGCGGTTCGGCTGGCCGGCTGTCTTTCTGGCATTCATTGGCCCCGCCCTCGCGGGATTGGTCGTCTTCTGGCCGGCGAGCCGCGGGCACGGCGGGAGCCGCGGCGATGCCCCGTCCCTGCAGGAATTCGGGGCAGTGCTCCGGAGCCGGAACGTCTGGCTCGTCGGTATCCTCGGCTTCCTCGGCTACGCGCTGTACCTGTTCGTGAATAGCTGGGGCTCGTCGTACCTCACGCAAGGACTGGACTTCTCCCTGGCCGTGAGCGGACTCGTCGTTGCCGTGTTCCCCGCCGTTGGTGTGGTCTCTCGAATCAGCGGCGGGCTCATCTCGGACCGGGTCTTCAACGGCAGACGGCGACCGGTCGTGTTGTCGTCCTTCGGCCTTGCTGCGCCGCTTCTCCTCGGGTTTACGCAGTTTCGCTCGCTGCCACTGCTTGTTGCCGTCCTCTTGCTGACCGGGTTTGCCGTCCAACTAACACTTGGTCTCTCGTTCACGTACGTTCGGGAAGTCGTTGACCCGCACGTCGCTGCAACGGCGGTCGCGTTCCAGACCAGTATCGGATTAGCGGGGGCGTTTCTTGCGCCGATTGCCGGCGGAGTCGTGGTGAACAGGGCCGGATTCGAGCCGGCGTTTGTATTGGCTGGCACGGTTGCTGTCGCCGGTATCATCGTCGCCTGGCAGGCCCCAGAACCGGGACGCCAGTAGGGTAGTACGGACGCAGTTCAAACTATCGCGACGGAATGCTGAGCCCAGATTCGCACCGTCTTCGGACAAACTGATTTGATGATGGTCTGTATATTGCGAACGAATGCCAGCCGAATCGTTCACACTCGCGGCCGCGCAGGTCGAGCCCGTCTACCACGACAAGGAGGGAACCCTGGACAAGACATGCCGGTATATCGAGCGGGCCGGCCGGGACGGTGCAGATATCGTCGTGTTCCCCGAAACGTACTTCCCGGGGTACCCATACTGGCGTGGCAGCGTCTCTATCTCCAGATGGACTGACCTGATGGTGGACCTCCAGAAGAACAGTCTCCACGTCGACGACGAGGCTATCGAGATACTGGGTGAGACTGTCGCGGAAGCGGATCTCACGCTCGTGCTGGGCACGAACGAAATCAGTGATCGTCAGGGGAGCGAGACGCTCTACAATTCGTTGTTTTACTTCGACAGTACCGGGGAACTGATGGGTCGCCACCGGAAACTGATGCCGACCCACGAGGAGCGGGCCATCTGGGGTCGGGGGGACCCGTCGAGCCTGGCCACGTACGAGACGGATGTCGGTCGGCTCGGCGGGCTCATCTGCTACGAGAACCACATGACGCTCTCGAAAGCGGCGCTGACCGCAATGGGCGAGGAGATACACGCCGCCGTCTGGCCCGGCTTCTGGGAACAGCACGGTCATCCGGGGGACAAGACCCGAGCCGAGTCAAGCGAAGCTGTGGATACCTGTGATATCTATCCCGCCATGCGGGAGTACGCCTTCGAAACCCAGTCGTTCGTCGCTGCGTGCTCAGCGTACATGAGCGACGCTGTTCCAGACGGCTTCTCGGAGGACGAACTCGGGTTCAACGTCGCCGCGGGCGGAAGTATGCTCATCAACCCGGCGGGGATCGTCAAAGCCGGTCCGCTGGTCGGTGAGGAGGGGCTCCTGACCGCCGAGTTCCGGGACGACGAACGCCGGGCGACAAAGGCGTACTTCGATGCGATGGGTCACTACACCCGCTGGGACGCAGTGAACCTGTCCATCAGCGACGCGACGTTGGCGCCGTCACAGCCTCGAGAACACAGTGAGGAGACAGTCGCTGCAAACGGTTCACTCTCGGCAGCACATGCACAAGAGGTGGCCGACGAACATGACGTTCCCGTCGAGGCTGTCGAAGCGGTCGCCGACAAACTAACAGACTAACCGCGAATGGTTAGATAGATTTCAAAGTAACTATACAACGCCGCGCGGCTGAATTACTTGTTGTAGCTGTCCGGAATCAGCACGACACCGTGGAAGTCGAAGAGGTCGGAAACAGCCGCCTCGATGCGACCGAAGTTCGGTGGCAGCGCGACTGCCGGCAGATAGAAATCGTCGTTTGCGAACTTGTTGTCCTCGGTGGAGTGGTTTTGTGTTTTACTCATATCAATATAGTATACTGGGTATAGCCTTCTAAGCTCATTGGGGGATAATTACGGGTGTTTATTACGGACAATTATAAATGATTGTTAATACAGATTCCGATAGATACGTGTTCTACTCGCCGGATTAGATACATAGATGACACACTCTTTCTGTGTTGTTTCCCGTTTCTTGGGTGCTTTGACTGTATCCGTAGAACTGTTCTCATTGGTGAGAATATAGTCTCCCTGTAGCAATAGGGGCTATTTGGGACGGCAGTCAGTTTTTTATTTTTGCCCTCGTGTGTGCACCTGTGCATGTAAACATTCACGTGGTTACCCCGCGTATATACAGCAGTTCACATATCATGGCGCTCAGTTGTCGAACTGGTGTTCGTCTTTGACGCTTCGATAGCGGCCTCTGTACCACAAAATGTCAATAACGACTAAGATACATATCGAACACGAACGCCTCGCTCTGGTTCCAACCTTACAGAACCTCGAAGACATAACAATCCGTGTCATCACGCAGGGGAACACCGATCCGGGATCGACTGTGTTCCCGTTTCTCGTCGAGTATCACGACAGAGAGCGACTCGAAGAGATGCTCGATACCGACCCGACGGTCCAAAGCTACGAACTTGTCGACTGGACCGAACAGACCGGCATATACTACATCGAGCACACTCCCGAGACCAAACTGATCAGCTCTGTCGTTACCGATGTCAACGGGTTTCTCGTCCATACAGAGACGAAGGGCAACGGGTGGCTCGTCCGACTCCTGCTCCCCGACCGTGAGGCGCTCAACACGATCTGGGAGTATGCCAGCGAGAACGATATCTCGCTCGATATCATCGAAATATACGGAAACACGGACACCGGCGGTGAGTCATCATACGGGTTGACCGATGAACAGCGGACCGCGCTGATAACCGCGTACGAAAACGGCTATTTCGGAGAACCCAGGGACATCTCCTTGAACGAAGTCGCCGAAGAAATCGGACTGTCCTCGACAGCGATGAGCGGCCGACTCCGCCGTGGGATGCGGAACCTCATTGCGGCGACAATAATTGACAGAGAGGAGTGATTTCGCAGATCCGACACCGGAGAGCACTCAGAGGCCGCCCATTCGATACATCCGCTTTTAGACCTACTTTGTGAGAGTATGCTATTTTTGGGAGTGCGTTCCCTAATATGCGCACAAATCCTCCAAAAGTATCTGTAGCTATCCTATACGACCTACACTCAACCGCAATCGGCTACTCAAACCGTCCGCTCGAATCCTTTTTGCGGTAGACCGGACGCAATGACGTCGTGTCTTTATTGTATCCCAGCCAGACGCTCAACGCTGTCGCGGCGAAGACCAGATACACGGGAAACAGGAGGATAAGTACGTATCCAGCAAACAGCGGTGTCAAGACGCCTAGCCAGTATAACGTCGCAATTCCACCGAGTCCACCGACCGCACTCGCGACAATGCCCAGGCGAAACGCCTGAGCAGCGGCGGGACCGGGCGACAGGTGAATCGTGTCCATACGACAGTTAATATGGCTGAACCCCATAAGTCGCGCGCGAGACGTGCTATCGCGTTCCTGGTTAGCATTGGTGTGGCCCCGTCTCACTGGTTTGGTCACAAATGGCGGGATTACAGCACCCGAGAGCGACCTTGTGCCCCTTGCAACCGTGTCCCCCCAACTCGGCCAACGGGATTGATACGTCGTTTCGAGCGGAGGCCTCGTTCATGGGCTGGGATGGATTTATTATTAGCAGCCCGACAAAGGAGTGTGTATGAAGCTCTCGCTGATCGCCGCCGTCGCGGCAAACGGAGTGATCGGTGTTGACGGCGACGTACCGTGGCAGTATCCCGAGGATCTGACACATTTCAAACAGACGACTATCGGCCATCCAGTAGTTATGGGACGGCGGACCTTCGAGAGCATCCGGCGTGATCTCGGCGGCCCACTTCCGGAGCGCCTGAACATCGTTTTGACCTCGACACCGCAACAGTTTCCTGACACTGTTACGGCCGTTACCTCGACGAAGGCGGCGTTAGCCGAAGCAAACGACAGTGGGGCATCGACGACATACATTATCGGTGGCGCCACCGTGTACGAGCAGTTTCTGCCGCGGGCCGACGAACTGCTCCTGACCGAACTAACTGCGGCTTTCGACGGCGACACTGTCTTCCCGACCGTCGACTGGTCCTGCTGGACCGAGACTGAGAGAACGGCACATAGCGACTTCGACATCGTCAAATACACTCGTACCAGTGGTGGGACGGCATGACCTATCAGCAGGCAGTCACAACTTAACTTCGTCGTGTTCCCTGCGGTCTGTTCTGTGGATACGGCTGCCAGTGTCGATAGAGTCGTACCAATATTCTGGTGGAATATTCATGCACAGGGGTCGTTAGGCTACAGTTTCGAAACCCTCGCTGACCACACAGACCCACACCCGTATATAAACCCCAGAAGCAAGTAACAATATCTTTTATTAGTATTTCTCATCTTCTTTCATAGGCATGACCGGTAACGAGGAACATCCTAACCATCCCAGTGTCGACCAGTCAGACCGGACAGTACCCCGTAACCTCCGCCAGACTGGTGACCCCAACATCGAGATGTTGGTGTCGACGCGCGTTCGAAAGTCCCCGTTCTTCCACAAATCCTTCAACGAGGAGGGTGCCTGGCGAGCGACCGTCTACAACCGTCTCTATCACCCGCGCGGCCTCATCGAGCCCGAGGACGGCGGCGTGATGAAGGAGTACGACGCACTGACCAACACCGTCACCCTCTGGGACGTCGCCGTCGAACGCCAGATTCGTGTCAAAGGGCCAGACGCCGAGGCGCTGACGAACTACGTCGTCACCCGCGACGTGACGGGCATGGACGCCATGGACGGGAAGTACGTCATCCTCTGTAACGAGGACGGCGGCGTCCTCAACGACCCCGTCCTCCTGCGCCCCGAGGAAGACGAGTTCTGGTTCTCCATCTCCGACTCGACGCTCATGCAGTGGCTACAGGGCGTCAACGTCGACAACGACTTCGATGTCGAGATCGACGAGATCGACGTCGCGCCGATGCAGATCCAGGGGCCGAGGGCGCTCGACGTGATGGTCGACGTCGTCGGCGACAAGGTCAAAGACGTCCCCTACTACGGCCTGATGGAGGCCGAAATCGACGGCTGTGACGTGCTGATCAGCCAGACCGGCTTCTCCGGCGAGGAGGGCTTCGAGGTCTACGTCAAGGAGGCCTCGAAGTACGCCGAGCGCGTCTGGGACCCGGTCATGGCGAGTGTCAAGGACCACGGCGGTCGCCAGATCGCGCCCGGCCATCACCGCCGGATTGCGGCCGGAATCATGTCCTGGGGCCAGGACCTCGACCACGAGACCTCGCCGTTCCAGGTCAACCTCGGCTACCAGGTCCCCGACGACAAGGAGGCCGACTACATCGGGAAGGAGGAACTCCAGCGGCAGAAGGAACTCATCGAGAACGGCGAGTACCCGTTCGAACACAAACTCATCGGCCTGAAGATGGCCGGCGAGCCGATCCGCGACTACGCGCCGGACTTCTGGCTCATCTCCGACCCCGACACCGGCGAGGAGTGTGGCTACCTCACCTCGCCGTGGTGGAACCCGGACCTCGAGACCAACATCGGCATGGGCTTTGTCCCGGCTGAGAAGATCCAGGAGGTCTCTGACACGCCGCTCAACGACGAGATCTACGACGAGGAACTGGACCTGGAGTTCCGGGTTCACCTCCCCGACGAGTACGCCGAGGAAGCCGGTGAACCGGTGTTCGCGACCGCCGCGAAAGTGCCGTTCAAGGAGTCCGTCAATCCGAGCGCCCGGGAGCAGGCGAAGCTCAACGCGCGGAAAGAGGCCGAAAGCGACGACTAATCCCCACTCCGTCTGTCCCACTTTCGATTCGTAGCCCTGCGACGTGGGGATATCGCGACGCCCGTTTTCGTGAAACCTAGCGATCAAGAGTCGAATATTTCTCGCTTGAGCTTCGCCGAGATGCTGTCCTCGGTCTCCGTTTCCCACGCCGTTTCCACGGTCACTTCTAGCTCCGCACACACCTGTTCGATATCGCTGAGGACGGTCGCGAACCGACCCGCCTGTCCGACCGCCTCCTCGCCCTGTTGTAACCTCCGGACGGTTATCTCCTCCATCTTGAACGGCCCCTCGCCGCCACCGCCGACGAAGACCACGACGGTTCGCGTCCGGTCGTCAACTGTTTCGACGAGCACGGAAACCATGAGCCATGAATCATCGTAGGTGGACCCGCGTTCGTAGGCGATCTGCGTGAACCCGGGACCCGCGTATCGATGGAGGTTGCGGACACCACGCTTGTTGAGCGAACGCTTGGCTTCCATCGCCTTGGTTTCCAGAAACGAGTCCGCGAACGCGTCGGCCTCTGGGCCGCGAAGCGTCAGGTTGCAGGCCTCCATACCTCAGGATGGACGGCCGTGACACAAAACACTTCTACCGATCCAGCGCCTCTAGCCCGCCCCGCTCTATTCGTACAGCGTGTACTCGTCGGTCAGTTCGTCCACGCGGTCGCTGACCGCGGCAATGACGTCATCATCGTGTGGCGCGTCGACGACCTCACAGATGAGGTCCGCGACCTCACGGCAGGCGTCTTCGCCGAACCCGCGCGTCGTCAGAGCCGGCGTCCCCGCACGGATACCCGAGGGGTTGAACGCCGAGCGAGTCTCGCCGGGGACGGTGTTGGCGTTGAGGACGATGCCGGCCTCTTCCAGCGCTTCCTCGACCTCCTTCCCGGTCGTATCCGGGTGGGACGGCCGGAGGTCGATAAGCACCAGATGGTTGTCCGTCCCGCCGGAGACCAGCGAGAGGCCGTGCTCCCGTAATTGCTCGCCGAGGGCGACGGCGTTGTCGACGGTCTGCTGTGCGTACTGCTCGAACTCCGGTGCCAGCGCTTCGCCGAAGCCGACAGCCTTGCCGGCGATACAGTGCATCGCTGGGCCGCCCTGGGAGCCGGGGAAGACGGCTGAATCGATGTCGTCGGCGTGTTCCTCGCCGCACATGATGATGCCGCCGCGGCCGGCGCGGATGGTCTTGTGTGTCGAGCCAGTGACGAAGTCGGCGACGCCGACGGGAGACTCGTGAACACCCGCCGCCACCAGCCCCGTGATGTGGGCGATGTCCGCGAGGTGGTAGGCGTCGACCGCGTCGGCGGCTTCCTGAATCCGTTCGAAATCGACTTCCCTTGGATACGCCGAGTATCCCGAGACGATGATGTCCGGGTCGAAGGATTCGGCTGTCTCACGGAGCCCCTCGTAGTCGATGTACCCGGTCTCCGTATCGACCTTGTACTGTTCGACATCGTACACCTGGCCGGCGAAGTTCGCCGGGTGGCCGTGCGAGAGGTGGCCGCCGTGAGTCAGGTCCAGCGAGAGGATTTTGTCACCGGGTTCGAGTGCGGCGAGATACACGGCCATGTTGGCCTGCGAGCCCGAATGCGGCTGGACGTTGACGTGGTCCGCGCCCCACAGGGCCTTCGCGCGGTCAATCGCCAGTTGCTCGACCTCGTCGGCGTAGGTACAGCCGCCGTAGTAGCGCTCGCCGGGATACCCTTCCGCGTAGTTGTTCGTCAGCTCGGAGCTCTGTGCCTCCATCACAGCCTCGCTAACGTGGTTCTCGCTGGCGATCATCGCCAGCGTATCGTTCTGCCGCTGGCGCTCGCCATCGAGCGCGTCAGCTACCGCTGGATCCGCTTCGCGAACAGTATCGTACGTCATACGCCACTCGAGGGGCTGGTGACGTAATAATCTGCGTCCCGACGCAACCTGACAGACCGATGGTTGGTTGTGCGGGGCGGCCGTCGCCGCGACGCACGCTGTCCCGACGGCGGTTGAGGCTGGCGTACAGTACGCCTGGCTCCGTCGAGCGGACAATATTGCATCTCAACACAGATTCATAAGTGATTTGTTCATACATACCAATGTACATGTCTGAACAGACAAGACGTGACCTTCTGAAACGACTCGGGGTCGGAAGCACAGCCGGTGTCGTGTCGCTGGCTGGATGCGCTCAACAGTCAGACGACGGCGGCGGTGACGGCGACAGTGGCGGAGAGACGGCGGCCACGGAAGCCGGTGACGAGTCGACGAACACGGAAAGCGGCGATGGTGAAAGCGGTGGCGGTGAATCGATTACAATCGGGACGCTGTTCCCGGTCACGGGCACCAACAGCGCATACGGCGGTGGCCATCAGAAGGCCGCTAACCTCGCGGCCGAGGAGATTAACGAGGCAGGTGGGCCACTGGACCGTGAGATCGAAACGATCAACCGCGACACGGAGGGGAACCCCTCTCGGGCGGCCCAGAAGTTCCGGACGATGATAAACGAAGAAGGCATCGTCGGACTCGTGGGCCCGTACTCAAGTGGTATCGGGACCACACTCGCGCCGGTCGCTCGGGACAACCGGGTGATGGAAGTGAGCAACGGAAACACGTCTCCAGCACTCGCGACCGCGGGCGTCAACGAGGACAACGACGTGAAATACTACGGTCGGACCGCACCCAACGACGTCCAGCAAGCGCTCGTCATGGGTCGGATACTGAACCAGCGCATCGAGGCCGAGACCGCATCGTTCCTCTACGTCGACAACCCCTATGGTCAGGGGCTCGCCGAGCAGGCCAGCGAGAACTTCGAGGGTGAGACGCTGAGCATGGTCGGCTACTCCCAGCAGACGAACGACTACACGTCGACGCTGGACTCAGTATTTGAAGACGACCCAGACGCAGTGGGGGCGGTGATGTACCCGGGGAACGGTCGGACGATACTGAACCAGTGGAACCAGGGCGGCTACGGCGGACAGTGGGTCGCCGCCGAGGCTATCCTCGCACCCCAGCTCCTGTCGGACCTCTCCGACATCGTCGAGGGCATGTTGATCACGTCCCCGCAGACCGCCAACAGCGAGACGTTCATCAGCAACATGGGCGGTGAGAGCGCGGTTACGCAGTTCGCGCCCCACGCCTACGACGCGACTTACCTGGAGGCGTTGGCGATACAGCAGGCCGGGGAAGCCAGCGGGACAGGTATCGCGGAAAATATCCGTAGCGTCTCCCGAGGTGAGGGGACAACAGTCGGTGTCGGGGAGTTCCAGGCCGGTAAGGAGGCGCTCGCAAACGGTGAGAGTGTGAACTACGACGGGGCCTCCGGCTCGGTCGACCTCAACCAAAACCTCGAGCCGGTCGTCCCCTACCGTATCCTCGAAGTGACCGACGGCGAGGCCGAAGTCATCCAGGAAGTCCCCCTGAGCTACTTCGAGGGCAAAATGTAGCGGGCATCAGTCTTACAAGTCGGTCCCGTCGAACGCCATGGATGTCCGCTCGACGCCACTGACGCATATGGTGTGTGGCTTTATTTCGCCGACAGGTATACTACAGGTATGAGCGTCGATATCGAGCCGGAGTGGCAGCCGGCGACGAAGCTGAACGTCATCGGCGGCGCGCTAGATTTCACGGCGCTGGATCCGCTCCCGGAGGGGGTTACCCGCGACCAGATCGAGGAAATCTGCTACACGGTCCGCGAACTCTACGGCGACTACGTGGACGAAATCGTCGCCGAGACGACCCTCTCGCAGCGGGAGGCCCAGACGTGGGTGCTCCGGACCCTCGCTCACGACGGCACCGAACCGCTCTCGTACGAAGCTATCGGACTGTACATCTGGGCCATCGGACGGGCGACTGAGGGCGATCCACTGTCGCGGACCATCGTGACGGAGTATTACGACCGAGCCGAAGCGAAAGTGGAGCGAGCCGAGGCGACAGTCAAGCGGACCGGGCCACCGCCGTACCCGGACGACGTGTACGACGACCCCGCAATGCTCTGGGTCGATACACCGGTGGCCGAGCGGCTCCAGCGACACCGTGGGCCCGACGAGACGTTCAGTGACTGCCTCGCCCGACTGCTGGACGAGTCCGTCTCGACGGTCCCGCTGGAAGCGTTCATCGAGGCCTATCGGACTGAGCGGGATGCCGACTACGTGGCAGTCGATACCGTCTATCCCGACTGGGACGCCGAACTGCGTGTGGTCGTCGGGGTGCCGGCGGGCGGCGCGGAACCGGGCGTGGTCGCGGACGCCACGGCGCTGCGAGTGGACGACCGAACCTACGATTTCACCGTCAGCGAGGAGTCGGACCCCATCCACGCGGACTCCCACCTCGTCGTGTACGCTGAGACAGGCGACGCGTCGGTTGCGATAGCGGACGGAACTGAGCGTCTCGGGGCGGCACTAGCGGGCGTCGAGCGTTCGCTCCCGGACCTCGTCTCGCGGCTCCGCTCCGTGGGCGCGACAGCGCTCGCCATCGGGACCGAACCCGCCGGCGCCGGGGCACACCTGTTCCCGGTTTTCGAGGCAGAACCCGACGACGAACCGCTAGCCGCTATCGAACGGATCCCGCTAGACGAGCGGACGCTGAGCGTGGGTCGGGTCTCGCCGGTGACGGTGGCTGCGTATCGGGAGCGAAGCGAGACGACGAGACTGCTGTGGGCACGCGGTAACGGGACCTTCGAAGCAAAAGCGCTGCCCGATGACCCGCCGGACCGTCGGGAACTGATTCCGGACGCGGTGCTCAGAACGAGCACTTAGCCGCCGAGATACAGCTCACCGACCTCGTCGCTGTCGAGCAGATCCTGCCCGCTTCCCGCGAACTCGTTTTCCCCCATGTCCAGTACGTAACCTCTGTCCGAGACTGACAGCGCCTGCCGGGCGTTCTGTTCGACCATCAGAATCGCCGTGTCGGTCTCGTCGCGGATTCGGACGAGGCGGTCGAACATGTCGTCCACGAGGTCCGGAGCCAGGCCTGCCGAAGGCTCGTCGACGAGGATGAGTTCCGGGTCGAGCATCAGCGCCGATGACAGCGCGAGCATCTGCTGTTGCCCGCCAGACATGGTCCCGGCCTTCTGGTTCTGTCGCTCACCGAGCACCGGGAACCGGTCGAAGGCCGCCTGGAAGTCCGCCTCGCTCACGTCAGCGTCGATATAGGCCCCCATTTCGAGGTTCTCCCGGACGGTGAGGTTCGGGAAGATGTTCTCCCGCTGGGGAACGTAGCACAGCCCCTGTTCGGTCACCTCGTCGGCCCGGAGGTCGGTGATGTCGGTCCCGTCGAACCTGACTCGCCCCGCCCAGCAGTCGATGAGGCCGTAGATAGCCTTCATCAGCGTCGACTTCCCGGCCCCGTTCGGACCGATGATAGTGACGATCTCCTCCTCACCGACGTCTATGTCGACACCGTGGAGAATCTCGGCGTCACCGTACCCGGAGACAACGCCCCGTGCTTCGAGCAGTGCCATCTCAGTCCACCCCCAGGTAGGCGTCGATGACACGCTGATCGTCCCTAATCGTGGCCGGTTCACCCTCGACCAGTTTCTTGCCCTCGTTCATGACGATGATTGTATCACAGAGGTCCATGATGACTTCCATGTCGTGTTCGACGATACAGAAGGTGTAGCCCTCGTCCCGCAGGGCCCTGATACGGTCGGTCAGCTTCTCGGTCAGCGCCGGATTGACGCCCGCGACCGGCTCGTCGAGGAGGACGAGCTTCGGGTCCAGCATCAGCACCCGCCCCAGTTCCAACAGTTTCCGCTGGCCGCCCGAGAGGTTGCCAGCCAGTTCTTCGGCGACGTGGTCGATTTCGAGCAGTTCCAGCATCTCCGTCGCCCGCTCGTACAGTGCATTCTCTTCCTCGGCGACGGCGTCACGGCGGAACCACGCGTTGACAAGCTTCTCGCCGGTCTGTTGCTGGGGGGCGAGCATCAGGTTCTCACGGGCGGTCATATCGCTCAGCTCCCGCGTAATCTGGAACGTCCGGGCCAGCCCTTCCCGAGCCAGCATGAACGGCCGACTGAACTTGTGGCCGTCAGACGCGGTCTTGAGTCGCTCCTGCCCGAGGTACACACCGGCCCCGAGTCCCGCGCCCAGCGCGCCAACGCCCAGACTGGTCGCGGTGCCGAGACCGGCGGCCCCGACGGCCGCGACGGCACCGATACTCCCGAAAGTGAGTCCGGATGCACTCCCCCAGATGAGCCGCTCGTCGCTGCTTGCCGTCATCAGGTCCTGTAACGGCTGTCCGTCGTAGCGGACGGTCCCGCTGTCGGGCTTGTAGAACCCGCTGATGAGGTTGAACGTCGTGGTCTTGCCGGCGCCGTTCGGCCCGATGAGTCCCGTTATCGACCCCTCTTCGATGTCGAAGGTAGCGCCGTCGACGGCGACGATGCCGCCGAAGGTCTTTCGGAGGTCCTCTACTTCGAGAATCGCGCTCATTCGTCGTCACCCCCGTCTGCACGGGCAGCCACGCCGCCCTCCTGCTGTGGGGTGTGGGTTTTGTCGCCCTCTCTGGGCGTGCTGTAGTTCGCTTTCCCCAGCAATCCGTCCGGCAGGTAATACAGGACGATGAGGAACAGAATCCCCATGACGACGAGACGGAACGCGACCACGTTGACGCGCAGTGCTGGCGGGAAAAACGAGGCTATCTGGGTCGTCGCCTGCTGGAAGGCCCAGAAGACGGCGGCACCGAGGATTGTCCCTTTGTTGTTGTTGGGCCCGCCGATGAAGACGATGAGCAGGGCGATGAACGTCACCCGTGGCGCGAACGTGACGAACGTGAGACCCTGGGTGTACACGGCCCAGAGCGCGCCCGCAAAGCCGGCCAGCGCCGAGCCGATGACCATGCTCTGAATCTTGTACACGAAGGGGTCCTTACCCAGTGAGCGCACCACGTCTTCGTCGTTCCGGACCGCGCGAAGCACGCGGCCGAACGGCGACCGGGCGGTCAGTTCCAGTAAGTAGTAGGCTCCGATCATGAACAGGACAAAACCGGCCAGCAGGAAGCGCTGATAGTCGACCTGCACAGTCAGATTCCCGACGACAGCCGCGATGTAGTCCACGCCGACATCCCCGCCGAAGGCCAGTATCCACACGAGGTTCTGCAGCAACGCTTTGAGCGCCGGCCCGAGTTGCCCGCTACCGAGGGGCCCGACTATCGGAATGACGAAGTACCAGATAGCGACGAACCACAGCGCCGCTGCGCCGACAATCTGTACTTTCGCCTCGGCGAACCAGTCCAGCGACTGAACGGCACGGTAGAATCCGCCGACGACGGCTCCGAGCAGGAGCAGACTGCCGGCGATCTTGACTGCGACGGCATCGGCGAAGGGGATCGGTAGCAAGGCGACGAGGAACCCCGTACCGAGGGCGATACCGCTCAGCCACTCACGACGGGAGAGTCGTCCGAACTGTCGAGCCAGGACCGCAATCAGTACGAGCCAGGTGAACGCGGAGACCAGCACGCCGACCAGCAAGATGCGGTCCGCGACGGCCAGCAACACCGCCATGAGCACGGCAGCGACGATGCCCCCGGCGGCGGCGATCTGGACCTTGTTCGCGAGCGGGCCGTCGGGACGACCCAGCGTCGAGAGCCCGAACGAGCCCGCGAGGTACAGCGTCGACACCGGCAGCGGGGAGCCGCGGTCGCGCTCTCCGGCGAGCACTGCGAGGGCGACGCCCCAGACGACAGCTGTGATGACGCCGAACAGCACCGGTGTGGCCGGGAGTGACACGCCGAGAAACGGCACGCTGACCTGCCCCTCCAACAAGAGGGGGAAGCTGCTTTTTAACGGCGGGCTGTAGCCGCGCAGCGCGTCGGGGCCGTTCGCGAACCACGACTCGGCCTGGATGAACCGCTGGAAGATGACCGACACGCCCAACACCGTGATCGCTAGGTAGTCCTCCCGCAGGCGGATGGTCGGCAGCGCGACTAGCCCACCGATTATACCCGACAGCACGGTCGCGACCGCGATGCCGACGACCCAGGTTCCGACGACTGGGACGTCGCCGAGCCCGAAGACGTAGGCCGTGAAGTCCCCGGGGTCGTCCGGCGGGAGGACGAACAGGACCGACGTGTACGCGCCGACGAGGAAGAACCCCACGTGGCCGAAGTCCAACAGCCCGGTGTGGCCGTACTTCAGGGTCAGCCCGTACGAGAGGATGCCGTAGATGGCGACCAGCACGATAAACGAGATGACGACGTCTGATACTGCCATCTGTTAGTCCCCCACTATTCCTTCCGGCTTGATGAGCAAGACGAGCAGTAACACGACGAACGCGACGGGCACCCGGTATGTGGCGCTCAGACCCGGGATGGCGAAGATGCCGACTTCCATCGCAAGGCCGACGACGTAACTCCCGAGGATAGCCCCGTACACCGAGATGCCACCGAGGATGACGCCAGCGAACATCGGGAGCAACAGGAAGAACCCGAGATTGATGGTGATGTTGCTGAACAGGAAGCCGAGCAACACGCCGGCAACCGCGGCGAACATCCCCGCGAGTATCCAGACGACCATCATCACACGGCGCGTGTTGATACCGCGAATCATCGCCAGCTCCCGGTTGTCGCTGGTCGCCCGCATCGCCTTCCCGAGTGTTGTCGCCTGTAACAGGTAGTGGAGGAATCCCATGAGGCCAAGTGCGATGAGGATGATACCGAGCCTGAGCGGCGACGTTCGCAGGCGCGTCTCGTACAGTGTCTCCGACGGGACTGTCCCGCCACTGGCGAACAGTGCGCCACCGACCAGCAGGACGGTTACGCCGCCGAGTCCGGCGGCCAGGCGCGGGCCGACAACGCCCGCGGTGTCACGCCGGCGTAGGTATCCCACACCTGCGACGAGGGCCGCCACGGCCAGGATGCCGACCACCTCCAGCCACCCGTAGCCCAGGGTGAACAGCTGGAGATTCTCTGTGCCGCGGGTGTCGAGGACGTTGACAACCACTCCGTTGCTCGACACCAGGAGGTCGATCAATTTCGCGAAGGTGAAGTTGACGCTTGACCCGGCCGCCTGAATCGACGTGTCGACCTCGTAGAACCGGATGTCGCCCCCGAAGACAGTCTGGATACTGAACCGGATAATAAACGCCATCGCGAGGGAGACGATGAGCATCATCGCCAGTTCGACGTCCTTCTCCCGGAACTTGCGGAACACGACTGATTCAGTCAGCGGTACCACGGCGCCGAGAACAACGACGGCGAACAGGAGCGCGGCGGGATAGGACGGGAGGCCGGCGACGATGAGCGCGCCGACGGACACTGCGAGTCCGACGTGCGTTGCGGTCCCCACTGTCGGTGACACGTCAACTGCCCACCAGCCCCCGCGTATCGCGTCGACGCCGCCGAGATGGTACACCGAGCCGAGGACTCCCGCGGCCGAGGCGGCGAACAGCAGTCCGGCGCCCGTGGGACCGACCGCACGCGGGCCCGTAGCGAACAGATCGAACAGCGGGACGGACTGTGGCTTGTTCACCAGCAGCGCGGCGTAAGCGCCCAGTGTCAACAGGTCTCCGTGTGCGAAGTTCGGGACCTCGGCGATGTCGTAGACCAGCGACAGACCGATCGCACCCAGCGCGATAATACTACCCGTGACCAACCCAGTCAGAATTGCGTTCAACAGTCCGGCGGACGGGGCCATACGCAGGACGTGTATCAGCCAAATAAATATTGTTTTTCCATCAGGTAATTGTACCACTGATCGGTGACCGGTACCAGTCCAACGCTAGCGAGCGTCGCTGACTCGCCGCCGGCTAGCTCTCGAGACGCTTGTGCCGCCACTTCTCCGTGTCGGGCGTCTGATTGAATGTGTAGATGTGGACGCCCCGGATATTGTACTCGTCGTCCCCGACGTAGGGCGCGAGGCCGTCGATGAGTTCGTCGGGTTCGTACGTCCCGCGGGAGCCGACCAGTTGCTTGACGAACCCGAGAATGCCCGTCGTTTTCCTGAGGAATTTAATCGAATCACCGACGCCGACCTTTTGAGAGATCTGCATCAGACGCTGGTAGTTCATCACGCCCGGGATACCGACTTCGACTGGGAGTTCGATACCGCGAGCCCGGATGCCCTCGACCCACTCTAGCACTGCATCTGGATCGTAACAGAGCTGGGTGACGATGTACGTCGCGTGCGGCGCTTTCTGTGCCATCGACTCCGCTAGCGTCTCGTCATCGATGAAGTCGTGGCCCTCGGGGTAGCCTGTGATTCCGATTTCCTCGAAGGAGTACTCGGTCTCTGCGAGCGCCTCGAGCAGGTCGTGCGCCGACTCGTACTCACCGGCCGGTTCCTCGCGGTCACCTCCTGGGACGAAGATGTCCGTGATGCCTGCCTGCTCAAGTCGCTCTGCAATCGCTTCGAGTTGCTCCCGGTCTTCCACATACCGGGCCGCAATGTGCGGCACGACATCGAACCCCATTTCGGCGGCTTCCTCCGTCTTTTCGACGGTCTTCTCGATGCCGAGTTGTGGCGAGGTCGTGATTGCGATAGTCGCGTCGTCGGGGAGATGGGTGATCTCCTCGTCGAAGCTCTCGAACGGCATCAGTTCGAACCGGGCGCTCGTCAGCAGCGTCCGGACACCCTGACTATCTGAGACAGCGCGTGTTCCGAGGGCCATGAGTTGCGATAAATAAGGCATTACCGTACTTTTCTCTATGGGTTGGGCATCGAACCCTTTTATAAGCAATGCTGTCCATCACGCGCTATGAGGCGTGCACTGCCGGATTCGACTAGCTACAGTCCCATAGGAGACAGCATGGTCCGGTTCATCCGCGAGCCGGCACAGAACGAGGTCTAACAGATTGAGTTCCGCCAGCAGGTCCCGGGTCTGGCCCCGGTCGAGACTCAGGCGTCGCTGGACCTCGTACACCGTGTCAGAATCGACGACCGCGTCCGCAACGTCGCGCAGTTGGACATCAGCCGGGAGTCCGATCCCGTCAGTGACCAGTTGCTCGTCGGGGAGTTCCTTGACCGAACCTTCGGCACCAGCTGACTCGGCTGAGACGGGTTCGACCACACTGACCTGTCCGCCCTCGTCGTCAACTTCACCCTGGCTCGCGGCGCTGTCAGACTGCCCTGATTTGGCCGCTTCTTCTTCATCATCACTGGACGTATTGTACGTGTTCGGGACGTGGATATCCGCTTCTATCATGTACCGGCGGACAGTCTCAGAGGAGACGTCCATCTGTATCTGCTCGGCGATCTCTCTGAAGTTGTCGCACCCGTCGTACAGTGCTTGCAGATAGCCGGTGTCTTCGTACGGTGGCACGGAATCGTCGCGGACGGCGGCGTACGGGTCCGATTCCGGGTCTGACTCGCAGTCAGACTGGGTTTCTTCCGTAGCCGTGCCGTCCGACTGTGAGGGGGCTTGCGAATCGTCGCCTCCAGCAGGCGGAGCCTCCGAATCCGAGACACCTGAAATATTGAGTGCCCCTCCCCCGCCGGTATCGGCCGAAGTCACTTCGCTGACTGTCGCTGATTCGTCGGTGCCAGCCCCCGGTCCGCAGTCGATGCGTGTCGCCTCATCCGGTGCCGCTGTGGCATCGATTGTCAACTGTACCGTCAGGAGCAAGCCGTCGTCGGTGACGGTAGCTGAGGCGTCGCTCACCGACAGTGAGGCATCGGCAGTCGACGGGAGTTCAGTGGCCGACGGCGAGAAGGTTACTTCGAGGTCGCCGCCGTCGGTTAGCCTCGCCGTTTTCGGCGTGAGGCCCTCGTCACCGCCGCCAGAACGTAGCGAGACCGGCATCGTCACCGTCGCGTCGAGGACTGCACCACCGGTGTCGGCCGGCGATGCTTCGACGGTCTGGATGGACCGGCCACGCGATTCGTACGCGTCGATGACCTCGGCGAGCGCCGTGAAGGCGGTGTGGAGTCCCATGTTATTGAGTGACTATGACACGTTATGGTGTAGAGATAGGTGCGGAATACCCAACCCATTTATAAACTACCCCAAAACTGCGGCCCCACCTCGACGTTGAAACAGTGCTCGCGGACGAGTCATCGGACACGCGCCGGTTATCGCGGTATCGCGATACCTGCGAGGCGCTCTCCTTTCACGACGACGGACTCCCTGGCAAGCGAGAATAGCACTCCCCGTTCTGTCGCTGAGACGACCTGTTGTTGTTCGAACGAGGAAGGTTCGTAGATGGTTCCAAGTCGCTCCTCGGCGTCGACGGTGTCGCCGACGGCGATGTCCGGCCGGCATTCGAAAAGCCCCGATCCCGACGCGGTGACCGCCTCCGCGTCGTTTCGGAGCACCGTCTGCGCAGCCTGTGGCTCCGGCTCTGTCGGGAGGACAGCCCGCTCGCGCAAGAGATTCAGTATCCCGTCGACACCCGCCGCAACTGCGTCCTGTGCGACCCGCCGACTGTTCGATAGCTCCGCAGTGATAACCGGAATCCCGGCTGCCGAAGCCGCAGCGCGGAACGTCCCGCCGGACCCGTTGTCGTCAGTGTCCCCGTGACCGTCGGTAAGCCTGTAGGAAGTGCCGAACGCTTCGGCGAGGCGTTCGGCGGCCGAGTCACCTGCACGACACCGCACGTGTTCCAGCATATCTGCCGTGCCGGTGTGGAGGTCAACCGCCGCGTCGGCGTCTTTCACGAGCTCCCACAGCCGAGCGGCAAACTGTTCCTGTAGGCTTCCGGACGAATCGCCCGGCCACACACGGTTCAGGTTCGGGTTCATCACGTCGTACTCACCGGGGGTCATGTACGACCGGTGGTCGAACGCGAGCTGGTTCACTACCGGTACGACGATAACTGTCCCGGCGATGGCTGCGTCGGCGAGGTGGTCGTGGAGTCGCCGTAACGCGGCCGGGCCGTTGAGTTCGATGCCGTGCTGTGCCGCCTGGATGTATACTGTCGGTCCGGGGCCGCCGACGTATCGGTGGACAGTCACGGACACGTCTCGCCCCGACGGCAACCGTCCGAGCCGTCGATCAGTCGTCGTGTGCGTGACGGACGTGTAGGCCATACCGAAGTCCGGCGGCGAGCAAATAAAAAACACCGGGCGTATGCGCGCTACTTGATCCGCGGTGACGAGGGCTTCTTGCGAGGCGAGACAAACTGCCAGAGTCGTCGATGCGACTCTCTACCGTACTTAGCAGCACTCAGCGGACCGGGAGGGGCAGGCTCAGTTCCGAATCCGACGACCCGTCACTTGAGCCGGTGCTAGCCTGGTAACTGTGTGATAATCGGGAACTGTTCGACCGGATGCTGAGGCGATACGAACCGTACTCTAGTGAAGTGATAACATATAACTTGACACGACAGATATCGGAGTGTGAGCGGCGATTCCGCTGCGCTGGGAAGCAACAACCGCAGTAGGGGACCCAAATCTATTAACAATGGTACTCCTGTTATTCTGAAACACTAAATGATATGTAAACGTCACTTTGAAAAGGAACCAGGCCAGGCGGTAACTATATTGCCACGCCGTCGTACGGTTTACCCAGAGTTATGGAGCCTACCGATAGCCTGCCGACCCAGGCCGACACCGTCATCGTCGGTGCTGGAATCGTCGGTTGCAACATCGCCTACCAGCTGACAGAGCTCGGCCGCGAGGACGTGGTCGTGGTCGACCAGGGACCGATGCCTACCACGGGTGGGTCATCGACGCACGCCCCCGGAATCATGTTCCAGACCGCGGAGCCGAAAGTCCTCAGCCAGTTTGCGGACTACAGCCGGCGGCTGTACTCGGACCTCGAGGGCGCGGATGGGCAGCAGGCCTACAACGAAACAGGCGGCATCGAAGTCGCGCGCAGCGAGGAGCGCATGGACTTCCTCCAGCGCCGCGTCGAATATGCAAAGGCCTGGGGCATCGAGGACCCGCAGTTGCTCTCGCCCGAAGAAGTCACCGAGCACCTCCCACTGGTCGACGCCGACCAGATCAAGGGCGGCTACTACTCCCCGACGGACGGGCAGGTCTCGGGCGTCGTCGCGTGTGACGCGCTGGCCCGTGAAGCGATGGACCGGGGCGCGAAGTTCGTCCCACACACGCGCACAGATGACGTCGAGACCGAGAACGGCTCGGTAGAGGCTGTCGTCACGGAGAACGGTACTATCGAGTGCAACGAGGTCGTCGTCGCGACGAACATCTGGGCCCGCCAACTCGGCGAGAAGCTCGACGTTCACCTGCCCGTGACGCCGGTCGAGCACCAGTACACGATGACGGAGTCCCTCGACGAATTGGCCGACAGCGCGGTAGACATCACGGACCACCCGCTGTTCGAGAACTACGAGAACGTCTCCGGGGAGAAGGCAAAACGGCTCCTCGTGGGTCCGGACCGGCCGATTCTCCGCGACCAGGACAACGCGATGTACTACCGGAACCACGGGGATTCCTACGGCATCGGCTCGTACAACCACGAGCCAATCGTGCCCGATCCACAGGACCTCGGCGGCAACGACCCCGACGGCGAACAGGGGTCTGTCCACGAGTTCACGGACTACCATATGGACAACGCGACCCATCCGGACCGACCGGACAAGGCCCCGCGTCAGGCCAGCGACGAGCTATTGCCCGCGACGGCCGGCAAGGAACTCGAACACAAGTACAACGGCATGTTCGCGGAGTCGCCCAACGGCCTCCCCGTGATGGGTCCCGTCCAGGAGTACGACGGCCTCTGGACGGCGGCGGCCATCTGGGTCACCCACGCCGGCGGTGCCGGCAAAGCGCTCGCCGAGTGGATGGAACACGGCGTCCCGCGCCTCCCTGACGGCCCGATTGACCTCGCCCACTGCGACGTGAACCGCTTCGACGAGCACGAGGGCAGTTGGGACTTCGCTCGGGACATCGGCGGCGAGGAGTACCGCATCGTCTACAACATCATGCACCCCAAGTGGGTCTGGACCGACAAACAGCGGGACATCCGTCGGACCCCGATGTACCACACCCACAAGAAGTACGACGCCGAACTGTGGGCCGAGGCCGGCTGGGAGGAACCCCACTGGTTCGACTCAAATGCCGACCTGCTGGCGGAGTACGGTGACCAGATCCCCGACCGCGAGGGCTGGGAAGCGAAGTACTGGTCACCCATCGAAGGCGCCGAGGCGCTGAACGTCCGGGAGAACGTCGGGCTCCACGACATGACATCGTTCAACAAGATGGAGGTCATCGGGAGCGACGCCGGCGAGTTCGTCCAGTACCTCTGTACGAACGACATGGACATCGACGTGGGCGACGTGAAGTACACGCTGATGTGTAACGAGGGCGGCGGCGTCCGGGCGGACATCACGGTCACGCGAACCGACGAGGACCGCTACCTCCTCCTGACGACGGGTCGCGAAGTCGGGAACAACCACGTGGCGTGGGTGCGCGAGCAGTCCCCTGAGGACGTGGTCGTCAACGATGTCACGTCGAGCCTGGCGGCGATGGTCTGTACCGGCCCGAACGCCCGGAAGGTCCTGTCGAAGGTCACCGACGTCGACCTCTCCGACGATGCCTTCCCGTTCTTCACGAGCCAGCAGTTCTTCGTCAAGAACATTCCCGTGACTGCGCTCCGCGTCTCGTACGCGGGCGAGCTCGGCTGGGAGTTCTACACGCCCTCGGAGTACGGCGAACGCCTCTGGGAGCACATCATGGAGGCCGGCGAGGAGTACGGCATCCGACCGTACGGCAACGGCGCGCTGAATTCGCTGCGAATCGAGAAAGGCTTCCGCCTCTGGGGGAAGGACCTCCACACGGAGCACAACCCGTACGAGGCCGGCCTCGGGTGGGCCGTCGACCTCGAAACCGACTTCATCGGCAAGGAGGCCGTCGCCGCGGCCGCCGACGGCGACAACATCGACCACAAGGTCGCGTGCCTGACGCTCGACGACGAGGATGCCGTCGTGCTGGACAACAAGCCAGTCCTCGACGGCGACGAGACTATCGGCTACCTCCACAGCGCCGAGTACGGCTACACCGAAGGCGCTTGCGTCGCCTACACGTACCTGCCGCCCGAGTACGCCGAACCCGGAACTAGCGTCGAAATCCTCTACGAGGGCGAGCGGTACGACGCAACCGTCCGCGAGGAACCGCTCGTCTGAGAGCGGTCTGTGACCAGACGCTGGTTCTATCGCAATTGTAACACGCTGTGGTTCAGTCCCGCACTGCGGTTTCTTCTCGCTATCCACTGATACCCGACAGCTCGACAGCGGCCGAAATACCTCTCTGTGACCCCTCTACCCGACGTTCTCTTTTTGCGTGGGTTCCGGCCACCGGTGTATTTAAGATTGTGACAGAAACAGTCCCAAACGAGATACATGAGCACAGAGACTCCCCCGTCTCGGGCGGATACAGTCGTTATCGGTGCCGGGGCCGTTGGGTGTAGCGTCGCGTATCACCTGACGGAACTCGGCGCAGAGGACGTTGTCGTCATCGACCAGGGACCGCTCCCGGTCACTGGCGGCTCATCGGTACACGCCCCTGGGATTATGTTCCAGACGTCGCCGTCGAAGATACAGACGAAGACAGCCTACTACACCAGTCGGCTCCTTTCTGATGCCGGCGTCTACGACGAGGTCGGTGGCATCGAAGTGGCCCGGAGCGAGGAGCGCATGGACTTCCTCCGTCGGCGCGTCGAGTGGGCGACTTCCTATGGGCTGCCGGAACCGCAGTTGCTCTCGCCCGAGGAAGTCACCGAGCACCTTCCGATGGTCGACGAGGACGAAATCCTCGGTGGCTACTACTCGCCGACTGATGGACGCGTCGACGGCATCAGCGCGCTCCAGTGGTATATGGAGAACTCTTCGGCGTCGTTCTACGGGAACACGGAGGTCACGGATCTGGATGTTTCGGGGGGTGAAATCAACGCTGTCGAGACCGATCAGGGACGAATCGACTGCGAGCGAGCGGTCATCGCGACGAACAACTGGGGCTACCAGACCGGCCAACTGGCCGGGCTGGACCTGCCAATCGCGCCGGTCGAACACCAGTACGTCGTCACCGAACCGATGGACGAACTCGCCGACGCCGAATCCTCGGTCGGCGACAACACGACCGGGCTGGACGTGCCGGGCGACCGCTCCATCGCGGAGTACATGAGCGAGGGGCCACACCAGCCGGTCGGCCGCGACCAGGACCACTCGCTGTACTTCCGGACCCACGGCGACGCGCTCGGGATGGGGTCGTACAACCACGAGACGCTTTCGGTCGACCCCGAGGCGATGGGGAAGAACACCGAGGAGCACCAAGCGTCAGTTAGAGGGTTCACGAAGGAGCACTGGGAGACGCCGACCCACCGTGGTCGGGACAAATCCGCCAAGCAGGCCTTCGACGAACTGCTGCCGGCGACACAGGACGTGGAATACGAGGCCACCGAGAACGGTATCTTCGTCTTCACGCCCGACGGGATGCCGGCCGTCGGCGAGACGGCGCAGGTCGACGGCCTCTGGACCGGACTGGCTATCTGGTGGACCCACTCCGGTGGCTACGGCCGCATCCTCGCCGAGTGGATGGAGAACGGCGTTCCACGGCTGCCGTCCGGCCCGGTCGACACCGGCGGCATCCACGTTAGACGGTTCGAACCCCACGCCGGCGAGAAAGACTACTTCGTCGACCGCGGGGCCAAGCGCTACGAGCAGGTGTACAGCATCGTCGAGCCGCGGTGGCAACCAGACGACCACCGGGGGCTCCGGACGAGCCCGTTCTACCACCAGCAGAAGGAACTCGGCGCGGAGTTCTACCAGAGCGGCGGCTGGGAGACGCCACAGTGGTACGAGTCGAACGCCGACTTGGTCGAGAAGTACGACGACCGGATTCCCGACCAGGACGGCTGGCAGGGCATCAACCGTTCGAAAATCGAGGCCGCCGAGCATCTCCACACCCGCGACAAGGTGTCGATGTTCGACATGACGACGTTCAGTTCGATAATGGTCGAAGGCGAGGGGAGCCAGGCGTTCCTCCAGCGGGTCTGTAGCAACGACATGGATCTCGACGTCGGGCAGGTCCGCTACTCGCTGCTGTTGAACGAGGGCGGTGGCATTCTCGCGGACATCACGGTCGTCAAACTCGACGACGAGGAGTTCATGGTGACGACCGGCGGCGGGAACTCCCCCGGCATCCACGGCGGTCACCTGGAAGACGAGGCCCCCGAGACGGTGTCGGTCCACGTCGAGGAAGGCGCGAAATCCACAATCGGCCTCTGGGGGCCGAATTCGCGGCTCCTCCTCCAGCGGTGTACCGATGCAGACGTGACTAACGAGGGATTCCCGTACTTCCGGGCCAAGCAGATGTACGTCGGCGACGTGCCGGTCATCGCGCTCCGCGTCTCGTACGTGGGCGAACTCGGCTGGGAGCTGTGGACGCCGACGGAGTACGGCCAGCGGCTCTGGGAGACGCTGGCGGAGGCCGGAGACGACCTCGGCGTCCGACCGATGGGCGGCGGCGCGCTCAGTTCCATGCGACTGGAGAAAGGCTACCGGCTCTGGGGGACGGACATCGACACGGACTCGAACCCCTTCGAGGCCGGGCTGCCCTTCGCCGTCGACATGGACACCGAGTTCATCGGCAAGGAAGCCCTGGAGGCCGCACGCGACGAGGGTATCGACAGCAAGATAACGCCGCTCACGCTTGAGGACTCGACGAATATCATGCTGAGCGGGCGGCCGGTGACGAAAGACGGCGAGGCAATCGGCTACGTGCAGGCCGGGAACTACGGCTACAGCATCGACGAGTCCATCGCGTACACGTACGTCCCGACCGAATACGCCGAAGCCGGCACGTCGGTCCAGATACAGTGTGAGGGGGAAACCTACGAGGCGACAGTGCAGGACGAGCCGCTGTTCGACCCGGCCCGGGATCGCATCACCAAATGAGACAGAGCGATGACCCGACGACTTCGGGATAAGACCCGACACGACACGAACCCATGACACAAACTGAATCGGACACGCTGCCCGTCACGTACGCAGATATCGAACGAGCGCGCGAACGCCTTGACGACGAGACAGTCGTCAAGAAGACGCCGGTCGAACGGAGCACGTCCCTCGGCGGGTTCGTCGACGCCGAGGTGTACCTGAAGATGGAACATCTCCAGTGGACAGGGTCGTTCAAGACCAGAGGCGCGTACAACAAAATCTCACAGGACGTCGCTGATGGCGTGGATTCGTTCGTCGCAGCTAGCGCCGGGAACCACGCGCAGGGTGTCGCCCTCGCCGCAACGAAATGCGGGGCAGAGTCGACGATTTTCATGCCGGAGAACGCGCCACAGGCCAAGATCGACGCCACCAGAGGCTACGGCGGGAGCGTCGAGCTGGTCGGTAGTGACTTCCAGGAGACGATGTCCCACGCCAAGGCCGTCGTCGAAGAGACCGACGCCGAGTTCGTGCACGCTTACGACGACCTGGACATAATCGCCGGACAGGGGACCCTCGGCACGGAGATGTACCACGACTGCCCCGATGTCGACACAGTCGTCGTCCCTATCGGGGGCGGGGGGCTCATCAGCGGCGTCTCGACGGCGATCAAACACCTCTCGCCCGAGACGCGCGTCGTCGGTGTCCAGGCGACCGGCGCGGAGACGGTCCACGAAAGCCTCGATAAGGGGATTCCGGTCGTGCTCGACGAAGTCGACACCATCGCCGACGGCATCGCCACTGGCGGTATCTCGGAGACGACACTCGACATCATCGAGGCGAACGTCGACGAGGTCGTAACGGTTTCAGACACCGACATCGCACAGGCGATTCTCCTGTTGATGGAGCGAGCCAAACAGGTCGTCGAAGGGGCGGGGGCCGCCTCCGTGGCCGCCGTGCTGAGCGACGGCCTCGACGTGTCGGGTGAAACGGTGATGCCGCTGCTCTGTGGCGGCAACCTCGACATGACACAGATGCGTGAGGTTCTCATCCACGCGCTGACGGAGCGCCAGCAGCTCCTCCAGCTCCGGGTTCGCATCGACGACCAGCCGGGTGTGATGGAAGAAATATCCGGTGTCATTGCCAAGCAGGGAGCCAACATCCACGACGTTCGCCACGAACGGTCCGTCGAGAATCTCGAAATCGGGGAGGCGTACCTCGTGTTCAACGTCGAGACGAGCGGCGCTGAGCACGCACAGACGATCATCACGGCGATACGCGACGCGGGCTACCCCGTCGACAACGTCGCACGGAAGGCCTGAACGCTACTACGTTGGCCGCAGTCAGCGTTCAAACCGATGCGCTGACTATCCTATGCGGGGAAACCTATAACAGGATTGTGGTGGAAGTGCAAGTGAGTCAGGTAGCATGTACGACAATATACTCGTCCCGTATGACGGCAGCGACGAGGCCCGGAGAGGGGCAGAACACGGCATCGAACTCGCCGCTGCACTCGACGCGACAGTCCATGCATTGTACGTAATCGACCTGCCGGGCACGCCGCGCGCACTCGCGCTCAGAGACGACGAGGAGGAGATGCGCGAGGAGTATCGGGACTACGGGGAGGAGGTTCTGGCGAATCTCGGGAATGTCGCCGAAGAGCACGGCGTCGACTACGAGACGCATTTCAGAACCGGCGCGCCCAGCGAGGAGGTCGTCGAGTTCGCCGAAAGCGAAGGCATGGACGCGATCGTCCTCGGTTCGGCGTTCCGGGGCAAGCTCGGGAACCTGCTCGGTGGGACGACCGACAAAGTGGTCCGGACGTCGAGCGTTCCGGTTATCAGTCAGCGGATGAGCGTCAACGACATCTGACCGCTCTCACGCGTCTATCAGTCGTGTCTCGCGGAGATAGATCACCAGACTCGCGCTGAGGAAACTGAATCCTGCGAGCCGGAAGTCGCCGACCGTCATCCCGACGAGACCGACGCCCATCAGCAGTGCCGCCACTGCGGCTGCCCCTGTCGCCAGTAGTCGTGCCATACGGGCCGTATGTGGGAATCCGAAATAAATGCGCACGTCCCACGTCGGGCGGACACCGAACAGGTAAACGGCAACCGGTAAACCACAATATATTACATTTCAGAAATGTTTGACGTGTCACAACAGTACAACGCTTCATTCGGTCATATATTGGGGTCTAAGGTGAAGTTTTATTAGAGTTGCATTACTGCATAAGTATGAGCCTGGGTAGCACATAAACCACGTCGACTGTGGGCACGCCGTGCCCGCCCGAGCGAGTACAGTGAGACAAACAGGATGCGAACGCTGCAGACGCGCTCCGCCGGGATGTCGCTGGCATGACGGTGGCGGCGGACTACGACAGAGCAAGACTGCGACCACGACAATGAGACACCACAGACCAGTACCGCGTTCGAGAGGGGTAACGTATGGCAGACAGTGACGATCCGACCGGCGAAATGTCGGACGGGCTTCAGGTCGAGTTGTTCCACCCGGAGTCCGACCGCGAGCCGGGTGATACGAACATCCAGGCGGCCGGCTTCGACATCCATCCAGTGGTCTTCCCGGTGGCGCTGGTGATAATTGCGCTGTTCATCGCAGTGACGATACTGCTGGGTGACACCGCAGCCTCGGCGTACACGTGGCTATTCAACACCATCGGGGACACCTTCGGCTGGTTCTACCTGCTGGCGGTGAACGTGTTCATCATCACACTGCTGTACTTCGCGTTCAGCAAGTACGGCAATATCAGAATCGGCGGCGTCGAGGCCGAAAAGGAGTTCAGCGACTTCTCCTGGATGGCGATGCTGTTCAGCGCCGGCATGGGTATCGGCCTCATGTTCTTCAGCGTCTCGGAACCGCTGTACTACTTCCAGAACCCCCCGAGCTTCTTCGGGGCCGAAGCGGGGACCGGCGCAGCGGCGTCCGCCGCGATGGCGCAGACGTTCTTCCACTGGGGCTTTCACCCGTGGGCGGTGTACGGCCTAGTGGGACTCGGCCTCGCGTTCTTCTCGTTTAACCGGGGACTCCCACTCACCTTCCGGTCGATATTCTGGCCCCTGCTGGGCGAGCGGATTTACGGCTGGCCGGGCCACATCATCGACCTCGTGACGGTGTTCGCGACGCTGTTCGGGCTGTCAACCTCACTGGGACTCGGTGTTGCACAGGTCAACACGGGGCTCTCCTACGTGGGCGGTGACATGCTCGGTGCGGTGAGCATCCCGACAGGGACCTGGCCGCAAGTCGCGCTCATCGCCGGGATCACGCTGATCGCGACCCTCTCGGTCGCGGCGGGGCTCGACGGCGGTGTCAAGCGGCTGAGTACGCTCAACCTCTACCTGATGTTCGCACTGCTCGGGTTCCTCGTTATCGTGGGTCCGACGGTGTACATCTTCGGGACGTGGACCGAGGGGCTCGGCGCGTACTTCGGAAACATTCTCGCGCTCGGGTTCTTTACCGGGACGCTCAACGAAGCGGCGAACGGGACCCCCACCGCATGGACAGTGTTCTACTGGGGCTGGTGGATCGCGTGGTCGCCGTTCGTCGGGATGTTCATCGCGCGCATTTCGAAGGGCCGGTCCGTCCGGGAGTTCGTCCTGGGCGTGCTGTTCCTTCCATCGATGTTCTCGACGCTCTGGCTGTCGGTATTCGGTGGCAGCGCGATGTTCAACTCCCTGCTGGGGAACGGACAGGCGCTAGCGACCTACAACGAAGTCGGCCAGACCGTCGCGATGTTCGCCCTGCTGGAGCAGTTCCCGCTTGGCGTGGTCAGTGGACTGATCGCGACGCTGCTGGTCATCACGTTCTTCGTCACGTCGTCTGACTCCGGGTCACTGGTCATCGACCACCTGACTTCTGGCGGAAAGCACGACGTGCCGCGAACACAGCGGATATTCTGGGCCCTTACCGAGGGCCTTGTCGCGTCTATCCTGCTCATCGGCGGCGGGCTGACGGCGCTCCAGACGGCCGCAATCACCACTGGACTTCCGTTCGCGTTCATCCTGTGTCTGATGTGCTATACAGTGTATCTGGGGCTCGACAACGAGTACCAGATACTCGAGTCCGAGGAGTTCGCAGAGACCATCCAGGACCTCTCTGAACGGGAAGACGTGGATGTCGTGACCGCTGGCGACGAGATGGTGACAGATATCTCCGACCCAGGTGACGACACGGCGACGGGTACCGACTGAAGCCTCTCGTTTTGCGTTTTCCGACGCGACCGGTAGTATCAGGACGCTATCACCAACAGCGGTCGAAACCGTTCACGCTACCGGCCATCCAGTTCTGTTTCGACCGTCCGTTCAGAATGTATCCAAACCCGGGCAGAGCCGCCGATTCCGAACGCGGCGATGGCGAGGCTGGACACGATACTGCCGGCGGGTGAAAGCAGAACCCACGAGACAGCGCTGAGAAACGCTCCGATGAGGAGCCCGTATGTTGGTCGGCGGCTGCCAAAGATATCAGTGAGGAGTGTGCCGACCACGAGAAAGCCGAAGCTTGTGAGTACCAGGACGAACGCACTACTGATGAGAATCGCGACACGGACGAATACCCCGCCAGCGACGCTGAGGCGGGCTAGCGTTGTTGCCCCGTAGAGGCCGACGATACCGACGATCACGTACCCAGCGATGCCGTAGAAAACGGCCATCGCCGGGCTGTCCGAAATCGCGTCAATCGACTCGTTGACGTAGCTCCGCCGCATCCGGAGTACCAATGCGCCGGCCACGAGCACGAGAACGAACGAGACGAGCCCGCGGAGCGGCCCGGATAACTCGGTTGCAACGCCTGAGTCCAGTTGTCCTACAACTGGCGGCCCGACGTTCGTCATCAGTCCGGCCACGGTCGGCATGGCACTGACAACTGCATCAAAACCCATACGACACATACTATCGGTCGCCGTGAAAACCTACCGGCGACATAGCACCGGTCAGAGCCGGATTTGCCCGGAATTTTAAGCACACAGAACCCTTACATTGTAATAGTGTCTGGATGGCTCGCAGTTCTGCTCTCGAAGCTTCTCTGGGTTGGCAAGCGGATCGCCGCACCACTCCAGCGGAGCGATGGGCCGAACAAATTTAGACTGTCGAGCATGGACACGGCAACGACGACGTACGACGGTGACATCGGGTGGGCGAGACGGCCGCCAGCGACGGTGGAATGTCCGCGATGCGAGTCGGAAATCTTCCAGCACAACGCGCGTGACAGCATCGACTGTCCGCGGTGTGTCGGCGAGTATAGCCACGACGAGTTCGCTGACCTGAAACTCCTGTATCTCACGTGCCCGGTCTGTCGAAGCCGGATGGAACACGGCCAGCGACACCCCGAGCGGTTCGACATCCCCGAGTGGGCGACCTGTACGGACTGTCGGTACCACTGGGAGTTCGAACACTCCTACGACCACGGCACCGATTGAAACGGTGGATAAACCAGCCACGCTCCTGCCGTGCGACCTGCTGTGCATTGCTTCGAAAGGGTGGGGACACCAAGCGCGAGCGCTGGTCCGTCGGAGTACGCGAGTAAGGCGAGGTCGCGTCTTCAGTAGTATTTCCAGTCGTCCTCACGGCTTCCCTGCACGACGCTGTCGTCATCGTCACTGTCCGCTTCTTCTCGCTCATCGGGCCAGCGGATACCGTCTCCGGTGAGGCTCTTGTACGCGAAGGCACCCAGAGCGACGAGTATCAGCAGAAGGACGACGGTTCCAGCGACTGCTGCCACCTGCCCGACGGATTCAAGCAGGCCCGAACCGAGCTGCGCTAGGAACTGTAGCATACATACTGTTCGGGCTGCACAGGTATCATTGTTGCCGAAGCTGAGACGGTCTCGATGCCGTCGCTGAGACCGTCTTGAGCACGGCGTTGTTCTCGGAGACGTCGTGGACCCTGACTGCGTCAGCCCCACGTTCAGCGGCCAGCGCTGTCGTGGCCAGGGTCGGCGGCAGCCTGTCCGCACCTGCGTCGCTCATATCGGCAAACATCGACTTCCGAGAATGCCCGACCAGCACCGGACAGCCGAGCGCGTGGAACTCGTGGAGTCGGTCGACGAGTTCGAACGATTCGGCGGCGTTCTTCCCGAAACCACAGCCGGGGTCGACGATAATCTGCTCGCGGTCGATGCCGGCTTGCTCGGCGAGCAGTATCTGTTCTGTGAGGTCTCGAAGCACGTCATCGACGACATCGTCGTAGGTCACAGTTCGACCTGGGTCCACCGGAGCGGACAGGCTGTGCATCAGGATGACGGACGCGTCGTGGTCGGCAACCACGAACCGCATCTCGGGGTCCGACAGTCCCGACACGTCGTTGACGATGTCGGCACCGGCGTCCAGCGCCGCGTCAGCGACGGCGGCTTTTCGGGTATCTACGGAGACAGTCGTGTCGAGCGAGGAAACAGCCTCAATAACGGGCACGACGCGGTCGATCTCCGTTTCGACGGCCACCGGGTCTGCCCCGGGACGCGTACTCTCGCCGCCGATGTCGACGATATCCGCCCCGGACTCGATCATCTGTTCCGCGTGATTAACCGCGAGGTCGCGACGGTTGTACTCACCGCCGTCGTAGAAACTGTCCGGCGTGACGTTGAGAATACCCATCACGGCCGCCTCTTTCCTGTCGAATGGCGGCGGGAACGACCTGTCAGACAGCGCACCGTCGAGTTGCGTGGCGAGCCGACCGAGCCCCAGCCCTGCCGAAGCCAGTCGGCCAATGAGCCGTTGAAACTGTCGCGGCGTTCCCGACAGCGTCGTGTCGACGAGTTTCTCCGGCATCCCGACAGTCGAACAGGTACAGGTGCCGCCGCAGTCCTCGAGCTCCTGTTTTAGGACTCCCGCCTGGTCGCGCCGCAACGTGACCGAAAGCATCTGCTGGTGGATTTCTGGTTCACTTCCTGATCCAGCGGTCCCGCCCGCCGACGGCTGCTGGAGGGTCTCTTTAGGAACGACCAGCCGACTCCAGCGGTCCCGAGCCTCGGCAACTGCGTAGAGCGACCCGGCCACGAGTACGAAGTCGTCCGCGCCGGCCGTGGCTACCGCTCGTTCGGTGGCTTCCGGAACGGACTCGACCTGCTGTACCTCGGCAGCCTGACCCTCGAACGCGGCAGCGAGCGATCCAGTGCTCGCGGCTCGGTCGACTTCCGGTCGCGCGGCGAAGGCCGTCTCGACGGCCGGAAGCGTCGCAATCATCTGTTCGTACTCCTTGTCCTGCATCGCGGCGAAGACCACGTGGAGGTCGTCGTACTCGTACCGCTCTATGAGTGTTGTCAGCGTCTCCATCGCGCCGGGGTTGTGTGAGCCATCGAGAACCACCATCGGGTCGGTCGACCGGATCTCGAACCGCCCCGGCAGCGTCGCGGCCCGCAGCCCCTCGGATACGGTTTCCGTGTCCACGTCGATGAGTTGTCGGGCCAGCGTCGCTGCGACGCCGGCGTTCTCCGCCTGATGCTGTCCGAGCAGTTTGAGGTTCGATTCGAGGGCCCAGTCCGGCCCGGTAAGTGCGATCCGGTTCTCGACGGCCGAGCGCATGCCGTTTTCGACGGCGGTGACGTCAGCCCCCTCACCACCGACGGTGATGGTGTCGGTAATCCCCTGGATCGCATCGAGGGCAGCGCCGGTCGTTCCCGTCACGAGCGGGGCGTCCCGCGGCGTGACCTGCGCTTTGTCGCGGGCGATCTCCTCGACTGTGTCGCCGAGCAGGTCGGTGTGTTCTAAACTGATGCTGGTGACGGCGCTTGCGACGGGATCGACCGCGCTTGTGGCGTCGTACCGGCCGCCGATACCGACTTCCAGGACTGCCACATCGACGTCTTCGACATCGAAATGATAGAGCGCAAGCGCGGTGAGTACCTCGAAATGCGTCGGCTTGTCGTCCTCGGCGGCCAGGCGTTCGATACAGGGCTTGATCTGCTCGACGAACTCCGTCACCCGCTCTTTGGGTATCCGGCCGCCGTTGACCGTGATTTGCTCGCGGAAGCCGTTCAACCCCGGCGAAGTGAACAGGCCGACGTCCAGCCCGGCGGCTCTGAGCACGCTCTCGGTCATGCGGGCGGTGCTTCCCTTCCCGTTCGACCCGGCGATCTGCACGCTGTCGTAACTGTCGTCCGGGTCACCGAGATGTGAGAGCATTCGCGCCGTCGTATCGGTCCCCAACTTGGGCCGACGACGCTGTAGCGACTGCAGGTAGTCCGCCGACTCGTGGTACTCCATACCATAATTGGTCGCCGGCGGCCTGATTAATTTATCGCCCCGAGTTCTGCGTCGATAGCACGTAACGAGGTCGAGCAGCCTCTTCAGGCCGAAGCCCACGAGAAACTCCTCAATGGCGGCCCGGAGACAGTGATCGAGTCATCTCGTAGATCCCGACGTCGCTGCCGCTGCCGTCCGACCCGATGACGGGCCACGGAACCAATCTCGTAAGCCGAGATACATGATGTGGCTTACGCGGTCCGCAACGGCGTCTCGAACACATCCTATCCCGATAGTATCAGGTTCACTAACATTATTACGACGGTGTAGGGAAGGGCTAGTCGAGATGTCTTCACAGGATGAGCAATCCGCGACCGAAGAGACACAGGAGCCGATTCCTACGGACTACGATATCGCCCAGTCGACCGAGATGGAACCGATCTGGGAACTGGTAGAGCCGTGGGGACTCGGCCTCGACGACCTCCAGTACTTCGGCGAATACACCGCGAAAGTCAAACAACACGCCATCGAGCGCCTCCGTGAACAGGCCGAAGACAAGGAGCAGAACCTCGTCCTGGTAACCGGGATGACCCCGACGCCGAAAGGCGAGGGGAAGACGGTAACGACCGTCGGCCTCGGGCAGACGCTCAACCACGTCGGCGAGGAAGCGATGATCGCCATCCGGGAACCGTCGCTCGGCCCGGTGTTCGGCGTCAAAGGCGGCGCAGCAGGCGGCGGCCGGTCGCAGGTCCTTCCGATGGAGGACATCAACCTCCACTTCACCGGCGACCTCCACGCGCTCACCTCCGCGCACAACCTCATCGCCGCGATGCTCGACGCGAAGATCTCGCAGGGCGACGACCTGGACATCGACATCAACAACGTCTCCTGGCCACGCGCTATCGATATGAACGACCGCGCGCTCCGGGAGACCGTCGTCGGCCTCGGCGGGAAAACCGGTGGGACGCCACGGGAGGACAGCTTCCTCCTTACCGCCGCCTCAGAACTGATGGCTGTGCTGTGCCTGGCGAGTGACCTGGGCGACCTCAAAGAGCGAGTCAGTCGCATCATCGTCGCCTACGACGAGGACGGCGACCCGGTCACGGTCGAAGATATCGAGGCGACCGGCCCAGCAACCATGCTACTCCGGGACGCGATCAAACCGAACGTCGTCCAGACCATCGAGGGGACGCCGGCGCTGGTCCACGGCGGGCCGTTCGCGAACATCGCCCACGGGACGAACTCGCTCGTCGCCGACAAGACTGCCTTCGGCATGGGCGACTACCTCGTCACCGAGGCCGGCTTCGGCTCCGACCTCGGGGCCGAGAAGTTCATGGACGTGGTCTGTCGCAAGGGCGATATGACGCCGAACGCCGTCGTGCTGGTGGCGTCGGTCCGCGCGCTCAAATACCACGGGCTGGACCAGTGGCCGGTCGACTACGACGAGATCGACGAGGCCGGCGTCGAAGCCGTCGAAGCAGGCTTCTCGAACCTCGACAAGCACGCGACGAACCTCCAGAAGTTCGGCGTCCCGGTCGTCGTCTCCGTCAACCGCTTCCCGGACGACACCGACGAGGAGATTCAGGCCGTGCTGGACCACTGCCGTGAGGACCTCGGCGTCCGTGCCGCGGAGTCGAACGTGTTCTCCGACGGCAGCGAGGGCGGCGTCGACCTCGCGGAGAACGTCATCGAGGCGACCGAGGAGAGCAACGAGGAGGACTTCCGGATGCTGTACGACGACGACGACAGCATCAAGGAGAAGATCCACACCGTCGCGACCGAGATATACGGCGCTGACGACGTGAAATACACCGGCGGCGCGCTCGACGACATCGAGCAGATGAACGAGCTCGATTTCGACGACTACCCGGTCGTCATGTCCAAGACGTTCCACTCGCTGAGCGACGACGCCAGCAAGAAGGGCGCGCCGGAGGGCTGGGAACTCGAAATCAGCGAAGTGTACCCGTCTGCCGGAGCTGGCTTCCTGGTCGCTCTCACGGCCGACGCGCTCACGATGCCCGGCCTGCCGGCCCGACCGGCTGCCGCCGACATGGACATCGACGAAGACGGTAACATTTCGGGGCTGTTCTGACGAACCGGCCTCGCGTCCCAGCTCCTGTGGCTCGTCCGCTCGATTTTTAACGGATGCCGCTCGGCGTTCGACGAGGTGACGACGCTCAGTTCTCCGCGTTTGCGACCGCTTCGTCAAGCGCCGCTTCGCCGGCCGCTTCTGCCTCGTCTGCCCGCTGTTTCATCGCTGCCACGAATGATTCGTCGTCTATCATGTCGAGATTTGCCCGGACAGTCGCGACGGACGCCTGTAGCGCCGCCGCCGCGAGCAGCGCCCCGACGGCCGCGTCCGGGACAGCGACCGGCGTCCCCTTCGCAGTCACCGTGCGGGCGTGCTCAACGACGTCGAGACAGACCTCGGCCGTCTCCAGTGGCACCTTCGTCGAGCGTTTCGAAGCCGCCTGAATCCCGGCGACGTCTCCGGACTCGAACGCGGCCCCGACCGCGTCGACCGCTGCCGCGTCCTCGTCGGCGAGGGCAAGCAGCCGCTCACGGCGGTCGGCCAGCGTGTCACCGACCCCGCTCAGCTCAGTAGCCGCTTCCTCTGTGCCGGCGGTGTGGATACAGACCATCTCACAGAGCGCCGCGCCCATCGCGCCGCCGACGGCCGCGACCGCACCGCCGCTCGGAGTCACCTGGCCCGACGCGACACCGTCGAGGAACTCGCCGATAGGCTGGTCCGCGAACGTCATCTGTCGGGCGCAACGCCGGCCGTCTCTGCTGATCGACTGTCCATACCACGGCACTCTCGGCCCACTCGCCTAATGATTTCCCTGGAGGTATTCGGCTTCCGCGTGGGCCATCCTGACACAAAGGCTATGTCCGGACTGTGTCAAGACGGATTATGACGTCCTCGTACGAAATCGTCCAGCCAGCGACGGTACCGACGGCACAGTTCAATACCTGCGATACGGAGGTCCGGAAACTCACGGACCCGCTGGGCTCTACGGAGATGCGGGTGAATCAGGTCATCGTCGAACCACACTCCGTGACGACACCGCATACACACGACGGCCAGGAGGAGGTGTTCGTCGCGACGACCGGCGGCCAGATAGCCATTGAGGGTGACGTCCACGATGTCCCGGAGGGCGGGATCGTCCGCGTCCACCCGGACACGGTCCGGAATCTCTGTAACCACACGGACGAGACACACACCTGGCTCGCGTTCGGTGCGCCGCCGGTGGGAACCGTCGACAACTTCGGGGACTACGTCGTCAAAGAATGAGCCGAGGCGGCCAGCCCGTCAACCAAGTCCGCACACGGAACGGCCGACCGTCTCAGCCCCCGTCTCCCAGCGCGTCGTTCAGCTCCGGCACGACCTCGTGGAGGTCGCCGACGACGGCGTAGTCGGCCTTCTGCATGATGGCCGCCTCCGGGTCGGTGTTGATAGCCAGGACGTTGTCCGCACCCTTACAGCCCACCATGTGCTGCACCGCACCGCTGATACCGCAGGCGACATAGAGGTCCGGGCTGATCTTCGTGCCCGTCTGTCCGATCTGGTCGTCGTGCGGTCGCCAGCCCTCGTTGACGGCGGCCCGCGACGCGCCGACGGTTCCGCCGAGGCTATCCGCCAGCGTCTCCAGTTTGTCGTAGTCCTCCGGACCGCCGACGCCGCGCCCGCCGCCGACGACGACGCGGGCCTCGCCAAGCGACACACCGGTCTCGTCGGACTCCTCGACGCGGTCGACACTGACCCGAAACGCGCTCTCGTCGAGCGTCGGCTCGAACGGCTGGACTGTCGTCTCAGCGGTCGCTATCGCCGTCTCCGGCGAAAACTCGTGTGCCGCTGCCGTCAGTAATTTCGGGTTACTGTCCAGGCGTGCGTGTTCGACAAGGCTACCGCCCCATCGCTGGCGCGATAGTTCGTACACCTCGCCGACCTCGACATCGAGACAGTTGGCCGCCATCGGCAGATCGCACTTGGCACCGACGTGGGCCAGCACCTCCTGTCCACGGTCAGTCCCCGGGGCGACGACTGCTTCCGGGTCCGTGGCGTCGAGCAACTGCGCGACACTCTCCGCCCAGGCCTCTGGCGCGTACGTGTCCAGTCGCTCGTCGGCGACGCAGTGGACCGTCTCGACGCCGTACTCGCCGAGTTCCTCCCCGAGCGCCGTCGCTTCCGTCCCGAACGCGACGGCTTCCAGCGCCGCGTCGGTCGCCGTCGCCAGTTCACGGGCCAGCGTGAGCGCCTCCAGCGAAGACTCCTCTGGACTTCCACCCGCGTGTTCGACGAGGCTCAGTATCACGGTCAGATCACCTCCAGGTCGTCGCGGAGCAGGTCGAGGACTGCAGGCACGGCGTCCGGTCCCTCGCCGAGCACCTCGGCCGCGCCCTCCGTGCTCTCCGGCGCTTCCAACCGGACTTTCTCGATAGCCCCGTCGAACTCGCCGGCGACCGGGTTCTGCCGTTCGATAGACTGCTTGCGCGCCTGCATCTTGGCGCGCATCGAGGCGTAGCGGGGCGTGTTGAGCCCCTCTTTTACGCCAACGGCGGCCGGGAGGTCGAGTTCGTACACCTCGGTCCCGCCGGTCACGTCGCGCTCGGCGACGGCCGTCCCGTCCTCGATCGTCAGGTCTGACACGCCTGCGACGAACGGCACATCCAGCCGCTCGGCGACGCGAACCCCGACCTGGTGGTTCGCCACGTCGGCCGACTCGTTGCCGAACAGGAGGAGATCGAAGGCCGGGTCGGTGCCGGCGTCGCCGCTCAGAGCGTCTGCGAGGGCGGCCGCCGTTTCGCGGGGCCGCCACTCTTCCCCGTCAGTTTCCAGCAGCGTCGCCTCGTCGGCCGTCATCGCGAGCCCGGTCCGGAGCTGTTCCTCGGCGTCCGCCGGTCCGAGCGACACCACGGTGGCCGTCCCGTCGTGGTCGTCGGCCACCTGGATCGCTTCCTCGACAGCGCACTCCTCGTGAGGCGATATCGTGAACCCCAGATGGCTCGTGTCTATCTCCTGTTCATCGTCGGTCAGCGTGAGTTTCGCGCCGGTATCCGGCACGCGCTTGATGCAGGCTACGGTGTCCATGTCGTGTCTCCCTCGTTCGATTGCGTTCGGTTCACTGGCTGTGCTAGCTCCTGATGCGCTCGTTCTCCGGGTCGAACAGGGGCCGGCTCCCGACGACCTCGACGGTCACCGGATACTGCTGGCCCATGTACTCGACCTGGAGGCTCTGCCCTTCCTCGGCGTGGGACTGCGGGAGGTACGCCATGAGGAGGTGCTTGCCGACGCTCGGGCCGGTCCCGGCGCTGGTGACGTACGACCGACGACCCTCGTCGTCGACCAGAACGTCCCCGTTCTCATCGAGGACCGGTTCGTTCCCGAGCATGAATCGGCGCTCGCCGCCCTCCGGCGCGTGGTCGTCGACCGACAGGGTACACAGCGTGGCGGTGTTCTCCTCGTCGATAGCCTCCGCGTAGGCTTCCTTTCCGATGAAATCGGCGTCCTTGACACCGTGGAAGGTGAGCCCCGCTTCCGCCGGGTTGTACTCCAGTTCGAGTTCGTGCCCGAACAGCCGGTACCCCTTCTCCAGGCGGCCGGTCGTCCCGTAGACGCCCATGCCGGCCGGCCGGACATTGTGGTCCTGGCCGGCCTCCCAGAGCACGTCCCAGAGGCGGCGGCCCTGACCCATCGGGGCGTAGATCTCCCAGCCCTGCTCGCCGATATAGGAGAGCCGCATCGCCCACGCGTCTACCTCGCCGACCGTGATTTCCTGTGCCGTGTACGGCTCGAACGCGTCGTGGGACATGTCCTCCTCGGTGACGCCCTCCACCATATCCCGGGCGTTCGGTCCCCAGACGCCCAGCGTGCACAGCGACTCGGAGCGGTCGATCATCGTCACGTCGGCGTCGTCCGGGATGTGGCCGCCGAACCAGGCCCGGTCGGACCCGCCCGCCGCGCCGCCGGTGACGACTCGGTAGTGTTCGGGGCCGAGTCGGGCGATGGTCAGGTCCGAAACGAAGCCGCCGTTTTCGGCGAGGATCGGCGTGTACACGGTCTTGCCGACATCGACGTCGATTCGGCCCACGGCCATCCGTTCGAGGTAGTCGACGACGTCCGACCCGCGGAAGTCGAAGATGCTGAAGCCCATGTCACCGATCATCGACACGTGCTCGCGGGTGTGGAGGTGTTCCGCGAGGATGTTTGGCGACCACCACCGCGAGTCCCACTCGTTCGGCCGTCGGAACTCGGCGAGTTCGTCCTCGTACCGGTCCAGCAGGTCGCTGTTCCACTCGTACCACTGGGGCCGTTCCCAGCCCGCGGCCTCGAAGAACTCCGCGTCGAGGTCGGCCTGCTTCTCGTAGAACGGGCTCGTCCGGAGTTCCCGCGCCGACTGATACTGCTCGGCCGGGTGGACGATGTCGTATATCTTCTGGAACCCTTCGCTGGCCCGGTCTTTGACGAACGAGCGGGAGTTCCCGTACTCGTAAAAGCGGTTCACGTCGGCCCCGTGGAGGTCGATATCCGACCAGCCACGCGTCATCCACTGGGCGACCGCCTCGCCGATGGCCGGGGCCTCCTTGATCCAGATTGCGGCACACGACCAGAGCCCGTCGACGTCCTGCAGCGGGCCCAGCAACGGCGCACCGTCCGGCGTCTGCGAGAGCAGGCCGTCGATCTCGTGGCGAATGCCGGCCTCGGGGTCGTCGAGGAGTTCCGGGACGATCTCCAGCGCGTCGGCCATCGACTGTTCGAACGCGTCGTCGGTCAGCGGCGGCTGTGTCGGGGACAGCGGCGCTTCGTCGATGGACGGTATGTCTTCGACGTCCCAGAGTATCGGCCGGTGTTGATACGACCCGACTTCGAGGTCGTTCCCGTGCTGGCGCTCGTACATCTGGGTGTCCATGTCGCGGACGACCGGGAACGATATTTCGCCCTCGTAGTCCTCGAAGAAGGAAATCGGGCCGACGCTGACCATCTGGTGAACCGCCGGTGTCAGCGGGATCTCGACGCCGGCCATCTCGGCTAACTTCGGGCTCCAGAGCCCGGCCGCGATGACCACCTCGTCGGCCGTGACGGTCCCGCGGTCGGTCTCGACGGCCGCTATCGACCCGTCTTCGACGTGAAGGTCGAGCACTTCGGTGTTGGGCGAGACGTGCAGGCCGCCAGCAGTGTACTCGTCCGCCCGCGCTCGCATCACTTCACCGGCCCGAAGCGGGTCACACGTGCCCGCCCCGGTGCTGTAGAACCCCGCCTTGACGAGGTCAGTGTTGACGTACGGCACGAGCGCTTCGACTTCCTCGGGGGTCAACAGCTCCGCCGGTTCCCCCCAGGCCTTCGCCGACTGGAGGCGGCGTTTCAGTTCCTCGACCCGTTCCTCGGTGCGTGCCACCTCGATACCGCCGCTGTTGGTGAACGTGTCCATGTCGTTGTACTGCTCGATGCTCCGCCGGGTGAGATGGGTCATCTCCTTCGAGTGTTCCACCGGCATCAGGAAGTTCGACGCGTGACCTGTCGACCCACCGGGGTCGGGTAAGGGCCCCTTATCCAGAATCGCGATGTCCTCTCGCCCCATCCGGGCGAGGTGATACGCGAGACTGTTCCCGACAATACCGCCACCGATGATTACTGTCTTCGCCTCTGACGGTAACGAGTTCGAACTCATCGCAGTCTCACCCGTATGCTGGCGGACCGAACTGTACTCTCGCCTCTCGTGGTGATAGCGCTCAACATCGTCCGTTTTGAGCGTGGCCCCTTTCAGGAAAGAAGCAGGGACCACAGTTCTGCGGTGATTTATATGTCACCGGAGTGCTGACCCCCAGTGAGGGGTCGCTGTCTGGGGCGTCAGCAGCCGCAAACCCCTGCTCCCGTTCGATAGACCCGTCGACGGGCCCACGCTCGCGTTCCAGTCCCGGAGGGAACGGGCAGAACGCTCATACTTTCAAAAATCTAATACGATGAGTTTTGTGCTGTACGCTGCCGACGAGCAGCCGCGTGGCGACTGAACCACTTGACTTCAGAACTCCGTCTCACGGGATGCGGACGCTGGCACTCAGCAGCCATTGGGGCCGGCGGCGTGTCGTCGAATCGACTCCCTGAACTGCGTGCGGTCCGCTTCGCTGATGGTTCCGACGTGCTCTCTGGTCGTCGTTTCAGTCTCCGTCTCGATGCCCCGCATGACTTCGCACATATGCGTTGCGGTCACCTCAACGACGACTCCGTGCGCGTCGAGCTCATCGGACAGACCAACTGCGATATCCCGCGTGAGCGTCTCCTGTGTCGTCAACTGGCGCGACTGCCACCGGACGTACCGGATGAGCTTTGACAGCCCCACCATCTCCTCCCCGGGCCTGTACGCCACGTGGGCAACGCCCTGGAAGGGGAGCATGTGATGTTCGCACATGCTGTGGAGCGGAATTCCGGTCTTGACGATGAGACCGTCGGTCTCCGCATCAAAAGTCCGCATTACCGGTCCGGACTCGGGCCGAGAGCCTTCCGTCAGCGTCTCGAACATTTCTGGGACACGTCGGCTCCAGGTGTCCGATAGCCCCGCCGAGTCGGGGTCACGGCCAGCGGCTTCAAGCAGGAGGCGAGCGCCACGCCGCGCTTTCTCTTCGTCGAAGCCGTCTGTCGGTTGGGTCGCAGTATCGTGCTGGTGTGCAGGCTCCTGTTCCCGGGAATCCATTACAGCCAAACAGCAGGACTCGACGTACAAAGCCTCTGTCCCCATTGGCTCATTATCCGGATAACAATGGTAACATTGTGATTTCGCACCACAACGTGTCACCGACTGTGAATGTCGTGTACTGCAACCGCCGAGCAAAACCCAGGGAGCAGGTCGGCGGCCTCCACCGAACGTATTGGAGCCGCTCTGTCACCGGTATACCTATATCACTCACGATGACGGGGACGAGGAGTACTGCGGACCCGACACCGATGAGGCGGTGAACTCAGGGGTAGCGACAGAACCGTTCGCTATCTCGGTATCGGCACGCAGTACCGAGAATAACAATCGTACCAACATTAGCTCCGCAGAACTTGTCAGGACCGGCGAATTACTGTGAGGAAGGAGCTACATAACAGTAGTGACGGCGCGTCGCCGCCAGTCAGAAGAGCGTGGACAGCCAGAGTCAGCGGTTCTCCCTAGGGTACCTGTGTCGAGATGTACTCCGTCGCCGCTGGGACACCACGGGCGTGCATCGCTGCGTGTGTCAACCGCCTCGGGGTCAAGCCCCGAGGCTTGTCAGTGGACTCCCGTTCTAACCGAGTAATTCGGCAGGCGTGTAGTCGCCGTTCACGGTCAACGTCCCTGAGTTGAGGGCCAGTTGACTGGTGGCCCATCCACCGCGAGACTTCTGCCCGCGATGGATATACCCGCAGTATCGGTTGGCAATGTTCTTCCCCGCGTTGTAATCGGCGTTCACCTCATACCCACACGATTGGCACTCGAACTCTTTGTCGTCGCGGTTATCCTCGTGGGTAAACCCACAGTGAGAACACCGCTGGCTCGTGTACGCCGGGTTCACCGTGTCAACGAACAACGCCGTTGACTCGACCTTGTACTCAACGAGTTCCACGAACTTCGCGTAGGCCCACTGCTGGAACTTCGAGCCGTTGGCGATGTTCTCGCGGATGTGGTCAAGGTTCTCGAAGATGATGCCGTCTACATCCGCTTCTTGGGCTTCCGCGAGAAGGTCGTTCGCTCTGTTGTGGAGCCAGTCCAGCGACCAATCCGAGAAGCAGCTTCCGATGGACTGAATCGTGAGGTGAGCCGACCGTGTACCCGTCTGTTGCAGACGGGCGCGGCGTTGTTCGTACTGGTCACGCTTGTGGGTGAGATAGTCCGCACTCCCGATGAACTCTCCCGTGGAGGTGACGGCGAACGCGCCAGTCACGTTCAGATCAACACCGAGAACCACTCCGTTCTCGGCACCATCATCATCGTGACCGGCTTCGTGGCGTTCCGTTCCGTCAACCACATAATCCGGGTTCTTCAGCGAGACGTGCAGGGAAAACGTGTCGTCCTGCTCGTCGTACTGGAGCGTGGCGCTCGACGCATCCCAGTCGTCGCTCTCGTAGTACCTGCCGAACGGCGTGTCTTCGCGTTCGTCCTCGGGCGGGAGAACGTATTCGGCAGTGACCCTACCGTTCGGCGTGGAGAGTGTGGCGTGGTCGTCGTTGAACGACGCGGAGCGTTTGTCGTAGACGACGCTCCACGAGTCGAACTCTGGTTGACTCGTCTTTTCGCCTTGTTTCAGTTTCTCGACGCCGCTCGTAACACCTTCGATGGCGCGGCGAATGCCTTTCTGGACGAGGTTGGCGGTGAGATCGGTCACCTCACGCAACTCGCTGTAGAGAGTGTCTTCGGCCTTGCTCTTGCTGGTGATGCAGAGGTCGTCGTAGCGCCACGCCCACTCGCTCGTGCGGTTGGCGCAGTGCAGGAATTGCTTCTTGGTTTGATGGAGGTCGCCACGACGCTCTTCGGACACGTCGAGTTTGATGGGCACGGTGCGTCGTGGCGCATCGTCCATCCGTGGTTCACATTTACATCTGTTGCCAAATGAAAGTTTATATGTGGAGGGAGTCGGCCTTGCCATCGAGCGTGGCAAGTTTCATCGAGTGTCGGCTTCCTCCCCGACCTCAAGGGTCGGGGCATCCGCCTCGTACCGCCTGTGAAGTACCCCCAGGCGTCAGTGAGGGCGCTTTTTCACCGCTGGTCCAACAGCGGCGTTGTTGTCCGCAATGGTCCTTTTAGTTGGACTGTAGCGCCGAAACGGTCTGTTCCGTTGTTGCCGACGCTGAACGGGCGAGTGCTGTCGCGTGCCAGTAGTCCGCAATGCTCCGATCGAGAGTTGACGCCGCAATCTCTCCCTGATGATGCGTTAACCCACGGTCAGCGGCCATGACCTTGTGGCCGGCGTCAACGAGAACCGTCCGGACCAGCTCCGGCTGCGAACTCGATTCGAGGGCCGCGGTGAGTGCATCGTACGCGGTCTGCCTGATGTCGCGAACCGTTGTCCCATCCGATGGCCGAGCGAGTTCGTTCGCCTCCCGTCGTTTCTGAACGCGGTCGAGCGCTCGGAACCGGGCGAGCCGGCTGTTCGCATCGATAACGGCGCTCGCGGGCCCGACCGCATCCGTGAGGCGGCCGATACCGCTCTCGGCTTCCCAGCGGAGCTCTTCGAAAACCATCATCCCCGGAGTACGGTCGTCAGCGGTCGTTTCCGGCGGCAGATCCGCCTGCCTGTCGCGGATGTCCGCCAGCAGTGCTTCTGCTGCATCGGTCAGCGTCGGCCTGATGGTCCCGGCATCGGCTGGGAGTGAGGCAGCGAACTGCGCCTGTACGTGGCGAGTGTCGCTGAGATATGCCTGTGCCGACTCGGCCGACTCGCCCCATTCAGCGACCGACAGCAACTCTGACTCTTCCCTGGGCACGACATCCATGTCACTGGCCCGCTCAAGCCCCGTCTCGATGCGGGCGTGGACCAGCGCCGCGCGCACCGGGTCCGTCCCGACGTAGTCGTGCTCCTGCCGGGTTTCGTGGGCGGCCGACACGGTCCGGTTGTGTTCGTCTCTGAGCGGAGCGGCGGTGAGGCCACGGTCGACAAAACCCCACCCCGCAGCGGCGTAGCGGGCGTTTTCGCGAGCCGAGCGCAGCGACCGGAGCGCCATCAGCCCGGTTCGTGCCGTCCGCGCATCGTCGAGGCCGTCTGAAGCATCGCTGGCGGCGTCCGTCAGGTGTTGGCGGATGTGGCCGTTCGGTATCTCTTCTGGCCCGAGTGGCGTGGGAAGCGTCGCCAGCAGCGAGCGAACCCGCTCTCGCGCGGCGTCGAAATGGCCCGCTGCGATGTCGACCGGGATCGATGGGGGGACTGGGGATTCTCGCTCCTCGTCGCGCTGGACATCGGGCAGGTTGTAGGCATCGATGGTTGCCTCGCCTCCCCCGCTCACACTTTCGATACTGCTACAGCCAGCGATGGCGCTGGCCCCAGCGAGCGCGAGCACACCACGCCGAGTCAGCCGAGCGTATTCCCCGCCCGCTGCGGACGTCTCGTCGGTCATGCCTGCTCACCACCGGTCCCGGGGCGGCGGTCACTACTCGGTGCTGACCCGCCCCCGCTTTCCCCCTCGGCACTGACTCGCTGGCCGTCGCAGCCATTGCCTCCGATTGAGGACGAATAACTGGAGATGTCGTCGGCGTTGATTGTATCGGGAATCCTGATGAACCATACCGCGTACACCTTGCTACCCGCTGTGCAGGGTTCGTCGTAGGGGCGGCTCACCCGACCGTAGTCGGTCGATATTTTATCCGCTGTCCAGCTGATCTGGCAGAGTGTTAGTCGAAAACACTCCTCGATCATCACATTCTGGAGATAGACGGTTTCTGTTTCGAAGTCAGTCCCGTCGAGAAAGGTTTCGATCAGCGAACTGTCCACGTCTTCGGCGACGGCGAGCCGGTCCGCTTTGGATGCCGTATCGATAATCTTGGATTCCAATCGACGGGTGTGTCGGCTTTCAGTCGGCCGGCTGTCTCCATCATCGAGCCAGACAGGCTGACGGTCGGCGTTAACGCGTGTGACAACCGCCTCGGGGTCGGATTCCGAGCCAGTTCCTGGAGCGGCAGAGCCATCGTTTTCGGAAGCGGTGCGTGTTGATTCGTCGCTGCCCTCGAACATCCCACTACAGCCGGCCAGCATCGTCGCTAGCCCGCATGTGCTGTGGAGGAGAGCACGTCGGGTGGAGGGGACCATCGTGTAATTTCGCGCTTATATTGTCAGGTATAAAACTCTCGTGGTAGATAGGCGGTACCGAGAGCGTACCAGTTAGCCCGCACAAATAGATGTAGTAGCGGCTATCTATATCAGACGGGTTTATCCGTCTCTGAATGCGATATTATAAATACAAAACCGGGGTTATTTATCCATATGTTACGAGTGGGTTCGTCTATAATAGTGGAATTTGCTCTCTTAATGGGCCTGACAGCTGAATATACGACAGAACCACGGATATCACAACGCAACGGATAAGCCAGACTGCGGCGTTCTGGGAACAATGGGGTCAGAGCAGTCGAAAGTCGCAGAGTTGATCGAAACCTACGGACTGGCGTCGATGGGTGCAGAGCTGGAACGCGCTTGGCTCGGGGACAATCAGGAGCGACAGAGCCTCCGTGACCTCGCTGATCGGTTCAATCAAGCCGTGCTCATGGCTGCGATCCGCGACGCGGGTATGGACGTTATCGATGGCGAACCGGCGAACTTCTATCGACTCCTGACGGCTGACGACGTCAGCGCTGGTAAACGGATCGAAGCGCGGAACCGACTCGAACGGGCCGGCATCAATGTCGCTAAGCTGGAAGACCAGTTCGTCACGTATCAGGCGATTCGATACTATTTGAGGAACGTCCGCGATGTGAGCTACGACGCCGGAACCAAGACCGAGCAGGTCGAGCGGGAACGCGGGACTATCGACCGCCTCCGCAGTCGCGTCGAGACAATCGTTCGAGATACGGTTGACCGATTGAAAACCGCTGACAAACTCACTATCGGCGAGTACCGAGTGTTCGTGAGCATCGATATTCGCTGCCAGGACTGCGGGACGCGCCACAGCATCAGCGACCTTCTCGACCGGGGCAGCTGTAACTGTCAATGAGGCCGTATTGACTTGGTAAGTCCGGTTCTTGCGCGGAGGCCGTACCTGGTCAGATATCGGTAATCCGGTTGTAGCTATCCGGGAGCGCCTGCGCGTCCTCGGGAAGCAACGCGACGACGAGATAGGGGGGGTACTCCGCGAAGTACTCGACGAGCGAGGCGATGCGCTCCGCGTCGATGGCTTCGAGTGAGTCAAGCAGCATGAACGGGACCTCCTCGTACACGTCGTGGACGAGGTAGCCGGCGAGTGCGAACACGAGCCCGGTCACTTCGCGCTCACTCTCGCTCAGATGGCCGACCGTGTCCTCGTAGACAGTTCCGCCTTCGGTGCTCCTGACGACGTGGAGCGTAAACGTCGACCCCGTGACGCTGTCGTCGCTGTCGTGGACCGGATCATCGGGCGTGTCGGTCCGTTCGAGCCAGATTCGTTCGATGTTGCCGTAGCCGAGAATATCGAGGAGGTCGTCCATCTTCTCGTTGAACTGATCGGTCGCCTCGGCTTCGAGGCGGTCGATACGTGACCGGAGGTCGATCAGTTCCTCAACCACGTCTTCCCGTTGGGCAGCCAGTTCGTCGTTCCGGCGGATTTCCGACTCGATATCGGCAATTTCTCCGCTTACCTCGTCTCGCTCTGATTCGAGCCGGTCCAGTTTCAGCTCCAGTTCGTTCGCTTTCGTGTGGAGGTCGAGCACTTCGTCGAACTCCTCGGTCCGGAGCGACGTGACCCGTTCCTCAAGTTCTCCGACGCGGGCAGAGAGGTTGTCGCGTCGCTCGCGAAGGTCAGTGACAGTCGTCTGCCGTCGCTCAATTTCGACGTCGACTTCCTCAATCGTCGCTGTGAGTTCCTGCGCTCGCGTGCGTGTCTCCGCAATATCATCACGTTGGGCGGTCAGTTCGTCGAGCTCGTCTTCGATATCGTCGATCTCCGAGACCGTCTCCTGAAGGTGGTCACGCATGCTCTGGAGCGTCGACTCGATACGTTCCGGTTTCACTCGCGAGCCACAGGTCCAGCAGGTCGTCTTGGACCCCTGATAGAGTTGGTCCGTAATGTCTCCCACGCTCTCGGGCTTTGCATCGATAGCGTCGGTTATTTCACGGTGTTCGCCGGCTAACAGTTCCTCGTTGAACCCGATGACGTTTTGCAGTCGCGTGGTGTACTCTGAGTGCTCCCGTTTGCGCTCTCGAAGCCGCTCGATGTCCGATTCGAGCGCTTCGAGTCGTTCGTCCGGCGATTCGGGGAGGCCGGACCGTTCGACTGCGAGGCGCCCCCGCTCGTCGCGCAACGCCGCAATACTCTCCTGTTCTGACTGAATATCATCGCGAACGCGTTTCAGTTCGGACCGAGTCGCCTGGAGTTCGTCGAGAGCGGTTTCGAGTTCCTCCCTGTTTTCCTGGGTCGTCCGGAAATCTACGTTCCGCTCGTCGATCCGTTCCTCGACGCGCTGCAGTTCGTTTCTGGTCTCGGTAATCTCGTCGCGCAGATCTGCCTGCTGACGCTCGAGATCGGGGAGATCACGCTTTAGGGAGGCGATACGGTCGAGTTCCGCATCGATCTCTTCCTTGCGCTGTTCGGCCGCACGTATCTGTCGGTGAATCGACGCCACGTCGACGGGCCGCATAATGATCTCCCGAAGGTCGTCACCCTGCTCGACGGCTCGCCTGGCCTCGTTGTCTTCGAGCAGGAACGCGAACAGGTCCGCAACTGTCGAGTCAGTAAGAAGGCCGAGGCCCGACCCAGCAACTCCTTCGGCGGTTCTGGTCATCGTTCGGGTATACGTCTCCCCTCCCAGTGAAAGCTCGACGTGCCCCTGGTCGGCGTCACCTTTGACGCTGGCCCACTCGCTCCCGTGGGCGGCCATCACCGCTTGGAGAAACGATGTCCGATTGGTCGCGTTCCGGCCTCGAAGCACTGTCACCCCTGGTGGGACCTCGACTGTCGTCTCGTCGATCCCCCCGATCTTCTCGACGGTGAACGTGGCCACCTCCCCGGCTACCGAGAGTGAACCCATATTTCGGTGTGGGCGAGTGACGGGTATAAGCACTATGGCGCGCGTGTCACCGCCCATTCGAATTTTCACCCCAATAGTTGCCGTCGGCTAACAAACATATGTCTGTTATTCCATCGAGCTGGTAGTGCTAGTTCCATGCAGAAACAATCGCCCAAATCCAAATCCCGCTCAATATCGGTGAATAACACACTCAAACGTGTACCTTTATATTACCCAATAGGCGTAGCTGACACCGTCGTTGACCATGGCAGATCAAAACCGGGCCGAGAGCGTCCTTCGCTCTCACGTAACCTCCGTCAAGGAGGACCTGATGACGGGCGTATCGTTCATGATCCCCTTCGTGACTATCGGGGGTATCTTCCTCGCCGTCGCGTACGCGATAGGGGATACACAGGCAGTGTTCGAGAGCACCGGGTCGGCCGGCTGGTTCCTCGCTCAGATCGGCGTGGCCGGGCTGACGATCATGGTGCCGATCCTGGGTGGCTACATCGCGTACGCCATCGCCGACCGCCCGGGGCTCGCTCCGGGATTCCTGCTGGCGTACATCCTTCAGCAGGGCAACGTCGTCGCCGAGGCGGCGACAGTAATCGGCATCTCTGGCGGTGAGGCCGGTGCCGGCTACCTCGGCGCTATCGTCGCTGGCCTACTGGCCGGGTACGTCGCGCGCTTCTTCAAGAACCTCGACGTCCCCGAGTTCATCCAGCCGATGATGCCGGTGTTGCTCATCCCCGTCGCGACGATGGCCGTCCTGACGCCAATCATGCTGTTCGTTCTGGGCGTCCCCGTCGCACTCGCCAACGAGGGCCTGACTGCCTTCCTGCAGTCGATGCAGGGCGGCCAGGCTATCGTCGTCGGGCTCATCCTCGGCGGGATGATGGCCTTCGACATGGGTGGTCCGGTCAACAAGGTCGCCTACGTGTTCGCGACCGGACTCATCACTGAAGAGATCTACGCGCCGATGGCCGCGGTGATGATCGGCGGGATGATTCCGCCGATCGGCCTCGCTCTCTCGAATTTCATCGCCCCGCACAAGTACGCGGCGGAGATGTACGAGAACGGGAAAAGCGGTATCGTTCTCGGCCTGTCGTTCATCACAGAGGGCGCGATTCCGTACGCGGCCGCGGACCCGCTCCGCGTCATTCCGGCTATCGTGGCCGGCAGCGCCGTCGGCGGTGCGACCTCGATGGCCCTTGGCGTAACGATGCCTGCGCCCCACGGTGGCATCTTCGTTGTCCTGCTGTCGAACCAGCCGCTCGCGTTCCTGGGGAGCATCCTGCTTGGCTCGCTCGTGACGGCCGTCGTCGCGACGGTTATCAAGCCGGACTTCGAAGACCGCGTTGATGCCGGGGCGGAGACGAACAGCGCGCAACCGACGGACGACTAACCACCGTGACTACAATGACAGACGCAATCTCAGCGGACGACATCGAAGAGCTGATTCCGGCGGACCACATCTCGCTGTCCGAACCGCCCGCCGAGAAGGAAGCGTGCATCGAGTCCCTGCTCGACCTACTAGTCGACGGCGGCAGGGTCGAGAACCGCGAGCGAGCACTCGAAGCGCTCCTGGAGCGTGAATCGGAGACTACGACGGGTGTCGGGATGGGAATCGGTATCCCACACGCGAAGACTGACGCTGTGAGCCGCCCGTCGCTCGCGTTCGTGCGCTCCCAAGAGGGCGTTGACTTCGGCTCGATGGACGGCGAGCCCGCGACGCTCATCTTCATGATTCTCGTCCCGGAAACCGGCGGCGAGGAGCATCTCAATATCCTCAGCTCCCTCTCGCGGGCTTTGATGCACGACGACGTTCGGGACCGGCTCCACGAGGCAGAGGACGAGGCGACTGTTCAGGACGCGCTCCGGGAGGCAATCGCATGACGGTCGAACGCACTGTGACGATTGTTCCGGAAGCCGGCCTGCACGCACGGCCGGCGTCGGCGTTCGTCCAGGCCGTCAACGACCACGAGGCCGAGGTCTCAGCCGGTCGTCCGGACGGTGACTTGGTTCAGGCGGCGAGTATGATCGCCGTCACCAGCCTCGGTGTCGGACAGGGCGATGATATCAAGCTGGTCGCCGACGGCCCGGATGCAGAGGCAGTGCTTGACGAACTGGAACGAATACTGACAACGCCAGAGGAGGAACTGGACACTGACGATGGCTGAACGCACGCTCCAGGGAACCGGTGCAACGCCGCGCTCCGGCGTCGGATCAGTTGTCTGGTACGGTCACGAGATCTCGCTCCCGGATCCAGACGACGTGGAATTCGATCCCGAGACTGAGGTCGGGCGGTTCACCGACGCCGTCGACACCGCCCGCACCGAACTGGAGTCCGAGCGCGAGGCGACCGCCGAACGCGTCGGAGAAGACGAGGCCGCTGTGTTCGACGCGCACATCCAGTTTCTCGAAGACCCGACTATCGAGGACGCCGTCGAGACGATGGTCGGCGACGGGCTCCCCGCACCGAACGCCGTCGACGCCGCGTTCGGCGAACACATCGAGCAGTTCGAGGGGATGGACGGCCGAATGGCCGAGCGCGCGGACGATCTCCGGGACGTGCGCGACCGACTCCTCCGTCTGCTGACCGACGGCGAGCGAGTCGACCTCGGTGACCTACCTGAGGGAAGCGTCGTCCTCGCCGAGCGGCTGACACCCAGCGACACGGCGCAACTCGACCCCGAACGCGTCGCCGGGTTCGCCACGGTCACGGGCGGACGGACGTCCCACGCGGCGATTTTCGCCCGGTCACTTGCGCTGCCAGCGGTCGTCGGTGTCGGCGACGCTCTCGAATCTGTCGAGGGCGGAGCAGAGGTCGTGATCGACGGCGACAGCGGCGAGGTGTTAGTCAGTCCTGACGACACCGAGCGAGCGACCGCAGCAAGTGACTCGGGAGCAGCTATTGTGGACGAATCCGTCGAAACCACCGACGGGCGACACGTCGAAGTTGCAGCGAACGTTGGCCGACCAGCGGAATTGGAACCCGCGGCGGAGCGGGGTGCTGACGGCGTCGGCCTCTACCGGACCGAGTTTCTCTTTCTCGACCGGGAGACGCCGCCGTCGGAAAACGAACAGTACGAGGCCGTCCGCGAGGCGCTTGAAACGTTCCCGGACGGGCGCGTCGTCGTCCGGACGCTGGATATCGGTGGCGACAAGCGGATTCCCTATCTCGACCTCCCGGAAGAAGAAAACCCATTCCTCGGAGAGCGGGGAATCCGGCGCTCGCTCGCCCCCGATTCGGACCTGTTCGCCACACAACTCCGGGCGCTTCTGCGCGCTGGGGCAGATGGGGCTGGAGACCTCGCCATCATGTTCCCGCTGGTCGCCACAGTCGAGGAACTCGACGCTGCACTCGATGCGCTGGACGCAGCAGCGGCCGATCTTGAAGCTCGTGAAACCGAGGCTGCTGATCCCGAAGTCGGCGTTATGATAGAGACGCCGAGTGCTGCCTTCATGGCCGACGAACTCGCCGCACGGGTCGATTTCCTCTCTATCGGGACGAACGACCTCACGCAGTACGTCATGGCCGCTGACCGCGAGAACGAGCGTGTCAGCGACCTGCACGACCCCACACATCCGGGCGTCCTCCGTGCAATTCACCGGACGGCCACGGCGGCGCACGCCGAAGACGCCTGGGTCGGCATGTGCGGCGAGATGGCCGGGAACCCGGACCTGACGGAACTGCTCGTCGGTCTCGGCCTCGACGAACTCAGTATGAGCGCCGTGACGATTCCGGAGGTCAAGACGGCCGTTAGCGAAACCGAGTACAGTTCCGCGAGCGAGCGCGCGGACAGCGCCCGACTCGCCGCAACCCGCAGCGAAGTCCACACTACACTAGACACATGAAACTCGTCGCAGTCACATCCTGCCCCACTGGAATAGCACACAGCCAGATGGCAGCCGAAAATCTCGAACAGACAGCGGAAGAACTAGGCCACGACATCAAGGTGGAAGTCCAAGGGGCGATGGGCGCGGAGAACGAACTCTCCGAGGCGGACATCGCAGCCGCCGACGCCGCCATCATCGCCTCAGATACATCGGTTAGCCAGGACCGATTCAGCGATATTCCGCTGATCAAAGGCACCGTCAAAGACGCCGTTAACGACGCTGAAGGAATGATCGCCGATGCCGTCGAGGCTGCCGACGGCGACGCCCCGAACACCGAAGTCGAATCCGAAGGAATCGATTCCACGGATACGGGGTCCGACCAGCAACGCCGTCGCGGCGGTGACCGCTCGAAGAGCCTCGTTGCTCGACTGAAGCGTCTGTTCGGTTGAGACGCTCTCATCGTCACTCTATTGCGGCTGATTTCGGTAGCACGGGCTGGGATCTAATCGGTGTCCGCTGTAGTCAGGCGTCTATTCGGCGGCCGGAATCTGCCAGTTCGTACGTCAGGTAGCCGTGGAGCGTTCCGACGACGCTCACGATCCGTCCGATTACACTGATCACCGAGAGCGATACGGTGGACACAGAATAATAGGCCGGGACCAGCATAAATTTCACAATCGGCTTCGGGACATTTTTGCCTCTGGTTTTGTAGTAGGGAATGGACTTTTTATCATGCCGGTATTGCTTTTCTAAGTAATCGGGAATCGATTCGGCGAACGGATGCTTGACCAGGAGGTCCGGCGAGTACCACACGCTATAAGCGTCGCGGATGCGGTCGGCGAGTTCGGCTTCTTCGTGACCGTACGGTAGACGCTCGTCAAACCAACCGATGTCTTCCAGCACTTCGCTGCGAATCGCCATGTTACAGCCCACGGCGGTGTCGGTAACGTGTCGATTATCGCCCTGGTCGGATTGACAGTAGATGAAATCTGTGTTGACCGTCATCCGGAACTGTAGGGCGTGACTAACAAATTCGGTCAATCGAGAGGGGACGGACAAGTGTTCACGTATCGTCCTTGACGCCTCAGGCCGTTTCGCTCCGCATTCACAATCTGATCAGATCTACGCCTGGGCCGGGGACGTACTTGGACCAACCCAATCAGTGCGGGTCCGGCGGCTCGTTCACAAAAACGCCGCGTTTCTTTCGAATAATGTCGAACACGACATCAGTGGTAACCACCTCATTGAGAACGGTACAGCGCTGATCACGGGAGGCCGTTTGTCTGAATCCGGTGACCAATAGGTCCAGCAGGGACGGGTGTAATCCGGTGAGTAAAAGGCAGATATATGGATTAATGCTGTCGGGATGATCAGCAGCACTAGCCAGAACTCGTGACCCCATTTATCCACAACTCGATAGAAGAAGCCCGAGTTATGGCTTCTTTACTCCACCGTTACTGGCCGCACGTTCCTTGGGTTTGCTCGTCCGACGTGATTCATCGAAGCCGAGATCATCGAGGATGTACTCGGATGCGTTCCCGTCGCCAAAGGGCGGGTCCCATTCGCCCGCCTTCGACCGCATCTGTCGAGCCCCGGCGACAATATCGTCTGGCCGGTGGCCGACGATGCAATTCGCACCGGCAAACACCGTCTCCGGTCGTTCGGTTCCGTTCCGAAGGGTGACACAGGGAGTCCCCAACACACACGTCTCCTCCTGGACGCCACCGGAGTCAGTAAAGACGAGCGAAGCCGTGCTCTCTAATCGCAGGAAATCGAAGAAATCAAGCGGTTCAACCGTCCGGATACAGTCTGGAACTGAGAGATCGAACTCCGCGAGCCGGTCTTTCGCACGCGGATGGACGGGATAGATCACGTCGTTCTCACAGCGTGTCGCGGCTGCCGCAACTCCGAAGAGAATATTCCCAAACCGGTCTCGATCGTCGACGTTCTCGGCGCGATGGGCTGTCAGCAGGTCGAATTCACCCGGACTAATGTCGAGATCGGTCAGAATCGTACTCACCGATGCTGCCGTCTTGTCATAGGCCATGACAGCATCAACGATTGTGTTGCCGGTGACGGTAATCCGATTAGCCGAAATCCCTTCGTCTTCGAGCAGGTTCGCAGCCTCCTCCGTCGGCGGATACAGGTGATCCACCGCGTGGTCAATGATGATCCGGTTTCGCTCCTCCGGCATATCGCGGTCGTAGCTCCGGAGTCCCGCCTCGATGTGGGCCACTTCGATATCGAGTTTACTCCCCGCGAGCGCGCCCGCTAGCGTGGAGTTCGTATCTCCCTGTACGAACAACACATCCGGGTCTGCGTCTTTCAGGTGCTGTTCGATACCGATTACCATCTCACCGGTTTGTTTTCCGTGGCTTCCGGACCCGACACCGAGGTTAACCGCAGGTGGGTCAAGGTCGAGTTGCCTGAAGAAGACCGTATCCAGGGACTCTGAGTAGTGTTGACCGGTATGGATAACAATTGTTGATATATCACGACGATCACATGCCTTGATGACTGGTGCGAGTTTGATGATTTCCGGCCGGGTTCCAAGGACGAACGCCGCCGTCGCGTTCGTCACCAGCTCTCACCCCCACTGTCATAACGGCCGTGGGATATATCAATGGATGTCATGTTTCCAAAACAGGACTTTGAAGGCTTTGTTATGGAGTGCTTTTCCCAGACCAACACAGCTTGAACGAGTTGGTATATAACTGATAGGTAACGGACGGCGTGGGACACGCTGTTTACGACTGGTTCATGGCTACAAGGACGGCTTGTTCTTCGTGATCTGTTGTATCTGGTCACCGAGCAAGCTGACGATGAGATTGCGTTCCCACCGGAGCGCTGGGCGGCGACCTTCGGTCACGCGCCCAGCTCATCCTCCACAAACTCGACGAGTATCTCGGCTACTCGCCACCGCCGCTGTCGGAGCGGCTGATCGAAGGCGCACAGAAGATCCACCAACGACGGCCGATACTACAAGAAACGCTCGCTACCGCTACGCAACCGAGGTGTGAGTCGTAGCTAAAGACGAACGATTTCATATGGGGCGTGTGGGTGATCTCGGTATTGTCATTCTAACCCTATCGGGATGGTTTAATCTGGTCGTCTACCGAGACAGCTATGACGTGTATCTGTACATACTGTGCTATCCTCACCTAGAAACTCGAAATATGTCTACAAGTTACCTATTTATAAATATACTTTGGTTAGTATGAGTTCATAAACAGACCATATCAACGTATAAAACATATAGTAATACCATAATTTCTCATTCTATATCTTAATATATCTGTTTAAATCCTTTACAGAGAATTTGAGATGCTAATCGCGTAGGCATTCTGAGATTCGAAACACCATCTGTGTGGCCGTTCACCGCCGAATGCGTCCTCTGGACACATACTTTTTTAATAGTACGGCTAGCAGTCTGATATAGCGATCAAATGTCGTCAGACAACGCCACACAGCCAGTGACACGTGCAGCCTCGCATCTAAGAACACTCGATCTCGATGGGAAGTCGTGGATCACCGGCGTCGCCATCAACGGCCTTCTTGCCGAGGGGAGCGATCAATCCGTCGAGACAGCGAAAGACCTCGTCGACAGAGCCGTCGCAACGCAGGACGACGACGGACAGTTGGGGTATGGCCCGAGCTATCCTATCGAGGTGTTTAGTCACGGTCGGGAGTACGATGCCAGCTGGGATCTCACGGTGAAAAAGTGCATAAACACCAACAACACGACCGCTATCGGTCACGGTGTGCTCGATTTGTACGAGCGGACCGGTGACGAGCGGTACCTTGACGCAGCGAAGGGAGAGTACGAATGGCTCCAGTCTGTCGACCGAACGGACACCGGAGGAATTCCCCACCACGACCCGGATGTCGCCGGGATCAAATCGCTGTGGATCGATTCGGTGTACATGATGTGTCCGTTTTTCAGCCGATATGCCGAGGCGGCCGACGAGCCGGGGGCCCACGATGAAGCCGTCACACAGTATCTGGTCCACGCTGAGCATCTCCGCGACCCCCGGACTGGACTGTTTCGACATATCTGGGTCGAGACGCCGGACCACTACCCGCAAGGGACCTTCTGGGCGCGCGGGAACGGTTGGGCCGCCGCGGCGGCCGTCGAAATCCTCGACCGGCTGCCGGACGACCACGACCAGCGCGGCGAACTGGTCGACCAGTTCAAAAGCCACTGCGAGAGCTTGCTCCCGTTGCAGGATGGCAGCGGTTTCTGGCACAACCTCGTCGACGACACGGATACGCCGCTTGAATCCTCCGGGACGCTGATGTTCGCCTACGCATTCAACCGCGGTATCGAACTCGGACTCCTCGACGAGGCACAGTACCGGGATTCAGCAGACGACGCGCTCGAGGCGGTGACGCACGTCGTCGATGACGAGGGGGCAGTCGGCCGCGTCGCCGGTCCTCCGGGCGGACCCGAAGCGCCGCTGACAGTGACACCCTACGGACAGGGCTGGTATCTCATGGCGGCAGCCAGTGCTCGCTAACCCCTGCTACTGAGGCAGATTTTTTACCGGTCCGGATGGAAGCAGTTGTATGATTCGTAACCGATCTGCGCTCGCTGACAGCCCTGCACACGAGGTGGCACTCGACTGTCTTGAGGCCGCCGTGGACGCGGCCGCCCCAGCGGTCGCCACAAAATCGGCTATCGAACGCGGCAGCGAGACACTGACAATCGGTGAGATGGCGTACGACCTCGACAACTACAGCGATATCGTTATCGTCGGCGGCGGGAAAGCCACGGGCGGCGTGACCCGCGGGCTCGAATCCATCCTCGGCGACGCCCTCAGTGGGGGTCACGTCGTCGTCAAGCAGACTGTCGACACTGAAACTGTCCGGAGTTCCGTCGGAGATCACCCGTTACCGTCGGACCGGAACGTCGAGGCGACGGCCGATATGCTAGAAACAGTCGACGAAGCCGACGAAGACACGCTCGTTCTGTTCGTCCTGACCGGCGGAGCCAGTGCGCTTCTGTCGGCTCCGGCCGGGGATCTGACGCTGGACGACCTCCAGACCACGACCGACAGACTCCTCAGTGGCGGCGTTCCGATTGAGGAGATCAACGCGGTCCGGAAGCACCTCTCGGACCTGAAAGGCGGGCAGATAGCACGCCGCGCGGCTCCGGCCACTGTCGCCGGGCTACTGATCAGCGACGTTGTCGGAAACGACCTCTCGACCATCGGTAGCGGTCCCTCAGTTCCGGACGAAACGACGTACGATGACGCCCTTGGCGTGTTCGAACGATACGACCTCACGCCACCGCCAGCCGTTCGAGACCACCTCGAAGCCGGTCGAGACGGCCGGATATCGGAGACGCCGTTTCCCGACGATTCGGCCTTCGACCGGGTCACGAACCACCTCATCGGGGACAACGCAACCGCACTTGACGCCGCCGCTGCTGTCGCAGAGGAGGCCGGGTACGAACCGCTCGTGCTCACGTCTCGCCTGCGCGGCGAAGCCCGCGAGGTGGCGGAATCACTCGTCGCTATCGCCGAAGAGGCTACAGCGACGGGAACACCTGTCGAACCGCCGGCCGTCCTCCTGGCCGGTGGCGAGACGACCGTCACCGTAACCGGGGATGGAGGACAGGGTGGCCCGAATCAGGAGTTCGTCCTCTCCGGCGCACTGGACCACGACGGCGACGCAGTCATCGCGGCCATCGACACTGACGGCGAAGACGGAAGCTCCGACGTGGCCGGTGCAATCGCCGATGGGACCGTCGTCGACGACCGCGAACGGGCCCGCGACGCGCTGCTCGCAAACGATGCCGGCTCGTACCTCTCAGAGATCGAGGCGACAGTCGAGACCGGACCGACAGGGACGAACGTCAATGACGTGGCCGTGATCGTTGTCCGAGACGGGAACGAGTGACGGCCGGTCCCGGTACGCGGTGGCTATTTTCGAGCGGGGCTACCGGACTATCGAGTCTCGATGGAACGGCTGGCACAGCCCGGGTTGTTCGTGGGTCACGTTTATAAACAGACGGGGTGATATGCCGCGTATGAACGCAAGCGATCAACAGGTCGCGGCGGACGCACTCTCCGTACCGGAAGAGACGATTATCGACGCCTGTGGCGACCCGCCGCTCCCCGAACTCGGCATCATCGAACAGGTCTGGGAGACGGACCCGATAGCGCCGGACGACGTCGCAACACACGCGGCCCGGGCGGTCGAATCCCTGTCCTTTGCCGACGTGCCTGAAGGCGGCGAGGTCGCGCTCGGAGTCGGCAGCCGAGGTATCGCGAACCTGCCCACTATCGTCGCCGGAGTCGTCGACGCCGTTTCTGATGCCGGCTACGAGCCGTTCGTCTTCCCGGCGATGGGAAGCCACGGTGGCGCTACCGGCGAGGGCCAGCGAACGATGCTGAACGAACTCGGCGTGACCGAGTCGGCTATCGGCTGTGAAATCCGGTCGACCATGGATGTCGTCGAAGTCGGGCGAACGCCGGACCGGGACGTACCTGTCGTCGCCGACGACAACGCCGTGGCGGCTGATGCTATCATCCCCATCAACCGCGTCAAGCCACACACGGACTTCGACGGGCCAGTCGAGAGCGGGCTCTCGAAGATGCTCGTCATCGGCATGGGCAAGCAACGCGGCGCACAGATCGCGCACAAGTGGGCCGTCGACTGGTCGTTCCGGCGGATGATTCCAGAGATCACCGGGCAGTTGCTCGAAGAGTTGCCCATCGTCGGCGGTGTCGCAATCGTCGAGGACCAACACGACGAGACGACGCTGATAGAGGGCGTGCCGCCGAGTGGCTTCCTCGACCGCGAGGAGGAACTGTTAGAGACCGCCTACGAACTGATGCCGAAGCTCCCGTTCGAGGAACTTGATCTCGTGGTGTTCGACCGCCAGGGGAAGGAGATCAGCGGCCAGGGACTTGACACCAACGTCATCGGCCGCCGACCGTTCTCGATAAACGAGCCGGCTCCCGAGACGCCGGACGTCAAGCGCATCTTCACACGCGGGCTGACAGAGAAGACCCACGGGAACGCGATGGGCGTCGGGTCAGCGGACGTTATCCACGAGGACATCGTCGCAGAGCTCGACGCGCAGACGTCGCTCATCAACGCTCTCACTGCAAGCACGATTCGCGGGGTGAAGTTACCGCCAGTGGTCGAAACCGACCGTGCCGGCATCGTCGCCGCGCTGTCGACGATTGGGGTCGTCGACACCGACACTGTTCGCGTGCTCCGTGCAGCCGACACGATGCACCTCCACCGACTCTACGCGTCGCCGGCGCTGGTGAGGGCCGCACGCGACCGTGACGACCTCCATGTCGTCGAAGAGCCGTCGCCGATCGAGTTCGACAACGGCCAACTCGTCGCGCCGTCGCTCCGCGAGTAGCCGCTTCGCTTAATTTCTGCGGCGTTGCCTCGCCGCTGCCGTCGAACCCGGCTGGTACACTCAAAGATTTATAAGGTCCGCTATTGATGTGCTAGCTACGGAGAGCGCCAGCCGCTGGTAGCGGACTGTCTCGTCAGCGCCGCAGACGGCGTGCGAGCCACGTCTGTGCCCAGCCACGGCACGACCACATATGACATATCGAGCAGGCATAATCGGAACGGGCGGTATCGCGGGAATGGGCATCCTCGGCATGCACGACGAGGACGAGATCGGTACGGAGAAGATCGAAGCGAGCCACGCCGGCGGGTACGCGAGTACATCGGAGATCGAACTCGTCGCCGTCGCAGACGTCGATGAAGAGAAACTGGCGACGTTCGGTGACGCGTGGGACATCCCGGAGGACGGCCAGTACGTCGGCCACGAAGCGATGCTCGAAGCCGAAGACCTCGACGTCGTCTCGGTCTGTACGCCGTCGTTTCTCCACCACGAACACACGATAGACGCCGCGCACTCGGCGGCCGATCCGGCGGTTATCTGGTGTGAGAAACCCATCGCTTCCCAGGTCAACGCCGCCGAAGAGATGATCGACGTTTGCGAGGAGACGGACACCGAACTCGTCGTCAACCACTCGTTTCGCTTCACGGACAAACTCCAGCGACTCCACGACCTCATCAACGAACGGGACCTCCTCGGCGAGGTCAAGTCGGTGAGCACGCAGTACCGGATGGAGTTGATGCGAAACTCCACGCACGTGCTGGATACCCTCGTCTACCTCCTCGATACCAGAGCTTCAGAGGTCAGCGGGTACATTACGGGCGAGAACGAAGCCGTCGATTCGCTGGATGCAGCCCAAGAGGTCGTCGATGCCGGTGGCGGCGGGCACGTGGTGATGGACGACGAATCCTTCGTGACAGTCGACTGTACGATTCCGCGAGACATGTCCTCGATGACGCTGAATTTCATCGGGACCGAGGGGAAACTGTACATGAACAACGACGACGGCGAGTGGCGGTACTGGTCGCTCCAGGACGGCGAACACGTCGAGGAGTCGCTGCCTGGAATCGAAGGGGCGTGGACGTGGGAAGACGACTACCAGCGCTCGTTCGCGAACGCGGCGACCCACGTTCAGGACCTGCTGAACGGCGAATCGGAGAACTACTCGCCCGGAACCGAAGCCGTCAGGTCCCTCGAAATCATCGTCGGGTTCTACCTCTCACACTACACCGGGTCAACAGTGGATATCCCGCTGGCGCAACCGCTTCGGGACATCTCCATCACGTCCTGGTGAGCGACTGTTTTTCGGAATACGCCTCGCTCGTTTAGATCCGATCTGCCTCATCGCTGCCGAGTGGTTCGATAATAGAGCTCTGTCTTCGATACCTCAATAGCGCTCACAAAACCGTCTGCGCGTTTCCGGTACACTGACTACACGAAACCAGCGTTCGAACCCGTCTCAGTCGTCGAGCCACGGCGCGCCGTCGCGTTCGACGTACCGCTCGGTTCGCTCGATGTTCTCGATCCGCTCGATGTCTTCGTCGTCGAGTTCGAGCTCCAGCGCGCCGAGATTGTCCCTGATGTGGGACTCACCCGTCGCCTTCGGCACTGCGCGGACCTTCTCGCGCGTGAGTAGCCACGCGAGGCTGACCTGTGGTGCACTCACGTCGTGTTTCTCGGCGATGGCCTCGATCTCGGGACTGTCGAAGACGTTCCCGCGGGCCAGCGGCGAGTACGCGACGTGGTAGTAGTCGTTCTCCTGGGCGTGAGCGACGAGTTCGTCCTGCTGTAACAGCGGGTGCGTTTCCGCCTGGTGGGCGAACAGCGGCGATTCGAGGTGGTCCATCGCTTCGTCGAGCAGTTCCGTACTGAAGTTACAGACGCCGACGTAGTCTATGAGCCCGCGGTCGACGAGTTCGTCGAACGCCGGGAGTGTCTCGGACGCTTCGTAGTTCCCGACCGGCCAGTGAACGTACAGTAGGTCGAGCGAGTCGAGACCCAGCCGGTCGAGCGTGACCTCGAGTCCCTCGATGACCTCGTCGTGGGCCAGTCCGAACTTCTCCGCGTGGACCTTCGACGCGACGAACACGTCTTCCCGCGGGACGTCGGCCCTGGCGATCCCCTCACCGACGGCTTCCTCGTTGCCGTAGTACTGTGCCGTATCGATGTGCTGGTAGCCCATCTCCAGGGCTGTCCGAACGCTTTCTGCGCAGACGTCCGGATCGGTGTTCTGCCACGTCCCGAGACCAATGGCTGGTAATTCGCTCATGTTCGAGCGGACACCAGCAACGCACATATTTCTTGTGATTAATCCTGATACGTCGACGAGAGAGGCTGCTGCCGTCGGGCAGTGAAAACCGGACACTGTTTTGAAACGAATGGGAGCGAAAACTGGGACGAGGGGGCAACCGGCCGAGGCTACGCCAGTTGGCGTCGCTCGGACCGCCGCTCTTGGAGCCAACTGAGAAGCTTGGGCAGGAAGTGGTACCGGAGATTGAAGTACAGCGACACCGCGCCGTATATCCAGAGTGCGAACAGGAGCGTCATCGCGACGATGTAGGCGATGCCGGCGGTCGTCGGCATCTCAGGCCTCCCCCTCGACAGCCGCTTTGTCGACGACTGCGGTGGCATCGACGAGACTGTGCGTGATCGCGTCACCGGTCCTGCCGTCGAACACGTGTACGTCGTCACGGGAGAACACGACTTCGATGGAATCGCCTTCGTTGATATCTTTGTCGGGGTCGGCACTCATCAGCAGTTCCGTGGTTTCGCCGTCGGTCTCGGACAGCAGGTAGGCGTAGGTCTGGTCGCCGACCGGTTCCAGCACGTCCACGGTCACCGTGACGGGACGGCTCGGGTGCGCGATGCTGTCGGCATCGTCCGCGAGGTAGATGTCTTCCGGCCGGATGCCCACCGTGACCGGATCGCCCTGCTGGAGCGGTGTGGTAGTCGTATCGAACTCGGCGCTGAAATCGCTGACATCGAGTTCGTCACCGGCGACCTGCCCGTTGAAGAGATTCATCGACGGGCTCCCGATGAACTGCGCGACGAAGGTGTTCACCGGCCGGTTGTAACACTCGAGCGGCGGCGAACACTGCTGGAGTTCCCCGTCGTTGATGATCGCGATGCGGTCGGACATCGTCATCGCCTCCTCCTGGTCGTGGGTGACGTACACCGACGTGATCCCCAGTTCTTTCTGAAGGCGCTGAATCTCCGTCCGCATCGCCACCCGAAGCTTGGCGTCGAGGTTCGCCAGTGGCTCGTCCATCAGGAACACGTCCGGCTGTCGGACGATGGCGCGGGCAATGCCGACCCGCTGTTGCTGGCCGCCGGAGAGTTCGTCGGGACTGCGGTCGAGCATCCCTTCCAGTTGGACGATCTCGACGGCGTCTTCGACCCGGCGGTCGATCTCTTCCTGGTCGAAATCCCGGAGCCGGAGGCCGAAGCTGATGTTTTCGTACACCGTCATATGCGGGAACAGCGCGATGTTCTGGAACACCATCGCAATGTTCCGATCCTTCGGTGGCTTGTTCGTCACCTCCTTTCCGGCGATTTCGATTGTGCCACTCGTCGGTGTCGTCAGGCCGGAGATAGTCTCCAGGGTGGTCGATTTGCCACAGCCGGATGGCCCGACCAGCGTGACGAACTCGCCGTCCTCGATGGTCAGGTTCATGCCTTCGACAGCGATGACATCTTCGTACTCTTTGCGAACGTCGGTGAGGTTGACTTCTCCCATGTGTTTACTCCTTGAGTCCGCCCGCGGTCAGGCCGCGGACGATGTGTTCTTGTGCAATGATGACGAGCACCGCGATAGGGATGATCCCGATGAGGCTCGCGGCCGCCATCATGTTGTACATCTGTGTGTGTTGCTGCTGGAAGTTCAGTATCCCGTACACCAGAACCGCCCAGTTCTCCGGCGAGCCGTCGGTCATGATGAACGAGAAGAAGAACTCCCGGTAGACGCCGATGAACACGATAATCGCGGCGGTCACGACGCCGGGTGCCGACAGCGGCATGATGACCCGGAACAGCGCTCCGAGTCGGGTCGTCCCCTCAACCCTGGCGGCGTCCTCAAGCCCATCGGGAATCTGGCTGTAGAACGTCGTCAGGATGAAGATCGTGATCGGTAGGCTGAGCATCGTGAAGGGGAACACCATCCCCCACGGCGTGTTGTAGAGGTCCGGCGTCGGCGTTCCGAGGATGCTCAGCGACCCGGTGAGCAGCTCGAACAGCGGGATCAGGAAAGCGATGCCCGGGAAGTACGAGATGACAAGTAGCAACACCAGTAGCGGTCCCTTCCCCGGGAAATCGACCCGCCCGAACGCATAGCCCGCGAGGCTCCCCAACGTGATGCAGACGATCACCGTGATCGTGGCGATGAGGATGCTGTTGAAGATGTAGTGATGCAGCGGGTATTCCTGTACAACAGTCGCGAACACGCCGATGTTGAAGTTCTCGGGCACGAACCCCATCTGGTAGAGCTGATTGTCCGGCGTCACCGCCAGGACCAGCAGCCAGTAGAACGGGAACAGCGTGATCATGATGAACGATACGAGCCCGACCCAGAAGCCCAGCCGATAGACGTCGGCCGAGTTGTGGATCGTGTACTTGACGATACGGCCGGTCAGGCCGCTGTATTCCTGGTCACTCATTTGTCGACTCCCTGTATCGGACGACGTACACCATGATTATCACGGCGATGACGAGCGCGGTGATGAAGGCGATCGCCGACGCAGTTGCCCAGCGCTGCTGTCGGAAGGTCTGGACGACCAGACAGGTCAGCGTCGGAACCGTACTACACCCCGCCGACGCCTCAACGATGCCGTATATCTTCATCGAACTGATCGTGTAGAAGATCATGCCGATGAACAACACCGGCTTGATCTGTGGCAGCGTGATCAGCCGGAACTGCTGCCACTTCGTCGCGCCCGCGACCTCGGCAACGTCGTAGAGATTGCGGTCGATGCTCGCGATCCCAGCCATGATGATAAGCGCGATGAAGGGGATCTTCCGCCAGATGTCGATGAGAATGACGATGATGGTCGAGTCCTGGCTGTTTATCAGCGGGTTGTCGCTGAACACGCCAAGATTCGCCAGCGGCTCGACGAACGGGCTCAGCGACGGCTGGAACAGCAGGAAGAACATCATTCCCTGAATGACGATCGGGATCGACCACGGGAGAATGACGATGGTCCGTGCGTACCGTCGCCCTTTGAACTCCTTGTTGAGGATGATCGCCATGCCGAGCCCCATGAGGGTTCCAATGGCAACGCTCACGCCCGTGATGAGGAGTGTAACGATGAGCGCGCTCGAAAAGGGCGCTTGCAGGTCAAAGAACGGCGAGGTCAGTATCGCGTTCGCGTCGCCACTGAGTATCTGGACGTAGTTTTCGAGACCGACGAACTCACCGATCGGGTGCATTCCGGTCAGGTCATCGTCTTGCAGCGAGAAGTACAACGTCCTGACCAGCGGATAGAACGCCAGGACCGAGAGGACGAGGAACACCGGCGAGACGAGCAAAAACCCGTACTTGGCCTCGTCCAACTGCTCGATCCTGAGGAAGATCGGTGACACCGCCTGCTGGACTTTCTGTTTCATAGTGTGTGTACTAGCACAGCCCGTAACCCGGGGACTTGTAGATTACTGTGCGAGGTATCGACGCTCGGGGCACGCTTACGACTCCTGTTCCTCGATCTGTTCGACCTGTTCCTGTGCGGCGGCGACGGCTTCCTCCGGAGATTTCTGCTGATTGAGGCAGGCGTGGAACTCCTGACCGATAGCCGACTTCTGCGGGTCCCAGACGGCGTTGATCGGCGGGGCGAACTGGTTTTCCGACTGGAACTGGAGTGTGTCGAGATAGCGGTTCATCACGTCGACCTCCTGTGCCCGGTCGGAGGTGAACAGACCGGGCTTGGGCGGCGTCGACCCGGTCGCTTCGAAGATGCTGAGGTAGAACTCGTCGGAGGTCATCGCCTTGATGACTTCGACGGTCGCAGCCAACTTCTCCGTATTGGGGTTGATCGAGAGGTGCCAGCCGCCGAGCTTGGCGTTCGTTCCGCCGGCGCCTTCGTATGCTGCCTCCGATTCGGAGACGCCGTAGGGATATGGCATGACGCCGAGATCCTCGCCGAAGTTCTCTTCACTGCCGAAGTCGGCGATTGCGAACGACCAGTTCCGGTGCATGACCGCTTCGCCCGCGCTGAACGACTCCATCGAGGGGGACGTGTCCCAGCCGAGGGCGTCCGACGGGGTGATGCCGCCGTCGAGACCTTCGACAGCATACTCGTCGTCGCTGCCGTAGAGGAACGTCCGGAACTGTCGGAGCGTGTCGATGGTCTGTTGCTCATCGATAGTTACGGATCGGTCGCCGATCGGCCCGTTCTGGTTCGACATGTCGCCGAAGTAGTTGCCCCCGTTCGTGACGAGGTGTTCGTAGCCGCTGATGCTCCCGATGTTTCGCTGATTCATCGCGGTCGTGTAGCCGTGGTCGGTCCCCGCCTCTTCCTTCGCTGCTTTCGTGACTTCCGCGAAGTAGTCCCAGGTGAGCGGCTCAGTCGCCCAGTTCTCCCCCTCGGGGTCGTAGCCGGCTGCTTCGACCAGGTCTTTCCGGTACTGGATGGTCGGGATATCGATGAACTGGGGAACGCCGTACAGGCCGCCATCCCAGCGCATCGAGTCGACCATCACCTGCGAGTAGTCGTTTTCCAGTTCGGTCATCTTCTCGTCGCCGAGAACCTGCGAGAGGTCGAGTAGCCACTGGCGGGGCGCGAAAAACGGCGTGTACGCGAAATTCGTCAGCATGAAGTCCGGCGTCGACCGGCCGGCGGAGAGGATCTGGTTGTACCGGTCTTGCAGGTCGTCGGCCCCCCAGACTGTCGTCGAGAAGTTGATGTCGATGCTCTCGGGCAGTCCCGCGTCGTAGGCCGCCTGCTGGAGCTGATCCGAGATATTGCCGAAGAGGGGAGCTGTACTGTACTCGACTGTTACGTCCTCGCCGCTGTACTCGATGTCTTCCGCTGTCGGAGTCTCTCCCCCGCTGCTAACGTCACCGCCGTCCCCACTCCCGTTTCCGGTCCCCGAACAGCCGGCCAGCCCGAGGGCAACGCCGGTCGCGCCCATCGAAGCGACAAATTGCCGGCGGGAAAGTGTACTGGCGGCTTTTCGGCTGCTCGTGGTCTCACTGCTGGTGCGTACCATACTCCGCATATCATACTCCCCCTATATAAAATTATTGTTAACGTAGATTTCCACCCCGTCAGTCGCTACGAGATCACCCGCTGCTGCCACGGGGGAGCCAGACGCTGAGAGGTACATCCAAAACTATAAGAGAAGTTAGTTTGACACTTGATTCGCTGTGGCAACATAGCACGAGGCACCATGAGTCACGACGATACATCATCAACCGACGGCGAATCGACGTCAGACTATACGCTCCCGCGGCGAGGCGCACTCGCCTTGCTCGGGGCCAGCATTGTTGGCCTCGGTACGGGGTCTGCAAGCGCGACACAGAACGGCGACAACGGAAACCAGCCGTGGTACGACTGGGGATCGGAGGTGGACGCCCACGAGAACGCGTTGCAGAATCTCGGCTCGCTCTCGATGGCAGGTACCGACGCCGCCGTCTCCGATTTCACCGGCGACAACCTCTCCGTCACCGACGGGACACTCAATGCCAGCGGCGGCGTCCCAGGCTCGGTCCATATCGTAACGGAATATCCGGGCGAAACGCTCGATCAGAAGATCGGGAACGTGCTCGACGCGCTTCCCGGAGGCGATGACATCCCGAACCAACAGCCCGGTCACCGCATCGTCGTTCCCGCACCGGACCCTGACGACCCCGCCGCCGCTGACGGATTACCCGCGTGGCGTGTTGAGTCACCGATCGTCATCGACGATAACACCGGCAAGCTCGTTTTCGACATGGGCTGGACGCTCATCTACGCGACCGATACCGTCGAGAGCTTCTTCGTCATTGGTCCGGACGAGAAAACGGAAAACATCACACTCAACGGCGGGATGTTCTACGCAAAGGAGAACCTCGACCGGTCGTTCATCGACATTCAGGGCGTCGGGCACATGCACATCTCTCGGATGTACCTCCAGAACCTGGAGGGCCGTAACACCGTTCCGGCCGGAATCAGACTGGCCGACTACCACGGCTCCAGCGAACTGACGATCCACGACACCGAAGTGACTGGCTGCCGGGACGGATTCCTCGCTGAACACGGGAGCGACGATGTTCCGTACGGCCCCGCTTTCGACCTCGACATCTACAACTGGCGCGGCGGCGGCGGCGAGCACAGTATCCGAATCGATGGCGGTGCGACTATCAACCTCGATTCGATACAGTGTGGCGGCCATCCGCTCCAGTCCGTCAGCGAGAGCATCGTCAAACTGGAGAACTCGGTCACGGCGACGCGGAAGGTGTCGGTCTCGAACGTCCGGGAGCGCCACAACGCGATGGAGTATCGTAGCGGCGTCACCGTCGCGGACGTGACTGACGGCGAGGGCGACAGGCACGACGGCGTCTACATCCAGAACGTGGATTGCTACAACGCCGAAGTCGGGACCGACATCGAATACGTCACCCACTTCGACCAGCAGAACATCCGACCAGCACCGGAAGTCGGTGACGACGCCGCCGGGTCGACGCGGTGGTTCGACGACGGAACCCAGCGACACGAGACCGCACAATCGCACGCGTTCCACGCCGGTTCCGGTGGCGGGCCGTCGCTCGTGGTCGGGGAGTCGGACGTGCAGGTTCCGGGAGCCGGTAACGGCGCGGTCCTCACGACGCCGGACGGATCGAGCGAGTATCGCGTTCGCGTCGATAACGACGGCTCGCTCGTAACCGAACAGGTGGAGGGCGGCGGAGACAGGCGCTCGGGTATCGTCGACAGTTTCGAGGGCGGTGACCTCTCCGCATACGACGGTGCGACCGACGCATACGTCGTGAACAGTGATCCACCAGTGGGCGACGGCGATCTCAGTCTGAAGAATACGGCCGGCGGCACTGCCATCATCACTTCGACGGGCGGGCTCCCGCGGTATCCACAAGCGGGCGATACGTTCGCAGCCGCGGCCGCGCGGACCGAAACGACCAGCAATTTCGGTATCGCGTTCGGTGTACAAGACGCGCAGAACTTCTATTTCGCCCGCGTTTATCCGGAGGCGGACAGCGACAGACTCCAACTCTACAAGCGCGAGGGCGGGGACTATACGCAGTTAGCCGAATCAAGCCTCTCGGTCGAGACAGGCGTCCTGTATGACTTCGTTATCAACTGGGCGTCGCTCGGTTCCATTGATGTCACGCTCCGCGGCCCTGACGGGTCCGAGCTGGGGTCCGTGACAGCGAGCGACGAGACGTTCAAAGACGGTGGAATCGGAGTCCGGAGTACTGGCGCGCTCGACAACGTGCGCATCCTCTGAAGAGATATCGGCACGCCGCTATTTTTCGTCGCGCCCTCGAATTTCCGCAGTCCAGTATTACTGAATCTGGGTTTGGCAAAGCTGGAGTGGATTTATGCACGTCGACGTGCTTCTGTCACCTATGGTTGACCAGCAGAACTCGAACGCTGTCAAGACTGCACAGACGACGTTCGACATCCTCGAAGAACTGAAAGACCGTAACGAGGCGACACTAGCGGAATTAACGCAGTCGTTCGACCTGTCAAAAAGCAGTATCCACAACTATCTCACGACGCTCGAGGCGGACGGGTACGTCGTCAAAGAGGACGGACGGTACAAGGTCGGGCTCCGACTGCTTGATCTCGGCGGCCACGCGCGCCATCATGAACGGATATACGACATCGCGAAAGACGAAGTGGCAGCGTTAGCCGAAGAAACCGGTGAACTGGCGAACCTAATGGTCGAGCAGAAGGGGAAAGGGGTGTACCTCTACCGAACGCACGGTGCGGACGCGGTCAAGACAGATTCTTACACCGGACAGCGCGTCTATCTCCACAACACCGGACTCGGAAACGCCATTCTCGCGCATCTTCCCCGCGAACGTGTCAATGAAATTCTGGACACTCACGGGATGCCTGCGACCACAGAAAACACGATCACCGACAGAGAGGAACTATTCTCTCATCTTGAACAGGTTCGAGAAGCCGGTATTGCCTTCGACGATGAAGCCCGTGTCGAGGGACTCCGGTGTGTGGCAGTCCCCATCGTCAACAACAACAATACCGTTGAGGGGGCAATTAGCGTCTCCGGCCCGACGAGCCGATTCCAGGACGAACGGTTCCGGGAGGAACTGCCCGCGAAGCTCAAAAGCGCTGCTAACGTAATTGAACTGAATATCACGTACACGTAAGCGGCCCTCTCAGCAGTATCTAGTATTACTGTATTATAGTTCAGGAATGCTTGACAACGGTACAGTTTGAACCAGCCACCTGATCGATATCTGGAAACTTCCACTAATTATGCGATACTATCCTGAATATGATGCCACACATGCCTCCATTTGGAACAATATTCAGAATAGCTCTTACCACATCGGTACATGCTGAAGAAGAGACGAAGGTGACGAACTGATGGCCAGAGAAATAACGGTTGTACACGCGTTAGAAAGGGTGCGGAACTTCCGAACCGATACTCGGCTGATTCAGATTGGCGATACCCTCTGGGTTCCCAGCCGAGATCGGAATGGCGAACCTGTGCCTACGAATTCAGCTACCAAAATCACGGACGTACGCGTGTTAGTTTGACCGAGTACCGGCGATTCTCAGCGATCAATGACGTGCGCTGTGACTCGCTATCCGATATTACCGGACTATTTTGAACACACGACAGAGACAACACACAGGAACCAATCCACACTGTGCCATCGTCGTGTCCGCGATAGGTTTGATTTATCAGGCCATCTGTGTTCTCTGAACACGAAACCCGTCGGAGTCTCGCTTCGCATTGGGCTCGTAAAGTGCCGTTGTTTTCATCGGTTCGATTGCCGGTACCGTAGCGGTGTGAAGCGTGGTTTCCGTTACTACCGGAAGAAACACATGAAATCTGTGGTACTGAGAAAGATATATTGTAATTTTGTTGTATATCAAGAAGTCGTAAGCTGAAATAATCTACGCACCTGCTGTTATTCGTGGTATCGGGACGGTAGGTCAGTAGCGATAGGCTGCTCGCAGTTAATATTCCGGTAATCCCGGAAACATGCGTGCCAAAGTAACACACCTGATTCAACAACAGAGACACGGTCTAGACAGACCGAAGCTGGGAGATTCCATTGCCGCCCGGTGTTATCGAGCGGGAGAACTATCCCATCAGCTCTGCAGTCATGCCATCCGGTACACCTCGTCCATCCACGGGTCCTCCGAGTCGACGAGAATTGGGTCCATCACCTCCCCCCACTCTGCCTGTGCCTCGCTGTTAGCCATAACCTCCTTGATTTTCTCCGGCTCTTCGACCTCCATGAATCCGAACACGTGACCGCCTTTTTCGAACACGCTGTACGTCTCAATTCCGGCCCCCGAATCAAGATATGCTGATTCGAGCGCGTCTGGCACGTCTTCGTGTTCCTCACGGTACGCCTCACGCTGGCCCTCTTTGATTTGGAGGTGAAACGCTATTCGCTCCATACACCCAGGTTCGGCAGCCCTGGGTGATAATTCTTCCGCGGGTAAGACTTAGGTTCGTCACCGACGACAGAGCGAGTATGTTCGATACCCATACGCACGCGTGGGGGACGGCGAGCGAGGAGCATCCGTGGGTGAACGGCCCCATACTGGACCTCGTCGATTCGTTCGACGTACACACGGTGTACACGGCCGACCGGCTCCTGGCAGATATGGACCGGAACGGCATCGACGACGCCGTCGTCGTCGGGTACCCGATCTGCGAGTGGACGGACAACTGGTACACCCGACGAGTCGCGGCCGAACACGACCGCCTCCACGGGGTCGTGATGCTCGACCCGTTCGCCGACGACGCGGTGACGCATCTGCGTGAGTGTATGCAGACCGACGGCGTTCTCGGGTTCCGACTCGGTGCCGCCTGCCCGTACGACCAGATGTGGGAGACGTTCGATCCGAGCGTCTCCTGGCTTCGCGATGCTATCGGCGAGACCGAGTTTTGGGAAACAGCCGTCGAACTGGACGCAACAGTCCAGATACTCTGTGATCACAGCCAACTCGATCAGGCGCTCGAACTGGTAGCTGCGTATCCTGAACTGACGTATCTGTTCGATCACTTCTCGCATGCGGATCCGGAGACACCGACGGACAGCGGGACGTTCGCACAGTTTGCCGAACTCGCCGACTACGAGACGGTCGCGGTGAAGGTGTCCGAGATTCCCCACATGTCAGACTCGTCGTTCCCCTACGCGGACATGCACGATCACGTTCGCTGGTATCTGGACACGTTCGGCCGGGAGCGCGTCATCTGGGGCTCGGACTATCCGAACGTCAGCGACGTGGCGAGCTACGCAGAGGCGCGGAACTGGCTCCGGGAAGTCGATTCGATCTCAAAACAGGACCGCCAGTGGATAACCGACCGGTCGTTCCGGCAGCACGTCGGTATCGAGTAAAACCGACGGCTTACGTTGCCAACAGCTCGATGGGATGCCGCGGCTGGCGTTCCAGTAAGGCGTCAATCTGTTCGAGACAGGAGGTCCCACTGGCGACCACGGGCCGCTCCTGGACGCCGTCGTCCCGCAACTGCGTCCGGAGTCGGTCGCCGACGTCCATGCTCAGTTCGTAGTAGTCAGATTTGTACCCGAAGCTCCCGGCCATGCCGCAACACTCTACGTCGGACGTGACCACGTCGTAGCCACAGTCTTCGAGGACGGCGACGGTGTGGGCTTCGAGCCCGAGCGTCCGCTGCTGGCAGTGGCTGTGGTACGCGATTTCGGCGCCCTCGACAGTCGACAGTGAATCGACGGAGGCCCCATTGTCGAGCAACCCGAAAACGTATTCGAACACTTCGTAGCTGTTCTCCGCGATGTCCGTGAACGCTGCCTCGTCAAGAAGGCGCTCGTACTCGCGCGTGAACATCGCGTGGTCGCTCGGTTCGATGACGACCACGTCGCGGCCGTCTTCGATGTGGGGACTGAGCGTCTCTGTGACCCGTTCTGCGTGGTCGGTCGCCGTCGCGACCATCCCCTGGGACAGCGGCGCGCGGCCGCTGGATGGGGCCGGTGGGACCACCACGTCGACGCCCAGCGATTCGAGCACCTTCACGGCGGCTTTGCCGCGGTCGACCTGTACGTGGTTCGTGTACAGATCCGGATAGAGCACCGCCCGGCGCTCGGGGTCGTCCACCCGTGAGTCGCGGGCAGCGGCCCAGTCGACGAGCGTCTCCCGCTCGAACGTCGGAAGGTCTCGCCGTGGGTCGATACCCAGGATTCGGTCCATCGACCTCCGAGCGAGTGTCGTCTCAGCCAGCCAGTTCGACACCGGTGCGGTGGCGCTGCCCAGCTTTGCGACGGTCTCGAAGTTGCCGAAGAAGCGCTTTTGCAGTGGCGCACCGTCGTCCTCCTCGTCGGGCGTGAGTCCGTCGACGAGCCACTCTCCGGGAGCGTCCTTGTCGCGGTTGATCCGGTCCCGGACGACGGTGTTGATCCATGGGATATCGATGCCGACCGGGCAGGCGTTCACGCAGCGGGTACACCCGGTACAGAGGTCGTTGAACTCCTCGGCCACGTCCAGCCCCTCGATGCCGGCTTCCCATCCGGTCGCGATGCCACCCGAATACGTCTCCCCGCCGAACGCGTGGCCACCCACGCTCTGGAAGTTCGCACAGGAGTTCGAACAGGCAGAACACCGGATGCAGTACAGCGTCTCCCGGAGGTGCTCGTCGTCCCGCATCTCTAGCCGGCCGTTGTCGATCAACACGAGGTGGAAATCGCGGTCGGCGTCGAACGCAGACAGCGGCGTTTCGTCGTCGGTGAAATCGACGACCGGGGTGTCGACCGGCGGGGTCAGCAGCGAGACGTACGACGTGATGTCCTGGCCGGTGCCCGAGCGACCGATGAGTTCGATGAACGGGTGGAGGTCCCCGACCGTCGGGATGACCTTCTCGACGCCGGCGACGGCGACGTGCGTGTCCGTCGCTGCCACCGTCTTGCGGGCGTTGCCCTCACTGGTGACCAGCGCCATCGTCCCGGTATCGGCCGTAACGAAGTTCGCACCGGTGATGCCGACTTCCGCGTCGATGATCTGCTCGCCCAGTTTCTCGCGGGCGAAGCGGGTCAGTTCCTCGGCCGTCTCCAGCGGCTCGTCGGGGTCGAACCGTTCGTTGAACAGGTCCGCGATGCTTTCGCGGGACTTGTGAATCGCCGGGGCGACGATGTGGGATGGGGCTTCGTCGGCGACCTGCAACACCCACTCGCCCAGGTCCGTCTCGACCACGTCCACGCCGTCCGCTTCGAGTGCCTCGTTGACCTCGATTTCCTCACTGGTCATCGACTTGCTCTTGACGACCCGGTCAGCCGCTCGCTCGTCGACCACGTCACGGATATATTCGTTCGCGTCAGCGGCGTCGTCGGCAATGTACACGGTCCCCCCGTTGGCTTCGACGGTGTCCGTTAGTTGGTCGAGGAGATCTGGAAGATCCGCGATGGCGTCCTCCTTGATACTGCGGGCCGCTTGCTTGAGATCCTCGTAGTCCGCTAAATCCGCGACAGAGTCGTAGCGCCCCGTATTGAACCCCTGCGTGTTCTCCGCGACTGCCGCGCCCTCGGTCCGCATCAGCTCGCGGAGTTCGTCGGCGGTCGCCATCGTCACGCTCCCCCCTCGACGACGATAACGTGGACCTCTCTGGGTCCGTGTGCGCCCTTGACGAGCGCGCCCATATCGGCTGTCGCGCTCGGTCCTGTAGCGATAATCGCACTCCCACCAGTTTCGTTAAACCGCTCGTCCAGTTCTGCCACTGCCGCGTCCATATCGGGCTGGATGTCTTCCTCGTGAAGGACGGCGACATGACGCTCGACGAACAGGCTCACGAGTTCGCTGGCCTCTTCGGTCATCGAGAGGACGAGTGAGCCGTAGTCGCCGACACCGAGTTCGGCGCCGGTTACGCCGGTAGTCGCTTCGCGAAGCGCGACCGGTGTCGGGTCGACCGTCACCGGCGTCTCTGTGAGCGAAAACGCCTCGTTCCCGACCGTCTCGCCGAGCGCGGTTCCGACTGCAGGCTCCGTAATCGCCTGGGTAACAGCGGCTTCGAGTTCAGACTTGGTAGTGCTGGAAACTGTCACACCTAACGCCTCGAGAGCGCCTTCGAACGACGCGCGTTTGCTTGCCATCTGTACTCGAACCGAAAACCCACACCGTCATTTAATTTTGGTCTGTGTTGGAGTCGGATACGACGACGCCGGGACGTACGAGTACAATCCACTGTTGCTGGGGCATCGACTCGCCGCTGGTTCAAAATTCCGGTACATTTATCATATAGGACTGCGCTTTCGATAATAGTGGATCATGGTTGACCGTAACTCAGCGAGCGGACTGGACAGGCGACAGTATCTGACCGGCCTCGGAGCCGCACTGGCCGCAGGGCTTGCAGGGTGTAGCGGTGGTGACGGCGGTGACGGCGACGGCAGCAGCGACGGCGGAACCGGTAGTGATGGGGGCTCCGGTACACAGGACCTCGACTTCTGGCTGTTCGGTGGTATCCCGGCCGAACGGGAGTACATCAGTGGTCACTACGACAACTACGGCGAGCACAACGTGAGCTACCAGCACCAGGAGTGGGGGCAGAAATACCAGATCATCGCCTCCGCCGCGGCTAACAACAATCTACCGGACGTGATGGCCGGACAGTGTCAGCAGATCCCCGACTACGTCGGCGCACAGGCGATTCAGCCCCTCGACCAGGAGGGGTTCCAGGACCAACTCGAAGAGATAAACAGCCACTTCATCCAGGCCAACATCGATACGGTCGTCTACGAAGGACTGGGCGACACAGAGGGAGAACGCCAGTGGGGGCTTCCCGGCGGCTACGCCGACCTCGGGCCGTTTATCGATATCCGAACGGACTATCTCGAACAGACGAGCTTCGACCGGCCGCCGCGGAACTGGCCCGAACTGATACAGCTCGGCGAGGAGATGCAGGAAATCGACGATGTCTCTGCCGCAATCACCGCCCCCGGAACCGATTTCGGGCTGACGACGGGCTACTTCATCGGGTTTGTCTACGCGAACGGCGGTCGCTACTTCGACCCCGAGTCGATGGAGGCGACGGTCGATCAGCCAGGCTTCGTTGACGCGGTGAAGCTGTACCAGGACATCGCCGAGGCCGGCCTGTTTCCGGACTCGATGGCGGAGAACAACCACATCGACGCCGGTCGACTCCTCCGGGAAGGGGAGTCGGGAATCTTCATCACGTACTCGCACGCGAACGCGGTGTACCAGACGACCGGAGCCCCACAGGAGTGGCTCGACGGCGAGGGCCACACTGTCACCCGCGCCCCGCTCCCGGAGAACCCGTCGGGCGACTTCCAGCCACAGGACCTCCTGTTGCAGAACGCACAGGGGTTCATGCTTGGTAACGGCACCGAGAGCGACGCCGAGCGACAGGCCGCCTTCGACTACACGAGCTGGTGGAACCAGCCCGAGCAACTGGCTCCCTGGACGTACACCGCGGACTCTGACGTGGGTATCCGCGGCCGTGTCCCGACCCTCAAGAGCGCGTTCGAAGAGCCCAGCGACCTGTTCATGAGCCAGTTCGGCGACCTCGTCACGCTGTACGAGAACGACGACCTGTTCACGCGGACCTCGCGGTTCCCCTCGTTCTCCGGCATCGCGTCCATCCAGAGCATCATCAACACGCAGGTCATCCAGCCGGTCGTCCTCGGGAACGCGACCGCCGAGGAAGCCTGTAGTAACGCCAACTCCGAGGTGCAGGAAGTCGTCGACGAACAGATCGCCTGAAAGAGAGTGCCCGAGCCTACTACATTCGGAGGAAACGCCTCACATCTATGAGTTACGTGGACCAAGCACAGTCGTCGTACCGCAGCGCGACCAGATACATCCCCGAGAGTCTGCGGGTGTATCTCCCCATCCTGCCCGTGATGGCGCTGGTGGGACTGTTCATTCTCTACCCCATCGCACAGGCCATCTATTCGAGCTTCTTCACCAAGAGTCTCCTCGCGCCCAGCGAAGCCGAGTTCGTGGGACTTGCGAACTACGTCGAAATCTGGACGGACCCGGACATCCACCAGGTGCTCTGGAACACGTTCGTCTGGGTGACCGTCGGCAGCCTGGCCGCTATCGTCCTCGGGTTCCTGATGGGGTGGCTCCTCGACGAGAAGCTCCCCTACACCAGCGTCGCCAGCGCCATCGTTCTGATTCCGTGGGTGCTCCCGCGGGTCGTCGGGGCGTCCATCTGGCAGTTCATGTTCGGCGGGTCACAGGGGATCGTCAACGAGCTCCTCGTGCAAATGGGAGTCATCGACGAGTACATCGTCATGCTCGGGGCAAACGAGTACTCGCTGTGGCCGCCAATAATCGGGATGATCTGGCGGCTCGCACCGCTGTTTGCGCTGCTGACGCTCACCTCGTTGCAGGGGATCGACGAACACCTCTACGAGGCCGCACGCATGGACGGGGCGACGCCGTGGGAGCAGTTCCGATACATCACCATCCCGATGATGAAATACAACCTCGCCATCGGCTTCCTCCTGATGCTCATCTACAACGTCAGGAACTTCTCGATGGTCTGGGTGATGACCAAGGGCGGCCCCGGCGTCTCGAGCAGCACGTTGCCGGTGATGATATACCGCGCGGCGTTCATCGACTTCGAGGTCGGATTCGCCTCAGCCCTGTCGGTGTTGCTGTTCGTTGTCTTGCTTGTGTTCTCGTACTACTACATCAAGTTCTACGACAAAGTCCGAGGTGAAATGTAATGGCGACAGACAACACAGATCCGACGGCGGAGTACCGAAAGAACCAGTCCTGGCTCTACGACTCGAAAGCGGGCGGCTACGTCAGGAAGACTGCCATCGGCCTGCTGACGCTCGTCATCGGCGTGTTCGTCCTGTTCCCGCTGTACTGGATGGTCGTCACGGCGTTCAAGACGACGTCAGAGATTCAGCAGATCCCGCCGACGGTGTTTCCGGTGAACCCGTCACTTGAGGGGTTCCGGCTCGTTATCGAGTCGTCGATTCAGGCCGGCGGCTACGCAGGGCTGGTGAACGACCTGTTCGGGATCACCGTCACCTCAGCCATCGACATCAATCTGCTCGGGCTTATCGTCAACAGCCTGAAAGTCGCCGTCGGTGCGGGGCTCATCGCTGTCGTCCTCGGTACCGGGGCGTCGTACGTGCTCTCGCGGCGCGAGTTCCGGGGGAAGAACCTGCTGATGTCGCTCCTGCTCGCCTCGCTGATGTTCCCCGGGACCGCCATCATGGTCCCCGAGTGGGAACTCATCTCGACGCTCGGCCTGTTCAACACGCACCTCGCGCTCATCCTCATCTACGGCGCGATGACCGCGCCGTTCGTCGTCTGGCTGATGAAGGGGTTTTTCGACGACTTCCCGGACTCGATCATCGAGGCCTCGCAAGTCGACCAGTGTACCCCCTTCGAGACGTTCTGGTACGTGCTGGTCCCGATGGCGCGGAACTCGCTCATCGCGTCGTTCATCTTCGCGTTCCTGCTGGCGTGGAACGAACTGGTGTTCGCGCTCACGCTGCTTGACAACTCGAAGTTCACCGTCCCCCCCGGCCTGCTCACGTTCGTCCAGGGGTTCAACACCCAGTGGAACGTCGTCGCCGCGGCGTCGATTATCGTCTCGATACCGGTGTTGGCCGGCCTTGCCTACATCCAGCGGTACTTCGTGCAGGGGCTCACCGGCGGCGCAATCAAGGGATAACCCGCCTTCGCTTTTTCCAGGGCGCTACCTTTATCATGGGTTAGCTGGTATCTGTTCCCAATGACACACCTCGAACTTGATAGTGTCAAAAAGGTGTACGGAGATCCGGAGAAAGACGGGGTCGTCGCGGTCAACGATCTGGATATCGACGTGCCAGACGGCGACTTCCTCGTCCTGCTCGGCCCCAGCGGGTGTGGGAAGACGACAACGCTTCGGATGATCGGCGGGCTGGAAGACCCGACAGAAGGCGAAGTCCGGTTCGACGGGACCGTAGTCAACGACGTCAAGGCGCGGAACCGCGACGTAGCGATGGTATTCCAGGACTTCGCGCTGTACCCACACATGACCGTTCGAGAGAACCTCGGGTTCGGCCTCCGCCGGGAGAACAACGACATGACCAACGCGGAGATAAACGACCGCGTGACCGAGGTCGCGGAGATGCTCGAAATAGAAGAGCTGCTGAACAACAAGCCGGCACAGCTCTCGGGCGGCCAGAAGCAGCGTGTCGCACTCGGACGGGCAATCATCCGGGAACCGCGACTGTTCCTCTTCGATGAGCCGCTAGCGAACCTCGACGCGAAACTGCGAAAGACGATGCGGACCGAGATCGACGAACTCCAGTCGGAGGTCGGCATCACGTCGGCGTACGTCACGCACAACCAGGAGGAGGCGATGACCATCGCGGACAAGATCGCGATCCTCAACGACGGAGAGCTCCAGCAGCTCGGGACGCCCGACCAGGTGTTCAACGAGCCCGCGAACCTCTTCGTGGCGCAGTTCGTCGGGAGCCCGGACATGAATCTGTTCCAGGGGGCGCTCAGTGAACGGGGCGACTCGTACCGCATCGAGATGGACGCCACGTCCTTCGACATCCCGAAGCGACTCGTCGATACCGAAATAAACACTGAGGAGGTCCTCGTCGGCTTCCGTCCACAGGATCTCTATCAGGCACGGACCCGAGCGACAGACGGCCCCGAGTTCGACACCCGGGTTCGCGTGGTCGAACCGGTCGGGACTGAAGCAATCGTTCACGGCACGTCGGCTCTCGGCGACGTGACGGCGAAGGTCGGCCGCTTCCACGACCTCGAACCGGAAGATCAGATGGAACTGACCATCGCACCGGAACACGTCTACCTATTCGACCCGACCACGGAAGCGTTGCTGAAAGGGCGTCTCGTCACCGAGAGAGCAGACGGCGAGGCGTCGGCCGATAGCGTCGAAGCGTAACGAGCGGATCCAGCGATATCACTACTCCCAATCATGAAAGCAATCGTTCAAACCGGCCCGCGGGAAGTCGAGACACAAGACAGAGAGAAACCGACACTAGAAAGCGACGAAGTGCTCGTCAAAGTCCACACGGCGGGTCTGTGCGGAAGCGACGCCCACGCCTACAAATACGACGGCGGGTACGAGTGGATCCCGATTCCACGCATAATGGGCCACGAGTACTCCGGCGAAGTCGTCGAAGTCGGGGATAGCGTCGAGGGGTTCACGGCGGGCGATAAAGTCATTGAGGAACCGATACACGACTGCGGCCACTGTTTTCAGTGCAAGAACGGCCAGCCCAACGTCTGCCAGAACTTCTCCATTACGGGGATGCACCGCGACGGCGCGTACGCGGAGTACGTCACGGTCGCGCCGGAACACCTCCACGCGGTCCCCGAGGACGTTCCATTACGGCAGGCAGCCGTCACGGAGCCGATAAGTATCGCCACGCGGGCGGTGCTCGAACAGTCGGTGACGACGCCCGGCGACAACGTACTGGTCGAAGGCCCCGGCCCAATCGGGGTGCTAGTCGCCGCTGTCGCCGATTCCCTCGGCGCGAACGTCCTCGTCTCCGGACTCGACCAGGACGCGGTGTATCGGCTCCCGCTCCTCACCGACCTCGGTATCGAAACGGTGAACGCCCAGTCTGAGGATCTCGAAGCCCAGGCCGAAGCTCACACGGACGGTATCGGGTTCGATGTCGTGTTCGACTCGACCGGTCACCACACCGGTATCGGTACGGCGGTCGACCACGTCCGGAAGGGCGGACAGGTCGTCATGGTCGGTATCCCGAACGACACGAGCGAAGTCGCGTTCACGTCGACCGTCCGCGGTGAGGTCGATGTCAACACCTCTTATGGCTCGACGTGGACGAACTTCGAACAGGCGCTTCGGCTGCTTGAGCGGGGCGAAATCGCCGTCGACGAAATATTGGATACGTCTTACAACATGGACGACCCGACGGCGGCATTCGAGGCGTTCCTCGCGTCCGAAACTTGCAAACCGGTCTTCCAGTTCGCCGACTGAGCGCTTCGCCGACGCACGACCGCGGTCGACTACTGGCGAGACTCAGATACGCACCAGAGACGGTGACAAAAAAGGTTTTACTGCTGCCGGAACACGTCTACGTACGCGTTTGACCTATGGAAATCACAGACATTTCAGCGACGAAAGTCAGCAACGAGTCGTGGGGGGAGTTCATCGAGTTCCCTCTCGTCACGATCATGTCGAAGTACGACGAGTACCGTAACGTCGACGGCGAGAACCCGCAGGCCCGCCGGAAGTGGATGGGGCCGGTCGGCGACGTAGTCGTCGAAGTAGAGACGGATGCCGGCATCACCGGCGTCGGCGTCGGCAACTGGGGAACCGGCGCCATCGCCACCGTCGTCGAGGAGACGCTCTCCAAGATCGTCATCGGTGAGGACCCGATTCGACGCGAACACCTCTGGGAGCAGATGTACCGCGCGACGCTCCCCTTCGGACGGAAAGGCGTCGCCGTCATGGCGATCAGCGCCATCGACCAGGCGCTGTGGGACATCGCCGGGAAGGAGGCCGGGAAACCCGTCTACGAACTGCTCGGCGGCCCCACGAAAGCCGAGATCCCCGCCTACGCGTCGAACCTCCACCCCGTCGACATGGAGAAACTAGAGCGCGAAGCGCTTCAGTACGCCGAGGCGGGCTTCGACGCGATGAAACTGCGCTTCCTCCACGGACCCGAGGACGGTCGCACGGGAATGGAGAAAAACGAGGAAATCGTCAAGACAGTCCGGGACGCCGTCGGCCACGAGATAGACATCGCGGGCGACGCGTACATGGGCTGGTCGGTCAAGTACGCGAAGAAGATGACCCAGCGCCTGGCGAAATACGACATGGCGTGGGTCGAGGAGCCGGTCATCGCCGACGACATAGACGGCTACGCCGAGATCCGTGAGGCCGCACCGATGCCGATCTCCGGCGGTGAACACGAATTCACGCGCTGGGGCCACGAGGACCTGCTCGAACGCGACGCCGTCGACATCCTCCAGCCCGACGTGGGTCGGGTCGGCGGTATCACGGAATTACAGAAGGTCGCAGACATGGCGGAAGTCCACGACGTGCCGGTGATCCCACACGCCGGAACGAACCCCACGCTGCACGCCATCGCGGGGCACACGAACATGCCGATGGCGGAGTACTTCCCGACGCCCGAGTGGTTCCAGGAACAGCAGGAAGAGCAGGAGTCGACCTACGCCGACGCCATCTTCGAGAACCCGCCGTCGCCGGAGAACGGCTCGATTCCGCTCCCTGACGAACCCGGCATCAGCACGCAACTGAACCACGACGCGCTCGAACATTTCGCCGTGGAGTAACAATGACCGACATCAAATTCGAATACAACGTTCCCGTGTTCGCCGGCGCGCCCGATGCCGGAGACGACGAACCCGTGCACCGCGACACGCCGGAGTACGAGGCGCTGGACTGGGGGACGACTCGCCACGGTATCGAAACGGCCGAAGAACTCGGGTTCGACGCCGCCTGGGCACCCGACCACCTGATGCTCGGCAGGGACCGCGCCGAGTACGAGTGCTGGACGCTGCTGTCGGCGATGGCCGGGTTCACCGACGACATCAACATCGGCTCGCTCGTGCTGTGTAACGACTACCGGAACCCGGCGCTGGTCGCGAAGATGGCCGCGACGCTGGATGTCATCTCCGACGGCCGTCTCGAACTCGGTCTCGGGGCCGGCTGGCACGAACCGGAGTACGAGGCCTACGACTGGGAGTACCGCGACGGGTTCGAGCGGTTGATGCGGCTCGACGAATCGATCCGCCTGATAAAGCGGATGTGGGACGCCGGCAGCGACGGCGCGAGCTTCGACGGCGACCACTACCAGATCACGGACGCACCGTGTGCGCCCACTCCCGTTCAGGACCCCCATCCGGAGATTCTCGTCGGCGGGCAGGGCGAGCAGGTGACGCTCAAACTCGTCGCCAAACACGCCGACGTGTGGAACACGGACGTGTTCAACGGCGACGTCGAGACGCTCGAACACAAGACCGGCGTCATCGAAGACCACTGTGAGACCGTCGGTCGCGACCCCGACGAGATCGAATACTCCTGGGACGGTCACGTCATCTGTACGCGGGACGAGGAGAAGTTCGACCGGCTCGTCGATCTGATGACGCCGATTCAGTTTGAGGAGGAGTACCAGGATCAGGCACCGATTGAAACCGAAGCGGACGCCCGGGAGTACTTCATTATGGGAACGCCCGAAGAGTGTGCCGAGGCCATCGAACGCCGAATCGACGCCGGCGTCACCAAGTTCCAGTGCTGGTTCATCGACTTCCCCGACACGAGCGGGATGGAGCTGTTCGCCGACGAGGTCATGCCGCAGTTCCAGTAATACTGGACTAGGTTTTCAGATTTTCACAGCTTCGTTCAATCATTCTATACAGTATGGAGGCCCAGTAGCTATATTCCGGCTGTTCCGGGACTCTGTCCGATAATACCGGAAAGGTTTATTTCAGCGCACCCACATCGTACGTCATATGAGCACCACAGTGCCAGTCAAGGCGGCGAAGGTTTCCCTCGAAATCGTCGAAATACTGCGGGAGCGAAACGGCGCTGGCGTGTCCGAGATCGCCCGGGCAGTGGACAAGCCGACCAGTACCGTCCACGACCACCTTCAGACCCTCGAACAAGAGGAGTACCTCGTCAAGGAAGGGACCCAGTATCACGTCAGCACTCGGTTCCTCCAGTTGGGAAACCAGGCGCGGTCGCGCAAGAAAGTGTACGAGATCGCCCGGCCAGAGGTCGACGAACTGGCCGAAAAGACCGGCGAACACTCGAACCTGATGATAGAGGAACACGGCCTCGGGGTGTTTCTGTACAAGGCCCGCGGCCCTGATGCCGTCCAGCTAGATACCCACGCCGGGATGCGCGTCCCGTTGCAGACGACCGCACTCGGGAAGACAATCATGGCGTTCCGTCCGCGTTCGGAAGTCGAGTCGTATCTCGACAGACACGGCCTGCCGGAGGTAACAGAGCGGACCATCACAGACAGGGAAGAACTGTTCGAGACGCTCGACCAGGTACGGGAACGCGGCTACGCGTACGACGACGAAGAGCGGGTCAAGGGGATGCGGTGTCTTGCAGCGCCGATTACCGATCAGGACGAACGCGCAATCGCCGCGGTCAGCGTCTCCGGGCCGAAGAGCCGAATGCAGGGGGACCGGTTCTCTGACGAGATCCCGGAACAGATCCTCCGCAGTGCGAACGTCATCGAGGTGAACCTCACGTACTCGTGACTGCTAAGCACAACAGTTAGGTACTCGGCCACTGCAGTGTCCGGTGATGCAGTTCGCCCGTTACACCACTGATGGGACTCCGCAGTGGGGAATCCGTCAAGACGACGAGATCGTACCGCTCAACGGCCTCAGAGAAGAGGTCACGTATCAGCAGTTGACCGATCCCGGCTTCCTTCGGGTGGTCGAAGACGCCGTCGACGCGGCTGCGGATCGAGCGATTCCCGTGGAAGACGCCAAACTGCTCGCGCCCGTTCCCCAGCCCGGAAAGATCGTCTGTGTCGGACTGAACTACCACGACCACGCCGAGGAACAGAACGAAGAGGTGCCGGAGCGGCCGCTGTTGTTCGGGAAGGCCGGTACCGCAGTCACGAACCCTGGCGATCCGATTGTCCATCCGGCGACAATCGACGAAGTCGACTACGAGGTCGAACTCGGCGTCGTCATCGGTCGGACTGCGAAAGACGTCTCAGCGGCGGATGCACGCGATTACGTCGCGGGCTACACCGCGATAAACGACGTCAGCGGCAGGGACGCACAGTTCGAGGACGAGCAGTTCTTCCGCGGGAAGAGCTACGACACGTTCGCCCCGATGGGGCCGACGCTAGTGCCCGACAGCGAACTGGACCCGTCGAGTTTGGACGTGGCCTGTCGCGTGAACGGCGAGACCAAGCAGTCCTCGAACACGGACGAATTCATCTTCGACGTGCCGGAAGTCGTCGAGTACATCAGCGGAATCACTACACTTCGTCCCGGCGATGTCATTTCGACAGGGACACCGGGCGGCGTCGGTATCTTCCGTGACCCACCGGAACTGCTCGAACCCGGCGACTCCGTCGACGTAGAAATCGAAGGAATCGGAACCCTCACCAACCCAGTCGTTGAGGAGTGATTTGAGCTGTAGCTACGCTCAGTAACTCTAAAAACAGAGGATTTACATTTACAATCCTTCGAGACAAGGACAGATCTTGCCGAAATGCACCTAGCTCTAGAAGGCATTCTAAGCACGAACTGACGGCTCCTACGGCGAGCAATAACTTTCGAATCGAGCAATAACCGGGAAGCAAGAGGTTTTGTGGATTCTCCGAGAAACGCCAGCAACGGACCGATGGACGACCGAACCGGTACAACTCCTGACACGGATATCGTGACGCTGCTTGAGCACGGGCGGAAAGACGACGCTCTGACGGCACTGGAACAGCTCTCCACGGCCGACGCAGCCGACCAACAGGCGTGTTTGCGGTCGCTCAAATCGGCGGCCGACAATCAACCGCAGCTGTTTGACGGTGTACTGTCTCCCATTACTCGTTTTCTTGCGGACAGCGAGCGGCCGACACGGCTCACAGCGGCAAAATTGTTCGTCGCGGTCAGCGAGGGGGCGCCCGACAGCGTGGTTCCGGTTGTCCCGACGCTCGCCGAGCGGCTGGCGGATGAATCGGAATTTTACTACGTTCGCGCCCGGTGTGCAGAGGCGCTGGGGTATGTCGCTGTCGACCATCCCGATGCCGTCGCCTCACCGGCGGTCGTAGCGGACCTGCGTATCGGCCTCGAATTCGATGAACCCGAAGTAAGAGAGAAGTTGGCGAAAGCGTTGGCCCACGTCGCCCTGGGAGATCCTGCCCGACTCCGATACCAGGTCGACTCACTTGCGGACCATCTTCAGGCTGATAGCGAACTGGTCCGCTATCATCTGAGTACCGCAATCGTGGTTACCGGCTGTGCATGTCCCGAACGGCTTACCGACGCCAGGGAGGCACTCGTCTCACGCCTCGAAGACGAAAACCGATACGTCCGTGGTCGGGCGGCCGAAGCACTGGGTCTGCTTGCCGGCGCTGATGCCGGGGAACCGTTCCCGAGAGCCCAGCTCGAAGAACTCACTGCAGACGACGAGTTCGTCGCAGAACGAGCGCAGTTCGCGCTGACCCAGTATCACGGGACGGAGCCTGATGATGGTCCCTCAGGTATAGCCGGGAGGAATGGGATCCGTACGCAGACAACCGATATTGTCGAGGAAATCCGGACTCCGGAAGACGATGGCGGGTGCCCACACTGCGGGCTTTCGCTCCCCGAATCTGGACCACCGCTGTGCCCAGGCTGTGGCACACCACTGTGAACAGGCAGCGTCGAGAGCTGGCGCATTTATTTCTACGATGGACCGAAACGCTCTGTTATACCTCCATCGGTGGTAGGCCATGTCTTCATATGGCGCATCTATACTTAACTTCGGCCTATATGGTTAGGTATTCGTGTTTAAGCAGTCATTTCGAACAATATCGGGTGGTTTTGGAGACAGGTAGAAATCATCAAGTCCAGCGCTGATGTCCCCAGATAACCACCTGGCCCGTTTGGCCCACTGGTTCTGCTCTGAAGAACGGAATGAAATTTACAGCAATAGCACTGCCCAGACAGTGCTTCACCTCACGGTGGCGAAGGACGAGCAAAGTATCCTGCCGCTACGTTGAGAGGGTACTTTCCGAAATAAACGCTACCTCCTGTTGTGAACACATGAGAGGTAAGTGACCATATTATTGGTGTACAATCGACGAACCTGAGGTCTATAGGTATGGGACATCTTTCTCGTCGGTGTGTATCCTCGCAGTCACTGTGGAATAACTAATCAGGATCAACAGATATCACATCAGTACCATAACAATTGGATGGGAAATTTCCCGTAATATTCAAATTGTCCTGAACAGAGTTGAAAGGTTGAACGGTACACTCGCCCCAGTGCCCGCTCGCACCAGCCGAACGGTCGTCGCTGAACAGATTGTCTAACAGTAGTACGTCCGTTATTCCGGATAGTCCTCAGTTCGATGTGAGGTTGACCTGGATGGATTTCGTCGTGCTGAGGACTTGCCCGGTGATATCTTCCCTGAGGTATCGGCCGTTCAGGCGTTCAACAGGGCCAGCGATCCCAAGAGCGGCGATTCGGTTGCCACCGACATCAGGGAGCGGGGCGGCAACACCGATGATCCCTTCATACTGTTCTCCCCTGCAGAACGCTATACCGTCGTCGCGGATTCGGCGCAGTTCCTCGGTGAGTTCGTCCGGATCCACGATGGTTGCGTCGGTAGGTGCAACGAGATCCGTTTCATCGAGAATCGATTCGACGCGATCACTCGGGAGCGACGCCAGCAATGCCTTTCCCATGGCGTTGACGTGAAGTGGCAACCGTTCGCCCGCGTGGAACGGGACTGACCAGCCGTCCGCGGGTTCGGAGATCGACACCGGGACACCGGCCGTTTCTTCGAGGACGAACAGCGTCGTTGTTTCCCCTGTTGCCGCCGCGAGATTGTCCAGTTGCTGTTTCGCGGCTTGATAGAAACTGAGTCCGTCACGCGTTCGCTCACCGAGAGCCAGCGGGCGGAGCGACGCCTCATACTTCTCTGCGCGCTTGACCACGTATCCGGCCGCACGCAACGTCGAGAGATGGTTGTGGGCGACGCTCTTGGAAACCCCGACGGTATCGGCAAGCTCTGTGACGCCGACGGGCCCAGTGGCGTCGACAAGCGCTTCGAGGATAGCCACGGATGTCTGGGTTGCTTCGACCGTATACTGTGGTTCGTCAGTCATTGGGTACCATTTCAACCCACGCTGTGAAAAGCCTGTTCACTAGAGCAGAACAATTTCAATCATGTGGGCTAGTGACGCAGGCGATTCTACATTATTTATTAGGCCTAATTAGATTGCTACGATGCCAAAGTGCCGAAATTTATACGTTCTTCTCTACAGAACGGATGTGTCCAGACCGCAGCCACTTCACCAAGGTGTAGAAAACACCCGCTTCAAGCCGGCCAGGCCACTTCAGGTGTGTCAGAGTCGTGGACGATTCGGCGAAGCACCCAGCGACCGATATCCTCGCCGGGCCGACTCGAGGGGGATACGAAATCCGCAGTCACGAGGCCCTCTGTCGACGAAGCGGCGAGCGTGTCGGCGAACTGCTCGGCGAAGTACGGCCCGACGAGCACGCCGTCCGGTTCGCCTGCAAGCACCGCGTCAAGCGTGGCCTGAGGGTCGTCGAACCGTCGATCGCTCCCATACCGATACCGTGGTCAAGCGCCACGACGACCGCGTTTCCGGACGGGGTATCGAGGAGGTCGTGCTCGCTCACTCGGAGTCCCCTGGAATGACTACTTTCTTCAGTCCTTCAGCGTTGCCCATCCGTTCAAACGCTGTCGGGAGGTCGTCGAGCCCGATACGTTCAGTGATGAGCGTCTCGGCGTCGATGCGTTCGTGTCTGAGCAGTGTTATCGCTCGCTCGAAGTCCTCGGTCGTCAGGGAAAACGAGCCGCGGTAGTCGACCTCGTCGAAGAAGACATCGAACGGGCTGACTTCCATTGTCGCCTCCTGGTCGGGAACGCCGAAGATGAGCGTCGAGCCGCCAGGTGCGGTCACAGCGTTGGCTTGCTTGATTGTCGGGACGAGCCCGATAGCCTCAGCGCCGACATCAACCGGTCCGCCGGCCGCCTCGGGGATCGCTTCCTCGGGATCTTCCTCGTTGGGATCGATGACGGTATCTGCGCCGAGGTCGGCAGCCAGTTCTCGCCGTTCGTCATCGAGTTCGGAAACCACGATTGGGGCAGCGCCCGCGTTGCGGAACGCCTGCAGGAGCAGCAAGCCAATCGGGCCAGCGCCGATAATACCGACACTGTCTCCCGGTTTGATGTCAGCCTGCTCGACGCCGTGGACACAGCAGGCGAGCGGTTCGGCGAGCGCGGCTCGTTCGAAGGACATCTCGCCGATGTCCTCGACGTTGATAGCCGGAACGCGGACGTACTCGGCGAAAGCACCGTCAAGGATGGTGTCACCGGCACCGCCGATACTCGTGTTGTTCTCACAGAGGTGCGTCTCCCCCTTCTTGCAGTACGAACAGGCGTTACAGGGGACGGTGGGGTTGATTGCGACACGGTCTCCGACCGCAAAGCGATCAACGTCGGCACCGACTTCGGCGACGGTCCCGGCACCTTCGTGGCCCAGGACCAGCGGTGTTTCGGCGGCGAAGGTGCCGTGATACATGTGATAGTCGGTCATGCAGACGCTACAGGCACCTACCTGAACGAGAACCTCGTCATCCGCAGGGTCCGGTCGGTCGCGGTCTTCCACAGTAATTTCGCCGACATCGGTCAACGTGCTGGCGCGCATCAGTCGTCCTCCGATGGTCGGGTCGCGGTCGTCACTACAGCGGTACCTCGGTCGTGAGTTGGTGTGGGTCGGGTCATGAGTGGTCTGGGCCGTAGCCCGTTGTCACTGGTCCAGCTAAGCTGGACGCACAGCGGACTCAGCCTCATCCGTACTATCGTAGTTTTCGGACCGCGTATTAAAATCTTGCCACGGTCTCCCGCAATCCGGAGACAGGTGAATCCATATTTCGAGGCGTCTCCGCACCGTATACTTCCAGTACTCACGCAATGAGACGGGTATTGTACCTTACAGATGATTACCTTTATTATGCATCGGTAATTCGATAGTGACGAGGCAAACTGGCATGACCAACTCCAACAGGCGGAAGTTTCTGAAAGCGACAGGTGTCGGACTACTCGGCGGTCTCGCTGGCTGTACACGAGGCGGCGATGGCTCAGACGGAAGCGGGAGTGACGGCTCGAATGATGGTAGCGGTGGTACCGATGGCGGAACCAGCACCGACGGAAACGACGGTGAACTCGCGATTCCGCTCAGCGAGTACGAGGACGCCGATATCGACTGGCGACAGTTCGAGGGGACCTCGATCAACATCGGAGCCGTCCAGCACCCCTGGGTTTCAGCCATCAAGCCGGCGGTCCCGGTCTTCGAGGAACTGACCGGAATCGACGTCGTCTGGAACGTCCTGCCCGAACAGCAGTTCCGGACCAAGCGCCAGACGGACGTCAGTACCGGCGCCGGGCAGTTCGACGTCTTCTACATGGACCAGGTCGTCAATCAGTTCCGAGAGGAGGGCTGGATACAGCCGCTCGATCCGTTCTTTGACGACGACAGCCTCTTCGACGAAGACTGGTACGAGCCCGACGATCTCTTCGAGGCGTCGCGGTGGCAGGCCCACGGTGGTGGCTACAGCGACACGTGGACCGGGATGCCGATTACCGTCGAAGTCCAGACGCAGTTCTACCGCAAAGACCTCTACGAGAAACACGACCTGGAGGTCGCGGAGACGCTCGAAGAATTCCGCCAGAACGCTATGACCATCCACGAGAACGAGTCAGATGTCGTCGGCACCGTCGGCCGTGGCGACAAGGGCTACGGGATGAACATCTACATCCTGAACACGTTCCTTCGCGAGTTCGGCTCCTCGCTCTGGACCGAGTTCCCGACAGACTCCGGGCTGGATTCCGACGGCGTCATCGACGCCGCGGAGTGGTACGTTGGCCTGCTCCAGGACTACGGTCCCGAGGGCGCGTCGACCCAGACCTGGTCGGACGTGCTCTCAACGATGCAGGAGGGCCGGGCCGGACACATCGTCTCCGACGCGAACCTGTTCTGGCCCGGCCTGACCGGCCCCGATTCCTCAGTCGCCGACAACATCGGTATCGCGAAGGTTCCCAGCCCGGCCGATGGCCAGTTCTCGCCCAACGCGTTCAACTGGCAGATCTCCACGTCCAAGAACGCACAGAACTCCGAGCAGGCGTTCCTGTTCATGGTGTGGGCGTCCTCACAGCCGACAAACACCTGGATGCACGTCGAGGGCGACGCCGCGTTCTCCGTCCGACAGTCCGTCTGGGAGAACGACGAGTTCCGCTCGCGCGTGGGCGAGAACTTCGCGCAGGTCACGCTCGAATCCCTGCAGGAAGCCGCGCCGGACCCCTTCGACCGGAAGTACCCGCAGTGGGGCCAGCGCTACTCCGAGGAACTGCAGCGCGCAATCGCCGGGCAGAAGTCCGCTGAGGAAGCGATGACTCAGGCGGCGTCCATCGCGGAAGACATCTACAGCAATTAAGTCAGAGCCACACCTGCGCCACAATAAATCCCACAAATGAGTACACCAACGCAAACGGAAACGACACCCAAATCGACCTTCGCCAGGCTCCGGGACCTGTGGAACGACTACCTCCCGTACTGGTTCATGGCACCGATGGTGGCGGTGATGGTGATGATCACCTTCTTCCCCGGTGCCTACGACCTGTATCTCAGCCTGATCGCGGAGCCGACACTCGACGTGTTCGCAGCCGACTTCGTCGGGCTGCGCAACTTCGAGTCGGCCTTTACCCGCGGCGGCGCGATCCACTCGTTCGTCATCACGATTACCGTCGTCGCCAGCGCACTGCTCCTCGAAACTGTCCTCGGGTTCGTCCTGGCCGCGCTCGTGGCCGGCGTTGGCTCCGACCGGGCGAAGTCGTTCTACCGGGTGTTGTTCATCATTCCGATGGCCGTCGCCCCCGTCTCGCTCGCGACCATCGGCCGGATCATGCTGAACAGCGAAATCGGCATCATTCCGTACGTCATAAACACCGGAACGCCGTTCGCGGCGCCAAATTTCCTCTCTGAGGTCCCGCTGCTGACGGTGATCCTTCTTGACGCGTGGAACTGGACGCCGTTCATGTTCATCATCTTCTACGCCGGCCTCTCGTCGGTGCCGAAGACGCTTATCGAAGCGTCGCGCGTCGACGGTGCGCCGATGTGGCGGCGCTACGTCCACGTCATCATCCCTTATATGAAGCCGGTCGTGTTCGTTGCGACGCTCATCCGGTTGATCGACCTGTTCCGGACGTTCGGCGTGGTGTACGGACTCACGGGCGGCGGTCCAGGGACGGCGACCCAGCTCGTGAGCATCAACATCTACGAACAGATGTTCATCAACAACCAGATCACCGTGGCCGCAGCAATCGCCATCGTCTACCTCGTCCTCGTCGTTGCACTGTGTAACGTCATCATTGCGAAGGTCGGCTTCGAGGGGGTGTGGGACTGATGGCGACAACGGATAGCGACTCCGCGACCGCCTCACAGCGACTCGACAAGGATACGCGGGAGAAACTCATCACGGTGGTTCGACACACCATTCTCCTGACGTGGTCGTTCATCGTGCTGTTCCCACTGTACTGGCTCGCTTCGATGTCGCTGAAGCCGCCCGGAACGGCGAACTCGCTGCCGCCGGACTGGATCTTCCTGCCGACGGTGTACAACTACATCCAACTGATCCAGGACTCCGGGTTCGTCGCGGCCTTCGCCAACAGCCTGATTATGGTGTCGGCGTCGGTCGTCCTCGTGCTGCTCATCGGCGTGCCCGCCGCGTACGTGCTCTCGCGGTACGACATCCCGATGGAGCGGGACGTGCTCGTGTGGATTCTCTCCTCACGGATGCTCCCGCCGATCGCCGTCGTGCTCCCCTTCTTCATAATCTTCCGGGAGCTCAACCTGTTCGACACGCGAATCGGGATGGTGCTGATGTACGTCAGCATCAACCTCTCGCTCGTCGTCTGGGTGATGAAAGCGTTCTTCGACGGCATTCCCGAGACGCTGGAAGAGGCGGCCCGGGTCGATGGCGCGACCCAGTTCCAAGGCTTCAGGAAGGTCGTCCTCCCGGCGGCCAAGCCCGGCATCTTCTCGGTCGCCATCATCAGCTTCATTTTCGCCTGGATCGAGTTGTTGTTCGGGCTCGTGCTGACGAGCTTCGAGGCCGTACCGGTGACGCTGTTCGTCTACTCGTTCATCGGCTCCCGCTCCATCGAATGGGGCATGCTCGCGGCCGCCTCGACAGCGATGATCGTCCCGGTGGTCATCTTCCTCATCGCGGTCAACAAGTATCTCGCGGCCGGGCTCAGCTTCGGTGTGGTGATCAAAGAATGACGACGCTGTCCGCACCACGACAGGTATCGCTCGCAAACGACGCCCCTGCGGCGGCGGTAGCTTCAACTAGCCGCATATCGGAGGCAAAATAATGGCAAAGATCACAATCGACGACGTTACGAAGCGATTCGGTGAAGGAGATGAGTCAATCGTCGCCGTCGACGACGTCTCGCTGGACATCCGCGATGGCGAGTTCATCGTCTTCGTCGGTCCGTCCGGGAGCGGGAAGTCGACACTCATGCGCATCGTCGCGGGGCTGGAAACGCAAACGGAAGGCGACATTCACATCGGCGACGAACTGGTCAATCAGCTCGGCCCGCGCGCCCGGGATATCGCGATGGTATTCCAGAACTACGCGCTGTACCCCAACATGACCGTCGAGGAGAACATGTCCTTCGGGCTGAAGATGTCGACGGACATGTCCGCCGACGAGATCGAGGAAGCCGTCACGTCCGCCGCCGAGATGATGGACATCGACATGCTGTTGGACGACAAGCCCGGCGAACTCTCCGGCGGGCAACAACAGCGTGTCGCGCTCGGTCGCGCTATCGTCCGTGATCCGAACGTCTTCCTGATGGACGAGCCGCTGTCTAATTTGGACGCGAAGCTCCGGGCGGAGATGCGGACCGAGATCAACCGACTCCAGAACGACCTCGACGTGACGACGCTGTACGTCACCCACGACCAGACGGAGGCGATGACGATGGGCGACCGGCTCGTCGTCCTCAACTACGGGGAACTCCAGCAGGTCGGCACGCCGCTGGAGTGTTTCTACCGCCCGGCCAACCAGTTCGTGGCCGGCTTCCTCGGCTCACCGTCGATGAACTTCTTCGAGGGCACCGTCGAGGGCGGAACCCTCCGCGCGGACGGCTTCGACTTCGACCTGACCGAGCGGATGCAGTCCGCTGTTGGGAGTCGAAACGAACTCGTCCTCGGTATTCGGCCGGAGGATATGACGCTTCACGACCGGGCGAACTCGGGCCACGAGTTCGAGGCCGTCGTCGACGTCGTCGAACCGATGGGGAGCATCTCCTACGTCTATCTTCAGGCCCGGTCACAGAGCCACGAGCAGACGTTCATCGTCGAGACGGACGGCCAGCGCCCGATCAGCGAGGGCCAACACGTCTACGTGGAGATCCCGGACCGGGACGTGCACCTGTTCGACCGCGCCAGCGGCGAGACCATCCACCAGCGCCAGCTCGGTGACGACGCGGAGATGGCGCTCGAAGAGCAGATGAAACCCGCCGAGTGACGGCGATACCCGTCGTCGCCTCACTCGCCGCAACCGACAGTTATCGACACACGACACATGACAGCTCAAGATATTCCACACTACGAGACGCGTAACGCTATCTGCGAGTACGGCCGGAGCCTGCTCGACGACGACCTGACAACCGGGACTGGCGGGAACCTCAGCGCCCGGCTCGACGAGAACCACATCGCGATCAGCCCGTCGGGAATCCCCTATGGAGAGATCGAACCGGAAGACGTTCCGATCGTACACACGGACGGCACTGTCGTCGAGGGCGACGTCGACCCGTCGACGGAGCTGCCGATGCACCTGGCCGTCTACCGCGAGCGACCGGCGGTCGGCGGCGTCGTCCACACCCACTCGCCGTACGCGACGACGTTCGCCTCGCTGGGCGAGCCGATACCGGCCTCGCACTACCTCCTCTCGTTTACCGGGACGGAGGTCCCCGTCGCCGAATACCGGACACACGCGACCGAAGAACTCGGCGAAGCGGCCGTCGACGCGCTGGGCGAGTCGTTCAACGCCACGCTGTTGCGCAACCACGGCGTGCTGACCGCCGACGAGTCGCTGGACGACGCCTACACGGTCGCGCTGATGGTCGAGTACTGCGCCCGCATCCACCATCAGGCCCGGGCCATCGGCGAGCCGGAGATCCTCCCGGACGAGGAGATCGACCGGCTGGCCGATAAGCTCGACAGCTACGGACAGTGACCACTCGTGCGAACCACACCTGAGAGCATCCCATGAACCACGTCGCAATCGACATCGGCGCGAGCGGTGGGACGGTGTTCCTCGGCGAGGTGACCGAGTCCTCGTTCGCGGTACAGGAGGTCCACCGGTTCGACAACCGACCCGTCGAACGGGACGGCCGCTACGTCTGGGACGTCGACGCGCTGGTCGACCACATCGGCGACGGGCTCCGTGCGTCCGACGACCGCGCCGACGGCCTCGACACGGTCGGTATCGACACCTGGGGGCTCGACTTCGGACTCCTGGCCGACGGCGAACTGCTCCGAGACCCGGTCTCCTACCGCGACCCCGAGTCGACGGCCACGCGCGAGCAAGTGTTCGAGGCCGTCGGCAAGCGGCGGCTGTTCGACGCGACCGGCATCACGAACTGGAACACGCCGAACACACTGTGGCAGCTCCACACCATCGCCGAGCGGGAGCCCGAACGCCTCGAAGAAACCGACGGCCTGCTCATGATGCCACAGCTCCTGTCCGCACGGATTGGAGGGGTGCCGGCGGGCGAGGTGACGATTGCCTCGACCACGCAGATGGTCGATCCCGAGGAACGAACGTGGGCCACCGACCTGCTCGAGGAGCTGTCGGTGCCGACTGACCTGCTCCCGCCGCTGTCTGAACCCGGACAATGTCTCGGGGCGGTCGATGACGACGTCGTCTCGGGGTTGTCTTCCCCGCCGGAGATCGTGACCCCGGCGAGCCACGACACGGCGGCGGCCGTCGCCGGCCTCCCGCTCGTCGAGGACGCCGCGTTCCTCAACACCGGGTCGTGGTTCGTCCTCGGCGTCGAGCGCGACGACCCGGTGCGGACGGACGCTGCCTTCGAACAGGCCGTCTCGAACGAACTCGGCGTCGACGGGTCCGTCCGGCTCCTGAAGAACATCAACGGCTTCTTTATGCTCGAAGAGTGCCGCGAAGCGTGGCGCGAGGCCGGGAAGTCGGTCGACTACGGCGACCTGCTGTCGGCCGCCGAGAAGGCCCCACCACGGACCGCACTCGTCGACACGGACGCCGACGCGTTCGGCATCGACGAGCCGATGCCCGGCCAGATTCGGGCCTACTGTCGCCGAACGGACCAGCCGGTTCCGACAGGTCAGAGCGGTATCGTCCGCTGTCTCCTCGACAGCCTGGCGGCGAAAACGGCCCTGGAACTCGACGCGCTCGCGGCAGTCATCGATGATCCACCATCGCGCATTGTTCTCGGTGGCGGCGGCGTCCGAAACGAACTGTTCTGTCAGTTACTGGCCGACGCCACCGACCGCCCAGTGTCGACTGGGCCAGTCGAGGCGACGGCTGTCGGCAACGTCCTCACACAGGCCGTCGCCGCCGGAACGGTTTCTGACATCGAAACCGGGCGGCAGTTGGTCGAATCGGCGTTCGATACGACGACATACGAACCGGGTACCGCTGGCGAGTGGGCCGACGCAAAAGATCGGTTGGCTGCACTGACCGACGACTCGCTGTCCGAAGTCTGACGCTTTCACCGCGAGGTGTAGCCGCCGTCCATCACGACGGTCGACCCTGTCATGTACGACGACGCATCCGACGCGAGGTAGACGACGAGTTCTTTCAGTTCCTCAGGCCGGCCGAGTCGGCCCATCGGCGTGTTCTCGAGCCACGTTTCTTCCATCTCGGGGCTCTCTTCGAGCACTTCGTCGACGAGTTCGGTCCGCATGTAGCCGGGCGCAATGGCGTTGACGCGGACGCCCTGCTCGCCCCACTCGACCGCCAGTGACTGGGTCAGCATCCTGACGCCAGCTTTCGTCGTGTTGTAGCTGGCCTGTTTCTGCGGGACGTTCACGTCGAAGCCTGACATCGAGGAGACGTTGACGATGCGCCCCTCGCCCCGTTCGAGCATCTGCTGGCCGACGTGTTTGGCACAGAGGAAGACGCCGTCGAGGTTGACCGACACGACCCGCCGCCATGACTCGATGCTCGTCTCCTCCGCAGGGGAGTTCTCGACGATCCCGGCGTTGTTGACCAGTACGTCAATCGGTCCGAGGCGGTCGGTCACGTCTTCGACCATCGCCTCGACCGAGGCTTCGTCCGTCACGTCGACCTCCGTCGCGACGACGTCCGTTTGACCGTCGAGTTCTGAGGCCGTCCGTTCCGCTTTCTCGATGTTCACGTCCGCGATAGCCACGTCGGCCCCCATCTCGGTGAGACCGGTCGCCATCTGTTTCCCGAGGCCCTGCGCCGCACCGGTGACGATAGCCGTCTCTCCGTCAAGGGAGAAACTGTCGAGTACACTCATGCGTACGCTTGGTGCTCCGGTAGCCTCCAGCATAAATGTACGCCTATCTCTGTCATACGCCCTACTGATCTCGGCAGCCAGTCATTACAAGTATTCCCTCGCAGATAACATAGCTATGCAAATCACCGACTTCGAACTGTTCGCCGTGCCGCCGCGGTGGTTGCTTCTAAAACTGGAGACTGACGAGGGGATCGTCGGCTGGGGCGAGCCCATCGTTCAGGGCCGGTTGGAGACAGTCCGTGCCGCTGTTACCGAGCTTATCGAGGCGTATCTCCTTGGGGCCGACCCACTTCGAACCGAGTATCACTGGCGGAAGCTCTATCAGAGCGGGTACTTCCGCGGCGGGCCGATACTCATGAGCGCGCTCGCGGGCATCGACCACGCGCTCTGGGACATCAAGGGGCGGCACTACGGCGCACCGGTGCACGAACTACTCGGTGGGCACGTCCGCGATAAGCTACTCGTCTACCAGTGGCTCGGTGGCGACGACCCCGAAGACGTGGCTGTCGCCGCACGAGAGGACAGGGAACGCGGCTACAGGGCTTTCAAGTTCAATTTCGCCCGCGAGTTTCGGCCGATTGAGACGCCGAATGCCGTCGATCATGCGGTCGAGCGCGTGGCCGCCATCCGTGACGCCGTCGGTGACGATGCCCTCGTCGGCGTCGACTTCCACGGCCGCGTCTCGAAACCGATGGCTGCGGATCTCGTCGAGCGACTCGAACAGTTCGACCTGATGTTTATCGACCAGCCGCTGCTCCCCGAACACGACGACTCGTTTGCCAGTATCGCCGAGCGGACGACTGTCCCGATAGCGACTGGCGAACGGTTCTATTCGCGCTACGATTTCAAGCGCCTCCTCGTCGATGACGCGGTGTCGATACTCCAGCCCGACGTGACCCATGTCGGTGGTATCAGCGAAATGCGAAAGGTCGCGTCGATGGCGGAAGCGTTCGACGTGTCCGTCGTTCCACACTGCCCGCTCGGCCCCATCGCGTTCGCGGCGAGCCTGCAGGTCGGGTTTTGCGCCCAGAACGTCGTGTTGCACGAACAAGACCTCGACTTGCACGACCCGACGTCGAGCCAGCGACTCAAGGTTCTGGAGGACCCGGAGACGTTCCAGTTCGAAGATGGGTACGTCAAACGACCGACCGGCCCCGGACTCGGTATCGACATCGACGAGGCCTACATCCGCGAGCTGGCACAGACAGAGGTCAACTGGTACAATCCGGTCTGGCACCATGAGGACGGGAGCGTCGCGGAGTGGTAGCTGGACACGGCAACCGCACGTGACGGCCCACCCTGTGTATTTTTATGGCTCTGTTCCGTGCCAACAGGTATGCGAACTGCTGTACTGGTAGAACCGACTGAGTTCGAGCTGGAAGATCGTCCCAGACCGTCGCCCGGACCGGACGACGTACTCGTTGCCGTGCGCGACGTGGGTATCTGTGGCTCCGACGTCCACTACTACGAACACGGTCGTATCGGCGACTACGTCGTCGAGGACCCGCTCGTCCTCGGACACGAGAGTGCCGGCGAAGTCGTCGAGGTCGGCGAGAACGTAACCGACCACGAACCGGGCGATCGCGTCGCGCTCGAACCCGGCGTTCCATGCCGGCGCTGTGCCCACTGCAAGCGCGGCGACTATCACCTCTGTGAATCCGTTCGGTTCATGGCGACGCCGCCACACGACGGCGCGTTCACGGAGTACGTCTCGTGGCCGGCCGACTTCGCCTACACGCTCCCGGAGTCCGTCTCCACCGCCGAAGGGGCGCTGTGCGAGCCGCTTTCGGTCGGAATCCACGCCTGCCGCCGCGGCAGCGTCGGAACCGGCGATACGGTGCTGATAACCGGAGCCGGTCCTATCGGGCTGATGGTGCTGGAGGCCGCGCGCGCCGCGGGCGCGACGGACGTAATACTAACCGATGTCGTCGACGAAAAGCTGGCGTTCGCCGAAAAGCGTGGCGCGGACCTGGCAGTCAACGTTGCCGAAACGGATCTCGATGCGGCGGTCGCCGAGTACACGGACGGCGTCGGTGCTGATGTGGTCGTCGAAGCCTCCGGCGCGGAGCCGTCGATCAAGTCGACGATTGACGTGGTCCGTCGGGGCGGCACTGTCGTCTTGGTTGGCCTGGCCAGCGAAGCGGAGGTCCCAATCGACGTGCTGGAACTCATCGACAACGAAGTCGATGTCCACGGCTCGTTCCGGTACAAGAACACCTACGACGCGGCTGTCGACCTGTTGGCCGACGGCGAAGTCGACGTCGAGGGCATAATCGACTTCCAATCCGAACTCGAAGACATTGACGATGCGTTCCGCCGGGCGATGGAGCCGACTGTCGTCAAGGGCATGATATCACTTGATTCGTAACCGGCACTGCATTGGGAAGATTATCTCGAAAAAGCGTAATATGATATCTGGATAAATATTGTTGGTTTTTGGTAGTAATTTCAGCAGATCAAATGTATGCCCGACTCCCGATGCACTCTGAAGTAATTTCTGAGTTGGGTTACCATATGAGAGCAGCCATTAAAGGCCTTTAACCCCGGTTCGTCGGGTTTCTGTGGTTTCGTGCCTGAGATAACTCATCGAACTACACAGTACCCAAATATAGCAGTATAGCGAAGTCATATATTATATTTTGTAAATATTTACATTTTCCTATTGACTTTCTTATATTCTAGTTATGCCTTGGTGAGACAGCTCATCGGAGTGGGGTGCCCGGTTGAGAGACTCACGCACTGTTAGTAGCCGAACGGTTATACCCCGCAACCGTTGTGACCGGGTATGGATCTCTCTATCGTCGATCTCTCTCCGGTCCCGGATAACGGAACTGCGACTGCTGCGTATGCGAACACCATCGACGCCGCCCAGCAGGCCGAAAGCCTCGGCTATTCCCGTTTTTGGGTGGCGGAACATCACGGGATGGGGGAAACGCTTGCAGGGATAACACCCGAGGTACTGCTCGGCAACCTCGCCGCCGAAACCGACTCGATCCGGCTCGGGTCAGGGGCGGTCCTCCTCAACCACTACAGCCCGTTCAAAGTCGCGGAACTGTTCGGCGCTCTCGACGCGCTCGCTCCGGGGCGTATCGACGCGGGGCTTGGACGGGCTAACGGCTCTCCGGCCGTCGACCGGGCGCTTGGGACGGACCGCCGTGTCCGGAACCCCGACGAAGACCACGCCGAAAAAATCGAAGCCGTCGTTTCGCACCTCTACGACAGCTACCCGGACGGACACGCGTACAGTGATCTGGAAATTCCTCGTTCAGATGCGGACACACCTGTTCCGTGGGTGCTCGGATCAAGTCCGTCGAGCGCGGCGCTGGCCGGCGAACTCGGCCTGCGTTACTGTTTCGCCGTGTTCATTCGACCGGAGTTGGCCGCCCGTTCGTTCGAGGAGTACCGGAGCCACTTCGAGTCCTCACAGTTGGCCGGCGGCGTCGACGAGCCACAGGGAATGGTCGCGGTGAACGCAGTCTGTGGCGAGACCGACGAGGAAGCGGCGCGGCTCCGTGCCGTGGCCGAAGCGTCGTTCAAGCGGATGGAGCGAGGGGTCGTTGGCACGACTCCATCTGTCGAGGAAGCGATCGACGAACTCGGGACCGTGCCCGAACCAACGCCTGCCACGCTGGACGCCGGTGCGTGGCCGCGGGCGATTTCCGGCAGTCCGGACACGCTCAATGACCTTCTCGAACAACTGTCTGATCGTGTCGGAGTCGATGAGGTGATGATCCAGAACGTCGTCGGCGACCACGCTGACGCGCTCCGATCACACGAGTTGCTCGCAGACGGTGTTGGTCTCGCACCGCGCTAATCCCTTCTATAGAAGTGAAATGTAAACGAAGCGCCTTGATGCAGTCTCAAAGAAGGGTTTGTGCCAGCAAACGCGTACTCAACACATCTATTTGTGGCTATTTTAGTCTTTTTATCTGTCAAATATGGGCATATATTTCTGTTTTTGTATTTCTACCCGGTATATGGGTTCTAGATGGGCCGCTCTCTGCTGTGTATCCCAGTATCTAACTGTACAGAGTGATAGCGGCATCCCGAAAATCGCTGATCTACAGCGGTTTCAGATACCGCCTGTGCGGACCAGCTTAGTCGTCGGCGGCCGCAGGAGCGGTCGTTTCCGCCGGATCGGCTTCGGATAGCTCAGACACGGCCGACCACTCCAAGTCATGCTCGTACTCGAAGGCACGGTGGTCCTGCGTGGGATCGACGACTGTCAACGAGAGCCAGTTGTTGTCGAGTAGGTCTGCCAGTTCCGGGTGTTCAGCGAGGACGCCGTTGACGCGGTCGACCGGAGCGTGGATGACCGTCGAGAGGCGGAGCGGCTGGTGGTACGGGTCGTCGTCGGCCGCCATCAGCGACTGGAGCGGCAGGCCGGTCATCAGGTCGCCGCCGTTGCCCTGGTAGACGCCGACGTTGCCGACGGGGTTGTGGGTCACCTTCGAGCCGCTCCCGTAGACGGCGTTGTCGACCGTCGAGAAGTAGTACTGGGTGTTGATCCACTGCGTGACGACCATTGGTCCGGTGAGTATCGCTTCCAGGGCCTCACCATCAGGGTCGGTCGACCAGTCGTACGAGTGGAGGAATGCGCGGCCGTCGAGGTCGACATCACTCGTCAGTTCGCGGGGACCGACGACAAACCCGGCGTTGCCGGCCAGTCCCCATTCGGGACGGGTCTCGGCCCAGTCGGTGGCGCGGCGTTCCGTCTCGCTGACGCCCGAGGAGCCGTCGGCACCCATCGACTCGGCGCGCTCGGCGGCCGCGTTCTCGCGGGCGGTGGCGAGGTCGGCGCGTAACTGGTCGAGATCGGTAGCGTGGGTTTCCGGAACGTCGCTGTCGTACAGTTCCACTTCGTCGGTCGTCGTGTTGTGTTCGCCGGCGAGGAAAACGGTGTCTTCGGGGATTTCGAAACCGCGGCCGCGGAGCGCGGCCCTGACCTCGTAGTCGTTGCAGATTTTCGCCAGCACGCGGGCGTTCGGGCCGCCGGGGTTGCCGGCACAGGCACCACAGTCCAGACTCGAATCGTAGGGGTTGTTGGCCGTCTCACTGGCGTGGCCGGTGAAGACGACGAGGCGGCTGAACGTCTCCCAGCCCATCAGATCGAACGCGGTGGCGGCGTACTCGACTTTCTCCTCGGTGGTCAGTCCCACCGGCAGGTCACCGGCGTAGGTGTGCTGGTGGTGGACGAGCGGGTCACAGAACTCGTGTTCATCGGGTACCGAGTCGTCGACCGCGTCGAACAGGTCATGCACGCGCCCGGGGACGAGCGTGCGGGCTGCGAGCGCGAGGCCGTACCCGCTCCCGGCAGTCTCGACGTAGCCGTAAGCTGTGGCGGCGTTGGCCTCTACCGTTTCGATGATTTCGTCGGCGGTCTCGCGGATGCCCGACAAGCGGTCGTGGCTCGCCTGGGTGTCGTTGTCGGTCGGCACGTCGGTGACGTGGTGCTGGGGGTCGAGGATCGGCGGGCAAGCATCGACCGACACGTCGTCGTCATAGCCCCGGTACTCCATCGGAATGCCGAAGAATCCGGCGTACCCATGGGTCTCGTAGTCGCCCGCGGCCTCGATGTGGCGGCGGACGATTTCCGAGCGGGTGTCGATACAGAAGACCAACTGCGCGTCCGGACGGCCCGACGTGTCGCTGTCGGCGATTGACTGGCTCTCCGCGGCGACGGTCTCGACGAGGTCACCGCGGTATGTCGCCTCCCAGGCGCGCAGGAACGCCCCGGCGAGTTCGGCGGTCGGGTCCGGATCGATGCTGTCGTTCGAGGGGGCGATATCAGCACCGACGGCATCTAGCAGGGCCAGACGCGCCGCGAGGTACCCAGCTAGCGAAATCGGGTACGCTGACTGCCACGCCCCCTCGTCGTCGGCACGCTGCTTGATGAGGCCCGTCCAGCCCGGAAGGGCGGCCAATTGCTCCTCGAAAATGGACACCCACCGGCTCTCCGGGTACGGCGCAAGCACGGTCTCGATGGTCTCAGTCGGCGTTTCAGGCAGATCGGCAACGATCCCCTCGTCGGGGATTTCGCCGTCGTGCTCGGCCACTCCGCGGAAGGCGGTGTAGAACCCCGCTTCGCGGTTCGGCATCGACCAGTGGGCGCTCCCCTCATCGAGGAACGCCGACAGCCATTTCGTCAGCACCTGGTCGACGCGGTCCGTGGCGGTGTCGGAATCACTGTCCGTCGCGTCGGCCGCGTTAGCCATGTGATCGAGCAGTATCTCGGGCTCATCCTCATAGCCGAGTTCGGAGAGCTCGACGTCGAGAGTCTCCGGGTCTATCTGGCCGCGTTGTAGCGCCGCACGGAACGTCTCGGCGCTGGGGTAGCCACGGCCACCCAACAGGTCGGCTGCCTGCGTGACCGCCTCACTGAACGGCTGGTCCTCGAATCCCGCGAGAGGGTTTGCCGTCACGAACGAGTGGATCGGCCAGAGGGAGCCGACGGTGGTCGCAGCGGTGTCGATACTGTCGTCGATGGTGGGTTCAGTACTCATTGTAGTCCTCCGTCGCGGTCAACAAAGTGTCGGCTGCCGGTTGGCCGGCGTTCAACAGCGCCACGTAGAGGCGCTGGCTGCGCTCGTGGATCCCGGTCTCGATGCCGGTGTAGATGCCGACGAAGACGACGGCGATGATGCCGTGGAGCAGGGTCAGTTCGGTCGTTTCCGGGCTGACAGGCATGAGTCCCGAGACGCCTGTGTAGACCGCAGCGTAGATGACGATGGCCGGAAAGAAGACCAGTGGAACGGCCCCGTAGCGGGCTGTCGTCAGAAGCGAGGCGTGCTGCACGGCGCTGCGGGCCGCGTGGAGCGTCGTGAACACCACAAAGAAGGTCAGCAGGAGGCCGCTGTCGACCTTCGTCCCTTTCCCTGTCAGCACCGCGAACACCGCGCCGCCGGCGACGCCGGTCAGCAGTGTGACGACTGCGCCGACGATGCTCGTCGTCGTTCCTATCGTGTGTGGCGTCCCCTCGCTCGGGCTAGTGTGTTCGACCTGTCCGCCGGCACTGAGGAACTGGTAGGCCTTGTAGAAGCCGTGCAGGATGAGGTGGGTGATAGCAGCCCCGAAGAAGCCGAGGCCGGCCTGCATGATCATGAATCCCATCTGGCCGACCGTCGAACAGCCGAGTTTGCCCTTGATATCCGTCTGGACCGACTTCAGGAGTTTCCCCCCGATGGCGCTGGCTCCACCGACGCCGACGATTGCGAGCATGAGCGTGGCGTCGACGGTGATGACCGGCGCGAAGCGAGTCAGCAGAATGCCGCCGGCGTTGACGAACCCGGCGTGCATCAGCGCCGACGCGGGGGTCGGAGCAGTCATCGAGGAGAGGAGCCAGCCGTGGAACGGAAGCAGGGCGGACTGAATCATCGCTGCGAGCACGATCGCGCCAGCCGCGACCAGCCACACCGGGCCACCAAGTGAGTCGGCAGCCGCCGTAATCCCGGAGACTGTGGTCGCACCGGTCGCCCACCACAGTGCCGTCAGCGCGACGCCGAGAAGCGCGCTGCTGGCGATGAAGTACTTGCGGGCGACCGTGGCAGCAGCCTGCGCCTGGTCCCAACCGCTGACGATACCGATGAGCTTCGCCATCAGCAGCCCCATCGCGAGCCACAGCGCCCCGAACAGGGCGAGGTGATCGGCCGCGACAAGACCCATCACAACCACTGTGAAGCCGAACACGGTGGCGAAAAAGGGCGTTTTGAGCTGACTACCCGCCATGTAGCGGCGCGAGTAGCTGTGAACGATACCGCTAAAGAAGGTGACGACCACCCACATCAGAACCGTCAGCCCGTCGACGGCAACAACCCCGGGTATCTCCCATGCGAACCCGGTTCGGATCCGGACGGCAAGCACAGCGATGCTCGCGGCCAACATCGTCCACACGAGCCATGTGAGTGCGACGGGCACGAGCGGCGATTCCACCGTCGTGTCCGGGAGTGATCCAACCGTCGTCGTTGAGTTGCGTCCTGACATCGTTGTTCGTGACCCAGCACGGCAACCACAGAACGTGGTCGACCGATTCTGGTTGTCTTCACCCCTAGTGCGAACGGACTGGTTATTAAATCCTTCTATACTACCAATTTGTTCCTAAAGAAGTGTATTATAGAACATTATGTTTTTGAGATTGGGGTCGGGCGAAACCACTGACAGAGGACTAGACAAGTACCTCAGAACCTATACCGGAGAAACGACCCACCTGCTCACACGTACCTGACTCAGATTATCGGGGCTGATCGGGTGGTATAAGAACCAGATAATACCAGACCGTTCGATACACTAGATTAGAAACCCAGTTCGGTGTCTGATTAGAGCCGTTTACTCTACTAATTTCCTGAATCGGGGCCACAGTACACGCAAGCGTCCAGCCCACAACTCCGCAACAGTACCACCGTCCTAGGCTAGGTACCGTTCTCGGAATCGAACTTGCCGAAGGGCGTCGTCTCGTGACTTCGGACGAGTACTTCGTCGGCCACCGTCAGGCCCATGTCGAGCAGTGCTTGCGCGACGGGCGTGATATCGCTGTCAGATTCACCGACGGCCGTCACGAGGAGGTTCTCCTCGCCAGTGACCAGTTCCTGCACCGAGACGACACCGTCTATCTCCAGGATTTCGGGGATTAAGTCACCTCGTTCGGGAATCGACGCAGTGCAGTAGAGCAACATCCGGAGCGGATAGCCCGCCTGCTGATAGTCGACATCAGCGCTGTAGCCTTTGATGACCTCGCTGGACTCGAGATGGTTGATACGCTTGCGGACGGTGCTGTCCGACGTACTGGTTCGCTCCGCGATGTCTCCGGACGACATGTTTCGAGCATCCTCCTGTAATGCGTACAGAATTGCCCTGTCCACATCGTCTATCTCCTCATCAGCCATACTAGTGTGTCCACAGTAAGGACACTTTACTGTTGTACGTTACTCGGCCCATACGCCGAGTTCGAGTATTTCCCATCGATAAGAGCAGACGGCGAAGCCCACTCAACAGCGTCCTGCATCGCATTTCCTGGCACGACTCGAACTGTGTCTGCTCCTCGCCCATCCGCCCCTGATCGATGGCCGCATGGGTACCGGACCGGTGTTTCTGAATGCATCCCGGAAATCCCGTTAGGAGGGAGTGAAAGTAGTCGGATAGCTTTGCCGTCTTGCGAATAGACTTGGAAAGACTTTTACACAGATTCGAGTTCACATTTATTCAGATGTCCACAGCTACCATACGAAACGTCCTCCGCGGTGACGGCGACCGGTTCGTCTACGTCGTCTCCGCGTTGGCCGCACTGAACGGGCTGTTGTTCGGGTTCGACACCGGGATCATCTCGGGCGCGTTCCTGTTCATCCAGGACTCGTTCGTCATGTCGCCGCTGGTCGAGGGGATCATCGTCAGCGGCGCGATGGCCGGGGCCGCGGCCGGTGCGGCCGTCGGCGGCCAGTTGGCCGACCGCCTCGGTCGCCGTCGCCTCATCCTCATCGCGGCCATCGTGTTCTTTGTCGGGTCGTTCACGATGGCCGTCGCGCCGAACGTCCCCGTCCTGGTTGCCGGTCGGCTTATCGACGGCGTCGCTATCGGCTTCGCGTCGATCGTTGGCCCGCTGTACATCTCCGAAATCGCCCCGCCCGCGATTCGTGGCGGGCTCACCTCGCTCAATCAGCTCATGGTGACCACCGGAATCCTGCTCTCGTATTTCGTCAACTACGCGTTCGCCGACGCGGGCGCGTGGCGCTGGATGCTCGGTGCCGGGATGGTCCCGGCTGTCGTGCTCGCCATCGGCATCCTGAAAATGCCCGAAAGCCCGCGCTGGCTCTTCGAACACGGGCGGAAAGACGAGGCCAGAGCGGTCCTCAAGCGGACCCGTTCCGGAGGCTTCGAGGAGGAACTCGGCGAGATCGAAGAGACCGTCGATATACAGTCCGAAACCGGCGTTCGGGACCTGCTGGCTCCGTGGCTCCGTCCAGCGCTCGTTGTCGGGCTCGGACTCGCCGTCTTCCAGCAGATTACAGGCATCAACGCGGTCATTTACTACGCCCCAACCATTCTCGAATCCACCGGCCTAGGAAATGTGGCTTCGATCCTTGCGACAGTCGGTATCGGGACTATCAACGTGGTGATGACCGTCGTGGCGATCATGCTCGTCGACCGTGTCGGCCGGCGCCGACTGCTTCTTGTCGGTGTCGGTGGGATGGTTGCGACGCTCGCCGTACTCGGTACCGTGTTCTACCTTCCCGGTCTTGGAGGCGGCCTCGGTATCATCGCCACGATCAGTCTGATGCTGTTCGTATCGTTCTTCGCAATCGGTCTCGGTCCGGTCTTCTGGCTGCTGATCTCAGAGATATACCCGCTTTCCGTTCGCGGGTCGGCCATGGGCGTCGTCACCGTTGCCAACTGGGGAGCGAATCTCCTCGTGTCGCTGACGTTCCCTGTGCTGACTGACGGGGTTGGGACGTCCGCGACGTTCTGGCTGTTCGGTCTCTGCAGTCTCGTCGGACTGGTGTTTGTCCACCGCTTCGTCCCTGAGACCAAAGGGCGGACGCTGGAGGCAATCGAAGACGATCTCCGGCAGAACGTCTCGTTGGCTGACTGAGGTCCAGCCATCGGAACGACAGGCGAGTCCACGGCCTTCGGCTTTTCACACCTAGAGAGTGTCTAATGTACTGTCGAGCTGTTGGTTCATCTTCACAGAAGAGGACGTCACCGATCGCATCCAGTCGGTCAGATTAGACCAGGTCACCTAGACGGACCGATCAGCGGTGTCACTGAACCGCACGACGAGCCGCTCCGTGGCGAGAGCGTACACCGTCATTTCCGTCCCCTTCTCCGAGTACCACGTCTCAACGGGTTCGATGAGGTCAGCCGTACAGAGACGGTTGAGGTGATAGGAGACGCTCTGGAGCGAGCGGTCGACGGCGTCGGCGATATCCGATGCGGTCTTCGGTTCGTCTCTGAGCGCTCCCAGTATCTCCTGGGCGGCCTCGGACGAGAGAATCTGGAGGACGTCGGTCGGTTCGGTACCGTTGACTACGACGTTCGTCTGCTCTCGGGGTACATAGTCAACCGGCGGGTGGTGGGGGAAGACGCTTGCCATGGGTTATGTGGAGGGATGTTTTCGTTTGTTCGGCTCAATCCGAACAAACCAATCAGACAATTTAATACTTACGGAATCTATAGACACGAATATGATGCAGCAGGGTACGCGGCAAACAGGTCAGTCAGTTCGGATATATGAGTGATGACGACAGCGCGGTCGCACGCGAACGAGTGATCGAGTCGATGGAGCAATCGGCCGAAGTGTACGGCCTCAGCCGAAGTGCCGGGCGTATCTACGGCGTGCTGTACTTCGCCGCGGACCCGCTCTCCATCCCGGAACTGGTCGACGAAACAGGCTACGCGAAATCGACGGTCAGTAACGTCACACGGACGCTATCGCGTATCGGGCTCGTCCACCGAAAGTCGTCTGTGGGGGGCGGCAGGCGAGTCCGGTTCGAGGCCGAACGGGAGATCTGGTTCATTTTGCAGGACGTGTTCCAGCAATACATCCAGCGGGAAGTCCAGACGACGCTCAGGACCATCCGCCGAGCGGAAGAGCAGGTGCCAGCAGATGCTCACGAGCAAGAGCACATCCAGAACCTCCGCGAGACGTACGAAGATTTAGAAGAAATCGTGCAACTCGCGTCGGAGTATTCCGCCACGGAACTCCGAGAGGCGCTTGAGACTTACGAGCGGTAGTCACCGCGTTACCAATAGACGGTGTACGTACACGTATCATCTCCGTTCCGACGACACGCCTCGCCCGTTTCCTCGATAAAGACGAACGCGTCGACCGGTGCGTACTGCTGGGCGACGCCCCGGATGAGGCCACGGTCGAACGGGCACGGATACGGGTTCTCACACGCCACCTCGCCGGCCCGCTCGCCAACGGATTCGAAGCGGTAGCTTCCGATTGCCCCGCCACGGTGGTTTCGCTGGTAGGCCGCGTCTATGGACTGGAGCCCCTCCGGAACAGTATCGAAATCGTTCGGCCAGTCAGCGACACGCGGGATCTGTTCGCCGAGCCGGTCGAGGACGTGCGGTTGCAGATCCTCGGCAATCGTTTCGAACGCGTTTAGCCAGGCCTGTTGCGGGTACCACTCGTCGGCCGCTGGCTCGGTGATTCCCTCCGCAGCGAGCGCCGTTAGCGCCCGTTCCCGGTACTCGTCTGAGAACTTCCCCATCGCCTCCTCGACAATCGTGAGGACCGTTTGACCGTTGATTTCGACGTCCCGGTCAAACGCGTCGTAGGATGCCATTCTGTCCGAACCTTCGCGGGGAAGGAAATAAAAACCGGCCATACACACGACACACGGCACACTTTCGGCCCATCGAGGGAGTGCCCGAACCTCAGATTCGGCTCTACTTCTGCAACGCTCGGTCTCTGTACTGCCTAATCTTCACTCTCATATGGTTCGCCGAGTGCCGACGGCATCCGCGTTGAACTCCAGACCGTGAGTACGACGACAACGGCGGCGTACGGGAACAGATTGACGAGCCGGTTCGGGACCTGGATACCGACGGTCTGGAACTGGATCTGGAGCATGTCGAGACCGCCGAAGAGCAGCGCGGCGGCGGCCGCTCCAAGTGGGTTGTAGTTGCCAAACAGGTAGGCGACGATACCGATCCAGCCGCGGCCGTTGACCATCGTCTGGCCCGTTCCCGTGAACGACCCCGAGTGAGCGAGCAACACGGCACCGGCGAGGCCGGCCATCGCACCAGAGAAAATCACTGCCGCGTACCGGACGCGATTGACACTGACGCCGGCAGTGTCCAGCGCCTCGGGGTTCTCGCCGGCGGCCTGCAGCCAGTAGCCGTAGCGGGTCCGATACAGGAACACCCAGGCACCAATCGCAACGAAGATTGTCAGCAGTACAAGCGGCGACGTATCGAACAGGACCGGACCGACGACCGGCAACTCGGCGAGGCCCGGCACGGTCACGTCAGCCATACTCACGAGACCAGGGCTGTTGCGGTTCCCCCAGACGAGCACGGCGGTTAACGGGCCAAAGCCCAGTCCGATGAACCACACGGCCAGCCCAGCGACGATCTGATTGGCTTTGTACCGGATGAGCAGGACGGCGAACAGAGCCGTGTACGCGACACTGAGTGCGACGGCGCGGGACGGAACGAATCACAGGGGGTCGGTTTCACCACGGCTGTGGCAACCAGCCCTTCCGTTCCAGCGGGAACTATGACTGTCCGGCTACGCTTCGGTTCCGGACCGCATTGACCCACGCCGGCCGATTCACCGTCGCCTGGCCCGACTCGAACTCGAAGGAGAGGTCGTACGTTCGCGGCGCGTCGCTCGTCAGTCTGACCAGGGCGGACTCCGCGTACGTCCCCGCAGGAACCGTCTGTTCCCAGGTGACTGTCGCCGAGCGAACAGCGGTCGTGTCGGGGGCTGTCCGCACTTCGCCCGTAGCCCCTGTCACGCGGTACGGTTCTGTTCCCTCGTACCAGCCGTTTCTCGGTTCGTAGACCGATGGTCCCGGTTGTTCGTCCGCTTTGCGTTCGTACCCAATGGCAGCCAGGCTTCTGACGACCACCGACGCCGTGCCGTCGATATCGTCCGCAATATCTCCGGATTCTCCCTTGACGATGAACGTAACGGCCTCTTCAGTCCGATTTTCTCGGAGGAGTTCACGGTCGGTATCGCTCCGGATCTGGGCTCGACGTTGGTCGATACTATTCCGACCGTCGACGATAATCCGCTCGTAGACCGGGCCATCCGGCGCCGCCTGGTACTGTTCGGTTCGAACAGCACCTTCGTCCACGGACTGGTAGCGCCGGCCGTCAGCGGTCACAGCACCCTCGAATTCGAGCGCTGTCTTCCCCTCAACGACAATCGCTCCCGTCGCCCGGTATTCGTCGGCCTCTGGCACTGCGAATTGACTGTCGACCGGATTCTCCGAATGTGGGCTTGCAGTGCTGAATGGATACACAGCGGCGAAGACAAGCGCGAGACAGCAGAGCGCCAGCACGCCGTTCAGTAGCCTCGCAGTACGACGGTCCATATCCCAGTACCAATACTGATCAAAAAAAAGCTGTTCGGAAACCGCGATACAATCGACAGCGTTCGAGCAGACTGTCGCAGCCGGGTGTAAAGCAGCCAGGCGACGACGACCTCTCCAAGGGATGGTGAAATCAGTGCCGGGGTCAAAGAGAAGGAACTCAATCAGCGTAGGCGACTTTTTTGCTTCAGTCGCAGGCTACTTTTTCGGGAGGGTCGCGACGAACTCGTTGGGACCGATGCGGTCGACGGTGTAGCTCTCGGCATCGAACGATTGTCGCTCCGCGGCCATCTGGTGATAGAGCGGCGTCGGCTCGTGGTCGTTGACTATCGTCAGTGCCTCTCCGCGGTCCAGTTCTTCGAACGCGTCGAAGATCTTCGGATGTCGCTTCGGCGGTGGGATCTCTCGGAGATCGAGTTGTTGTGCTGCCATTCTAGTCTCACTATCGATGGCTGACGTGGAGAGAGTTTGTGCGAATATATTCAGAACGGGTGCAAACCCGAAACACCTGTGTCGCGGAGACAAGACGGCTGAACGTTTGCCTTGGAAGCGGCCGGCCTGGTGGCGACGGTACTCTTCGACGCACTCACCGTGGCGAGCGTCCTGGGCTGGTCGAGACATGGCGCGACGGCGACCTCATCGAAATCAAAGTCGACATTGACGAGGCTGGCATCGAAATATCAGAAGGATGGGATTAACAGCGGTGCGTAGCGACACCTTTTGCGCTACCCAGGAGCCGACGAACGATGTGCGTGGCGAGTTCTCCAAAGATCGAAGTCAAGAACGCGGGCCCGGTTTCGAACGTGGGGAGAGTGTGACATCCTTCGAGTGAACCAATGCTTTCAGGGGAGCAATCGTTACAATTGCTATGTCCTCGGAACCGAACCGGAGTCAGGAGCCATCGTCGCCGCTGTTTGCGGCTATCTACGATCCAGCGACGGTGTTCTTCGAGCGCACGTTCTTACGACCACATCGTGAGTTCCTGGTGGCGGATCTTGATGGAACAGTCTTGGACCTCGGCGCTGGTACCGGCGCAATGTTTCCGTATTTCGATGGCGTTGCGGCCGCGACGGAGTTTCACGCTACCGAGCCAGACCCACACATGCGGCGACAGGCAGCAGAGAAAGCCAAAACTCTGGCCACGCCGATTCGCATCGAGTCGTCTCCGGCGGAAGCCCTGCCGTACGACGACGCCACGTTCGACGTCGTCATCGCCTCGATGGTGTTCTGTACGATTCCGGATATCGAGTCCGCGATGAGTGAAATCGCCCGGGTACTCAAGCCCGGCGGTGAACTGCGTTTCTTCGAGCACGTCGTCGACGACAGGTGGCGCGCACGAGTACAGTCGGCCCTCGAACCGCTCTGGAAGCGTCTCGCCGGCGGTTGCCACCTCACGCGACAGACAGGGTCACAGCTCGTCGCTGATCGGTCGTTCGACGTCGTCGAAATCGAGCGGCTCAATCTGGGTGTGACGCCGATCCGTCCGTTCGTCCGGGGAAGGCTCCGCAAGCGAGCCGCGTCGGCGACGCGATAACTCGGCGGTGACTAGCTCTGGCTCTGGGTGACGGACCCCTCCTCGTTCGGTTGGATGACGACGAACCCGTCGTCGCCGGTGAACTCCATCTGTATCGATTCCCCGGAGGTCTGGCCGATTTCGAACGTCTTGTTCATCTCGATAGACGGCGAGAGGTTTGAACTCCACGCAACGGTGGCGTCCGGATCGGTGAAGACCGGCGGCGTGATCACCAGTGGGTCGCCGTGCGTTGTCAGCGCGACTTCGCCGGGACCAGTGAGGTAGACGTTCGTCAGGCCGCCGGCGGCCACCCCGGAGAGACTGCCGACGGTGTTGATCTCGTAGTCGATTGTCGATTCGAACGCGAGCACGTCGGTGCCGTTGACCGATATCGACTCCCCGTCATCGAGGGCCAGCACTTGCACTTTCTTGCCGTTCTCGGCCACATAGAGGTGGCCGCTTCCTTCGGCCTCCATGACCGGCGTCCCTTCGCCGCTTACGGCCTCCTTGACAAAGCCCGTGATGCCGCCTTCCGCCGAGGACTTGCCTGTGAACGTGACCTCGCCGGTGTACGCGACCATCGACCCGGCTTTGACCATCACTGTGCCGTCAAGCGGGATGTCGAGAAGCCTGTTGTTCTCTTTCTGGAACCCACCACCGCCGTCTTCGGGGGCGTTGGAGCGGACAAATTCCTGTACATCCATAGCTACATCGAGACATTCGATAGGCCATGCTCATAGGCTTCTTGAAGGATTAAAACGCATTTTGTGTGAATCGTTCACATATTGATGGGCCACGCAGCTACCGGACAAAGAAGAAGCCGAAAACTGGTATAGCCGAATCGCTATTTTAAATAGCTATACATTTGATGAAACGTCGGTGTTGAGACCATCTATGGGGAGCCGTTACTGACACGTCGGCGAATCCGGTATAGGCGTTTATAAGGGTGTTATATAGCAGTATGCGACCGAACGTATGCACGCCACCGACTATCGAATCCACCGGTGGCAGCCGGTCGCTCGTCAGCTCCCACGAGCAGGGGGATGGTTGAGGGGGGCTCCTACTTTTTGTGTGATGCATCTCAAGCAGCGATATGCCAACGAATGGTCATTACCCAGCCGATACGTTGCGTCCGGCAACGCCGGTGGGTTATCAGCCACCCCAGCCGTTTCGATACTCGCCAGTGATGTTACTCGGTTTCGTGATGGTACTGATGCCGGTCGCCGCGGTAGTGTTCGGTGCTTCGCAGTTATGTCCAGAAGCGACCCCCGCTGATACCACCACCGACGATGCCCAGGTCGTGTTTACCAGACATTTGTGGTCGCTATGCTGGTGGCGTCACGCAAAGGCATAGCTCAACCCTTCTTCCGGCGGATAACGACAATTACCGAACGGTATATCGACACGGTGGGGACACCGTACCAATCGTTGTCAGCCGGGCGGTTCTGCCCGGGTCTCGATAGCAATATTTCTGACGGGTTCGCGCTGTGCGTCGGCCTCGTCACCGAACGCGACCTCCCAGTCCCAGGGCTGGTCCGGTTCGAGTCTGTCACGGCGTGTGGTCGCGCTGAAACGCTGCTCACCGACATCACCCGAGGCAACGATGACGCAGTTCCTGAGCGCCGACGTGCTGGTATTGGGAGCCGTCCCACCGACACCGACGTTGACCATCGTGCCGTCAATTGGATAGCTCGATTCGATGCTGAGCGCGTCTGAAAGAGGTGGGAGGTCGGTCGTTGCCGTCTCTCGCTGCACGGCGACAGTCGCATGGCGAGCCTGGAGGCCCCAATCGAGTATCACGGGGATTTCGGCGGGGCTCTCGTCGTAGAACGGGTCGATAGTGCTGGTGTGTGTACGACGCTCGCCGACCGGCACGGCGACTTCTACTTCCCCAGTGTCGGAGAGAAGCGTATGCCCGAACTCCGCGAGAAAGCGGGCGTCGCGGTCGCCGTCGTTGGCGACGGTGAACGAGGCGTCGAAGGACTCGCCGACCTGCACGCTGTCGGGGACCTCGATACCGTCTACGGTAAACTCTGGAGTTCTGGAAAGCATCTCGACGGTGGCATCCGGGACCCGCCAGCGGGCGGTTTCCTCCGCTGATTCAAGCACCACCGCAACGGTTCCGTAGTCCGACACTGGAAGGGGGAACCCGATGACACCCGCAGTTTTCCTGTCGGGGCGGCCGACGAGTGACAGCCGGTCAGTTATCGGTTCCCCGTCCGAGACAACCCTCGCTGGGATCTCTTCGACTCTGGCATCACCTGTTTCGGCATCCAGCAGGAGAAACTGGCTCCCATGCTCAGCACGGACATCCACATGGACCCCAGCGTCACGTATCGATGCACGGACCCGTGGATTGGACAGCGTGACTGTATACGAGCCAGCCGACAGCGTGTTTGTGGGTGCGGGCGACCGTGTCCCGGAGGAACCGCCTGTCAACGATTCGGCTGGAGAGCGATCCTCGGTCCCAGCGGTGTCGGTTTCGTCCGCGAAGTAGCTGTTACACCCGGCGAGACTGCCGGCTCCGAGCCCCACAGCGGTAGCGAGATACTGTCGTCGGTCCATACCTTGCTCTCTTGGTGGACGGGTAAGTGTCTCCGGGACGGTCAAACTGGATATTTAGCGACTCGTTCGCTGTGTGACTAAGGCAGGCAGGGGAAACAATACAAATCTGATCGCTGAGAGCCCCCTCGACAGCCTACCCGAGTTCAGCAATGACCCGCGGCAGACAGCCCTCCTCTGGTTCGAAATACGAGTAGTGATCGGCAACGAGATCAGTGACATTCACGTCCCGGTAGCCGTCGGGAAGCGGCCCCGCGTCACGGGTTCCAGCGTGGCCCACGGCGTGGGTCCGGTCCGCCGCGCGGTAAACCCACGAGAGGACCTTGTCGTTGTGGCTGTAGAAATTCGACACCGGAGTGTCAACAGTCCCGATAGCGTCGCCGTATCGGCCACCTTGGACCACGCTATCGTAGGGGATGGCACCGCCGAGCAGTGACACCGAGGCGAGCGCGTCTGTCGCCCCTCGCTCGGCGAGCACCCGAAGTGTTTCGCCGGTCACCCGCGCGCCCAGCGAATGAGCGAGCAAATGGACCGGCCGGCCGTCAGTTTCGGCCCACTCGACCAGCCACTTTGCGAGGTGGGTACTGTTCGCTTCAGCGTTGTCCTTCGCCTGCTCCCACTCGACGTCAGAATCCCAACTGTACGCGATAACCGGTGCGGACCATGTCCCGTCGAGCGCTACCTGAGCCGTATAGGCGTTGTCACGCGCCGTCTCGGCGTCGGTGCTGAACCCGTGGACAAACAGGAACACTGCTGGCGCGTCGTCGAACGACCACGTACCTTCGGTCTCGAAGGCCGGGCCCTCCGCTGTGTCGAGGAGCCCCCGCGTGGTCACGACGGGGTGTGACTCCGGGGCAGTGTATCCGCCGGAATCGCCCTGCAGCGACCAGTATACGTAGGCACCACCACCGCCGAGCAGACCGAGGCCGCTTCCGAGACCGATGAGCAGCCGCCGTCTGGTCACACCGTTTCGGCTATCCATAGCTGGTAGCTTGTGGGTAGTTCGCAAGTACACCGGTAAATCAGTTGAGATCGGCGCGTCCGGAAACAGAGTACAACGCAAAAGCTGTGTTACTGCCCGCAGACTTCATGTCCCGTCGGGCGGTTATCGGAGCCATGACGACCTGGGACGAGCGATACCGAACGGGTACGTACCCACAGCGCCCGGACCCACATCCGGTGTTGGAGCGATACCTGCCGACTTTCCCACAGGGTCGGGCGCTTGACGTCGCAACCGGGACGGGACGGAACGCGCTCCCGGTCGCAGCGGCCGGGTACCGCGTCGACGCGGTCGACCAATCGCGGGCGGGGCTGAACATTGCCCGTGAAAACGCACGCGCGGATGGCGTCGACGACGACATCGAGTGGATACAGGCGGACCTCGAATCGTTCGCGTACCCGGCGTCGACGTACGACCTCGTTACGATTAGCTTCTATCGCCCTGTCGACCGCCTCCCCGACATCATCGAGGCGCTGGCCGACGGCGGCTGTCTGTTCGTCCAGCACCATCTCCGGACGACCGACAACGTAGACAGCGGCCCCTCCGGGGACCGGTATCGATTCGCTTCGAACGAACTGCTCAGGGCCGGGCTCGGGCTGACCGTGTTACACTACGACGAGCGCACCACGACGACGGACGGGACGACCGCCGCCACCGCCCAACTGGTCGCCAGGAAGTCACATGGCGGCCGACAGTCGTATCCAGATATCTCGGAGTAGGAGAGCAGTCAGAGCCCGTAGAACCACGAAGGAAGGCGACCGCGGACTGGAGGCCGGACTGACTCGGGTATCAGTCCCCAGTCGGTTCGTCGCCGCCGTCGGCGAGTACCGGCAGCCGCTCGCGCTCGAACCACACGAACTCCCGCGGGAACTGGTCCGTTGCCGCCAGGTCCCAGGGGTCGCCGTCCGTGACCAGTGGTCCCTCCAACCACGAGGTCACGAGGTTCCAGACGAAGATGAGCTGGCCGATGACCAGCAGGACGACGCCCAGCGTCGCCAGCTGGTGCAGGAGCGTAAACAGGTCCACCGGGCCAGCGGTCAGAGCGTACGTGGCGTACCGGCGGGGCATTCCGGCGTAGCCGAGCAGGACCATCGGGAAGAAGGTGACGTTGGTCCCGATAAGCGTCAGCCAGAAGTGCCACTTCGCCAGCGAGCGCTGGTACCACCGACCTGTGTAGAGCGGGAACCAGTAGTAGATGCCCGCAAAGACAGCGAAGGCGATCCCGCCCATGATGACGTAGTGGAAGTGAGCGACGACGTGGTATGTGTCGTGTAAGATGAGGTCGACGGGGATGGCGGCCTCGAACACGCCGGTGACGCCGCCGATGATGAAGTTCCCGACGAACCCGACACAGAAGAGGAACGGCGCGGTCGTCCGCAACGCGCCGTTCCACATGGTCGCCATCCAGTTGAACGTCTTCACTGCGCTGGGGATGGCGATAGCGATAGAGACCGCCATGAACGAGGCCCGCAGTCGGGGGTCCATCCCGGTCGCGAACATGTGATGCGCCCAGACGCCAAAGGAGAGGACTCCGAGCGCCAGCGTCGAGTAGACGACGAACTTGAAGCCGAACAGCTTCCGCCCACAGAACTTGGGCAGGATGTAGCTCACGAGTCCCATCGGCGGCAGGACGAGGATGTACACCTCGGGGTGGCCGAAGAACCAGAACAGGTGCTGCCACAGCAGCGGGCCGCCGCCGTCGAGCGTGAAGAACGTCGTCCCGAGATTGCGGTCGAGCAGGAGCATGACAAGCGCACTGCCCAGCAGGGGGAAGGCGAACAGGATCTGTGCGGACTGCACCAGGACGGTCCAGGAGAAGATATCGAGGGTGGCCCAGGTCACGTCCTCGCTTCGCTCGGTGAAGATAGTCGCGATGAAGTTGATCGCCCCCATCGTCGCCGCGACGCCCGAGAGGTGGAGGCCGAGCAGCATCAGATCCACGCCCGGGTTCTGCTGTTCGATCGACAGCGGCGTGTACATCGTCCAGGCGGTCTGTGCCGGTTCGATGTTTTCGAGGAACGGCCCGCCGAGGACGCCGCCCCAGATGAGCAGGGCGGCCGGCGGCAGCAGCCAGAACGCGATGGCGTTGATTCGCGGGAACGCCATGTCCTCAGCCCCGATGAGCAGCGGGATCAGGTAGTTCGAAAACGCCGCCAAAATGGGCGTCCCAAACAGGAACAGCATCGTGATGCCGTGGGTCGTCAGGAGGCCGTTGTAGGCACTGGCGCTGAGGAAGTCCTCAGCGGGGTACATCAGTTCGAACCGCATCAAGACGACGGCGATACCGCCCCACGCGAACGCGACGACGGCGAACACGCCGTAGAGAATCCCGATGTCCTTGTGATCGACCGTCGTCAACCACCGGAGAACCCCGCTCGGTTTCTCCGCGCGGGTGCGTTCGTGAGTCCCGTGGCCGCCACCTATCGCAACCGTGTACGACCGCCAGTCTTCGATCCGTGCGAGTATCCCAGCGATACCGACGAGCAGTACTGCCATCAGTACTGTCGTCGCCAATGCGCCTACAGACACCATTTGGAGGGTCTTTATAGGCACTACCCGTGGTTCTTATCGGGAAGATGTTCGGAGACGGTTATACACATCCCGGGTGCGGACGGTAGCGACTGCGGTCGAAGCGGTTCGGGATCGAGACTTTCCGTCGTGCGGTCGGAACTCCTTGCGATGAACCCACGAAACCGACAGCGAGTGAGTGTACTTAATCGCCAGCAGCCGGCTCAGAATTTCTCGATGCGACGCGACTTCGACCCGGCGGTTCTTCGAGAGTGCAGTGACGGGGAGGACGCACGATGACAGCGACTGATTTCGACGCTGTCCGAGAATACGACGACGACCAGTTCTCGGCTGTCGAAGTGTTCCGCAGCGACCGGATGAAAGTCGTCTGTGGCTACTTCGAACCCGGACAGTTTATTCCGGTACATGCGCCCGCGAGCGACGTAGCGATACACGTCCAGTCCGGGACCGGCGTCGTCCGTGACGGGGACACGGAGCGGGCTGTCGAACCGGGCGACGTGGTGGTCGTCGAGGCCGACACCGACCGCGGTGTCAAATCGGACGAGGATGGTCGGCTGGAGGCGTTACTGGTGACGGCGCCGCCGCCCACCGACGCTGAACACGACCCGGTCCGGAAAGGGCTCAAGCAGAACGAGTTCGACCCGTAGTCATCGACCGGAGCTATGGAATCAGCCGTCCCGACGACCGTGGCCCAGCATCGGAGTGGCCGGTCGTCTTCGCACTGTTCCGCGCGAGGCGACGGCTACAGGTGTTCGATGAGTTCGACACGGACGCCGTCGGGGTCAGTGAGGAACGCGATCCGAAGGTCACCAAAGGTCGTCGGGGCCATGACGAACTCGACACTGTCGCCTGTGAGTTCCTCGTGGGCGGCATCGACGTCCGGCACGACGAAACCGTAGTGCAGGAAGCCGGTCGGGACCGATTCGACGTGTCCGGCGGCTTCGTACGGAGCCCGGTCGAACAGATACACCAGTTTGTCGGCGACGTCCAGCGTGACGTGGTTCACAGCGGTCGCACCCTCGCCGTCGGCAGCGCTTCCGCGTTCGACGACCGCGGCATCGAAGTGTGTGCGGTAGAACGACTCGCTGGCGTCGAGGTCGTCGGTCTTAATCGCGACGTGGAAGAATGACTCCGGCTGCATACCGGACGGTCGCCCTGATCACACAAAAGCGTGAACCGACTGTGTAGCAACGGGACGGATCGCCGCACTGCCGGCGCTTTCACTGCTCGGCAACGAGGAAGACGAGCCCGACACCGAGCACAGCCATCGCGATGGCGTAGGCAAACGCCGCGCTGTAGGCCCCGGTCAGGTCGATGAGGAGGCCCGCAATGACCGGGGCGCTGAACGCGCCAGAGATGCCGGCACTGCCGAGAATCGAGAGCGCGGTCCCCTGATTCCCCGGCGCAACCGCTTCCTGTACGTAGCTGTAGACGATGCCGAACGTGAGCTGTATGACCAGTCCACCGACGACCAGCAGGCCGACCAGCGCCGGGATAGACGTACTCACTGCGAGGAGGACCATCACCGGCGTCGCGACGACGAAGGACCACCTGAGGACGGGGAGCCGGCGGTGACCGAACAGGCGGTCCGAGATGACGCCGCCGCCGGCCCGAGAGATGACACCCATTGCGGGGAACACCGCTGCCAGTAGCCCGCTTGCGTCAGCCGAGAGCGCAAACGCCGACGTCAGGTACGACGGGAGCCAACTGTTGAGAAACAGGTAGAGCGAATACGCCGCGAAGGCGACGACAGCGCCCAACAGGACCGTTCGGTTCCGGAGGACGGTGGCGAAGCGTTGCTGTGTCGTCTGGTCCGTGGTCACGTCGTCCGTGTCGGGCTCGTCACCGTCGTCCCGGCTTCCCGTCGTGCCGCCGATACTGAGGTGAGCAGCCCCGAAGGTGGCGAGTCCAGCGGCGCTGAGGAGACCGCCAGCGGCGAAGATGGCAGGCCACCCCGCTGTGGCGGTGACGCGCGGGCCGAGGACCTGGCCGGCGGCGAAGCCGGCCGGGGGGCTTGTGGTGAACACACCCAGTGCCGTCGCCCGGTGTTCGACAGTGTACAGCCGGCCCACGAGCGTCGTGCCAGCGATCCATATCGCGCCGATGGCGACGCCAGCGACGACCCGCGTCCCGATGAGCAGCCAGAACAGGCCGTCAGCGGCGGCCAGCCACCCGGCCAGGGCTATCCCGACCGCCACCGCGCCGCCGGCGGCGACGACGCGGACGTCTCCGATGCTGTCGATGACGACGCCGACACCGACGTTCGTGAGCGCCCACGAGACGAAGACGGCGCTGACGAGCCAGACAGCCGTGGTCTGTGGGACCCCGAGCCCATCGGCGACCGTCGGCAGGACGCTCGCCGGGACGATGACATAGACGTGGACGGCCGCTGTCAACAGCCACGCGCCGAACAGGTACGCCGTCGACTCACGACGCCAGACCGGGGTCTCAGTCACTGGGTGGGTGGATATTCTACCAGCTCTGATAACGCCACCGGTACCCGACAGCCCTGCCACAACTGGCGGTTCGAAACGGCCGCAAGGCGACTCCTGCGTGATGGTTTCATCATGTTTCCTGAGACGATGCTATCTGGCATTCGCATTCTCGCCGGGGGTATCCGTCGCGCTCCTCCTCATCGTAGCCGTCTCCGCAGCCGCTGTCCCAGCGTTCGCCAGCGTCGCAATCGGGAAGCGGCTCCGGTCGCAGGTGTCCGGGACTGAAAGATGTCGGTGCTTCTGTTACTCATGCCAATCGGTGTGATGCTCGGCCTCGGCATCCACCTCGGCCGCAAGCGAAGTCACTCGACGACGTAGGAGCGATGTGACCCGCGGGTTTCCACGTCGACGAAATGATGGCGCGTCGCGTTGCCCACGTCACCGATAGCGGACTGGTTCGCGTCGTCTTCGCCGTACACGCTGTCAACCGGGAGCAGTTCGCGGTCAGCTAGCTGGTCGACGACATCGGTAGGAAGCGGTTCGCCGTCGCGAACATCGATGATAAGCAACTGGTCCGTGAAGCTCTTGGCCAGAAACGCGTAGGTAATCGCCGCATAGTCCGTGAGCTCCGCAGCCAACGTGCGGAGTTCCGCCTGCCGGTCGGTCATTGGTACCGGCTACGGCAGTCTCGCCGAAAGCCGTGTCTGCGAACATCTTCCCACCGACCGTCACAGCTCGTCGATGATTTCGTTAGCGAAGGTCGTCATCGCCGCTTCTGGCTCTGCCGCTCGAAGCCCGACGATAACGTGGTCAAGGCCGTCATCGTCGAGTCGTCGGAAGTACTCTCGGAACCACTCGACACCGGCCCGATAGCCTAGATGGAGCGGTTCGGGCTCTGCCGTCGGATCAGCAGCGAACTCGACCTGAACGGCAATCGTGAACGGCTTCTCTGACGCGTGGCTCCGCCACGTGTCGAGGTACGACTCCAGCGTCGACTCGGGGAGGTGGTAGAATATCCATCCGTCGCCGTTCTCGGCGATCCACTCTGTCGACTGTCTGGCGTTACCAGTCGGAAAGAGCGGGAGCGTGTCCGTCGTCGGTTTCGGGAGGACATCGAGCTCCCCGTCGAGGTGACCCCAGGAGCCGTCGAGAGCCGGATATTCCTCGCGCCAGAGCGCGCGGAGCGCGTCGACGCTTTCGCGGACGAGTTGGCCACGGTTCTCGGGGTCGACGCCGAAAGCCGGATACTCCGGGTCGCGGTCGCCCGACGCGACGCCCAGCACGAGTCGGCCGTCCGAGAGGCGGTCGACGGTCGCGGCCGACTTCGCCACGTGGATCGGATGGCGCAGCGGGAGAACGACGCTCGCGGTGCCGAGAGCCACCGACTCGGTGTGGGCGGCGACGTGGGACAGCAGCGACCACGGATCGAAGGCCCCGCCGGCGTCCCCGAACCGCGGCCAGTACGTCGGCACGTCTCGCGCCCAGAGCCCGTCGAAGCCGACTGCTTCGGCGTGGCTTGCGAGCCGGAGTTCCGCGTCGATATCCGGCGTCGACTCTTTTTCTCCCGTGAGCGGAAATCCGAGACCGAACGAGAGGTCATCCTGCTCGAACAGCCGCCGATAGCCGGCGTTCGCGTGGTCCACAGCAGTCATCAACCACCCTTCTCGCTGGAGGCGTATTTGCACACGGATGGGTTGCCCACTACGCGCCGTCGTCCGGGGTTTCGACTGTGATGGTCTCCGACGCCCCACTCCCGGGGAGTTGCCAATCGATATTTTCCGAGCGCTTCGGGAACGACGGCTTCGCAACGACTTCCAGCGTGCGGTCGGCGGCCGCCGGCGTAACGGGCGCAGCAATCATCAGTCGGGCCACGTCGGCCCGCGAGACGCTGCCCCAGAGCTTCGCTCCGGGTTCAGCGACGGAGACGGTGTCAGTTCGCGGTCCGTTCGTGAGCACGCCCGGTCGGAGGACCGTGTGCCGAACCGGGGCCTCGCGGATTGCGACCTCGGCTTCTGCTTTAGCCCGCTGTATCGGCTGGATGACGACGTCGAAGGCCGTCGCGAGCGGACTGGCCAGCTCGTCGCCCACGCCGATAGCGGATTCCATGACGAACGCCTCGACGCCAGCGTCGACGGCCGCATCGAGGAGATTGATCGTCCCCGCACCGTCGACGTACTCGTCCCGGGACCAGACGTCCGTGATGTTCGAGCCGACGGCGCTCAGGACGGCGTCGACATCCGACAATGCATCGGTCAACGCAGTCGGATTCAGCAAGTCGTCGACGACAACCTCGTCAGCGCCCGCCGCCCGCAGGTCGTCCGTTTTCGACGGCGTACTGGTCAGTGCCCGGACCGTCGGCACGCGCGAACCGAGCAGTCGGAGGGCCGCCCGCCCGGTCCCGCCGCTGGCTCCGGCGACGAACACTGTCTTCACGTCAGAAGGATCCATATCGTAGCTTGGGGCTGCCGACACATGATTGGCCGGGCCTGTTTCGGCAGAACCGGAAGAGTCTCTCTGTAACCGCTGACGTCAGTCGTCACACGGCGGCGTCTGTGACGCTGCGGCTGTTTTGTCAAAGCGACGGTAGAGCCGGCGCAGTTCCATGCGGATGGTCGCACGCTCGATGAGAACGAAACCCGCAACGACGACCAGGAAGCCGACGAACGTCCACAGTGACACCGACGAGCCAAGCAGTACCCAGCCCATGAGCGCGGCGAATATCGGCACGACGTAGGCCACCAGGTTCGCACGAACCGGGCCGATACGCTTGATGAGGCCGAAGTAGATGGCGTACGCGACCGCTGTCGACGGGATGCCCACAGCCAGGATGCTCGCAATCGTTTCTGGGCCGATGCCGATCACGGCTGTCGGTGGCTCCCCGACCAGCAGGCTCGCAAGGTGGAGCAACACCGCGCCGACGGCCATCGCCCACGCAGTCAGGGGGGTACTGTCCATCTGCGGGCCGACACGCTGGAGGAGCACGCTGCCGAGTGCAACGGCCGCTGCCGCGCCAAGAACCAGAAGCTGCCCGACAGCGCTCGCGTCGGTGAACGTCGATGGCGACGGCTGCACGATGAGGACCACGCCGCTCAGCGCGATACCGATGCCGAGCGCACCGAGCCACGAGAGCCTATCGCCCAGCAGCCACCAGGCGAACACGGGGGCGAGTATCGGGTTCAGGCCGTACATCACAGACGCCGCTGCGGGCGTCGTCGCGCCCTGGCCGAGGAACAACAGCCCGTTGTTGAGCGCGATCAGGAACAGCGCCGCCATCCCGATCCCCACGAAGTCCCCGCGAGTCCGCGGCAGCCACGTCGACCGGGGCCGGGTGAGAGCGATGTAGCCAAGCAGCGTCACCGCTGCCAGGTCGAACCGGAGGCCGGCAAACAGCACCGGCGGAAGCTCTCGAAGCCCGGTTTTGATCGCGACGAACGAGCCACCGAACAATACGGCAAGCAGGACGAACAGCGCAGTGTCGCGGTAGCGTGCCGGGATTGAGGGACGATCAGTAAACGTGGACCGCAGCATCGGCCAGGTCAGCTGGACCACCCCCTAAAGCGAAGATGTCTCATTGCGTGTACAAGGGGTCGAAATGTGAAGAGGGCTGTGGGAGAGGTAGTGTCACGGAACGGGACCACTCTATTCGAAGTTACACTACGACGGACCTCATCGGTATGACCCGATATGTCGATGACTGGGATCCGTATGCATTTGCACGTGTCCACAGTTGACGCATCTCCAGACGTATGCGCCGAGTTGCGTCGCGGACGCGTCGCCGTCTGTTGGCTCACTCCAGTCCTTCCCACACCGTGAGCAGCTGTCAGGCCGATACTTGTTGTCGAACGTCTCTTTGCTATCGACCCCCGTGATTTCGTCGACCGTTATGTCACGAACGACAGCCCGGACATCCTCATCATCCATACGTGTGCGGAGTTCACTCAAGCCGTTTTGTAGGCGCTTGGCTCGTTGTCGAAGTCGGTTATACCGGTCATCCTCCACAGGCTCGTCATCGGCTTGCCATTCGAACGACGACATTGCAACTGTGGTCCGATAGTAGTGCTCGATTAGGAGCTGGTAATTAGCGCGACAAGCTAAGCCCCTGACACACTCGGTGAGATCAGCTTCGAAAACTGGTCGGGACATCTCGGCGTCGTAACTCGATACCGGTAACGCCCCCGATTGCTCTCGAATCCCGAGGATACGACACCGTGGTGCCTGTGACTCGCACTGTTCGATTACCGTATCAGTTCCGCCGTCGCTGAACGAGTGACCGATAACGAGGACGGCTGTGTCCCCACCGAATGCCTCAACCGCCTGTTTTTCGGTTAGTGCCTGTTGAACCTCGTATGTATCCAGCCAGAGCGTATAAAGGTCAGATCGGGTCTTGTTTTCCTCGCATATAACGACTGTTGATGCGGGAAGTCCCATCAGAGTATTCACCGATCACCGGCCGGATAGCGGACCGGAGTATACAGTCCGCTGAATTACTCATTTTGCTCGGTGTTTATGGCTGTTTTTTCACGTATTGCTTCCGAGACGCGCCGTGATTTGACCGAAAACGAGTGGACAGTTGTGAGGTCATCGACCAGCGACAGCACGCGCTCAACCGCCCGCTCCGCCTGCTGTATGTCATCGTGTGATCCGCTTTCGATAGCGGTGTCCAGATGTGCTTTGGCCTCTTCCAACGGGATACCGAGGTCCTCAGCGAGTACCTCGCTGAATTCCGCGAGATGACGTTCGATCTCTTGTTCGTGCTCTTTGGACTCGGTTACGTCCTGCAGGAAGCTAACCACATGCGTCACGTCGCCGTCGGTACCGACGACCGGGGCGATGTCGACGCGTCCCCAGAACGGCGTTCCGTTCGCTCGATAGAAGAGAGCGACCTTCGAGAGGTGAGCGCCCGTTTCGAGCGCGGTCTCAATCGCCTCAAGACGGCCCGAGTCGGTGTCTTCACCCGCGAGAATCGCTATGGAGCGGTCTTCAACTGCGTCCCGGTCGTAGCCAGTTATCGTCTCGAACTTCTCGTTGACGTACGTTACTGGACGCGGCGGCTCGGCCGTGGTGTGAATGGCGATGCCGACCGGTGCAGTCTCAATGGCGCGGTTCTTCAGCTCGAGTTCCTGCTCGCGTCGCTTTCGAACGGTAATGTCAGTCGCGATACCGACGATGCGCGTGAGTTCCCCGTCCTCGTAAACGCCGGCGGCTTGGTCGTGGACCCATCGTACCGTGCCGTCTGGATGGACGACGCGGTACGTTTCCTCGTAGGCATCTGGGTCGGTGCGCTGTTCGGCCAGTGCTGCCTCAACTCTGTCGCGGTCGTCGGGGTGGACGGCTTCGACGAACGACATCGCGTCCTCACGGAGCGTCTCCGGTGGTCGCCCCCAGACGTCCGCGTAGGAGTCGCTGATGAAATCCATCGACTCCTTTCCGGGTGTAGACATCCAGATCACCTCTCCTGCGTTTGCCTGGATCTGGTCGAGCATCTTCGCGCGCTCCTCTCGGGCGGTTACGTCCAGAACGAGACCGATAACTCTGTTGACGGTGCCCGTTTCTTCCAGCAGCGGTTGGAGCCACAGCTCCAGTGTCGACGTACCGATGTCGACGAGCCTGTGGTTCGCATCACCACTGAGTGCATCTTCGATATCCCCCCGCAGTTGGGGCTGGCCGGCGAAGCACTCGTCGATGGAAACGCCCCGAACGGTCGGCTGGTCAAGGTACTGGGCGAGTGTTTCGCCGCGGATGGCAGAGATGGACCCATCGGGGTCGACCTCGAACAGTGTTATCGGTGCGTTGTCGGTGATCGTCTCGACAGACTGGCGGAGTCGTATCAGCCGGTCTTCGCGTTCCCGGCGGTCGGTCACATCTCGCCCGATACCGACAATACCCTGTGGAGATCCCTCCGTATCGGTTATCAGGGCTCCGGTATATTCGATCGGCGTCGACGTACCGTCTTTCGAGACGAACGCTGCTTCGACAAACCCGGAGCCTGTTTCTGAAATCTCCGCGATCGCCTCTGCGATCCGGTCTTTACCAGTCCCGGTGAAGAAATCAAGCGCATGCATCTCCGCCAGTTCACTGTCGTCGTACCCGGCTATGTCACGGAAGGTGTCGTTCCAGCGGACGAGGTTGCCGTCCGTGTCGATCATGTAGAACAAGTCATCGATGGTGTCGATGAGCCGTTCGGTTGACTCACCCATACTAGGCTCTCGCGTGTGTGTGCCCGACACTGCCTCAATACGCCGGGCGAGGAGCGTCGCCTCATTGGCGCCATCCTGCCGGATGAACACGTCTGTCACACCGGCTGCAATCGCAGTTTCCGCCGTAGCGGCTTCTGGAACGATTGCGAGGAACGGTATCCCGGAATACGCCTCGTGAACTTCGATTAGCTGGTCGAGTGCAGACGCGGGACCTACTTCGAAGACGACTACTCGTATATCAGCGCGGTCCAGAGAAGGGATTTCCCTCTGTTCGATATCGACAGAAACCAAACGGTCCGGACTGCCGATCTCTGCTGATTCCGCGACGGCCTGGCGAATGAGGTCCGCGTCAGAGCCGAAGTGGACAACCCTCAAGTCCGAATCTCTCACAGGCACTATACGCCTAAGAAGGCGTGTGTGAGTGAAAAACCTATACTCCGAGTTATCAATATTAAATAAAACTACAGGACATATATTATCAGTATATATTACCTCTAATCATCTTATCTCAGAGACACGGAGAGCCGAGTGAACGCCCGATTCAGTCCCAGGCGGCCGGCGACCAGTCCGGATCAACGCGTCGGTCGACCGTGTCAATGCTGTCGATACGGTCGATTTCGGCGTCCGTCAGCGACAGGTCGAGGCTCGCCAGGTTGTCCGTGATGTGAGCTTCGCTCGTGGCCTTCGGAATGGCCGTCACGCCCTTTTCACGGAGCCATGCGAGGCTGACCTGCGCCTCGCTCGCGCCGTGGTCGTCAGCGATGGATTCGATAACATCGTGACCGAACACTTCACCGCGTGCCAGCGGGGAGTACGCGACCAGTTCGTAGTCCTGTTCCGCCGCGTGCTCGCGCAGTTCCGACTGCTGGAGGAACGGATGGGTCTCGACCTGGTTCGCGAACACCGGTGCATCGAGCACGTCCATCGCCGTTTCGACGTGGTGCGGTTCGAAGTTCGAGACGCCGACGTTGTCGATCAGGCCGCGGTCGACGAGTTCGTCGAACGCCGGGAGCGTCTCCTCGGGTTCGTACTCGCCCGCTGCCCAGTGGACGTACAGCAGGTCGACCGAATCGACGCCGAGTTTGTCGAGGCTCTCCTCGGTCGTCTCGATCACGTCGTCGTGCGAGAGGTTCGAGATCCAGACCTTCGTCGCCAGGAAGATGTCGTCGCGGTCCACGTCAGCCGCAGCAATACCGTCACCGACGGCGCTTTCGTTGTCGTAGGCCTGTGCGGTGTCGATATGTCGGTAGCCGGCCTCCAGGGCCGTCCGGACGCTCTCGGCGCACTGTTCCGCGTCGTCGTTCTGCCACGTTCCGAGACCGAGCATCGGCATGCCGCTTGCTCGTGGACCGCCGTCTGTCGAGGACTGTTGCTGAGTCATATCGAACCACCAGTGCTTGTGACTTTAAGCCGTTTGGAAGCCGGCGGGTAGCGCCGACTATCGGACTATCTGCATATAATCCGGCTGTTACAGGTCGCGGAGAGACTGTCAGAAGCCATAGGACCCGAAAATCCAGAGCGCGACGATGGGCGACGCGGCGAGGAACGCGCCAAGGACGACCGTTCCGAGAACCGTGTCCCACCCCAGCCCCCGCACCGACCTCTCGTACCGCCACAGTTGGAGCGCAACGTAGACACCGGCGATGACCACCCCGCCGAGCATCAAAAACGGCGGAAACCCGAGTGCCGGAAACGGTGGGAAACCGACCGCCGGAAACGGGTCCGAACCACTGGAGGCCGCGAAATCGAGACCGATGCCGACAGCGCCGACGGCGGTGGCCGCGACGACATACGAGATGCCGGCGGTGACGTGTCGGAGTGCTGCAGTCAGCGCGAACGGCTCTGCATCGGTCGGCAACACCTCCGGAGCCGCGTAACTACCGATTCCGGTGTAGAGGAACGGGACAGTTAGAACACCGACGGCGACGGCATACGGAAGGACCGACGAGATCGCGACGATGAGAACCGCCATGGTCAGGGCGTATGTGCGTCCGGTCGCGTCCCCGAGAACCAGGGGCGGCACGAGCAACACAGCAGCCGCCACCACGGCAAACAGACAGATCGGGACGGAGTAAGGCCGGAACCACCCGACAAAACGGGAGAGAGACATGCCAGGGTCGTTTCGAACCCAAGCGCATAGGTTTTCGGCTCTCCAGTGAGACTCGGAGTCGGCATGCTTTCGCTCTCCGTTGCGGTATCGTGACATCAGAATGTCACTGTCGTGGGCGAAACGCGCTATCACTGAGTCCTGTCCGGACCGCCTCTCCCCGCTGATCGCTGGACTCTATCGGACCGCGTTCCCACCCGACACGTCCGGAGGAACCGCAGCGACGGCCGTTCTAAACCGAGAGGAGGCCCTCCCGGAGTCGCTCCCGGCGGCAGAACTTGAAAACGTACAACTCCTCCCCCACCGGACGGAGCTCCTGGAACATATGCCGACCAGCGGGACCGCCGCCGAGTTCGGTAGCGGAAACGGTGCTTTCGCCGAATCAATTGTCCGGATCACGCAGTCGGAGACGCTTTATCTGGTCGATCAGTGGGAAAGCGACGAGGAGCGCCAGGCTGTCGAGCGGCGCTTCAGCGAGCACCAGGCTACCATCCACTTCCGGGGCGCTGAGCCGCTCTCAGTGCTCCGTGATGCCGAGACTGACTCGCTCGACTGGGTGTACATCAACAGTTCCCACGAGTACGAGGCGACGCTGGCCGAGCTCAGAGAGAGCCAGCGGGCCGTGGCGGCGGACGGCTACATCGCGGGCGACGACTACAAGATCGTGAACGGCGTCATCCCCGCGGTCCACCAGTTCTGTGCGGAGACCGACTGGCGGCTATCGTATCTCACGCTCGAAACGCACGGCCGGCGGAGTTACGCGCTCCGCAAAAATGTGACCGACTGCTGTGTGGACTGAGTCGCCAAATTTCCCCGGAATCGTCACCGTACCTGCAGCTAAAACCCAGTGACACGAGCGGCATCGTCGGCCAGACGGTTTATACGGCCGGACGGACTTGACCCTGTATGACAGACTTCGGATTACAGGTGCGGATGCTTGTCGTCGGTGCGGTTCTGTTCGCGTTCTACGTTTTCGCCGGGACGGCGCTGTCGGTGCTGTTGGGCCTGCCGCTCGTTCCGGTGCTTCTCGTCGGAATACTCGTCGTTCCGGCGATCCAGTACAAACTCGGGAAGTGGCTGGGGCTCCGCGGCGCGGAGGATATGCCCGACGACCAGCGGTTCGGCTACGTCCACCAGATGGTCCGGCGCCTCTGCAGAGATATGGGTCTCGAAGAGCCGCGGCTGATGGTGATGGATATGGGTGTTCCCAACGCCTTCGCGGTCGGCCGCAAAGGTGCGGGTGTCGTCGTCGTGTCGAGCGAACTGATGCAACTGCTCGACGACGACGAACTGGAGGGCGTCATCGCGCACGAACTGGCTCACATCAAGAACCGGGACGTCATCACGATGGTCGTCGGCCAGTCCATCGGGATGCTCGTCGGCTACGTCGCCTACTTCGCGGTGCTGTTCGGCGGCGAGCGAAACATGGGCTCCTGGATCATGGCGATGGTCGCCTCCTCGCTGGCCAACGCGCTGGTCATGGTGTTCGTGCTGGCTATCTCACGGTATCGGGAGTACGTCGCGGATGCGGACGCTCGGCGTGCGATCGGGACGGGGGAACCGCTGGCCCGCGCGCTCGAAAAAATCTCTCGCGGGGCCGAGGGGCGTGAATCGAAGGTCGAGGACAGCATGAACGCCCTCTGTATTTTCAACGCGGACAAGGGGCTGTTCGAGAAGCTGTTCTCGACTCACCCCCCGACGGAGAAACGCATCCAGCGGCTCCGGTCCTGAACACCGGCATCGGGCCGGTCAGGTTGGTGGGCAGACAGCAATAACGCTCAAGGGACTGAGCGGAGAACACTGCCCATGGCTCACACGGAACGCGTCGCCGACACACGCGCTCACACGGGCGAAGGACCGCTGTGGCATCCCGACGAAGAGCGCCTCTACTGGGTAGACATCCCTGCCGGCCGGCTGTTTCAGTACGACCCCGCGACCGACGAGTACGCGGTCGCCTACGAGACAGACGGTGCTCCCATCGGCGGGTACACCATCGAGTCTGACGGGGCACTCCTCCTGTTTACCCGGCGGCGGGTCGAACGACTCGTGCCCGGAGAGAATGAGACGCGCCTCGTCACCGAAATCGACGCCGAAACACGGTTCAATGACGTCATCGCGGACCCGAGCGGGCGGGTGTTCTGTGGGACCATGCCTGGCGAGGACCACCTCGGAGACCTGTACAGGCTCGACACCGACGGCTCCGCCTCGCTCGTCGTCGAGGACGTTGATATCCCGAACGGCATGGGCTTTTCGAGCGGTCTAGGAACGTTCTACTTCACGGAGTCCGAAGCCCATCGGATATACGCGTTCGACTACGACCGGGCGACCGGTGCTCTCTCGAACAAACGCACGTTCATCGATATCTCTGGCGAGGATGGTATCCCCGACGGGATGACCGTCGACGAGGACGACCATATCTGGTCGGCCCGCTGGAACGGCGGGAAGGTCGTGCGGTACTCTCCCGCCGGAGAGGCTGTGACCGAATTCGACCTCCCGGCACGCAAAGTCTCGTCCGTCACCTTCGGTGGCCCGGAGTACACCGACCTGTATCTGACGACAGCGCTCACCGACGGCGACAGAGCGACGGAGGGCGACGGGGCCGGCGCGCTCTTCCGTATTCCCGACGTTGGCGTCGGCGGGGTCCCGGAATTCCGGTCGGATATTGCGTGATTGACAACCAATCGAGGGGCGTATCGGCTCCGTCAAGAAGCCAACGCCGCCCGTACAGATATCTGCTAACTGGCCGCTTATCCGCGTCGAGCCGAAAGCGTCGCTATGTCAGACACAATGCAAGCGGCGGTCGTGCCTGAGCCAGGGGCAGACTTCGAGGTCGTCGAACGAGACGTGCCCGAACCGGACCCCGGCGAGGTACGGGTCTCGGTCGACGCCTGCGGTATCTGTCACAGCGACGTGTTCACGAAAGAGGGGACCAACCCGGACATCTCATATCCGCGGATTCCCGGCCACGAGGTGGCGGGCCGCGTTGATGCCGTCGGCGACGCTGTCGACGCCTGGGATGTGGGCGACAGGGTCGGCGTCGGCTGGCACGGCGGCCACTGTTCGACGTGTGACCAGTGTCGGCAGGGGAACTTCCTGCAGTGTGAGAACGGCGAAGTCACCGGACTGAGCTACGACGGCGGGTACGCGGAGTACATGACCGCGCCGTTGGAAGCGCTGGCAAGGATTCCGGAGTCGCTTGACGCGGCGGCCGCGGCACCGCTGCTCTGTGCGGGCGTGACGACGTTCAACGCGCTCCGGAACAGCGATGCGAACGTCGGGGACCTCGTCGCCGTGCAGGGCGTCGGCGGACTCGGTCACCTCGGCATCCAGTACGCTCACGCGGCCGGCTTCGAGACGGCCGCCATTTCCCGAACGCCGGAGAAAGAGTCGCTAGCGAAAGAGCTGGGAGCCGACCACTTCATCAACGCGGCGGATGTGGATGCCGGCCAGCGGCTGCAGGAACTCGGTGGGGCCGACGTGGTGCTGGCGACAGCACCGTCGAGTGACGCCATCAGTTCCATCGTCAGCGGAATCGGTGTCGACGGCTCCGTCGTGGTCGTCGGCGTCCCCGGCGAGCCAGTGGAAGTCAGCGCCATGCAGCTCGTCCAGACCCGTGGTGGGGTCGAAGGCTGGGCCTCCGGCCACGCACGCGACTCGCAGGACACGCTGGAGTTCAGTTCGCTCCGTGATATCGCACCGGAAATAGAGACCTACCCGCTCGAGGAGGTCGAAACGGCCTACGGGCGGATGATCGACAACGAAGCGCGGTTCCGGGCCGTACTGGAGCTGTAGGCTGACAGGTCGAGATACCGGCTAGAACAGCCCTCTGTCCGCGGGACTCCCAACCGACGCAGCGATTTACTGCCGTGAGTTCCTGGAAAGCAACGCCTTTGTCTGTGGGTCAAGAACCCGTATTCAATGGACGGCACCGCCGACGAGCGCGTCTACTACGTCATCAGCGACCTCCACATCGGCGGCGACGAGCAGCTTGAGGACGTGGAATTTCTCGACGAACTGCTCGATTTTCTGTCGCGATTAGAGACCACCGACGAGGACGTCGAGCTACTCATTAACGGCGACGCGTTCGGGCTGTGGGAGTTTACCGGCATGTCGGGACTGGAGAAGTTCGACGTCCTCGAGGAGACCTATCCGTCGCTGTTCGATCAGTTGCGAAAGACCGGCGAAAACATCCAGATCACCCTGATCCCGGGCAACCACGACCACGAGCTCGCAGCCTACGACGAGTACGTGGAGCGGTTCGCGGCGTACAACGTCACGCTCGTCCAATCGAAGTCGATCACCCGTCCGGTCGGGGACCAGGCCATCCACCTCGAACACGGCAATCAGCAGGACCCCAACAACCGCATCGAGGACTGGGGCGACACCAACGTGACGCCGCTTGGCTACTACTACAACACGCTCGTGACAAGTCGGGCCGGACAGCTCTCGGACCGGGGCCGGTATAACTGGCTCAAGGACGTCCAGGCCGTCACGCCGACGGAGCGGGTCCCGGTGTGGATGCTCTCGAAGTATTTCTACCGGGAGATGAACCCGCTGCTGCGGTACGCGCTGGTCCCGTTCCTGTTGCTGTTCAACATTAGCGCCATCCTGGCGATTCTGGCGGCGCTGAACATACTCGGTGTCTGGTCCGCGCCGGTCGAAACGACGACGTCGTTTCTGGGTCAGTTCGGCACGGTCGGCACCGCCATCTGGGTGTTGCTTGTCGTGAACGCATCGCTGGCCGGGCTCCTGTTGCTCGTGGGTGTACCGTTGTACCTCCTGCGGCGGGACATTAAGAAGACGATCAACCGGTTCGGGGTCTTCGAGACCGATCTCACGGTCGATACCCAGACGCCGTACAAGGAATCCGCCCAGGAAGTATTCGAAGAAAACGAAGACGTGGTTGTCTTCTGCTACGGTCACACGCACCGACCGAGCGTGCAGTCGGTCGACGGCGGGCTGGTCGTCAACAGCGGGACCTGGCTCAAGCGCCTCCACCGTCGGGACGGCATCATCGGGCTCCTCCCCCCGGTGTTTTACCCCTCGTACCAGCTCTGTGCGGTCCGTATCACGGCCGAAGACGGACAGGTGGTCGTCGACTACGAGGAAGTCCAGAAACCGAGCCCGAGTCCGGAGGAGTTGACACTCACTGAGCGCCTGTTAACGGTCGGTCGGACACCCAACCCCGAACTCCCCGACCGTGCGGTCGTGGAAGCCGAGCAGTCGGTGCCCACACCGGAACCGGCCGAGTGAGGGGGGTGGTAACGGAAGCGTGGCCGCTCTCCGGGGTGAACCGGATCAGAGAGATTTGCAGCATCCGTATCGATGTGTCCATTGGGCAGTCGCAAACCTGCCTTCGTGTGTGATTGAGACCTATCGAGCGTCAGACGGAGACAGATCGTTTGCTCCCGAAACGGAGGTCGCTGCAGAAAAGTCTATTACACACGACTGTAATGGCTACGTATGAGCAATACCGCGGACGATGGTAGGGCCAACGGTTCGCCACCGTCCACGGCAGAGTTCACACCGGAGCGAGTGCTCTCGGTGTTTCAAGACCGATCGGACCAGGCGAAGCCGTTGACAGCAACCGATGTGATGGACGCACTCGGCTGTTCCCGGAAAACGGCACACAACAAGCTCGACGTACTCGTGGAACGAGGGGACCTCGAAACGCGGAAGGTCGGCGCACGGAGTCGGGTCTGGTGGATCCCGTTCTCCCAGCTCGTCGGCACGGGCACGCAACAACAGCAACGAGAACCCCCTGTCGAGCACAGTATCGCCGATGCGGACCTGCCGGGGACGGGGGAAGTACTCGACGACCGGCGTGCAGCGCTGAGAGCTGCGTACGATTACCTCCGTGAAAACCCCGACACCGATGCCGGGAAACTCATCACCGAAGTGTTTCAGGAGCACCCGGCGGGCTACAAGACCGCCGACGAGTGGTGGGATGCCATCGGGCCGGCGCTCGAAGACCTGCCGCAGGTCGACCTGGCCGAGGACCACGAACACGTCTGGCACTACGTCGGTGGGTGAGTTCACCGATGCCAGAGGAAAAGCCGACGGACCAGTCGGACGTAGCGGAAGACGCGGAGTCGGAGACGTCGGAAGTGTATGCCTCCCTCGCAGAGCAACGCTATCCGATTTCTTCGTACACTCCGGTCGCGTACGAGAACCTCGAGGCGGCGCCGGAGAGTGAGGACCATCCGGATACAGGCACGGGTGGGCGGTTTAGAGAGCTCACGCTGCCGAAAGTGCCAAAGCTGCGTCACGTTGTCGGCCCCAGCGCGATCATGCTGGGGGCGTCGCTCGGGAGCGGTGAGACGCTGTTCTGGCCGCATCTGGTCACCAGCTACGGGTGGGGCCTGTACTGGCTGTTCCTCGTGGCCGTCTGCCTCCACTTCGTCGTTAACACGGAGATACAGCGGTGGTCGCTCGCGACCGGAGAGAGCGTGTTTCGAGCGTTCGAACGGGTCCACCCGGTCCTCCCGCTCGCCATGCTATTCGGCGGGTTCGTCAGTCTCGGCTGGCCAGGGTGGGCCGCAAGCGCCGCGCAGATCGGTGCCCAGGGGCTAGCGCTCGGCACGTACGACCTCGCCGGCGTCGAGGTCGTCGGCTGGCGACTGTTCGGCATCGCGCTCATGGTGTTCATCTGGGTGACCTACCAGGTGACACCGCTGATGTACAACGTCGTCGAGAGCCTCCAGCTCGTCCTGGTGGCGATGTCTATCGCGTTCACGCTGCTGCTGTTCGTCCTTATCGGGTCAGTCGACGTGCTGTTCGGCGTTCCAGGGAGTCTGACAGCGGTAGCGGTTGGCGACTACTCACCGGTCGGGACCATCGCTGTGCTGGTCGGGGCGCTGGCCTACGCCGGTGCGGGCGGCTACCTCAACCTCTCACAGAGCCTCTGGATACGCGAGAAAGGCTACGGGATGGGACGATATCAGGGCCGAATCAAGAATCCCTTCGCCGGCGACGACCCCGAAACGGTCCACGAGGACGGGTTCACGTTCACCCCGGACACGCAAAACCTCAAACGGTGGCGTGGCTGGTGGCGCGTGACACAGCTCGAACACCTGTTCACGTTCTTTTTCGGCCTCGTCCTCGTCACGACGATGCTGGTGGTCATCGCGGTGTCACAGGCACCGGGAGCGACAAGTGACGCGGTCGACATGTGGCTCATCGAGATCGCGCCGTCGGTCGGCGGGTTCGCGACGAGCGTCATCTACGTCACGCTGTTTCTCGCCCTGTTCACGACCGAATACGCGATCATCGAGTCGTTCGTCCGGAACAGCTCCGACATCATCTACGAGCTGTACGGTCGGGACGCGGGCTGGAGTCTGCCGCGGCTGTTCTGGGGACTGCTGACCGTCTTCTGTGGCTGGGGCGTGCTCATCCTCACCCTCCCGATATCGATAGCCGACCCCTTCGGGCTCCTGGTCGTCGGGGCGGCGATGTCCGGACTGTTGATGTGGCCGTACATCGTCATCGTCCAGCTCGTCAACACGGTCCGGCTGCCGGAGCACACGATGCCGGGCTGGGGCCGCGTCGCCGCGATGTGGGCCGCAGCGGCGTTTTTCGGCTACTTCAGCGTCCTCCTGATTGGGACAGGGCTGGCGACACAGGTGGGGCTGGGGACGTTTTCGGTCCAAATGACCGTACTCGGGAGCGCACCGGGAGGATACGCGCTCTGGGCGGTCTACCTGCTCGTCCAGGCGTATACGATGTATCGGGTGGGACGTGCGAAAGTCGCGGCCAGCGGCACGGTCGACGACGCCGCCACCGCTCAGGGGTGGTTCTCGTGACCGATGAACTCCGCGTCCACCTGCATTACACGATGCGGGGGTCGTACCCGCTTCGGCTGGTCGACGTGTTGTTCTGTACGGAGCAGGCCTACTTCGTCGAGTACGACTACCTGACGCCCGTCGATCTGCTGTTCGGGTCGCCGGACCAGCGGGCGGCCGCGTTCGCGTCACAAGTGGTCGAGGAGGGCGTCCCCGCGGCCCTCGAAACCGCCGAAGCGGTCGAGAGACAGCCGTACGACGCGCTCGACGGCGTCGATATCCACTCGGGGGGGCGGGTCGGTCGGCCGAAAATCACAGCGCGGCCCCGGACAGGCTCCACGACGACGGTCAGAGTCCACGGTCAGTTCGACGCTGAGCCCTTCACGCAGGCGCTTCAGTCGACGGTTGACGGGCACGACGTGACAGTCCGACGGCGGGACGGCATCGGGTTCTGACCACAGCCCGTTACCCGCCACGCCAGCCTAATCGAGCGCCGCCGCGATCATCTCGATGGGATGTGGCGGCTCTGTGTCGCCGTCACCGAAGTCGTCGAGCTGTGACCGGCAGGACGCGCCGGGTGCGACAACCTGCTCGGCGGGCGAGTCGTCGATCTGTCCCAGGAGCAGATCCGCGATGCCCTCGCTCATCGAGTAGTGCTCGGCCTCGTAGCCGAAACTCCCGGCCATGCCGCAACAGCCCGAATCGAGCGGGTCGACAGCGTAGCCCGCACGGCGGAGGACGCCGACGGCGTGGTGGTCTTTCTTCGTCGCCTTCTGGTGGCAGTGGCCGTGGTACGCTAGCGAGTCGCCCGACTTGTCGAAGGAGATACCCTCCCCCAGCCGGTACGTGTCGAGATACTCACAGACGCCGTACGTGTTTTCCGCGACGGTGTCGACGTCGTCACCCGACAGCAGGTCCCGGTAGTCGACTTGGTACATCACAGCGTCGGACGGTTCGATGGTGACCACGTCCCAGCCGTCGCGGACTCGCGGTGCGAGCGCATCCACGTTCGCCTGTGCCGTCTCACGGGCGTGGTCCAGCATGCTCTTGGAATACGCCGGACGACCGCTATCGGTCACGTCGCCGGGCACTGCCACGTGGACGCCCGCCGCTTCGAGGACACGCACGGCCGCTTTCCCGACATCGGGGTGGCTGTAGTTCGTGTACGGATCTGCGATCACGAGCGCCTGTCGGTCGGTCTCTGCCGCCGGGACCTGTGCCCCGCCGCGGTCGGCCCACCAGTCCCGGAACGTGGTCCGGTGGAAGGCGGGCAACGTGCGCTCCTGCGTGATACCGACCGTCGCCTCCATGAGACGGCCCGAGCCCGGCAGGTCCATCAGCCAGTTCGACACCGGGGCGAACGCGCTCCCGAGCGAGAGCACCGTCTCGACGTTGGCGAACAGTTTGTCCCGCAGCGAGATACCTTCACGCTGGTGGTGTTCGTGGACCACCTCGGCTTTGAGCTTCGCCATGTCGACGCCGCTCGGGCAGTCCTTTTTGCAGCCCTTACAGCCGATACAGAGGTCCAGCACTTCCGTGACGAACTCCTCCTCGAAGGGGTCATCCGGGAGGTCACCGTCCATCGCCGACCGGAGCATGTTGGCCCGGCCGCGCGTGCTGGTGATCTCCTCCTCGGCGGCGCGGTAGGTCGGACACATGACGCCGCCGGTGGTTTCCTGGTGGCCGGTACAGCCCGCACAGCCGTGACAGAGTTCGACCATCCCCTGAAACCCGTTCTCGTTGTCCCAGTCGAGCGTGGGTTCGAAGCCTGCGTCGAACTCGTAATTCGGGTCGTACCGGAGGTTCTCGGCCGGGTCGTGGTCGCCGCAGATGTTGCCCGGATTCAGCCGCCAGTCCGGGTCGAACGCCGCTTTGAGGTCCCGGAACGTCTCCCAGAGGTCGTCGCCGTACAGTTTGCGGTTCCACTGGGTGCGGGCGCGACCGTCGCCGTGTTCACCCGACACGGACCCGTCGTACTGGACGACGAGGTCCGTGATGGCGTCGGAGATAGCTTCCATCGTCTCGATGCCGTCCCCCGATTTCAGGTTCAACAACGGCCTGATGTGCAGGACCCCGGGGCCGGCGTGGGCGTAGTAGGAGGCGAACGTGTCGTGTTCGTCGAACAGCTCCCGGATGTCGGCGACGTACTCCGGGAGGTTCTCGGCCGGGACCGCCGTGTCCTCGACGAACGGCCAGTGCTTGTCGTCGCCCGTCCGCGACAGGAGGATCGGCAGCCCGGCCTTGCGCATCTTCCAGAACTTCGCCTGCCGGTCCGCGTCGTAGGCCTCCAGTGCGTCGACGGCGTTGACGGGGGCGTCGGTGACCGAACCCGCCCCGTCACTCGGCGACTCTCTGGCCTCGTAGTCCGGAAGCCGGTCGGCGAGCAGGTCGGCGACTTTCTGCGCGCCGGCATCCGCGGAGTCGGCGTAGAACTCGACGAGCAGCGTCGAGTCAGTCTCCTCGGGGAGCATGCCGACGACATCAGCGAACTCTGGGGTCTCCGCGGCGAGGTCGAGGAGCACGTCGTCCATCACCTCGACGGCAGAGGGGTCGTGGTCCAGAATCGGGGCCACGTCCCGCATCGCCGAGATGATATCGTCGTAGGTCAGCATGGCGACGGCCGTTGCCTGGGGGACGGGCTCCAGCGAAACCGTCGCTTCGGTCACGACGGCGAGCGTCCCCTCGCTCCCGGCGAGCAGTCGGGCGAGGTTGACTTCGCCGCGCTCCCTGGCGCTGTCGACCAGTTCGTCCAGGTTGTACCCGGAGACGTTGCGCTTGAGGTCCGGATATTTATCATCAATTTCCGCCGCGTCTTCTGCAAGTATCTTGGCGACTTCGGCGTAGATCCGGGTTTCGAGGTCGGCGTTCGGGCCGGCCTCGGCCGCTCGCGATTCGAGGTCGTCGACATCGACCCAGCCAAACGTTGTCTGAGTGCCGTCAGCGAGAACGACCTCGCACTCCTCGATGTAAGCGTCTGTCTTGCCGTATTTCAGCGAGTGTGCACCGGTCGTGTTGTTCCCGATTGCACCGCCGAGGACGCTCTTGTCGCCCCAGGCGGGGTCCGGCGCGAACTTCAGGCCGTGGGGTTCGAGCCGGTCGTTGAGACGGGCGATGGTGATGCCCGCCTGTGCGCGGGCCTGCTTGGCCTCGGGATCGACCGACAGCGTCTCGTCCATGTGCCGCTTGAAATCGAGGACGACCGCCTCGTTGACGGCCTGTCCGGCGAGACTGGTCCCGCCGCCCCGTGGGAGCACCGGAATATCCTGCTTGTCGCAGTACTCCATCACCGCGACCACGTCGCCGGTCGAGACCGGCGAGACGACGCCGATGGGGAGCTGTTCGTAGGCACTCGCGTCGGTCGCGAACAGCTCACGGGTGTATGTGTCGAAGCGTACGTCGCCGTCCACGCGGCGCTCCAGGGCCGCCACGAGGTCCGGTCGATGGACGCTTTCGCCCTGGTAATCGTAGTTCGCACTCGGGTCTGTCGCCGGGTCACGCTTCTCGGGGGGTCGGGAGTCGTATGCCATGAGTAGGAAGTGAGAGAGTGAGGCGAGTTAGAACGCGCCCGGTGCCACGACGTATGCCAGGATGAGCGTCAATATGCCCGTGAACACACCGTAGTACAGCACCGGTATCAGTTCGAGACGGATGACGCGTCCCTCCTCACCGATGAGACCGACCACCGTTAGGGCGGCGACCACATTGTGGATTGCGATGAGGTTGCCGATTGCGCCGCCGACCGCCTGTGCGGCGACCACGATCTGGGTCGGCGCACCGATCTGCTGTGCGGCCTGGAACTGGAACAGTCCGAACAGGATGTCGCTGACCGTGTTCGAACCGGCGATGAACGCACCGAACGCGCCGATGAAGCCCGAGAAGAACGGGAACATCTGGCCGGTCCCGTTCGCCGTGATTTCCGACAGCAGGCCGAGCATTCCGGAGTTGATCGGCGCGGCCTCCAGCACGACGGCGCTGCCGGTCCGCTGCATGATCATGACTGTGGCGACCGCGAACCACAGCGCGACGACGGCTGGCGCAATGTTTCGAAGCGCCTCACTCCACGAGGCTTTGATACCGTCAGTGTCCATCCCGTGGAGCGCATACGTGATTACAGCGACAAGGACGAAGAGACTCCCGGGAAGGTAGAGCAACTCGACGCCTTCCGAGAACGGCGTGCCGAGGATGTTGTTCCACATGAGAACGCCGTTGGTCGCTAGGAACTCCTGAATCGGACTGACGACGCGAGTCACGACGAGCAACGCGGCGACGAGGAGGTACGGCAGCCAGGCCATACCCAGCGACATATCCTGCGAATGGGATTCTTCAAACGTCGCCGTGCCGCCGTCGGCCGCGACAGTTCCCTCCCGGCTCTCCCCGGTCGTGGTGCCGACACCCTCGCCGGGCTCGATGCTGCCAATCCAGTGGTCCGGCCACTGGGCCTGCGGGCCGAAGTCCCATTCCTCATCGGGGAGGAAGTAGCCGGCCCGCAACGTGGTCGTGACCACGAGCAGCCCAACCATTGCACCGAGCAGTCCCGGGAACGTCGGCCCGAGGAAGTACGCGGTCGCGACGTAGGGGACGGCGAACGAAGCCCACGCGAAGAGGCACAGCGGCAGGACTTCGAGTGCCGGCTTGATCGAGCGCTCCTCACCGAAGAAACGGGTCATCATCGCCACACCGATGAACGGGATAGCGATACCGACGATAGCGTGGATGAGCGCCGCCCACACACCGATCTGGGCGACGTACGCACCGACACTTTCGAAGCCGCCCTGCTGAAGCACCTGCTGTGAGGCGCCCGTTCCCTCCGCGAAGACCACGTCACGCAATCCGATAATCAGGGGCGTCCCGACCGCACCGAACGTGATTGCGAGGATGTTCCCCGTGAGCGCAACGACCACCGCGGCCAGCGGCGGGAAGCCAAGGCCGACCAGCAGCGGGCCGACGATGGCCGCGGGCGTCCCGAAGCCAGCTGCGCCCTCGATGAACGATCCCATGAGGAAGACGAGCAGGATGACCTGCACGCGCCGGTCGTCGCTGATCGAGGAGAACCCCGCGTTGATGACCTCGAACGCGCCGGACTGTTTCAGCGTATACAGCAGGAGTATGGCCCCGAAGACGATGACCAGGATTCTGGTCGCTGTCAGCGCACCGCGTATCGACGCGGCGGCGATCAGTCGGGGGGACATCTGCCAGCCGACGAAGGCAGCGATAGCCGCCACCGCCCACGCGATGGGCATCGTCCGTGTCGCAGGCTGGTACAACCCGACCATCAGCACCGCAATCGTCGCCAGCGGCAGCAGTGCCAGGAGCACCAGCGTGTGCTCAGACATGGGTTTTCACCCCCGGCTTCCGTTCGTCCGGACACGTGCCGGCACTGTCAGTATGCCCCGGGAGACGGTATCGCGCTCTCATGTCGGAACCACCTCGGTACGCGGCTCTATCGCTCGAAACCTTCCGATACAGCGGTTTCTGATAGGGTGCATCAGTCACGTCGTCTGGCAGGGAGTATTTATACCTATCTACTGTTTACATTATCATCTACCCAGAATAACGCCGGAACGGGGGCGAGAAGCACTGAAGACACGAAAATCATGGTTTATTCTGTATGAGCGGGCAGAATGAGTTACACTCGTGTGTATTCGGTATAGCGATGCTTTACGGCGTGATTTCAGTCGACTGTACTCCCACGTGAAGTACATACAGTCGACTGTATTTACCTGTCTCAGGGCGCTGTTCACAGTCCTGTGGACACGGCTCGAAAGCGGGTCGGTTCGGCGTTCAGAGTGGCGGCTGTCAGGACATCGCTCCGATGCCGCTGGCGCGCGGTGGAACACGAACCGAACACTCGACACTGAATCGGGTAGCGAGGTACCCGAGGGAGATGGAAGCGTCAGGGGGATTTGACGACAAGCGTGCCCCGGTGCAAAATGCGAACGGCCGTACGGATTGCCGCTTGGCGAACGCCGTTACGGCGGAGGTGGAAACCACGAGTATGACACGCGTCACGGTCTGGAACGAGAACGTCCACGAGCAGGAACACGAAGCTGTCGCGGACCTGTACCCCGACGGGATTCACGGCGCTATCGCCTCGGCACTGGCGGAGCGCGGGTTCGACACGGAAACCGCGACGCTCCAGGAGCCCGAGCACGGGCTCACCGAGGACGTACTGGCAGAAACGGACGTCCTGACCTGGTGGGGGCACGCAGCGCACGACCAAGTCGACGACGAGGTGGTTTCTCGAGTGAAGGAGCGGGTCCTCGAGGGTATGGGGCTCATCGTCCTCCATTCGGGCCACTACTCGAAGATTTTCCGCGAACTGATGGGGACGACCTGCAGTCTGAAGTGGCGCGAAGCCGCCGAAACCGAGCGGTTGTGGGTCGTCGAGCCGGGCCATCCCATCGCCGACGGCGTCGAGGAGTACATCGAGCTCCCAGAGACCGAGATGTACGGGGAACGCTTCGACATTCCCGCGCCGGACACGCTCGTGTTCAACTCCTGGTTTGAGGGCGGAGAGGTGTTCCGGTCAGGGTGTTGCTACCGCCGCGGGGCGGGCCGAATCTTCTATTTCCGGCCGGGCCACGAGACCTATCCGATTTACCACAACGAGGCGATCCAGCAGGTCCTTGCCAATGCCTGCGATTGGGCTGCGGCCGGGAACGGTCCGGAGCCGTCGTTTGGCAACGCCGATCCGATTGAAGCCATTGACGAAAGTGACGACCGGTCAGTCCACTGATTTCGGAGCGGACAGTGTGTAGGCTGCATCGAACCCAAGAAATATCAGGTCCTCTCTGTTGCTGTTGCCTATGGCTGCCCTGCCAGCGATAGGACTCGGAACCTGGGAGAACACGGACCCGGACACCTGTGCCAACAGCGTTCAAACTGCACTTGAAGCCGGGTATCGGCACATTGATACCGCACAACATTACGAGAACGAGCAGGCCGTCGGAGACGGCATCACCGCGGCCGATGTGCCCCGGGAAGAGGTGTTTGTCGCCTCAAAAGTACATCCAAAGCGGTTCGGACTGGGATACGACGAGGTCATCGAGGGCCTCAATGCGACGTTGGACCGACTCGGGCTCAAAACGCTAGATCTCCTCTATGTCCACTGGCCAGTGGATAACTACGAGGCCGAGGAAACGCTGGCAGCGTTCGACGAACTGTTCGATCGAGGACAGATACGGCACATCGGCGTCTCAAATTTCAGTATCGATCTGCTGGACGAGGCCATCGACACGCTTGATGCGCCGTTGTTCGCCCACCAGGCAGAGACGCACCCACTGTTACAACAGGACGAACTCGTCGCCCACGCACAGGCACACGAGTACTATCACGTGGCATACTCCCCACTGGCTCGCGGACGCGTGTTCGATATCCCCGAAATCGAGGCGATTGCGACGAAACACGACGTCAGCCCGGCACAGGTCAGTCTCGCCTGGTTACTCTCACGAGACCGTGTGAATGTCGTCCCGAAGGCGACAAGCGAAGGCCACATCAGGGACAACCTCGGTGCGCTCGACCTGGACCTCGATGCGGCAGATATAGACCGAATCCAGGGTATCGAGCGGACCGAGCGGTTTGTCGAGCGCGACGGTGCGCCGTGGCAAGAGGGCTGAGGGCATACCAGCCATCCGAATCTGTTTGACAGGGAGAGCCGTTGTCTTCACCAATTACGTGTGACGCTACGCCAGGCTTAGGCCATTCCAGATCTCGCGTATGTCAATGTATTACAGTGCATACAGCCGTAGTAGACCACCGGATGCGTTACTGGGAGAACGCCGGACGTGGCTTCGTGTCCCACGGTTCGGATACTCCAAGGCGGTCGACAGCAAGCGATAGACCGTCGCGAAGTGACGATTCGAGTCGACTGAACACCCTATCCAGCGAGATCTCGGCCGGAGATAAAACGCGCCAACGATACGAGCCACCGGTGCGCGCTGACTCGAAGACGACCCCATCGGCAATATGGTCGGTGACAATAGCGGCAACTGAATCACACTGATCGATTTCCGTGTGATAGGTGTACACAGTTCTCGCTGTCGGTCGCCGGTCAAGGACCTGATACTCCCGCGTCCCAGAACAGCAGTGTTCGTTGAGACACTCGTTACAGCGTCCATCGTCGAGAAACACGTCGTCGAACGCCGAGATGGCGTCAGCAGGTCCGTCCACGTGGTCAACGCGCCACATGGAGTTTCCAGTGACGGTACACGTCGCGTTTCGGAGTCGTAGCGTGGGATACTCCTGAAACAGGTCCATTACCGGGTCAGCGCCCGCAGTGAACCTGATACTGAACTCGAACTCCTTCACAGAGAACAGTTTAGGCTGTGATGCCATAGTGAATCAGTCGATAATACAGTCTGCCGGATTTAGAACGCCGAAACAGTCACAGTGACACGAGAATGGCACCGACGCCGCGAATTACGCACCTGCTTACCGACAGTCGGCCTGGCCTAGCCCAGCGTCGAACACTGCCTACTCGCCATTCAATGGCCTATAAAACCGTGTTCGGTGGTTAGCAATGGAATAGGCGCTTCCAGAGTCGGTTCGGGACTTACTCTTCGGGACCGAACAGCGCATCCGCGTCAGCGGGCGTATCGAAGTCGTGGAAGTGCTCCCCTTTCTCCTTCGTGAGAATGTTCAGACCCGCGGCCGCGCCATCGCCAGCGGAGATGACGGCCTGCCACTCCTCGGCTCTGACCATGCCCCCCGTCGCGTAGGCGTCGGCGACGCTCGTTTCCATCGTTACGTCCACGTCGACGACTTCCTCATCAGTCATGTCACAGCCCAGTGACTCAGCGAGGTCGCGGTTAGCCCCTGTCGCGAGGACGAGGTAGGGTGCTTCATAGGTGTCATCCTCGGTTGCGACCTCGAATCCGGCATCAGTTTGCTGCACGTCGGTCACCTCTGTGTCCTGCTTTCGGTCGACGCCGAAACTGTCGACTTGTGTCCGGGCCGTCTCGATGAACGCAGACCCGTCTTGGGAGCCTACCCCGAGATAATTGAACAGGTGCGCTTTGTGCATCCAGGTCCCGTCAGTATCGAAGACTGACGTTTCCAGACCGTTTTTCTGTGTGAACAATGCGGCACTCAGGCCGGCGGGGCCGCCGCCGACGACGAGAACGTCCGTCATATCCCTGCGATTGTGTCCCGCCACTGGTAATTGTTTTCATCTAATAAAACCGGGCAAGCGGATGTGACGGATGGCATGAGAACGGTTTTCCACAGCCGCCCCAAAGCAAGCGCATGCGCGCAGCCATCTACCGTGGCCCCGGTGAAATCACCGTCGAAGAGGTTCCCCGTCCGGTGATCGAATCGCCAACCGACGCGATCGTTCGCGTGACCCACACCGCCGTCTGTGGCTCCGATCTGTGGTTCTATCGCGGCCAGAGCGACCGGGAGGAAGGGTCCCGTGTCGGCCACGAGCCGATGGGGATCGTCGAGGAAGTCGGCGACGACGTTCGCTCAGTCGAGCCCGGCGACCGGGTGTTTGCCCCGTTCGTTATCAGCTGTGGCCGGTGTGAGTTCTGCCGGAAAGGACTGCATACATCCTGTGTCAACGGCGATTCCTGGGGCGGCGACAACGGCGGCGGCCAGGGCGAGTACGTCCGGGCGACGGAAGCCGACGGAACGCTCGTTCGGGTTCCCGACCGCCACGCCGACGACGAGGACACGCTGGAAGCGATTCTCCCGCTGACGGACGTGATGGGAACGGGTCATCACGCGGCGGTGAGTGCTGGCGTCAGCGAAGGAGACACCTGTATTGTCGTCGGCGACGGAGCCGTCGGACTGTGTGGCGTGCTCGCGGCTCGCCGCCTCGGGGCGGAACGCATTATCGCGATGGGCCACCACGAAGACCGTCTCGAACTCGCAGAGTCGTTCGGTGCGACCGAAACCATCGCCGCCCGTGGTCAGGACGCCGTAGACGCGGCAGAGGATCTGACCAACGGCGGTGCAAACCACGTCCTGGAATGTGTCGGTGCGGCCTCGGCAATGGAAACCGCCATCGACGTCTGTCGGCCGGGCGGGACCGTCGGCTACGTCGGTGTCCCGCATGGCGTCGACGACTCCGGATTGGACGTGTTCTCGCTGTTCGGCGATAACATCGGGCTCAACGGCGGCGTGGCACCGGTTCGTGCCTACGCCGACGAACTGCTGGCCGACGTGCTGCAGGGCACGCTCGACCCGTCACCGATATTCACGAAGACCGTCGACCTCGGCGGCGTGCCCGACGGGTATCGAGCGATGGACGAACGGGAAGCAATCAAAGTCCTCGTCAAACTGTAGTCGCCGCCGGTGACCAGTCCCAGCGGCCACGGCGTGCCTCGCCGGTCGTTCTCCGATTCCCGAAGTAATGCCCACGGACCGGGCCTCACACCGGCCGGTAGCGTCCCCCCGTGGCGTCGGCAGCTGTCCCGGTTACCCTAGCTTGCCACAGGAACGACACCGCGGCCGTTCTGCAGTCGGGTCGTAAGCCAGGGCGACGTCGTTGCAATGGCGGCAGTAGCGGTCGGAACCGGCGGCGTACGAGTGCGCGTTTCCTTCGTGTACTAACATATGCGAACGGATGCCACGATACTATAAAATTCTTCTGGACAAACAGCCCAGTATACCCTTATATTCCACATACACCACCAATGATGTGCGAGTTGGTAGGCCAATCATCCAAATATTTGGGTTCGGAGTGAACTAACCAAACTTCAGAAGTGGTCTCTTCGGGACGGGCAATGGTCAGGTACCGCCGTTCGCGGTGTCGGTGACGAAGCGGTCGAAGGACCACAGTCCGCTGGCCCGCCGAGGGCTACGCGGGGTCGAACTCCCCGTTGATGATGTCCGCCAGTCGCTGTCGGTCGAACAGCCGTTCCTCGGTCGGGATTTCACCGAGGCCGCGCCACTCGCCGAAGACCTCCGGGTAGAACTGCTTGGCGGCGATTTCCGTCTGGAAGAGGTTGATTATCGGCCCCTGGTAGGAGGTCCCCCCGCGGTAGAGTCGGTCGTTCCGGACCGCCGAGAGCTGCTGGCCGATGGGGTCCTCGCGCATCGTGGCCATCCGGTCCTCAAACTCCCCGGTCGAGACGTGCGAGAAGCCGTACTGGAACAGCAGGATGTCGGGGTCGACATCAAGGAGTTGCTCGTAGTCCCACTCGGCGTAGCTCCCGTCGATGACGTCGTCGAACGCGCCGCGCATCCCAAGGTCACGGTACTGCTTGTGCCCGTTCCCGTCGTGGACGGGATAGGCGTAGAACGCCCCACCCTCGAAGTCGGAGTTGATCGAGAGGAGGCCGACCGTCGGCCGTTCGTCTTCGGGCGGGAGCCCTGCATCGATTTCCGACAGCAGCGAGTCGTGGAGGTCGGCAACGGCCTCGTAGCGCTCGCGCTCCTGAAACACGTCGGCGATCAGTTCGAAGGCCTCGTACAGCGAGTAGTACCGGTAGTCGTGCCAGTCGTCGGTCCGACGCCGGATGCTGTTCCCGAGTATCGGGCCGACGTTGTCGGTAATCTCGGCGAAGTCCTCGTCGGTCCAAGTGTCGTCGAGCACCTGAACGAAGTTCGGGTCGAACAGGTGGACGTCAGAGCCCATCTCGTAGAACGCTTCCTTGTCGATGCCACCTTCGCCCATCAGCTGTGGGATATCGTCGAAAGTCACGTCCATGTCCGGGATGGCATCGAAGAACGCCATCGGCCAGTTCTCGGTGAATATCAGCCCCGCTAGGCCGTCGAGTTGCCCCAGCGCGATAGCCATGTCGCCGTAGGTGCTGAAGTAGGCCATCCACCGCTCCGGGACCGACTCGAAAGTCACCTCGCCCATCGGCTCCATAGAGACAGTGTAGGGTTCAGATGTGGCCGGTGTCGGCGTCGCGCCGGGTGTGTCGGTGGCTGTCGAGGTGTCACTGTCCGTCGCTGCCGGTGTCGATTGTGAGTCGGCGTCGCCGGTACAGCCGGCAAGCAACCCGCCCCCAATGACTGCGCCACTGTATTTCAGATACGCTCTGCGCGTCCGTGCGTCGGCTGTCGTGTCGTTGTCGCTCATGCTTCGAACTCCCCGTTGATGATGTCAGCGACCCGCTGGCGGTCGAACAGCTGTTCATCGGCTGGAATGTCGGGGTATGGGCCCTCGGTGTAGGTCGGCCACTCGCCGAACTGCTCGGGGTACAGTTGCTTTGCGGTCATCTCCAACTGGAAGAGATGCAGGATCGGGCCCTGATATCTCGCCCCCTGTGGGTAGATCCGGTCGTTCTGTACGGCCGTGATCTCCGAACCGACTGGGTCGGATCTGAACGCCTCCCGTCGCTTCGGGAGGCTCGTGTTCGGCTCGAACCCGCCCAGATGCAGGATTACGTCGGGATCGGCCTCGAGCAGCGTCTCGAAATCGACCACGGAGTTCGTCTCGACCGCGCCCTCGAAGGCGTCGCGAGCACCGAACGGACGGGTGTGTGCGGTCAGAAATCCGGGGTTGTCCAGCGTGTACGCGTAGATTTCTTCGATGTCAGCCGCGGCGAGCATTACCGCCGACGGGCGCTCCGACTCGGGCGGCACGTTCGCGTCGATGGTCGAGCGCATCTCGTCGTGGATTGCCGCGAGCGCCTCGTACCGGGCCTGCTCCTGGAACGCCTCGGCCACGAGTTCGAACTGCTCCCAGAGAGTGTAGTACTCGTAGTCCCCCCATCCGGACGGTGGTTCGGCGTGTCGGTCACTCAGCGAGTTGCCGAACCACGGCGAGACGTTGGTAGCGATTTCCTCGAAGTCCTCACGGTCCCAGTTGTCCTGTTTGGCGATCCAGGCCGGGTCTGCCAGGTGGATATCGCTGTCCAGTTCGTACAGTTTCTCCTTGCTCGGTTCCCACGAGGAGTACAGCCCGGTCCAGTCCAGCGACACGCCCGGCAGTCGTTCGACGAATTGGTTCCACAGCCCGCTGTAGTAGTCCGGGGCGTGCATTGCCGTGACGGTGTCCCCGCGGCCCAGGGCGAACGCCATGTCGGCGTGGTGCGTGAGCCGCGTGAAGACGGTCTCAGGCGGCGATTCAAACGTTACCTCTCCCATTGGCGACATCGACACGGAGTACGACTCATCCGCAGTGGCAGTGTCCGCCGCCGTCGCGGTCTCCGTCGGCGTGGAGCCGGCCCCTCGTTCCGAATCACTCGCACAGCCAGCCAACAGTCCGGCACTGAGAACTGTGCCGCCGTATTTGACGTACTCTCTTCGCGTCGGTGTCTGGGTTTCAGTGGCGTCGTCAGCCATGTTTTTAGGCTAGCCTAAAAATTATATAGATGTTCCGGTTCCACGACTGTGGGAAGTCAGGTTTCAGACGCTGAATCGGATGTCCGTGGGAAGAGCTCGGTGGGCAGAGGGCCTATTCATCGCCGTCGTATGCAGCCACTACTCGGCCACAACCTCCTCGGCACGCTCCGCTCCGGTACTGTCGTCATCGGCCGCATGTTCGTCGCCGTCGTGGCGGGCGCGGATCGGGTTTATGCGCGGCCCATGCGGGGTGACCGAGACCTCCGCCTCGATCTCGAAAACGTCTGCGAGTAGTCGCTCCGTCACGACATCTTCAGGTTGTCCCCGGGCCTGTATCTCGCCGTCTTTGAGTGCGACCATCCGGTCGGCGAGGCGCGCGGCCTGCTCGATGTCGTGGAGGACGACCACGATGGTGATATCGCTCTCATCGCGGAGCGTCTCGATTATCTCCATCACCTCAAGCTGGTGGTGCAGGTCGAGGAACGTCGTCGGTTCGTCCAGTAACAGCACGTCGGTGTCCTGTGCCAGGACCATCGCGATCCAGGCGAGCTGTTTCTGGCCGCCGCTGAGACTGCCGACTTCGCGATCACGGAGGTGTCCGCAGCCGGCCAGATCAATCGCCCGCTCGACGGCGGCCTCGTCTTCCTCGGTGACGCTGTCGAAGAACCCGCGGTGTGGGTAGCGACCGTGATACACCAGATCCTCGACCGTGATGCTGTTCGGCGACGTGCTCTCCTGGGAGAGCAGGCCGAGCTTCCGGGCTATCGCTTTGGTATCGAGCGTCTGGATGTCTTGCCCGTCCAGTAGCACGGACCCCGCTTCCGGCCTGAGCTGGTTGGCGAGGCCTTTCAGTAGCGTGCTCTTGCCCGAGCCGTTCGGGCCGACGAGGGCGGTCACCGCACCCGGTTCGGCGGTGATCGATTCACCGTCGATGACCGGTTCATCCGTCCCAGAGTACGAAAGCACCACATCGTCGCCGACCAGCGGCCGGTCCCGGCGACTGGACTGGGACCCAGCAGCGGTGTCGTTGGCCGTAGCGATACCGTCCGTGTTTGAGTTGTCCTGTGACATTAGATCTCACCCATTTGTTCCTGTCGCCGCATCAGGTAGAGGAAGTACGGCCCGCCGACGACGCCAGTGACGACGCCGACCGGAACCTGTGCGGGGCTCAGAGCCAGCCGTGCACCGACGTCCGCGACGACCATCAGCGCCGGACCGACGAACACGCAGCCGATGAGGAGCCGGCGGTAGTCGCTCCCGACGATGAGTCTGACGATGTGGGGAACCACGAGCCCGAAGAAGCCGATGATGCCCGCGACAGAGATAGCCGTACTGGCCGCCAGAATGGCGACCGCGGACAGCATGAACCGGACCCGCTCGACACTCATCCCGAGCGAACTGGCGGTTTCTTCCCCGAGCAGGAGGAGGTTCAGCTGTCGTGCACCCGCCAGCGCGAGGAGCGTCGCGACCAGCGTCGGGATGACAGCGATGCGGAACTCCTCCCAGCCGACGCCCGTTAGCGACCCCGTAATCCAGGCCAGCGCCGACTGGACAACGCCCAGGTCGTCGGCGAAAAAGAACAGCCCCCGCTGGAGAGAAGTAAACACCATGTTGACGATAACACCGGCCAGGACCAGTCTGACCGGGCTCGTTCCGCCCTTCCACGCGATCATGTACACGAGCAGGAACGCGATGGAGCCACCGACCGCGGCAAACAGCGGGAGGAACGGAGCGAGACTACTGAACAGAACGAGGGTCAGCAGTACGGTGAGCCCCGCCCCGGAACTCACGCCCAGCACGAACGGGCTCGCCAGTTCGTTTCTCGTGACGGCCTGGAATATCGCCCCGGAGACGGCGAGACACATCCCCGCAAGCACAGCGACGATTACCCGCGGCATCCGGATGTTCCATACGATGAGCGTCCGCTTCGGCAGTTCGGGGAGTTCAGTCCCGAAGAAAAACGACTGCCATGCCCGGACACTGAACAGTACCTTCGGGTCGAATACGGCCTGCCACGCCTCGAGGATGGTCATCGAGTACGCCCCGAAGCTCACCTGCAAGAGTCCGGCCACAAAGGCGACGGCTACGCTCGCGACACACAGTCCGATCAGGGACCCGTCGAAGGTTCCCAGCCAAGTCCTGGCCCGTGACAACACGTCGGTGGCCCCCCGTGTCTCGTTCGCCATTACTCGCCCACCTCCGCGAGTCCGTCGGTCGCACCGACGTAGTCGCGGATCGTTTCGTCATCTATCGCATCGAGAACAGCGGTCTGGTCAAGCCCCGAAACGACCGCTTCGGGGCTCAAGTAGCCCGCCAGTACTTCCTGACCTGTTTCGGCCCGGTCAGCTACCTCGTCGGACGTGATATACGACGACCGCCGGTGTTCGATGACCGCCTCGCGAACCCGCTGGAAGCGGTCCGACTCCGGTTCGACGGGGGTGTCCTCGGCGTACCGGTCGTCGAAGTGTTCGACCCAGGTCGCTCGTTCGGTCCATTCGTCGTCGAGCTCAGCCCTCCGTCGGACCCAGTCCACCCCATCAGCGACAGACTCCCACCAGCCGTCGTCGATTCTTGCATCCGCAATCACCCGACGTGCGACCCGTGCGCCCCGGCCGGCCGCAATGATCGCCTGCATATCCGCCGCCTCGGACGGTGACGCAACGTAGAGACCCGGGATCGGTGTCGTGCCGTCGGAGTCGGCGTACGTGTTGTCGAAGGCTTCGTGTTCCTCGCCGTCGTGTTCGTACGTCTCGAACATCGCCGCGTCGTCGTCCAGACCGCGCATATACTCGCCGTCGTAGCGAGTCGCCGCGATGACGCGGCGAGTCGTGGCCGTTTCCCCGTCTTGGGTCTCAACGACGAAGCCCTCCCCGTCGTCAGTTCTGTCGAGCGATTCGACTAGCTGGGAGACGACGGTACAACCGGCGGTTTCAGCGTGGTGCTGAAATCGGTCGTACAGCGTCTCTACGTCGATACCGGCCGGGAAACCGAGGTAGTTTTCGAGGTAGGCACAGCGCTTGAGCGACGAGCGGCCGCGGTCGTAGATGGCCGTATCGAGGTCCGCTCTGGCCGTGAACACGCCCGCCGAACAGCCGGCTGGACCGCCCCCGACGATGATGACATCGTGGTCGAACGTCGTCCCCGTCCGGTTCCCCACTGCCACCATATTCACGACGCTCCGTCCAGTGTCCGTGACACCGACAGCCGGTGTGACGGTTCGGAGGTGTCGATCGATTCGTTCAACATACTGTTTAGGCCAGCCTAAATGGATAAAGCGTTTTCGGATTTTAGGCAGACCGAACATCATGTAATTTGGGCGTTGTGTCTGTCAGAACGACACCGGAGAAGGACGTGGATAAGTCACAATCTGCCCGGACAATGAGAAATCGGTTTCTTTAGCCATGGTGCTGGCTGCAACGCCGGCTCGGGAAGTCTGCCGACAATTCAGTTACGGAGGTTCGTGACTTCCATCACAGTCTGAAGAATATCAGTCTCGAAGTCGCTGTCCGCAACGACAAGTTCGTCACCCGTTGAGCGAGCCGTGGCCGCAATGAGCATATCGGCGGTTGTCAGCCGCTCGCCACTGGCCAGAAGTTCATCTTGGAGACGGGCGGCCTCGACTGCGATTGGTTCGTTCAGGTCGAGCGTCTGGACGTCCGAGAACTCCTGTCTGACGGCTAGTACGTCGGTCTCACCACTCCCAAGGCGGCCGTTAATATATTCGAAAGCACAGATTGTCGACGTGTACCATGGCCGCCCATCATCGAGATATTCGACGACGTGCTCGTCTCCTTGCTGATAGGCGATAATTGCTGAGGTGTCGAGAAACATTACCGCTCGCGGCCTTCCCGTACAATCTCCATTGCTTCCTCGGCCTCTTCGTCGGACAGCGTCCCCGGAGACATCCCGTCACCAGTCGATGCAACGATTCGGAGCAAGAACTCGTCCCACGTTTCGTCTTCCCGTTTCGCCTCGTCGAGTCTGTCTTTCGTATCGGTGTCGATGGGAATAGACGTTCGACTCATATGAATTTCTAATGAATTTCTCGGATATCAGTGTTTGCACTGCCCGTTCTACCCACGAGTAGGGTAGCCCTTTTCACACCGACTGTAAGCGCTGCCGACGAATCAGTCACAGTTCGTTTGCAGCCTCACGTACTACCCGGCCTGCAAAGTAGACCCCGCTCACAGGAACACAGCCCGTCGTAGACGTCTCAGATAGCCCATATCGCTTGTATGGCTAGGATGTTGCAACAGCCAAGTACGTTGCCGAACACAGTTCCGTCCTGTCTGTTGCACCCCTGTCTGGGAACATGAATCATCGAACCGCCCGTACGGGGAGAGCTCAGAGGAGAAGGTATCCGGTTCGGTCGCTCGGATAGGACTGCTTCTCGAACGGCGATCCGACAGCGGTGTCAGGACGAAACGCTCACGGACTCACTCGTCGGCCGCCACCCTGAGTTCGGGGAAGTATCGACCGTGGAAATCAAACGGGGCCGCGTGAGGGAGCGATGCTCTGGCGCGCTTCTCGAACGTCTGACCGTCGAGGACGAGTAGCCGGGACCGGTCAGTATCCGCGTCTAGCGCAACGACTAACACCACGCCGTCATCCTCGGTGTCGCCGTCCGGCGCAGGGACGAACACCGGCTCACCGAAGTAGTCCCCGCCATCGTCGAACGTCTCAACGGCGCCCGTGTCCGTGTCGAACTTCAGCACGCGACGGGCCCACTCGGTGACGGGGGTATCCATCCCCATCGCGTACACGTAACGATGTGGGCGACACCACCGGGACGGTGAGACGGTCGGCAGTGCGCTGCCGTCGAGGTACAACATCTCGCGCGACACCGTCGCGTCGGCGTCGCCGTATCGGGTCACGTCGCTTCCGGTACCGAGGTCCACAGTGAACCGCTCGATGCGGCCGACGATAGCGCCCATCTCGCCCGCACGGAGGTTGTCCAGATACAGCGAGTCGATAGTCGTCGCGTCGGGTACTGTTTCGAGGTCGAACACGAGTTCCCTGCCGCCGGCACGCTCGAACGCGTTGACGTGGTGAAAGCCGAACACGGCGTCGGTAACCGGCTCGGCCACGACCGTCCCGGTAGTCCGGTCCATGACGATGATTCGGGTCCCGCGGTCGGGGTCCCACTCGAACTGCTCGATGAAGGGCGCCTGCCGGCCGGGCTTGAGGAACCGTCGCGGGTCGAGTCGGAGCGGGAACTCCGTCAATACGACGTACCGGGGCGTGAGCGCGAAGCTGTGCATATACGCCGGCTGGTCGGTGTCGACGCTCCCGACGTGTCGCCGGGTCCCGTCGGGCGACATGGCAGTGACGTGGTACTGGCTGGTCCGTCCGAACGCCGTATCGACGTTGACAAGGACGCCGCTCGTCGGGTCACGTTTGACGTGGGCACAGGAGAGCTGGCCAGTCGGGACGCCGTCGTCGTGTTCGACGTGACCCACCGTTTCGAGCGTGTTCGGGTCGAAACGCACCTTCCGGGGCGATTCAGTCAGTGCGACGTACTCGCGGCCGAACCGCTCAGCGATGATGTTCGTGTTGTCGTAGGGTTCTGTCAGAAACGTCGCCAGCCGCGAGCGAAGCGTCGTCTCGCCGGTCGCGAAGCCGCCCTCGAACTCGCCACTCCTCGCTGCCTCGTACGCGTCCGTTCGGAGGAAGCGGTTCCGATAGTGAACGGCGTCACCGGCCGGGTCGAAGGTGAACCGGTACAGCATCGCGAACCCGTCGAACCAGTGGTCGACACTGCTTCCATTTGGGAAGGAAAACGCGCCGGGGCCGTTTCGGATGAGACTGCCACGGAGCCAGTCCGGGAGGCCACCGGTCACGGGGATCGATGCCGTTGTTTCGTCGTGTAGCGAGTGGAACCCGGGATGGGAAGCCATACCGTTGCAACGGGTGGCAGCGGCTAAGTCCTGATGCCCCTGACTGGGGTACATACGGATTGTTGTAGATTATGTCCGGATAGCTCTGACCCCGGGGTCGGTGCATACCGGTACATCGCTCCAACAATCCGTATCAGTCCTGTGTCGAGTACGCGTTCCCGCTGACGACAATACAGTCGTCCCGTGGAGTCTGTGACCGGTGCGACGGCGAACCGGTTTGCCGACGCCGTAGCGACCGAAGCACGTCGGCTTTCACCCACGCGAAGCCGACCACGATGACGGCGAAGCCGGCGACAGTCACCGGACTGAGTGTCTCACCGAGCAGGAGCCAGCCGCTGATGGCCGTCACTGCCGGAACCACGTAGGAGACCAGGCTGGTTTCAGCGGCCCCGACCGTGCTGATCAGTCGGAAGTACAGGAGGAACCCAATCGCGCTGGCGACGATGCCGAGGTACGCAATGGCCGCTATCTGTTCGAGACCAACTGTGACGGTTCCGAGTTGCTCCGAGGGCAGCCCCGCGCTGACGGCGTGCAGGATGCCCGCACCGAGCAGCGTCATCCAGGTCTGGAGGCTCACGAGCGGGAGCGAACTACTGTATCGCTCGGTCAGGACCGCGCCGACGGCAAAGGCCACAGCCGAACTGATGAGCAGGGCAACGCCGAGCAGTCGGCCGCCGACCGCTCCCGGTGTGGGGTTCGCGATGATAACCACGCCGATGAACCCACAGACGGTGCCGATGAGTTCGTGGGGACGGGCCCTGTAGCTCGGTATCAGCGTCGATGCGAACGCCGGCGTCACAACCGGCGTGAGACTGAGCAGGATTGCGCCGAATGAACTCGGGACGTACTGCTGTCCGAGAAACAGCAGCGCGAAGTGTGCGCCGATGAGGACACTGCCGCCGATGAGAATCAGCGACCAGTCATCGCGTGTTCGTGGGCGCAGTGCCCGGCCCCGCCAGAGGGCATAGCCCAGCAGGACGACTGCAGCGATGTCGTGTCGGACAGCTGCCAGTAAAACCGGCGGAACGCTTTCGAGACCAGTCTTGATCGCCACAAAGGAGAGTCCCCAGATGAGTGCGAGCGCAGTAAACAGCAAGCCAATATGTCGTGTCGAGCGTGTCATTCCAGTAGAGAACAACTGTATGTGCTGGAGGAGTATGAAGCTTCTATCGCCACTGTGACGCACACACACGGCCTCTATCCCCGGATCCGCTGTTCAGTAATTGGGACAAACAGTGTGTGTCCGCAGTGCTATCGAAGCCACTTGTACCGAGACGTACTGTTCTACTCGGGTACGTAACACAGAGTTCGTATTCGGCCGGCAGACTTCCTCTCAGTTCGCTGTCAGTAGTGTCAAAACGAGGATGATGCCCACGTCGGCACACCCGAGCGAATGCCCGGGTCAGGTCGACATCGTGTCGAAATGCCATCCCGGGTCGGTCCCGGTTTCGTCGATGTGCTCGGACCGGCACGCCGGACAGCAGTCAGGGACAGCAGTTTCGGACCGCGGAACGTACACCGCGCCGTCACACTCCACACAGGCGTCCGCAACGACGGTCACGCAGTCGGCACAGAGATTGAAGTCGTCGACTGTGAGGTCTCGCAGGGGTTCGAGTTGTTTGTCCAAGAGGTACTCGTCGATAGCCGCCTGACAGTTTTGGCACAGTTGCATGTCGATCCAACTTGACCCATGATATCATGACACAAATAGTTGCTGCCTGGTTATCGAACGTGAAGTTACCGGCGGGTGGCTATCCGATGACAGAGCCGGCTAGAAGTGACAGGTCCCGGCGTGGGCTACGGCGCACGGAACACGCGAATGGTGTCCCGGGACGTGGGTTCGCGGATGAGCTGCGCGAACCCGAGTTCTGAGAATACTTGCTTCCAGTTGCGGTGATACAGTGGGAAGTCGTCGTCGACGTAACTCACCGCAGTGTCTTCGCGTCCGCGTTCGGGACTGTTGCCTTCGTTTTCAGCGATCACGAGGAGGTCCCCTGCGATGCGAGCAATCTCCTCGAATACCCACGCGTCGTCGGGGTGAATGTGCTGGAGCGTCTCAACCGAGTAGACGACATCGAAGGCGTCGTCCTCGAACCCGGTGATGATATCCTCCAGCGCACCAGTGTGGAACGTCCCCGAATCCGCGAGCCGGGGGTAGTGTTCGGCCATCACGTCGAAGGATTCGTCGTTGATGTCGATACCATTGAGGTTCCCGTAGCCGTTGGTCTGTAAGTGTGCCAGATGGCGGCCCGAGCCACATCCCAGTTCGAGGATTCGGGCGTCGTCGTGAACGTAGTGGTCGAGCACGTTGACCAGCGTCTCACTCACCTCGTTCGGCCCGAGTTCGGCGTAGTATGCCGGCGAGAACTTCCCGGAGCGGGAGGCCCAATCGTCGCGAACGTCGTCCGGGTCCATACCCACCGTACGCCGTTGCGGAATAAATGTACCACGAAATGCGTGCCAGACAGTCGGTTGGCGCGATTTCGGAGTCGCCACTCAGCGGCTCCGCAAGGTATCTCTCTCCCGCCACATCCGTGGTTGGTGAAGATTCCAGTCCGGCCTACGACTCGTGTTGGAGCAAGCGGTCAGCCCGCGTTTCAAGCTCCGTCTCGTCGATCTCGCCCGATGCGTACTGCTGTTTGAGGGTCTCCAGTGAATCCGGCTCGGCGGTCGCCTCGCGCTGTAGCTGCACGTACAGCAGGACCCCTATCGCCACAACAGCGATGATGACCGCTGCGAACAGCAGCCACCAGCCGCCCGGGGTCATGCCCATGCCCGTTGCCCCTCCGTGGGGCCCCATCGGTCCGTGCTGAAGTAGCGCAGTTGTAGGCGGTAGCATCTGGTACACCTCTACTTGTATCTATGAGTCTCAAGCCATAACTACGGTCGCTGGTTCTCAGAGAGTGAGAACGCACGGCTGCCGAGCGACGGCTGATACTGCGCTGAGAGGGGAGTTCTGTGACTGGTATTTTTTCTGAATCTCTCCACGGCCCTCACCCGACTCGGAATTCCCGTCCGCTCCAGTCATCGATTCGGAGTTCGTACGGTGTCGTCGTCGATGTATCGTCCCAACTGACTGGGTTGGGAGCGAACTGCGTGTTGCTGGCCAGCGAGGCGAGGGCCGGCTCCACGTCGCTGTAGGTCGCCTCAACCAACTCGCCAGTAACCATGACGCTTCGCCACACGGATTGGGGTTCGGTCTCCTCGTACACGGAGAACCCGACGTTGGCGTCAGCCGTCAGAAAGCGGTGTTTTTGGCTATCATCGCTCTCTGACAGGTGAAACGCCAGGCTGTCCGTCGCCGGGTCGTACCCGAACGCGACCGGGACCGGATACGGGTGTCCCCCTGACGGACTGGACAGTGCCAGCACGCCGATGCCGTTGTCGGTAAGGACCTCGACGACCGCTTCGTCACTTAATTCTCGCATCCCGAATGCAGTGATTACTGGCAACCACTTGGGAAGCAGTCCGCATTTTCACTCGATGAGAACGTGAGAGTCGCTTTTCAAATAAGGGTGAACAGACCAGATATGGGCACGGACTCGACGGGGGAGTTTGCCGAGTGGGACGAGGAACGGTACAGCACCAATATCGAGCGGTTCGATGAACAGCACAAGCGCCTGTTCGGGCTGCTGAACGACCTCCACACGGCGATGAACGAGGGACATTCCGAGGAGGAGGTCGGTGATATTCTCCGTGAACTCGAACACTACACGGAGTATCACTTCGGTGACGAAGAGGAGTTCATGCAGAACTGTGGCTACGCTATGGACTGCAGTGACTGTTTCTACAACCACCGTGAGATGCACGAGGAGTTCGCCGGGAAAGTGCGGGAACTCCGCGAGAAACACGAGAACGGGGAGTACGTCACGATGGAAGTCCTGACAGTCGCCCGGGACTGGCTCGATGCGCACATCGCCGCCGGCGACGAGGACCAGAACTACGCCGACTACTTCCAGACCGAAGTCAGCGACGACTACGAGTACGAACCCGGGCAACTGTATCAGGACCGAACGGCATCCGAGGACCCCGTCCCAGTTGACCGCCGGAGCGAAGACGACAGCGTACGCCTCGACAGCGACGTCTACGACGGCGGCTCGCTCGTGGTTCCGGAGGGGTCAGTAGCGGCCTGGTTCGACGATATCGTTTCGGAACACGGGGAGCGGACCGCGGCGCTCGTCCGGGATGACGGCGAGTTCGTCGAGCGGAGTTTCGAGGAGTTGGCCGAGCGGGCGAAGGCAGTCGCTGGCGGGCTCCTTTCGACGGAACTGCGGCCCGGGGACCGGCTGGCCATCAGAGCGCAGTCACGGTACAAGTGGTCGGTGCTCGACCTGGCCTGTCACTTCGCCGGACTGGTCCCGGTCGCACTCTACCCGTCTGCGAGCGACGACCGGGCAGCCGAGGTTATCGAACGAACCGGTGCAACGGGGCTCGTGGCAGCGGGAGACGTGGCCGAGGACCTCGCGATGGCTGTCGGGACTGTGCTCGATTTCAAAGACCTGCCGACCGAGGAAGCGAGAGTGCTTCCCGGCCTTCAGACGGACGGCGACGACGTGGCGACGGTCGCGTTCGACGTGGCCGCCCCCGCAGAGCAGGCCGGCTGTGCGCTGACCCACCGAAACCTTCTGGCGGCTGCAGTGAGTCTCCGCGAGGAGCTCCCCACCGGTCCCGGGGCGACCGGGACGTGTTCGCTCCCGCTGGCACATATCTATCAGCGCGTCTCGACGTACTACCTCTGGGCGGCCGGAAGCGCCGTCGCCTACCTCGGAGCGGAGGAGTTCGTCGACCAACTCGCGGCCGTCGAGCCCGACGTGCTCGTCGGTGTCCCGAAGATGTACCAGCAGCTCTACGGGACGATACAGGACCGTCTCGGCGACATGGGCTGGATGAAACGGAAGGTCGGCGGTCGAGTCGCATCATACGGGCAAGGTATCGTCGAAGGACGGGGAACGCCGCTGAAATACAGAGCCGCTAAGCGGCTCGTGTACAAGCCGCTCCGGCAAGAAACTGGGTTGTCGAACCTCACCTACGCCCTCTCCGGTACGGGCCAGCTAGACGACCATCTACTGTACTTCTTCCGAGGCTTAGGCGTCCCGATTTGCGAGCTGTACGGCTCTGTCGGGACAGCTGGCGTCGGTGCACTGAACCCCGCGGATTCCTTCGTCGAAGGGACAATCGGCGATCCGATGGCAGGAGTTGAACTCGCTGTGTCCGAAAACAGAGAGATACTGGTCCGCGGCCCGACTGTCCTGGGCGGGTTCCTCGACGATAGCCGAACGGGCGCACAGACGCTTCAGGACGACTGGTACCATACCGGTGAAACCGGTGAGGTGGGGCCGGACGGTAAGCTGTCGCTCGTCGAGTGAGCGCTGCCAAGCGAGCGGCGGACAGCCTCGCCTTTGCCAATTACCAGACCGGTCCCGTAGTTCGGGCCGGGTCAGACGAGGCGAGAGCCGAGCGCGACGACTGGCACGAGAACGAGCAGATACGCAGCCGCCGATATCGCCCAGTCGCGTCGGATGTCCGCCGTCCGGACCGACGCCAGGCGGGACCGCGGGAGGACGACGAAGACGAAGAAACCGACCATCAGCGCGTACAGAACAGCAGTGGCGAGCACTGTCGCGAGTATCGACTGCCCGCCCACGAGCCCTTCACTGGTGAGAAGCATCCAGACGAACAGCGGGCCAGTCAGCCAGCCGGCGATGTAGTGGACCACGTTCGCGAGCCGATCCGGAGCGTGCTGTGGAGCGCTATCGGTCAACACACCGGCGGCAACGAACGGCGGTGTTTCGCCTTCCGGCAGTCTGGCCATCACAAGATCCATCGCAACCGTCGCGACGACAGCCGCTGCCACACCGATAACAAACCGGAGTGACACCGTGAGCGTCGTAACGAGAGGTACCGACTCCATGTGTCACCGACAGGACGGGCGTGTATTCTGTCTGACGGTTCAGGGTGACAGCGATACCGATTTGTTGGGTGCGAAAGCCCGTGATGCCGTGACCCATAGTGATTACATGCGCACACAAGACGCTGGCCACCGAACCGCAGCAGTCGCCGCTATCGCCGACCGCGATTACCGCCGCGCTGGAGACGAATACACGCGGGCCGGATGGCGTGTCCTTTCAGACCCGCGAGAGGGCATCACGCCCTTTGATGCCGACGAGAAGGGATGGGTCGGCGACGGCCTCCAGTACCTCGCGACGAGCGCAGTCTGTTACCGCGTCGCCGGCCAGGATACACGGGCCACCCGCCGCGGCGTCGAGGGCGTCGCCGTGGCCAAGGATTTGACTAACGGGCTCGACCACCCGGTACAACACGCCTGTCTCAAGGAGTTCGTCGGAGACTTCCGAACCGTCGCAGGGCTCGATGGAGCCGAAGCGGCATACCGAGAGGCGGAGACGGCCTACGAAAACGCTGGCAGTGCTGTCGACAACCCGCAGGCGTGGGGGACGACGCCGCTGTTCGAGGCCGCTGCGACGCTCCTCCAGCAGGTGGCCCGTGGCCCCGCCAACGGTGAAATCGCTCTGCCCTGGGAGGACCTCCATGGAACGGACCCGGACGATCCCGGTAGGTTCCTCGCACAGCGGGCCGTCGTCAAACGCCAACGGTTTCCCAGCCTTGTCCAGCAAGCAATCAAAGACGAGTTCCTTGCTGCCCCTCGTGGGACGACAGAGTACGACACTGATCACCACCGCTGCCGACATTGTGAGTCGACGGACGTGAACTGGGTCGCAGAGAGCGTGTTGTGCCTGCGGTGTTCCCGTCCGACAGTAGAGACAAGCTAATATACGCTGTCTGCCACCGTACTAGATGGTACAGTCGTTCTATGGCCGTGTATTACAAGATCGCGAATTAAATAGCGAATGTTTAGCCCTCTTTTGGGTTGTCCCCATCTAAATCGGATCAGAGTGATGTGTCTCGACGGTATGTGCATCTATCGCGGGTAGTATGCATGAGAAATGAGGAGCAGTAGAGAGCTGGGCTGGTCACGCTGTCGGTTCGGTCGACTCAGGCTGCGAAGTCGAATCAGTGCGTGCTTCGATTAGAAGTCGCCGATTAACAATGTGATCGACGACGGTGGTGCTGTCGAGAATCTCCGTCTCACCGTCGGCAGTTTCTGGGTCGGCGGAGTACCGCCGTACCTTGAACGAATCCATCGCGTTTCGGTTCTCCGAGACTGGTTCGATAACTTCGAGGTACTCGTCAGTGGCAGTGTTGCGGTAGGTTTCCCCCGTCGCAAAGCCGACGACGGGTACGTCAGCGGGCCACTCCCACGAGAACTGCCGAAGGTACTGGTCGAACTGCCAGACCAGATACTCGGGCTCCAGATCGTCGTCAGGCGCTCCCACGGCAGCCGAGTCGAGTGTCCGGTCCCAGTAGTCGACGACGCATTCCTTGAGGTCGTCCTGAAGACGGTCATCGACCAGTTTCTGTTCGATTGGATAGCCGATTTCGATGGCAACGATGGCATGCCGGTCGAGATGGGTGAGACACCGCTGGCATTCGATCTCGAATACAGACAGGCCGAGTGGGTTGTCGGCAGTCATGTGGGCCAGTTCGTTCCCACAGCTGGGACACCAGAGAAATAACACCCCGTTGTCAGCATCGGACAATTCGCCGAGAACGGTCAGATCATCGAACGCTGTGTCGGGACCGTCCATCTGGGACTCGGTTGTCGAGTCCGGAACAGCCTCGGCGGCATCGTCCGCGTATTTGGCCAGCTTTCGGTCTTTCAGCAGCGACTTGATGACGGAATCGTGCGAGGAGTGAGACTCCGCGTCACGTATCTTCTCTATCTGTTCTTTCGTCCAATCACGCACGCGGATCGTTGCCATTTGTCACACGTACGAACCGGGCGGCAAAAATGTTTCCCTCATTTCATGGGTCGCGTTAAGTTAGAGAATGAGGCGGACGAGTTCTGAGTGCCTATGGCAGAATTCGACCGCCTCAGTGAGTGTATCGAGTGGATAGACTTGTCGTTTATGGAGCGACGCCGGACTCCCGAGTGGGCGATTGAAGTGGGCATCCGGTGTCATCTGTCGGGTATGTCACTTCGGGATGCCAGTCAGCTTCTTGAGGAGTTGGGAGTCCAACGCAGTCATGTTTCGATTCACGAGTGGGTTCACAAGGCCGATCTACAGCCGATGTCGACAGTGACTGCGGATCAACTCGCGGTTGACGAGAAGATGATCCGCCTCCACGGACAGCAGTTCTGGCTGTACGGCGCTGTCGATCCCCAAACGAACGAAATCCTGCATCTCAGCCTCTTTCCGACGGCTACGAAACAGACGACGCGGTGGTTTCTAACCGAGCTTCATCACCGGTATCAGCTTGACGACGTTGTATTTCTCGTCGACGATGCTGATTATCTTGGACCGGTTCTGGCTGAAGATGGCTACCGATTTCAGACTCTCGCACATGGAAATCGGAATGCTATCGAACGTGTCTTCTGGGAAATAGAACGACGAACATCTTCGTTTGCAAATAGTTTCAGCAATGTCGAGCTAGAGACAGCTCAAGACTGGCTCGAAGCCTTCGCTGTCCACCACAACTCACGACAAAGTTAACGCGACCCTCACAGCCCGAGGTCTTCGCTTCCGCTCCCGCCTTGGTCGAACTGTTCCGGCGGTCGCCCGGCCTCGTCGATGACGTCGTCGGTTACGACGACCGGACAATCCACCCGAAGGGCAATCGCAATGGCATCCGAGGGGCGGGCGTCAAACACCATGTCTTTGCGCCGCTCGTCGGTGTACTGCTCCGCGTCAATTTTCCCGTAGAAGGTCCCGTCGGCCAGGTCGTCGATACGGACCCGGTCGATGGCCCCCCCGAACTCCGTCACCATCTCGACCAGCAGGTCGTGAGTGAGCGGGCGCTCGAAGGGCTCGCCGGCCATCGCCAGTTGCATCGACTGGGCCTGGTCCTTGCTGACGAAGATGGGGACGATCTCCTCGCGTGCACGGAGCAGGACGACCGGCGTGCCGCCCCCCTCCTCGTTGACGCCGACGCCGACCCCTTCGACCGTGGCATCGTGTTCCATGGACCAGTGTTGGGTTCGCGGGTATGAAAAGCTACCCCGGGGCGGTTTCAGGGGTCTATCCCGTCCGCTATCGTCTGGCCGACTCCGGCTCCGTCCTCGTCGATCTAACCGACTGCGCGACGCGCACGCCAGCCATCCTGCCCAGCAGTCCAGACTCGATGCGGTGGGGCGTCGAGTCTACCCTGAATCGGGATTAAACCGAATTAAAACGGACGATAGAACGTTCAATTCGAGTGAATTCGGCTTAATTCGTCTTTTCGGCTTGCCCCCTTCATATGCCACTGGGACAGAGAGACGAGCGGAGGCAACGATCACAATGAAACTCACTACGATTGCCGGCGGCCTGCTTGCCGTGCTCGTCATCACGGGCTCGGCGGCGGCACTCCCCGGCGCAGCAGGCGCACAGGCCGACGACCACGCGGACAACGCACAGGCGAACGACGCGGCCGAGCAGGCAGCGAACGAAACAGCGAGCGGAGACGAAAACGAATCTGGCGGCGCTGCCGAGGCAGCTGACCGCCGCGGCCCGCCGGCTGACGCCGGTCAGGCAGGCGACCAGCGCGGCCCGCCGTCGGACCTCCCCGGACAGGTCCCTGACTTCGTCAGCGAGATCCACACGCTCATCGGGCAGAAACAGGCCGGTGAGCTCACGGGTGACCTGGGCGCACAGATCAGCGACCTGACTCCCGGTGACGGGAGCGATGCGGCCGAGAACGAAACCGAATCGGCGTCCGAGGACGCTGACGCGGATGACGCCGACGAGGAGTCCACTGACGACGCGGGTGCGAACGAGGACTCCACTGACGAGACCGATGCGGACGACGAACAGTCCAGTGAAGACGAAGGCGACGGCAGCGACGCGTAATCCCCTCTGACCTGACGGCTCTCCCCCGACCGACTGACCAAGCGCGGTTTTTTTGCTTGCTGAACTCCGAGTGATGGGTATGGATGACACCGCCGAGTCCAACGTCCACGCTGACGATGGAACCCGTGACCGCACGACTGCGGACCTACTTGCAGGTGACGAGGACTCGTCGGCGTCGGAATCGTCGGGCGGGATGAACCGGAAGCGAGCTCTCCTGTTCGTCTCGCCGTTTCTCGCTATCGGGCTGTTCGACCTGGCCCTGCTACTTGGCTGGGGACTGGACCCGCTATGGGGGTTCATGATTCTCCCGCCGATACTGTTCGTCTCAGTGCTCGGCTGGATTGCGTTCCGAACCGGGTTCGCGAGCGACCGGACCGGGGACCCAGCCGTCGACAGCCACGACTGACGGGTCGTGGCGTCGGTAGAACACCGAGTGACTGCCCGCTCCGTTGCGGGTCCCTATTCTTCGAACAGGTCGTCAACGGCGGCCCGTGCGGCAAGGGCAGCGTCGTCCGCGACCTGTGCCTCGTCTTGACGACTGTCGGGCGCGTTGACGTACACGTCGACGTCTAGTACGCCGTCTTCGAAGGTGACAGTCACGTCGAGGTCCTCGACCGCGCTGACATCGTATCGCGAGAAGACAACGTCTTCGGCTGCGGTCGAGGCTGTCTCGACGACCTCATCGTCTGTCGGCATCGCCTTATGCGCCGCCAGCGCCGGGACCGCCGGCCGGACCCGCGCCGCCCGCGCCGCCGAGCATCTGCTGGAGCTCGCTCTGGAGCTCTTCGAACTGCTCCTGCACGCGCTCTTCCTGCTTTTCGAGCGTCTCGACGCGGACTTCGAGGCTGTTGACCTTCTCTTCGAGGTCATCCTGCGCCTCGTCGAACTCGGTCTTCACGAGGAGTTCGCCGACCTCGCGGTACATGGTCGAGTCCTCGTCGATGTCGTCGAGCTCGTCGAGAGCCGTCTGGGACTCCTGGAGCTCCGTCTCGGCTTGCTGTTTCTGTGCGGCGACCTGCTGTGCTGTCTGCTGAAGGTCCTGCAGTTCCTCGAGCTTCTCCTGTGCTTCAGGCGGAAGATTACCCTGCATACCTCCAGAGTTGGGGGCCGCACTGTTAAACCCACGCTTTCAAGTTCAGCAGCCGGACAGCTGAGGGCTGCTCCATGGGCCGCCATGTCCGAAACACGGCGCTGAAAGCCATTCCCGCACAATCCTCTCAGATCTACGCGACTTCTCCGACTGCCCGCTCCCGCAACTCCCCGGTCAGGTGCATCCCGTGTTGATCGATCCGCCTGACGATCCGCTTCGCCTGGGTCGGTTTGAGGTACTTGTCCTCGATAGCGGCCCGGACCACGACGCCGAAACTGCTCGTCACTTCCGCCCCCAGCCCCTGTGCCATCCGGCGGACAGTACGATCCTCGGAGACGACAGCCACGGCGGAGCGGTCGTCGCTGTCGCGGTGGGCTAGCACGCCGGCGAGCACCGTCACAGCGGCCCCCAGGTCTTTTTCGCCCAGCAGTGACTCGGCCTGGTCGACGCGGGCCTCGTCGACGCCAGTGTCGATGCCGTTCTCGCGGTACTCCGTCAGGTTCGTCGCGGTCGGTTCGACCTGGACATCGTCGATGACGGGCTCGGGAATGACGATGTCGCCGTCGAACGCGTCCAGCAGCGACAGTTCCCCCACCTGGCCCAGCGAGTACAGCGACGTCGGCCCGACGTAGATGCGGGTCATAGCTCCGCGGCCGTGTCGGCGTCGAGCTCCAAGTCGGACAGCTCAAGCTGCGTCGTCAGGTTTCGCTCGCGGGCCACGTCGAGCCACTCGGCGATGGAGAGGTCCGCAAGCTGTGCGGCTTCGGCCGCCGACACGTCGCCGGACTGGTACTGCTCGACGGCGACCCGAAGCCGGAGCGTTTCCAGTCCCTCCCGCAGGGCTTTCCGAATCGTGGTCGACCGGTCCTCGGAGAGCAGTTCGGCTACGTCGTCCAGTTCGTCTTTCTCTTCGCTCGGGAGCCGCGCGCTGATTGTCGGCATGTTTTCACAGTCATCTCGTGTAAACACACATCAAACTACGGGTCGGAGAAGCGCCTGTCGGTTGACCTGAAGCTCCGAGCGGAGAGAACGCCCGCCAGCCTGTGAGGACGGACCGGCCGACCACCAATCCTTAACGCCACCGAGTCCCACGGGGAGGCAATGAGCGACGAAGCACACGCGTTCGTTCCCGGCCACATCACTGGCTTTTTTACCGTTGACCGGGGCGATGACCCGGTCGAGACCGGCTCTCGCGGGGGCGGGCTGGCCCTGTCTGACGGCGTTGCCGTCACCGTCAGCCGCGGCGCGGAGACCGAGGTGACGCTGAACGACGAGAAAATCGAGGTCGAGGCCGTCGAACGAGTGCTGGACGCGCTGCGAACCACTGCCACCGTCACCGCCGAGACGCCGCTCCCGCTGGGGTCCGGGTTCGGCGTCTCCGGCGGGCTGGCGCTCGGCACTGCGCTGGCGGCCAACGCCGTCTTCGGCCACGGGCTCTCGTACAACGAACTGGTGACCATCGCCCACGGCGCGGAGGTCCAGGCCGGCTCCGGGCTCGGCGACGTTGTCGCGCAGGCCCGCGGCGGCGTGCCGCTCCGACTCGAACCCGGCGGGCCGCAGTTCAACTACCTCGACGCCATCCCAGCCCGCAGCCGCGTCGAGTATGTCACGCTCGGCGAGCTATCCACGGCGGACGTGGTCGGCGGCGACACGGATACCCTGACGACCGCCGGCGAACGCGCGCTCTCAACTGTCGTGAAGGAGCCGACGCTGTCGACGTTCGTGCAGGCCTCCCGGCAGTTCTCCCGCGAGGCGGACCTGCTGACGCCGGCGGTGAAAGGCGTCATCGACGACGTGGCCGAAGCCGGTGGGGACGCCGCGATGGCGATGCTCGGCGAGACCGTATTCGCGCTCGGGACCGGCCTCTCCGATGCGGGCTACGATGCCACTGTCTCCGCCATCTATCCGCCCGGTGCGACCATCGAAGTCGAGGGCTGACGCCAACTGTCGCGAAACCGGCGAACCGTCCTCCTTATCAGCGCGGGCCCGTAGCCACAGCTATGGACTGTCGGCAGTGTGCCACGCCGCTCGACCGACCGGGCGATTACTGCCTGGTCTGTCACACTGCCAATACGGACGCCGTCGTCCTCGAACTCGACCGCGAGCGGGCGACGGTGACCTCGCTGCTGGACGGCTCAGTCGTGGGCCAGCGTACGGTGACGACAACGCCGGAGGGCGATGGGAGCGACGAAACTGTCGTCGTCGAACTCCGCAACTTCGCGGGGCTCGTCGCCGACGAGGTGCGGCGCAAGCGGCCCGAGGAGGTGTACGTCACGGGCGACCGCGACGTCATCGCCGCTGTCCGCCCGCAACTGCACTACGAGTTCTTCCGCGTCGAGGGCGACGACCCGGTCCAGCGGGTTATCGACCGCCAGGGCGAGCCCGCCCTGGAAGTGGTCGACGCCGCGCCCGCGGAGAAACTCGGCGGGAGCCACTCGACGCTCATCGGCGGCCGGTCGGGCCAGCGGGTCATCCAGACCGTCGCCGGCCACCCACACGTCAAGAAGGTCATCCCCGGCCCCATCGACGCCGGCGGCGCGAGTTCGCCGACGGGTGTCCGGGCGAAGGCGACCCGCGCCGACGCCAACGGCAACGTCCGGGTACTCATCCGCGACGGCTCCAGCGTACAGGAGAACCGCGTCGTCACGACGGCCGGCGACCGCGAACTCGGCGAGCACGTTCGCGCCGACCTGAACGAGGCGCTCAGAGAAGCCGAACTGCAGGAGTAGCTGACCGGCGGCTCGACCGCCGTTTCCCGCGGAGGGATTGCGCAAACCCGGACGTACTGCCATTCGACAGACTGGGAGGGGAGAGCAACACGGGAGCACCGAGCGCGTAGTTTCTGCAATGTCTCTGTCCCAGCGGCTCAGACCTGCACCGGCTGGCCCCGCGTGTACCACCAGACGACGACGGCGACGACACCGTTCAACAACATCGAAGCGGCGAGCAGTAGCTGATTCGAGACGAGGAACCAGCCGCCACCGAACAACAGAAACACCGCCGCAAGCCCCCAGAACACGTCTTGGTGTGAGATGTCCATACCGGAATCTGATGATGGTGAATCAAGAGTCGGTCGGTCCCAGCGTTAGGCAGTTACCACGCCCGCAACGAGCACGGCGGTCACCGCGACGCCGACAGCACCAGTCCGGTGGATAGCTGGTAGCGCCGTCTGCACATCGAGTAGCATCGGACCCGCATGGAGCGCAGCGAGCGCGAGATATCCGGTTGCGGCGATCGGCGGAAACGCGACAGCCCCGACGGCTAGCAGACCGAGGCCGACAACGCCCGCACCAAGATAGCCACGTCCGCGCGCGGGCTGACCAGCCCCTTCGAGGACGCCGCCGGTCCAGCAGTAGCCGATAGCTGTCGCGCCGACCCACGCGTGCCAGAACGCCAGTTGTTCGGGGACGACACCGAGGAGGCCGCCGACCGTCAGCGCCATCGCGGCGGTGTTGACCGTTCCCCAGGCGAACATCGCATCGGAAAAGCGGACCGAGTCGGGCGCGTGACGGACCGTCAGGCCGACGAAGCCGCCGAGTATGACGGCCCACAAGGCTGTCGCCAGCAGCGCGCCGTCGGCGTGGTCGAGCCAGGTTATCGCCTGCGTGCCGCCCCAGCCGACCAGCCCGGCCGCTGCACCCGACAGCAGGAACTCGAAGGCCGTGAGCCGCCCGCTCGTGGCCGGCGCGATCCGCTGGAGGCGATTGCGGAGTCCGTCGAACGCTGCCATCGAACGGCGGTTCGCCCGTCTCCCCCTTGGAGTTTCCTAGGCTATCTCGGCGGCCAGCAGGAGGATGCTGGGGGCGACGAGCAGGACGACGCCGACGAGTATCAGCACCGCCGGTACGACGAGCAGCCCCATGTCCGTGAACAGCCACAGACCGAGGCCGCCCAGTAGCGCGACGAGACCGACGAGTCGAACGAGCCACGTGACGATCCCCTCGAAGCCGGAGTCCGTGACGAGGTCGATGACGTCGAGTATCTCGTCCATGTCGGTCGGCCGTTGCCGACGGAGCCTGTTAATCCCTGTGCCCGTCGGGCCGGACCGCATCTCGAAGGCCTTATGTGGCCGCTCGGCGGACAACAGACCACTATGGCTAGCAAGAGCGGAAAGACCGGTAGCTCGGGCCGTTTCGGCGCTCGCTACGGTCGCGTGTCCCGACGCCGCGTCGCGGAGATCGAATCGGAGATGAACGAGGACCACGCCTGTCCGAACTGCGGCGAAGACCGTGTCGACCGCCAGGGGACGGGCATCTGGCAGTGCAGCTACTGTGACTACAAGTTCACCGGCGGCAGCTACAAGCCGGAGACGCCCGGCGGCAAGACTGTTCGACGCTCCATTCGGGCCGCACTGTCCGAAGACGAGGAGTAAAGGACCTCCACCCCTATCTCTCAGCTATGAGCTACAAGTGTTCACGCTGTAAGCGCGACGTGACGCTGGACGAGTACGGCGGCGTTCGCTGCCCGTACTGCGGACACCGCGTCCTGCTGAAGGAGCGGTCGCCCGACGTCAAAGAGATCAACGTCAACTGAGGCGGTCCGGTGACGCGGCCGATAGTCTCCTGTGCCACGGCAACGCGGCTTTTCTGGGGACTACTACGATGACGACTCATTTCGAACAGTATGACTCCGCCACACCAGACCCGCCTCACCGCCGAGTACGACAGCACCGGTCGGGCCCGCGCCATCGCTCGGAGCGTCCGCCCTGAAATCGACGACATCGAGGGCGACCGGACGACGGCGCGCCTCAGTCGGGACGGACAGCGGGTCGAACTCACTGTCGAGGCGTCTGACCTCGTTGCACTGCGGGCCGGCATCAACACGTGGCTGACGCTGCGTGGCGTTGCCGAGGACGCTCTGGCGGGGCGGAAGTGACGAAAGCGGCGTGTCAGTCGAGCGTTACTGCCGGTAGCGGTCCGGGACGTGGGCCGCAATCGACTCAGGGACGGTACCGAATACGACCGGCGCCAGGGTTGCCAGGCGACGACGGAGGAGGCTGTACGTCGCACCGGTGACGAGGGCTGCGGCGACGACCCACCGGAAGGGTCCGTCTAAAACGACGAACAGCGGCGCACCCACGAGGATCATCAGCCCCACATCTGACGGGGCACCGTCGTACTGTATCCATCGCTTCGGCGGCCGCCACCGCCCGCGGACGTGGTCGTACACGGCGCGCTCGGAGGTAGCTTCCCACGGGCGGAGTTCGAGGCCGCCGCCGTACCGGTCCATCCGGCAGTGGAGGGCCGCGCCCATCAGTACGAACGTGAGCGCAATGAGCAGCGGTGTCTGGAGGATGGCGGCGAAGCCGGCAGCCGGGAGAACCGCGAGGGTGTACCCGCTGGGATAATGCAGCGTGCGCCGATGGCCCGAGTACAGGTCGAGGTCGGGGAGGACGCCACCGACGAGGCCGCCAGCGAGCGCTACGGCGGCGTGGTCTGGCGCAAGGACGAGCAGCGGTGTCGCGATGGCGAGTCCCGCTATCGCATGCGTCGGCAGCATCATATACCTGTACAAGGGGCTGTAGCCGGTATAAACACGTCGCTGGGTTTATTCTCCGTCGTCCCGCAGTTCACTGCAATGAGCGATGGGTCCGGCCGTTCCGACGGTAGTCTCGGGACTATCGACCTCGAGGACACGTTCAAGAAGCTCTTTCGTGACGGGCGAACCAACGCAATCATCGCGTGGGCGCTCGTTGCGGTTCTCACGGCCGTGTTCGTCGAAAGCGTCCTCGAAGCTGATTACCCGTGGATACTGTTCGTCAGTGTCGTCGGCTTCGTCGTCCTCGTGCCGCCGGTAGCGTTCCGCGAGTGGCGCGTGATGCTCCCCTGGGAGTTGCTCGTTCTCGCGTTGCTCCCGGTCTTGGCCCGCGGGCTCGTCGGCGGCACTGTCGGCACCTTCGCCAGCTACCTCTCACTCGCTGCGCTGGCCTTGCTCGTCATCGTTGAGCTTCACATGTTCACCGAGCTCACGCTCACGCACTGGTTCGCCATTGGGCTCGTCGTTTTGACGACGCTCGCCGCAGTGGCGGCCTGGACGGTGTTCCGGTGGAACGCCGACCAGTACCTCGGGACGACGTATCTCACGACTAACGAGGCGCTGATGACCGAGTGGCTGTACGTCACCCTCGCCGGACTCGCCGCGGGCGTCCTGTTCGATGGCTACTTCAGACGGCGGGACCGCCGTCTCTGGCGCGCTATCCGACGGACGGTGTGGCGATGAGGCTGCCACGGCCGTCGATGCGAAACCAGCGGCGGATCACCCGCGCGATGCAACTCGTCTTGCTCGGGCTGGTCGGCTACGGCATCGTCGCCGGCCAGCCGAAGCCGATCACGAACGGCGGTATCGGCCTGCTCGTCACGTTCCTCCCCGCGGTGATGCGGCGGAACTACAATCTGGCCCTGGACCCGTGGCTCGCCCTCTGGATCACGACCGCGGTGTTCCTGCACACGCTCGGCTCGGCCGGGCTCTACGGACAGGTCGGCTGGTGGGACCACCTCACCCACGCGATGTCAGCCTCGCTCATCGCCGCGTTCGGGTACACGACGGCCCGGACCATCGATCTCCACAACGATTCGATTCACATCCCCAAGCGCGTCTTCTTCGTGTACATCTTCATCGTCGTGCTCTCCTTCGGCGTGATCTGGGAACTGTTCGAGTTCGCGCTCGATATCGTCGCCACCGAAACGGGAGTCACGATGCCGCTGGCGCAACACGGCCTCGACGACACGGTTCGGGACACGATGTTCAACTCGCTCGGGGCGCTGCTGGTCGCGGTGTTCGGACAGGCCCACCTCACCGATGTCGCTGAAACCCTCCGAGAGCGGCTGTTCGTTGTCGACTGATACCGGGTCACCGAACCCGAAAGCCGGGCTGCCAGCCAGCGAGGACGTGGTAGCTGGACACAGTCCGTCATCGGTTGCCGGTGGTTCTGTCCCATAGGCCACGACAGGAGCGGTGTTCCTCACCCAATCATCCGGTCACCGTGGCCGCTGAATGCCCGGGTTCGCTGTCCGGCCGCCGTTGTCGCCGCCGAACAATTATTACGTCTCAGTAAAGTGATTGAACAGCATACCAGGGTGATGATTGGGAATGGCCTCGACGATGTCGCGTTTGCGGGAGCGAGACAGACCGACACTGCCAGTCGAGAAATCGAAGTCGTGTATCTCGATTCCGATGCGACGGAACGAGAGCGGACACACGAGGTTCTGGCTGACCACAGCGCCGAAATAACGGTGACGAGCGTGGCAACGACTGATGCCGCGTTAGAGGCTGCCGCGTCGACAGCGGTCTCCTGTCTCGTCCTCGACCCGGCCGGTCTGGGCGATATCCCGGACCCACTGGTGTCGAACGACCGCTATCCGGTCGTCCTCTACACCGACGCCACTGCGACGGACAGCGCTGCGACTGTCTTCGACGATGCGGAGACGGTCGTCAAGAAACAGGGGGACGAACAGGTGACGTTTCTGGCGGAGAAGGTCGTCAGCGTCGTGTCGGCATCGGTCGATAGGACCGAGTCCGCACTCCGAGACGCGCTGTCCGGAATCGAATCGCGTGCTGAAGCGGACAAAATCGCTGTCCTGCTGGCGGACGACGGGACGGTACACTGGTCGAGCGAAGCGGTGTCAGCGTTCGTTGACGGCATCGACGATACCTGCCGGGTCGAGCGCTTCTACGACGCCATGGCCACGGCGCTTCCCGACACGCCTGGCGGCCGTCAGCAGCTACAGCGACTCCAGGGTTCCCCGACCGAACCGGTTGCCGTCCGGGTCCCCGGTGGCGAACACGACCAGTATCTCCTTCGAGACGGGTATCAGCTACCGGACGCCGCGGGGGGACTCACGCTCGTCCTGCTGCGAGACGTCACCGAAACCGCCCGGTGTGATGCCCGCTCGGCGTTGCTGGATCTCCTCGTCGAGCAGGCACAGGACGGGCTCTACACGCTCGACGAACGTGGCGTCATCGACTTCTGTAACGAGTCGTTTGCGGCGAACCTCGGGTACGAGCCGGCCGAACTGTGTGGCGAACACGCCTCGACAGTCCTTGCACCCGGCGAACTCTCGAAGGGGCAGGCGACCGTCGAAGAGCTGCTCGACGCGCCCGAGGAGGCGAGTACGACTATCGACCTGACGTTTTGTCGGAAAGACGGCACCGAACGGGAGGTATCGATCAACTACACGCTGATTCGAGACGAAGACGGCAACTACAACGGGTTGATCGGCGTCGCCCGGGATATCACGGAGCGCTGTGAGCGCGAGCGGGAGTACCAGGAGATGATGGAGCGGTTGAACTTCGCGCTCGAAGGTGCGGAGCTCGGCGTCTGGGACTGGAACCCCAAAACCAACGACGTCACCTTCGATGAGCGCTGGACCGGGATGCTCGGCTACAGCAGAGACGAACTGGACCCACACTACGAGACGTGGGCCGACCTCGTCCATCCCGACGACCTTGCCCGAGCGGAACAGGCGCTCGGCGAACTGAAGTCCGGAGAGATCGATACGTATCAGTCCGAGTTCCGAATGCGGACAAAAGACGGGGATTGGCGGTGGATTCGGGACATCGGCAAGGTGTTCGAGTGGAACGACGACGGCGAGGCGATCCGAGCCGTCGGGATCCACCAGGATATCACGGAAGAACGGAAACGCCAGGACGCAATCGAGCGACAGCGCGACGAACTGGTGACGCTTGATCGAGTCAACGTTCTGGTTCAGGATCTCATCCGTGCGTTGGAAACGACGGCGACCCAGGACGAGATCGCCGAGACGGTATGCGACCGAATCGTCGACTCCGAACTCTGGGACCTGGCCTGGATCGGGGAACGGACCGGGACTAACGACAGCCTCATCCCGCAGACGGTTGCTGGCGACGATGGCGGATGTCTCGATGCCATTACCAGCGACGAGCGGACTGAATCCGGGCCGGCCGAAACAGCGCTCCGGACAGGGACGATCCAAACGACGACGGTCGAAAGTGGGTCCGAAGTGGCGTCGTGGGAAGCCGCTGTGGGTGAACGGGGATTCCGGTCTATTGCGGCGATCCCACTGGTTCACGGCGATGTCGTCCATGGCGTCCTGTGCGTATGCACCGACCAGCCGGATGCGTTCACTACACGCGCCGTAGAGAGCTTCGCTGTCCTCGGCGAGATGATCGGCTTCGCGTTCACGGCCGTCCAGAACCGACGGCTGCTCTCCCACGACAGCGTGCTCGAACTGACGTTCGAATCGCGAAATCCTGACACACCTCTCGTCTCGGTGGCGAACGCGTACGGCTGCCGAATCGAGGCCGTCGGGTCCGTCGACATCGGGCCGAACCATCTCCTGTATCTTTCTGTTGACGGGGGGCCGGCTGATTCGGTCTCGGAGCAACTCCGCTCTCACGCGGAGATCCTTGACTCGCGGGTCGTCCGTGCGGACGACGACGGTGGCATTCTCGAACTGCGAGTCGCGGATACCATCCAGTCGCTCCTGCTGGACGTCGGCGCTCGCTGCCGGACGCTGAACGTCGACGGCGGGACGCTCTCGATAACTGTCGAGGCGCCGCTGGATGCCGATTCTCGAACGATACAGGAGGCACTCACCACCTGTACGCCTGACTTCACGCTGACGGCGAAACAGGAGTGCGAGCAGGAGCGCAGTGCGGTCGCCGTCGAAACAGACCCACGCGAGCACCTGACGGACCGCCAACAGGAGGTCCTTCGCACAGCCTTCTTGACCGGCTACTACGCCTGGCCCCGTGATACAAACGCCGAGCAACTCGCTGAGACGCTCGGTATCGCCTCACCGACGCTCCATCAGCATCTCCGGCGAGCGCAGCGAAATCTCGTTGCTGCTGTATTTGACATGCAGTAAGGTAGCTAAATCGACATTGTTGGTAAATGTGCCTGGTGTTTTCTGCTGCCACCTAGCTCTCTAGGTACAGCGTTGACTATCTTGGGGGAGTACTAATTTCATTCGCATAAATGGGCAACCAAAGGAATGGCGGGCCACGAAGTGACCAGTGGTGTGGGATGACGCCGTCAGACAGAACACTGTCTACGGCCGATGTAGACGACGTGTTCGAGGCTCTGGCCGATTGGCGACGGCGTGCTGTATGTCACTACTTTGCGAGGGATGACCTGACCGCCACCGACGTAAAGACGCTGGCAACAGCGATTTCGAATCAAAGGGATGCGAGCACGGCCGGTGTCGCAGACACGTCACCGTCGACTATCCAAACACAACTCGAAGAGGAGCACTTACCGGTGCTCCACCGGATTGGACTCATCGACTACGACGAGCGAAGCGGCGCGGTGAAGTACTGGGGGTCACCCACCGTCGAAAAGTGGGCTGACCATGCACAGGTGGTCACGCAGCGTACCGACTTTTAACCGACTGACAGGCCGCATCCGGGGAGACGCGGGCTGTCGGAGGCATTACTGCTTTTTAACAGGGGTCCGAACTCAGGAGCATGGATCTCCCACCGGTCGGACTCGGCACGATGGGTATCGAGGACGAGGCTGTCGTTCGGACGGCCATCGACTGTGGCTACCGCCATCTCGACACCGCTCAGATATACGACAACGAGAGCGTCGTCGGTGCGGGCATCGCCACCGCCGACACCGACCGGGCAGATCTGACCGTCGCAACGAAACTCTGGATCGACGCGCTCGGGGCGACCGCCGTCCGTCCAAGCACGGAAGCCAGCCTCGACCGACTCGGTCTGGACGCCGTCGACCTCCTGTACGTCCACCGCCCACGTGGCGACTACGACCCCGAAACGACGCTGCCCGCTGTCGAGGCTGTCCGCGAGGCGGGGCTGACCGACCACGTCGGCCTCTCGAACTTCGAACCGGACCAGTTGGCTGTCGCGCGCGACTACCTCGACGGGATTGCCGCACACCAGGTCGAATTCCATCCGCTGTTCTGGCGCGAGTCGCTGCTCGCCGACGCCCAGAAACACGGCTACCCGCTGGTCGCTTACTCACCGCTGGCCGGCGGCCGCGTGTTCGAGGAGCCGACCATCGTGGACATCGCCGACCAGCACGATACGTCGCCGGCCGCCGTCAGCATCGCCTGGGTTACCAGCTACGATGACGTCGTCACGATTCCGAAGGCATCTTCGCGGCCGCATCTCGAAGCCAACCTCGCCGCCGCCGACCTGGAACTGACTGACGCCGAGATCGCATGTATCGAAGCTATCGAACGCGAGGAAGAACTGTTCCCGGAGTGAATGCCCGGCGTCCGACCTGAACGGTCAGGGTAACCCGGGACAGTCCGGCGTGGTGGTCCACCGCAACATCCGGGGCCGCCACTCCCTTCCGAAACCCGAATCTAACGGCCGATACCGATACCGTTTGGCTACGCGTCTTTAAGTATGCTCTTCGTAGTCAGTGTACATGACAGCTGCCAGTACCACCGCAACGACGGTACTCCAGGCGTCACAGTCAGACGTGCTCCAGGAGATACAGTCGAGTTTCCTCCTGAACTCGTCGCTGTGGGCAAACATTGCCCTCGCCGGGGTTGCGATACTGTTGTTCGTGTTCATGGGCCGGGATATCGAGTCGCCGCGCGCGAAACTCATCTGGGTCGCGACGATGCTGGTTCCGCTGGTTTCGATCTCCAGCTACGCCGGTCTGGCCTCCGGACTGACGGTCGGCTTCCTGCAGATGCCGCCTGGCCATGCCCTCGCCGGCCAGGAAGTCCTGTCGCCGTGGGGCCGCTACCTGACGTGGACGTTCTCGACGCCGATGATCCTCCTGGCGCTGGGCCTGTTGGCTGACACGGATATCGCGTCGCTGTTCACCGCCATCACCATGGACATTGGCATGTGTGTCACCGGCCTCGCCGCCGCGCTGATCACCTCCTCGCACCTGCTGCGCTGGGTGTTCTACGGGATCAGCTGCGCGTTCTTCGTCGCGGTGCTGTACGTCCTGCTCGTCCAGTGGCCGGCCGATGCGGAGGCCGCTGGGACGAGCGAGATATTCGGGACGCTCAAGCTCCTGACCGTCGTGCTGTGGCTCGGGTATCCGATTCTGTGGGCGCTGGGCTCCGAAGGTGTGGCCCTCCTGAGCGTCGGCGTCACCTCGTGGGGCTACTCCGGCCTTGACATCCTCGCGAAGTACGTCTTCGCGTTCCTGCTCCTGCGCTGGGTGGCCGCCAACGAAGGTACCGTCTCGGGGTCCGGGACGAGTATCAGCTCCGGCGGCGCGGCTCCTGCTGACGACTGAGTAGCGTATCGAGACGTGAGCAGTATTCGTCCTGCCTGCGTCCCCTCAGCTATATTTTGACCGTTCTCCATCCCTGCCCGCACAGTAGCAGATGCAGAAAAGATAAGTTATGTCGTCCAAGCGACTAGTCTGTATGCCCTCCCCATTCGAAAACCCAGCCCTTCGCTACGGTATCCCACTGGTCAGCGCCACGGTCGTCGCGGCTGTCGCGTTCCTCTTCTTGGAAGGGACGATACGGTATGTCGCACTCGGGATCGCCGCGCTCGAAGTTGTGGTTGCGCCACAGATTCTGAAACAGGCGGCGGCGAACGCATAGCGGGAGAAACAATACGTTCTCTCTCTTGTGTCGGCCCGGGATGGTGCGTAGATCCACGGCTCTCCACTGTAGCAGTTGTTGGATGAAAGTGGTGTGAAACGCGCGCTCGCGTGTCGTTACGGCGGTTCGAGACCCTTCACTCCCTTCAGGCCCTCACCTTACGGAGGGAGTCGCTGTCTGTCTCAGGGAGACAGACGCTGACGATCTCGCGGGAACAGAACCGCCTCTCGGATGTTCTCCAACCCGAGCATCGTCATGATGAGGCGCTCGCCGCCGAGGCCCCAGCCGGCGTGTGGCGGCATGCCGTACTTGAACATCTTGGTGTAGTACTCGAAGGCTTCCGGGTCCAGGCCCTGCTGTTCGAACCCTTCGACGAGGTGGTCGAAGCGGTGCTCACGCTGGCCGCCGGAGACCAGTTCCATCGACGGGTGCATCATGTCGAAGCCCGTCGAGACCTCCTCGTCGTCGTCGTGGTCCTTGATGTAGAACGGCTTGATCTCGCTGGGCCAGTCGGTGATGAAGTAGTGCTCGCCGACTTCCTGCCCGAGGACGTGCTCGGCCTCCGTGGAGAGGTCGTCGCCCCACACCAGCGGCTCGTCGAGTTCGCCGGTGGCGTTGATGCGGTCCAGGGCTTCCTCGTAGGTGAGTCGCGGGAAGTCGCCCTCGGGGGCAGCGAACTCGTCTTCGAGGCCGAGTGCCTCCAGTTGGTCCCCGCAGTTCTCGGCGACGCCCTCGTAGGCGGACTGGACGACGTGCTCGCAGGCGTCCATCGCCTCGGTGTGGTCGTAGAACGCCGACTCGAAGTCGATGGAGGTCGCCTCGTTGAGGTGCCGCGGCGTGTTGTGCTCCTCAGCGCGGAAAATCGGGCCGATTTCGAAGACCCGCTCCAGCCCGGAGCCGACCATCAGCTGCTTGAACAGCTGCGGGCTCTGGTTCATGAACGCTTCCTGTCCGAAGTAGGTGATCGGGAACAGCTCGGTGCCGCCCTCGGTCCCCGTGGCGACGATCTTCGGCGTGTTGATCTCCGTGCAGTCGAGCTCGCGGAACGCCTCGCGGACCGAGCGGAGGACTTCCGCGCGGATCTCGAAGATGGCCTTCACTTCCTCTTTGCGGAGGTCGAGCGTCCGGTTGTCGAGGCGGGTCGGCAGTTCGGCGTCGACCTTGCCCGAGGGGTCAAGCGGCAGTTCGGGGTCGGCTTCCGAAATCACGTCGACGGACTCCGGCGTGACTTCGACGCCGGTCGGTGCGCGCGGCTCCTCCTCGACATCGCCCGTGACGGAGATGACCGACTCGCGCTGGACGTTCAACCCTGTTTCCACGAGGTCGTCGTCCATCTCGTCTTTCTCGAACTTGATCTGTATCTTTCCGGTGGTGTCTCGAAGAATGAGGAAGGCAATTCCACCGAGATCTCGGATCTCGTGGACCCAGCCGGCGACGGTGACCGTGTCACCCGGCGTTGCGTCCGCCGTGTAGGTTCGGTTTTCCATGGACGTTGGTTCTTGTGGGCGTAACTTAAGAACAGTCTTTCGAGGCGAGGGGCGTGAACGTAGTGAGCGGCCCTCGGTATGGCGAACGGTGACCGGCGGGAGCCGTGAGCAGCGAGGGCACGAACGACCCGCGAGGAGCGAGACGGTGAGGGACTTCGGAACTGCGAATGTGGCGGAGTAACCGGTAAGAAGCGGCCGAGAACGCGACGGATCGATGCGGGGGCCGAATCCTGAACCTTTGTACTGACTGCCGTCAAAACATCCGTTATGGCCGACCCGGAGTACCCTATCGACGATCTGGACCGGAACATCATCTACGCGCTCCAGCAGGACGCGAGACACACCGCAGCGAGTGAGATCGCCGAATCACTGGACGTCTCCGCACGAACCGTCCGGAACCGGATCACCAAACTCGAAGAGGCCGGCGTCATCGCCGGCTACGATGTCGATGTCGATTACGAGGCCGCGGGGTATCAACTCCATACGCTCATTGTCTGTACGGCGCCAATCCACGAGCGCGAGGAGATCGCACAGCGGGCGCTTGACGTGTCCGGCGTCGTCGCCATCCGGGAGGTCATGACCGGGGCCGACAACGTCCACGTCGAGGTGGTCGGAACCGACGGAAACGACCTGAGCCGCATCGGCAGGGACCTCAACGATATCGGACTGGAAGTCGTCGACGAGGACCTCATCCGGAACGAGTACACCCGGCCGTTCCACCAGTTCGGGCACACTGATCCCGATGCAGAAACTAAGTAGTATAACCTTCCGGAAGGTGATTATATACGTATATAGATCCGGAATCGGAATTGTAGCCTAGATATTTATCGGGTTTCGGAACTAATGGAGTCGTGTCGGCCGGGTATATCCGGCTCGCACGAACTCCATGATATCTCTTGCAAGCCTCCGCGAACGAGTGGACGACGATGTCGACCCGCCGTCGGTACTGGTCATCAGTAACCGCCACGTCGGGTCCGAGGTAGTAACGACGTTAGATCGGGACGCCAATGCCTGTCTCGTCACCGACCACGACGGCGTTGCCGGGCAAACGCCCGACGACACCCGCGTGGTAGTCGGTGACGGGCGGGAACGTGCTGTTCTCCGAGACGGCGGGGCTGAAACGACCGACATCGCCCTGGTCTCGATGCAGACGGACCGCAGTGCCTTCCTTGTGACACAACTCCTTCGGACGCAGTTCGATGTCGAAACCGTGGTCGTCGTGCTCAACGACCCACAGCATCGATCGGCGTTCGAGTCAGTCGCCTCTGAAGTGGTCTGTAGCTCGCAGATCTTGGCGACGGAGCTAGAACGCGCTGTCGAAACGACACTCCAGACGCCCGAAACCGCGTAGCCATGGCCAAGGACCTGGAACGCGATCTCGGGCTGCTGTCAGTGGTAGCGATATCCATCGGGGCGATGGTCGGTAGCGGTATCTTCATCCTGCCGGCGTTGGCGGTGAAAGACGCCGGGGCCGGTATCATCGCCGCCTACCTTCTTGCGGGAGTGCTCGTGCTCCCTGCCGCACTCAGCAAGGCCGAGATGGCGACTGCCATGCCGGAGGCCGGCGGCACCTACGTTTACATCGAGCGGTCGATGGGGCCGCTACTCGGAACGGTCTCCGGACTCGGAACGTGGTTCTCCCTCTCGTTCAAAGGCGCGCTCGCGCTCGTCGGTGGCGTGCCGTATCTCGTCCTCCTCTTTGACCTGCCGATCCGCCCGGTCGCGATCACGCTCGCCGCCGTTCTCATTCTCGTCAACATCCTCGGTGCGGAACAGACCGGCCGGCTCCAGATCGGCATCGTCGCGGTGATGCTCGTGGCGATCGGCTGGTTCGTCGCCGGTGGCGGCCCGGCTGTCAACACCGCGAGTTACGGCGGGATGTGGGAGTACGGCGCGAGTGGTATCTTCGCCGCGACCGGCCTCGTGTTCGTTTCCTTCGCCGGCGTGACGAAGATCGCCTCGATCGCCGAGGAAGTCGAAGATCCGGACCGCGTCATCCCGCTCGGGATGCTCGGCTCGCTCGCGTTCACCACGCTGCTGTACGTCCTCGTCGTCGCCGTCGTCGTCGGCGTCATCCCGCTCGACCAACTCGCCGGGAGCACGACGCCTATCGCGGACGCGGCCGAGGCGACGCTGGGTACCGCCGGCGTCGCGGCCGTCGTTCTCGCGGCGATTCTGGCGCTGGTCAGCACGGCCAACGCCGGTATCCTCTCCTCGTCGCGCTACCCGTTCGCGATGAGCCGTGACGGGCTCGCACCCGAGCTGCTCAGCACGGTCAGCGACCGGTTCGGCACGCCGGTGACCGCGATCACGCTGACCGGCGGCGTGATGTTGCTCCTCATCCTCTTCGTTCCGATTCTGGAGATCGCGAAGCTCGCGAGCGCGTTCAAGATACTCGTGTTCGCGCTCATCAACGTCGCGCTCATCGGCTTCCGCGAGAGCGACGCCCCCGACTACGACCCCTCCTTCGAGGTCCCGCTGTATCCGTGGACGCCGATATTCGGCACCCTGACTGGTTTCGCCTTGCTGACGCAGATGGGCCTGATCGCGATAGTCGGAGCTGTCGGTATCGTCGTCGGCAGCGTCATCTGGTATCTGGGGTACGTTCGACCGCGGGTCACCAGAGAAGGAGCGATCAAAGAGTCCGTCCGCCGGAGCATCGGCGACCGTGCCCTCGACCGGACCGAAGAGACACTCGACGAGACGGGGGAAACCGCCGTGCTTGTCGCGCTCCCCGAAGGCTCTTCGCGACAAAGCGAAGCGACACTGCTCGAAATCGGGGCCGCGCTCTCGCCAGACGGCAGCAGTCTTTCAGTCGTCCAGTTCGACGAAGTACCCGACCAGCAACCCCTCGATTACGCCTCGGGCGTCCAGTCCTCCGACGATCTCGACTTCGAATGCCGGACCGATACGCTGGCGGCCGACTTCGACGTTCCCGTCGAGTACGGCGAACTCGTGAGCCACCATCCCGAGCGGGCCGTCGCCAACGCCGTCGACGAGCGGGACGTCGACGTGCTCCTGGTGGAACGGGGCGCGTCGTTCGAGGACTCGTTGCTGGGCGACAGCATCGACCGCATCCGAAAACAATCCGACTGCGACACAATCGCTGTCGACGCACACCCCTTCGACGCGCTGGAGACGGTCACGCTTGTCACCACCCGCGGCCCGTACGACCCGCTGAAAGTCCGCGTCGGCAACGCTGTCGCGACAGCGACCGGGGCGGACCTCAACTTCCTCTACCCGGTCAACGAGCGCCAGTCGGCCGAGGAACGCCAGCAGCTCGAAGCGTACCACGACGACCTGCTGGACCTCTGTGACGTACCGACGGAGCGGACCTTTGTCGACCGGCAGGACCTCTCAGCGGCGATAGACGCGGCTGGCAGCGACAGAACCCTCCTCATACACGCAAACAACGGTGGGCTTTCAGCTCGCGCGTCAGATAGCGGTGTGACACCGTGGTCGGCAATCGAGGACAGCGACCACGCATCGATGGAAGTCGATACCAGAACGCATCCGGACGGCGTCGTCGGTCGACTGCTCGAACGGCTGGCGTTCTAGCTACTTGACCGTCGCCGTCGCGTCTTTCGCGCCTTTCACCGTCTCTCGTACCGCGTCGACGCCCTCGTCGTGGACGAGGTCGCCGACGACGATGGTATCCGCGTGCTGTGCCATCGTGCGGGCGGACTCGTAGTCGTGGATGCCACCGCCATAGAACAGCGTCGCGTCGTCGAGGATGTCCGCGGCGGCAGCGACGATGCCGGTGTCGCCGAGCATCCCCGAGTACTCGACGTAGACGATCTCCTGTCCGAGGAGGTGTTCAGCGGCTTCGGCGTAGGCGGCCACGTCGTCCGCGTCGAGGTCACAGTTGGCCTGCGTGTAGGACGCCACCGACGCCTCCGGATTCATCACGATGTAGGCCTCGGTGAAGGTCCGCGACCAGTCGATATCGTCGTCCATACGTATCCACTCCTTGTGCGCGCCGGTGATCCATGCCACGTCGCCGGCGTTCATCACGACCGGGATGAGATAGCCGTCGTGGCGGTCGCTGTGGACGACCGATGCGGGGTTGGACGGCTCGATATACACGGGAATGTCGTGTTTCCCGCAGGCGTCGACGACCCGCTTCATCTTCTCCTCTGTCATCCCGGTGGTCCCGCCGACTTCGATGGCGTCGGTCCCCGTCGCCGCGACGTCTTCGAACGTTTCTCCGTCGACCAGCGTCTTGTCGGGGTCTATCTTCACGATGTGGTCCCAGTCCGCCCAGTCGCTCATACCTGCCAGACTTGCGCGTGGCCGTATAACCGCTTCGGATACGCCGATCATAGCGGGTCGCGCCGGCGGTCCCGCCCGGCGTCGGCTCCGGATATATACATCTCCGAAGATTTATGATGGCTATGTTACAATCGTCAGACAATGACAGCGGACAAGCGCCGGTACGTCGTCACCGCCATTCGGACCGTGCTCGTCCTCACGGGCGCTGTCGTGACGGTGGCAGTGCTGTACTCCTTTTCGGCGATGCCGACAGCGTCGTCGTCCGGCGACGACTTCGTCCGCGGGCTCTCGTATCTGTTCGGCAGCGTCTTCTTTGTCCTTGCGCTGGGCGGTGCCGGACTCGGCATCGCCTTGCCATCGCTGCTGGGAGCTGACGACGCGCTGGCGTTCGACCGTTGGCAACGCCGCTGTCTCCAGGGCGCTGGCGGCCTCTTCGTCGGCGGGTTCGTCGTCGGACTGGCGACAGGACTGCTCACCGAGTTGCAGTTCGGCCTCCTTCTCTGGCTCGTCGCCATCGTCACTGCCGTGCTTGTCGTCAGTTGTGTGCTGATTTGGCGACTATTCGAAGTATTCGTTACCGCACTGGTGCGCCTCATCGCCGCGGAGACTGGCGAGTGACGCGCACAGCTCTAGCCACTACGGTAACGCTGATACCGGCAGCAACCTAACGCGCCAGTCGTGCAGCGACTTACGACAGTCGAGACGGTCCACGAGGACGGATCGTGGCTGTTCACCGCCGAAGACGCCTACGGCGACCTGGAGGAGGTCGTTCTCGTCCCCTGTGACGACGGCGTCGAGGCGTGGGTGAACCGATGTACGCACGAAGCACAGCGGTTCGACACCGGACGGGGCGTCCCGATGCGGGGAGACCAGCTCATCTGTCCCCGACACGGTTCGCTGTTCGACGCCTGTGACGGCGACTGCGACAACGGCGACGCCGCTGGGACAACACTCCCCGGCGTCGCGATCTCTGAGACTCACGGCGACGTGTTCCTCACGGACGACGACTATACGTTCGCCCACGAGGGCGGTATCGATGACGACGACGGCCCGAGTTCCACGTCTCACCTCCAGCTGTGACCGCCGGCAACAGCATCGACCGTGACCGACTCCGTGCCGGCGTCGTCGAGTGCCCGCTCTGTGAGCGCCAGATACCCGAGCCGGTCACACACGCGGTCGTCTACGGTGCCGTCGACACAGTCACAGCCGACAACGCGGACGCCGTCGAGTGTCCGGTCTGTGGCGGCGTGACGTTCGTCGCCGACTGACCGAGGCACGTCGGCCCGGATCTCAGGCTTCCAGTTCGTCCTGCCACTCCCGGACCTGCGTGGCGCTGACACCCTGCACCTCGGTGGCGACGATGTCGGGGTCGGCCTCCCGGAGCGCCGCCAGCGAGTCCACCCCGGCGTCGCCGAGCTTCTCCGCGGTCGCCGAGCCGATGCCGTTCAGGTCCTCTAGGTCTTCGACGGCGGTGCGGGCCTGATACTCCTCGTAGTTGCAGATGGGGCAGCCAAGTTCCCAGGGGTCGTCGCTGTCGGCGTCGATGACCAGTTCCGGCAGGTCGTGCTCCTCGCAGAACGCCTCGGTCACCGAGATATCGCCGTTGCGGGGCAGCGGCAGCGAGTAGTCGCAGTCGGGGTAGCGCGTACAGCCGACCAGCCGGGAGCCCGAACGGAGGTGCTTGATGGCGAGTTCGCCACCCTCCGCTTCGGCGGCTTCGCCGCCTTCGCCTCGTTGCTCCGCCGGAGCAACGCCACACTCGGGACACGGCCCGATGACCTCGTCCTCGCTCTCGTCGGCCTTCTCGGCCTCACAGCGGGGACAGCCGTGGACGAAGGTGTCTCGGCCGGCGAGCATCTTGACGTGGTGCATGTCGTGTTCCTCGCAGTGCTCTTCGAGCACCTGCGGCTCGCCCGTCGACGGCAGCGGAAGCGTGTTGCGACACTCGGGGAAGCCGTCACAGCCGACGAAGTACGATCCCTGGCGCGAGCGCCGGACCAGCATGTCCTCGCCGCACTTCGGACAGGGACCGAGCGTCTTGTCGGCTTTCAGCGACTCCTGGAGGTGCTCGCCGATCTCCTCGCGGGAGTCCCGCAGCTCCTCGAAGACGCGCTTGAGCATCTCGCGGGACTCGTCGGCCACGTCGTCGAGCGTCGCCTCGCCGTTGGCGATGGCGGTCATGTCCGCCTCTAACTGGGCGGTCATCTCGTCGCTGACGACGTGGTCGGCGAACTCCTCGGCGGCCTCGACGACGGCCATCGCCAGCGTCGTCGGGCGGGGCGGGTCACCCTCTATGTACCCGCGGTCGTACAGTTTCTCGATGGAGTTGTGACGGGTCGACTTCGTCCCCAACCCCTTGTCCTCCATCGTCTGGATGAGCCGCGACTGGCCGTAGCGGCGGGGCGGCTGGGTCTGCTTGGCTTCCATCCGTACCTCGGAGATGGCCAGTTCCTCGCCTTCCTCCACGTCGGGGACGTGGTTCTCGCTGGCGCTGGAGTAGGGATACACCTCGTGGTAGCCTGGTTCGACCAGACGCTTGCCGTTGGCCTTCAGCGAGCGGCCGCCGGCCTCGGCGACGACGCGGAGGTGCTCCCACGTGGCGGCCTCGGCGACCGTCGCGAAGAAGCGCCGGACGACCAGTTCGTAGATCTCCCACTCGTCGTCCGAGAGGTCGACCTTCGGCGGAATCTCGCCCGTCGGGTGAATGGGTGGGTGGTCGGTGGTCTCCTCGTCGCCTTCGGTCGCGGTGATGTCGTCTTGCTCCAGCAGCTTCTCGGCGTCCTCGCCGAAGTGGCCGGCACCGACGAACTCGTCGAGCAGGGCGTCCTCTTCGAGGTCGTCCGGGTAGACCGTGTTGTCGGTCCGGGGGTAGGTGATGTAGCCGGTGGTGTACAGCTCCTCGGCGATAGACATCGCCTGCTGGGCGGAGTAGCCCAGTGAACTCGCGGCGGAGATGAAGGCGGTGGTGTTGAACGGCGTCGGCGGGCTGTCGGTGCGGGTCCGGCGGCGGACGCTCGTCACCGTCGCCGCGTCGACGCTCGTCAGGTCGGCGTAGGCGTCGTCGGCGTCTTCTTCGACCCACACCCGCTCGGCCTCTTTCCCGTCGTCGTCGTAGAAGTACTGGGCCTCGAAGCCCGAGCCGTTCTTCTGGAGGTCGGCGAAGATCTCCCAGTAGTCCTCGGGGTCGAAAGCCTGGATCTCGCGCTCGCGGTCGACGATGAGCTTCAGCGTCGGCGACTGGACCCGCCCCACGGAGATGAAATCGTCGCCCAACTGCCGGGCCGACAGCGAGAGAAAGCGAGTGAGCGCCGCGCCCCACACGAGGTCGATAATCTGGCGGGCCTCACCCGCGGCCGCCAGGTCGAAGTCGATGTCGTCGGGGTTGGCGAAGGCGTCCCGGACCTCCCGCTCGGTGATCGAGGAGAAGCGCACGCGGTCGACGGGCGCGTCGGTCTCCTCGCGGATGAGCTCGTAGGCCTCCTTGCCGATGAGCTCCCCCTCGCGGTCGTAGTCTGTCGCGATGGTGGCCTCGTCGGCCTCGCGGGCCAGTTCCTTGAGCGTCGTGACGATGTTCTCCTGCGTCGGTTCCTTGGTCACGTCTGCGTCGATGAGTTCGACCGGCTCAACGTCGCGCCAGTCGTTGTACTCCTCGGGGAAGTCGACCCCGACGACGTGCCCGGAGAGGCCGACCACGCGGGTGTTCCCCCACCGATAGACGTTGACGCCGTTCCGCCGGCTCGCGGACGCCCCCCCTTCCGAGAGAATCTCCGCGATGCGGCGAGCGGCGTTGTCCTTCTCGGTGATAATCAGCCGCATCGGACACCACCTGTCTCTGTCATTACCCGTCGCTACGGAGTCAGGTGTTCTAAAGGCTTTCGGGAAAATCGGCCGACAGCGCGGGTGTGCGGGCGCTTGCGGGGCCGCTCACGCTCGCGCGAAGGTAGCCCTTACTACTCCGGCCGGGTCGGGACCGGCTCCGGCGGAACCCACCCTTTCGACGCACTCTTGCCACTGCCGCCCCGACCGTCGGTATGAACCGTCGGACGACCAAACTCCTCCGCGGAACCGCCGCCGCACTCGTCTTCGCGACGGCGGCGTTTCACCTCTGGTGGGGACTCCCGCGAAGCATCATCTACGCGCAGGCGATTGAGGGACTCTTCGGACGGGGGCTCCCGCCGGACCCTCGCCCGTTCCTGTTCGTCGCCTTCGCCGCGGTGTTGCTCGCCGGCCCGTATCTCATCACTCGTGGCGTCATCGGCCTGCGCAACGCCTACATTGCCGGGACAGTCCTCATGGTCGCATCCATCGCCGGCTGGGTGTTCTGGCACGCCACTGGGCACGGTGCCTTCCTCGTCGAGGGGTTCTCCGCGCCGTCGTCCGGCGGCAACGGACACCACCACGGCGGGAGCACCGCCCTGCTGATCCTGGACCATTTCAACACGGAACCGACCGAATCCGCTATCAAAACGCTCGAAACGCTCGCTGCTGCGATCTTCGTGACGCTACTGTGGAAAGACCCCGCTATCATTCCGGACGAGCGGCGTGAGACCGCTGGATCGAACGCATCGAGCGAGTCGTAGCACAGCGGCTATCGGGACGGGTCCCAGCTTAAACACACCTGTGACATTCAGGACCAACTCGGCAAGGGAGCGGCGGTATCGTGACATTTATTATCAGTAGTGTGTCTCTTGTTACAGGATGGAAACCTCTATCCCGGACGCGATATGGGACACAGGGATGGACCGGGTGTTTGAGGCGTTGTTTACCCGTCGCCGTAGAATGATTCTATTCATGTTGAAACAAAGTAGTCCACGGCCGATCGTCGACTTTCTGCCCAGAAGCGCCGGGGCCAGGAGTACTGAAACCGAACTCCGCCACGACGACCTGCCACGTCTGGCCAGTTTAGCGTACATCAACTGGGATAGAGACGCCGACGAAGTGTCACGAGGCGAGCGGTTCGACGAAATCGAACCGATGCTCGAACTGCTTGAGAACCACGCCGACGAACTTCCGGACGACTGGCCGTAGCGCCGACGGCAGCGTGACAGAATCCCCGTCGGTCCAGGAGAAGAGAGGACCTATTTAGCTCTCCAGTTCCTCGCGCAACAACCCGTTCACGTCGCCGGGGTCGGCGCTCCCGCCGGTCTTTTGCATGACCTGCCCGACGAGGAAGTTGATTGCGCCGCCCTTGCCACTGTGGTAGTCCTCGACGGCGTCGGGGTTCTCGTTGATGGCTTCCGCGACAGCCTGCTGGACCTCGTCGCCGGAGGTCTTGCCCAGGCCTTCGCGGTCGACAATCGTATCGGGGCCGTCGTCGGTGTCGAGCATCTCCCGAAGCACTGTCTCGCGGGCGTTTTTCGCCGTGATCTCGTCCTCGGCAACGAGTTCCACGAGCCGGGTCACCTCGTCGAAGCGGTCGTCGATGTCGGTGATAGCCATGTCTCGGTAGTTCAGTTCGCCAAGCAGGTTGTCAGCGACCCACGTCGCGGCCAGGTCGGCGTCGAAGCGCTCGGCCACGTCCTCGAAGAAGTCCGCGACCTGCTTCGTGCTCGTGAGCTTCGACGCGGCCTCCTCGCTGAGACCGTACTCCTCGACGAACCGCTGGCGGCGGGCGTCGGGGAGTTCCGGAATCGGGACCTCGTCCTTCCAGTGGCTGACCCGCAGCGGCGGCAGGTCGGCCTCCCGGAAGTACCGGTAGTCCTTCTCCTCTTCCTTCGAGCGCATCGACACCGTGTTGCCGTGCGTTTCGTTGAAGTGGCGGGTCTCCTGCTCGACGGCGCGTCCCGACTGGATGAGCTTCCGCTGGCGTGACGCCTCGAAGGAGAGGGCCTGTTCCGCGCCCTTGTGACTGGAGATGTTCTTGACCTCGGTGCGGTTTGCGTCTTCGAGGACGGACTCGTCGATGTCGCCGGCGTCGTCCACCTCGCTCGCCTCGACCATCGAGAGGTTCGCGTCGATGCGGAGGCTTCCGTCCCGCGTCGCGTCGAACACGCCCAGGTATTCGAGGACTTCTTCGAGTTTTTCGAGGAAGGACCGGACCTCGCCCGGCGCGCGGAAGTCCGGCTCGGTGACGATCTCCATCAGCGGCGTCCCGGCGCGGTTGTAGTCGATGAGCGTGTAGTCCGCGCGCTCGATGGAACAGGTCCTGGACTCCAGCGGGCCGGAGCCCTCACGGACGTGCTTGATGGAACCGGGGTCCTCTTCGAGGTGCGCCCGGCGGATGTCGACGCTGCGGCGCTCGCTCTCGACGGAGAACTCTAGTTCCCCGTCCTGGCAGATGGGCGAGTCGTACTGGGTGATCTGGAAGTTCTTCGGGAGGTCGGGGTAGTAGTAGTTCTTCCGGTGGAAGGTGGTTTCCTCGGGGATGTCGGCGTCGATGGCCTTGCCGACCTTCACAGCGGCCTCGACAGCTCCCTCGTTGACCACGGGGAGCGCGCCGGGCAGGCCCAGACACACCGGGCAGGTGTGGGTGTTGGGTTCGGCGTCGGCCACGTCGGTCGAACAGCCACAGAAGATCTTCGTCTCCGTCTCGAGCTGGACGTGGACCTCCAGCCCGATGACGGCCGCGAGCTCGCGGGATTCGGACGCTTGCGCAGTCATTGTCCGAGGTTCGGTGGCGCGTGGCTAAAGGCTAACGACCCCGCCCGCGGCTACTCGCCCAGCCAGTCCGATATTCACTGCCGATAACGGCCCCGCCACTTTCAATATAGATAACCCTGTGTGAGACAGTGTGGCGCTCTCGACGTTCATTGGGACGGTTCCGGTGCGCCAGAAGACGCTCACAGTGTTCAACGACGACGAACCCGAACCGCTGGTGCGGATGCTCACACGGATGGTGGATTCGCCGGCGGTCGACGTTCAGACCGGCGAGATGTCAGCAGAAGCTCCCGACAACGCCGTCGTTGTCGAGGACGAAGGCGGTACGGAGCTGGCTGTTTCGTCGATCAGCGAGATCGGTGCGTCCGTGTTGCTCGTCAATTCTGACCTGTACGTCACTGGAACCCGGTCTATCGACGAGGTGGACACGCCGGCGGTGTTGCGGCATCTCGACGAGGTCCCGTTTACCGTCACGGGCAAGCAGAAGATGCTGCTCATCGAACTTTCCCGACACGTCGAGTCGCTCGGGTGGCAGGCGGAACGTAACACGCTGCATGCCGGATTTCAGTACCTCTCCCGTATCAACGACGAGCGCGGGACCCGGCGCGTGTACGACCGACTGGCCGACAGTGACACCGACGTTCACCTGTACGGCATCTCGGACCGGGACTCCGAATTGCCCGAGGCTACCGTCCATACCGAACCGAGTGACGAACTGCGGGAGTCCTGGTTCGTCGTCAACACGGACTGTGAGGCCGATATGAAGGGGGCACTCCTCGCGGAGCGGACAGGCCCCAGCCAGTGGCGCGGCTCCTGGACCTTCGACGCCGACCGCGTCGAGGAGATCTCGACGTACCTCCAGAACCGCTACTCAACGTGACTCTCTCGTGCGGTCCGTGCTTTGTTCCCCCCGGTAATCTAACACGATGTATCAGTCGGACTGCCAATGTCTGACGTAGGTATAAGTGTCCAGAATGGATGGGTAACGGGTATGTGCGGCAACCGAGTCGAGGAACTCGAAACGCGCGTCAGAGAACTGGAAGCGTCGGTCGAGGGACTGACCGACGAACTCGTCGAATGCAAGGTCCGTATCCGGGAACTCGAAGCCAGTGTCGATGAGGACAACGGATTCAGCGCCGAGGACCCCGACTCGGAGGAACCGGCCACTCCAGCGGAGGCCGACACACCTAACACCGAGGATACCGACGAGGTTGATAACAGGGAGGAAACCGAGGCCGCGTCGGAGACCGAGACCGAAGAGGACTCGGAGTCCGACATCATCGTCGCGTAGGGCTGTCGGCCACACCACCGCATGCATATCAAAGAGCTCGTCCTCGACAACTTCAAGAGCTTCGGGCGTAAGACCCGAATCCCGTTTTACGAAGATTTCACTACCATCAGCGGCCCGAACGGCTCGGGCAAGTCCAACATCATCGACGCAATTTTGTTCGCGCTCGGACTCGCTCGCACCTCGGGTATCCGCGCCGAGAAACTCACTGACCTCATCTACAACCCCGGCCACGCCGACGAAGACGCCGAGTACGACGGCGAACGCCAGGCCAGCGTCGAGGTAATTCTGGCCAACGACGACCGGACGCTGTCACGTTCACAGGTCGTCAATGCCGCCGGCACGGAGGACGTGGGCGACGTGGACGAAATCGCCATCAAGCGCCGGGTCAAAGAGACCGAGGACAACTACTACTCCTATTACTACATCAACGGGCGCTCGGTCAACCTCTCGGACATTCAGGACCTGCTCGCCCAGGCCGGCGTGACCCCGGAGGGGTACAACGTCGTCATGCAGGGCGACGTGACCGAGATCATCAACATGACCGCCGGCTCCCGTCGGGAGATCATCGACGAGATCGCCGGCGTCGCCCAGTTCGACGCGAAGAAGGCCGACGCCTTCGACGAGCTGGAGGTCGTGCAAGAGCGCATCGACGAGGCTGAACTCCGCATCGAAGAGAAACAGGACCGCCTCGACCAGCTCGAAGACGAGCGCGAGACGGCGCTCAAGTATCAGGACCTCCGCGACGAGAAAGAGGAGTACGAGGGCTACCGCAAGGCCGCGGAACTGGAAGACAAGCGCGAGGAACTGGCGGCCGTCGAGGAAACCATCGACGAGCTCGAAACCGAACTCACGGAGCTCCAGACGGAGCTCGACGAGCGTCAGGGCGCAGTCATCCGGCTGGAAGACGAACTCCACGAACTCAATCAGGAGATCGAGCGCAAGGGCGAGGACGAACAGCTCGCCATTAAGCGCGAGATCGAGGAGATCAAAGGCGACATCTCCCGGCTGGAGGACAAGATCGAGTCAGCCGAGGAGACGGTCGAAGCCGCCGAAAACGAGCGCCGGCAGGCGTTCGTCCAGATCGACCGCAAGCAGGAGACCATCGACGACCTCGAAAGCGACATCCGCGAGACGAAGGTCGCCAAGTCCAACGTCAAAGCCGACATCGCCGAGAAGGAGTCCGAACTCGCCGAGGTCCAGCAGCGCATCGACGAGGTCGGCGAGGAGTTCCAGGAGGTCAAGGACGAACTGGAGGAGAAGCGCTCGCGGCTGGAGACGCTCAAAAGCGAGAAGAACGACCTCCAGCGCGAACAGGACCGCCTGCTCGACGAGGCCCGGCGGCGCTCGAACGCCGAGGACGAGAAGCGCGAAGCCATCGAAGACGCGGAAGCCGAGATTCCCGACCTCGAAGCCGACATCGAGGACTTGCAGACGGAACTGGAGAAAGCAAAGCAGAACAAGGCGACCATCGGCGAGGTCGTCGACGACCTGCGGTCCGAGAAGCGCGAACTCCAGTCTGACCTCGACGAACTCGAAGACGAAATCAGCGCGAAACAGCAGGAGTACGCTCAGCTAGAGGCGAAGGCCGGCGAGGACGGGGACTCCTCGTACGGGCGTGCCGTGACAGCGATTCTCAACGCCGGTCAGGACGGCGTTCACGGTACCGTCGGCCAACTGGGTGGCGTTGACCCCGAGTACGCCACGGCCTGTGAGACGGCGGCTGGCGGGCGGCTCGCACACGTCGTCGTCGACGACGACAGCGTCGGTCAGCGCTGTATCGAGTACCTCAAATCACGCAGCGCCGGCCGAGCGACGTTCCTGCCGATCACGCAGATGCAGAACCGGTCGCTGGGGTCGCTGCCCAGCGCCGACGGCGTCATCGACTTCGCGTACAACCTCGTGGACTTCGACCGCGAGTACGCGGGCATCTTCTCGTATGTGCTCGGTGATACCGTCGTCGTCGACAGCATGGACACCGCCCGCGACCTGATGGGCGACTACCGGATGGTCACGCTCGACGGCGACCTCGTCGAGAAGTCCGGCGCGATGACCGGGGGTTCGTCCTCGGGTACGCGCTACTCCTTCTCCGGCGGCGCTGGCAAGCTCGAACGGGTCGCCACGCGCATCAACGAACTCGAAGACGAGCGTGCGGACGTGCGTGAGGACCTCCGGGACGTGGAGGAGCGCCTCGACGACGCCCGCGACCGCGAGTCCGACGCGACCGAGCAGCTCCGCGACATCGAGACGAGCATCGAGCGCAAGCAGACTGCCCTCGGAGACACGCGTGACCGCATCGAGCAACTGGAAGCCGACCTCGAAGATATCTCCGCGGAGCGCGAGGAGGTCGCCGACCAGATGGACGAACTGGAGGCCGACATCGAATCGAAGACCGAGGAGATCGACGCGCTCCAGAGCGACATCGACGATCTCGAAGCCGAGGTCGAGGACTCCGAACTTCCCGACCTGACCGACCAGCGCGAATCGATCAAGGACGACATCGACGCGCTCGAAGACCGCCAGGACGAACTCGACGCCGAACTCAACGAGTACGAACTCGAGAAGCAGTACGCCGAGGAGGCCATCGAGGACCTCCACGACGACATCGAGGCGGCCCAGAACCGCAAGGCGGAACACGAGGAGCGTATCGACGACTTCGAAGCGAAGGTCACCGAGAAACAGGAGCTGAAAGCCGAGAAGGAGCAGGCCGTCGCCGACCTCGAAGAAGAGCTGGCCGAACTCAAGTCCGAGCGGGAGGACCTGAAAGCCGACCTGCAGGAGGCTAAGGAGGCCCGGGACGAGCAACAGGCCGCGGTCTCCGAGATCGAGCGGGATCTCGAATCCGAGCAGGAGACCAAGGAGCGCCTGGAGTGGGAGATCGACGAACTCGAAGCGCAGGTCGGCGACTACGACCCCGAGGACGTGCCCGATCACGAGACCGTCGAGCAGGAGATCGACCGGCTCGAAACGGAGATGGAGAAACTGGAGCCGGTCAACATGCGCGCCATCGAGGAGTACGACCGGGTCAACGACGACCTGCAGGAACTCGAAGACAAGAAGGCGACGCTGGTCGAGGAGGCCGACGGCATCCGGGAGCGCATCGACACCTACGAGGCGCGCAAGAAGGAGACGTTCATGGCGTCGTTCACAGAGATCAACGACCAGTTCCAGAACATCTTCGAGCGGCTCTCGAACGGTACCGGCCACCTTCACCTCGAAGACGAGGACGACCCCTTCGAGGGCGGGCTGACGATGAAGGCCCAGCCGGGCGACAAGCCGATTCAGCGGCTGAACGCGATGTCCGGCGGCGAGAAGTCGCTGACGGCGCTGGCCTTTATTTTCGCCATCCAGCGGCACAACCCCGCGCCGTTCTACGCGCTCGACGAAGTCGACGCCTTCCTCGATGCGGCCAACGCCGACCTCGTCGGCGAACTGGTCGACGAACTCGCCGGCGACGCCCAGTTCGTCGTCGTCTCGCACCGCTCGGCCATGCTGGAGCGGTCCGAGCGGGCCATCGGCGTGATGATGCAGGGCGACAACGTGAGCGCCGTGACCGGCATCGACCTCAGCGGTGAGGGCGCAGACGACGGTGACGAGGAGGTGCCAGCCGATGACTAACGAGGAGCCGACGGAGCAGCGCGACGGAGGCTCCTCGGCACAGTCGAGCGGGGAGGGCGAGGCGCGCCCGGAGGAAGCGCCTCGGGGTAGCGAGCGGGGAGCGAATGTGACCCGCGAGCGCAGTGACCCGCGAGACGATGCAGATGACATCCCGCTGAACATCACTGGCCACGAGGACCGTGACCCGCCCGGCGAGTCGGGCGACGCGGCGGCGCTGCTGAGTGAGTCCGACGGTGCGGACGATGGCAGCCCGGAGCAAGCCGAACCTACAGGTGCGGACGCTACCGACGACGACAGCGACGACGAGGACGTCGAACCGGTCGAGGTACTGGTCCAACTTGCCGACGACGGCGAAATCGACCCGTGGGACATCGACGTGGTGCGGGTCACCGACAAGTTCCTCCAGCGCATCGACGACGCGGACCTGCGCACGTCGGGCCGGGCGCTGTTCTACGCGAGCGTCCTCATCCGGATGAAAAGCGATGCGATGCTCGGCGAGGGCAACGACGAGGAGGACCCGGTCGAGCCGTGGGAGCAGGCGATGAGCGAGGATGCCCCCATCGAGGAACCGGACCCCTTCGCCGCGCTGGAGTCGGAGATGGACCGTCGGCTCGAACGCCGGCGTGCCCGTGGGATGCCACAAACGCTCGACGAACTCGTTCGGGACCTCCGCGACGCCGAGCGGGAGTCGTGGTGGAAGGAGTCCCGGGAATACGACACCAGCGACTCCCCGAGCGGGTACGACCGCGGGACGCAGGAACTGGATTACCGCGGGGCCGACGACATGCGACTGGACGAGGAGCCGTCGGCCGCCGACGTGACCGGGACGGCCCACGCCGAGAACATCGACGACATCATCGCCGACGTACACGACGCCGTCCGCGAGCAGTACGACCAGGGCCGCGAGGAGGTGCTGTACCGCGAGGTCGACACCGCCGGCGGGACCCGCGTCGAGACGTTCCTCGGACTGCTCTTTCTTGCCCATCGCGGCCAGGTCCGCCTCCAGCAGGACGACCTTTTCGGCGACCTCTGGATTCAGGACCCCGGCGCCGCGACCGGATCGGACGAGGCCGTCGCGGACTGACTGGTTCAGCCGTGGTCACGGCTCTCCGTGTGCGCAGTGGGCCAGCAAACAGGTTCAAACGGGTCGAACCCTAAACGTGAGTAATGGCGACCCAGTCCTCGCCGCCGGAGTTACCGGATCCGGAAGCGCTCGCAGACACGTTCCACGTGTACGAGATCGATAGGACCGCCGAAGACGGCGTCCGGTATTACGGCGAGCCGGTGACCGAGTCCGAACAGGTCATCCACAGCATTGCGCCGGCGTTCCGTCAGCGCGGGTACCGCGTCGCGCTCAAACGGGAGATGGGTGAGTGGGTGCTGATCGCACGGGAGCGGTCGCTCGGCGTCGACGGAATCCCGTGGCTGAACGTCGGGCTCGCCGTCCTGACGCTGTTATCGACGCTGTACGCCGGGACCCGCTGGTATGGGCTGTCTGTTCTCGAAGATCCGACAGCGCTGCTCAAGGCGTGGCCCTTCGCCGCCGCCGCACTGGGGATCCTTGCGATTCACGAGTTCGGCCACTACATCATGAGCCGCTACCACGAGGTTGAGGCGAGTCTACCGTACTTCCTGCCGTTCCCGAACGTGCTCGGGACGCTGGGTGCGGTCATCAGCATGAACGACCACATCCCCGACCGGAAGGCGCTGTTCGACATCGGCGTCGCCGGCCCGCTGGCGGGCCTCGTCGCGACGGTGGTCGTGACCGCAATCGGCGTGACGCTCCCGCCGGTGGAGGTGACACGCGGCATCGTCACGAACATCGAACTCGGCTACCCCCTCCTGTTGCAGGGTATCGCCGTAGTCATGGGTGAGCAGCTGGAGTACGCGAACCCGCAGCTCCTCCCGAACCCGGTCGTCATCGGCGGCTGGGTAGGGGCGTTCGTGACCTTCCTGAACCTCCTGCCGGTCGGCCAACTCGACGGCGCGCACGTCGCCCGGTCGCTGTTCGGCGACCGACTGTCGCTGGTCCAGCTAGCCGTCCCCGTCGCCCTGTTCGGGCTCGCGGGCTACCTCGTCGTCTTCGAGGGGGGCCGAGCGGCCGGACTGTGGGCGTTCTGGGGGGTCCTCGCGCTGGTGTTCGGTCGGCTCGGGTCGGCGACGCCGCTGGATGAGACACCGCTGGGGCCGGGCCGCTGGGCTATCGGCCTGGTCACGTTCGTTCTGGGCATGCTCTGTTTCGTTCCGGTGCCGCTCGTCATCACGATGTAGTGGCTTCCGGTGGACCGCCCTTCCGACCCCTCACAGCCCGTACGGATCGTACTCGGGTCTGTTGTCGGCGTCGGCAGGGAGATCGTATCGCTCCCGGAACTCAGTGAGTAGGTCCTCAGCGCCAGCGGTGAACAGCACGGCGACGCCGTAGGCTCGGGAGTACGAGTCGGCATCGGGCGCATCGGGGTCGAGAAAGAGCGCATCTGTCGGCGGTTCACCGATACCGGGGAGTTCGGTCAGCAGCGACTCCATCGGCACGAGGCCAGTGAGTACGCTCGGGACGAACGCGCCGCCGGGCAGCGGTGCGCGCGGCTGCACGAAACACTCTGCGACCGGTTCGCCGTCTTCTTCGAGCACGGCGCTTGCCGGCCGTTCGAGACCCGGTTCCCAGAGGTCGGCCGCCACTTCGGGGACTTCGGCATCCACTGCAAAGTCCATCGTGACACGGTCGCGGCGCTCGAACGAAAGCAGCGACCAGGCTTCCTCCGAGTCGTCGGGATCCCCGCCGAGTGTCGCCTCGACGAGGTCACCCGTTCTGAGGTCGTCGACTGCCGGCTGTCGCTCGCCGTAGCCGGACTGGTACACGGTGTAGAGCCGCGTCGCGTCGGTGTCGAATAGATTGATGTGTGGGACCGCTTCGACGACGCGGTAGACCCTGAACACGCCCGTACGCTCGTCCATATCTTCCCGACGGGTTCCACCGTCAAGACTCCGCGGACTCACCGCCGTTCAGGCAGCTGTCATGAGCTTGAGCCACTCGGTCAGGCAGTCGTCGCTACAGTGCTGGTGGCGCTGTCGACCGCCGTCTGTATCCAGGACCCCGACGACGAGATGCCAGTCGTCGGCGTACACGTGGCCGCCACAGACAACGCAATCGCGCACCGTCTCGTCGTCCGTCCGCTTTCCCACGGACACCGTCTCGACGTAGTAGGTTCCCCCGAGGGCGTACGGCGTTTCCAGCTCCATCGAAACCGTCTGAGGCCCACACACCCGTAAATAGCGGGGTCAAACCAACCGGTTCGACGCAACACGGAGGTAGCCTCGGTTCCAAGCCACAGGTATGAGTCAATCCACGGACCTTCCAGATCCGGACCCGGAACAGCTCCGCCTGGCCGTTGAACGGTTGCTCGACGAGACGGTCGACCGCGACGAGGCGCTCCACGTCACGGCCGATGACCTATCGGTCTCCGTTCCAATGCGGTTCGGTTCGGACTCCCCGCAAGCGACGTGGCGGTTCGACGGCGACGTGACGATCTCAGTCGACGGTATTCGGGGGCCGCTCAGAGAGTGGGTCGATCTCCTCGAAGAATAGCCGGCATCGGAGCCGAGGCGCTCAGAACGTCTCGACGTGGGGGCGGAGATCGAGTTCCAGCGTCCACGCCGAGCGGTCCTGTTCGACGAGATGCCAGTACGACTGGGCGATTTCGTCCGGATCGAGATACGATTCCGCGTCGCGGTCGGCTGTGTCCGCGGCGCTCGGCGGGAGAATCTGGCCGTCGATAACGACGTGGGCGACGTGGATGCCTTCGGGCCCGAGTTCTCGGGCCATCGATTCGGCCAGCCCGCGCACGGCGAACTTGGCGGCGCTGAATCCGACCGCACCGTCGCGGCCGCGGATGGCAGACGTCGCACCGGTGAAGATGATTGTCCCGCCGTCGCCGGCCAGCATGTCGTCGACGGCTTCCTGTGAACAGGCCAGCCCGCCTGCTGGACCGACGGCAAGTGCGTGCTGGAACTCGTCGTAGGTAATTTCCTGCGTGCCTTTCCACGCGCCGCCGCTGGCGTGGTTCACGAGCACGTCGACGGGGCCAAACTCGTCCCGGACCCGCTCGAAGCCTGCCGCTACTTGCTCCGGACTGGTGATATCGGTCTGTACTGCAAGCGCATCGTCGCCGAGTTCCGCCGACAGTGACTCCAGATACGACGCCGACCGGGCGAACAGGCCGACCTGACAGCCTTCGTCGACGAACGTTTTGGCCAGTGACTCCCCGAGGCCCGGACCGACACCTGCGATAACTGCTGTCCGTGACATACGCACACGAACGGCTACCGGGTGGATGAAAGTATGGTCACAGCGGCAATGCGGAGTGGAGGGCCGCAATATCCACGGTGGTGACCGGCACCGCAGGGTTCCGTTTCAGTCGTTTCCTCTGTGTGCGTGGCCGATAAACAGTGTCACGGCGTTGAAGACGACGAGCGCGACGAACGCGACCCGCGTCGCCCCGGAGTTCAGACCGGTAATCAGCAGCGGGAGATACAGAAACGGGAGCGCGATTGCTGTCCAGAACGCGATACCTCGAACGGCGGGGACGAGTGACTCGTCGAACTCAGGCAGGAACTCATCAAACTGGGCGAGTAATTCGTATGCGGACGAACTTGACATGTGGGGGACCTATCCCCGGCTTCTACTGGAGATATCTTATAACCTCTAGAGGTTTCCGCCCGTTTCGCATCGTTTCACGCATAGCAGTTTTCTACTAGTTCGTTTCACTATCGGCTGAGCGGTGCTTAGACGTTTTATTGGCGGCGTAGCTCTTGTGTGAGTGGATGTACCACTTCAATTCTAGCTGACAGCTCTGTTCGGTGCGCACGCATGATTACGGACCGAGTAGTGACACGGTTACGTCGTGTTCTGTATCGCTTAGTGTCGTGCTATCGACGACGTGGTCCGGAAGCGACTCCCGCCACTCGGCGAGTCGTTGCTCGTGGTAGGGCCGATGGCGCTCCACCGAGTACGTCTCGTCGTCCGAGTCCCGGAGTTCGTCGGCGGTGTCATCGGGCGTCGGATACGGCGGTGCGTCCGCGGTCAGCAGCGAGTCGGGCTCGATGTGAATCGTTCCATCGTCGTCGTCGGGCTGGACGACGTGGAGGCGCGCTCGCATCCGGCCGCTGAACGGCGGTGTGACGCGTAACACGGTCTCTGATCCGTCCGCAGTCGCTTCGACGGCTGAGACGAGGTCGGTCGCGCTTATTGCGATTGATTTGATGTCTGTCGGGTCGGTGTCCATGGCTGAGTCTGTGGGTCCCATTATCTAGGCTGTTACATCCGGTTGCTGTAGTCCCAGGTGTGGAGACGGTCGGGCGTGATCGTAATCTGTATCTCGCGGCGGTCGGGTGCGAGCAGTCGTTCGGCTAGCGGCGAGTCGGTTCCGCCGAGATAGCGGTGCAACAACTCAGTGAGCACTGTCTTGTCGTCGTCCGCTGTCATCGTTGCCGTTCCGTTGCCCCTGACGCCGCAGTACGGCGGCTCGTTCGTCGAGACTTCGAACGACACGGCGTCGTCATAGTCGAGGTAGTCGACAACGGCCGCGTCCGCTCCAGTCGCACACTCGAAGGCACCGTCTACGAACCGATACCAGAGCGAGAGCATCCAGGGCTTGTCTGCGGGCGTTCGGCACCCGAGACGGAGTGGCACAGTTTCGGCGTCGAGAAACTGTTCCATCTCCTCGCGCGTCCACGGTCCGGAGACGGTCACCATACACACAGCGTACGGTCGCCGCTATGTTAACAGCTCTGGGATGAGTCACTGGGCAGTGACAGAACATACGCACAGCAGAACAATCAACTATCCAACCATAGTGTTCTCAGAGTCGATAATCCGCTGGCTAGGTTTATTTTACTGTTCGGGAAAATCACAGTGAGAGCAGTACGTGGGCCGACAGGAGGGTCAACAAATGAAAGAGAGTGTCGAGACAGAAGGGGCAACGGTTCTCGTAGTCGACGACGAGCAAGACATCGCTGATCTGTATTCGACGTGGCTGCTGACCGCACACGACGTTCGGACCGCACACAGCGGTACGGAAGCGCTCCAGTTAGTCGACGCGTCCGTCGACGTCGTCTTTCTGGACCGCCAGATGCCCGACATGAGTGGTGACGAGGTCCTCGATACCATCGCGGAACAGGGTATCGACCCAGCAGTGGTGATGGTGACGGCCGTCGACCCTGACTTCGACATCGTCGAGATGCCATTCGACGAGTACCTGACGAAGCCGGTCAGCCGCGAGGACCTCCTCGACACTGTCTCGGAGATGCTCGTCCGGACCACGTACGACGACCAGGTTCAGGAGTACTTCGCGGTGGCCTCGAAGAAGGCGACCCTGGAAACCCAGAAGAACACATCGCAACTCGAAGCGAGCACCGAATACCAGACCGTTAACGAGCGGTTCGAAGAACTCCGTAAAAAAGCCGACTCCACGGCCGCAGAGATTGACGACTTCGAAGCCGTGTTTCAGCAGTTCCCCGGCGGCGGCCTCTCATCGGGCTGATCCTGACAATTCTGCTCCTTCGAAACTACCGTGTGAGCCTCCGAACAGTCGTAACAAACGCGACATCGTTCAGGCGTGACTCGGCGAGGATGCAGTCCGCTCGCTCGGTGCAGCACTGCTCGGTTAGTCACGTGCTGTTTGTCCGGGTGCGGACCGGTGATACCGCTGGCTGGTGCGATGTGATCCGGAAAATGCCCGGGGAGGGCTCCGAACCCTCGATCTCCGCATGGCCCAGGTCTGGGGCGTGACGAGCGCCCCGGGGTCATGACGGGTGCACTGCCGCATGAGTCGAGAGACCCTATGAGTGCGGCGCTATGTCCAGCTAAGCCACCCGGGCGCGGGTGCATTCAGCCGTTGGCCGTTAGCCGTCTTGAAGGTTCTCATCTCCACCGGGACTGTGGTGCAGTCCCACGCTGTGCGCTTCTAGTCGGCGCTGATAATCGACCCGCGGATTTAAGCCACCACGCAGGTATGCAGGCAGTATGGAGATACCAGACCTCGTCCAGCAGGAACTCGGGGACGAGGAGATCCGGGGCGGTGTCAACCTCGGCGACGAAGACGCGGCCTGTTTCACACCCACCCGGACGCTCGTCTACCGCGGCGAGGGCCTTCTCAGCGACGAGAAGGTCGCCAGCTATCCGCACGACTTCGAACGGCTCACCGTTTCGGAAGGCCGACGCAAGACCAAGTTCTCGCTCATATACACCAGCGAGAAGCTCGAACTGTCTGTCCCTGGCAGCCGCGGCGACGCCGTCCTCGAACGGCTGCTCGAAGGGAAGCTAACCGTCTCGGGGGGGATCGCCGCCGACGAGACCATCGCCGGCGTGTTCCGATTCAGCGAACTCACGCTGGTCGTTACCGACCGCCAGCTGCTCAAGCACATCGGCAACGTCACCTGGGACGCCGACTACGAGGCGTTCTCCTTCGACGACGTGACCGGTCTGGAGTTCGAGGAAGGCAGCGTCGCTACGGCTGTCGTGCTCTCGTTCAATGACCGCCCGGAACGCATCAAAGCTCCGTCCGAGCAGGCACCGATGGTCCGGAAAACCCTCGAAGAAGCCCTCTTCGCGTACCACGAGGTCAGTTCGCTCGCTGAGCTCAACGCCAAGGTCGGGGCAGACCCCGAGGAGAGCACGGACGACGCCGGCAACGGCCTCGGTCTCGAATCCGGTATCGACCCGCTTGTGAGCAACGACGAGGAGGGCAATGACGATTCTGAAGCTGAATCCGCGAGCGCCAGCACGACGGCTGCGACCGCAACGACCAGTGAGCAGGGGACTACCGTCGAAGCCACAACGGAGACACAATCCAGTGACACATCCGGCATAGACCCCGACTCGGCCGAGCCGGACACCTCGGTAGACCCGGACATCGCTGAACTCGAAGCGCAGGTCGCCGAACTGACCGCCGCTGTCGAGGCACAGAACGAACAGCTCCAGAAACAGGAGCGCACGATCAAACAGCTCATCAAAGAACTCCGCCAGGGCCGCTGACCCGTCTGTTTTTGACTGAAGACGTACTTTTCGGACCGCTCGGCTAACGAGTCGTGACCGCAGCCACGATCTCGCTGCCACCGTGGCCGCTCCCTGCTATCGCGCTGCCCACGGCTCCTTCCGTCGCCGTTCGCAGCAACGAGGGCCGCCCACTCCGTTCGCGCCCCTCGCGGCTGCGCCGCTCAGGTCAACGAGGTCGTGGTCGCGGCCACGACCTCGCTACTCTCTCCCCAACACTTTCCGAATACACGTCGACCCGAACGGCCCCAGTTCGCCGCCGTCAAACTGGACGAAGTGGCCCGTACTGATAGCTGCGCCACAGCGCTGACACGAGAACTCCCCCTCGCGGACGACCACGTCGCTGTCGAAATTCACGTACGACCCCTGTGACCGCGGGCGGACGACGCCGTTCTCGCGTTCGATGAGACCGCGCATCACTGCGGTGTCGAGTATCTCGCGCTGGACCTGTGGGTTGGTCGTCACCGTCTCGATACGGTCGAGCGCGTCGGCGACGGATAGCTCCCCGTGTTCCAGATGGGCGAGCAGCTCGACGCCGAGTTCGACCGGGTCTCGCGTCTCGGACACAATCGCCGCTTCAACCCCGAACAACCTAAAAGATACCACAAAGCGTTTGTCGATTGCTACCGCTGGATTGGGTAGATGGACCGCCTCGCGAAGCGACAGCTGGTCGGAACCGCCGGGCTGGTGGCAGTCGTCGCTATCGCGACGACGCTACTCACGCCCGAGCGGGTGGTGGCCCAGACGATGCATCTCGCCGACCACCCTGTCTACCTCGCGGGCGTCATCGTCGGGCTGTACCTGGTTCGCCCGCTCTTCGCGTGGCCGACGATGCCGCTGTCGGCTTTCGTCGGGTTCGTCCTCGGCATCAAATACGGCTTCCCGGTCGCGCTGATGGGCGCGCTCGTCACCTGCCTCATCCCCTATCGGTTCGCGCTCCGTGCCGGCGAACAGGGCGGGATGTTCGGCTGGCTGGGTGATTCGGGCCGCCGGATTATCGAGGTGACCGGCGAGACGCGGGGCGTCCTCGCGGCGCGGCTCTCACCCGTGCCCGCGGACCCCGTCTCCTACGGGGCCGGGTTCGCCCGCGTCTCGCCGCGTTCGTTCGCCGTTGGGACGTTCATCGGCGAGATTCCGTGGGTCGCGGTCGAAGTCACCGCGGGCGCGTCGCTGCGGTCGCTGACGCTCACTGGCCTCACCATCGACGCGCTCCCACACGTCCTGCTGTTCTCCGCGGCGCTGGCCGTGCTGGTGCTTGCGGGGCCGGCCTATCGCCACGTCAGCGCTCCGAACTCGTCGTGAACTCGAACCGCGCGCCGCCGCTCTCGCTCTCTGTCACCGACACCGACCACCCGTGGGCCTGTGCGACCTCGGCGACGATTGCCAGACCGAACCCGGTCCCCGCGTCGCTCGTGGTGTAGCCGCGCTCGAACACGTCATCTCGCTCTTCAGGTGGGATTCCGACGCCGTCGTCGGCGACATAAAACCCGGTGTCCGTTGTGCCGACGGAGACGGTGATCGGGGCGCCGTCCGCGCGACGCCCGTGTTTCACAGCGTTGCAGAACAGGTTCTCGAACACCGCGCGGAGCCGTGCCGCGTCAGCCTCAATCGTCGCTGTCCCGAGCTTTTCGAGCGTGGCTTCGCCGGTTTCGACATCGATCCAGGCCTGACCTGCGAGGGCAGCGAGATCCACCATCGCCGTCTCGCCGACCGTCTCGCCCTGCCTGGCGAGCGTCAACAGGTCGTTGATGAGTTCGTCCATCCGGTCGGCCGCGGACTCCGCCGCCTCGAGGTGTGATACGTCGCCCGATGTCCGGGCGACCGATATCCGCCCTTTGACCACGTTCAGCGGGTTTCGGAGGTCGTGGCTAACGACAGAGGCGAACTCCGCAAGCTGTCGCTCCCTGTCTTTCCGGTCGCTGATATCGCGGATGACGCCCGCTGTGCCGTTGAACTCCCCGTCCGCGGCTGGAAGCAACGCGATATGGATCTCGATAGGCGTGTGATTCCCGGTCTGGTCGACAATATCCGTTTCGAAGGTCACGTTCTGTCGGGTCGGGTCAGACAGGATGGTCCGGATGAGCTCGCTTCCGCGGTTGATGTCCTCGCCGGTCATGATCGTCGAGATGTGCTCGCCGATCAGTTCGTCCGGTTCGAACCCCGTCAGTTGCTCTATCGCCTCGTTCACGTAGGTGAATACACCCTCGTCATCGAGCGTGTACACCGGGTCGCCAACGGCCTCGATAATCGTCTCGTAGCGTTCGAGTTCCCGCTCGCGTTGCTTGCGCTCCGTCGTCTCGCGCATCACACCGACCGAGCCGTCGAAGTTCCCCTCCTCGTCGAACAGCGGCGCGATCCTGTCCTCGTTGATCCGGACCGTCCCGTCCGCGGATATCGTCCGCATCTCGTAGGCAGCCCACGTTCGCTCGTCGTCGCCAAGCAGGTCACGGATGAGTGCTGTCCCTCTTTCGACGTCCGCTTCGGGCATGAACCGGGCTGGCTCCGAGCCGACGATCTCCGCGCGGTCGTACCCGAGATGGGCGGCCATCGCCTCGTTTGCCATTTCGATGCGACCGTCGGTGTCGAGGATGTACATCGGGTCCCCGACGTTCTCGACCAGCGTGCGGTACTCCCTGAGCTCCCGCTCTCGACGTTTCCGTTCGGTGATATCCCGGCCGATACCGGCAATCCCGAACAGGTCGCCACGCCCGTCTTCGATAAGCGATCCCTTAAATTCGTACTGGAGCCTCTCGCCGTCAGCTGTCTCGATTCCTGCCTCAATGGTTCCGTATCCAGTTTCCAGCGTCTCCTCGAATACCTCCCATAATTTCTCGTGGTCGGAATCTGCGACGATGTCCCCAATGTCCATCGACGCCAACTTCTCGTTGGTGTAGCCGGTCACCGACGAGACGGTGTCGTTCCACCTGACCAGGCTGCCGTCGGTACCGACGACGTAGAACATATCGTCGATGGAGTCGATGAGCTTCTCGGTAAACGCCCGTTGATTCGCGAGTTCCCGCTCGCGCTCCTCGCGGGCGGTTACGTCGGTGATGAATCCTTCCAAGATTTCGACGCCATCGTCGTCAGTGCCGACGACGCGCCCGCGCTCCCACATCCAGCGGGTCTCACCGTTGGCCGTCTCGATCTGGTAGGAGACTTCGAACGGCTCGTCCGCGGCGATACAGGCCTGGACTGTTTCCCAGAGACGCTCTATCTCGGAATCCTTGATGAGCGACCCCCAGGACACGTCGCCGCTCTCGAACGCCGCCGAACTGTAGCCCACTAGCTCCGCTGCACCGTCGCTGACGAACTGCATCGGCCAATCGGGTTCGTTCCGTGCGCGGTACACCATCCCCGGCAGGTTCGAGATGAGCGTCGACAGCATCCGCTCGGACTCTTCGAGTGCTGTTTTAGCCCGTCGCTCTCCCACAGCCCGTTCGATACGATTGGCGAGCACCGCGTACTGGTCCGTCCCGACGCCCTTCTGAAGGTATTCCGTGACGCCGGCAGAGATCGCATCACTTGCGATTTCCTCGTTTCCTTTGCCGGTAAAGAGAATAAACGGTAGCTCCTCGTACTCTTCGCGGACGACCTTCAGAAATTCGAGTCCGTCCATACCCGGCATGTCGTGATCGCTGACGACACAGTCGAACGCGCGCTCGGACAACCGGTCTAACCCATCGGCCGCGCTTCGCTCGGTACAGACAGAGATATCACCGTGAGTTTGCTCCAGATGGACCGCAACGAGATCGCCAAGGTCGGGGTCATCGTCGACGTGCAGCACCGAAATCTCGTCCCCGTGGCCACTCATATCACCTATCTAGTTGTTCCCGGATATTAAACCAGCGAGCGTATCGTCAGTAGAACGTGTCAGCGCAGTCATACACGACGCCGTGCTCCGGACAGACGTACTTGCAGTGGCGGTGGTACATTGCCCGTTCGCAGAGCGGGCAGGGCCGACCACCGGGCTGCTCGTCCATGTTGCCATAGAAAACCGCCGCTCGCTTGTGTCTTCCGGAGTTTCGGAACGGAATCCGGACGAAATTGGAACAATCCCTTTTGCCGGGTAGGCCGTCGGTTCAGCCATGACTGACGACCTCCTCGACTCGCCCGGCGGTCGGCTGCTGGTTAGCGTTGCCGCCGCCGTCGCAGGCCTGGCGGGCTCCTACGCTGTGACCGGCTACGCACCCACATTCATCGCCTCGCCAATCGAACGGACGCTCGCGCGGTCGATGCCCGGCGTCGTCGTCTCGACTGCCATCTCGACGCTCGGTAGCCTCGGTCAGCAACTCAATCTCCTGCTCGCGATTGGCCTCGCGGGGCTGTTCATCGCGCTGGCGGCCAGAGCGGCCATCCTCACCGGCCAGTTGGCGAACAATCGCGCCCTCCCGGTCGTCGGAACGGCCGTCGTAACTTGGGCCGTGAGTGTCGTTCTCACCGGCGAGGTCGTCCTCGCGGCCGGTCCAGCGGTTCCCGCCGCTGCCGTGGTCGGCCTCGCGCAGGCGCTGGACGGACTCGGCGGTCCGATGACGCCCATCTCCTCGAAACGCCGTCGGGCCCTCTCGACCGTTGGCGCGGCCGTCGGTGCGGCAACAGTCGGCTACGCGGCCGGCAACCAACGATCGGTCGCCGTGACGGGTGACGATGCGCCCGCACTCAATGCGCCGGGGGCCGATCTCAACGATGTCGACGAAAAGCTCGCTGTCGCAGCGGACTACTCCCTAGGCCTCGACGATATAGATCCGCTAGTCAGCGAGAGCTTCTACGAGGTCGACATCAACTCCATCGATCCGGAACTCTCGGCCGCGGACTGGTCGCTCTCCATCACCGGCGCTGTCGAAGAGGAGGTCACGCTCACCTACGAGGACATCCTGGAGATGGACGCCGAAAACCGGTTTGTCACCCTCCGCTGTGTCGGTGAAAGTCTCAACGGCTACAAGACGGACACGGCACTGTGGACCGGCGTTCCCGTCGATAGTCTCCTCGACGAGGCTGGCATTCAGAGCGGTTGTGAGTGCGTCATGCTCCGGGCCGAGGACGACTACTACGAGGAGTTCCCAATCGACGCGCTCCGGGGCGGGATGCTCGCCTACGGCATGAACGGGAAGGTCCTCCCGCGCGGCCACGGCTACCCCGTCCGAGCACTGGTTCCCGGCCACTGGGGCGAGGTAAACGTCAAGTGGCTCTCGGAAATCGAGGTGCTGGACGAGGAGGCCGACGGCTACTGGGAGAAACGCGGTTGGCAGGGGACCGGCCCCGTGAATCCGGTCGCCAAACTCCATCACGAATCGACGCTTCCCGACGGCCGCCGGCGCATCGGCGGCCACGCCTACGCCGGCCTGCGCGGCGTCCAGCGCGTCGAAGTCTCCACCGACGGCGGCGAGACGTGGGCGGACGCAACGCTCTCGGACCAACTGCCGGCGGCCGACGGCGACGGCCCTGCCGAGGACGCGTGGCGGCAGTGGGAACACACCTACGACCCGCCGTCGGGCGGCCACACCGTCGTCGTCCGGATGGTCGACCAGCGCGGCGAGGTCCAGCCCGAGGAGGAGACCGACTCCTACCCCAGTGGTGCCTCGGGTTGGGTGTCGAAGCAGTACTCGTAGCCAGAGTAATCACCACGTCGTAGTCGCGCTACTGGTCGACTCGCGTCCTGAGCGACTCGTAGCCGCCCCTGTAGCTGAGGTAGTACGCGACCGGCAGCGTCACCACCAGTAGCGCTCCCAGAGAGAGTAGCTGCGTGTACGGATCGGGCGGCGTGAGGACGGTTGCGAGTGGCACGCCGATGAGTACCGCCGCCACGACCGTCACTGCGAACTGCACTGCTGCCGACCTGCTCATACCACCGGGAGATGGAGATGGCATAAATAGGTTCTTGTGCTGATATTTCTGTGGCGTATGGTCGAAGCGAGCGGCACATACCGCTGTAGTCGCTATCGTGGGTATGGACGAGACGATTGCGGGCGAGGTCATCCATGTCGTCCCGCCGGCCGACCACGAGGACTACGACTTCGAGCCCGAGATGGCGTCACTCGCGGACTCACGCTACGTCATCGTCTGCCGCAAGGGCGGCAAGCCGTCGTGGCTCGAACGGATCGCGGCCTTTCTGCGCCGCCAGCCTATCGAGCCGGTGACGCTCGTCGCGGACTCGGCGGCTGAGGAAGGCGCGGAAATCACGGCGGCTGTCGAGGAAACGACGATTACCGGCGTGTACAACGTCACGGAATTCCGGTAGCGGAACGCGGCGGTACAGCACGAACGGAAAAGAAACGGTCTCAGGCGCGTCGAAACCCGAATCCGCGTATCAGGCGGTAGCGTTCAGCACTCGGACCAGCCACAGGACTCGCAGGTCTTGCAGCCCTCCGAGTAGTACAGCGACAGCGAGCCACAGTCAGGACACTCCGGGCTCTCGCCGGCGTCGATGATGTCCTGCTGGTCGCCACTCGTGTCGGATGCGGCGGCCGCGCCGCCGTCGGTCTGGGTCTTCGTGCTGGCCTCGGTCTCCCGGTCGGCCTTCTCCGCGGTCTCCTCCAGCGTGGTCTGGTCGGGGTAGGCCTTGTCGACGTCGCCGTCGAGGTAGCGACGCAGGGCCGTGCCGATGGCGTCCGGGATGGACTGGATCTGCTCGCCCTTGTCCCAGGCGACCTTCGGCGACCGGATGCCCTGCAGTTCGTCGGCGATCTCTTCGGGGTCGACGCCGGAGCGCAGTGCCGTCGAGATGGTCTTGGCCAGCGCCTCGGTGAACGAGGCGGTGAAGCCGCCGGAGTTGCCGATGTTGGCGAACAGCTCGAACGGCCGGTCGGCCTCGGGGTCCTCGTTGATGTTGACGTAGAGCTTCCCGTAGCCGGTGTCGATCCGCTGGGTCACGCCGTGGAGCACGTCCGGGCGGGTCTGCTTCTCGGCGTACTCGGCGTCCCCGTCGGCGACACCGAGCACCTGTTCGATGGAGTCGTCGATGGCAGCCTGGACGGCCTCGTCCTCGAGGAAGCCCTCGATGCCGCCGAAGACCTCCTCGATCTGGGCGACGATCTCGTCGGCGTCCATGTCCGAGAACTCGGTGTTCTGGGCACGCGTGGTCAGCACCTGTTTGCTGCGGGTGCCGTCGCGGTAGTAGGTGACGCCCTTGCCGCCGTGGTCGTAGATGTACTCGAACACTTCGGCGGCGTCTTCGGTGGTGGAGTCGTTCGGGGCGTTGACCGTCTTCGAGATAGCGGAGTCGACGCCTTCCTGACAGGCCACCTGGATACCCGCGTGCTGCTTCGCCGAGAGGTCGCCAGTGGTGACGAACAGTTCGCCGATAGCGTCGGGCACGGTCGTCAGCCCGTCGACGCCGTCGAACTCGTTGTTGGCCATCTGCTCCTGGGCCTCCTGTTTGACGGCCTCGACGTCGATGTCGTTGTCCTCCAGCGCGCGGAGGAAGTAGTCGTCGAACTCCACGAGCATCTCGTCGCCCTGCACGTCGTCGGAGACGTTCTTGTAGTAGGCGACGTTGTAGATCGGTTCACACCCGCCGGTGGTGTTGCCGATCATCGAGGTCGTCCCGGTCGGGGCGATGGTCGTGGTGTTGTGGTTGCGGATCGGGTAGCCGTCCGCCCAGTCCTCGGCGTCCTCGCCGGTCTGCTTCTCGAACCATTCGGGGTACTCTGTCGGGTCCGCGTACTTGGAGTTCTCCCACTCGGAGAAGACACCGCGTTCCTCGGCGAGTTCGTGGCTCGTGGCCTTGGACCCGTGGTTGATGTGCCGCATCGTCTGGCGGGCGATCTCGTTGGCCTCCTCGGTCCCGTAGGCGACGCCGAGCTGGATGTACAGCTGGGCGAGGCCCATGATACCGAGGCCGATCTTGCGCATCTCCCGGACCTTCTCTTCGATCTTCTCGACCGGGAAGTCGGACATCGTCACGACGTTTTCGAGGAAGCGGGTGCCGAGCTCGATGCGTCGGTCGAACTCGTCCCAGTCGATGGCGTCCTCGAGGAACGCGTCGATGGCTGCCTCCATCGAATCGTACTCGTCGGCGTGGGCCTCCGACCAGACGCGCCAGTCTGGGGCGTCCGTGGCGGCCAGCGTCGAGAGGTTGATGTGCCCGAGGTTGCAGGCCTCGTACTCTTCGAGAGGCTGTTCGCCACACGGGTTCGTGGCGAGAATCTCGTGGTCGGGGTGCTCCTCCACGTCGAAGGAGTGCTGCTTGTTCACCCGTTCGAGGTAGATAACGCCGGGCTCGCCGTTCTCGTGGGCGCCCTCGACGATGTCGTCCCAAAGTTCCTCGGCCGGAATCGAGAGTTCCTCGCCGACCTCGACGTGCTCGCCGAGGCCGAACATGTCGTACAGCTCCTTCGTCTCCTCGGTGACGATGTGGGCCTCGCCCGTTCGCGGGTTCGTGAAGGTGAACTCCTCACCGGCCTTCAGCGCCTCCATGAAGTCGTCGGTGACGCCGACGGAGATGTTGAAGTTCGAAAGGTGGCCCTCGACGGCGTTGCGGAGGTGCTTGGGGACCTTCCCGTCGTCGTCGATGAGGTCGCGGGCCTCCTCCAGGGCCTCGGCGAAGGAGTTGTGCGTGAAGTCGTCCGGGTCGTTCAGGCGCAGTGTCTCGGCCAGCGAGACGTCCTTGTTCTTTGCGTGGATGAACTGGATGACGTCCGGGTGGGAGACGCGCATGACGCCCATCTGTGCGCCACGGCGGGCGCCACCTTGGGCGATGGTCTCGCACATCTGATCGTAGGTCCGCATGAACGTGATGGGACCGGAGGCGATACCGCCGGTCGAGCCGACGGGGTCGCCGTACGGGCGGAGCTTCCAGAACGCATAGCCCATGCCACCGCCGGACTGGAAGACCTGTGCGGCCTCCTTGGCGGTCTGGTGGATGTCGTCGATGTCGTCACCCGGTGAGTCGACGAAACAGGCGGAAAGCTGCTGGAGTTCGTCGCCGGCGTTCATCAGCGTCGGCGAGTTCGGCATGAAGGAGAGCTGCTCCATCTGCTCCTGGAATGCGTCGGCGGTCGATTCGACGTGGTCGCGGACGCCCTCGGGCAGTTCCGGCACGACCGTCTCGTAGGCGAACTTGTTGACGTTGTAGACAGAGAGTTCGGTCTCGACGTCGTCGTCGACCGACGTTCCTTTACCGAACACCTCGTCGGCGAGCTCGTCGCGGCGTGGGTGGTCGGGTTTTAGCTGGTCGGGTGAGACGTGTACATCGACGCCTTGCTTGTTGGCCTCGAACACGGCCTCGGCGAGCGCGATGTTCTTCGCGACGCGGTCGAAGAGGTCTTCGGGCTCCTCGATGAGGTCGCCGTTGGCATCCTTCCGGAGGTAGCGAGCCGGGAGAATGTTGTGGTAGGCGTTGCCTGTGAGTCGCTCTTCGATAGTATCACCCTCGGTACGCTTGATCGGGAGCGTGATCTCGTCGGCAGAAAGGTCGCTGTTACTCATCGCCCGCTCCTCCTCCCGACAGCGGCCGTCTGTCGGTCGATACCCCTCGTCGTAGCTACCCGTGATCCTGTCATTTCTGGCGGCGAATACGTATTCATCGATAGCGTTTAATCCTTCTTGTCTGCGATTCGGCGGCGGCCGTAGCGGTTTCCGGAGTCGCGGCTACGGTGCTCGACGAACTGTGCTGGTGACGCGTGAAACGATAGTCGCGTACAACGGAATAGATGCCGTCGATTCTCCTTAATACTGTCCAGACCGAGGTGAAAGTGAAAACCCGATCACGCGAACCGCCAGACGTGAGCGAGATATCCAGTAGAAACTGGCGGGGGTTTTGCGGGTAGCGATATACGCTTACTAACAATTCGTAGGGAGGGAGTAAGGGTGTGTCAGACACGTCGCCGTAGTGCGGTTTTGATAGAACCAGTCTATCAGTCCGTGCGGTGTCAGTCTCGTGTACTTGTGCTCTGTTCCGCCCTCGTCACATCCGGGAAGATACCCGCTATCGAGTCCGCGGGCGGACTGGATGGGGTGCGAGAGGCGGGACGCTTACAGGCCTGTGGACCGAAGAAGTGTGCGTGCAGTACGACGGGCTCACCAAGGGAATCGCAGTGGTGTTCGGAGGCCTGACAGTCGTCCTGACAGCGGTGGGCCTCTTGATCAATCCCGCGGTGCTCTTTCTGGCGCTCATGTTCGGCGCGTCGACGTATTTCATGTACTACCACCTCAGCGGGAAGATGGCCGCGAGCCTCTACGAGCGGGTCGAGCGACAGGCGGCACAGAACACGGGGAACGCCCGTCGCGGTGGGTTCGGGGCCGGCCCACGGGAGGAGTGGGAACCGCCGCGAGACGGCCGCCGAGCGCGCCGCTCCCGAGCGACGCAGGGCGGCCAACGCCGCCGTCAGGGGCGACAGCGTCGCCAGGCAGCGGGCGGCCGGCAGCGCCGACAGCGCGTCCAGTCGTCGGGACCGAATCCGGCGGAGGCCTACAAGCGACTGGGCCTCGACCCGGGCGCCGACCAGAGCACAATCAAGCGGGCCTACCGGGAGAAAGTCAAAGAGGTCCATCCCGACACCGACAGCGGGAGCGAGACGGAGTTCAAGCAGGTGCAGGCGGCCTACGAGACGCTGACCGACGACTGACCGCAATTCCCATATACGCCGCTCCGAACCCGGAGGTATGGATAGCGATACGCCGCCGCTTATCGTTGATATCGACGGGACGTTAACCGACGAAAGCCGGGCGCTTGACCCTCGAGTTGTCCCGGTCCTCCGCGAGTGGCCCGAACGCGTCGTCATCGCCACCGGCAAGGCGATGCCGTTCCCGATTGCGCTCTGTGAGTTCCTCGGCATCGAGCGGACAGTCGTCGCCGAGAACGGCGGCGTAGTGTTCGTCGAGACCACCGACGAACTCAGGCTGGAGGGCGACCACGAGGCGGCGCTCGCGGTCGGTGAGGCCTATCGCGACCTGGGCCACGACATCGGCTTCGGACAGGTCGACCTGGCGAACCGGTGGCGCGAGACGGAACTCGTCGTGTCGCTCGACCAGCCGCTCGAACCCCTAGAGGAACTGGCTGCGGCGCGCGGGCTCGTCGTCCTCGACACCGGCTTCGCCTACCACGTGACGGACCCGGTCGTCGACAAGGGAACGGGCCTCGAAGCGGTGTGTTCTGAACTGGACCTCGCTCCGGAGTCGTTCCTCGCGGTCGGCGACTCGGTGAACGACGCCCAGATGTTCGACCTGGCCGGTGAGGCCGTGGCTGTCGCCAATGCTGACGAGACGGCACTCGAACGGGCCGACCGGGCGACAGACGCGAGCTATGGTGACGGATTTCTCGAAGCGGTCGCGCCGTACCGGGACTGACATCCCGTCACGCACGGCCACTAGCCGAGCCCTGATGTCGGTCGCCCTTCGACAACGGACTGATGCACTGGTTTCGGAAGGCGCGGTACGCGGTCGCCCTCTCGGTAATACTCCTCACCGGAGGCGGGTTCGCCACACAGGTCGGTGCCCACTCCACGCGGTACGTCGTAACGGTATACCTCCTCCTGGCTGGGATGTTTGTACTGACCGTGGGCATCGCGTATGCGGAGCAGTCGATGAGCGAGTGGCTCTCGTGAGGCGTGATTGTCGCCGGACACGCTGCACGGTCGCTACCCGATTGGCGAACAGGTGACGCCGTCGAGAGCACCAGTCACGCGGGGCGGCGTCACGCGACCGCGAACCCCGCGTGGCGGCTCAGTCCACGGACCGTGCTGGCCGCGTCCTCGCGTATAAATATCCGCCCGAGGTCTCCTGTGAGAGACACACTCAGCCACTGGGTTCAGGAGGGCTCTGGAGCCGTAAATCCGGGGAAGGCTTATGTCTGCCCCACGGTAACGAGGGGATATGAGCCCCGACCGGGCTGTCCTCCGGCGCGCGCTTGACCGCGGCGAGCGGGAGGGCGGCAGCGTCGAGTTCAAAGAACGGCTCACCGAAGAGCTCCACCTCTCCGAGGGGCGACTCGAATCCCTCGCAGCGCAGCTCCGCCATCGCGTTCTCTCCGGGGACGGGGAGGCGACGTACGTCGTCGGCGTCACCGACGACGGCGGTCTGGCCGGCATCTCACCGGCGGAGTTCTCCGAGTCGATGGACGTACTCAGCCTGCTGGCAGAGGAAGCCGGTGCACACATTGAAGAGGTGAAAACGTGGGGCGTCGACGGCGTCTCGGAGAACGAGTCGACAGCCTCCGATGGCATCGTCGGTGTCGCGACCGTCTCGGAGGGATCGGTCCTCGCGGACGACGACCACATCGTCGTCGGAACCGCCGGCCACGTCGACCACGGCAAATCCACGCTCGTGGGGTCGCTGGTCACCGGCGACGCCGACGACGGCGAAGGCGGGACACGCGGCTTTCTGGATGTCCAGCCGCACGAGGTCGAGCGAGGCCTCTCGGCGGACCTCTCCTACGGCGTCTACGGCTTCGATGAGGACGGCGAGCCGATCCGCATGGACAATCCGCACCGGAAGGACGACCGAGCGCGGGTCGTCGAAGCATCAGACCGGCTCGTTTCCTTCGTCGATACTGTGGGCCACGAGCCGTGGCTCCGGACGACGATCCGCGGCCTCGTCGGGCAGAAACTCGACTACGGCCTCCTGACCGTCGCGGCCGACGACGGGGTGACCGAGACGACGCGGGAACACCTCGGGATTCTACTAGCGACGGACCTCCCGACGATTGTCGCCATCACCAAGACCGATCTGGTGGACGAGGAACGGGTCGCAGAAGTCGAACGCGACGTCGAGCAGGCACTGCGGGAGGTCGACAAGACGCCACTTCGGGTCGAGCGCCACGGCGTCGACACGGCCATCGACGAAATCTCCGAGACCGTCGTTCCCGTCGTCACCACAAGCGCCGTCACGAAGGAGGGGCTGGACGACCTCGACGAGATGTTCGAGGCGCTGCCCAAGACCGCCGGCGAGGTCGGCGACTTCCGGATGTACGTCGACCGGACGTACAACGTCCAGGGGGTCGGTGCGGTCGCGTCGGGCACCATCAAGTCCGGCGAGGTCGAAGCCGGCGACGAACTCCTGCTCGGACCGATGCAGGACGGGAGCTTCCGCGAGGTCGAGGTCCGATCCATCGAGATGCACTACCACCGGGTCGACGAGGCAAAGGCCGGTCGCATCGTCGGTATCGCACTGAAAGGCGTCCGCGAGCAGGACATCGAGCGCGGGATGGTCCTGCTCCCGGCCGACGCTGACCCGTCGCCGGTCCGCGAGTTCGAGGCCGAGGTGATGGTGTTGAACCATCCGACCCGCATCGGTGACGGCTACGAACCCGTGGTCCACCTTGAGACAGTCAGCGAGGCCGCGGCCTTCTATCCGGAGGGCGGGCAGTTGCTTCCGGGCGACGCCGGCAAGGCCCGGGTTCGGTTCAAGTTCCGTTCCTACCTCGTCGAGGAAGGCCAGAAGTTCGTCTTCCGCGAGGGGAGTTCGAAGGGCGTCGGGACCGTCACCGACACCGACCCGGCAGAGTAGCGGCCCGTCGTTTCACTGCTGTTCGCTGTTTCCGGTTGATGGTCGGTAGCCGTCGTCCGTCTTCTCGGCAAGTCCGAACAGCACGGCCCACTCCAGCAGATTCACGACGCGCTCCCGCCAGACGGCTTCCCAGTGAGCGTGACGCTCCCGCTCCCAGCGGGGAATCTCAGCCCGAAGGGCATCGAACGCATCATCAGTATCTACCGGCTCCGAATTGAGAGCACCAACGAGCACATCGACGCCGAAGACTGATTCTTCGAGGGCCGTCGCAAGGTCCACCTGGTCGGGGTCAGTCCTCGTCCTGTAGTAGCCCCGGTCGCTCTCGGCGACCAATCCCAGCGCCTGCAGGAACACCAGGTACTTCTGGGCCGTTTCGCGGTTGGACACGTCGGTTGCCGTCTGTATCGCCCGGCAACAGTCGGCCTCGCTGTCGGGGACGAGCGGAATCGCGTCTCTGGCAGTCTCCAGAAACGAGCGCGAGCGGGGCGGCGGCGCGACCTTGTAGCGCATACCCGATTACAGGCCGAAGCTCTCGGCTAACACGCCTTCGCTCGTCTCGCCGACGACATGCGTGTCGCCACCGACGACATCGATGGTGACCGCGGCGGGGCCGAACAGTTCGACGGGGAGCTCCGCGAAGTCCCAGTCCACGCCCTCGAAGACGCCCTCCAGTGGCTCGCCGTACTCTTCGGCTGCGACGGACGGGACCTCGTCGAAGCGGTCGAAGGACTCGTCGACGGTGAGGTGAACCTCGCTGCCGTAGGCGAGCGCGTCCGTGGTCCGGGCCATCGCAGTCGCTTCGTCGCCGGCGACCGGCGCGACCGGCGCGCGGCCGCTGGCCGACAGCACCGACACCGGGTCGAAGCCGAGTTCGGCAAGCCTGAAGACGGCCAGCTCGGCGGCCCGTGCTGCGGCGACGACACTCCCGGTGACACTCGCGGTTGCGAACGACGGCAGGAACACGCCGGTTTCGGGGACGCCGGTTCGCTCGGCAACCTGGCTCGCAACGTCCTCGTCCGGCAGTTCGTCGGTCTCCAGGGCCAGCACGGCGAAGTCGGCGTCCTCGCGGTAGCCGATACGCTGGAAGGCCTCCTCCTCGGCGACCAGCGCGCGTGCGGGACCGCTCCCGAGCGCCTGGAAGTCGTCGACGGCCAGTTCCCAGCCGCCCTTTTGTGAGCACAGCAGGGCCAGCGCCGGGTGGTCCGTCGACAGTTCGACGTGGTTCAGCGGTGCACCGTCGACGGTGGCCATCGTGGACTGCACCGTCGCCAGCCCGGCCGTCTGGATTTCCGCGAGCAGCATGCCGGCCTCGATAGCACCGGGAACCTCGACGCCGAAGTCCAGCACCGCGGCGTCGCCTTCCAGTGCGTGTACGTCTATTGTGAGCTCATCGGCGAAGTCGATGGCCTCGTCGACGAGTTCCGTGGCCATCCGATTGAGACTGTCCATACGCCGTCTTTGGTACCCTTCCCTTTAGTCTCCGCCTTCGGCCGCGTCGCTTCTGGCCGCCCGACCCAGGTGCTCCTCGACGGCGTCGACCTTGTCCTGCGCCTGCTGGTCGACGGTCCGCTTGTCGTCGATCTTCAGGAACGTACTCACGCGGTCGGCCTGCTCGCCGACGGCCTCGTGTGCGGCGTGGGTGGCCGCGAACAGTTCCTCGCTGTCCTCCGCTTCGATGATGGTCCCCATCGGCGTCGTCTCGTAGTCGACGTCGAACGCCTCCAGCGCCGCGACGGCGTCGGCGACGTACGAGGACATGCTGCCTTCGATGACCGGTGCGACCGAGAGAAACCCTATGCAGGTCATATCGGTCTCCACGCGCGCCCGCGACCTAACCGCTGTGGTGCTCGCGTGCTGCTATCGCTGTCGGACTAGAGTAACAAAGCCGCCGCTGTTCGGAACGGTCACTCGCCTTCCTCGACTGGTGCCCCGCGAGCGTTCGTCTTCACGCTCTGGAGGCCCTGTTTGGCCTTCTGCTTGGAGGCGTAGCCCTGCCCGCAGTCGGCGATTATCTCCCCGTTGTCGTGGCGGAGCCGCCAGCGCGCCTTGTCCTCGCTGTCTTTGAACAGTTCGAACGTCGCTTTGCTGCCGCCCTCGTCGTCGGGCGCTTCATCGTCCGTGGATTCGTCGACGACGTACGCGCCGGGCGCGTTGTTTTTGACGCTCTGGAGGCCCTGTTTGGCCTTCTGCTTGGAGGCGTACCCCTCGCCGCTGTCGGCGATGATGTTTCCGTTGTCGTGGACGAGTCGCCAGCGGTACTGCTCGGCGCTGTCCTCGTACACCTCGAAGGTCGCCTTGCTCGCGACGACATCGGTCTCGACCTCGCCCTCGGCTTCCTCCCACTGCATGTCGATTTCGAGGCTCACCGTCCCGTCCTCGCGTTCCACCTCGACCTCGAAGTCGGATTCGGCCGGCGGGTCGACTGTCACAGTCTGTTCCTCGTCAGCCGGCGCGGGCTCGCCGCGGCTGAGCCTGTTCGCCAATCGCCGGAAATACGACGCGATCCCTCTTCGACTCCGCGTTTCCTGTGACTCGTGGACCGTCTCGTCTGTCATGCAATCGCACTGACGATGGGACAACAAATAATGGTACTCCATACTCAGAGCGGCCCCGGTTTCGCTCAGAACAGCTGACCGAAATAACAGGGTCTCGGCTGGCACGATGCACCCTCTGGTGGACAGATATCCCGCGACGGCACGTAGTAGGTCGTCGAACCGGAACGACGACTGACGGTGTGTAGGAAGGGCTACGCGACCCCATGCGACAGGTACCTTCCAATTCGGGGCAGAGAAGTGCGCTGTGTGAATTCGCTGCTACTCGTCGGGCACTGACACTGTCGATTTCGATAGCATAACAACGAGTGGCACCTGTGGGACGAATCCGTCACGTGGGGCATCGCAGAATCAGAGAGAAATGTCGAAGCGTGCCCCGCCGTCGCGGCCCTCACCGATGGTGATTTCCCAGCCGTGGGCGGCGACGATGTCCGTGACAATAGAGAGTCCGAATCCGGATCCGCCGTTACTCGTCGTGTACCCGTGTTCAAGAACAGTCGTCCGGTCCTCTGGGGGGATGCCGCGGCCGTCATCTTCGATATAGAAGCCCGACAGCCCAGTTCCGTCCGCATCGTCGAGTGTGCCAACTCGAATAGTCAGCGGCGTGTCGTTGTGGTCGAACGCGTTCCGAAAGAGATTCTCGAAAACCTGTAGCAGGCGGTCACGGTCTGTCTCAATCACGACATCTCTTGTAAGGTTCAGTTCGAGCGTCCCGCCGTCTGTCTGGGTGTGTTCCCACGCGTCCTCAGCGACGGCAGCGAGTGCGACCCGAGACAAGTCGGTGATGCTCTCGCCCACACGAGCGAGTGTCAGCAATTCGTCTATCATCGTTTCCATCCGGTCGAGGTTCCTCTCCATCGTCTCGACGTGCTCCGTGGGCGCATCATCTCGGACGAAATCGACTCTGGCCTTCGTAACCATCAACGGGTTCCGGAGGTCATGCGAGACGACGCTCGCGAACTTATCCAGTTTCTCGTTGGACTGTTCGAGTTCTCGCTTCGTCTTTTTGAGCTTCTGCTCGTCGTGTTTCTGCTGTGTAATCTCTCTGGAGATGAACTGGACAGTGTTTGTGTCCCCAGTCTCGCTGAGCGGCGTGACAATGTTGTGAAAGTGACGTACCCCAATGGAATCCTGAAACGTCACCGCGCTCCCGGCGGTAATGGCGCGTTGGCCGTATTCGAGGCGGTCGGACGCTATTTCGGCCGGTAGTGCGTCCGACAACTGCGAGTCGATGAGTTCCGGACGCGTGGTATCGTGTGCCCGCGCCATCGACTTGTTCGCTGCACGGATTCGCCCATCGGTGGAGACCTCCACGATTTCGTCCGGTGTATTGTCGACCAGTTGCTCGTACTTCTGTTGTGCACGGTGTTGCCCGACAACGTTGCGTATCCGCGTGGCGAGCAACTGGAGTCGTTCCCCGTCTATGATTTTCTGCTTCTGAAGGTAATCATCGACACCGGTCCCGATTGCGTCACTGGCTACGTCCTCCCCACCTTGCCCGGTTAGTAGAATAAACGGTATGGCGAACTCCTCACTAACTTCCGTACACAGCTCCAGCCCGTCCATGCCTGGCATCTTGTAATCGCTGACGACACAGTCGACGCGCTGCTCCCGTAGCGATGCAAGCGCTTCCTGCCCTGTACTTGCTGTTTTGGTGGTGAAGCCGTGTGCGTCACTGAGCTTTTCCGACGCTATCTCGACAAAGAAATCACTGTCATCAACGACGAGTACACTGATATCCCCAGCAGAATCCATCTTACCCTCTAACTGGCTTGCAGACTGTTAACTGCCGGGTTTTGTTGCGGATAGATGATCGCTCTACATAGTGAGGACTCGGACGCACAGACGGTGAGGCCCACGAAACGGTGGTGGTCAAAATTGGTTGTGACAGACATTCGTTGAGGGCGTTGGGCGGAAAAACAGACCCTTATCCCCACTCGTTCGCGGCCGCGGCTCTTGCTCCGCTCAGGTTTCCGTAATTCAGATCCAAGGACGATCTCGGCTCAAAACGCGACTCGCTCCGCTCATCGGTTTGCGTCGGCAGAAATGCGCTGGCTGGGAGCGAGCAATCGCGACGCGATTGCGAGTCACGACGGACGAAGTCCGTCGGTGTTTGAACCGGAGCCAGACGGTCGCCCTCACTCGCTACGCTCGTTGTGGGCGCTGCGACTGACAGGCTTCAAATCCAGTTCGACCTTACGACTCACAGATTACGAGCACACGCTACGCGGTGCTCGGTGGAATTGTTCGTCGTAGAAATGCGCTGGCTGGGATTTGAACCGGAGCCAGACGTTCCCGCTCGCTCCCAGTGGTCGCTCGCGGGCTGCGACTGGCAGGGCTCAAACCCAGTGCGATTACACAGCATCCAGTACGCGGCGCGATAAAACGCACCGCTCGGGAGTTTGGATGAAGAGAAATGCGCTGGCTGGGATTTGAACCCAGGTTGTGACCATGGCAAGGTCACGTGATACCAACTACACTACCAGCGCGCACTTCGTTTGCCCTGACCCTCGCGGCCGTCGGCCGCTCGGTACCAGCGCGCAACGCCTCGTTGCAATCAAATCTGGCGGGGGTGAGAGTAAAAAGCCTTCCGTTTTCCGGGGAAAACCGTGGGAAGTGAGGGCAATCGACGGCCCGTCTGAGAGATGGATCATGTGATGGCGTCACGAGACATGGACTTTCGGAAGCGGCAATCCAGCGAATGGGTGCATCGGTTCCGAACCGGCATGACGGACCATGTGAACGCGCCGCATCGCGATCACGAAACGGGGTCTTTTTAAGGCCGGGAAGGGGAGATATCGGCACAGTCTAGTGGCGCGACGTGGAAGCGTCACGGCATGACGACCAGCGTACTCGTGCCGTCTTCCCTCGCACGGGAAGCCGAAGACAGACGCGAGGCAACTCGCAAGCTCGGTTACGTGGCCCGCGCGGCCGCGGTCTACCGGGTTGATCGGCTGACAGTGTACCCCGACCCTGACGGGGCGGGCAAGTGGGAAGACGGGTTCGTCGAAACCGTGCTGCGGTACGCCGCGACGCCCCCGCACCTCCGAAAGGAGATGTGGGGTAAGCGGGACGAACTGGAGTACGTCGGCGTCCTGCCGCCGCTCCGCGTGCGTTCACAGACCGGCTCCGGATCTGAGGGTTCGGGGTCGTTAAGACAGGGAATCGTGACCGAGGTCGGAGCTGATGGGCGCGTCCGGGTCAATTGCGGCATGCAACACCCGATCTCCCTTCCCGTCCCAGCGGATATGGACGTGGAACAGGGGGAGCGCGTGACCGTCAGGGTCTCTTCGCGACGGCCGGTCCGGGCGAAATTCGTCGACGCCCCCACAACGGGGTTCGACGTTGTCGCCGCGGACCTCGATGCGGCACTCTCGCGCGACGATGCCGGGCTCACTATCGCGTCCTCGCGATACGGCGAGCCGGTAACGTCGACCCGTCTCGGCCAGTTGGCCGAGCGGCGCGACGCCGAGGGCGGCATGACCGTCGCCTTCGGGGCACCCGAGCGCGGGTTACCGTCGATACTCGACGTTGCCCCGGACGCCGTCGGGGGAGACCAGACGAGCGACGAACCAGAAGGGTTCGACCTCTGGCTGAATACGGTTCCGAACCAGGGCAGTGAGGTCGTGCGAACGGAAGAAGCTCTGTTCGCCTCCCTCACCTGTCTAACCCTCACGGAGTAAACGAATGCCACAACCAAGCAGACCACGCAAAGGCTCGCTGGGCTTCGGCCCGCGCAAGCGCTCGACGAGCGAGACGCCTCGCTTCAACAGCTGGCCGTCTGACGACGGGCAGCCGGGCGTCCAAGGGTTCGCCGGCTACAAGGCAGGCATGACACACGTCGTGCTCGTCAACGACGAACCCAACTCCCCCCGCGAGGGGATGGAGGAGACTGTCCCGGTGACAGTCATCGAGACGCCGCCGATGCGCGCCGTCGCCCTGCGAGCGTACGAAGACACGCCGTACGGTCAGCGTCCGCTGACGGAAGTCTGGACCGACGAGTTCCACTCGGAACTCGACCGGACCCTGGACGTTCCGGAGGACCACGACCCGGACGCTGCTGAGGAACAGGTACGTGACGCACTCGAGGCCGGTGACCTCGGGGACGTGCGACTCATTACGCACACCGTCCCCGACGCCGTCCCGAGCGTCCCGAAGAAAAAGCCCGACGTGATGGAGACTCGCGTCGGCGGTGGGTCCGTTTCGGACCGCCTCGACCACGCCCTCGACCTCGTCGAGGACGGTGGCGAACACGCCATGAACGACATCTTCCGCGCCGGCGAGTACGCCGACGTGGCCGGTGTCACGAAAGGCAAAGGGACGCAGGGTCCCGTCAAGCGATGGGGCGTCCAGAAGCGGAAAGGCAAGCACGCCCGCCAGGGATGGCGTCGACGGATCGGCAACCTCGGTCCGTGGAACCCGTCCCGTGTGCGCTCGACGGTCCCCCAGCAGGGGCAGACCGGCTACCACCAGCGCACCGAGCTCAACAAGCGCCTCATCGACATCGGCGACGGCGACGAACCGACCGTCGATGGTGGCTTCGTCAACTACGGCGAAGTCGATGGGCCGTACACGCTCGTGAAGGGCTCCGTGCCCGGTCCGGACAAGCGCCTGGTGCGCTTCCGGCCCGCGGTGCGTCCGAACGACCAGCCGCGCCTCGACCCCGAGGTGCGCTACGTCTCCAACGAATCGAACCAGGGATAACCTATGCAGGCAACAATCTACGACCTGGACGGCAACACAGACGGCGAGGTCGACCTGCCGGACGTCTTCGAGACGCCGGTTCGGTCCGACCTCATCGGCAAAGCTGTACGTGCCGCACAGGCCAACCGAAAACAGGACTACGGGTCCGACGAGTACGCCGGCCTCCGAACGCCGGCGGAGTCCTTCGGTAGCGGCCGCGGCCAGGCACACGTCCCGAAGCAGGACGGCCGTGCCCGCCGCGTCCCGCAGGCGGTCAAGGGGCGAAGCGCCCACCCGCCGAAAGCCGAGAAGGATCGCTCGCTCGACCTCAACGACAAGGAACGGCAGCTGGCCGTTCGCTCGGCGCTGGCCGCGACGGCCGACGCCGACCTCGTCGCCGACCGCGGCCACGAGTTCGACCGTGACGAAGTGCCCGTCGTCGTCTCCGACGACTTCGAGGACCTCGTCAAGACGCAGGAAGTCGTCTCGCTGCTGGAGGCGCTCGACGTCCACGCTGACATCGACCGCGCCGACGAGACGAAGATCAAGGCTGGGCAGGGCTCGGCCCGCGGACGGAAGTACCGTCGTCCCGCCTCGATCCTCTTCGTGACCAGCGACGAGCCGTCGAAGGCCGCCCGCAACCTCGCGGGAGCCGACGTGGCGACCGCAAGCGAGGTCAACACGGAAGACCTCGCGCCCGGCGGCGCGCCCGGTCGACTCACCGTCTTCACGGAATCCGCACTCGCGGAGGTGGCCGAGCGATGAGCTGGGATGTCATCAAACACCCACACGTCACCGAGAAGGCCATGAACGACATGGACTTCCAGAACAAGCTCCAGTTCGCCGTCGACGACCGCGCCTCCAAGGGCGATGTCGCCGACGCCGTCGAGGAGCAGTACGACGTGACAGTCGAACAGGTCAACACACAGAACACGATGGACGGCGAGAAGAAGGCCGTCGTTCGCCTCTCAGAGGACGACGACGCCCAAGAAGTCGCCTCCAGAATTGGGGTGTTCTAACGATGGGACGACGAATCCAAGGACAACGGCGCGGCCGCGGGACCTCCACGTTCCGCGCTCCGTCGCACCGTTACAAGGCTGATCTGGAGCACCGCAAGGTCGAGGACGGCGACGTCGTCGCCGGCACGGTCGTCGATATCGAGCACGACCCTGCCCGCTCGGCTCCGGTCGCCGCCGTCGAGTTCGAAGACGGCGACCGACGACTCATCCTCGCGCCGGAAGGCGTCGGGGTGGGTGACGAGCTACAGGTCGGCGTCAGCGCCGAGATCGCACCCGGGAACACGCTCCCGCTGGCGGAGATCCCAGAGGGGGTCCCGGTGTGCAACGTCGAATCCAGCCCCGGTGACGGTGGGAAGTTCGCCCGCGCGTCGGGTGTCAACGCCCAGCTGCTCACCCACGACCGCAACGTCGCGGTCGTCAAGCTCCCCTCCGGGGAGATGAAGCGGCTTGACCCGCAGTGTCGTGCCACCATCGGCGTCGTCGCCGGTGGCGGCCGAACTGACAAGCCGTTCGTGAAGGCTGGCAACAAGCATCACAAAATGAAGGCGCGAGGGACGAAGTGGCCCAACGTCCGCGGTGTGGCGATGAACGCCGTCGACCACCCGTTCGGTGGCGGCGGCCGCCAGCACCCCGGCAAGCCCAAGTCCATCTCGCGGAACGCCCCGCCAGGACGTAAGGTCGGGGACATCGCCTCGAAGCGAACTGGTCGAGGTGGCAACGAATGAGCTCAGAATATCAAATCGGCCACGAAGGAGAGTTCTCCTTCCGCGGCCACACGCTCGACGAGCTGCAGGAGATGGAGCTCGAGGAAGTCGCGGAACTGCTCCCCGCTCGACAGCGGCGAAGTATCGTACGCGGCCTGACCGAGGAGAAACACAAGCTCCTCGAAAAGGCCCGCGAGGCCGGCGAAGAGGAGACAGCCAACGACCCGATCCGGACGCACCTGCGCGACATGCCGGTGCTGCCGGAGATGGTCGGGCTGACCTTCGCCGTCCACGACGGCCAGAACTTCGAGCGTGTCAAAGTCGAGCCCGAGATGCTCGGCCACTACCTCGGTGAGTTCCAGCTCACCCGGAGTAGTGTCGAACACGGTCAGGCCGGTATCGGAGCGACACGCTCCTCGAAGTTCGTACCGCTCAAATAATCATGGGAATCAGTTACTCAGTCGAAGCCGACCCGGACACGACGGCCAAAGCGATGCTCCGGGAGCGGCAGATGAGCTTCAAGCACAGCAAGGCCATCGCCCGCGAGATCAAGGGCAAAACGGCCGGCGAGGCTGTCGACTACCTCGAGGCGGTTATCGAGGGCGACCAGCCCGTTCCGTTCAAACAGCACAACTCGGGCGTCGGCCACAAAAGCAAGGTCGACGGCTGGGACGCCGGACGCTACCCGGAGAAGGCCAGCAAGGCCTTCCTCGACCTGCTCGAGAACGCGGTCGGCAACGCCGACCACCAGGGCTTCGACGGTGAGGCCATGACCATCAAGCACGTCGCCGCCCACAAGGTCGGCGAGCAGCAGGGTCGCAAGCCCCGCGCGATGGGGCGTGCCTCGGCGTGGAACAGCCCGCAGGTCGACGTCGAACTCATCCTCGAAGAGCCGGAGGTCGAAGAATAATGGCCGACGAACAACAGTTCATCGAGGACGGACTCCAGCGGACCCAGATCGACGAGTTCTTCGCAGAGGAACTCGGTCGAGCCGGCTACGGCGGCATGGACGTCGCCAAGACGCCGATGGGGACCCAGATCGTGCTCAAAGCCGAGAAGCCAGGGATGGTCATCGGCAAGGGCGGGAAGAACATCCGGAAGATCACGACGGAACTCGAGGACCGGTTCAACCTCGACGACCCGCAGGTCGACGTGCAGGAAGTCGACGAGCCGGACCTCAACGCCCGCATCGTCGCGGACCGACTGGCCAACGCACTCGAGCGTGGCTGGTACTTCCGCAAGGCAGGCCACACCACCATCGACCGTATCATGGAGTCGGGCGCGCTCGGCGCAGAGATCGTCCTCTCCGGCAAGGTCACGGGTGCACGCTCACGCGTGGAGAAGTTCAACCGCGGCTACGTCAAGCACAACGGCGAACCCGCAGAGGAGATCGTCGACAGCGGTGTCGGCGTCGCCGTGATGAAGCTCGGTACCATCGGGGTCCGAGTCAAGATCATCCCGCCGGACGCGGAGCTCCCCGACGACTTCGAGATCTACGAGGATGTCGACGTCGAGGACTACGTGGCCGACACCGACGGCGAGTCCGTCGAGGAACTCCTCGAAGGCGAGCCCGAAGACAGCGAGACGGCCGAGGAACTCGACGAAGACGTGGCCGCCGGGGCCGACGACGACTCCGAGGCTGACGAGGAGTTCGTCGACGAGGAGATCGTCGAGGAAGACGTCGAAGTCCCGACCGACGACGATGTCGAGGACGTCGACGTCGACGAACTCGAAGAGGCTGTCGACGAGGAACTCGACGAGGACGTCGAGGCGGAAGCCGAAGAGCTGATGGACGAAATGGACGACGAGGAGGCTGACGACGAATGACCGTCCTCCACGTCCAGGAGATTCGGGACATGACGCCCGCCGAGCGCGAGGCGGAACTCGACGACCTGAAGACCGAACTGCTGAACGCCCGGGCCGTGCAGGCCGCGGGTGGTGCACCGGAAAACCCCGGTCGCATCAAGGAGCTGCGGAAGGCCATCGCCCGCATCAAGACGATTCAGGGCGAAGAAGGCGACCTGCAGGAGAACGAATAATGCCACTGACACCCGAGACGCTCCCACGACACGAACTCGTCGGCCTCGACTGTGAGGTCGTCGCAGCGTCCAATCCGGACGCTGTCGGTATCTGCGGCACTGTCGTCATGGAGACGACACAGATGCTGACAATCGAGGGGGCCGACCGGGTGTGGCACGTGCCGAAGGACAGCGCGACCTTTTCGTTCGCCGTTGACGGACAGCGAGTCCGGGTCGACGGCGACCGACTCGTCGCGCGTCCCGCTCGTCGCACAGAGAACACAGGAGATTCACTATGGCGCTAGGACTGAACGTACAGGAACCGGAGGAAACCTGTGCCGATCAGAACTGCCCGTTCCACGGAGAGCTCTCCGTGCGCGGACAGACACTGAACGGCGAGGTAGCCTCCACTGACATGGAGAAGACCGTTGTCGTCGAGCGCGAGTACGACGTGAAGGTGCCGAAATACGACCGCTTCATGAAGCGGCGGAGCCGCGTTCCGGCTCACGCACCCGATTGTCTCGACCTCGCGGTCGGTGACACGGTCACGATAGCAGAGTGTCGACCGCTCTCGAAAACGAAAAGCCACGTCGTCGTCGGCGTGGTCGCCGACGAACAGGACGGTGATGCCTGATGGAAGCACTCGGTGCTGACGTCACGCAAGGCCTGGAGAAGGGCTCGCTCATCACGTGTGCGGACAACACGGGAGCGCGCGAACTCAAGGTCATTTCCGTCCACGGCTACTCGGGAACGAAGAACCGCCACCCCAAAGCTGGGCTGGGCGACAAGATCACGGTCTCGGTCACCAAGGGGACGCCCGAAATGCGTCGCCAGGTGCTCGAAGCCGTCGTCGTCCGCCAGCGAAAGCCGATCCGTCGACCCGACGGCACCCGCGTCAAGTTCGAAGACAACGCGGCCGTCATCGTCGACGAGAACGAGGACCCGCGCGGGACCGAGCTGAAAGGTCCCATCGCACGGGAAGTCGCACAGCGATTCGGCAGTGTGGCATCAGCAGCGACGATGATCGTATAGAACCATGAGCAAGCAACCAGACAAACAACGCAAGAGTCAACGACGTGCTCCGCTTCACGAGCGGCACAAGCAGGTCCGGGCGACGCTCAGCGCCGACCTCCGCGAGGAGTACGGCCAGCGCAACGTCCGCGTCAACGCTGGTGACACCGTCGAGGTGCTCCGCGGCGACTTCGCCGGCGAGGAAGGCGAAGTCCTCGAGGTCAATCTCGACAAGGCCGTCATCCACGTGGAAGACGTCACGCTCGAAAAGACGGACGGCGAGGAAGTCCCGCGACCGCTTGACACCTCGAACGTCCGCGTGACGGACCTGGACCTCGAAGACGAGAAGCGCGAGGCGCGTCTCGAATCGGAGGATGATTCCGCATGAGTAACCACCAGAAGCGACTCTCGGTGCCCAACAGTTGGCCTGTAGAGCGCAAGACCGCGACGTTTACGGTGAAAGCCGGCGCCGGCCCGCACGGTGAGGACGGGGTTCCCCTACTCATCGTTCTTCGGGACGTGCTCGGCTACGCCGACAACCGCAAAGAAGCCCGCTACGCCCTCAACGAGGACAACGTCCTCATCAACGGGAAGGCCATCTCCGACGAGGAACGCCCCGTCGGGATGTTCGACATCCTGGCCTTCACCGAGCGCGAGGAGTACTACCGCGTGTTCCCCGGCGAGGGTGGTCGGCTGGCGCTGACCGCAATCGACCCGGACGCGGCCCAGTCCAAGCTCGGCAAGATCGTCACTAAGACCCACGTCTCCGGTGGCGATGTTCAGCTTGGCCTCCACGACGGTGAGACGCTCATCGTCGAGGACGACCAGACCTACGACGCCGGTGACTCCATCGTCGTCGGCAACGAGGACGGCGAAATCGTGGCCCACTTCGAGTACGAAGAGGGCGCGCTCGTCACCGCCGTCGACGGCGCCCACGCGGGCGAAGTCGGCGAGATCGAGGAGATTCAGGTGACGCCGGGTTCGGCCCAGAACAACGTGATCGTCTCGCAGGACGAGGGCAGCGAGGCTTCGGACGAAGCCTCGGAAGGCGGCGAAGCCGCCGGTGGCTTCGAGACGGTCGAAGAGTACGTCGTCGTCATCGACGAGAACTTCACGGGTGATGACGAATGAGCTCCGAGAGTGAGTCCGGCGGCGACTTCCACGAGATGCGCGAACCGCGCATCGAGAAGGTCGTCGTTCACATGGGTATCGGCCACGGTGGCCGCGACCTCGCCAACGCGGAGGAAATCCTCGGGGAGATCACCGGGCAGACGCCGGTCCGAACGAAGGCCAAGCGGACTGTCGGCGAGTTCGACATCCGCGAGGGCGACCCTATCGGTGCGAAGGTCACCCTCCGCGACGAGATGGCCGAAGAGTTCCTCCAGACAGCGCTGCCGCTCGCCGAGCTGGCGACGAGCCAGTTCGACGACACCGGTAACTTCAGCTTCGGCGTCGAGGAACACACCGAGTTCCCGAGCCAGGAGTACGACCCGAGCATCGGAATCTACGGGCTGGACGTGACGGTCAACCTCGTCCGCCCCGGCTACCGCGTCGCCAAGCGCGACAAGGCGTCGCGTTCGATTCCGACGAAGCATCGACTCAACCCGGCGGACGCCGTCGCCTTCATCGAGTCGACCTACGACGTGGAGGTGAGCGAATGAGCGAAAGTGAAACCACAGAAGAGCCCGATTCCGAGACGGCATCCAGTGAGCGGACTGGCCAGCTCGAGTCCTGTCAGCGCTGCGGTCGCGAACAGGGACTCGTCGGCAAGTACGACATCTGGCTGTGCCGCCAGTGCTTCCGCGAGATTTCGCGGGGTATGGGCTTCAAGAAGTACAGCTAACAATGACAGGGAACGACCCATTTGCCAACGCACTGTCGGCGCTTAACAACGCCGAAAGCGTCGGGCACTTAGAGCAGACAGTATCGCCCGCTTCGAACGAGATCGGCAGCGTCCTCGAGGTCTTCTACGACCGCGGGTACATCGACGGATTCAGTTTCGTCGACGACGGCAAAGCCGGCGAGTTCGAAGTCGAACTGAAAGGAGCCATCAACGAGTGTGGCCCGGTCAAGCCCCGCTACTCCGCGGGCGCAGACGAGTTCGAGAAGTGGGAGAAGCGGTTCCTCCCCGCCCGTGACTACGGGACCCTCGTCGTCACGACCAGCCACGGCATCATGAGCCACTACGAGGCTCGTGAGCAGGGCGTCGGTGGCCAAGTCATCGCGTACGTATACTAACAATGCCACGAGTAGAACTGGAGATTCCGGAGGACGTGGACGCCGAGCAGGACCACCTTGACATCACCGTCGAGGGGGACAACGGCAGCGTCACGCGTCGGCTCTGGTACCCTGACATCGACGTGTCCGTCGACGGCGACACAGTCGTCATCGAATCCGACGAGGACAACGCCAAGACGATGTCGACGATCGGTACCTTCCAGAGCCACATCGAGAACATGTTCCACGGCGTGACTGAGGGCTGGGAGTACGAGATGGAAGTCTTCTACTCTCACTTCCCGATGCAGGTCAACGTCGAGGGTGACGAAGTCGTCATCGAGAACTTCCTCGGCGAGAAGGCCCCCCGCCGCACGACGATCCACGGCGACACGGACGTCGAGATCGACGGCGAGGAGCTGACCATCAGCGGCCCCGACATCGAGGCCGTCGGCCAGACCGCCGCGGACATCGAACAGCTCACGCGCATCAACGACAAGGACGTGCGCGTGTTCCAGGACGGGGTGTACATCACCCGAAAACCGAACCGAGGTGACGCCTGATGGCGGACAATCCCGACAACACGAGCAGTGACGCCGACGCCAACGAGGAAGGGCTTCCGCAGGGCGACGCGCCCGAGGCGGACATCGAGTCCGAGCAGCCACACGGCGGCGAGCCCGCCGAGGACCCCGACCAGGTGGCCGAGGAAGCCGAAGACGAGGCTGAAGACGAGCACGCCGAACTGACAGATATCAGCGGTGTCGGCCCATCCAAGGCGGAGTCGCTCCGCGAGGCCGGCTTCGAGGACGTCGACGCCGTCCGCGGCGCCGACCAGTCCGAGCTCGCCGATGTCAGCGGTATCGGGAACGCGCTGGCGGCCCGCATCAAGGCCGACGTCGGCGGACTCGAAGTCGAGTCCGAGACCGAAGCCGAAGTCGAAGAGGAAGGCGGCGAGGAAGCGCCCGCCGAGGACGTGGAGACGGAACTCCAGGCCCGCGGGCTCTCCGACAAGACGCCGGACCTCTCCGACGAGGAGGCGCGGCTGCTGACCCAGCGACACCGGGTCGGCAAGCCGCAGTTCAATCGCCAGGACCACCACAAGAAAAAGCGCGTCTCGACCTCGTGGCGCAAGCCCCGCGGCCAGCTCTCGAAGCAGCGCCGCGGCATCAAGGGCAAGGGCGACACAGTCGAGGCGGGCTTCCGCTCGCCGACCGCGGTTCGCGGCAAGCACCCGTCCGGCTTCGAGGAGGTCCGCGTGCACAACGTGGACGACCTCGAAGGCGTCGACGGCGACACCGAGGCCGTCCGTATCGCCTCGAAGGTCGGCGCTCGCAAGCGCGAGCGAATCGAAGAGGCAGCCGAGGACGCGGGCATCCGCGTGCTCAACCCCACCTACGTCGAAGTCGAGGTGAGTGAGTGATGACTGATCTCTCCGCACAGAAGCGACTCGCGGCTGACGTCCTCGACGTCGGGAAGAACCGTGTCTGGTTCGACCCCGAGCGACAGGGCGATATCGCCGACGCGATCACCCGCGAGGACGTTCGCGAACTGGTCGATGAGGGCGCCGTTCAGGCGAAAGACAAGAAAGGCAACTCCCGCGGACGCGCCCGGGAGCGCCAGAAGAAGCGTGCGTACGGCCACCAGAAGGGAGCCGGTTCCCGGAAGGGCAAGGCAGGCGCACGGCAGAACTCCAAGGAGGACTGGGAGTCACGCATCCGCGCACAGCGGACGAAGCTGCGCGAACTGCGTGACGAGGGAACGCTTTCGAGTTCGCAGTACCGCGACCTGTACGACAAGGCCGGCGGTGGCGAGTTCGACAGCGTTGCCGATCTCGAACGTTACATCGACGCAAACCACGGTGACGCATAATGGCGACAGGACCACGATACAAAGTACCGATGCGGCGACGCCGCGAGGCCAGAACCGATTACCATCAGCGGTTGCGCCTGTTGAAATCCGGTAAGCCACGTCTCGTTGCTCGAAAGAGCAATAAACACGTCAGGGCGCAGCTGGTGACGCTTGGCCCCAACGGCGACGACACCCTCGCGTCCGCTCATTCGAGCGACCTCGCCGAGTACGGCTGGGAGGCCCCGACGGGCAACATGCCCTCGGCCTACCTCACCGGCCTGCTCGCCGGGCTTCGCGCGAAGGAAGCGGGCATCGAGGAGGCAGTGCTCGACATCGGACTCAACAGCCCGACCCCCGGAAGCAAAGTATTCGCAATACAGGAAGGCGCAATCGACGCCGGCCTGGACATTCCGCACAACGACGACGTACTCGCCGACTGGCAGCGCACGCGCGGTGCCCACATCGCCGAGTACGACGAGCAGCTCGAGGAGCCGCTGTACAGCGGCGACTTCGACGCTGCAGACCTCCCGGAGCACTTCGACGAGCTCCGAGAGACCCTACTGGACGGTGACATCGAACTATGAGTGCTAACAACGGATGGGAGCCACGGACACGCCTCGGCAAGCAGGTCGTCGAGGGCGAAATCGACTCCATGCAGGAGGCGCTGAACTCCGGGCTCCCGCTGAAAGAATCGGAAGTCGTCGACCAGCTCGTTCCTGACCTGGAAGACGAAGTGCTGGACATCAACATGGTCCAGCGGATGACAGACTCCGGCCGCCGCGTGAAGTTCCGCTGCGTGGTCGCCGTTGGCAACCGCGACGGCCTCATCGGCTACGCCGAGGGGCGTGACGACCAGGTCGGCGGTGCCATCCAGAAAGCTATCGACATCGCGAAGCTGAACATCATCGACATCTCCCGTGGCTGTGGGTCCTGGGAGTGTGGCTGTGGCCGTCCGCACACGGTCGCGCTGCGCACCAAGGGCAAGGCCGGGAGCGTCGAGGTCGAGCTCCAGCCGGCCCCGCGCGGGCTAGGCCTCGCGGGCGGGGAGACCGTCCGCAAGGTGCTCGAACTCGCCGGTATCGAAGACATCTGGACACGCAGTAGCGGGAACACGCGCACCACGGTCAACTTCGCGAAGGCGACGTTCAACGCCCTGCAGAACACGGCCGAGGCGCGCGTCCCCGAACGGACCTTCGAGAAACGAGAGGTGATCGAGTGATGCACGCACTCGTCCAGCTCCGTGGCGAAGTCAACATGCACACCGACATTCAGGACACGCTGGAGATGCTCAACATCCACCACGTGAACCACTGCACGCTCGTCCCCGAGACGGACGCCTACCGCGGCATGGTGACGAAGGTCAACGACTTCGTCGCCTTCGGTGAGCCGAGCCAGGAGACGCTGGAGACAGTCCTGGCGACGCGCGCCGAGCCGCTCGAGGGCGACGCTGACGTGGACGACGAATGGGTCGCCGAGCACACGGACTACGACGCCATCTCCGGGCTCGCGTTCGCGCTCCTCTCCGAGGAGACGACGCTTCGCGAGCAGGGACTGTCCCCGACGCTCCGTCTGCACCCGCCCCGCGGCGGTCACGACGGCGTCAAACACCCCGTCAAGGAGGGCGGGCAGCTCGGGAAACACGACACCGAGGGTATCGACGAACTCCTGGAGGCGATGCGATAATGACGAGTAAAAAGAAACGACAGCGCGGCTCGCGCACGCACGGCGGCGGCTCACACAAGAACCGACGTGGTGCCGGCCACCGCGGTGGTCGCGGTGCCGCAGGCCGTGACAAACACGAGTTCCACAACCACGAACCGCTCGGCAAGAGCGGCTTCAAGCGCCCGCAGAAGGTGCAGGAAGAGGCCGCGACTATCGACGTCCGCGAGATCGACGAGGACGTCACACTGCTGGCCGCCGAGGACGTCGCCGAAGTCGAAGACGGCGGCTTCCGCGTCGACGTGCGTGATGTCGTTGACGGGGCCGACGACGCCGACTACGTGAAGGTACTCGGTGCCGGTCAGGTCCGCCACGAACTCACGCTCATCGCCGACGACTTCTCCGAGGGCGCTCGCGAGAAGGTCGAAGCCGCAGGCGGGAGCGTCGAACTGACCGACCTCGGCCAGGAGCGCCAGGCCGAGGCCGAGACAGACGAAGACGCGGACGCGGACGAGGAATAACGAACGATGAGCTGGAAGGACACCGCCGAACCACTGCTTGTCCGGATGCCCGCAGTCCAGCGGCCGGAAGGACACGTCCCGTTCAAGCGCAAGCTCACCTGGACAGGGGGCGTGCTCTTGCTGTATTTCTTCCTGACGAACGTGAAGCTGTTCGGGCTGGACATCGACGCCAGCCAACAGGTGTTCGGGCGCTTCTCCTCGATTCTGGCCTCCGGCCAGGGGAGCATCATGCAGCTGGGTATCGGTCCGATCGTCACGGCGTCCATCGTGTTACAGCTCCTCGGTGGGGCGGACCTGCTCGGGCTGAACACCCAAGACGACCCGCGGGACCAGATCCTCTATCAGGGGCTCCAGAAGCTGCTGGTGCTCGTGATGATCTGCCTCACCGGGCTCCCGATGGTGTTTGCCGGCGGCTTCCTCCCGGCTGACACGGCGGTCGCGAACTCACTGGGTATCGGCACGGCCGGTGTCCAGTGGCTCATCTTCGCCCAGATGTTCGTCGGCGGTGTCCTCATCCTGTTCATGGACGAGGTCATCTCCAAATGGGGCGTCGGCTCCGGTATCGGCCTGTTCATCGTCGCCGGCGTGAGCCAGCGACTCGTCGGGGGCGTCCTGACGACGCCGTTTATCGGCAACAGCGAAGGGATCATTTACACCTGGTACCTGTTCATCACCGGCCAGCGCGGTACCGGACCGGTGCTGGCCGCTGATGGGCTCCAGACTGTATTGCTCCAGGGCGAACTGCTGGGGCTGTTCACGACGGTCCTCATCTTCTCGGTGGTCGTCTACGCCGAGTCGGTCCGCGTCGAGATCCCGCTGTCGAACGCCCGCGTCAAAGGGGCCCGTGGCCGGTTCCCGGTCAAGCTCATCTACGCGAGCGTCCTGCCGATGATCCTCGTCCGGGCGCTCCAGGCGAACATCCAGTTCCTGGGCCGGATCCTGAACGCCCAGCTGGGCTCGATGCCGGCGTTCCTCGGCACGTACGCCAACGGCCAGCCAACGGGCGGCCTGTTCTACTTCCTCGCCCCCATCCAGAGCCGTGGCGACTGGATGTGGTGGCTTGAAGGGACCGCCCAACCCGTGTGGCAGATCCTGACCCGCGTCGGCATCGACCTGTTCGTCATGCTGGTCGGCGGCGCGATCTTCGCCGTCTTCTGGGTCGAGACCACCGACATGGGTCCGGAAGCGACGGCCAAGCAGATCCACAACTCCGGGATGCAGATCCCCGGCTTCCGACAGAACGTCGGCGTCATCGAGAAGGTCCTCGAGCGGTATATCCCGCAAGTGACTGTCATCGGTGGTGCCCTGGTTGGGCTGCTCGCCGTGATGGCCAACATGCTGGGCACTATCGGTGGCGTCTCCGGTACCGGGCTGCTGCTGACGGTCTCCATTACGTACAAGCTGTACGAGGAGATCGCCGAAGAGCAGCTCATGGAGATGCATCCGATGATGCGCCAGATGTTTGGGTAGACTTCCAGATAATCTGTCCTGAACCCGACTTACGAGCCTCTTATTAGTACTGCACTGCTGTACCATCCTCAACGAGAAGTTGAATTCGGAGTTGGACTGGTTCAACTCTGGGAGGCGGCATTAGACTCAGAGTTCAAATGCCTGCGGCGATATGCGGGCGAATTTCCAGAGTTCCTTGGAACCAATCCACCAACCGCGAGCTTCGACTATAGTGGCTCCTCAATCGACACAGGTGTTACTGCGCAGAAGGGTTCGAATACGCACATAGAGACATATCCAGGTCACAAGTGGCTGTCCGACTTCTGGAGTCGCTCAGAACTCACCAAAATACGGGACTACTCACTTACAGAGACAGCAGAATCTATTCCGACGGGTCGTCCCTGTTCCCACTCGACCGCGCGGACTGCGTCTCGAAGCGAGGCAAGCCTACGCTCAACGACATCCAGCGGATGTGAATCGATGAACTCCGCTCGTTCGTGCGCGACGGGCGTCGTGCCGTCGTTTACCTGCAGATGGACTGGGCCAAGGTCATCATGCGTGTCGTCTTGGTGCCAGCCTACGAGCAGGCTCCGCACTGGTTCGATCCAGTTGAACCAGTAGTACTCATACGGGTCGCCAGTCTGTAGTTGAAACCCGATTTCGACCCGCGCGGTCGGCACCGGATACTCCTCGTCGTCCAAGAACTGACGCGGATTCACCTCAGCGACGACCCGGTATGGGCCCGCTTCACGCGGTTCAGACGCCGTCGTCGAACGTTCTCGAACGTGCCGCTGAGTCGATTCTGGATGCGGTCGTGGAGGCGCTTGTTCTGCAAGTTCGCCCGGTTAGCGAGGAAGACAACCATTAGGCGAGTGTCGAGAGAGAGAGAGAGTCGGTCCGCGATGACGAGAGTTCGACGACATCATCATACAGTTGGAGAGCGTGCTTCACGAGCCCGAGCTCCGTGTTGATTGCCTCCCATGTCGAGATAACGTTGCGACGCTCACGAAGCTCTTCAGACGAGAGATTCTCGTCCGCGAGTTGCTCTCGAAACTCGTCGAGTGAACTGACGCCGTACTCCGTCGCCAGCGCTTCTTGTTCCTCCTTCAGCTCTGTGAGTTGACTCTCCAGTTCGTCACGCGAGTGGGTCTCGATCAGGTCAGTCACCTCGTCAAAGAGCATTCGCACGGGGTTCAGATCGTACGCTTTCGTTCCGTCGACCGTCGTCTCGGTGATCCAGTCGTCACTCTGCAGGCGCTGGAGTTCGTCGGCTGTCGTGCGCGAGACATCTGCCCGGTCCGCGATTTCTTGGACCGGCGTTGGTTCGTCCAGTAACTCTACGACGTGCCTGACACGCTCGCGCCCGCTCATATTATTCGTCCACGATTCCGAGTTCGGTTCGGCCATCTGTACTGGTACTTGGGTCCGGTGGTCCAAATAATTTGATACAGCTCAAATATTCAAATAGTGGGTGCTTGTTCTCCATTGGAAGGCTGTCCAGGTGTAGAAGGCGGTACGATACTCACAGCCCAGACGCCTGCGAGTGGCAAGTACGATCGGAATGAGTCATCGATCTGCTGGTGGTAAAGATATCGACGCTCACACAATTTTGAACTCATCGCTGAGTGCTGGGGGCGTAAGCGCTGATAGTGACATGCGGAATGCGATGCCGCTTATCGATATCGAGTAAACTGACGAGACGTGCGCGATGATACTCTCATAGCGGCCAGAACAGCCCACGGAGACATCACAATCATAGTGAAATCGAGCTACGACTCTCAATCAAGAGCCATCAAGCAGATGCGTGCCGATTTGCTCTGGGAGCCCCACTTCCTCGACTCTGTTGATAACTCGGTCGATATCGTACGTGACGCGGCGGAGATCGACACTGACCGTCTCAGTGTTGAGGACAGCGTAGGCTGCACGAGGATCCTCATCACGTGGCTGGCCGACGCTGCCGGGATTGACCAAGACCCGGTCAGCACAACTTCCGTATGCTGAACGTGCGTATGCCCGAGTACAAGACAGTCGTAGCCGTCCAGATACGACCACAGACTGGAGAACATATGGGGCCTGACGTATCGGTCCTGCACTTCAGGATGGTCGTGGACAATCAGAAACCGGTCCTCGCCAACGGGTTCTGTCCGTGGGAGATCGTCAAGCCACCTGAGTTGGTCCTCCGAAAGCTCGGCTAGCGCGTATTCAAGTCCAGCATATGCCATCTGGTTTGCGCGATATCGTTCTGGTGTCCGAACCGTCCGATCGTGGTTTCCCTGCACCGTCACTGAGGCTACATCGCGTACCCGCTCAACGCACTCAGCTGGCCACGGGTTGTACCCGATGACATCGCCAACACACACAATGATATCGACTGCTGGTATATCCTTGAGGACCGTCCCCAATGCCGGCAGATTGCCATGGATATCCGAAATCAGTCCTATTTGCATATGTCTCACCAGCATCGGTGTTCGGTTAGGGAACAGAACACGCAGACAGCGCTCTGTTAGTGGAGGTTATCTTCAGAAACCGCGTAGAGAGAGGTTGTGCTTCCTGTACTCTCTCCAACACTCATACGACGCCGGTTGACTTCTCTCTTTCCAGAGGAGCTTATCGAAGGTATCGCGCGGTCGCGCGATACCGTCCAGCGTGACCGAAAAATCGACATCACAATGCTCGTGTGGTCGCTTATTTTGGGCTTCGCTGTGGATGGCGAATATCGCTCTATTGCCGCATTTCAACGCGCATACCAGGCAACGATGAACCAGACCGTCGCTCGCTCCAGCTTCTACGACCGCTTTACTCCGCAACTTCGTGATCTTTTGAGCGACCTCCTCGCGCATGCGCTCGAGGAGGTCACGGTTCCCCATACTGTCGCACCACAACTGGACCAGTTCCGCGAGACACTCATCGCCGATGCAACCGTCTTCAGGTTGCATCGGCTCCTTGCAGAGTTTCCAGCGACGCACACCGATCAATCTGGAGCGCAACTGTACGTCGTTTACAACCTTACCAAACAGACGATTGCGCAGTTTGATCTGACCGATGAACGGGTCCACGAGAGCAGCCAGTTCCCCCTGCTTGGACAGGCCGCGGAACTTCGCCAACCACGGCTGGAGCAGTGACCAGAGACACTCTACCTGGTTCGTGTGGACGCCTTCGTCGGAGACATATACTCACGGACAGAGATAATTATAGATATTTGGCGGTTCCATAGACGCAAGTGCATCGAAGACGGCTTCTCTCAGTTCATCAAGTTCTTCAAAGAGTTGGTTACCAAGCCGCTGATTGAGTTTCTGCCAGCACCCTTCCACGGGGTTCAGCTCGGGTGAACCCCGCGGAAGGTGGCACAGTTCGATCGGTGTGTCCTCAACGTAGTCGTGGACATCGTTCGCTGCAAAATACGGTGCGTTGTCCAGGACAACGCAGATTTTCTCGCCGAATTCGGTTTGGAGCGCGTCCAGTAACCGTGTAGTGATGTCGGCGGTAAAGTTGTCTTCACACTTCGGGAAGAAGGTGTTACCGCCGGCGGTGACACCGCCCAGCAGTTTGAGAATCTCCCACGCGCCCGATACCGGGAGTGTCGGGCGCTCTCCTTCTGGAAACCACGCGTGGACAAGATCTGTCGTAATCTCTTGGCGCGTCTGGTCGATTGCTATGATTGTGTAGTCGTCGTCCAGATCGTCCGTCTTTTCTTGAACCCTTCACGGAACGCTTCTTGGGCTCGTTCGTCAGATTCAGCATACTCCGGCCGGGCTGTCTTCCAGGACAGCCCGGCCTCGGACATCAATCGACGGACGTGACGACGGCAGTACTCAATATCGAACTCGTCTTCGAGATACTGCTGGGCCAGTAGAACTGTCCACGCACGCGCGTCACGTCCAACTTCTTGGGGAGATTCGTGGAGCGCTTCGACGAATCGGTCGTGTTCAGCTTCGTCGATATCGCGTGACTGGCCGGGGCGAGGATCATCGTAGACGACCTCCTCGAACGGCTCTTATTCGAGCCGTTCGAGTCGGATTAGCCAGTTGCGAACCGTGTTTGGATGGACATCATGTCGCTCCGCAATTTTGTGCTGCTCGACACCGTCCTTGTATGCGGTACCAGCGAGAACTCTCTGTACTGGCTTCTCCTCGTCAACTTCGGCTAAAATCTCTTGGAGTTCATCAACAGTGACGTTCTCCAAGTAGTCCATACCGTAAAAACCAGCTCTACACACAAATAAGTTCAGCCGTCAGTATACTCCTGGTTCCGCCAGTCTACTGAAGAGAGAGGGTGGGAATCGCGGATGGAGCCGGAACTTCGCTCGATTACAAATTTGAGAGCTTCAAGACGCAGTTCTCTCAAATGACAATAGCACAGGAGGACGCCAAAGAGTCACCGGTCCGGACGTGGCTGGCCAACTGCTGGGATGGAGTAAAATACGATTTCGTCAAAGGCCGCTTGTTCGTGGCGTTCAGCAAGCCCCCTATCAAAGAATTCCGACACCCGAGGACAGGCGGAAGCGGGAGTACCACCAGGACAGTAAACTCTGGATAGAATCGACCGAGAGTAGTCTAATCATCGGATCAATGGAACGGTCGAGTTTCAGTCGATCACATCGGGTTAGAGTAAGCGTCTGCTTGGAGAGGATGTGCAGTCTGGCGGCGCCCCGCCGCGGGGGCGCCGCCTCTTGCAGTGGTCATTCACGTCACTTTCAACGCTCGGACGCGGTAGTCTGTACGGTTGGCGTAGTGTCGGCTTGGTTGGTCACGGTCAAAGCCAATTGCGTCAATGGAAGCGTGGCCAGTGCGTTTCTCGGCTGAGCGCCGAGAAACGCACGCCATGTCTCGGTCGGAATCCGTTCAAACCACGTGCGGAGAACCGTGTAGTGAGGCAGCCGCGTGAGGCCGATCTCGTCGAGGACACCGGGCATCTCACTCAGCAAATCAAGTGTGACACGGTAGGATTTTGCCAGTTCGATACGGAGTACATGAAGCGTCAGCATCGCCCATTCGGCGAACCCGCCACCCCCTTCGGGGTCTGCGGGTTCGTCGGGATTAGCAACAACTGATTTAGACTTAGCGACCGTAACACGGGTGAAGAGACGGATTTCGGATGTCAAACCAATCTGTCTCTTCGCTTTCTACGGCAATAACGCAATCGCGGCGTTCTCGCTTAGCGAAACTACAGAGCCAAATACTGTTTCAACTCCCGAAACAGAATCTCGATCACTGTTCTGAGCGTGTAGATGCTGATCACGCCGATGGGGTCGTACTCTGACGACGACGGCGTCGTCAGGTACTCAAGCTCTTCTCCATCCGGAGTTTCAAGCACTACCCGCCGGAACTGCTCTCCTGTGTTGGCGAGTTCAATCCGGTCATCGCGTACCTGCCGTGTTTCGTCTCCCTCAGTTACGTCAACGGTCTCGATCTGTTCACAGACTTCGTACCGAGCATCCGATTCTAGCAGAGTAATAAAGTCACCGCCGATGTCTGTGAAGCCGCAAAACCGCTCGTAGCGCGTATAGCCTCGGTCGAAGACCCAGATCGGCGAGTCGAAGTCTGAAAAGACCTCGACATCGCCGTAGAGATGCTCAAATTGCGGACTTTCGTGGATTTCGCCTTCTGTCACGGTCGCACCGAGCGGATGTTTATGTTCTCCATCGACACGCGCAGCAAGGTGAAGTTTGATGCCACCGTCATTAGTGTAGATCTCGTAGGACTGCTCGTCGTCTCCGTGAAAGTCATCAGAGACGACGACCGACCGTGTGAGTTCGAGATTCGTCGCATCGGTCGCAACAACGCCTCGCGTGAGTCGCTGGAGTCGTTTCCGTTCGACAGCACGTTGATGAGCCAGTTGTGGAGTGTGGAGTAGCTCGAACATAGAGCGAACGACCGCGCGGTAGTCGCGGTCGTTCGTGTATCGTGAGAACGTCGAGGCAACCATCTTTTCCATTTCAGCGGCTGTGTCAGTTGTTTCATCGAGTTCGGCCAGCGAGTCTGGTGGATCGATCCCTTCACACACAGCGACTTTGAGGTGGTTGTCGAAGTCGTGTTTCTTACTGTGCTTGCTGATATCGAACTCGTGGGAGACGGACTCGCTGTCGACTGCGTCGAGCAGCGAGTACACTGCGCCGGCCGTGGACTGGTCAAGACTGAAGTTTTCAGCGTGCGTTTCAGCCACTGACGGCCTGACTGACTCATCTGAACACCGAGTCATCAGGTCGTCATTACCGGCTTCGCGCCGGTTTTAAGTACTGGAAACGCGACAGCTATAAATCGTGTTTGTCGGCAAACTCTGGGTGAAAGTTGACGACATCCTCGGGAGTCCCTAACACGTTGATTGACCCCGAGTCGATCTCGGTCACCCGCACACTGTCTCCACGATCAATACAGTACTGATACAGCGGACAAATGTAAGTTTCGCCGTATTTTTCCATCACCTCGTCGTGAGTGTCATGGTACGATTGCTTGAACGAACTCCAAGCGTCGAAGTAGTACAGTCCCACTGTAGCGAGGTCAGAGATCCGGGTCTTCTCGGCAACCTCGACAGCATTCCCGTCGTTGTCCAACCGGACGAAACTCCACTGATCACCCGACGTTCTGAATACTGGTATCCAACCGTCACCATCTATGTCGTCGCGTTGTATCGTCCCTTCTTCAATATACGTATCGATATTGTATATCACGACAGGCTCGTCGTCCGCTACTAATGCGTCCGTTTCCATTGCCGTTGAGGCCTGTCCATCAGTTGTCTCGGTGAGTTCTATTACTTCGTAGTCGTCGATACCCAGAGTTTGACACTCTGACTGAATGAACGATTTGTCGTCGTTACTCTGGCGTGTAATGAAAATGAACGACTCTGAGAAGAAGTCCTCAAGTGACGACAGCGCGTAGTTGAACATCGTCTGGCTGCCGATTTCCAAACGATGTTTCGGTGTCATCATTCCCGCCTTTTTGAACCGGCTACTGCGGCCGGCCATCGTTATGATTACGTTCATTAATTTATGGCCTGATTGTATTTTTCAATCCCTTGTGCCAGCATTGCCTGTTGTCGTTCAGTATCATCGTCGTGGAGCGGAACCATACTCAACCATAGTAGACTCTCGATTGCCCACAACTTGGTTATTTCCTTCGGATACCGTGACTCAAGCATCGAGATAAACAGGTCTCGTTGACGTTCATGAATCTCGTTCGTATGGACAGTGTACTCGATACTCTGGTCAGAGGAAACCGTCTCGATCGAGAACCGGTCGTTGATTATGAAATCGTAATGGCCGTCGACACTGTGGATCAGTTTGGCGAGGTCGTATCGGAAATCACCGTGAACATCGTAAGGGCCGAACTCGCCACGGGGGTCAACAAGTTTGAGAGAGCTGGTCCGTACGTCGAAAAGGATATTCGAAAAGCAAAAATCGCCGTGGATCACACAGGATTCGATCGGCTCTAGAACGCCGAGCGCGCCGAGATCATCGGCCAGTGAGTCGAGAATCGATTGAACCGAGGGATAGACTCGTCCATTGATCCAGACATTGTCCTTGAAGAAGTTCTCGAACGACCCCTGCTCGCGAAGCCATGCCAATCTGTTCCGTGTCTTGTCGAGGTACATCTCTTCTCGAGCCGTCGCTGAACACTCATCTTTTTTATACTCTCTGAACTCATCAACGAGGTCAAATAATGCCGCAAAGATGTTCTTCCAGATGTGTATACCATGGTTGCCATAGAGGTGAATGTCGCTCAGAGACGGATGGCTTATATGTTCGAGTTCAATGAATGTCTCAGGACCGGTTTGAAAGTTGAAAACACGTGGCGTGTACGGTTTCAAGTCCTTTGGTATCTGTGTGTACCAGTTGATTTCCGGGATGAGTACATCCTCATTGTCGCTCCGTTTGATTATCGTGTTCCGGTCCTCATTCACTCGGACTTCGTTAAATTTCCGTGTGTTCAGAAATTGCATCTTCGCCCGGTGGTAGGTGTCCAAGTGACCAACATCTATCCATTTATCCGGCTGTCGCAGCGTGTACGATCGACTTTTCAAATAGTCCAACAATCCGGAATAAAAGGGGTCGATCTCTCGGTTCTCCCCGTCAGTGGAACGTTTGATTGATGAAAGCAGGGCAGTCGGTTCGGTGAATTTAAATTGGCCGACAAATGTCTTTGTTTGTGCGTTGGATATCGTAGAGAACTTCCCCGAAACTGTTTCAATCCGATCGTCAGCGGTCGTCTCGAATGTGGTCCATCGGATTGGATGATCAACCACGTCGAAGGCTATTTCGTCGCCGTCAGTGGCTGTGCATGGTGGTTCAACCAGTGTGTCAGCAAATTGAATGTATAGAGCTCCGAGTTCCTGTTGGTCTCGCCGTTCAAGTGCGGCCAGCGATCCCGCGACTGTCTCTCCGAGGGAGGACGAGTCCTGAACTGTCAGCACGGTCCATTCGTAAGCGGACCGGTCGGTCCAGTCGCGTATTTTGTCGGCCTGCTCGCCACAGACGACCACTCGTCGGACGTCCGGACACTGATTACTGTTAGCGTAGTGATCTGCGATGTGTTCAAGCGCTGGCTTACCATGCAGTGGGATCATCCCAGTCGGAATTGGTCCCAAATCAAGTTCGAGTTCGTCGGCAACCAGTGTCGCGGACGGGATGAGTAGCGTGTCCGTCATTTCGGTTGTGGGTCCTCGCGTCGTTCGGCTTCGGAGAGCATTTTATGAATTTCCGGTGGGGTTTTGTCGGTGAACTCTGAGGGCCGGATAGCGTTATCGTCGATATAGAAGCCATCGTGTCCACACCACGGCTTCCCGTAGTGTATCTCGTCGTATTGAATCTCGTGTTCTTCCAGCCAATCGACCAGTGTTGGGGCTGTTTCGGCGTTGATTTTACCGAGTCGCCCCTCGTATGTACGCATGTTCCGCGCAGTGTATAATATGATATAATAACCCGACTCGGCGTACTCTTCCATCTTCTCGACGATCTCTTCATCCGGGCTAAGTTCCGAGTACGGTTTGTCGTTGTGCTTCTTCGCGATTACACCGTCTACATCAACGACTATACGTTTCCGGTTTTCGATATCCATAGTCCAGCCTTAGGAATCTTATTTTTTATTGGTAGTAATACCTGTCGATTGGGAGAATCAGACGAAAAGCTCATACAGTTCGAGTTCTTGCTGAATAGTCTGTTGAAGGCTGTACTCAGTTAGGATTGTCTCGCGTGCGTTCCGAGCTAACTTCCTCCGTAGTGACCGGTTCTCCATCACTGTGTCAATGGCTTCTCGTAGCGAGTCGGGGTCCGTCTCGCAGAGGTATCCGTCGTGTCGATGGGTAATTACATCATCTGTGCCACGGACCGCAGTTCCGACTGTCGCCATCCGACATGACATGGCTTCAAGTAGGGCTTTAGGCATCCCCTCGTAGTGTGAAGGGAGTACAAAAAGCTCGTGTCTGTCTAAAATCTCGGGAAGGCGATGGTTAGAGACGCGCCCTCTGAACGTCACGTCCGCTCCGGACTCCTCCGCGAGGTCACTGAGCTTTTCCTCGCGTGGACCATCACCGACGAGTGTTAGCGAGTATTTGCTCCCACCGAGGGCACGAATTAGCGATGATAGATTCTTCTGTTCGACAAATCGCCCGACAAAACAAATAGAGCTCGGTATCTTGTCGTGTCCCTGCGGACAAAAGGTATCAGTCTCCACGTAATTCGGAATCACCAAGTGTGGTGCAGCGGGACGATACCGTTTCTCAATGTATTCTCTCCCGTGTGGAGAGGATGTTATTATACCGTCACTGGCTGAGTACACAATGAACTCAAGTACATAGGCGAAGACACGCTTCCAACCCACTTTACAGTTCTCGCCGCGTGAACGGACGAAATTACTGTAGACATATCCGGTACGGACGACAAGTGATGCCCCAAACATGGTCGCAGCAATCAGCGCAGTCCACGAGCCGAGCATTTGGTTCGTCTTCACGATATCCACATCTCGAAGTGTCCACCAGTGTATGACCGGCGCGAGAAACGAGTAGATTGAATCGGGGATACCGGTGGGCTTGTCGACTACAATTACATTATCCCGGAACTGCTTCGAGTACGCGGTTTCATCATTCGAACCGTATGTGAAGACGTAGATGTTGTCGAACGATTTTCCGAGTTCGTTGTACAGCGCAATTTCACGGGCTATCGTCCCTCCCTCGTCCCAGTCGGCGAGTGCATATCGAAAAGTGAAAAACAGCGCGAGGGTCTGTTCCGCGGCAGACTTACCCGGTTGCTGGTCTGGACTACCCATACGACCGGTGTTGGCAGTAGGAGTTATGTATCGCTTGTTATTTCTCCGCGGTAGTTCCGATGAGAAACTGTTTTTGCACTCGCTGTCGACCATCTCATTCACGGTGCCGGAACTGAACGTACTGCAAGTGAACAAGTTCTATCACCCGGTAGTCGGCGGAATTGAACATGTTGTCACACAAGTCGCGGAAGGACTGGTCGAAGAGGGTCACCACTCGGCGGTCTTAGCATCGGTCAAGCGCGGCTTTGGTGAGGCCTATACACACAAGGGGGTTGCCGTGCAGAAATCGGGGAGTCTAGGTGTGGCACTCTCGACACCAATCGCACCAATGTTTCCCTCACACTTGTGGCGGCAAGCGAGAGACAGAGACATACTGCATTACCACCTCCCAAATCCGGTCGGTGTCATCAGTCATCTTCTTGTGAGGCCGGATGTACCCACCGCCGTCACCTACCACAGTGATATTGTGAAACAGTCGAACGTGCTCCCGGCCTACAGGCCGTTCTTGGAGCTGTTCCTTGAGAGCGTAGATAGGATAATCACCACATCACCACAGTTGCGAGACCACTCGGAAGTCTTGTCTCAGTTCCGTGAAAAGGTATCTGTGGTTCCGTTGGCGATTGATCCGGATCAGATTGAGTCTGACCCACCAGCCAAGCCCCAGATCGCCATCCCCGAACACGGGCAGGTTCTCTTGTTCGTCGGCCGCCTGAACTACTACAAAGGCGTCGAGTATCTCCTCCGGGCCTTCTCTCAGGTCTCAGCGGAAGCGACTTTACTCTTAATCGGGGACGGCGAGCGACGCGACGACATAGAGGAGCTGGCCGTCGCACTTGATCTCGGTGAGAGCGTGCGGTTCCTCGGCCGCGTCCCGGACGATGTGCTCAACTATTGCTACCATGTAGCTGATGTTTTCGTTCTCCCGTCAGTCGAGCCGAGTGAAGCGTTCGGAATTGTACAGCTCGAAGCGATGGCACAAGGCACACCTGTCGTCAACACAAATCTAAACTCTGGGGTCCCGTGGGTCAGCCAAGGCGGGCAGACTGGCTTGACTGTCCCGCCACGTGACTCCGACGCGCTCGCCGATGCGATCGAATCGCTGCTTGAGAACGCTGACCTACGTAAGCGGTACGGGTCGAACGCCATTACCCGTGTCAGAGAGAAGTTCACCGAAGATCGGATGTTGGAGGGAATACTGACGGAATACCACAGCCTCGTTTGAGACGTGGAACCACCGCTCAATCAGTCTGCACCGTTGATATCGTCGACGACAACTGGTTTCGGACCAGCGCGGATTGTTCTTTGAGGGCGAACTTCTCACACGCCAGTTCGCGACACCGCATACGGGACTCGTCGCCTGAGTTAGCCATAACAATCTGGAGCCGCTCAGCGAGGGCTCCCGGGTCTCCTGTTTTGAACACCCAGCCCGACTCGCCCTTGGTAATCAATTCTGATGTTCCTCCGGCATCTGATCCGATAACCGGTGTTCCGCAGGCGTAGGCCTCAAGTGCAACCATCGGGCATGCCTCAAAGGGAACCTCTGAAGGAATCAAGAGGGCATCGATTTCCCGGTAGAACTCTACGATGTCCTCAACGTATCCTCTGAAATGCACTCTGTCTCTGAGTCCGAGAGTCGAAACAAGTGACCTGAGTTCAGACAGGTACCAGTCGTACTCGTCCCGAGGAGTCCCTGCGATATGAAGACGCATATCCCCTGATCCGTCAGCGTCTGCCAACGCTCGAATCGCTGTGCGATGACCTTTTTGTGGGATCACATCGCTTACCATTCCGAACGTGGTCTCCTCACTGGAGTATTCTCTCTCGAGTAGAGCGTGAGGTGTGTACTGGTCGGTATCAACACCATTATAAATAGTAGTCGTGTCCAGTGTGTCAAACTGTGCGCCAGCCGTGTCCGAGACTGAAATGATCTCACAGACACTTCTGAGGTGCCCTGTACACTCTATCGCGATGCGTGCCTTCTCATCTGTAAGGATATTGTGAAGGTGCCAAACGACCGGTGTACCGGTGAGAGAGCCGACGATAGCAGCCGGAATGAATGCCCGCGTACTGTTCGCGTATACGAGATCACCTCCCTGGACAGCTTGTCGTCCTTGCCTGATAGCTTTTGGTAGCGTACTGATGAACCGAAGCACGTCCTCTGGATGTTTTTCACCGAGATTATAATCTCCTACGGGAACGTAGTGGATCTCGTACCCCCGGTCGGCAAGTTCGGTAGAGAGCGGTCCCTTCGCTGGGAGTACGAACTCCAACTTGAATTCCTTCTCGAACGACTCGACGTTATCAAGCAAAACGCTCTGTCCGCCTCCGATCTCTGCCAGTCCCTCCCACACTACCAGAGTTGGCTTCGTATCATCTGTCATATATTTTATTCCTAAGTATGTATCCGCGTACGACTCGCAATAGTCGGTCCGGAGCGATACAGACAAGCAGCGGCCGACCGAGATAGCGAACGTTCCTCGGCGAGTAACCGTACTGCTTGATTGCTTTCATCCGGATGACGATCGACACCCATCGCTGTGTGGTCTCCTTTGCGACCGAGATGTTGGTTTTATCATATCGACGTTTCATCAACTCTGATGAGAGGTTGATTAACTCACCCTCCTTGGCCAAACGGAGCCAGAGGTCGTAGTCCTGTGAGTATTTAAACGATGCGTTGTACCCACCAATGCTCGATACGGTTTCTGCTCGCATCATCACTGACGCGTGGAAGAAGGGATTGTACTTCATCAGTACGTCTCTTATTTCTCGATCGGTTTCGGGGAGATCACTCCTGCCGAGAAGGTTCCCATCAGCGTCTACCTCAGTGTACTGAGTTCCAACTAATACGATCTCCGGGTTTTTTTCCAGAAACTCAACTTGGCGTTCCAGACGGTTTTGATCTGCAATATCGTCTGCGTCCATCCGCGCGATGTATTTCCCGTCGGCTCGAGCCAATCCAGCATTGAGGGCCTTCGTTAGACCGCTGTTCGACTGACGAAAGAGGGTAATCCGGTCGTCCTGGTCGGCGTATTCCTGCAGGAGTTCCGAAGAGTTGTCAGTAGATCCGTCATCAATGATTACGAACTCAAACTCTTCGTACGTTTGTGTGAGAATACTCTCAACGGACTTCGCCACATATTCAGCGTCGTTGTAGACGCCCATCACGACAGAAACTCGCGGGTCAGACATAATTAGGTAGTCACCGAATCCTAAGTTGGCAAAGTATCGTTGGAATATAAATCTGTTTCACTGCTGGGTCAGTGCATCCGGATCGTTCCATTCTTCAGCCACGTTCATCGAAACAGACGTCCGGGCGAAGACGTGTCCAAGCCTGGATCGAGACTACAACAACTGGCACGACACAGGATAGGTAGAATCCGATCACGAAGCTTGAGTCGAAAGTCGTCAAACCGGCGTACGTTCCGAACAGCGGGACGAGATAGTTGAGGATTAGCAGTCCCAACCCCCATGTCATTCGGTACCCAGTATCCCCTATCTTTTTGGGGATTCCGGTGGCAGAAATAAAAAGACCCCAGCAAGAGAGGAACGCGACAGCGACCGATTGGGTCACCAGGCTGACTGCTCCATTCGAAGATGACCAGACTGCGAGAATCACAAAACCAGTAATTGCAGCAGCGATTCGAGGAACCGAGAGTGGGCCCGCGAGGCCGCCTGGGGCGTTCGTGAACGCTGCTTGTAAACTGGGGTACATAAGTATCAGCAGGACCGGTCCCAGTAGCACGAAAACTAGCAGATATCGAACATTATCTCCGAAAACGGTCACGAGATCCAACGCCGCTGGCAGTCGTGTCATCAAGCGGAGCGGATCGTTCAGAATTACGAGATTAGCAGCTAAGAGAGAAAGCGTGGAACCGTAGAAGGGGACAGCAGACGGGATCCCAGCTTTTTTTTCGACAGCCATCGAGAATCTCTCAAACCAATACACCGAGAACAATGAGAGAACTGGAGGAATGAGATGCGTGAACCGGCCAGGAACGAACGGGAAGCCGAGAAGATAGTCCTTCGAGAGAACGAACAACAGAGCAAACCAACCGAATAAGAGCAGTCCGATGTACCCATTCGAACGTCGACGGAGCCAAACGAATCCCCCCATGAGTGCGACGAAGCTCCAAAGGTTGTAGAAAAGGATTCCCGGTGACACAATTTGCTGTATGATGCCGAAGTCGTATATTTCGGCACTTGTTCTGTAAAGTCCTATAGAATGTGGAACCCGGTAGATTTCTGTGATTACGTACAGTCCGACACGCTTGAACAGCACGGTGACAAGCAGTACACTGGCTGCGAGTGTTCCTGTAAAGTGCGAGACTCCTAGCCACCTTTGTAGTGTTATAGATCCGAAATATACACAGAGTAGGGACGGTACCAGAAATATATATAAACGGTGAGAGAACAGAAGGACGAGGAAGACTGTACCGAGGGGAAAAAGCGATTTCGCTGATAATTTAGACAGACCTGACAAGGTCCGGATGTCCGAGAGCGTACTGATCGACCCGTATGCCAGTGCGAGCGAGAACAACACCCCTGCCAGATTCTTCAGCTGGTCTTCCTCGATATACGCCGCCTGATACACTGAAAACGAAAACACTAGGGCGGTCATCAGTGATACCCGGTATGAACAACCAGACTGTCGTGCAATTCCGTACACCAGTAGTGACGAGAAGAACGAGAGAACTACACGCAGCAACTTGACGGCAACCACGGCCGGTAAGCTAAGTACCGAGGTAAGGATGTGCTGTAAAATGAAGATTGCGGGTGCTTGCAGGAACACACGTCGTAATGAAGATTTGTAATTGAACCCTGGGACAAATCCGTTCTTGGCAGTAAATAAATATAATTTTGCCATCTCACCACCCGTATCCTGTACGTAGGAGTGGAAGAATATTTTTGAGATGAAAATAATAGTGAATACAAATAGAGCAGCAGCCTTTGGGGTCGCCAGCCACACTTTGATTTTAGAACCGGTCCAGTAGCTGTTGGGCAGTTTGTTGAATACTTTCCAGACAATTGAGTGCCGAGCGGTGATACCTATCTTGCGGAGACCTCTACGGCCACTCTGTTCAATCACCTCAATGAGGCGGTCAACGTAGAATTGGGTTATGCCTATTGGGCTTGGCAGTCCCTGCTCATTCCCAGACAAGATCTGGAAAGTCCGGGAAGAGGTAATTATTGAGCAGATCCACCTGCAATAAGTCACTATGATCGAATTCATCAACGCTTTATTTTTATTATCGGACTCCATTAAATATCAAAATTACAATGATTCTGGGACATCTCGTCCGATACGTTCGGACAAATCTTACGGGGCCAGAAAGACCATCCAGTCATAGGTAGCCAAGTTCCCGCAGTTTGTCTGTGGCGGCTTCATCGGTATTTCTCGCCCTACGGGCCAATTCAGCGTACTCCTCTGGGTGTACGTCCGCGATGGCTTCGAACTCCGGAAGTTCGTCCAGCGTCTCAGACAGTATTTGCTTGAATTCGGTAGCCGTCCCCTCGTCGAGGTCCCCGAGGCGGTCCTCCGATTCGTTTGGGTCACTCTGCAGGTCGTAGAATTCGTCTGTGACACCCCGTCGCCGGATGTATTTTTCTGTATCTGAGCGAACACACTGAAAGTCAGTGAATAGATTTTTGCGAACGCTATCGGGGATTCGATTGGTGGTATGCTGTTCGACAGAACTCATGCTCGTGACGTTCCGTCCGTACTCTGCGAACACGTAGTCTCGTTCGTATTCGTCGAATGGAACCAGAGAGTTCCCGGATGATGTGGTCGATTCAATTTCTAAGACATCGCATATTGTCGGATAGAGGTCAATGTGTGAGGTGAGTTCTGTTACGGTTCGCCCAGCGTAGCGCTGTTCAGGGAATTTAATCAGGAGTGGAACCTGGATGAGTTCATCGTACAGACCGAAGTGGTGTTCCGCCAACCCGTGTTCACCGAAGTGTTCACCGTGATCAGCCGTTACGACAATCATTGTGTTCGAGTATTCTCCAATATTTTTCAGCTCGGTCACGATGCGCTCGATCTGATAGTCAAGTCCGGAGATCTGGACATCATACCAGTCTCTTAGACAGTCCCACATCTCTTCAGAGATGTCGACTTCACCGGCCATGTAGCGGAAGCGTTCTGCAACGTCAATTTCTTGAAGCCGCTCATAGTCGATATCCGCACAGTCAAACGTTTCAAAGCTCGCAATTTCAAAATACGAGTCATCAGGTTTGTACGGGCTGTGCGCATCTAAAAAGTTGGTAAATAGGAAGAACGGCGATTCAGAACCGCTGAGATCTCGTATGTACTCTCGAACGATGGATGTCTGGAACTCTTCTTGTTCGAGAGATGGCGACGAAACCCAGTCAGTTCGTTCGAACGAGCGTTTGAATAGTTCCTTTATGAAAGATTTATACGTCGAAGTGTAATATTGTTTCAATTCAGTCAGACTATCGGGATAATGCGGTATTCGATAGATGTCGTAGCATCTATCAAATCCGCGAGAAAGTTCTTCGCGCTTCCCTAAATTAGGTGACCAGACGACGGACCGCGTGTCGAAATCTTCTTGTGACAATTTCTCTGCAAGCGTGTGCCCCTCAAGATCCATCATAGAATCTGTATACCCGTGTTCGGAAGGATACTTCCCTGTGAACATAGAGGCGTGCGAAGGCGCTGTCCAAGCGGAAGCGGCAAACGCGTTGGTAAACTTGACCGCATCAGTACAGAGCTCGGAAAGATACGGTGATGTTTCACGGCTGTACCCGTAGCAGGACAGATGATCCGCTCGTGTGGCGTCCATAACAATAAAAACGAGGTTGGGGTGTTCCGTCATACAGACACATAGAAGCATACGAAGAGCATATTAAATCTGTTGCGGTTTCAGAGAATTAGAGAGACAGCAACATTTAGCAACCACGTCCCACATAGTATCGAGATGTAGAGTGTTGAAAATACCTCGTTTAAGGCTGTGATCGGGCTTCTAGGAATGTTACTGGTGAGCGGAACAGAGAGAAGTTACCTGTCGCGGTGAACTATCTATGTCTTGTACCCGAGTTCCCGAAGCCGCTGATTTACTGTGTTCATATCCCTCTCGAAGTCGTACTCCACCGGTGGCTCTGCAGTAATGGGTTTTCGAGTATCGAACGCTGGAACGTACCATGGGACGTCGACAAGTTTCGGGTGGTACGTCTGACAGGGGTGACCGTATTGGCGTATCGGAATTGGGTAGTCCCACTCCCCGAGAAGGTCTGCATGGTCAGCAGTGATCGCAGTTTTCCCCTCCAGAGTCGGTAACAGACGCTCGACTTCCTCGAGTACCAGTGCGACGTTCTCCAGATACGCCTCGTCTAGTGCGTGGGGTTCGACGTTCATCGGCTTGCTCTTGTCGTGGTACTTCTGTCCGGTTGCACCGATGTACGGGGTGTGTGGCTGGTGGTAGTGAATCAACAGTCGCTTGTCCGGGTACTGTTCGGAGGCCCGTTTCGCGTACTTAGTGACGAACTCAGGTAGTGTCCACAGCCCATCTTTGAGATCCAGTTTGTGGGCCTTACTGTCTGGAATGTCATCTTTGTTGTACTCGTCAACGATGATGAGGTCGTGTACGTCAAGATCAGTGCTGTACTCGTCATCGCCACCCGACTGCTGGATCTTGTGATACCATAGGTTCGCGGAGACAATAACCAGATCGTGTAACTCGCGATCGGCAAAGTTCCGTTGGACGAACTCTGGACTGCACGAACCTAACGTCTGACGACTTGACAAATCACCATCAATCCCAGTGTGCCCAATCAACTGTTTGAACGCGGACTGGCGACATGCGTCGAGAATGAGGAGGTTGTCCCAGTCCTTTTCGAAGATGGATATCCCGTTCGGGTTTCCCCTCGGTGAGGATGCATATCTCCGATGATGCAACCGGTTAAAACAGAGGATGTGTTCTCTGATGCGATCTTTCGTCGACTGGTCGAGACGATCACGAACTCCGCGATAGATACCCTCATAGGCCGCTTCGACTTTCTCACTAAACATACAGATTCAGGAAGTCCCTACGAGCGATTGTCTCATGATCGATTTAAGTGTTCCGTCATGTCGTAGGCCCGCAGAAATACACAAACAAGCAGACTTGGGACTGTCAAAGAGATTATCGGGATCCTTGAATAGACTATGTAATAGACCTCACAAGGGTTTGCCAGCGCGCATTCCGCAGTCACCCTCCGCTATATTTCGTCGCGATTACCGTACTGGTCTTCTCCTCGGATCGGAGTACCTTGACATCGAATCCTGTAGACCGGAGTTTATCAGCGATGGCCGACGTTTCGACACCATACACGTGATGTATCTCGCAGTAGACAGTATGGCAGTTCTGCAGGACGGCAGACATCCCCGAGAGCACGTCCGTTTCCGCACCCTCGACGTCAATCTTGACGATATCTGGGTATCCCTGTTCGAGTGCGACCTTGTCCCCGGTTGTGGCACCCACCAAGATACTGTCACCCTCGCCAACTGCCGTGGAGTGTTTCGTATCCCAGTCATCCGCAATATACAGAGTTTCGATGCCTACTGCTTGACCGAGAGCGACTTCGGCGACAGTGACACATTCGGAGAGTGAATTCAAATCGAGGTTGGCACGCAGTTTCGAGACGTTCTTTGGGTGTGGTTCAAAGGACACAACCTCCGCGTCGGTCGACCGTGCGATTAAGCAACTAACGATCCCAATATTCGCACCGACGTCCCAGACCGTCTCCTCGCCGTCTACCCGTTCGGCGATGTTAGTCAAGACCGATGGCTCCCCAGGGTCACGGACCCACTGATACTCCTGTGCTGTCGGGGTGTAGAACTTGGCAGTAGCGCCTGCGACCGAGAGGGTCATCCTGCGTCGGACTCTCGGACCGAGTGTTCGACGGAGAATTCTCAGTCCGGTACGGATTTGATCAATCATTTACTGGTGCTATGCCTCTTCTTCTATCGTTCTACATAATAAATGGTTTGCCGGAGAACGTCGATAGTCTCGCGTAGTGATTCCAGCACTTATCCCAGCACGCGGCGGGAGCAAAGGAATACCCAAAAAGAACATTATTCCGTTCCGGGGAACGCCACTCATTGCATATACCATAGAACAAGCGAAAGCCAGCAGTGCCGTAGACGACGTTTTTGTCACAACAGACAGCGCAGAGATTGCGGGTGTCAGCCGTGAGTGGGGTGCGAAAGTTATTAATCGTCCCTCAGAGTTGGCACAGGACACGTCGGCGACGGAGCCGGCGCTGGTCCACGCTGTCACTTGGTTGGAAGACCAAGGGTACGACGTTGATCCAATCGTTCTCCTTCAGTGTACTTCCCCGGTGCGTGAACCCGCTGATATTGACGGGGCTGTTGCCAAAGTTGTCGAAAACGGGTATGATTCGGCGCTAACCTGTTGCGAGGACCACAGCTTCTACTGGACCGTTACCCCCGAATCAGCGGAGGCATCGAACTATGACCCTTCTAAGCGCGCTCGGCGGCAGGATATGGATCAGCAGTATCTAGAAAATGGTTCGGTATACGTTACTGACCAGGCCCTACTTATGAACGAAGAGTGTCGCCTCGGTGGAGATATAGCTATCCAAGTGATGCCGAAACACCGGAGCTTCGAGATTGACAGCCACGAGGATCTACGGATCGCGGAGGCCGTTGCGGACGAGTTCGACTTCTATACCGGCGCCATAGAGATGGAGTGAGACATTAAAAGTAGGCCTTGAGTTCGCTTGCAGCTTTCTTGAACCCTTCACCCTGCTTCTCGTGACCTCGCCAGATCTCGGTCACGACCGGACCATCGAAGTCCTCAAATACCGGTGCCAAGCGTTCGAAGTCGATCTCACCATCACCAATCTGTAATCCCTCACCGTCGACACCTGCAGCATCCGCGACATGGAGATAGTCAATGTAAGGCCTGAGGGTCTTGGCGTGTTCAACCAGATCAGTATCACTGTAGTTACACCACAGTTTCGCGTGTGAAGTATCGTAGCAGATACGCTGGCCCGTGCGGTCGCAATACTCGGCGATCTCGTCGGCGCGCATGAAATTATTGTGGTACTGCTGCCCGCCGTATATCCACGGAAGCGGGGGCATATTCTCTAGGAGTATGTCGACTGCTTCGGCCTCCAGCTCAGACATACTCTGAGCTAGGGCCTCGTTCATTTCTGCAGTCGCCTCCAGTTCCATGTGGTCCGTGGTAACTCCGCCCGGGTGAACCACGATCTTAGGGGGGTCGTCGTTCAAAAAGGCTGGCTCAATCGACTCATGGGTAAGGTCGATCACAGATTGCATAATCTCGACTGCCTTGCGGCGCGTCGACTCATTTTGAGCACTGAGATCAACCAAATCATGTCCCTTTTGTTCGGGCGCATGGACACCGAGTTGTTGTTCGAACTGTTGGTCACAGAGGCTCGGGTCCAGATTGGCATCGAGGTCGCTGCCGTTGATCCTGAACTCGAACACGTCGGGCTCTCCCCAATCATGTTTCGAGATGTCGGAAAAGCGGACGACTACTCCCCAGTTGTCGAGGCTTGTGTCGTACGATGCTGCTTCCCGCTGGGTGATGTCTTCCCATTGGAGATGTTTGTCGGTGGGGATCGGCTTCTGAGCTACCTCACCGACGATGTCGTACAAGTACTGTGGTGAGATACCCTTCGCCGGACTCTTCGCCGTGAGTGCGTCTCTAGTCAGTTCTTCACCATTTTCAATAGCCCTAGTCGTCGCCAAACTCTTTCCCAGCGATTTCTTGTTGTTATACTCGCCACGCGTGAGGTACCGCGCTGGTGTCCCCATGCTTGTCTCAATATTTCGGATATCACGGACTAGTTTTCGTAACCCTGTCGGCTCAAGACTCGCAGCGTGGTCCGGACCCTCCATCGTCCTGTCCAGTGTAAAGTGACGCTCAACTATGTCCGCACCCAACGCAACTGCCGCTTCGCTCACAGCGATACCGCGTTCGTGACCTGAATATCCAACCGGTACGTCGTACCGCGCTGCTAGTTCCTCCATGTACGAGAGATTGAGGTTGTGAAACGGGGCCGGATAAGTGCTCCGACAGTGCAGGAGTCCGTACGTAGCATCGTTATTGGAAAGGAATTGGGTTGTCCGTTCAATCTCATTCTCTTCGGCCATCCCGGTAGAAATAAAGATTGGCTTTCCCGTCTCCATCACCCGTTCAAGAAGTATGAAATTCGTCATATCTGGGGAACCAATCTTGTACGCCGGAAGGCCGAGTTCCTCTAAAAAATCGACACTCGTAACATCCCAAGGAGAACACAGGAATTGTATTTTTTTGTTTTCACAGTACGCAGCAAGTTCGATGAATTCTTCATCAGTCAGAAGAATCTCCTTCAGGTTCGACACTGTGTACTCGATTCCCATCTCAGATTTTGTAGGGTTTTCTACCACATCTTCGATATATGTATCGCTCAGAGATCGTTTCTGGAATTTGACCGCATCAGCACCTGCGTCAGCAGCGACATCGCAGAGCTCTTTGGCCACTTGGAGGCTCCCGTTGTGATTGATGCCTGCTTCTGCAATAATGTAGGCCTGATGATCAACCCCGACTTGTTTGTTACCGATAGTAATGAGTTCGCTCATTATTCTTCGGTTCTATCTGATACTTAAAATAGTATCGATGATACTATGACACGGCTCACTGTTGGTACTTCCCATCGAGTCAGCGGATAGCCACGACTGATGAGGTTAGGTTCTCAGAGAACGCCTGGTTGGGTGGTAATGAAGTTTCTCTATCAACCAGACACTGCCCTTACGGCCTCAGACCTTGAAACCTTAGCGCTTGATCTACTCGCAGAGATTCCGATCCCCGGAGTCGAAGGCTGGAGTGGTCTGCGAAAGAGTTGGCCCCTCTGGAAGCGTATAGTTCTCGATTAATACCAGTCAACGCAGTCACTTGATGCGACATTTGTCGGAGAGCGAGCTTGACCAAGCGATCGAGGAAGCACAAAAGGCGGACGAGGCCCGTCTCGTCCGGCGACTCTGTTTCATCAAGAATCTCTATCAAGGCGATACACGCAAGTAGGCAGGTCGACGCGTCGGGATCTTTCGATCCACGACGCGTCGGTGGGCACGCGCATGGAATGAGAGTGGGGTCAAGGGTTTACGCCCACGCTTCGGCGGCGGCAGGCGGCCTGCTCGACGAGCCAATCGAACACCTCGTCAACGACCTGTTCGAGGTCGGTAAGAAAGCGATCAACCGTGTCTCTGGATGGTGGTGAATCGAAGCCACAACTCAGCCAGACGAGCGTGTTCTGGAGTTCTCGTGTTACTGGACGAATGCCGTAGATGTCGTTGTAGTAGCAGTGGAGGAACGCTCGGAAGAGTTCTGGCGGATGGTGCTCTCGTGTTCGCCCCCGCTTCGAAGGGGCGAACACGTCGAACTCGTAGAGAAACTCGAACTCAAAGTACTCGAACAGCGCCAGCGTCTCGGTAGCCACGACATTGAAGAACTCGTCGATAGAAGCCTCTTTTTGCAGGGTTTGGGAACTTGTGGACACCGTTTCCATACCCTGCGTCCTCGCGTGTGACTGTTTCTATGACGCCCTCGTGTTTACCAATCCCGAACTCCTCAGCGATGGACTCGCTGTCGACTCGTCGAGCAGCGAGTACAGTTCCTCAGCAACCGAATGGGTAGGATTGAATTGACTCATTACCGATTCTTCCGATGGCGGCCCACTTTCAGCATCAACAACCATCAGGCCGTCACTACCGAGCTCTACCCGGTTTTAAATACTCGAAACGGGACAGCGACTTTCGTCAACCTGTACTTGGATGTTTTCGATACGACCCCAGGTCGATGTGTTGCTGACCGACACCTATCCCCAATGCTGAAGGGCAAGCGGCCGTTTCGTCAGACCGAAAGTAGTACACTGCTTCGCATTACAGGGACTCATAAGTCGCTCTAATGATGGAACTATCCGCTGAAAATGGGCTCCCACTCCGGACTGGGGCGAAACTAACGACCGACAGGGGTGCTGTATGACTGCACTCATATCACTTATACAGAAAGGACTACAGCATCCTAGGCGGATACCAACCTATCTGTCTCGGAAACTCAGTCGCCTGTACAATGAGTATAGATGGTGGGCCTATGCACGGTTCAACAAGTACCAAGACCAGCAATCTCTCATCGATCAGTTCACGGAGGGTGAAGAGTTCGTCCTGGTCGTGCTGGATGCCTGTCGATTCGATTACTTCGAACAGAATGTCTCGGAGTTCATACCCGGTGACCTACAAAAAGTTTGGAGCCCCGCCAATAGGACTCCTACGTGGGTTCCAGCCGTCTGGTGTGGGAATCACGACCTCACCTACATCAGTTCAAACGTGTACGTCGGAGATTACGAGTATGAAAAAAACGGTATAGAGTTCTGTGCAGATTCCCACATCAAGGATATCGTCGAAGCCTGGAAGTTCGCATGGGACGCAGAACTGACTACGGTCGAACCGGACACAATGACCGATCTCGCGCTCAAGGACGCAGCTAAACCGGGGCCGACTCGGCTCGTGGTTCACTATCTTCAGCCTCACGAACCGTACATTGGGGAGAGCGGGTTCCAGAGTTGGCTCCAAGAGGTTCCGGACGTATCCAGAAACAAGATAGACGAATCAGAAAAAGAGCAATTCCTTCAGTCTCGGGACAAGGTGACACTTGATGAGGTGATCGAGTACAACATCACATGGGGCGAAATGAAGAAATACGAGATCGAAGCGCCGGAGAGCGACGTTCGAACACTTCTCGACGAGGGTAAAATAAGTGAACAGGATCTCAGAGAAGCGTACAGGGGGAATCTTCGACTCGTGTTGCAAGAAGTGCGACGGCTCGTTGAGCGAGTTGATTGTGATGTCGTAGTCACTTCAGATCATGGTGAATTGCTGGGAGAAGACGGGCGGTACATGCACGACAACACAACGCATCCGATACTACGCGAGGTACCGTGGTACACCGTCGACAATTCGGTTGTCGGAACCCACGAAAACACGGCCGAACCTGCAGGACGCGAAGAGACAAAGGTCGAAGATGACACCGTCTCGGAACGGCTCAGGAATCTCGGATACAAATCCTGAGCAAGTGGACCCTTGCTTTTGGCTGGCATACCCCTTCCGACCAGTTTATATACTCTGGATGTAGAGTAGCCAGTGCAGTATCGTGTGGCGTTTCGATGTTCAGACGGCTGACAGAGTAATATGAATGGCATCGCTATCTCGCTCTACGACAAATTCGCTGACCTCGGCGTACTGATCGACATCATCCGTGAACACTGGGATGACGAGTACTACATTTCTGTTTGTAGTAACCACCCGAACGCAAAAGCGCGACTTTCAGAGTTCGACATTGATACGGTGGCGACTGGAAAGCAGATCAACTACTCCCCGGACATGGAGTCACCGAAAAAACAGATTCTTATTACGTCTCGGATCCTCGATTCGTTCAAGAAAGCGTGTAAAGGGGTGTTAAAGACGGACTGTGAGTACGTCATGCACCTTCACGCGGACGCTTGGCCCCTTTCCGAAAGAGGATACACAAGTCTAGTGGACGAAATGAAGTCACGCGAAAAGAAGTTTGCCGTCCGGGGACCCGGATTGGAGTTCCGAACGCAAACACAATGGTGTGGCCACGTGATGGATCAGTTCCTGCTGTTTGAGCGGGAGTTTGCCGCTGCGAACGATATCTTCGACTATCGAGAGACCGATCTGCTGCCGCATACGACCATCCATAATGCTCTGATGTTGTTCCTTCTGGGCCGAGTAGAGTTGTCGAACGTCTACTGGTACTCGAATATGGAGTCTGATGTTTACTGGGATGGGACAGATACTAATCACGTGTTCTCCGGTATCCGTCCCGGTATCGTGATTCCAGATTTCGATTTCCTGCACATCGCCCGCGAAGCTTTCCCGGCCGAGCACGGCGCAGAACTCCAAGCAGCGTTTCTCAGAGACCACGGCATCGCTGACGGTCCGCACGTCTCGTCACTTTTAAATCGACACGACAGGTCTCTCGACGAGGTCTGTAGGGACCTAGCTCAAATCGAGAAGCGCCAAGACCGACGACTCAGGCTCCTAGGGTACAAACCGAAGACATTCGGTCGCCGTTTCGACGACAAAGAAGCGATACTCGATCGTCCCCGCTCGATTCTGCTGAAGGCGTTCGCCGATAACCTCCTTTCCAAACCAGCCCGCGTTGTCGCCGGACTTCTCCGCTGGCTCCCAGGAGAGAAGGACTATCTCTACCTCCGACACAAGGAGCGTGAGAAGCTCACCAGGTCGGCAGAATGGCCCGATGAACTGCTCGCCGACCGGTACGACCGGGCAATTCGAGACGACGATTTCCCCGGAGACACCAGCGAGATGTGGTTCAAGAATCTACACGATTAAGTGATACTTCCCCCTCACATGAAGGCTGGCAATGTAGGATTCCCGTTCGCTGTCTGAGTACGAAGTCTTAATATATCTCGGAGCACCGGTGGCACGTAATGAGAGGTATCGCTATTTCGCTGTACGACAAGTTCGACGAACTCGGGGTTCTCGTAGACATTCTTCGCGAAAACTTTGAGGAGAAGTACTACATCGCTGTTTGTTCGGACCACGAAGCCGCAGCCTCGGAGGTTGAGTCTCTCGACGTAGACGAGTTCGTTCCGGGGAGTGGTATTACCTACCCTGTTGACGGTTCACGAGAGCGAGAACTCATAAACCGGTCAAGCAGAATATTCGAGTCGATCAAACGGGCGTGTCAAGCCTGTGCCGCTTCTGGGTGTGAATACGTCATGCACCTCCACGGTGATGCGTGGCCACTTGATGAGGGGACCATCGATACCCTCATCGAACGACTTGAGGATTCCGACAAAAAAGTCGCGGTCAGAGGACCAGGTTTTTCTTACAGGGCTCCACGATTCGTTGGCCACGTTATGGATCAGTTTTTTTTATACGACACCGAGTATTTTAATAAAATATCTTTCTTCGATGTCAATCCTCTTGATCTCATGCCTCATACGTCAATTCACACTGTGTTCATGCTACGCCTACTGGGGTGCGCTACCAGATCAAGAATATATTTCTACTCCAGTATGTGCGAAGATCTTTACTGGGACGGACAAAAAAAAGACGAAACCCAGGTTCCGCACGTGAGGCCGGCCGTATTCGACCCCGACTGGAAACTTCTTCACGTTGCGGCGGATGACTTTCCCGAAGAGTACGGGAAGCATGTTCAGGCAATGTACCTCAATCGCTTCGACCTGACAGAAGGCAACTCGATCGAATCGTTCCTAGAACAGTACAGCTACCCCGAAGACGATTTGCTCTCAGAACTAGCGACAATCGAGCGTTCACTTAATCGGCGACTCATACTTTTGGGGTATTTCCCCTCCAAATACAACCGGTACTTTTCTCAGAAGCAGGGAATCCTTAATTTACCACTCCGAGAAAAGGCCAAGCGACTGGTCTGGAACGTTCCAAGACTGCTGTATTTACTCACGAATATTGCGCTATTTTCCTTGCCGGGTAGCGACCAACTTCTTGATGACGACCGGCAATACTTTAAGGAAGCGCTCTACGACCGTCACTTCTACCGAGACAGCGAGTGGCCGGAGACAACCACCGAACAACTGTACCGTGAGTCAGTTTCATCCACGGACTTCCCACCCGAACTCACTGACTTCTGGTTCGCCCGGGATGCCGACGCAGAGACCCGTGAGTGAAGACTATCGGAGCAGCCTATCTGATAACGGTTGGCTTTTTACCCCGCATTGAGTACGAACCGGATAACCGCAGATGATGGAGTATTTTGAGAGGGCCATGCGGGCCTACCGTCTCGACGGACTCCGGAGTATAATTGGGGGCCTCAAGCGAAACACGATGAAACAGTTGGCTACGAGTTCGGCACACCCGTTGTTCCGACGGTGCAGCCTGTCCGTCCCCCTCTACTTCTGGGCCAAAGAACGCGAGTACCGCGATTATCTGGAATATATCTTGAAGAGTAATATCGGGGAAGAACTGGCCCGCGAGCCGCTCCGTGAGCGGAAATCGAGTGACACTGTGTTTATTCTCGGATCGGGTAGCTCGATCAACGACATCTCGGCAGGCGAGTGGGAGACCGTAGGCCAGCACGACTCTTTCGGGCTGAACAAGTGGCCTATCCACGATTTTGTCCCCACGTTTCAAGTGTTCGAACTCCCAACAGGAGCAGGGGCGTCGTCCAAGCGAGAGTTCTACTGGTCGCTGTTTGAGACCAAACAAGTTGACTACGCTGATGTCCCGGTCATTATGAAAGATGCCCCCTACGTGTTTGATGAACTTGGCTCTGAGCCGATACCGGACTATCTTGAACGTAGGCTACTCTTGTCGCTGGACATCGAGCTTCCACGATGGGACGATTCGACTGAACTCTTACGAGACGTGCTACGTTGGCTCGACTCGTCCGGGATGTTCTCCATCGACAGCGATATACTCCCTCTATATCGCAAGCGCGGCTCGATCAGCTATCTGCTCTTCCTTGCCACCAAACTCGGGTATGAACGGATCGTACTCGCTGGAGTTGATCTGAACGACGCACGGTACTTTTACGAAGAACGGCACGACGAGTATGAGAGCCGAGGAATTCCATTACCGGATACGTCCCGTGAAGACGACCGAGACAAGGATGACGTTCATCGCACGAACGACCCGAAGGTTGCCGCTGTCACCTTGGAAGACGTTATATACACAATCGATAAAACGATCTTGGCTCCTAATGACATCGAGCTGTATACCGCGACGAAGCAGTCCTCTCTCTACCCGACGTTAGACTACTATGAGATAGACGAAGCCGACACCGCCTGATTACGGGGTGACCTCTGGTTGCGATCGTTTACTCTTAACTAAGCTGCTCTAAGAATGTCAACAGCTTCCGTCGAAGAAACTGAAACCGCTGCAACGCACCGAAGACCGCACGCGGTGGGCGGGTCCGTGAGAGCTCGTTCTCCGCTAGGACGGTTGATCGATTGGTCTCTCTGGATTCGTACGCCTCAATGTACGACAAGAGAATCGCGGCAGACTGCGACATCGTGTACTGTTCCTCGACGAGTTTTCGACCTCGTAACCCCATTTCTCGACGCCTCTGTCGATCCCGAACCAGACGTTCAAGCGCGTCCACCCACCCGGCAGTTTCGTGTGCAAGGTATCCAGTCCGCTCTGGAACAACGACCCGCGCACACTCAGGGACAGGACTCGCCACGACCGGTAGTCCTAATTGATAGAAAACGAATGCTCGACCGGCGTTGGCAGTGTTCTTGTGACGGACGAGCCAGTCGTTGTGATAAGCATCACTGCTCCATTTTGAGGTATAGAATTTAATTAACCGTTTGATTTGCTCGGGAATCTCGTTATAATTGGGGACGATCCCGATGTCACATTGTGAGAGGCGTCTGTGTACTCGGCTCATGTCTGGTCCCTCCGCGTGCTGTACGTGTTCAACATCGATATTGGGCACTCCAGTCGTCCATTTTCCGTGCGAGTCGACATTGTACACGGCGACGAATCGGACATCGTATTCCTTCCCGAGTAGGTCCAAGGCTGGTGTTATCCTATGTTTCATCGTCTCCAGGTGGCCCTTGTTCCCGTGATAGGCGATCTCGATTGGTTCCGAATCAGGACCGTCCACGTACGACTTCATCACGCCCGGATGGTACTCGGCATGATGTGTAACGACGATATTCGGATTGTATTTCAGATAGTAGTCGCGCTCAACTTCGGTGTTACAAATGAGAAAATCGGCGGCTTCAATCTCCGCGACGAGACCTCGATCATTGTCTGAAGGGTGTACCACACCGACTGTCAAGTCAGAATTCTCGGCTTTCGCACGCCGAACCTCTCTCTCGTGGGCTTTGGTAATCAAGACGTCTTTGTCGTTATAATCCCAGTCACGGAACGTCGCCTCGACCCCCAGTTTCCGGAACTCGTTAGCCATGTTCCGGTGAAAGATCCGGGCGGTACCGTATTTCAACGGAGTCTCCGTATTAAATGTGATCCGAAGATCGGAGTCGTAGGAGTCTTCTATCCGCGCTAAGTGTCCATTTTGGTCCATATGACGACTGTATGGCTGAAATTTGATATACCCTGTTAAACCAATTTGGGTGATTCCATGGCTATCGTGGGATATATAAGCATCACCCATCTGACGGTTGTCACCTTACTCAACTAGTGAAGAGCCTGTCATACAATAGCTCTCAACGAGTCCAATTCACAGTCTCTGGCCTGGACAGAACCGGCGGCTGGCGGAATCACGAGCTTAAGCGCGAATGTGGGGGTATATAATCATCAGGTAGAGGCCGTGAGACGTACCTATGAAAATCCCGCACCGGCAAGTCCAATTTCTTAGATAATAACTGTTCGGGTGAGTCTTCGGCTCACCCGAACGAGGATGGAGAACCACCAGACTGCGGCACTATGATAGAAGTGAGTTCCCGGCAGGCGGGGGAATCTTGATTGCTGTAGCAGTAGCTGTGCGGACGAACGCAGGCCCAACCTGAGCGATCCGACCGCTCAGGCACTCACCTCCGGTGGGTCGTATGACTCCTTCCGCGTGAGCATATGAAAGATTGAAACCAGCATCTTCCTAGCCGTTGCGACAATCGCGATCTGATGGTTCTTCCGCTGTTTCAACCGTGTGTAGAAATTCCCGAGATACTCATCACATCGCACAGCAATGTTGGCACACTGGACGAGGGCCCAGCGCAACGGCGCTGAGCCCTCTTTGCTGATGCTTCCACGCACCTCTTTGTCACCAGACTGGTGGACGACTGGATCGAGTCCAGCGTAACTCACGAGCTGCTTGTCTTCATCAAATCGGTCTACTTCACCAATCTCAGCGACGATTACGGCGGCTGTGTACTGATCAACACCCGGAATCGTCAGCAGCCGCTGGGCTGCTGGCGATTCCAGTACCTTCCGTTCGATCTTCTCCTCTAACCTCTCGATTTGTTCGTCGTAGGCGTCGATAACCGAGAGATGAGCCTCGATAATTGCTCGGTCAGCGTCACTCAGAGAGAGTTCCGTGAGGAACTCTCGGCCAGTCGGGCCGAACAACTCACTGTCGTAAGTGTTGTCAGTCCGCGTGAGGACAGCTCTCACGCGGTTTTTCTCTGCTGTCCGCTCTTCGACGAGTGACTTCCGCGTCCGGACGAGATCCCGAAGTACGCGGATCTCGTCCGGTGGGACGTAGCTCTCAGCAAGCATATCTGCCCGCAGCATCTGTGCGAGACGTTTCGCATCGACACGATCGGTCTTAACCGTCGCATCGGCAATAATCCGATTCTTTGATGGATTAACGAGGGTGACGTTGAGATGCTCGTCGAGCATCTCGTAGATCGGACGGTAGTTGCCAGATGCTTCGATGGCAGCCTCGTCGCCGGCGTGTTGCTCGGCGAGTTCGGAAAGACGGTCGTTTGGCAAGCGAATCTCATCTTGCAGGTTGCCGTCGTCGTCCACGACGGCAACCTGCGAGTACCGTTTGTGGGTATCGATTCCAAGGTACATTGAACGCCTCCGTTAGGGCTGATTGCGCGTGAATCAGAGAGACACCTATGCGTGCTCTGTGGCACAGTATTCTTCTTCCTATCACGGCGCTAAGACCAGTCATTCTAGCGTGCTTGGTGCACTCCATCTCACTCGGTCTCTGTCAACCCCTGTTGACTTGATTCACGCGCCAGGGGCTTAGTTGCGGGATTTTCATAGAGTCATTCTATGACACGCTGAGTGAACGCAAGACAACCACGCACGGATTCTGAGCGGCTCCTTATTGATGATGCCTCCCAGACATAAAATCGGTCTACTATCGGAACGCGTGTTTGATTAACCTTGGAGACAAAACCTTTGCCATGACTGAGAAGGTGCTCAGCCTGCTAGGTACGCTAATCAAACGGGTAGATGAATTAGTCCCGTTCAATCTCCTCCCGCCGGTCGCAGGAACAGTAATGGGTCGTTCGGACGAGAGCGTGTTAGCAAAGTTTCTCCCCCCGTTATCGAAGCGTGGAGAGTTTGTCAGCGAGGCAGTCATCCACCAAGGGGAACGTAAGCACCATCTCGTTGATTTTTCTACGCCTTTAACCAACCGTGACCCCATCGCCGAGAACGGGGTTCTCTACATCTCCTTTCGTGAAGCATTCACGAAGGAGGCGTTGATGTCAGTCAGATCGCTTCGTGAACACTGCCCTGACCTGCCGGTTGCCGTTTTCACCGACAAACCCGATTTGGTACTTGAGAGCGATCTCAAGGAGGACCCGAACCTGTACCTCGTCCACATTGACCCGAAACACGTCAGATCTAAAGTGGATTTCATACACAGGTCACCCTTCGAGAACACACTGTATCTAGACTCTGATACCGTGGTTGCGCACGACATTTCCGACCTCTTTGACTCGCTAAGACGGTTCGATATCGCCGTCACCCACGACTACGCCCGGAAACGGGAGAACTACGCCGAACAGATCGACGAGTACGACGTCATTCCGTACTCGTTCTCGGAAGTCAACGGTGGCGTCATGGCGTACAAGGCGAACAACCGGGTCGAGGGGTTCTTTGACCTCTGGCAGGAGAAATTCTACAAATACTTCAACGTGACCCAAGGTTGGGACCAAGTCAGCCTGCGAATTGCACTGTGGCAGAGCGACGTATCCCTTTACCATATGCCGACAGAGTATAATATCGTCGACCAAGAGTCCAGAGACAAGGCGGACCGGAACGCCAATGAACTGGGAGAAGATCACCTCTCACCCAGAATTTACCACGCTCACTACGACCGAGAAATAAAAGAAGGGGAGTACAACGTAGATTCACTCGAAGAACTCAGAGATATCGTGGCCGAGAAGACAATCGATTACTGACGCTCCGAATACCTTACCCCCTCTGCTCTTCTCAGTGGTTTCAGGATTCGATACCTTCGGCCGTCGTGGAGTGTGATTGGGTCCGGCACATCTCTGCATACAGTCCGTCAGCTTCTATCAACTCGTCGTGGGTGCCCGACTCCACTATACGCCCAGAGTCGAGTGCATAAATACAGTCCGCGTTCTGAACCGTCGAGAGACGGTGTGCCACGACGACCAGTCCCGACGAGCGGTCCATCGACTCAAGCGCGTTCTGAATCTTGAGTTCGATGTTGCTGTCAAGGTCGCTGGTAGCCTCGTCAAGTAAGAGTAATTCCGCGTCTTTCAGCAGAGCTCTCGCGAGCGCAATTCGCTGGCGCTGCCCGCCGGATAATCGGACTCCGTCGTCACCCAGTTCGGTGTCGTACTTTTCGGGAAGTTCCTCGAGGAATTCAGATACTTGACTGATTTCACATACCCTGGCGATTTCTTCCATGGTCGCGTCGGGATCCGCGAGCGCGATGTTCTCTCGAAGCGTATCGTTGAAAATGTGTGGGTCCTGGCGGACAAGCGCAACGTTTTGTCGCCACTGGTCGATTGGCCACTTGTCAATCGATTCGCCGTCAGCAAGTATCTCCCCCTCGTTAGGCTCGTACATCCTTGCGAGCAACGAAATGATGGTCGATTTTCCGGCCCCTGACGGTCCGACGAAGGCAACAAAATCGTTCTTAGTGAACTCGAACGAAACATCGCGTAGGACTGGCTCGTCCGTCTTGTAGCCGAAGGTAACGTTGTCGAAGTCGAAGCGGTTTACTCCATCAGGACATTCGTTCACACTATGATTCGGTTCCCGATGCTGTCGGAGTTCGCTCAAAAACTCCTCTGTTCGCACTAGATGGGGGAGCTTGCCCTCAAGATCATAGTAAATGTTGTTCAGTTGGCTCGCCTGTGGAGCCAGCCGGTACATCGCAAAGAGGAACACACCCATTTCCTCTAGTGTAAGCGCAGTGTAACGCAGTGCAATGAAGATCAGGATAAATATTGTCACTGAGTTCGCCATCTGATAAAAATTATTAATTGCTGATGCGTTTCTTGAGAGTTGTACTCGAGCAGTAACTAAGTTGTTCGTTGCTTCGACAAATTCATCATATTTATCTGATATTATGTCAAAAGATTTCACATCCCTGATACCCTCAATACCAGCTTGTGCTGCCGTTTGGACGGACTCGTACGCTTCGGCTGTCCTATCCCCTATATCGTACCCAGGTTCGACAACAAACCGGATAATGTAGGTTATTGAACCCAAAAGAATGATTGATAAGAGTGTCAATATTGGCGCAATGTACAATGAAACACAAAGATAAGATAAGGATGTTATCGCCGCGCGAATAAAATAGATAGTCTTTCGAAGAACATCGGTTGCATTGTTCGATTGTGTTACAACAGCATTTAGAAGTTGGTCGTCCCCTTTTATATCAAAATATTCGACTTTTGCACCAAGGACAGCCTCAAATGCCGACAGTTTCAGAGTCTTCTCATAACTATTCTGTAATATAGCTGTCATCCATTCGACAATGAAATTAGATGAATATCGCAAGATCATAACTGCCATAACGCCTAAAATGGCGTATTTCAGTGTAAATGGAACTCCAAGAAGGTTGTATCCCTCTACAAAAAATTCCAAAAGCCCGTTTTTTGTTTCAGTGCTGCCACCTGACGAACGACTGAGACGAATAATTGGCAAAATAAAGCCCAGTCCAACCCCTTCCAGAGCAGCACTCACTGTGCTGAGGCCAATGATGACCGCAAAGAAACGAGGACGATACTGTATTGCTCCCCAAATACTCCGAAGTTGATTCTTTGATATCATCAACTATCACATGAAAGACGGTATTCGCTCGCATGAAGATTTCAAGAAGAGCCACATTAATTGTTCGACTCGGACTGAACTCAGTGGCCTTACCCGACAGACTCCCCACAGAATTACAAACCTAAACATCTGCCGTGTTGACTCGATGGAAACGCTGCTACTCCATGAGAGCGTGAAACAAGATATGGGGCGCAAGAGACCGACCGCTATTCCGTGCCTCAGAGCACGTCGTGTTGACTGGTCCGTGTGCGAAAGAAGCCGAGTCATGGGCGTTACAGCCCGGATGCCGCGGCCGCGGCATCCGGGAAAGCCCGAATAGGTGAATCTCTGCTTCACGCACTGGTGTCCCGGGTGAACAGACCATGTACCTCGGAATCGATATCCACAAACGGTACGCACAGGTGGCAGTAATGGACGAAGCTGGTGAGATCGTCGAAGAGGTTCGCGTCGAGAACGCGAACCTCGACGACCTCGCCCAGCGGTACGCTGGTGCCGAAGCTGCACTCGAAGCGACCAGCAATTATTACCACATCCACGATACGCTGTCGGAACATTTGGATGTGACTGTCGCTCACCCGAAAGAGCTGAATCAGATTGCCGACACAGACAAGAAAACGGATCGTGTCGACGCCAAAGAACTCGCGCGGATGGTACGGTTGAACTCTGTCCCTGAAAGCTACGTTCCAACGGACGAAGTCAGGGAAGCCCGCGCACTCGTGCGCGGGCGACAGACGTTGGTCGAAAACCGCACCAAATACGCCAACAAGATCCACGGGCTCCTCTCCGATCACGGTATCACTGAGGACGTGAAGCCGTTGACCATAGAGGGACGAGAGTTCCTGCGGGAACTCTCGATCCCGGCGCCGTGGGACTCATTGCTAGAGTCGTATATCGAGTTGATCGAGACGCTCAACGAGGAAATTCGGAACCTCGAAGAAACGATTGAACAGCGCGCTGGATCTCTGAAGGAGACCCAGCTGCTGATGACGATTCCTGGCGTGAGTTACTATACGGCGTTGTCGATTTACGCCGAGTTAGGCGAGATCAGTCGGTTTGACGGTGACAAATCGGTCGTCAGTTATGTCGGATTGAACCCGGTGACCCGCGAGTCAGGCGACTCGCGGATCGAGGGAAGTATTTCGAAACGTGGATCGGGTCGTGTCCGGTGGTTGCTCGTCCAGGCTGCAAACACAGCAGTTCACACCTGTAGCGATGAGTACCTAAGCCGCTTCTATGAGCGGCTAGCAAGCCGGAAGAACTCACAGAAGGCGATCGTAGCCTGCGCTCGGAAGATGCTGGTGTCGATCTACCACATGCTAGACCGAGGCAAGGTATACGATCCGCCTAATGTGAGTGCGTAGACGAGGGAACTGAGGGCCGCCCGCTTGGCGGCCCTCAGTGGCCGGTCGGGGCTAGCGTTAGCGACAGCTATCGCCGTACCGCGACCGCACCGCCTGAAGATGCTCCGTTGAACGCCGACGCCGTCTGCGGGTTGTATCGCTAATTTCAGGGAATTGGACGCCGTCTGGCGATATGGGGCGTCTCAAGACCCTCGCACGGACGTTTCGAGACTTTGCCACGAACCACGTAGAAGAGCCAGACGTACCCGCCGCGCCGGATGGCGCGGACGGGTACGCCAAGTCCACGAAAATCGCGCTCCTTCTGCTCAAGGAAGAGATCAACAAGCCACTCCGAAAGCTCGAAGACTATCTGAACGAGATGCCGGGAATTTTAGATGTATTAGGACTCGAAAAATCGCATGTTTACTCATCGTTCAGTCTGTGGGACGGCGAATTTCCGATGCAGGAGTTGCGCCGCCTGCTCCGCAATTCAGCGGAGCAGGCGGGCCTCTCTGGAACCGCATCAATTGACGCCAGCGGCTTCCAACGCGACCAGGCCAGCTCGCACTACCGCAACCGTGTCGGCTACTCGTTCAACGCGACGAAGACGACGCTGCTTGTTGATACGGAGTCACTCGCAATCATGGACGCTCATTTCACGACAAAGAAAGCCTATGACGGACATATTGGGCTGCAGGTCTTTCGGCGGAACGCCGAAGACCTGCAGGCACTACTGGCCGACAAAATGTACTCCTGGAGTGACCTTCGGGAAGCTTGTCGTGACGCGTCAACGCGACCAGTGATCAAACACTGCGAGCAAAATTCTCTCAAGAAGGCTCACAACGCCAGAATTGACGATGATGTCTACAACCAGCGCTCAATGAGTGAGACTGTGTTTGCGATGCTGAAAGACGACGGCGACGAAATCCGCTCCCGGAGCTGGAACGGCCAGTTCCGGGAGCTTACACGCAAGTGCATCGTGCATAACCTCGCGCAGGCGGCGAGTTAGGGCTCGCCGCCTGCGCCCTTTCTCCGGACGTATCCGGGAGAGGCATCGCCACCGTCCACTTCGCACTACGTGCGGTATGACGTGAATCTGATGTTTGCGTACCGAGAAGGTAGCTGAAAATTGAATCGTCTGCTCTCAGATTGTGCCGACAGAGCGTAGATACTGGCCGAAATCGGCATGTCAAAATTTCAATTACGCCGCTGTCTTGCGTTCAACACTGCACCTGAAGATATTCGCCGCCTGCCAGCTGGGAGAACAGCAGACCACAAGACGGCGAAACTATTTTGTCGCAAACGGTGGTTTGTGTAGGTAGCAGCGTTTCCATCTATGAGAAGCCTGCTACCTGAACTAACCACGCTTGCGTAAATATTGGTTTGGGTTCCTCGGAGAGGTTTGTGACATGCCCCGTCAACTGCCTGCGAAAGCCCGCGCAGCGAAGCGAGCAGGACCGTGGAGGTGGGCGGGACGGCGGAGGGATGGGCACTAGATAGGTGGGAGGTACGCGGAGCGACGCGACGCAGAGCGACGCCTCTCTTCACGAAACATGTCTCTACAGAGCAGTCGCTCTTCGACCCTCGAAGCCGCGGGATGCGGTCCCGCGGCGACCTATCCGCTAGCTGGTCTTATGCTGTGGCCTTGGGTGGGTCGTACTCCTCCTGTTTCGTCAGCATCGCGTACATTGAGACGAGTAGTTTCCGCGCTGTCGCTACCAGTGCTTTCTGATTGTGCTTCCGATTTTTCATCCGCGTGTGAAAGTTCCCCAAATAAGAGTCATACTTTACGACATTGAGAGCTGCTTGCCCGAGGGCCCCACCGCAGCACCGGTGGGCCCTCTTTGGTAATCGCGTCAGTCGTCTCTTTCTCACCCGACTGTCGCACGCGTGGATCTAACCCCGCGTAGCTCACCACTTGCTTCTTGTTGTCGAACCGTTCAATCTCTCCAATCTCTGCGACGATCGTCACAGAAAGGACGGGGCCGATACCAGGAATTGTCATGAGCAGCTGAGTCTCCTCCCACGTTGCAGCAATCTCGTCGACCTCGGTCTGGAGACGCTCGATCTATTCATCGAGCGTCTCAATGACAGCAAGATCAGCCTCGATGATGTGACGATCGGCGGCTGACAACGGGAGTTCCTCGTCGGCGAGGAACTCCCTCCCTTCTTGACCGAACAAATCACCATCGTAGGTGATGCCTCGGTCTGCGAGAGCGGAGCGAACACGATTCTTTGCAGCAGTACGGTCATCGACGAGGGCTTTGCGTCGCCGGACGAGTTTCCGCGCTTCGCGGAACTCGTCCGGTGGGATGTAACTCGTTGCAAGTGCGTCAACTCGCAAGAGAACAGCGAGCCGTTTCGCGTCAAGACGATCGCTTTTGACTTTCTGATCGCCGATAAGACCCGTTTCGTGTGGGTTAGCAACAGACACATCAAGTTCTGGTTTGAGACAGTCGTAGACGAACCAGTAGTTGCGCGTGGCTTCGATTGCTGCCTGTGCACCTTCATGCTTGCGCGCGAACTCTTCGAGTTCGGCGCGCTCGGCTCGAATCCGACACTCCTCAGGGTTGTCGGTGTCGTCGTCCAAGATCGCTACTTGGCAGTAGCGATCGTGGACATCCATGCCGATGTACTCCATGGTTGGTTTGTTGGGCGATATCGCTGGAAAGAGAGTGAACAGGATACGCATCTATCCGTGCTCGAAGCACATTTCTCCGCATCCTTGGAGTGAGGCCGTTCATAGGTCCGTGTTCGTGACACTGGAAATCCTTCGGCTTTCCTCTCTTCCCGGTTCCTTGTTCACGCTACAGCGTTAGCAGGCTTCTCATGGAGTCATAGGTGAATAGCGGTGCTGGTCGGGACGACCGAAATTTAAGTCGGCTCGTCAGGGACTGATGCCGGTAATCTCAATATCAGTGTCGCTTTACCGTGGATCAGGGGCGCTATTCAACACAGCAGTTATTATCGTTTCTATATATCGGCCGTAGCCGCTCTCAGCGAGTGAATACACGCGTTCGAGAAGTGAGAGCGCGGGCTAACGGCTCCGAGTTAGTAATCTAAACAGTTCAGCCGGAGGTGTTGTAGAAGGTCATACTTTAGATTATGATTACTGGATAATGACCTGCAGATTCTGGCGACCGCCAACTGCACACGACTAAATCCGGCCTCGCGGAGTACATCGCGTCCCATTTCGAGATCGATACATGAAGTCACCGAGACAACCCTGGGGCCTACAACAGGGATCACGGCGTTTATTTCGGGGAAATCCACTACAGAACACCGAGATCCGTTTGCTAACGTGTGGTTTGCGCACAGAGTGAGGGTGTTGTCGATGCCGTCGGCCCTCACGCACCTCTACTGATAGACACAATCAGGAAAGAGCACGTTTCGTGTGCTTTCGGTGTTTCGAGGGCGACGCTGTAGAGTGAGAGAGTACGTTTTGTATGCTTTCACTCAGTCGTCTGAGAAAGATCTCGTCGAGAAAGAGAGTACATTTCGTGTGCTTTCACTCGGTGTGTGTGGCGATTTCCGTTCGCGTCTCCAGGACGATTGTCGGATCAAGATCCAGTTCATACTCGTAGTACTGCCCACCGCTCAACCCCTTGTTCTGCTCGTGTCGTCGAAGGAACCCCAGCATGTGGAGATTCGAGAGGTGGTCTTGAATGCTCTTCAGCGTCGACAGTGGCGAGGCCGCATGTGAGTCAGCGACCTGCTCGTAGGTTCGTTGGATCTCCTTCGACCGCGCTGGGACCTCACCGCTGGTCTGGAGGTTTGCGATCGCTTCTAGAATATACTGCGCGTGTTCGGTTTGGTCTCGGATTTTGTTTGTTATCCGACCACGCTGTACTCGTTCCCGCGCAGCCTCAATGTGCGTATCTGTCATCGGTGTCTCACCGTTCTGATCGGCTAATTCCGCGCCAACGCGGAGCAGATCGAGCGCCTGCCGCGCGTTCCCCATGTCCTATGCGGTGAGCGCCGCTGCCTTCGCGATCGCTGATGTGTCACACGCTTCGTCGACGAAGGCTTGATGCACACGATGCTCTAAGATTGTTCGCAGTTCCGCAGCGTTGTCCGGTTGCATATTGACCGCGCCCCTCTTACGTTCATCATCACCCCCACCCCACCGTGTCAAGTGTTCTTTCCAATGCAGGGTGGAACCATATCCTCCTACACCCCACCGTGTCGAGTGTTCTTTCCAACGCAGGGTGGAACCATATCCTCCTACACCCCACCGTGTCAAGTGTTCAAACAGGATGATTCGGGGCTACTCGAACAGACTTCGACCGAATCCACTAGGTTACGTGATCTGTGTCGCCACGCTCGTTGGGAGCGCGATAGAGTCGAAATCTCGGACCACGTCACCGACGATATCCAAATCAACATCGAACTCGTACTGGTAGTAGTGCCCACCTGCCCGCCCCTCATTTTTCATCTGTCGCCCAAGGATGCCGAGCATCGCCAAGTCCGCGAGATGGTCATGCATTCGCCGACGGACGAGCGGGTCGACATTAGAGCCCTCTGCGATACGTCGATACAGGGGATACACATCACGGATCCGTGCCGGGGTCTCCTGCTCGAACGCGAGCTGTAACATCGCCACGAGCGCGAGATGCCCATGTTTCGTCAGCTCACGCATCCCGTGTTCGACCTGGCTCTGTTCGAGTTTTTCACGAGCCTGATGAACGTGGTCCTCCGTCAGTCGCTCCTCGCCGTTCGTCCGTGCAATCTCACCGGATTTATAAAGAATATCCAATGCCTGACGGGCGCTGCCCGTGTCCTGCGCCGCGATAGCGGCGCACAACGCAATCACGGCGTCATCCACCGCATCATCGTACATCGCACCGGTCACTCGCTCTTCGAGGATGGCCCGCAGTTCCGGAGCGTTGTACGGCGAGAAGTGAATCTCTTCCTCACAAAGGGTGTCTTTCACCTTCGGAGAGAGGTCGTCGCGAAAGCCGAAATCGTTGCTGATGCCGATCACGCCCGGTTTCGCCTCCGAGAGGTAGCCGTTCGACCGGGCTCGCGGAATCTCGTACAGGATCTCGTCGTCGCTGCCGATATGGTCGATCTCGTCGAACACGAGGAGAATCGTCCCGCCGATATGGTCGAGTTCCTCGTACAGGATGTCGAACACACGCTGTTGTGGATACCCGGTTGTGCTAATCCGGTCGTCTCTGGGTCGCAGTTGATTCACGAGGTTGACTGCAACTTGGTAGGACGACGATAGGTTCGTACAGTTGAGCCAACAGAGCGAGAGTTCGACATCGTCGTAGTTTTCCGTATCTCGCTGTAGTTGCTTCAATAGATAGCGGGACACTGCCGTCTTCCCGACGCCCGTTTTTCCGTACAAGAAGATATTTCTAGGTTGTGCGCCGTTGACGATTGGCTGAAGCGCGGCCATGTACGTCGAAATTTCGTCTTCGCGAGCGGTAATCGAATCCGGCTGATAATCCTCGCGGAGCATGTCCTCGTTGCGGAAGATTTCCGTATCCCGTGTGAACGTAGCCATCCTCTAATGCATTTGATTCGGCCCGCATGTATAAAACCACCGCGTCAAGTGTATTGTGTGAAAATACAACTCGTCGATGTCTGCCGGTTAGCACTTGACGTAGTGGAGTGTCCCTTAATGACCCTTCACCGATAGCAATCAAGAGTAATATTCGGAATAGTGGGGTGGGGCATGGAGACATCCAGCTACCCACGTCGAACACTTGACACGGTGGGGTGTGTCGTGTGACCTATCTTGGATTCTTTCGAAGAACACTCGACACGGTGGGGTGGGGCATTAAGATATCCAGTTACCCACGCCGAACACTTGACACGGTGGGGTGGGGCATTAAGATATCCAGTTACCCACGCCGAACACTTGACACGGTGGGGTGTGTCGTGTGACTTATCTTGGATTCTTTCGAAGAACACTCGACACGGTGGGGTGTTGAGCGCTCACCTCGGTTTGCTCCACCGATCCGCTGGCTCATCCGTTATATCCTCGTATCTCTCCAAGGAAGAGAGGGAAAGCACACGAAACGTACTCTCTCACTCTGGACTGATTGCCCCATCACCACCGGGTAGAAAGCACACGAAATCAACTCTCCATGTATTCTGACTCCGTCACCGATCGAAAGCATACGAAACGTACTCTCACTTCACTGTGTCGGCCTCGGTGCCCGCCTCCAAGCCGGACAGAATGACAGCCGAAACTGATTGTTCTACGTCAACGCATCGATGGCTCGTTCCACTCTCGATTCGCCTAATTACACACAACGGATTTTTGACGCCTTTCAGATGATTTTTGTCGGCTACGTCACCACCCGTTGACGCTACTCTGCCACCACAGGTCCGTCACCGTCTCACGACCGACCGGCCGCCAGTGACAGCCAGTCCATTCTTCCTCATGCCGGTCCCACCCAGGGCCGTCCGGGCGCGGTTCGAACTGCAGCCGTCGCCACACCCCACTGCGGTCTCTGTACCGGATTTCAAGCGAGTCGCCCGTCGATGCATGGTTAGTTGCTGTGCCGTCAGTGCCCGGGTCGTCTCCGAGCGTACATTCGTTTTTAGACATGGTTCGTGGCACCAGGACTGCGTTCCAGGCGCCACTCCGCCACGTGGCTGAATACCTTTCGAACACCTAATCTTTACTCAGCGACGGTGGCAGACTGCTCGAGTCCAATAGGTCGCCCGTCGTTCCATTCGACAGCGAGAACAACAGCCTGTAGCTCTCCGAACCGCCGTTCTACAGGCGGAACAGGTCGAGTGCTTCGGGGCTTGACCCCGAGGGTGAAGGCCGTGCGCTCCAGTGGCCAAACTCCGTTACATTTAAGTATATCCAAAGTATATACATTTGTATGGGGAATCGATTTGAAATCAACGGCGAAGAAGTCCTTGATGGTGAAGTCAAGGAGTTCGGAAACAGCGCCCATGTCACCGTTCCAAAACGCTGGCGTGGATCCGACGTGAAAGTCGTCCGAACCTCAGAACCAACCGAGAACGACGACGAATGACCCAGACACAGGCTCTTACCAAGACACTCGTGTTTCCGCTAGACGTGCAGAGTGACAACGAGAGCCTGCTTCACGACGCCCGTATAGAGTGTCGCCGCGTGTTCAACGAGGTGCTACGCCTCAATTACGAGGGCTGGGACTGGACCGAAATCGAGGATATTGTCGAACAGAACGCCGACCTCGTGCAAAACACCGCACAGCGTATCATCAACAAAGGTTTCAGTGCCTTGGAGAACTACTACGATAACGACGACTGGGGCAGACCGTGGTACAAACACGAGGCGTTCCCGTTGCGGATGAACTACGGCGAAGGCTACAACCTCTTTCTTGAAGACGAAACGGTACGGTTCCGCATTTCAGCGAAGCCGTACAACCACGTCAAAGGCGAGCTTCGCGGCACGCAAGACCAGTTCGGCCTGCTCAGGCAGGCAATCGAAGATGATGACTGGCACGTTGGCACTGCCGAAGCACTCTGTCGAAACGGACGCGAAGAATTGCACGTTACCGTGACGAACGAAACCGCTGAAGTTGATGCGAAAACGGCGGCAGAAACGGTCATCGGCGTCGATATTAACGAAGACTGTGTTGCGCTAGCGGCACTGACCGAACACGGTATCGAAGATTCTGTTGTTATTGACTACCCGGAAATCAAAGAAGAACGCCACCGCTATTTCACGATGCGGAAACGGATGCAGGAAGCCGGACAGACCGTGTTCAACGACCTGTTCCGAAATAAGGAACAGCGGTTCGTTCACGATCAGCTACACACTGTTTCCCGGCGCGTGGTTGCGTGGATACAGCGGTTCGATAATCCCGTGATTGTCTTCGAAGACCTCGGAGACATGAGAGACAACATCGAGTACGGGACGCGCATGAACCGTCGTTTGCACTCGCTTCCATTCGCCAAACTTCGGGACTTCATCACCTACAAAGCCGCGTGGAACGGGATTCTATCAGACGATGTTGACCCGGAGTACACCAGCCAGCAATGCCCAATCTGTGGACACACAGAACGGGCGAACCGCAGCGGAAAGCGGTTCAAGTGCTGCGAATGCGAACATCAAGACCACGCCGACCGTAGTGCTGGTATCAGTGTCGCACAGAAGTGGCTGAGAACACAAGACGATAGAAATGTGCCTGCTCTCAACACACTCCTGCAGGTTCAGAAGTGGGAGATGCGACGGCAGGCATCGGGGTCTGTGGACGGCCCGACCGTGACCCACCACACCGCTGGAGGCCACCAGACCGAGGGTGTGTCGGGTGTGTCCGACCAATCCACGGGAAGAAGCTCCGGGGCTTGACCCCGGAGCAGTTCACAATCGTGTAGAAGGCTGTGTACGTCCGGGAGATATGCATCCCGTAACGGTGTCGGCGGCCGTCGATAGGCAGTTCTCTTTATTTCCGCGACCCTGACCGGGATACGGGTTTGCGGCGAGATATCCGAGCTTTTCTTTACAAATACGTGTTGTCTTTTCATCGGCAGCTTCGAGGAAGGTACGTGCATCGTCGCTCAACAGCACGTCGTACTCAGACATCTTCAAGCGCAGTCAGATCCTCAGAATCGGCTTCTTCAATATCTCTGAAACGATTTTCGAGTTCCTCACGGCGACGCTGTCGAGCGAGGTCTTGAAGCAGTTCGTCGTATGTCTGTCCCGGGTCCTTGAGTTCGTGTAGTTCTTTGTGGGTCTCTTCGGTGACTGGAATGCGTTTGTCGGCCGACATTGTGCTATCAGACCTTACAATCCTGACAGTCTTAACAGCACGGTAGCCATCTTCACATCGCTAATCGGGCCATCTGTCCATTCACGCCGCTTTCTTCGCCTAGCACAACTCGTCCATATCAGTGGACGCACCAAAGCACTTGTATACGTTGCAAACAATGTAAACAGTATGGGAACGATCTCTACACGAGTACCCGACGAGTTAGAAGCCGAACTCGACGCGTATCTCGATGAGGAGAACCTCGACCGGAGTACAGCCGTTCGAAAACTCCTCTCGGAGGGGCTCGACGAGTGGCGTCGCGAACAGGCCCTCGACCAGCTTGCAGCCGGGTCCATCACGTTCAGCAGGGCGGCTGAAATGGCAGGAATGTCCGTCTGGGACTTTGCTCAACTCGCCAAGGAGCGTGATATCACCTGGGTCGCAGACGATCATCTCGAAGCCGATCTTGAGGCACTGTGAATGTGGGTCTTCGACGCGACACCGCTTATTTACCTCGGGAAAGTTAGCCAGCTCTCACTCATCGAACAGGTTGAGGAACCATGTGTCCTCCCCGAACGCGTCTATGAAGAAGTCGTTACCACCGGCCTCGAAGCGGGTTATCCGGATGCCCGTCGGATCGAACGTAGCGTCGAAGCCAACAGGTTTGAGGTTATCTCGGTTGGGGCAACCCCACTCTACTCGCGGCACCAGGGAAATAGCGATCTTAGTGACGCTGACGCCGCTGTTCTCGCCTGTGCTGACGACCACAATGGTGTTGCCGTAATGGATGAGACGTACGGGCGAGACGTTGCAGCCGCCGAGGGAATCACCACACGGGGTACAGCATTTCTCGTCCTGAAATGCACGAAACAGGGCGCGATTAGCAACGACGATGCACGCACCATCATCGATGCGATGATCGACGAGGGTTGGTACTGTGCGCCTGCTGTCTACACAAAGATTCTACAGAAGCTTGAGACACTCTCCGACTGACGACGTGGAGTTCTGCTTCGTAGAACTCGGCAAGGCTCGCGTAGATTGCCATCGCGTGCTCGTCGAGAGCGACCACGTCGATAGGGCCGTTCGTCACAGTTCGGCGATACACATCGTTCGGGTTTCCCTGAAGCGGCACACCTGCGACTTCGCCGCCAAACGCCACCTCGTACAGCGTCTCGACGATGACGACATCCGGTGCGTACAGCACGTCCAGTCCGGCCTCGGCGCGGTCGAAAATAGTGCTTGCCTCCTCTGGGAGACTGTCGACAAGATATCGCAGATACCCCAGCGAATCGGTTCGAATCTGACTACGCATCGCAACGGAATCCTCCCGAAGGTGGCTTTTCTCGGCCGTCACGAGTACTTCGAACGGGCACCGCTCGTCGTTGAAAGATATTGTGAACGGGACAATAATCGTCGTAGGTGCGTTTTTGTTCCCGATATTGTTCTGGACGACAAGATACGGTTGCGTCCCCTGTTGCTCAGATCCTCTCGTCGGGTCGAGCTCAACAATCACGATGTCGCCTTGACGAACGTCCACCTATTCCCACCCCGGAATGTCGCCGAGATGTTCGTCGGCCTCCTGTGGCATCTCAGCCATTTCCTCATTGTGGCCTCGAAGCCGATCGCCTCGCGCACGATACCCGGCTGCAAGATCTTCTCGAGTGATAGGTTTCTCGATAACGATCTTCACAGATACTTCGTGAATTGCTACTTCGTCGCCGCCACTAATATCAAACTTCTCGCGCAGCGTCCTCGGGAACGTGACCTGTCCACGGCCGCCGACCCGTCGTTTTTCCACGTCCTCATATATACACAGATCATACCCGTACTGGAGACTGTATCGGATGGTTATCGGAAAAGCCACTCAGCAGCCTGTTCCACACTACCCTCGCGCTCGCTCCAGAATCGCATCACGAGCCTTTTTCGCACATTCTCGGCCATCGCGGTCAAAGTGTAGCGTGTTCGGATTGACTGGGTCGCTCAGCAGGCCGCCGCTTTCGACCGGGATGTCGACCTGCTCGATCTGGATGTAACCGATGGTGATGCCACCGTCATAGTCGACGCCAGTAATCTCCTCGACTGGAATCTCTCGGTCGTTGAAATTCGAGCGATTGACGCGCGTAATCGCGACATAGTCTTCGTAGACCGCGAGGATGCCGTCCTGGAACTCACAGACTACAACCGCATCCGGGTGATTATCCGAAGATTCAGTGCCAGAGTCATTGCTGCTACCACGGCCCCACGGGAGGTCAATCATGACACTCATGTACTATCAGCCGTCGCAAAAGCGTTTGGCACAGCACATTGAAAATACGAGAGCACCGGGGGCCACGACAACAGTCATTCGTATGACTCATCGAGAAACGCTCGCGTCAGCGCCGCGACTTCGGAGCGAAACGCCTGCATATCGACCGGGTCCGAGCCGTGGTAGAGCCGTTTGTGCTCTTCCCGGACAATGTCCTCAATCGTTCGCTCGTAGAGCGTCTCCATGGTCACTGCCTGCTCGTGATCTTCCAGTTTGGCAGCGAGCTTTCCGAACCGCTGCTGCGTCGCGTACCGACGGGCCAGCGCTTCAGCATCGCCGTCGACCGGGACCTCCTCCGCAACCTCCTGGAAATCGGAGTGAAGCAGTTTCGCCCGGCCGCCGCGCTTGTTCCGGATCACGACGCCCTCGGCTGGCCCGTCGTACCACGCCGACTGCGGAATCTCGTAACTGGCCGGATCGAACTCCTGTGCCCGTCGTTCGCGTTCGACGGCGTTGACGGGCTGGAGACCGAGCCGGTCGAAAATCCCCTCGACAGCGTCCGGCGAGAGGAACCGGCCATCCGCCGTTGACCAGACCTCGAAGCCGAGAAACGACGGCGTGCGCTCCCAGTCGTAGTCGATTGTATGGTGGTGCATCGCTTCGCCGAAGAAAACGTACATCTCGACGTCGTCAACGGCCCGCCGGAGCGCGTCTCGGTCGAGGTTGTCGCGGATGTGTCGGACGGCATGGCGGTACGGCTCTGGAATCGCGTCGGGGTCGTCGTAGACATGGCTCCGGTCGCCAAAGTGGAGAAGCCCTGACTGCTGCAACTGAAAGCGCATGTTCGCCCCGTCGACCTTCTCCAGAATCCACAGGTGTCCCTCCTCAAAGAGATCGTCAGGGGCATCCTCGACGCGTGGAATCGACGGGAACTGTTTCATTGCTATATTGTTTCTGTATCAACCACTGCTTACTGACTATTGATAACGTCAATCCGCGTTTCAATAGTCTCTATGACTCGTGAGATTCTAGTCTCGTGCCACAGTCCGGACACTCACCGTCGGTGATGGTAAGCTCTGCATCACAGGCCGGGCAGTAGTCGCGATAACACGCTGGGTCGCCCATATTACAGATATATTCCGGAGGTGTGAGAGCGTTTCCCCGATTGTACTCACCCTCCGATGAAAGACTTACGCAGAGGTGAAGCATAACCGACCCGTATTGTGGCTATCAGTATAGCCTCTCGATTTTCAGACACTATCCGTATAGTGGTAATGGCCTTGTGCGCAATTCGTCTAGAATCCGTATGAGCAACACCGGCGACCAGGGGTCGACGGCCGAGGCGGACCAGCCAGTCGATGGCGCCGGGTACGGTCCGGCCAGCCCATCGGAGACAGATGGGACGGCACGCGAGAAAAGCCTCGGCGTCGACCTGTGTCTGAGTCATCCGGAGCTGATTCTGACGGATGCGATCCAGAGCAGTCCGGACGTGACCGTCCGTCCGGAGCAAATGGTCGATGATGGGGCGTCGAGCTTCCTAGTCATAGCGGTTGCGGGAGAGACGCTCGATCAGTTCGAGACAGAACTGGAGAGAGATAGCACGGTGTGTGACCCGGCCGTATTAGACTGGACGGAGACGAGCCGCGTCTACCGGATCGAGGTGGCAGACAGCGCAGTTCGAGTCACGCCGTCGCTCGTCCGCGCTGGCGGTCGGGTGTTCGACATGGAAGGCACAGGAGGGCAGTGGCTGGTACACGCACAGTTTCGGTCGCGGTCGGCGCTGTCGCAGTTCCGCTCCGAGTGCTCGGAACGGGACATTACGTTTAGACTCGATCGGCTGTACTGGACGACCGGCGAAGCAAATGCCGGCGCGTGCGGGCTGACCGCAGACCAGCAAGTCGCGCTTGAGACGGCCCACAAGGAGGGGTATTTTGACGTGCCTCGCGGGATCTCGCAGGCTGAACTGGCGGACAAGCTCGATATCTCCCCATCGGCGATGTCACAGCGGATTCGGCGCGGGATGGACCAGGTCATCGGGTCGGAGCTCGGACTATCCGAGGAGTGAGTGGTGGATCCGCGGGCGTGTCATTGGATTTTCAAGTGTGCCACGAAGTGACAATGTATTTATGGGCCAAAAAGGATATTGCTCCGCTGTGACACCCGTACTGTATGAGACACCGAATCGTGAGCGGGATCTGCGCTTTCCTCCTTTTGTTGACAGTCGCGTCTGTCTCCGCAGGTGTCGCTGCCGCAACGGACGGCGGGCAGTACGCTGAGTACACGGCAACAGTCAACGAAACTGAGCCAGTGATCGAGTCGGCCGAACCCACCCAGGCAGTCGGGAACGGGCCGAACGGGACCGCCTACGTCTGGGAACAAATAGACGGCGAGCGTGCCAGTACCTATCGACTGTCCGTGGCCGTCAGTTCGCCGCAAGAAGATCTCTCGGTCTGTGCGCTCGCGAACGGTTCGACGACGTGTACACCAGTCAGCCCGAACGGGACTGCAACCCTCACGACCCCCGGAACTGCGGGACTCGATGATCTCTCTGTCTCTCTCTACAACACCAGCTCAGATGCCACGCTGGATACGCGTTCGGTATCTCTGCAGCCGATTCAGCGCGCTGGTGATGTTGACGGCGACGGGCTCAACAACAGCAACGAGGTGTCTCAGGGGACAAACCTCACTGAAGCCGACACCGACGGCGACGGCCTGTCGGACGGTGCGGAGGTCCACCAGCAGGGGACGGACCCGACGGCCGTGGACACTGACGCAGACGGTGTCGCCGACAGGACCGAGATTCAACAGGGCACCGACCCGCGACAGGTCGACACGGACGGCGACGGGCTCTCGGACGAACGTGAACTGGCTCTCGGGACGAACCCGACTGTCGCTGATACCGACGGCGACGGGCTGTCTGACCAGCGAGAGGCGTCCGGGGAGACCGACCCGACCGACGCGGATACGGACAACGATGGGGTCGTCGACGGTCGAGAGCTGGAGATCGGCACGAACCCCGTTCAGGCGGATACTGACGAGGACGGAGTCGCAGACGGGCGGGAGCTGTCCCTCGGCACGGACCCGACGGTCGCAGACACTGACGGAGATGGGGTAGCAGATGGGGCAGAGCTCGAGGCAGGGACCGAACCTACAGAGAGCGATACGGACGGTGACGGCCTCGATGACGGCACGGAACTGGCGGCTGGCACGTCTCCAACCACCGCTGATACGGACGCCGACGGTCTCAGCGACGGGCGAGAGGTTTCGGACCTCGGAACGGACCCGCTCGCGGCCGATTCGGACGGTGACTTCCTGACCGACCGGCAGGAAATCGCCTGGGGAACGAACCCGAACAGTGCGCTGACGCCCGCGTGGGTCACGAGTTCGCTTCTCGGGTTCCTCGTCGGGATCGGACTGACAGTTGTGGGGATCAGGCGTGGCTGGATCACAGGGCTCTCCGCGGCGGCCAGACTGTTCATCTATCGCCGCCTCGAACTGGATCGGGAGATCATCGAGATCAACCGTGAAATCGAAGCCACGGACGGGACGAAGTCCGATAGCGCGAGTATCGACGCGGACACCGCGGCTGAAGCCTTCGGGCAAGCCGACCGGGAGTTCATCCCCGACGAGCGGCTCGTGAAGCTGATGCTGCAAACCGAGAGCGGCCGCATGCACCAGACCGACATCGTCGAGGCGACGGACTGGTCGAAAGCGAAGGTCAGCCGCCTCCTCTCGAAGATGGTCGACGACGACGAAGTCGTGAAGATCCGTCTCGGCCGTGAAAACCTCATCTGTCTGGAGCGGGCGAAACCCGCAGCCGCGAACTCGCCCCACGCGGACGACATCAAGCCGCCGACGCCCGGCGGATAAGCCGGTTCACGGCCCAGACAGCGGGGTCGGTAGTGACATCACTGTTCACTCCCGGCGTTTCTGGGGTGCGTTTCCGTCGAGTGCAACTGTTCGTCACCGTCACAGCAGTCGCGGCTGAAGCCACAGCTATAGTCGGCAGACACAGAGAAACGATACTTTCCGCCTTCTGAGCGTTCTACCTCCAACAAACGGCAGAAGCAGCCCGATATACAACGCCTGCCGCAGCTGCGAATATGTCTTTCTGCAGACATTATTCACCGTCGTAGTGATGAAACAATTCGGTATGCTGTGTGAAACAGTGATGGAACAAGTTTCCTGCCCCGGAACCCCGATAAATCGGTGTAAAAGCCCTTCAGGACACCGTTTTATCGTGCACTGTCCTGAGTAAGTCGGCCATTATCGACCCGTTAAATCGGTGAAACAGTCGCAATCGGCGGAACAGTCGACCCGGTATATGTCGGATGCTGGAAAAGGGAGAAGCGAACATGTCGATAGCTGAAACGACTTCCGAACCCACGACAACGGAGACCGAGGAGTCCGCGACAGAGGAGTCGTCGTCTGCGGAGTCCACGTCGGACGACGAACTCACCCGCGACGACCTCTTCCACGTCCTCCAGTGTCGTCGCCGCCGCCTGGTCCTCAAGTACCTCCACGAGCACCCCGGCGATGAGCCGGCCGATATGAGCGATATCGCCGAACACATCGCGGCACTGGAACACGACACGACGGTCGACTCGCTCCGCTCGAAACAGCGCCAGCGCGTCTACATCGCGCTGTATCAGTCCCACCTCCCGAAGATGGACGATGCGGGCGTCATCAACTACAATCAGGACCGCGGACTCGTCGAAGCGACCGCACTCGCGGACTCCTTCGACGGGTATCTTGACGAGGAACCATCGCTCCTGTCGACGCCTGCTTCGGAGTCGAGGCCGTCGACCGAGGCTGTCACTGACTCCGACCAGCCAGGGGCTCACACGTCTGTCGATGAACGGTGGTCCAGACGGTATCTCGGGACCGCGTGTGCCACATTGGTCGCAGTTGGTGGCCTCGCACTCAGCGGGGCCGCAGTGCCAGGCGTCGCAGTCGCGCTCGTCGTGAGCGTGGTGTTTGTAGCGCTGGCGCTGAGCCATCGGCTCGCACTGACCCCGCAATCGCTCGCTGACCGTCTACGGACCGCTCTCAACCAAGAGTCGTAAGCTCGCACTGGACAGATGCGTGCACACAGCGGTACATCCGGAGGGCGATAACGCATGCTACCGACAGTCGGACTCGACGCAACTCTCGACGACGGGGAGACGACTGTGTCCCCAGACCAGGACGGCCTCAACGACGCGACGGTCTTCGATATCCTCGGTAATGAGCGCCGCCGCGCATGCCTGCACTGTCTCGCCGAACACGAGACGGAGTTGTCTGTCAGTGCACTGGGCCGGCAGGTGGCGCGTGTGGTCGCTGATGCAGAGACCGATAGTGACGAACTCTACGACAGCGTGTACATTTCACTCTGCCAGACACACCTGCCCAAGCTCGACGCTGTCGGGCTGGTCAAGTACGACCAAGACCGAAAGCGGGTCGGGCAGGGACCCAGATTCGACGCTATCAGAGACCAGTTCGAAGCGTCCCGCACAATCGAGGAACAGTCGAGCGATAGGATTCGAGCCGGTACCGTCGCAAGTATCCTGACGGTGGCGATAGGTGCGGTCGCAGTTGTGAGTCCACCGGCGGTCAGGACGGCACTGCTTTTCGGACTCGTTGCGGTTCACCTTCTCGTACTCGTGCTTGCGTCCACATCCACCTCCACAATTCGCTACTAAGCCCGCCCGTGTAGCGGGAAGCGACAGTTACATCGAACAGCGACGGGTTAGTAGTCACCTGCTACCACAGCGAGCGTTCCGCCAAGCGCCCGTTGCGTGCTGGAGAGGGCCGCAGTCGAGAGATCAGAGTAGCTGTTGGGGGCACAGTCGCCGAGGTGGGGTCGACGAATAGACCGGAACGAGCGGCCGACAGAAGTGCGCGTCTACCGGACAGATAGCGGGCGTAAAGAACCACATAATCAAACGGTGGGTAGACAGACGAAGTGTGTATGACCGACTATGCCAGTATGCGAAAGGCAATCGAAGAGACGAAAGAATCGTTCGATGCGGTTGAACGGTTCCAACGTCGGTCAGCCCTCTGTCCCTGGTTAGACGTGCCGCTCCGAGACGAGACCTGAGAGGCTCGACGGCTACATCTCGACTTGGCCCGTTAGTACGTATTCACGACCGGGTTCAGGCGCTTGTCTGCCGCGACGTGGCGGGCCCGCCGTTCGCTGCCCGGATGAAAATACACTTGACCCATCGGTGGAAAGCAGATGCACATGTACCAGGCGGAGGCGCAGCCGTGTATATCGTAATCGTCGGCGCGGGCGAGGTCGGTTCGAACATCGCCGAGAGCCTCGCAGAAAGCCACGAAGTCGCCGTCGTGGATATCGACCCTGACCGTGTTGAAGCGCTGATGTACGAGGCCGACGTACTCGGTGTCGAGGGGGATGGTGCGGAACTCGACACGCTCTCGGAGGCCGGTATCGAGAAAGCCGACGTACTCATCGCCAGTACCGACGACGACGAGACGAACATCGTCACCTGCGGAACGGCGGTAACGGCCGCCGACCCGTTCACGATTTCCCGCGTCAAGAGCGCGAAGTTCCTCCGGACCTGGGAGAAATCCAGGGGGGCCTTCGGTGTGGACCACATGGTCGCGACGAACCTGCTCACCGCGGAGAACATCGCCCGTGTCATCGGGCTTCCCGGCGCTCGTGACGTGGAAACGTTCGTCGACGGGCAGGTCCAGATGGGGGAGTTCGAAGTGCGTGAATCCAGTCCCATCACGAACCTGACCGTCGCAGAGGCCGACCGCTACGAGTCCCTGACCTTCGCCGCCGTATTGCGCGACGACGAGGTCATCATCCCGCGCGGGGAGACGGTCATCAAGGCAGGCGACGATATCGTCGTCATCGGCAGCCGCGAGAGTGTCCGCCTGTTCGCGACCGAAATCGCGCCGGAGTCGAATGCGACCCAAAACGTCCTCATCATTGGCGGGAGCGATGTCGGCTACCACACCGCTCGACTGCTCCAGGATCGCGGAATCAAACCGCGGCTCGTCGAGCAGGACCACGACAGGGCACGCGAACTCGCGGAGGACCTGCAGGGAACCACCGTGCTGGAGAGCGACGCGACCGACAGAGAGTTTCTCGAACGGGAACACGTCGCCGACGCCGACGCCGTGGTTGCGACGCTCGACAGCGACGAAAAGAACCTCCTGGTGACGCTGCTGGCCAAGCGACTCGGGGCAGAGCGAACTGTCGCTGTCGTTAACTCAGGGGAGTACGTCGACCTGTTCGAGGCCGTCGGCGTAGATGTGGCCGTTAATCCCCGCGAGACGACCGCCGAGGAGATTACGCGGTTCACCCGGGAGTACGACGCGACGAAAGTGGCCATCATCGAATCCGACCGCGCCGAGGTGCTGGAAATCGAGGTATCCACCGACAGCATTCTCGCGGGCCGGCCGATCCAGGAATCGGTGCAGGAACTGCCGACCGGCGTGGTCATCGGGGCCATCAGCCGCGGCGGCGAACTGGTCATCCCTCGTGGTGACACGGTCATCGAACCCGGCGATCACGTCGTGGTGTTCGTCGAGGCCGACTGCCTGGAAGCGGTCAACAATAAACTGTAGCAAGACAGCACAGTTGCGCCCAAGGGATTAAGACTGGCTCCCGCCTCAGCTAGTCTATGGCTTCTGTTGCGGACCGTATCGTGCTCTCGTTTGCCCCAAGTACTGGCGGCGAGGACCCGTGGTCCGGCGTCGATACCGAGTGGATAGTCGACGAACTGCGCGGGGACACCTATCAACAGTACCTCCGACGCGCGCACGGCGGACCGGTGGCCGTCGGCGAGGAGTGGGCCGAGTTCGTAAGCTGTGGCTGCGCAACGCCACAGGACGTGGTGTTGCGCGTCGAGCGCGTCACGGGCGGAACGGCCCTCGGGGACGCGACAACTCTGGAAATCCGTCCCCGTGACGACGCCGAGGCAGTGTCACAGTAGCGTTTCTCGCCGTCGAGTTCGCTATTCCCATAATAGCACTCGTTTCCCCACCGTCACGCCGGTCAGTATCGGGAGATATTGGGAGAAGGGAAAGGCTGATGCATGCCACCAGCACATTCCGGACTATGCCACGCGATTCCTATCAGGAGGGGCTGAACTCGCTTCGCGAGGACGTCCTCTATATGTCAGAGATCGTCCTCGAGCGGCTCCGGCTTGGCCTGGACGCGCTCGAACAGAAAGACGAGGAGATGGCCCGGGAGGTCATCGAGGGCGACCACGAGATCAATCAGTTGTATCTCGACCTCGAGCAGGACTGTATCGACCTGCTGGCGCTGCAACAACCGGTCGCGTCCGACCTCCGCTTTATCGCCGCGTCGTTCAAGATCATCACCGACCTCGAACGTATCGGTGACCTCGCCACGAACCTCGGCGAGTACTCGCTCACTGCTGAACGCGATGTGTACCCCGAGGTCGACATTCAGGACGTCGCCGATGTGACGATTGAGATGGTGGAAAACGCCATGGAAGCCTACGGCGACGAGAACGCCGACCAGTGCTACGCTATCGCCGACATCGACGACGAGGTGGACGAACGCTGTGAGGCCGCCTCCGAGACGGTCGTGCGTGACCTCATCGAGCGCGAGATCGACGCCGAATCCAGCGAGGCCGAGATCGAGCAGCTGATGGCCGACGTGTCCCGCCTCCTGCTGACCATTCGGGACATCGAGCGGGTCGGCGACCACGCCGTTAACATCGCCGCGCGGACGCTGTACATGGTCGAGAACGACGACGACCTCATTTACTAGTACCTTTTTACTGCAGGGGGTTTCCTCGCGCCTGCGGCGCTGCGGGAACCCCCTTTGCAAAAATCTACGCTAAAAACGACCTCCGAGTCGCGGCCACGGCCGCGCTCGGAGCGAAACCGCGCTCGCTCCGCTCGCGCGGTATGCATGAATCACAACAGCCACAAAACCGCGACAGCCACACGCCTCCCCAGCCGACTGCGTTGCTCGGCTCGCTCCGCTCGCCTGCGCGACTCGTCCCTCGCACTTGCGACGCGGCCGTCGCCGCGACGGCGCGCGCCTGACAGCAGTGCCCCTCGATGAAAAGCCTACTGCGGTTTTTCGGGCGTATCGTCGCCCACAAGTCCCGAGTCGGTGATGCGGAACTGGGCCGTGTCGCCGGCCGGTTTGGCGCGGTGTTTCTCCAGCGTGGCGCGGCGGTTGCCGCCGCGGAACCGGTCCAGGCGGACGATTGCGCCCGACCAGTGATTGAGGGTGTGGCCGCCGAGCGCCGTCGAGCGGTCGCTGTCCGGGTCGGTGAACACCTGGTTCGTGTACAGGACGGCAATGTCGTGTTTGCGGGCCAGCGAGAGCAGGTGAGTGATCTGGCGGGCCACGTCCCGCAGCGTCTCGCCGCCGTCCTCGTCGTCCCGGCGGAGCCGATAGAACCCGGTCGCGCTGTCCAGCACGATGAGTTCGACCTCGGCGGCGAACTCGGCGGCGTCCTGGACGGCCTCGGCCTGCTCGTCGTAGTCCAGCGCCTCCGTGATGATGAGTCGGCCGGCGAGGTCGTCCACGGTCTGGGCCGTCCCGCGTGCGCGGCCCTTGGCGACCTGCTCCATGCGGTCGGCCGAGAGGCCCTCGGTGTCGATGTACAGCGCGGCGTCGCCCGCAGCGGCGACTTCCATCACCGCCGACAGCGCGAGGTTGGTCTTGCCGGCCGCCGGCGGGCCGTACACCTGCGTGACCGCGCCGCGTTCCAGCCCACCACCCAGGAGGTCGTCGATGGCGTCACACCCAGTCGGGACGTACTCGCTCACGGACAGGGGTTGGTCAGGTTCGGATAAAAACGCTCGCACCTACGCCGCCGAGAGATAGCGGGCCAGAGCGGCCGCAACCGCATCGGGGTCGTCCAAGTCCTCAAGCGCGAACCGGCTGTCGAACCACCATGACCGGTGGACGACCAGCGCGTCCGCAGTGCGGGTGTAGCCCGTGTACTGCGTCCACGGGAGCAGGCGTCTAGCGACGGGGAGTCGCTGTTCTAGCCCCTCAGCCGTGACGGCGTACTCTCTGGGCTCGCTCTGCATGAAGATAGCTATCCCCACCGGAATCAGAATCTGTGCGACCGTCAGCGGCCAGAGCTCCGGTGCGACGTACACCGAGGCGACCCCGGCGACACCGACCGCCCACAGCGGCACCACCAGTGCCAAGAGTCGGTTCCGTGCCGCCTTGGGCCAGCCAGCGGTGAACACACAGTGGCGCTCGCTGTCCGCCAGGAGGGCGTCAGTGTATCGCGTGCGGGCCATCACACCTAACGCGCTCCCGAGGGCCATCGCGCCAATCTCCGAGAACATGGCGAGTACGCCGACAACACCGGCCCGGTCGAGCGAGAGCAGGCCCGCGAAGGCATACCCCAGACCGAGGAGTCCGGGGACCCAGCGCGCCCGCGTCGCTCCGAGACGATGGGAGAGGCTCCCGAACCGCTCAGTCGCCCACCAGCCGAGGCCAGTCCCGACAGTGGCCGTCGCTATCACCGTTCCGTACAGCACGGCCGCGTCCCCGGAGACGAGACGGGCGACGCCGAAGACAGTCGGAGCTATCGCCAGCAACGCGACGTAGAGACCGACGACGAGAGCGAAGAGCGGGTCGCCTGACGGCTCCGCAGCGGTCTCGACGGTGGAGGGCGGCATATCGCCACAATCCGCACGCTCGTACAAAGCCCTCCGGGGCCGGAGGCCACAACGGTAAGTAGACGCCCGACCAAGCCCCGGCTAGTGATAGTCGTCGCCACCGAGGACTTCGAAGTGTACCACGGCGTCGTCAACGAGCTCCGCGACCGCGGCGTGGCCTTTACGACTATCGAACCGGGCGACGAGTGGCCCGAGGGGGCGGATGTCGCGGTCATCGCAGCCGGGGAGTCGGTCGAAATCCCCGACGGCGTCGACGTCGTGCAGGCGGACCCGGACGCGCCGCGGCGGGCCGTCGAAGCCGTTATTTCGGCGCTTCGAGGTGGCGACGGTCGCACCGTCATCGGCATCGACCCCGGCGAACGTCCGGGTGTCGCCATCCTTCACGGCGACATGGTCGTGGCAGCGTTTCAGGTGCCAGCGGCGGAGGTCGGCGAAATCGTCCGCGAGGAGGTCGAGGACGCCGTCGACCCGGTCGTTCGCATCGGCGATGGTGCGCGGCTCGTCGGCGCGCGCCTCATCGACGACATCCAGTCCGTGCCGGTGGAGCTGGTCGACGAAACGGGGACGACGCCGTATCTCGGCTCCGGCGCGCGCGGCATGGGCGACGTGCTGGCCGCGGTCAACATCGCCCGCCTCGACGGCGAGGAGATTGAGAGCCGGACTATCGAGCCCACGGCCGGCGAACTCCAGAAGATCAAGGATCGCTCGCGGGAGGAAAGCGACACGAACCGGGCGATCAGCGAGAGACTGGCTCGGCAGGTCGCGACTGGTGCGCTCACCGTCGAAGAGGCCCTGGCTGAACACGACAGCGATACTGCGACCGACGAAAGCACGGGCGACGTCGACGACCCGGACCACGAAGAACACGAAACGGCCGACGGGAGCGGTTAACTCGAAACCATCCGCTCGGCCCGCTGCATCACTTCGCGGACGGGAAGTCCGGTCGCGTCCGCGACGGCTGCGGCGTCGTCGTACTCCGTGCTCACGTCGAACACCGTGCCGTCGCTGTCGCTGGCGATCTTGACCGTCACCTCGAACTGCTCGCCGTCGACGGAGAGCGTGACCGTCTCGTATTCGCGGTCGGCGACCCAGCGGTGGCCGGCCCCGGACTCGCGGACGCCGAGCGTCCCGGTCGCCTCGGCGAGGCGGCGCGCGACCCGCTCGGCGTCTTCCGGTCTGCAGATGACCTTCACGATGTGGCCGGGCCGGGACTTCTTCATCGTCGTCGGCACTATCGACACGTCGCGTGCGCCGACCTCCGAAAGCGAGCGCTGGAGGTCGCCCAGCACCTCGGGCGGGACGTCGTCGACGTTCGTTTCGAGCACCGTGATTTCGTCGCGGCGGAGCCGCCCCGCGCCGTCGCCGACCATCGCCCGCAGGACGTTTGGACGGTCGTCGAGGTCCCACCCGCCAGCGCCGTAGCCCGACGCGTCGATGTCGAGCGACGGCAGCGACTCGGTGCCGTCCGCGACGTGGGCGAGAATCGCCGCGCCGGTCGGCGTCAGGAGTTCCCTGTCGATAGGACCGCCTTGCAGCGACCAGTCGGCCCGCTCGGCGATCTCGACTACCGCGGGAGTCGGGACCGGGTAGGTGCCGTGGCTCATCTCCACGCTCCCGCCGCCCGTCGCCAGCGGCGTCGTTACGACCCGCTCAGCGTCGAGGTCATCGAGCAGGAGGCAAGCCCCGACGATGTCGGCGATGGCGTCGTCGGCCCCGACCTCGTGGAAGTGCGTCCCGTCGAGGTCCGTCCCGTGGACCGACGCCTCGGCCTCGCCAAGTATCTCGAAAATCTCCAGTGCGTCCGCTCTGACGGCCGTCGGCAGGTCCATCTCCTCGACGAGTTCGACCACCTCGGCGTACGTTCGGCTCGGGCCGTGGCCCTCGGCGTGGGTGTGGTCGTGCTCATCGTCGCCGTGATCGTGGGAATGTGAGTGGGCGTCTTCAGCGTGGCTGCGCTCCTCGTCATGGTCGTGGGAGTGAGAATGTGAGTGGTCGTCGTGAGCGTGGTCGTGGCCCCCAGCGCCGTCGCTATCAGCGCCGGTCAGCAGTACCTCGACACGCGTCGCAGCAATCCCGCAGCGGTCCACATCGGAGACGGCATACTCGATAGAGAGTGCGTCCTCGACCGGGGACAGGGCCTCGCGGTCGGCCCCGGCAGCCAGCAGCGCCCCCAGAAGCATGTCGCCGGCGGCACCCATCCGGCCGTCGAAAGCGAGTGTTCGCATACACGGGGCGTCGCGCCCCGCGAGTAAAAGCCCTCATACTGCGATTCCACCGAGCGGGTCGCGCCACTAGGTGGGATCAGGCCTGTCGGACGATGTGGACATCGTAGGCCTCGCCGTCGGTGACTTCGCCGATGGGGACGACGATGTCTTCGGTGTCGTCGCTGCCGAGGAACACGACGCTGGCATCGACGTCCCGGGCGCTCTGTCTGATCGTCGTCGACAGTTCGCTGGTGGAGTGGGCGCTCACGTCGTCGTACCGGAGTTCGGAGTCGTCGGTCGCCTCCTCGATTTTGCGCCGGAGGTCGTCTGCGGCGGTTTCCGCGGCGAAGTCCTCGGTGGGGTCGACACGGCGGCGGCGCTCGGCGTAGTCGGCCCCGGTCGGGATGAACGCGACAGCGACGACGTCCTCGCCGAGCGCTTCAGCGTAGGCGACGGCACGGTCGAGCGCAGCGTCTGCGAGCGGTGATCCGTCGAAGGGAACGAGAAATACCATATCGGCGCTATCGCGTCCAGCCTTATGAAACGCGGCGATGGCGGCAGCCTGTGTCACCGCCACCCAGGCCGGGGGCTATTACTCCCTGCTGTGCGGTGTGTTATTAGGTAACATATAAACCCGTCGCCGTGCGTCTTGCCCGCCGGTAGCATAAAGCATATCTCCGGGGCTACCCGAGTTCGTTGTAAGCAGGCTCTACTATGAACGAAGTCCAATTGGAAGTGGCGAAGGCGTACCCGAACGACTCGGGCCGCGGTATCGCCAGACTCGACCCCGATACGTTGTTGCACCTCAAGCTCTCCCCCGGCGACATCATCGAGATCGAAGGGAGCGATACGACCGCGGCCAAGGTGTGGCGGGCCGACCGGCAGGACTGGAACACCGACACCGTCCGCATCGACGGCTTCACGCGCCAGAACGCCGACGTGGGAATCGGCGAGCGCGTCACCATCCGAAAGGCGGAGGCCGAGAAGGCCGACAAACTCGTCCTCGCGCCGCCCGAGGAGGCGTCGGTCCAGTTCGGTTCCGACGCCGCCGGCATGGTTAAACGGCAGATACTGAAACGGCCGGTCGTCGAGCGCGACATCGTCCCGGTGATGTCCTCGACGAACCACCCGTTCATGCGCTCGCCCGGACAGGCCATCCCGCTCATCGCCGTCGAGACCGAGCCCGAGGGCGTCTGTCTCATCACCGAAGACACCGAAGTGGAACTCCGCGAGGAACCCATCTCCGGCTTCGAGAAGACCGGCGGCGGCATCACCTACGAGGACATCGGCGGGCTGCAGAACGAAATCCAGCGCGTGCGAGAGATGGTCGAGCTGCCGATGAAACACCCCCAGATCTTCAAGAAGCTCGGCATCGAGCCGCCACAGGGGGTGTTGCTCCACGGCCCGCCCGGCACCGGGAAGACGCTGCTCGCGAAGGCCGTCGCCAACGAGACCTCCGCTAGCTTCTTCTCTATTGCCGGCCCCGAGATCATCTCGAAGTACTACGGCGAGTCCGAACAGCAGTTACGCGAGATCTTCGAGGACGCGAGCGAGGAGTCGCCCTCGATCATCTTCATCGACGAGCTGGACTCCATCGCGCCCAAGCGCGAGGACGTGACCGGCGAGGTCGAGCGCCGCGTCGTCGCCCAGTTGCTGACGATGATGGACGGCCTCGAATCGCGGGGCCAGGTCATCGTCATCGCCGCGACGAACCGCGTCGACAGCGTGGACCCGGCGCTTCGTCGCCCGGGCCGCTTCGACCGCGAAATCGAAATCGGCGTCCCGGACGAGGTCGGCCGCGAGGAGATCCTCCAGATCCACACCCGCGGCATGCCGCTGTCCGACGATGTGAACCTGGCGAAGCTGGCGACGGACACGCACGGCTTCGTCGGGGCCGACATCGAGAGCCTCACGAAGGAGGCCGCGATGAAGGCGCTGCGGCGCTACCTCCCGGAAATCGATTTAGACGAGGAGGACATCCCGCCGAGCCTCATCGACCGGATGATCATCAAACGGGACGACTTCAAGGGCGCACTCAACGAGGTGAGTCCATCGGCGATGCGGGAAGTGCTGGTCGAACTCCCGAAGATGTCCTGGGACAACGTCGGCGGCCTCAGCGGCCCCAAAGAGCAGGTCCAGGAGGCCGTCGAGTGGCCGATGAACTCCCCGGAGAAGTTCGAACGCATGGGCGTGACGCCGCCCTCGGGGGTGTTGCTGTACGGCCCGCCCGGCACCGGAAAGACGCTCATGGCGAAAGCCGTCGCCAACGAGACCGACGCGAACTTCATCTCGGTCCGTGGCCCGCAACTGCTCAGCAAGTGGGTCGGCGAGAGCGAAAAGGCCATCCGGCAGACGTTCCGGAAGGCCCGCCAGGTCGCCCCGACCATCATCTTCTTCGACGAACTCGACTCGCTGGCACCGGGTCGGGGCGGCGAGATGGGGTCGAACGTCTCCGAGCGGGTCGTCAATCAGCTCCTGACCGAACTCGACGGGCTGGAGGAGATGGAGGACGTGATGGTCATCGGCGCGACCAACCGGCCGGACATGATCGACCCGGCGCTGATCCGCTCGGGCCGGTTCGACCGCCTGGTGATGATCGGCGAGCCCGACATCGAGGGCCGCGAGCAGATCCTGAAGATCCACACGGACGACACGCCGCTGTCGCCCGACGTGAGCCTGCGCGAACTGGCCGAAGTCAGCGACGGGTTCGTCGGCTCTGATCTGGAATCCATCGCCCGGGAAGCCGCCATCGAGGCGCTCCGTGAGGACGACGATGCGGAGGAAGTCGAGATGCGCCACTTCCGGCAGGCGATGGACAGCGTGCGGCCAACCATCACCGACGACATCCGGGAGTACTACGAGCAGATGGAAGAGGAGTTCAGAGGCGGCTCCAGCCCGCAGCGTCAGGCCGGGACCGGCGGCCGGATCGGCTTCCAGTAACTCCGGCGCGCTCAATTCCTGTTCCTCGCTGCGATTCGGACGTGTTTTTTCCACTACGGCGTGTGATTCGGGCGCTCTCGACCAGAGATGCATCTCCCGCTGGTCACGCAATACCCGTGTATAATTATTAGATAAATTATAAAACCGGTGTTTGTTTCTCCTTTCGAAGCCCCCTTTCGGATTCCCAGTGTACGGAGAGTGATGTCGACCACTAACCGCGTTTACAGGCTAGCGAAGCGCCCCGAAGGGACCCCTGACCACGATACGTTCGAGCTTTCCGAGGAAGCGGTCCCCGAACCGGGGCCTGGCGAGGTGCTCATCAAGACACTGTACCTCTCTGTCGACCCGTACATGCGGGACCGGATGCGGGCGGGCGAATCGTACGCGGACCCGTGGGACGTGGGCGACGCGCTCCGGGGTGCAGTCGTCGGTGAAGTCGTCGAGTCCAACGGCGCGCGTTTCGACGAGGGCGACATCGTCACCGGCGAGCTAGAGTGGGCGGAGTACGCCACAGCACCGGGACCGACCCTCACACAGGTCAATCCCGAACTCGCACCGATTTCGACGGCTCTGGGCGTTCTGGGGATGCCGGGCCTGACAGCGTACTTCGGCACCCGGGAAGTGGCACAGCCTGCGGCCGGCGACACGTTCGTCGTCACCGGCGCTGCGGGGGCCGTCGGCTCCGTGGCGGGTCAGCTCGCCAAGCTCCAGGGCGCGCGCGTCGTCGGCTTCGCCGGCTCCGACGAGAAGGTCTCCTTCCTCGAAGACGACCTCGGTTTCGACGTGGGGATCAACTACAAGACGACCGACGACTACCAGGCCGCACTGGACGAGGCCGCGCCGGACGGCGTCGACGCCTACTTCGATAACGTCGGCGGACCGATCACCGACGCGGTGTTCACGCGGCTCAACACTGACGCACGCGTCGCTGTCTGCGGACAGATATCCATGTACAACAGCGAGGACGTTCCGATGGGGCCGCGCAAGCTGACTCAGGTCATTCAGTCCCGGGCGACCGTCGAAGGGCTCCTCGTCTCCGACTTCGAGCCGCGGTTCGAGGAAGCGACGAAGCAGCTCGGCCAGTGGGTCGCCTCGGGCGAAATCTCTTACCGAGAAACCGTCACCGACGGCATCGAGAACGCGCCCGACGCGTTCCTCGGGCTGTTCGAGGGCGAGAACATCGGCAAGCAGCTCGTGCAGGTCGCCGAGCGGTAGATAAAAACCGATTATCCGGTTATAGTTCGCCGAGCTTGCGGAGGAGCTGGCCGCGGTACTCCTCGTCGGCCTGGACGCCTTTCAGTTCGAGAACGTTGCGCTCTAGCTTATCGAGCGCGACGTTGAAGGCGGTTTCAGCGCCGTAGCCCTCGCCGGAGCCGGCCGCCTGGCCCTTGTTAGTTCGCAGGCGGATCTGGCACTGGATGAGCGGCGTGCCACGGAGCTTCTCCTTGTGCTCGTGGAACCGGACGTGGGCGTGCTGGACCTGCATCGCCCCGTACTTGTCCGCGACTTGCTCGATGTCAGAGCGGATGTCCGCGCGGGAGATGGTGTCCAGCAGTTTGATGTTCGTGATCTGGACGTCCATGTGTTCCTCCTCAGTGTAGGTCAGTGCGCGGAGCACGTCGGTTTTCGTGAGGATACCGGCGACGTGGGTGTTCTCGTCTTCCGGCGTGACGACGAGCCCGGCGAAGTCGTTTTCGAGCATCCGCGCGACGGCGTCCTCGACAGAGTCGCCGAGTTTCGCCGTCTCCACCGGGCTGCTCATCACGTCGTAGACGGGCATATCGAGCACGCGCTCGATCTCGCCGGAGCGGTCGCCCCGCGTCGTCTTGTTCATGTCCCGGACGACGACGTCGACGATGTCGTGGCGCGTGACCATCCCGGTCAGGCCATCGTCGTCGCCGAGCACCGGAAGCCGGGAGATACCGTGCTTCCGGAGGAGATTGACGACTTGCCCGACGTTGGTATCCTCGGACACCGTGATGACATCCCGCGTGTAGATGTCCTCGACGCTCAGCGCGTCGAGGTTGTCGAGAACCGCGTCGAGGATATCGTCCTCGGTGACGATACCCCAGAGCTCGCCCGCCTCGAACACCGGCGCGAGCTTGACTCCACCCTCGACCAAGACGCGCGCGACTTCGCGCACGTCGTCGGTGCGCTCGACTTTCGGCGCCGAGCGCGTCATCGCCCCCGCTTTCGCGTTGTCCTCGACATGGGACTGGACCAGCTGTTTCTGCGTGATAACGCCAGCGTAGTCACCGTCTTCCGTGACGATGATACCCTTAGGGTTCTCGCGTTCGAAGATAGACCGGACTTTCCCCAGGCGCTTGTTGGCGTCAACCTCGACAAACTCTCTGGTGGCGATATCAGCAATATCCATCGTTCTTCACAGTTCGTAGATTCGACGTGTGGGGTTATCAAGGTTGGTTTAGTCCCCGGGAACCGGGAGACGAACTAAGCTTTAGGCCCTTGGGTCTAAGGTCGGTGTATGCTGCCCGACATTGGTGTCTTTGGCCCCTACACCTATCTGGTCACAGAGGTGGTCTGGGGGACTGTTGCCCTCGTGTTACTCTGGCGTGCGAATGCCCTCCGGATGGCAGCCAAGACGATTGTGGTGCTCTATCCGATTGCCTACGTCTGGGACTGGTACACGCTCACCGTCGGTGTCTTCGCGATCAAACTCCGAACCGGTGTCGACTTGCTCGGGATTCCCATCGAGGAGCATATTTTCATGATTGTCGTTCCCGCGCTCATTCTCGGCATCCACGAGAACCTCCACGGTCTTTCGTCCGAGTCAAACGCCGAATAGTCAGTAACCGTATACTGGTTTCAGTTGTTAACTGCTTCTGTTTCAGTCTTACAACTGGAAGTACTCTCGCTCACAAGAACTGCTGATTTCACGCGCTTTCAGCCTTGATGCCCGCATCTGTACTATGCAGACATTTCTCACAGTATCTATATGTGTCAGCCGGGAGTGCTGTCCGATAGCTATGAGTGATACTGTCCCGACACCTCACATCGAGCTGTACGTCCGGTCGATGCTTCCCACCGGTGCACACGAACGCCAGGAAGAGGTCATTGACCGTCTCCAAACACTCGACGAGAACGACCGGATCGACGGGTTCAACGTCATCGTCTGGGGCAAGCAGATCGCACCGCAGTCGGCCGCCGCACGGACGGAGGAGGGGAAGTACATCCTGAACCGCGTCGCCGAGTTCAAGCAGTGGGCGCTGACCAACAACGTCTCGCTGGAATCGTTCTACCAGGACACGACCGTTGATTCAGAAGTGGCGGAGTCGGCGTACGACGCCATGGCACTGCCCGTCATGGGGCTGGCTGAGTACGACGGCAGTGAACTCGTCCACGTCGCGCCCTGTACGAAGGACGAGGTCGTCCACACGATCATGGACCGGATCGAGCGTCTCGAAGCGGGCCAACCACCCGCGCTCGATCAGGAGCGCGGCGGCGTGAGCGTCGTCTAACGAGGGGAACCGGTTACGAGGACCAGACCGCTTCGACGTACGGTTCGAACTCGTCGGTCTCTGACAGCACTTCGAGCACTTCTTCGGGATCCCCAGCCAGTTCGTACCCAGGCCGCCCTTTCCCCGTCGGTGAGTCCGTCTTCTCGTTGAGCAGCAGCCCCTTGTCGGCGAGCTGGCCCAGCGCCGAAATGACCTTCTGGCGCTCGACGCCGCCGAACGGCTGTCGGTCGATATCTGCGAGATGCGCCTTCGCCGTCTGCGTCACGTGATAGGAGTGTGCCGGTGTTTCGCCGGCTGTTTCGAGTTCCGCGACTGCCAGCAGCACGAATTGTTCGAACGCGTCCGCCGACTGGACCTGATCTCTCATATAGATGACTCTAACGCGGTTGGGGCAAGAAAGTACTGGACTGTCTGTTGGCTTGCTGACTTCTCTTCGACCGTCTCGAAACGTACACAGGCGTCGGAAACACTGTCTTGACGGAAGTAGCATGGGTTCAGGCGGGTTGTGACCCGAAGGAAGACGTGCTCCTTCGTTGTGCGCGTCTTCCTGGGCCCAAGTCACCCTCTCGGATGGTTCAGTCGCTCCCGAACTGGTCGCAACAGAAGTAGTGGGTTCGGGCGGATTATGAACCGCCGTGGCTCGCTTCGCTCGCCAACCGCAACGCAGGCACACCACGTCTTGCGATTTGTCAATCGGAACGTAGAAACCAATGACTCGAACGCTCACATCAGAGGAAGCAGTTGAACGGTATCTGGAAGAACGGGAGCCTGAGGTTTCGGATTCTACCTACCGAAATCATAAATACGCATTACAACGGTTCGTTGACTGGTCCGATAAGGTTGGTTTAGAAGACATCTCCGACCTTGATGGATTCCACATCCACGACTTCAAGATTCACCGCCGCGAGAACGGCGGCATCAATGAAGTCACTCTCTACAATAATCTCTGTACTCTCCGCGTGTTCGTTCGCTGGCTGGAAAGCATGGAAATTATAGACTCGGGTTTGGCGGAGAACATGATTCTTCCCAACCCAGATGACGACACGCGCGACGACAAGATTGAGCCAAATACTGCTGAAGAGATTCTGAACTACTTGGAAAAGTTCGAGTATGCCACCCTTCGCCACAGTCTATTCGCGTTATTGTGGGATACGGGTTTTCGTCTCGGAACGGTCAGTAGCATCGACCTCTGCGATTATCACCCCGATGAGCGGTATATCGAAGTTCATCATAGGCCCGAGAAAGGGACGCCGCTCAAAAATAAATCCAGAGCAGAGCGACAGGTAAATCTCCATGGCTGGGTCTGTGAGATTCTGGATGACTATATTAGCGTCCACAGGGATAACGTGACAGACGATTACGACCGTGAACCCCTATTCACGAGTCAGTACGGACGCCCGGCTGGCTCCAACCTAAGAGCGCACATTAACGCGCTCACGAGGCCTTGCCATTACACCGGTGATTGTCCACACGGTCGAGATATAGAACAATGTGAGGCCACTCAAATGGAACAGGCTCAACGTTGCCCTTCATCAGTTCCCCCTCATGCACTCAGACGAAGCGCTATCACTGCATGGCTAAATGATGGTCACAGCAAGGAACTGCTCTCTGACCGGATGAATGTGAGTACAAAGACGCTTGAGAAGCACTACGATGCTCGTACCCTAACCGAGAAACGAGAATTACGTGCTGAAGCATTTGAGATGGATGGTACATAGATTAAACCGTCTACCAAGTCGGTAATGATATTTTGGATATGCACTTGGAGAGTGTCATTCAGAGGAAGAACTCCGATAACCCTTCCTATATCGAGAATTGACAGTCAAATATCATTCAATTCTTTATAAGGATTAATTTCAGACTGAGAAGTCTGAACATACCGTATAGTATGTCTCCCTACTGAACCGGTAATTCGTGTCAATAATCTCAAAACCAATCAACTTGTAAACCGTTTTATGACACCCTATAACCAATAGAATACGAACCTGTATGAGTTTTAAATATCAGACCTACGGATATTTACATTATTGCTGTCTAGTACTCTAATTGTCATCCCCTCATATGCGTACAATACTTCACTAACTACTACCGTTCCATCAACACCAACTATAACATCGTAATCATGCTCTGGGGACCTGTGTTCTTCTAGACTGATTTTTTCGCCCGGAGATAGCGTAAACTCTTTGTTCAATTCAAAGGTTCCAGACTCAACTGGCGTCCCAGTTCCAGTAGGGACATCTGCAAATGCACCTAACTGAACTGTAACTCTGTGACTATTCGGAGAACGACTCACTACATTGAACTCTGGAACATATTGTTCAGTCGGTGTTTCGGTTTCTGTCGCGTTCGATGCAGGAGAGTTGTTTTCAGTTGTACCACCAATAGTTCCGTCCATACAACCGGCAGAAAATATAGAAAACGATGAGAATGTGAGGAATTGTCTACGATTCATTACTTAAAGTAGTTATTTTATCGGTATATGTCTTTTGTCTGTATTGAACGAATCGAAGCATCACAGACGAAAACAAGTGAGCGGTTCTATGACGGCCTCATTGATAGAAGCAACTGAAACCGCTCCGTTACAGGAGTATCCTTTTTGACAATACACCCTCCGTGGACCCATTAGTACAGAAAGAGACGGATACTTCATGAAATCCGAACGGCGACAGGGCAGAAACGTGAGAAGAAGAAGCGTCTATCTCCTTGTTGACACGCCGAAGGAATTATGGGTTCGGGCGGATTTGAACCGCCGGCCTCCTCCATGTCAAGGAGGTGTCATAACCGACCTAGACCACGAACCCTCACTGCGAGGTACACCACATTGTTTCCGGTGGGTGTAATTGAAGGTTTCGGATTCCGTATCGCCACGTTGTCTGTTGATTGCCCACACATGTTCGTCGGTGGATAGGGTTCCCGATAGGCTTAAGTCAATGTACGGATTTGTACATCACAACACGAAAGAGTCCATTGGTGAATACAATGAAAGAGTACATCGAACGCGTCACTGACGGTGAAGACTTGACACAGGACGAGGCTCGGGCCGTTGCGACGACTGTCTTCGAGGATGCGACCGAGGCACAGATCGGTGCGCTCCTGACGGCACTCCGGTCGAAAGGGGAAACGGAGGCCGAAATCGCCGGCTTCGCCGAGGGGATGCGCGACGCCGCACGGACCATTCGGCCCGAGCGAGAGGGGCTGGTCGACACCTGCGGGACCGGTGGCGACGACTACAACACGATCAACGTCTCGACGACGAGCGCCATCGTCGCGGCCGGGGCTGGCGTTCCAATCGCCAAACACGGCAACTACTCTGTCTCTTCATCTTCGGGGAGCGCCGACGTGCTCGAAGAGGTCGGCGTCGATATCGAGGCCGAACCGCCGGAGGTCGAGGAGACCATCGAGCGCGAGGGCATTGGTTTCATGCTCGCACCCGTGTTCCACCCGGCGATGAAGGCCGTCATCGGCCCGCGCCAGGAACTCGGAATGCGGACCGTCTTCAACATCCTCGGACCGCTGACGAACCCCGCCGACGCGGACGCGCAGGTACTGGGCGTCTACGACCCGGACCTCGTTCCTGTGATGGCCGAGGCGCTGGCCCGACTGGACGTCGAGCGGGCGCTGGTCGTCCACGGCGACGGCCTCGACGAGATCGCCATCCACGGCGAGACGGCCGTCGCGGAGGTCACCGGTGACCGGATCGCGGAGTACACCATCACGCCGGAGGACATGGGGCTGGAGACCCACGACATCGAGGCCATCTCCGGGGGGTCGCCGGAAGAGAACGCGGCCGACCTTCGCGGAATCGTCTCGGGCGAAGTCACCGGCGCGAAGCGGGACATCATCCTCGCCAACGCCGGCGCGGCCATCTACGTCGCCGGCGTCGCCGACACGCACGAAGAGGGGGTCGAACACGCCCGGCAGGCCATCGAGTCGGGCGCGGCGGCCGACAAACTCGACGACCTGATCGGGGCATGACGCGCGTGAAGATCTGTGGCGTGACCGACGGTGCAGACCGCGACGCCGTCGTTGCGGCCGGCGCTGACGCGGTCGGTATCATCCACGGTGTCCCGGTCAATACACCGCGCGAGGTCGACGAGGAAACGGCCGAGACGCTCGCCGGGGGCGTCCCGCCGTTCGTGACGAGCGTGCTGGTGACGATGCCGACGACGGTCCAGGAGGCCGTCAGGCGCACCGACAGGATCGAACCCGACGCGGTGCAGGTCCACGACGGCCTCTCGCCGGCGGAACTCGGGGCCCTCGACAGCCGAATTACACAGGACATCGTCGCTGTGGTTGAGGGTGACGCGCCGGCCATCGAAGACTACGCCAGCCACGCCGACGCCCTGCTCGTCGATTCGGTCGACGCCGACGGCGGCGGCGGCACTGGCGAGACACACGACTGGGAGCGCACGCGTGACCTCGTCGACTCGCTGGACGTGCCCGTCGTGCTGGCCGGCGGGCTGACCCCCGAGAACGTGGCCGAAGCCGTCGAGACGGTCGAACCGTTCGCCGTCGACGTGGCGAGCGGCGTGGAGTCTGCCGGCGGAAAGAAGGACCACGACGCCGTCGACCGGTTCGTCCGGAACGCCACGCGAGCGTCGGAGGGCGGGGCATGACCCTCGACATCTCCCGCGAGGAGTTCGTCGAACACGCCAAGGCGGACCGTCCAGTCGTCGTCCGCACCGCCGCGGAACTGGACGTCGACGTGGAGCCGCTGACCGCGTACGCGGCCCTGACCGGCCGCACGAGCGACGTGGCGGCAAGCGACTACACGTTCCTGCTGGAGAGCGCCGAGAAGGTCGCCTCCAGCGACCCCGACGGCGCGTTCGCGCCGGAGACGGACGACCGCCACGCCCGCTTCTCCTTCGTCGGCTACGACCCGCGCGCCGTGGTTACCGTGACCGGCGACGAGAGCGAGGTCGAGGCGTTCGACAACCGCTACGCCGACCTGGTGACGACCGACGGCGGCGACGTGGTCGACGACCTCCGGGCGGCGATGCCCGACGTGGCGCTGCGGAACTTCCCGGAGATGGACCGCCAGCACCTCGAAGGCGGCCTCGTCGGCTTCCTCTCGTACGACGCTGTCTACGACCTCTGGCTCGACGAGGTCGGCCTCGACCGCCCGGACTCGCGGTTCCCGGACGCCCAGTTCGTCCTCACCACGTCGACGGTCCGCTTCGACCACGTCGAGGACACCGTCTCGCTCGTGTTCACGCCGGTCGTCCGCCAGAACGAGGACGCCGGCGAACGGTACGACGAACTGGTCGCCGAGGCCGAACGGGTCGAAGATATCCTCTCGGACCTCGCCCCGCTTTCGACTGGCGGCTTCCGCCGCGAAGACGAGGTCGCCGGCCGGCAGGGCGAGTACGAAGACGCCGTCGAGCGCGCCAAGGAGTACGTCCTCTCCGGGGACATCTACCAGGGCGTCATCTCCCGAACGCGGGAGCTGTACGGCGAGGTCGACCCGCTGGGCTTCTACGAGGCGCTCCGTGCGGTGAACCCGTCGCCGTATATGTACCTGCTCGGTTACGACGACCTGACCATCGTCGGCGCGAGCCCGGAGACGCTCGTCTCCGTCGCTGGCGACCACGTCGTCTCGAACCCCATCGCGGGGACGTGCCCGCGCGGGAACTCCCCCGTCGAGGACCGCCGACTCGCCGGCGAGATGCTCGCTGACGGGAAAGAGCGGGCCGAACACACCATGCTCGTCGACCTCGCGCGCAACGACGTGCGCCGCGTCGCCGAGGCCGGGAGCGTTCGCGTCCCGGAGTTCATGAACGTCCTCAAGTACAGCCACGTCCAGCACATCGAGTCGACGGTGACGGGCCGGCTCGCCGCGGACAAGGACGCCTTCGACGCCGCCCGCGCGACGTTCCCGGCCGGCACCCTCTCGGGCGCACCGAAGATCCGCGCCATGGAGATCATCGACGAACTCGAACGCTCGCCGCGTGGCCCCTACGGCGGCGGCGTCGGCTACTTCGACTGGGACGGCGACACCGACTTCGCCATCGTCATCCGCTCGGCGACGGTCGAAGACGAGGGCGACCGGGACCGCATCACCGTCCAGGCCGGGGCCGGCATCGTCGCGGATTCGGACCCCGAAAGCGAGTACATCGAGACCGAGCAGAAGATGGACGGCGTGCTGACGGCGCTGGAAGAGATCGAGGACGGTGGCGACCAGTCGTCCGCCGACGCCGACCCCGAGGAGGTGACCCGATGAGCGCGTCACAGCCCGCCGGCGAGGAGGCCGTCAGGGACGACCTCCGCGTGCTGTTCGTGGACAACTTCGACTCGTTCACCTACAACCTCGTCGAGTACGTCTCCGAACACGCTGAGACTGAAGTCGTCCGGAACACGGCGTCGCTCGAAGACGTCGAGGCGTTCGACCCCGACGCGATCATCCTCTCGCCGGGTCCGGGCCACCCGAAGAACGAACGGGACGTCGGCATCACGCTGGACGTCCTCCGGGAGGTCAGCCCCGACGTGCCGACGCTGGGGGTCTGTCTGGGCCTCGAATCGGCGGTGTACGCCTACGGCGGTAGCATCGGCCGCGCGCCGGAGCCGATTCACGGCAAAGCGTTCCCCATCGACCACGATGGGAACGGCGTTTTTGCTGGACTGGAACAGGGGTTCCAGGGCGGGCGCTATCACTCGCTCATCGCCGAGGACGTTCCCGACGAGTTCGTCGTCAGCGCGACGACTGAGGCCGAGGACGGCACGGAACTGGTGATGGGTGTCCGCCACCGCGAGTACCCCATCGAAGCCGTCCAGTTCCATCCGGAGTCGGTCCTGACCGCGGTCGGTCACGACGTGATCCGGAACTTCCTCTCCGGACTCTAGAGCACCTGAAAGCCGAGGATTCCGAGTATCCAGAGGACGGCGACGGCGATGATCGCGATGATGACGAGCCGCCACGCCACTTTCATCACGAACCGGCCGACGAGTAGTACGACGGCGATAGCCAGCAAGCCGACGAGTATCGCCGGCGGTGAGGGAAGCGCTCCGAGTTGGAGGAGTGGCAACATAATACAGATAGGAGTGTCCACGGGGAAATACTTCGTGGCTGTCTCGGGGGTCTCTGGCCATCTGCGTCCGTCCTTGCTGGACTAACTACTGCAGTCACGCCGCCAAAGATTCAAACAGTCAGGTATGCTATACTATGTCATGAGTGTAGCCGGACTGTGTGAAATCTGCGAGCGCCCTGACGTGGACCACACCTGCGACAGATGCGGGCGACTCGTCTGTGACCGCCACTGGGACGCGGATATTGGCATGTGTGTCGAGTGCGGTGCGGAGGTCGGCCAGCCGAGCGACCGGACGTCGCCGGAGGACATGCCCGACGGCGTGGACACGTACCGCTTTTGATCAGCGGAACTGGTTCAGTCGCTGTTTGAGTTGTTTGGCGGACTGTCCGGCAGCCTTGAAGAACGCATCGCCGGAGTCCTCGCGCCGCGTGTCGGCGTCCTCGCCGGCGAAGATGATACCCCGCGAAGAGTTGACGAGACCGACGCCGTCGGCGAGGCCGTGCTCGACGGCGGCCTCGGCGTCGCCTCCCTGCGCGCCGACGCCGGGGACGAGAAACGGGATGTCCGGGACCAGTTCGCGGATTTCTTCGAGTTCATCGGGGTTGGTCGCGCCGACGACGAGGCCGACGTTCCCGTTTCCGTTCCAGAGGTCCGCGAGGTGGACCACCCGCTCGTACAGTTTCTCGCCGGAGGCCAGTTCGAGGTCCTGGAGGTCCTCACCGCCGGGGTTGGACGTGCGCCCGAGGACGAACACACCCTTGTCCGCGCGCTGGAGGAACGGCTCCAGCGAGTCGCGGCCGAGGAAGGGGTTGACTGTGATGGCGTCGGCCGCCGGACCCTCCTCATCGTCCAGAACCCGGGCGTACTGCCGCGCCGTGTTGCCGATGTCGCCCCGCTTGGCGTCCAGCAGCACGGGGATATCCTTCCCGTGTGCGTAGGCGATGGTCTCCTGCAGCGAGCGCCAGCCGTCGGGGTCCTCGTAGAAGGCGGCGTTTGGCTTGTAGCAAGCGGCGTGCTCGTGGGTCGCATCGATAATCCGGCGGTTGAACTGCCAGCGCGGCAGGTCGGCGTCCAGCACGCTGTCGGGGAGGCGGTCAGGGTCCGGGTCGAGGCCGACCGACACCACGCTGTCGGCGGCTGCGATGCGGTCCGCGAGGCGGTCGAAGAAGTGCATAGATACCGCGGCGGTTGGCAGCGACACAAGCGTTTCCTTCTCGCGTCGTGGGTCACTCCGTCGGAATCAGATTTGATATTTTCTCCCCTGTCTATTTGACACCGCAGGTTGAAGCCCGCTCATGGACCGTCTCATGGATGTCGGCCATGTGGCCGAGACCCTTCCGGACCTGAGCGAAGCCCTGGAAGACCCACGGCTACGACAGTTCGGACTCGTCGGTGGTGTCGGACTCGTTGCCGTCGGCGCGCTGCTGTCGCTCGCGCCCGCGTCCGGGCAGTGGCTGTTCTGGTCGTACGCCGTCGCTGCGACGCTGGTGTTTATCGGCGTCCCGCTGCTGTGTCTCGGCCTCGCCGCCCCGGACCCGGAGCCCGGGTCGCTGTTCCATCTCGGTATCGAACTGACGGCAACACAGCGCCGGGCCGTCGCGCTGGGCTCGCTCTGTATCACCGTGACGCCGATTGTCATCGCCGTCGGGACGCCGCTCGGCCTCCCGACGCTGGTCCTTGCTATCGCTGCCGCGACGGCGGTCGTCGGTTCCGTCCTCGTCCTCACCGGCTTCGTCGCGTGGACGTCCGCAGCGATTGCCGAGCCGAGCCGCCACTGATATCGGGTGTTTGAGGCCGAAGCCGCAGTCCAATCGTTTCCTTCGTTCGAAAAAGCGGTCTTACCCCGAGAGGGACTGCTCCAGCACGTCGACCGCGGCTTTCACCGCCGCGCCGCTGTGAACGACGACAGTAGTCCCGTCGATGGTGATATCGTCACGTTCCGGTACGGTTGCGGGCTCCTGCTCCAGGACCAGTCGGGCCGTCTCCGGCGTCACCTCGACGACTGCGACCTCGGTACTGTCGGCTGTCACGCGGTAGGCGAACGCGCCCGCCGGTGTCGGTTCTACGTCCCTGTTCGCATCGACGACGGACACGTCGGCGAGCGGCCCGCGCTGGAGGCCGGTCAGCTCTGAGGCGAGCAACTGGCCGATCCGCCGGCCGTCGGAAATCCTGTCTTTGACCATTAGAGCTCCTCCCGAACGTCCGCAGCGATGTCTCCGACGTCGACACCCTCGCTACGCGCGTACACCACGGCAGCAGCCTCCAGCGTGACGCCGATGTCGGACTGGAGGGCGTTGATACCGGCGACGGCGGTCTGCTTCTCGATGCCGGCCTCGACGACCGCGTCGAGCACCCGCTCGAACGTCGACCGTGACTGCAGGATTTCCTCGCCCGGCGCGAACCCGTCCGGTACCTCGGTGTGCGTGGCGTCGAAGCCGACGACCAGATCGTCGTCGTCGCGCTCGACCAGTCCCTCGCTCGCGGCCACGTCGACCAGCGACTTGGCCTGGTCGGGGGAGAACCAGTTCCGGTCCAGCGAGAGCGCGACGACGAACTCGCTCTCCGCCATTCGGTCGGTTCCACGCTGGCGGAACGGCGCGGCGACGGCCGTCTTCAGACTCATCGTCAGAGTAACCAGCCGGCGCGGGGGTAACGATTACGATGGCGAGTCGGCATCGAACGGTTCAAGTAGCCGCTGGGTCTTCCTTCCCGTATGAAAGACCAGGGACGCTCCCCTCGCAAGCGGACAGGCGGACGCCGACGACCGAACCACAAGAAGAAGAAGCACGAACTCGGTAAGGACACCGTCGAGACCCAGGTCGGCGAGCAGCGACTGAAGACCGTCGACGCCCGCGGGAACACCCAGAAAGTCCGAGCCGTCCAGACCAACGTCGCGAGCATCGCCGACGGCGCGGAAACCGTCGAAGCGACCATCGACAACGTGGTCGAGAACCCGTCGAACCCGAACTACGCCCGACGGAACATCATCACGAAAGGCGCCATCATCGACACGTCCGAGGGCCAGGCCCGCGTGACCTCCCGCCCCGGACAGCACGGGCAAGTCAGCGCCGTGCTGATCGAGTAATCCGGCGAGCGATCAGTTCTTCAACTGGTTACCGACGCGGAGCGACAGCGCCGATCAGGGTCGCGGAGCAGCCTTCTGGAGCGCGCTCTCGGCGATGTTGCCGCCGTAGTCGGCGGTCCGTGACAGGGAGTCGACGACGCGGCCAAGCAGTTGTGCGCTCTGTGGGTCCAACTCCCTGACCTTCCCGTCGACCCCGCGGGCCGTTTCGTCCACGTCGGGAATCCGAGCGCGGGCTTCGTTCGCTAATTCGACGGCCTCGTCGCTGTCGTCAGCTAACAGCGCATCCATCGCGGTTTCGGGGACCGCGGTGGCCTCGGCTTCCAGTTGATCGAGGAGGTCAGCGGTTTCGCCGGTGATCTCGCCGATTTCCTGCGAGAGGCCGGCGATCTTGGTGGCGTGGTCGGCAATGCGCTCGAGCTGGCGGGCGCTGGACTGGTAGTCGAACACTGTCTCGCGCGGGAAGCCGATCTCGTCAGCCGCCGTCGGGTTCCGGAGAACGGTGCGGAACACGCGCGAGACCATGTACCAGAGGCGGTCCACGTCGTCGTCGCGTTGCATCACGTCTTCTGCGAGGTCGTCGTCGTCCTCGATGAGAGCTTCGACGGCGTCGGAAAGCATCGTCAACGAGACCAGCCGCATACGCGTAATGGCGTTGAGAACAGATAGTTCCGAAGAGTCGAGCAGGTCCTGCAGGACGACCCGGTCGGCTGTCTCTTCGATCATCTCCAGGCCGACCAGGCCCTGTGTCGCATCCCGGATGATGCGGCGCTGCTCGGCCGTGATCCGCGAGGCTTCCAGTCGAATGATGTCGAAGCCGCTGACGTACATCGTCATCACGGCCCGCGTGAGTTCATGCCTGTTTTCGAGGCCGGTCACGTCCAGCGTCCCCTCGACGTGGTCGTCGCCGCGCTGTGGCGAGACTAGTAGTAGGTCGTCTTCGGCGTAGAACTCGACGATACTGCCGCTGTCGACGCCGTTCTCCGTCGCCCATTCCTTCGGTAGTGAGACGGTGTACGTGGATCCACCAGTCAGCTGTACTTTGCGTGTCTCCATAGTACTACTAATGAACGCTGATAGTTTATAAATGATGTCGTAACTATATACTACATCTCGAAACTCCGCCCTGCACAGCCACGGCATCACAACACGTGGAAGAGTGTGTTGTGCCGGCGAACGGCTGTGGCAGTCACGTTCGGCAGTCCCCACGTCTATCGGCTATAGACTCCCGTTCCGCCGGCCTGGCCGCGTGAACGGTGAGCATCTCTCGGGTATATAGTAATATATAGAGCTAATACCCAGATATAGTGCTAATAGTAGGGTACTTATTCGCTCTTCATCTTCTATCGGGTGATGACAGATTCACCGACCGGTGGTTTCTCGCGTCGTCGCTTTCTGACAAGCTCCGGTGCGATTGGGGCGCTGGCCCTGGCCGGCTGTACGGAACAGTCGTCCGGCGGCAGCGATGGCGGTACCGACAGCAGCGGTGGGAGCACTGACGGCAGCGGTCAGTTGTCCGGTGACATCACTATCACGGGGAGCAGTACGGTGTTTCCCCTCGCGACGGCTGTCGCAAACGAGTTCCAGAAGCAACACGACCAGGTCAACATCAGCCTCTCCTCAACCGGGTCCGGTGGCGGCTTCAGCAACCACTTCTGTGTCGGAAACTCCGATTTCAACAACGCGTCGCGGCCGATTTCCAGCGAGGAAGAACAGCTCTGTGCCGATAACGACATCGAGTACCACGAAATCAACGTCGCGACAGACGCAGTGACCGTCATCGTCAATCCCGAGAACGACTGGGTCGACTGCGTGACCCCCGAACAGCTCAGACAGATGTGGCGCGCGGACGGCGCGTCGACCTGGGCCGACGTGAACAGCGACTGGCCCGACGAGCCGATCAACCGGTTCGGTGCCGCCGACACGTCCGGCACGTTCGATTACTTCAACGAGGCGATTCTGGGCGAGGAGGCAGACCACACCAGTAACTACGAGGCCACCGAGCAGGACAACCTCATCCTCCAGGGCGTCCAGCAGGACCAGTACGGCATCGGCTACTTCGGCTTCGCCTACTACCAGAGCAACACGGACGCGGTCAAGGCACTCAGCATCGACAACGGCGACGGCTGCGTCGAACCGTCGCTGGAGACGGCGAAGGCTGGCGACTACCAGCCGCTCTCGCGCCCCCTCTTTACCTATCCCCGCAAGAGCGCGCTCGCGGAGGAACACGTCGCCGAGTTCGCCCGGTACTTCGTCGAGCAGAGCGCCAACACCGAACTCGTCTCCGAGGAGATCGGCTACGTCCCTCGAACCGAGGAGGCGATGCAGGAGGAACTCGACGCCCTCAACAGCGTCATCGACGAAGTCCAGTAACGAGTCGGATATATAGACAATAGAGAACTACGGATACAATCCGGGTACTTTTTCCCGAGATACACAGAATGAGCGAACAACACCGATGAGCAACGAAGGACAGGCCCCGGACCTGGCGGGCGACCGGGGATTCAGGTCAGTCCGTGAGTCGGCATATAAATACGCGCTGGCGGGCTGTGCCGTCCTGTCCGTGCTGACGACGGTGAGTATCATCGGGGTGCTCGTCCTGGACGCCGCCCAGTTCTTCGCTGAAGTGCCGGTCCTGGAGTTCCTGACCGGCACGACGTTCAGCCCGAACCTCGAACCGGTCTCGTTCGGCGTGTTACCGCTCGTCCTCGGGACGATTCTCATCACCATCGGCGCGGGCGCGCTCGCGCTCCCGACCGGTGTGCTGACCGCGATATATCTCAGTGAGTACGCGAGCGACCGAACGCGGTCGATACTCAAACCGATGCTCGAAGTGCTCGCCGGCGTCCCGACCGTCGTCTACGGCTACTTCGCTATCGTCTACGTCACACCCGCGTTGAACACCGTGATTACCGGGCTCAACGGCTTTTTGGGGACCGAGTTCGGAACGCTGGGGCTGTTTAACGGCCTCTCGGCCTCCATCGTCGTCGGCATCATGATCATCCCGATGGTCTCCTCGATCAGCGAGGACGCGATGAGTTCGGTTCCCGACTCGCTGCGCGAGGCCGGCTACGGTCTCGGGGCGACGAAGTTCAACGTCTCGCTGACCATCGTCGTTCCCGCGGCGGTCTCGGGTATCGCCTCGTCGTTCATCCTCGCAATCTCGCGGGCCATCGGCGAGACGATGGCCGTCGTCCTGGCCGCGGGGTCCCAGCCGCCGGACATCCCACCCGTCCAGCAGGCCTTCGGCATCCCGTACGTGGCCCCGGCGGACGTGATCGGCCTCTTTACCGAGAGTTCCGCGACCATGACGGTTGCGATGGTCAACATCGCCCAGGGGGACATCTCCGGTGGCTCGACCGCCTACCAGTCGCTTTTCGCTATCGGACTCACGCTGTTCGTCATCACGCTGGCGATGAACGTCGTCAGCGACCTCGTGGCGAGTCGCTACCGGGAGGTTTACGAGTAAATGGCCACGACATCACCAACCGAAACGGAGTTCGGCGAAGTCAGCCGGATCAAAGGCATCGTTTTCAAATACGTCTCGTTCGTGGCGTCCATCGTCGGTATCCTCGCGCTCGGCGCGTTGCTTGCCTACGTGTTCTGGGACGCGCTCGGCCTGGAAAGCGCCGGAACCGGGTGGTATCTGGCGTACACGGGCACGCTCCTCGTCCCGCTGCTCGCGTTTTTCGCCTACGCCCGGACTCGTCCCGCGGTGGTCGCGGGGGCGTTCGAACTGTTCAGTATGACGCTTGCCGGTGTGCTGTTGACCGGTGCGGGCGTCATCATCCTCTCGATCATCGCCAGTCCTGAAGTGTGGTTCGCGTACTTCCTCACCGTCGTCGGTCCGATTGTCGGCCTGTATGTGTACGGCCAGTACGACCGCAAGGCGACCTGGGTCGGCTTGGCGATGCTCGGGGTGTTGCTACTGGGTCCGGTCGTCGGGACGCTCGGACTCGGAGTGTTGACCACTATCGGCGCACTGTTGGGTTCACCCGGTGTCTACTTCCTGTCGCTCGTGGTCCCTGCGGCCGCGGTCGCCGCGTATCTGTCGACTGAACGGCTGGATTTCTCCCGGCGTCGGAGCCTGGGGATCGGCGTCGGTCTCCCCGTGCTGGCGATCGCCGCCGTCCCGCTCGTCGACACCGTCCCGGCTATCTCGCGGTCGGTCTGGCTCATCGGTCTCGTGCTGTTCGGCCTCCCGGTCGGATTCACGGTTGCAAACACGGCCCGGACCCGCGACCGCTGGCCGGCCTTTGCGTTCCCCGCGATCCTCGTTCTCGGCTTCCTCGCGGGCGAGGCCGTCGTTACTACAATCGGCGCGACGGCCCCGACGCCGTGGCTCGACTGGCAGTACGTCACCAGCGGTCCGTCCCAGACCGCGGCGGAGGCGGGACTGTACCCCGCTATCATCGGCTCGATATTCCTCATCGTGCTGGTGAGCGTGTTCACCTTCGTCTTCGGCGTCGGCGCGGCCATCTATCTCGAAGAATACGCGCCGGGGAGCGGGCCGCTGGCAGCTATCACGCGGATTATCAAGGTGAACATCTCGAACCTCGCCGGCGTCCCGTCGGTGGTGTACGGCCTGCTCGGCCTGGGCATCTTCGTCAATATCGAGTCGCAGCTCGGCCCGTTCACCTACGCCGGATTCGGTGTCGGGACAGTGCTCACCGCCGCGATGACGCTTTCCCTGCTCATCCTGCCCATCGTTATTATCTCCGCACAGGAGGCGATCAGGTCCGTGCCGGACTCGCTGCGGCAGGCCTCATACGGCATGGGCGCGACCCGGTGGCAGACCATCCGGAACGTCGTCCTCCCGCGCTCGCTGCCGGGTATCCTGACCGGGACGATTCTCGCGCTCGGCCGGGCCATCGGGGAGACCGCACCGCTCATCATGATCGGCGCGGCGACGACGAAGTTCTCCCCGCCCAGCGGGCTGTTCGGGAAGCTCACGGCGATGCCGATGCAGATATTCGCCTGGGCGTTCGAACCGAGCGACGAGTTCAGGTACGGCGTCGTCGCGGCCGGCGTCGTCACGCTGCTCATCGTCATGCTGACGATGAACTCCGTCGCGATTCTCGTGCGCAACAAATATCAACAGGAGGCAAACTAATGACTTCACAGGACATGGCCAGTGACACCGACGTTGAGACTGACGACGACTCCCTCGTGACGACCGACCCCGGCAAGGGCGGGCTCGACGAGAACGGCGAGCGCGGGTCGGTCGGCCAGACCAGCGCGGGCACCGTCATCGAGTCCCGCGACCTCGACGTGTTCTACGGCGAGACGCAGGCGCTCCAGAACATCGACCTGGCCATTCCGGAAAACCAGGTGACGGCCATGATCGGGCCGTCGGGCTGTGGCAAGTCGACGTTCCTGCGGTGTATCAACCGCATGAACGACCTCATCGACATCGCCCGCGTGGAGGGCGAACTCACGTTCAAGGGCAAGAACGTCTACGACACCGATGTCGACCCGGTCGCCCTGCGACGCCGAATCGGCATGGTGTTCCAGCACCCGAACCCCTTCCCCAAGAGCATCTACGACAACGTCGCCTACGGCCTCCGCATTCAGGACAAGACGGACAACATCGACGAAGTCGTCGAGCAGTCCCTGAAGAAGGCGGCGCTGTGGGACGAGGTCAAAGACCGCCTGGACGAGTCCGCGCTGGACCTCTCGGGGGGCCAGCAACAGCGGCTCTGTATCGCCCGGGCCATCGCCGTCGACCCCGAGGTCGTCCTGATGGACGAGCCGGCATCCGCCCTCGACCCGATTGCCACGTCACAAATCGAGGACCTCATCGAGGACCTGGCCACGGAGTACACCGTGGTCATCGTCACACACAACATGCAGCAGGCGGCCCGCATCTCGGATAAGACGGCCGTCTTCCTCACCGGTGGCGAACTCGTCGAGTTCGACGACACCGACAAGATCTTCGAGAACCCGGACAGCCAGCGCGTCGAGGACTACATCACCGGGAAGTTCGGGTAACCGTCTCCACCCGCGTGGCCATCGCCGCTCACCGCTCCAGCGTCGCTTCCGTGTCGATGCCGTACACGTCTGCCGGCGTCTCGACGTGTGCCGTTCTGACCGCGTCCTCGTGCCCGTTTTCCAGTAGCCAGCGGACGCGCCGTGGCACCGTTTTCGGCCCCAGCACCGCTCCCGGGCGGTCCGGGTCGTCGATATAATCGGTCTCCATCAGGAACGGCCCGTCGGACTCGACCGCGACCTCCAGTTCGTCCTTGTCTGCAAGTACTGATTTGACCGGGCCGCGGAGTCGGCCGCCGGAGTAGTGTTTGACGACCTGCGTGCGGTCGAGCCCGCGCTGTTCGGCCCAGCGAGCGACTTCTTCGAAATCTTCGCCGCCCTCGGTGTGGAGCTGTATCGCACAGCCCACGTCGGCGGCCCGCTCGAAGCCGTGACACATCACTTCGTTCGAAGCCTCCCAGACGGCGTCGTCCACGTCGTAGTGTGGACGGCCGGACTTCATCGCCAGCGCCGCGCCGTCGGCGACGTACTCTGCGGCCACGTCGAGGCCGGTCTGCATGATGTCGCGCGCTTCCGGCGGCGTGTAGCCGTCGCCGACGAGCTTCGAAATCAGCGCCGGGTGGACCCCGAGGACGGGCCAGGTGCGGCCGTCCAGCACGTCGGCGGCTGCGGCGGCGGCCTCGACGGTGAGGTCGAACACCTCACGGAAGATTGCCTCGTCGGTGGCCTTCTCGACGAGGTGCCAGGACGGCTTGTTGAGCACCAGCAGGTGTGTTCCGCCCTGGGACGCGAACTCCTCGGCTGCCGCGACGTTCCGGCCGTTGACCGGATCGAGATGGAGGTGGTTGTCCAGTACCGGCGTGTCGTCGATGTCCATATATGGCCAATGGCACTGGCGGAAAAAACAGTTGGCGTCCCGCAATACATATTTGGTAGTACCAACTGGCGTATCGTATCGATGCGTTTTGCTTACGTTGTAGTTGCCTGGCTGCTTCTCGCTGGGGCCTCAATGGGAGTCGCGGCCAGCGTCCCGGCGGACCAGCCAGCTATCCCGTCCCAGTCTGGCGGGCCAGAGTACGGGATGGAGGTAACGCGGACGTACTATCTGACGCCTGAGGAGCCCGGCCAGATTCGAATAGCGATAGCATACGATGCCGGACGCGATTCGCGGGCCGTCGGGGTGTACCTGCCGGAGAACGTCACTGTTGAGAAAAACGACGGGTTCGAGCGAGACGACAACGGCAACCTCATCGCCAGGAACGACCAGCACCCCAGACTCACGCTGTCGGTTCCGGCCAACGAAACGAACGCTCGGTTCGGCGGCTCCGACTTCGTCGACGCCGGGGACTGGGCATTCGTCAGTGCCTACACCTACAGCGGGTACTGGAGTGAGGTAACCAGCCAGTGGGAGAACGAGGGAGAGAGCTCCCGGGTCGACGTAACTAACACCGTCGCTGGCGAGGGATACGCCGGCAGCCGATACGCATACTTCGGCCCGTACGAGCAGGAGACGACGCTCGTCAACGGCCAGACATTCAATGTCATCGTTCCGGACCAGTCAGAAGTGGCCGTGTCCGACCGCGGCCCGATGGATGTTCTCGGACCCACGGCACGGAACTACTCGGTCGGGTCCCGGCCTTCACAGATCAACGTGTTCGTCGCGCCAGATCCAGTACGCCGTGGTGGGCGGGCCACCCCTGTCCGACTCGCCGGCCAGCAGGATCTCTGGGTCGCCGCGGCGAACCCTACCCCCCGGACGCTCATTCACGAGTACATCCACACTCGTCAGGATTTCAGGACGACGAACGAGACTCAGTGGCTCCTCGAAGGTGGGGCACAGTACTACGACACGGTGTATGGGGTTCGAACAGGCGTTATCGAGTACGACACGCTCGAACGGGAGTTCGCATCGACACGGTACGAGGACGCCGTCCTCGCTGACTCCGAATCATGGGGGGAAACGAGCCGTACGGTTGATTACGACAAGGGCGGTCGTGTCCTCGCGGCGCTGGATCACCGAATTCGGACCGAAACTGACGGTAAACGGACGTTAATGGCTGTATTCGCCCGCCTGAACGACGAGAGTAAGCCCGTCACGCTGGCAAGGTTCAAAAGCATCGTCGCCGACGTGGCGGGCACGAATCTCGACGACTGGCTAGACCGGTACGTGACGACCGCGGCATCGCCGAGCTACCCCGACGATCCGAACCCGTCATACTACCTCGACGATACTGATCTCCCGGTCGAGAAGGTGGCAGCACCGACCGAACCAACACCGACACAGTCGGACCCGACTCCGGTCCGGACGGAGGCGGCTACAAGCAACGCGGCGGGACCCGGTTTTTCGGTTCTGGTGACCCTCATAGCCACTGCAGGACTGTTAATCGCACTCGCTCGCTCTCGAGGTTAATCCAGCGTCACTGCGTCTTCCGCCGCGTTTCGCAACGCGTCGGAGCGGCCGTACTCACCTGGCGCGATGGCGACCGTTCTGACTCCTTCCCGGGCGGCCACTTCCAGTGCCGGCTTGAAATCCGTGTCCCGCGAGGCGACGACAAGTACGTCGATCTGTCCCGAAGCGACAGCATCCGTCGCGTCAACGGCGAGCCGCACGTCCACATCGCCGCTGGTCGTTCGGACCTCGAACCCGCGAGCCTCGGCAGCCTGAATGAGTCCTGGCGAGGCGTTCTGGTCGACATAGAGACGAGTCAACGCCAGCGGGCCGTATTCGGCTGCAATGTCGCGGACCTCGTTGAGGTCGACATCGAACTCCGATCTGAGTACATTCGGCCCGTCAACGAACAGTCCGACTCGCTGCCGCGAGTCTATCTCTCCGAATATCCGACGAAACAGCTCCATGCGCCCCTTTCCCCGTCCGCCCCGCTTATGCGTGCCGTTTCACGTCGTAAATCAGTGATCGCTATATCAAACGCGACTACACAACACTTAGGAGGGTACCTTCCTCACGTTCCGGATAGTAATTCCAGGCAGAGTCGACCGGCAACAACTGCTCGACATTCGTCACCATGAGTAAGGAATCTCTTCCCGATCAAGACGTCCTAAACGGGCTTTGTGAGATCATTTCCGACCCAGCAGTCGTATTAGATGCTGACGGCGTCTTCGTCGACGTTATCCACAACGCTCACAACGGCGCACTATTCTTCAAGCGGCCGGAAACGCTGCTGGGAACGGATCTCTGGGAGGTCTTCTCGACAGCACAGGCAGACCGGTTTTACACAGTCATCGAGGACGCGTTGAAGATAGGTGAGCAACAGCGTATCGAGTACCAGCTATCGCTTGACCACGGGGACAGGTACTTCGAGGCTCGTGTCACGCCAGTTGGCGGCGATGACACGGAGCGCGTGTTGTGGCTGGCCGAAGATATCACGCAGCGCAAGCGGCGTGAGGAGAAGCAGGCCCTCATCGAACGAGTGTTCGAAATCAGCCCGGTCGGGCTCGTTGTCGTCGAGCCGTCCGGCGAAATCTTGCTGGCCAATGACCGCGCCGAAGACCTGCTTGGCCTCGAACGCGACGAAATTACGGGGAGACGGTACGACCAACCGGAATGGAATATCTTCTACGAAGACGGAACCCCGATCCCTGAGTCGGACCATCCGGTTACGCGGGTGCTCGAATCCGGCGACCCAGTGTTTGGATTCGAGCACTGGATAGAGCTCGCTGACGGGACCGAGCGGTGGCTTTCGAGTAATGCTGCGCCAATACTGGGTGATGACGGGACCGTCGAGCGTGTCGTCGTTGGCCTGGACGACGCAACGAGATTGAAACAGCGGGAGGAGCAACTGGAGTGGCTCGTCGGGACGGAGATGCTGGCCGACGTCGGCGGATGGGAGCTTGATCTGGAGACGGGCCTGATTGAGGGGACGGCGGGGATGAGGCGTCTTTACGGAACACCGGAGTATAACCCGACGCTTGAGGAAGCGCTTGAGAAGTACCATCCTAACGATAGAGCGGCCCTTCGCGATGCAATCGACGCTTGCTGTGAGACCGGCGAACCAATGGAGCTAGAGGCACGCCGCCAGACTGCGGACGAAACCGAGCGCTGGTTCCGTCTCCGGGCTGAAAAAACCGTCCGGGACGGGACACCGAAACTGCGAGGTATCGTTCGCGACATCACCCAGGACAAGGAGCGAGAGCAGCGGATAATGGTCATGAGTCGGATTCTCCGACATAATATCCGGAACAAGTTGACCGTGATACGGGGTAATTCGAGACTCCTCAAGGAAGAGCTCAGCTCGTCCGATTTCTCCGTTGACGCTGCCAGAGGGCACATCGATAGAATCGAGAAGGCGTCGAAAGAACTCGATTCGTTAGCCGAGCGAGTACGGACGTTCGACCGGGTCATCGAGCACGACCTTCGAAGCGGGACAGTCCACCTCCGGCAGGTACTCACCGATGTCCGGGATGACCTCGCAGAACAGCATTCCGGGGTCACCATTGACGTCGCTCCCACCGACGCGGAGATATCGGGTGACAGGGTGGCTATCGACCTGATACTGGAGATTCTTGTCGAAAACGCGCTGGAATACAGCGATCTGTCCGACCCAAGTATCGAACTTACGGCCGAAGAGACACCGACAGGTCAAGTGACGGTCCAGGTCGATACCGACGGGGCCGGTATCCCCGACATGGAGCGCAAGGTCTTGGCTTCGGAGACGGAGGGACCAGTAGCACACAGTCGCGGCCTCGGGTTGTGGGCGGTTACGTGGCTTGTCCGACGCCTCGGTGGATCCGTGACGCTGGCCGAAGACCCCGACGACGGAACGCGAGTCGAACTGACGTTCCCGCTGGCGCGAAGCGAGTGACAGAGGGCGAGGGCTCGTTTTCAGTCCCGATCTCGTCGCCCTATCTATTCCTTCGCCGATTTGATATCGCTGTATGTGATTTATCAGCGGTCCGCGGACGGTGAAGGGCCAAACGGTAAGACCGCGCGGTACGAGAGGTCCGCGTATGTCACTGCGGTCACCACCGCTCTCTGCGGTTCACCAACGAGCCGACGCTTCGTTCACCGATTTCGGCGGGTGGGAGATGCCGGTCGAGTTCGAGTCGATTCGCACAGAACACGAGGCAGTCCGGAACGAGGTCGGGAAGTTCGACGTTTCGCACATGGGGCAGATAACCGTGGCCGGCCCGGACGCGGCGACGCTGACACAGCGGCTGACCACCAACGACGTGACGGTGCTGGACCCGGGAGAAGCCCAGTACGGGGCCATCACAGACGAGGACGGGATCATGCTGGACGACACGGTCGTCTACCGGTTGCCGGAAGGCGCGGCCGACGAGTTCCTGTTCATTCCGAACGCCGGGCACGACGGGGAGATGACCGAACGGTGGCTCTCTGAGCGGGACGAACGTGGGCTGGACGCGACTGTGACGAACCGGACCGAAGAGTACGCGATGATCGCCGTCCAGGGGCCTGACGCGCCGGACCTGCTGGCGGCCGAAACGGAGGATGTCACACTCTCTGCCCTGTCCCGCTTCGAGGTGGCTGACGGGGCTGTCGCCGGCGTCGACTCGCTGATCGCTCGGACGGGATACACGGGCGAACCCGGCTTCGAAATCCTCTGCCCGTGGGACGAGGCCGAGGCGGTCTGGGGCGCGCTCGAGTGCCAGCCCTGCGGGCTCGGCGCGCGCGACACGCTCCGCCTGGAGATGGGCTTTCTGCTCTCCGGCCAGGAGTTCCACCCGGTCGACGAGCCCAGGACGCCCTACGAAGCCGGTATCGGCTGGACTGTCAAGCTCGATACGGAGTTCGTCGGTCGGGATACACTGGAAGGCGTCGCTGCGGACGGTCCCGAAGAGAAGCTCATCGGTATCGAACTCGTCGACCGCGGCGTCCCGCGCCACGGGTACGACGTGACGACGCCGGATGGGGAGCCGATCGGCCACATCACCAGCGGGACGATGAGTCCGACGCTGGGTGCGCCGATTGCCCTCGCCTACGTCCCGGCGGCGTACGCCGAGCCGGACGAGTCCGTCCGCGTCGTCGTCCGCGGCGAACCGAAGAAAGCACGTACCAGGAGCACGCCATTCCTCGATAGATGAGCTTCGACGTTCCCGACGACCTGCGATATCTGGAGTCACACGAGTGGGTGCGCGTCTCCGGCGACACTGCCGAGGTCGGCATCACGGCGTTCGCACAGGACGAACTCGGCGACGTGGTGTTCGTCGAGCTACCCGAGGAAGGGACGGAGCTGACCGCCGGCGAGGACTTCGGCGTGGTGGAGTCGATCAAGGCTGTGTCCGACGTGTACGCACCCATCTCCGGCACCGTCACGGAAGTCAACGACCGGCTCCGCGATGAGCCGGAACTGCTGAACGAGGACCCGTTCGGTGACGGCTGGATGCTCGAGGTCGAGGTCGCCGACGAGAGCGAAGTCGACGACCTGCTCTCACCCGCCGCGTACCGCGACCAGATCGAGTAACCCTCGGTGGCAGTGGTCCCTTGCGGGGGGTGAAAGGAGTAACCTAATGTGGACACGGTCGCTAGCTGCCGATATCATGTCACCCCGGCGCTACTGGGTGGTTCTCCAATGAGTGATAGTGACTCACACGCGACAGGCAGCCCGTACGCACCGCAGACGCCCGCAGAGACCGCGGCGATGCTCGATGCAGTCGGGGCCGACGACCTCGAATCGCTGTTCGACGTTCCCGAGTCCGTCGCCTTCGACGGCGAGTTCGGTATCGACGCCCGGAGTGAGCGTGCGACGCGCCGGGAAGTCGCCGGTCTCCTGGGCCGCAACGCCGACCTCACGGAGTTTCTCGGCCGCGGCCACTACGACCACTACGTCCCGAGCGTGGTCGACGACCTCGCCGGCCGCTCGGAGTTCCTGACCTCCTATACGCAGTACCAGCCCGAGGTCGCACAGGGCTTTCTCCAGGCCCTCTTCGAGTTCCAGTCGATGCTGGTCGAACTCACGGGACTGGACGTCGCCAACTGCTCGATGTACGACGACGCGACGGCGCTGGGCGAGGCGGCGACGCTCTCCCAGCGAGTCCGGTCGGTGTCCGGCGACCGGATTCTGGTTCCCGAACATCTCCGGGAGGGCAAGCGCGCCGTTCTGTCGAACTACGCCGAGGGACCGGATCTCACGGTTGCTTCCTACCCGATGACCGACGGCGTCGCCGACGTGGCGGCGCTGTCCGACCAGATAGGCGACGACACCGCGATGGTGTACGCCGAGTCGCCAACGGTCCGGGGCGTCATCGAGGAGCGGCTCGGCGCTGTCGGCGATCTGGCACACGACCACGAGGCGCTGTTCTGTCTCGGCTCGGACCCCATCGCGCTGTCCCTGCTGGAACGCCCGGTCGATATCGGGGCCGACGTGGTCGTCGGCGACGCCGCGTCGCTGGGAACCGGCACCGCCTACGGATTCGGCCTCGGAATGTTCGTCACCCGCGAGGAGTACCTGCGGCAGGTCCCCGGTCGGCTGGTCGGGGCCAGCGAAGACGCCGCCGACCGCCGCGCGTACACGCTGACGCTCCAGACGCGAGAGCAGCACATCCGCAAGGAGCGGGCCACCTCCAACATCTGTACGAACCAGGCGTGGGTCGCGCTCCGGACCGCGATGCACGCTGCGTGGCTCGGCCCGGACGGGCTGGTCGATCTCGCCGAGGACTGTGTCACCCGCGCCCGGGACCTCGCCGGCCGACTCGACGACATCGTCGGCGTGAAAGCCCCGATTCACGGCCGCCACCACTTCCGGGAGTTCCTCGCCCGCACGGACCAGCCGGCCAGCGCAATCGTGGCCGACCTCGCGAGCGAGGGCTTCGCGGTCCACGCGGTCGACGATCACCTGGTGCAGGTGTGTGCGACCGAGACCACCGCCGAAACCGAAGACGAGTTGGTCGCGGCGTTCCGGGAGGTGGCGAAGTGACTCTCGCCTCACTGCGTTCGGCGACCCGCCGTGGGACACCCCGCGTCCCACGAGCTTCACGCTCGACACAGGGGTGTCTCGCGTGAAATACGACCAGGCCCGCTGGACCGACGACAGCGACGACCTGTACGAACCGCTGCTCTCCGAAAAGGCGAACAAAACGGTCGACATCGAGGACTCCCCCCTGCCCGATGACCTGACGCGGAATTCCCTCTCGCTACCGGACCCGGCCGAGCCCGAACTGGCCCGGCACTACACGCGCCTCTCCCAGATGAACTACGGCGTCGAGAGCGGGCCGTTCCCGCTCGGGTCGTGTACGATGAAGTACAACCCCTCCTTCACCGAAGACGTGGCCGCACGGGCCGACGCCGCCATCCACCCGGACCGGCCCGATTCGACGGTCCAGGGGACGCTGGCGCTGTGTCACCGCCTGCAGGACTACCTCGGCCGCATCGGCGGGATGGACGCCGTGACACTGCAGCCGCCGGCCGGCGCGGCCGGTGAGTTCACCGGGATCCAGATCGCGAAGGCCTACCACGAACACAACGACGACGAGCGCTCGGAGGTCGTCATCCCGGACTCGGCCCACGGCACGAACTTCGCGACGGCGGCGATGGCCGGCTACGAGGTCGTCGAGCTCCCGAGCGGCGACGACGGTCGCGTCGACATAGAGCCGCTGGAGGCGGCCGTCGGCGACGATACCGCAGCGCTCATGCTCACGAACCCCAACACGCTGGGGCTGTTCGAGCGCGACATCGAGCACATCGCCGACATCGTCCACGACGCCGGCGGCCTGCTGTACTACGACGGCGCGAACCTCAACGCCCTGCTCGGGCGCGCTCGCCCCGGCGACATGGGCTTCGACGTGATGCACTACAACGTCCACAAGACGTTCGCCACACCCCACGGCGGGGGCGGGCCCGGGGCCGGCCCGGTCGGCGTCCGCGAGGAACTGGCCCAGTTCCTCCCGAACCCACACGTCAGAGAGACTGACGGCAACTACGAACACTACGAGCCGGCGAACTCAATCGGGAAAGTCCATGGCTTCTACGGCAACTGGCCGGTACTAGTCAAGACCTTCGCGTACATCGCAAGGCTTGGCGACGAGGGCCTGCGGGACGCCAGCGCGAAGGCCGTCCTGAACGCCAACTACCTCGCCGAGCAGATCGAGTACGAGGTGCCCTTTGGCCCGTTCCACCACGAGTTCGTGGCCAGCGCGGGCGACCAGGACGCCGCCGACGCGGCCAAGCGGATGCTCGATTACGGCGTCCACCCGCCGACGACGAAGTGGCCCGAAATCGTCGACGAGGCGCTGATGACCGAGCCCACAGAGAGCGAGACCAAACGCTCGCTGGATCAGCTGGCGGACGCGTTCAACGCCGTTGCCAGTGATTCGGACGCCGAACTGGCCGACGCGCCGTCGCGGCCGGCGGCGAAACGCATCGACCAGGTGACTGCGGCCCGGAACCCGCGGCTCTCCTGGCAGGCGCTTGACGACACGTAGCCGCTCGTTTCGACATTTGATACTCCCGCCCGAGCGTATATGCCACCCCGTTGTATAGCAGTTACAACGGAACGCTATGTCCGATACGCCGCACTTGTTGTACGTAGGTCCTGCCGACGAGGACGCGGACACAGCCCCACCTGATGCATCGGTCTCGGTCACAACAGTCACCACCGTGACGGGCGCGCTGTCGGAACTGGCCGACCACGCCTACGAGGCCGTCGTCTGTGAACAGCACCTGCCGGGAGCGGACACCGGCCTGGACGTGCTGGCGGCGATACGCGAGGAGGAAGACGCGCTCCCGGTCGTCCTCACCACGACCGAACCCGACGGCGTCGTCGCCGCGCGGGCAACACAACTAGACGCCACTGAGTACGTCCCCCGGAGCGACGTGGACCTGGGCGACCGCGTGTCTGCTATCCTGGCCGCGGCCGACACGCGTGACGAGGACTCGCAGTCACAGCCGACAGCTGAATCCGGGGATTCGACAACGACGGTCCCGCCGGCGCAGACTGACTCCGTCGATGCGGTTGCTGGCGGTACTGCCGACAGCCAGGAGCGCGAGCGCGAACTACAGACGAACAACGCACTGCGGGAGCTAACGCAGCTCGCGACCGAAGAGGGGCTCACCGAGACCGAAACGATCGAACGGGTCCTCGAAATCGGATGCCAGCGGCTCGGCGTGTCGCTTGGCTTTCTGAACCGGATCGCGGACGGGACACACGAGATTGCGGTGATGGTCGGCGAGCACTCCCTGTTCGAGCCCGGGACCACGACCCCGGTCGAGGACACCTACTGTAACCGGGTCATTGAGACCGACGAGATGTACGATGTCCCCGACGCTACCGACGTGGAGAGCGGTCCGACCCTGGCACAGGAAGCCGGGGTTTCCTGCTACATCGGGAGCGAGATCAGCGTCAACGGGACGACATACGGAACGCTGTGTTTCGCCGACAGCGACCCGCGTTCGGAGCCGTTCTCGGACTCTGAGCGGGCGTTTCTCGAACTGCTGGTCGAGTGGGTGAACCGCGAACTCGAACGCCGCCGTCGCGAGGACGAACTCGAACGGTACGAGAACATCATCGAAGCGGTCGACGACGGCGTGTACGCGCTCGACTCCGAGGGCCATTTCGAGTTCGTCAACCAGGCGATGACTGACCTCACGGGCTACTCCGAGGCGGAGCTGCTCGGTTCGTACACCGGCTTCATCAAGAACGACGCTGTCGTCGAGCGCGCCGAATCCATCGTCCAGAAGATGATATTCGAGGACCGCGACGACGAGGAATCGTTCGAACTGGAGATCCAGCAGGCGTCGGGGAACTCGTTCCCCGCCCAGGACCACATGACGCTGCTGTACGACGATGACGAGCGATTCGCCGGGACCGCAGGCGTCATCCGGGATATCACGGAACAGAAACGCCGTGACGAGGCGCTGTCCGGGCTCCTGGATACGACCCGGTCGCTCATGCAGGCCCAGACACCCCAGGAGGTCGCCGAGACAGTCATCGAAGCGACCGAGTCGGATCTCGGATTCGACCACTCGCTCGTCAGGCTGTACGACGAGGAGACGGACACGCTCCGACCGGCCGCCGCCAGCGACAAAGTCCCGGAGCGTCCGGTGTACGACGCCGACGAGGGGTTCCCCGGCGACGCGTTCCAGCGCGACGACCCGCTGGTCGTTGACGAGTTCGAACGGGTCGACAACTACGACTCCGACGTTCTGACGGCGGTGATGTACCTCCCGATGGGTGGCCACGGGGTCGTGAGCATCGGCGCGCCACAGGGCCACGAGTTCACCGACTCGGACGTCTCTGTCGGGGAGATTCTCGCGTCCAATGCGGCCGCGGCGTTCGACCGCGTCGAGCGCGAACGGAGCCTGCTGCGGTACGAGTCGGTGGTCGAGAACGTCCGTGATATGATGTACGTCCTCGACGACGAGGGGCGATTCCAGCTGGTCACCGAGCCCCTCGCAGAGTGGCTCGGTTACGAGCAGGAGTCGCTTCTGGGCCAGCATCCGCGAATTGTTCTGGACCAGGACGCTATCGACGAGTTCGCCTGTCGTATCGGCGACCTCTGCCGGCAGGGCGGAACCGGCGCGGTCCAGCTCGAAACCACGCTAGAAACCGCCGCCGGGGAGCAGCGGCCGGCCGAAATAGAGGTGTCGCTGCTTGATGCGGACCAGTTCCGCGGCACCGTCGGCGTCGTCCGGGACCTGACCGACCTCAAGCAGGCGCGGGCAGAACTGGAAGACGAGCGTGATCGGTTCTCGTACCTGTTCAACACGCTTCCCGACGCCGTCATCGAAACCGAGACGGTCGCGGACGAGTCGGTCGTCAGATCCGTCAATCCCGCGTTCTCCGACGTGTTCGGGTACGGTCAGGACACGGCCGTCGACAGCCAACTCTCCGACCTTCTCCGGCCGCCGGACACCACGCACGACGAACTGCCCCGGTTCGACGACAAGCGGACGAACGGCGACCCCTTCCAGACCGAACTTCGACTGATGACCGAGACGGGGTTCCGTGACTTCCTCTTCCGGGGCGTGCCGTACAGCCGGGACGGCGACAGCGTCCGCGGGTTCGGTATCTACACCGATATCACCGACCAGCGGGAGCGCGAGCGCCGGTTGAAGCTGCTCAACCGCGTCCTTCGGCACAATCTCCGGAACGATCTGACTGTCGTCCTCGGGATGGCTGACGCGCTAGAGGAGCGAATCGACGACGAGGACCGCCGCTCTATTCTCCAGAGGCTCCAGCGGAAGGCAGAGGAGATGGCGTCGCTGAGCGAGCGCGCACGTGACATGGAGCGCTCCGTTCGTCGCGACCAGTACGGCACGGACCCAGTCGACGTGCACACCGCCGTCTCGGATATCGTGTCCTCGTATCGCGACGGCTACGCTGGCCAAATCGAGACAGACCTCCCGGATGCGTCGGTTAGGGCAGGTGACGGGCGGCTCCATCGAATCCTCGGTGAACTCCTCGAAAACAGCCTCGAACACGCCGGCGACGACCCGTCCGTCCGCATCGACGTCCAGGCGGACCCGCGAACCGTCTCGATCACTGTCGCCGACGACGGTCCGGGGATTCCACAGCACGAACTCGACGTCGTGACCGGCGACGAACCGATCACGCAACTGCACCACGGGACCGGGCTCGGCCTGTGGCTGGTCGTCTGGGTGACCGAAACCTACGGCGGCACCGTCGACTTCGCTAGCGGTCGGGACGGCGGGACAGTCGTCACGCTAGAACTGCCTCGGATGGATACCTAGATGGCGTCGCGGATTCGGTCGGCGAGCACGCCGTACTGCTCCGTGCCGGTCCCTTTCTGGACCACGGCAGTGACGCCGTGTTCCGCAGCAGCATCTGCGACGTCGTCGTGCTCGCGGGCCGTAAACAGCAGGAACGGGATGTCGACGTCGTTATTTCGGAGCGCAGCACACAGCTCCATTCCGTCGAGCCGAGGCATCTTGTAGTCACTGACGACGGCGTCGAAATCACCCTCAGTTGCTAGGTCCAGCGCCGCCTCTGGGTCGGCCTCCGTCGTGATCTCGAACCCGTCTTCCTGTCCCAGAAACGTACCGACGATTTCCAGAACGTCTACGTCCTCGTCTACGAGTAGGACCTCGATACTCATCAGTTCTAGGTCCGTGGTTCCCCGATAAAAACTCTCGGTCACCGCATCGTATCCAGGTCCACAACAACCGCCCTGTTCACGGTAATCCACGTTGACAGTTTGGCAACGCCGGAGAGCCCTCGCGGCGACACGGTACAGCGGTCCGGTTCGCCGGTGTACTCAACCACGGTCATCGACAGGTCGCGCGGGGCTTGCGTTCGCTCGGTGGTCGCGTTCCCTGCACCGTCCGGGTCGAGGCTCATCGGTAGCAGATGCCTCTCAGGGGCGGTGTAAAACGGCTGCTAAGAGGTCTCTATACCGCTCCGGAGAGCTATGCCGCCTGGCCGGTGTCGACTTCGCCGTCGATGCGGACGAACCCGTAGTCACACTCGGGGCAGTGCCACTTGACCTTGGTCCCCAGGTGCATCGTCGTGCTCGCGACCTTCCAGAAATCGCGGTACTCTTCGCATTCAGGACAGTAGTGTTCGAGTTCGAGGCCCATATCCAGTTGTTTCCGCGGGGGTACAATTGAATTTCCCGGTTCCACTCGGGGCGTCGAAGCAGGCAAACCGCTAGGCCCCCTGTAGTCCAGTATGACTCCGAGCGCGTACGAGCCGACCCATCCGACCGAACTGGCCGTCGACGCTGAATCGCCGCCGCCGTCGGCGACCGAGACAGCGACGTTTGGCATGGGCTGTTTCTGGGGGCCGGACGCGCGGTTCGGCGCGACGCCGGGCGTAGTCCGGACCCGCGTCGGCTACGCCGGCGGGACCGAACCGGACCCCAGCTACTACTCGCTGGGCGACCACACCGAGGTCGTCCAGATCGAGTACGACCCCGATGCAGTGAGCTACGAGGACCTGCTGGACGTGTTCTGGGCGAACCATACGCCGTTTTCCGCCCCACAGAAACGCCAGTACCGCGGCGTGGTGCTGACACACGACGACCAGCAGCGCGAGGCCGCCCGGCGGACACGAGACGACCTCGAATCGCGGACGGGGAAGTCCGTCGAGACGGCAATCGAAGCCCTCGACCGGTTCTACCTGGCGGAGGGGTATCACCAGAAGTACGAGCTCCGGTCGACGCCCGTGGTCGCCGACGAACTCGAAGGAAGCTACGGCGACGCGTTCGTCGATTCGACGGTCGCCGCCCGCCTCAACGGCTTCGTCGCCGGTCACGGGGACAGCGACGAACGCGAGGCGCTGTTTGCCGAACTGGATATCTCTCCGGCTGCGCTCTCGGAAGTGCGCCGCCGGCTCTGAGAGGGCTGCGAGCCCGGGGCCGCGCTCCCCAACGATTCGCCCACGGGTATAAGACGCTGGCAGTTCCAGATTCAGCTATGACAATCTACACCGGTCGCGGCGACCAGGGCCAGACGGATCTCCGGAACATGGAGCGGGTGTCGAAGGACAGCCGCCGCATCGAGGCGTACGGCACCGTCGACGAGGTGAACGCGCTGGTCGGCGTCGTCAGGCCGACCGGCCACGATGACATCGACGAGAAGCTCCGGATCATCCAGAACCACCTCCACATCGTCCAGGCCGACTTCGCTAACCCCAGCCCAGAGGAAGACGACCCGCGGATACAGGAGTCCCACGTCGAGACGCTCGAAGACCTCATCGACGAGGCCGATTCGGAGCTGGACCCGCTCGAATCGTTCATCCTCCCATCGGGGTCGGAACCCGGGGCGAAGCTCCACCACGCCCGCGCGGTCTGTCGGCGCGCAGAGCGCCGCTGTGTCTCTTTCGCCGCCGAGGAGGCCGGCGTCAACGAGACGGCTATCATCTACCTGAATCGGCTCTCTGACGCCCTGTTCACGCTCGCCCGCCTCGTCAACAAGCGGGAGGGCATCCGCGAGGAGAACCCAGAGTACTGACGCTGCAGGATTCCTGCTCAGCAGGGGCCGTCTGAAACTCGACGCCACGCCGGCGCCGGCGGTTCGCAATAGCAAAGTGACCGGCCCGGAAGGGTGAGGTATGAAAGCGACCGCGAAGGCACATCCGATTCAGGGGTTGGTCAAGTACCACGGGATGCGCGACGAGGAACTGCGACTGCCGTACCACGACAGCATCTCCGTCTGTACCGCGCCGAGCCACTCGAAGACGACGGCCGCCTTCGACCCGGACCGCGAGGAGGACGTATACGTCATCGACGGCGAGGAGGTCACCGGCCGTGGAGCCGAACGTATCGACGCCGTCGTAGAGCACGTCCGCGACCTCGCAGGGATCGACCACGGCGTGCGATTCGAGTCGGCGAACAACTTCCCGACGAACATCGGCTTTGGCTCCTCCTCGTCGGGCTTTGCCGCCGCGGCGATGGCCCTCGTTGAGGCAGCGGGGCTCGACATGACGCGACCCGAAATCTCGACTGTCGCCCGCCGTGGCTCTTCCTCGGCCGCCCGCGCGGTGACCGGGGCGTTCTCCCACCTGCGGACCGGCATGAACGACAAGGACTGTCGGAGCGAGCGCATCGAGACGGACCTCGAAGACGACCTGCGAATCGTCGCCGGCATGGTCCCCTCATATAAGGAAACCGAGGAAGCCCACAAGGAGGCCGCCGAGAGCCACATGTTCGAGTCCCGGATGGCCCACATCCACGGCCAGATCTCGGACATGCGCGACGCGCTGTACGAGGCCGACTTCGACGCCGTCTTCGACCTCGCTGAAAAGGATTCCCTGTCGCTGGCCGCCGCGACGATGACCGGTCCCGCCGGCTGGGTGTACTGGCAACCGCGGACCATCGAGATATTCAACGCCGTCCGGGAACTCCGGAACAGCGAGGACGTGCCGGTGTACTTCTCCGTCGACACCGGCGCGAGCGTCTACATCAACACCACCGAGGAGTACGTCGACCGCGTCGAGGAGACGGTCGCCGACTGCGGCGTCGACACCCGCGTCTGGGAGGTCGGCGGTCCGGCGCAGGTCCTCGACGAGGACGAGGCGCTGTTCTGAACTAGTCGGCCGGCCGCCGGAGGTGGATCTCGACTTCAGTTCCGCCAAACCGGCTCTCAGCCACCGAAACCGACCCGTCTGACTCGCGGACGATCCACTGAGTGAGCCACAGTCCCGTGCCCGTGCTGTGAGCGAGTGGCGTCTCCGTTCCAGTTGTCAGCACCGACTGCTCCGTCTCAGGGAGTCCCGGGCCGTTATCGGCCACCCGAAGGACGACCCAGTTACTTCGGTCCGCTGGCTCGGCGACCACATCGATGCGAGGCGTTGGAGCGTCGTTGTGCTCCACTGCGTTGTCGAGGACGTTATCGAGCGCGTACGGGAAGAGTTCGTGACCAACGACGCGGCCCTCGACTTGTATGTCCTGTCGGAGTTCGATGGCCGCGTGCTCCGCTCGTAGGCGGCCGACTCGATCACGGAGCACTGCACGCGGGTCGAAGGTGGTCTGTTCTGTCTCGTCGCTGTGCTGTAGTTGCTCGATCTGCTGTGCAGCCTCACTCAAACGACAGATGTCCTCGATACGGTCCGCAATGATGTCGATATGCTCACTCTGTCGTTCGTCGCTGAGCATGTCCAGATGGCCGCGGATGACGGTCACGTCGTTGCGGATGTTATGCCGGAACAGGCGGTTGAGGACTGTAAGCCGCTGCTCGCGTTGTTTCTGCTCCGAGATGTCATGGACGAACAGCGATGCACCGTCCGTGCTGTCGCCGGTGAGTGGCGCACCCCACAGCCGTACGTCGAGCGATGACCCATTGGCGTGACGGTGACAGGACTCAACGCCGGTGAGCGATTCACCGTCGACAAGTGACGACAGCAGCCTGTCGAGCGGCTCCGGCGATTCGCCCAGCGTGTCGGCGTACGAGCGGCCGGTTACCTGGCTCTCGTCCCAGCCAAACAGCCGCTCGGCACCGTCGTTCCAGAACTGAATCGACCGGTCAGCGTCCAGTACGACCACTGCGGCAGGTATCGACTGGACCATGGCCGAGAAGCGCTCCGTTAGCGACCCGACCGAATCCGCCAGTATCTCGACCTCCGTTTCGCGGTCGAGTCGAGCATCTAGCAGGGCCAACAGCTCGGACAACAACGTTCGGGAGAGTGCCTCTCGCTCACGGACGGCGCTGTTCTGATACACGTCCAACAGCGCTTCGCGCGTCTCCGTACGTCCCTCTTCAGCTAACGACTGGAACAGCTCTCCAACAAGTAACTCGGCGCCGTCGTCCATTTTAGGCTAGCCTAATCGAGGGGGATGCATGATCATAAATTGTGCGATGGTCGCCTACTCGCGTCTCTCCGGAGACAGGTCTATCAGCGTCTAGTCCCAACCGAGCGGTATGCGCGTCGCCGTTCTCGGAGCCGGATACGCCGGGCTCACGCTCGCCAGAAAGCTCGAACAGACCCTCCCCGATAGCGTCTCGCTGGTCGTCGTCAACGAGGGGGCCGACCACCTCGTTCAGCACGAACTCCACCGGGTCGTCCGGCGGCCGTCGCTGGCCGAGGAGATTACCGTCGACCTCGACGCCGTTCTCGACTGCGAGGTCAGACAGGCGACGGTCACGGATGTCGACCCTGACGAAGGGACTGCGACGCTGGACGGCTCCGAGACCCTGTCCTACGACGTGGGTGCAGTGTGTCTCGGCGCGCAAACGGCCTTCTACGACCTCCCGGGCGTGCGCGAGCACGCGACGCCGCTGAAGCGCCTCGACGACGCCCGCGAGATCCGCGAGCGGTTCCTCGACCTCGGGGACGGCGACCGCGTGGTCGTCGGCGGCGCGGGCCTGTCTGGCGTCCAGGTGGCCGGCGAACTGGCCGAGATGCGCGAGGACAGCGATATCGAGGTGCTGTTGCTCGAACAGGAGGACGCCGTCGCGCCGTCGTTCCCGGCGTCGTTCCAGTCGGCCGTCCACGACGCGCTGGTGGACGTCGGCGTGACAATCAGGACTGGAACGGGCGTGGCTGGAGCGGATGCCGACATCATTACGCTCGAGGACGGCTCGGACATATCGACGGACCAGTTCGTCTGGACCGGCGGTATCGAGGGGTCGCCGGCGCTCGATGCCGACCGCCCCGTCGTTCGGGCGGACCTCCGACTCGGCAAGTCGACGTTCGCCGTCGGCGACGCTGCCCGGGTCGTCGACAGCGACGGCGAGGCCGTGCCCGCGAGCGCGTCGGCGGCTATCCGCGAGGCCCGCGTCGCCGCCGACAACATCGCGACGCTCGTCGACAACAGGGAGGGCGGCTCCGGCGAGTTCCAGCCTCGGCTCACCCAGTACCAGTTCGACGTGCCGGGGTGGCTCGTCTCGGTCGGCGACGACGCCGTGGCGAAGGTCGGCCCCTCTATCCTCACCGGGCGGGCCGCGCTGGCGCTCAAGACGACTGTCGGCGCGGGCTATCTGGGGACAGTGGGGGCCGTCGAAAACGCGGTCGACCTCGTCAGCGAGGAACTGGACCTCGGCGACGGGGGGACGGGAAAAGAGTAGGAAGACAGTACAACGGCGCGTCAGTCCTCGCCGTCTGCAGTTGCGTTGTCGAGCACGTCGTCGGGCTCGATCCAGATGACGAACTCGTCTTCGCCGTCGCGGTCGACGACGCCGTTGATGTACTCGCCGTCGACCGGCGCGGTGTTCACTTCGGATTCGGCGACGGGAACGACCTGCCGGACCTCGTCGACGATCCAGCCCATCGCGCCCTGTTCTTCGAACACGTCCGCATCGAAGACGACGATGAGGTTCTCCGTGCCGTCGCTGTCGATGTCCATCATCACCTTGGGGCTGAGAATCGTCGTGATCTGGCCCCGGAGGTCGACGACGCCCTCGACGTAGTCGTCGGTGTTGGGAACGCGGGTGACCGTCTCGCGTTTGACAATCTCCTCGACGTAGTCGATGTCGAGACAGTAGTACTCGTCGCCGAGAGCGAACTCAAGCACCCGGACCATCTCTTCAGCCTGGGTGGACTCGTCGTCGACCGCCGCGGCGCGAGCGCCGCCTTCGGTCCTGGCTGTGTTGTTCGCCTCCATCGCCTCCTCGATGAGTTCTTGGTCCGGCAGTTCGACGCCGGTCGGCCCCTGCATCGGGTTGGCCGACGCCGAAAGGTCGTCCGTCGGCTGGTCGACAGCATCCGTGTCGGTGTCGTTGGTCGTCACCTGTGCGGAGGCCTCGGCCGCTCGCTGTGCGGCGGCCATCGCGTCAGTGTCGCCCTGGTCAGCGGCTGCGTCGCCGGTGTCGGCGTCACTGTCGCCGTCGTTGGCAGCCTGTCCATCGGCAGCAGCCGCGTCGCCAGTCGCGTCCTCGTTGGCGGTGGCTGACTCCGTGGCAGTCGCCTCGGTTGCTGTCTCCCCGCTCTCGCCCTCGTCGTCGGGTTGCTCACCGGACGCGTCCGGCGAGGCTTCGTCCGTCTCCTCGGTGTCGTCGGTAGTTTCTGCCTTGTTCCCCTCGCGCATCTGTCGGATGCGCTCCGCCCTGTCCATGCGTTCGTCGTCACTCATGCTGGTACCTCTGTGTCGGTAAAGCCGAACTGCTCGTCGAGTTCCGTGGCGATGTCCTCGAAGACAGCCGCCATGTCACACGATTCCTCGGTCGCGAAAATCGACTGGCCGGCGCTGAACGCGCGCTGGAGCGCGACTCGCTTGCGGACCTCCCAGACAGGGCTGTCCGGGAACGCCATGTTGAACCATTCGAGCATCGTCTCGTCCTCGGACGTGGTCTCGACGCGGTTGGCGACGACGCCGAGCGTGTTGATCGATGCGTCGGTCTGGCGCTCCATCGCGGCCATCTGGTCCATCAGCAGTTCGATGGCCCGCTCGGAAGTGGCTTCAGTCAGTGCCGGGATGAGGACGTTCTGTGCGGCGTACATGCCGGTGTCGGTCAGCTTCCCGTAGAACGGCGGGCAGTCGATGATGACGTAGTCGTAATCGGCATCGAGCGTCGACAGCGCCCGGTCGAGCGTGTCGAGCGCGTGTGACCCCGTGACCATCTCCGGCGTGATGTTGATAGCGAACGAGGCCAGCGCGGCCTGGTCGATATCCCCGCCCTGGGTGTTGACCCGGGCGATGAGATCGGCGATGGTCAGTTCGTGCTCGGCCTGGAGCATATCGATGCTCGACGGAATCACGTCCATCTCCTCGCCCTCACAAATAAGGTCACCCAGCGCCGATGGGTCGCCGGTCAGTGCGTCGAACAGCGTCGGCGGGTCGGCGTCGTATGCCTCGACCAGACCGACGCCTTCCGTGGCGTTGCCCTGGGGGTCGAGGTCGATAAAGAGGACGTCCCGGCCGCGGTCGTTCAGTGCACCGGCTACGTTGATAGCAACTGTCGTCTTTCCGGTCCCGCCTTTCGCGTTGGTCACGCAAAAGCGGGCTGGACCGGTTTCTGATTGCCGGTTCATCGTCGAAGTATCCACAGGTCGACCCCGAGCCACTATAAAAATGTGGTCCCGATTATCAACGTCGCAACTCGGGGACGGAACGCGGACGAGTCGGAAACACCCGTGAAAGCGTGCATGACGGCCGTCTGACGGTGTGCAAGATTTATGATTGTGTAGATTGAAGGGTCAGTATCATGACCATCAACCCGCGCGACTACGACCTCGACGAGCTACGGAAGATGGCTCGTCAGCGGGGGAACGGGATGAGCGACGAGGACGTCCCGGACCCGACGGACCTCGACATGGGGCTGGACGACTCCGACGACGAGGTGCTTGCGGGGAGTTCGTTCCGCTCCGGACTCTACCGTGAACTGCTGCCGTTCCTCGGTGGCGACGCCCAGGAGAAGCCCTACCTCGAGACACTGCCCGAGACATACGCCGCGGAGTTCGTGGTCTTCGAGTGGCTCGAGTTCCTGCTGATGCACTCCGGGTATCAGGGGGCCGACGAAGCGCTCGATTACTACCGCTCCATCGACTGGATAACCGAGGCCGTCCAGGACGACCTCTCGGATTACCTGCTCGGCATCGACGAGTCCGCGACAAACGACGACAACGACCTGAGCGTCGACGACCACATGCTGAGTCTCGTCTACGTCGCGAAGCTCACCCAGATGACGTAATCTTCGTTTTCAGTAACAATTCTTCGCCTCGAACCCCCTGATAACGACGGGTTTCAGTGGCGGCTACCCGAGGGGGTAGCTATCAGTCCTGAATACTAGGGAGAGGATATATATCGGGCGGTCGACAAGGACGACCGTATATGAGTGACGAGGATGCGGACGACGGCACCGGGTCCGAATCGGACGCCGGTGTGTCGTCAGGCGGCGCTGCCGCTGTTCCGGTCGGGGTCAAGCTCGGGAGCACCCGGACCGTCATTGCCCTGCCGGGCGAACACGGCACGGAGAACCGAATTATCAAGACACTGACGTGCATGGCGACGTACGAGGACGCCCTGACCGGCGAGGAGAAGATCCTCTACGGCGAGGAAGCGGCCCGCGAGTATCCGGACCGCGTCGAGTACATGCTTCGGTCGGGACTCCCCGAGGACGCCGACCGAGCCGAGATGACCAAGACGTTCTTCGAGGCGATCATCGAGGAGCACGACATCCCGGCAAACAGCGGTGTCGTGTACGCTATCCCGACTATCGACAATCCGACCGGGCTGGAGAACCTGCAGAATGTCATCGAGAACTCCTCGATCGGGCTGGAACTCGTCGAGAGCTATCCGGAGTCACTGTGTGGCTCTATCCCGGCGTTCGGTGACGACCTGGAAGCCATCGACGAGATCTTCGTCGCCGTCAACATGGGGTCGACGAACCTCGAAGCCTCCGCGTATCGACGCGGCGAGCAGCTCGCTCCCTTCACCACGGGAGCCGTGACCGGGAACGAAGTCGACCGGATGATCGCCAACTACGTCGAGGAGGAGACCCAGGGCCGGGTCAACATCGACAATCAGACTGCCCGCGAATACAAGGAGGAACACGCCGACTTCGTGGATTTCGAGCCGTTCACCGACATCATCCAGCAGCCCGGCGGCGGCTCACACGAGTTCACCATCGAGCGTTCGGTGATGGATGCGCTCGACGAGTACCTCGACGACGCCGTCGACGAACTGGCGAACACGTTCCTGCCGGAACTGGCAAACGACTACATGAAGGTGTACCAGCTAGCACTGGACCGGCCGATCGCCCTCACCGGCGGCATGGCCTGCATCCCCGGCATCGTCGACGAGTTCGAGGAGCGACTCAGCGCGGAGCTGAACCGCGACATCGAAGTCATCGCCGCCGACGAACCGGACGTCGCGCCGACCATCGGCGCACAGCGGATCGCGGCGCGTCTCGTCGAGACTAACTAGGGATTCCGCCAGCAGTTCAGCCACTGTTCGATTCTGGGCTCGGGCTGTGCCATTTTGTGAACGTGATCGGTCGAAAGCAGTTCGAACACGTCGGTATCGATTCCGAGGCGGGTCGCGTCGGTTGAGAGTTCACCGCCCTGTCGGTCCTGGGACGACCCCCCGCCGAGACGGGTACGTGGCATGTGGCCGACTACGGAGACATGATACCTAAAGCCAAGTCAGACAACCGTCTGCCGGCTGACGGACGGACCTACGCGACACACGGTGGAATCGACGGATGTGGCCGCGACCGCGAATCACAGTATGATATAATCGCTAATCATATTAATTTACTACTCCGGTATCAGAATAGATAAGTGAATCTCAAGTCCACAGGCATATTCTACCCGATAATGGGAAAAATTATCAACTTAGATAATTTCGAGGGTGATCCGCCCGACGTTCTCACCGGCACCGGCCCGGGCGGACTCCTCTCGGCCGGGTATCTCCACGACGGGCCGGCACTGGGAGCCGTCGACGACGACGAGACGCCGCAGTTCGTCCTCACCAGTCGCAAGCACGGCATCGAAATCGGTCTGTCGGAGTCCGGCGAGACGGTGCGACCAGGAAGTAACTACCGGATGATCGGGATCGTGACTGACAAGCGGTTCCTGTTGCTGGTGGGTAAGGACGACGGCGACACGCGGTTCGCCATCCCACACGTCGATATCGATCAGATTGCGGGCGACCGATCGCTGGGACACGGCCGGATCACGTTTCGGCGATGTGGCGACACGGAGTGGCAGGTCCACTGTGGGAAGCAGGGACTCGTGGACCTGACGGCGTACCTCTCGCACGCGTCACAGGCGTGGGTCCGCGTCGAGAACATCCTTGACGAGGTCAAGCGGATGCTCGTGACGGCGACCGAACAGCGCGACCGGGGGGACCACGAGCAGGCACTGGAGTCGGTGCTGGAAGCCGGGGACCGCCTCGACGCGGCCGGCGAGACGGCCACCGAATTCGGGCCGCCCGGAGACGCGAATGCGCTCGAAAGGCGTGTCGCGACGGTACGGGAGCGTCACGTCGCGACACTCGCGGAAGTCCGCCGCAGCCGTGCCCGAAGGGCGGTCGACACCGGTGAGAAGCACTGGCGGGGGAACGATTTCGAGGCGGCGTACGACGCCTACGAGGCGGCGCGGGCGGAGTACGACGAGATCTTTTCGCTCCCGACAGCGGTCGTCCCCGAACTCGCCGACATCCGTGCCGAGCGGGATCGACTCGACACCGTCATCGAAGACCTCGAACAGTCGCCGCTGCGCACTGCGGTTGCAGCCGACAACGAGGCTGTCGCGGCAGAGGACCCCGATGTCGCCGCCGATCACTGGGCCGAGGCGCTCGAAGCCTACCGAGACGTCCTCGAACTCGACTGGGGCGCGGAGGAGCGGCGGTTCGCCGGCGACCCCGAGAAGGTCCGGGACCGACTGGGAACAGTCGCGGAGAACCTCGTCGCCGCGCGGCGGACGGTCGCGACGGACGCGATGGAGGCAGGGGACTGGTACGCCGACGCCAGCCAGCCCGACGCCGCATTAGAGGAGTACAAGACGGCCCGGGCGGCGTTCGAAACCGCGCTGGCGGACGCCAGGGATTGTTATCCGGACGCCACCGACCACCTTGAAGCGGAACTGGATGCCGTGGAACAGCGACTCTCGCGGACGGAGGCCAGACTCGATGGCGAACCCGTCGACGTGGACGACCGCTTCGACGAGACTGAGACAACGCCGGACCTGGACATCACGACCGCCGACGAACCCTCGCCGTCACCGACTGACACGACTGACCTCTCGGATATCGAGAGCGGTATCGACGGCACCGACCCGAAAATCGATCCGACGGGACACGGTGGGTCGTAGTCCTCGCTAGCCATCCGTTCTCGGCTCGCCGTCCGTTGTCTGCGACCGTCCGCACCCTGGAGAAACTGTGTAGCGGTGGCGCTATTGCCACAGACTGGGGGTTTCTGATCAACACCATGTAATGACATAGCATAATTCAGCCGTGTCAGGCCGTCTCCCGCCCGAGCCGACTATGGTCAGGAGAAAATTTATATCCTTCAGTAGAATATATACAATTATAATGGATTGTACCAACTGTGGCACGCGGATGTCATACAACGATCAGACGACAAAGCTCACCGAGTTCGTCTGTCCCAGTTGTCACGAAACCGTCATCGACTGGAAGGCCGAGGCCCGCAACGCCCGCGTTCACTGACCGGTTCCGACGCTTTCTCACCGATAGTCCGCTTTCAGCCACTGCTCTGGCTATTGCCCCTTCCCAGTACTGCTCGGAATCTTCGACGGCCCATGCTGATGCGACGTCGATAGGTTGCCGGACGCTCCGCTGACCGCATCGACGACATAATCCACAAGAGCGTGCATATTCGTGCAGAAACGATTGGCGAATGTTTTTATATTTCAGGAAGGGATACCGAGGCAATGGGAAATTCGCCACGCATCGGCTGTCTCTACGCCGACACCTGTACGGACGAGCAGGCGGCGGCGTACGACTGGTGTCAGGGGGCAGTCGACGATGCCGAGCGATGCGCGCTCTCGTCGGTCGATCCAACCGAGTACGATATCCTCTGGTGGCATCGGGACGAACTGTTCGACGAGCGAATCCTTGACGACGCCCCGACGCTGGCCGCCTACGTCCGCGACGGCGGCTCGCTCCTGTTGACGCTGAGCGCGCTGTCCGCCGTCGAACCGCTCGGGTTCGACGACGTCGCGCCCGACGCCGTCGGCTGGGAGGAGATTCCGGAGCCGACCGGACACCTCTGGCAGGCCCTGTACGCCGACCACCCAATCCACGCGGACTACGACACCCTTCGCGTCCACACCCGCGGGGCCGGCGTGACGATCCCCTACGCCAGATACGAGTCCATCGCACCCCAGTCCGGGGACGTGCTCGCGAGCACGGTCCGTGGCGATACCGACGTGGTCAAGCAGATGTCGATTCTCTCCTGGGAGCCCGGGGACGGGCAGGTGCTCGGCGTCGGATCGTCCGTGGCGTTCGCCCAGCCGACCCACGACGTGTGTCGGGGCAACCGCGAGACGCTCATCGAGAACGCGCTGGGATTCCTGGCGACGGACGAACGACATCCGCTGACCGGCCGTCCGAAGGACGTCGACACGTTCGCCCAGTTGCGCGAGCGACTCGGCGACGACCCGCGCCGCCCGTCCTATCACGTGACGCCCCCGGCGAACTGGCTCAACGACCCGAACGGGCTCATCCACTGGAACGGCCGCTACCACCTGTTCTACCAGTACAACCCGGCCGGGCCGTTCCACAACACGATCCACTGGGGCCACGCCGTCAGCGACGACCTCGTCCACTGGGAGGACCGCCCGGTCGCGCTCACGCCCTCGCCCGACGGCCCCGACCGGGACGGCTGCTGGTCCGGCTGTGCGGTCGACGACGGCGGCGTCCCGACCGTGCTGTACACGGGCGGTCGCGACAAGCGTCAACTCCCCTGCATCGCCACCGCCGCGGACGACGACCTCGCGGCCTGGAACAAGGACCCGGACAACCCCATCATCGAGGAGTTGCCGGCGGAACCGGAAGTGCTTCGGACCGAGGACTGGGAAGGAGAGTTCCGGGACCACTGCGTCTGGCGCGAGGACGGGACCTGGTACCAGCTCATCGGGGCCGGCATCGAGGGCGGCGGCGGGGCGGCGCTGCTGTACGAGTCCGCTGATCTCCGGGACTGGGAGTATCAGGGCCCGATCCTCGCCGGCGACCGCGACACCGCCGGGACCGTCTGGGAATGCCCGGAGCTGCTCGACTTCGGCGACCGACAGCTCCTCCACATCTCGAACTACGAGGACGTGGTGTACTTCCTCGGGACGTACGAGGACGGCGATTTCGACGCCGACCGCCGCGACAAGCTCGACCACGGCGACTTCTACGCCCCGCAGTCGATGTGGACCGACGACGGCCGCATCCTGACCTGGGGGTGGCTCCCCGAAGCCCGCGACGTGAGCGGGCAGTGGGACGCCGGCTGGTCCGGCGCGATGTCGCTGCCCCGGGAGCTGTCCCTGGCCGACGACGGCGGCCTGTGCCAGCGGCCGGCCCCCGAACTCACCGAGCTACGGGGCGACAACACCAGTTACGACGTGGTGCGCCTCGACGCGGGCGACACCGAGCAGTTGCCGGTCGAGAGCCGGTCGTTCGAGCTCCGCGCCACGGTTCGACTTGAGGACGCCGAAGCCGTCGAACTGTCCGTCCTCGAATCGCCGGACGGCGAGGAGCGGACGCCCATCCGGTACTCCTACGAGAGTGAAATCGCCGTGGACCGGTCGGCGTCGAGCACCGACCCCCAGGCGACTGGCGACACCCAGACGATGCGGGTCCGACCGTACGACGCGCCGCTGTCGCTTCGCGTCTTCGTCGACGGGAGCGTCGTCGAGGTGTTCGCCAACGAACGGCACTGCCTGACCAGCCGCGTATATCCGACCCGCGATGATGCGACCGGCATCTCGCTGTCGGCCGACGGCGGTCGCGCCACTATCGCGTCGCTGGATATCTGGGAACTGGACTCTGTCTGGTAAACAGCCCCAGCCGGATTCCTGCCAAAAGACCGTTTCGGTACTCGTTAGTTCGACTCAGGCCCGGTTCGGGCGTCGTAGCCCCCGGAAACGGTATCGTCGCGTTTCCCGCGCCGGATCAGTTCCCGGTCCGTCAGTGGGAGTGTTTCGCCGTCCAGCGGGATGTGCCAGTGCCCGAGGGCGCCGATGATGCGCGTCCGGCTTCCCTCGACGTCGAGCCGGAGCGTCGGGCCGAGCGAGCCGCCGAACCGGCGCATCTGCTCGGATTCGGGCAGGTGGGCGATCTCGTCCAGCGTCTCGCCGTCAAAATCGTAGTAGTTGAAGAAGCTCTGGACCAGGACCTCGCCGTCGTGGGGAAACGCCATCCACGAGTAGGACTGGAACGGCGCGTTTTCGGGGTTTGTGGCGACGAGCCCCGACTCGTTCATCGGGACGTAGTCACCGCGGAGATCCTCTGCGACGAAGCCGTACAGCGCGTCGAATCCCTCAAGCCCCGGCGCGAACGTGTGGAGGTGGCTGGAGATGAACAGGTAGTACAGGCCGTCCCGATACACGATATGGGGCCGTTCGAGTTCCTGATTGACGCCGACAGCGTCCAGCAGCGGGTCTTCGAGGTCCCATTCCAGCGGGTCGCCCGTCGGCGAGCGAGCGACGCCCACGCTCCCGTTGAACTCCTGTAACGCGGCGTCGCCACCGCAGACGTCGCTCCCCTCCGGAACCGGCGTGTTCGCCTCGAACAGGAGCCACGTCTCGCCCGTCTCGGGGTCCTCGAAGAACCACGGGTCGCGGAAGGTGTATATCATCCCGCGGGACTGGTCCTCCCGCTCGTAGCGGTCGCCGTCGGGGTGGAGCAGTTCGTGGTGGGTCCACGGACCGGAGAGCTCGAACCCGTCGGTCGTGTCGATGCTGCCGCCGCCTGCGCCGACGATACGCTGTGCGTACGTCAGGTCTTCAGCCCCTTCCTCGCCGGCTGCAGTATAAAATAGATAGACGCTGCCGTCGTCGTCGTACAGCGCCGACCCGGCCCACTGGCGCTGGCCCAGCGCGTCCTCGAACACCGGGCCGGCGTTGTGCCAGTTGCGGCCGTCGTCGGAGTAGAAGCAGCGGATGGTCGCCACGTCGTGGCGCTTGCCTGGCAACAGGTCGGACGGAGCCGTCAGCGAGAAACAGACCCGATAGCCGTCGACCGTCGCCAGCGTGCCGTCGCGCTCCCGGAGGAACCAGGTATCCCAGATGTGGACCTCCGGAATCTGTTCGGTCGCGGGCGGGTAGACGATTGGGGCAACCGTGTCGTCGGTCCGCTCGATCCGACTCGCCTGCTCGCGTGTCCACCCGGCGCGTCCCTTCGTTCCGGGACGACCCTCGCCGAGCGCCTCGTTTGTCATATCTCACGTTGGGCCGACCACGGGTATAAATGTTGCCAGGCGGGTACTACGGGTGTTGTATGAAATATATGCAATACGACAGTGCCGGGACGGCGCTAGCAGAGAAAACTGATAGTGGGTAGTCAAGGGGGTCGAGCAGCGCGTTATTCGCCTGAGTCCTCGCTGCCGCTGACACCCTCTGGACCGGTGATATCGAGCGGCCGGACCCACTCGTACCAGATGAAAACGACGCCGAGGCCGTACCCCAGCGCCCAGACGGCGCTCCCGATCCACGGGTAGCCGAGCGTGCTGAATCCCCAGTTCGCGAGTCCGGGGAGAATGATCGCAGCGAGAACCGTCAGCACTAGGACTGCTGTGTCCCGATTGTTCACGGTCGCAGCCCCCACGTTGCTGTGCCGTTCATACCGCAAATTAGGCTCGGACACTCCTGAGTCTGTCGGAACACCGACCCGTGACCGGGACGAGACTGACGCCGTAGCCGTCCCATTTTTATCATCGTATGCCCTACCCCGGATGTCGGGAATGTCTCAGAACCACACAGACCGGTCGTCTTCGGAAGACATCGAGTGGTGCTACGATGCCGTCCATCGTGTGTCGCGGACGTTTAGTCTCACAATTTCGGAACTCAACGAACCGATGGCCCGGGACATCTGTCTGGGCTATCTTCTCTGCCGCGTGGCTGACACGATCGAGGACGCCGGTCACCTCCCTCCAGCGGTACAGACCGAACTCCTGCAGACGTACAGCCGCTCGCTCGAACCGTCGAGCGGGACGACCGTGTCGTCGTTCCACGACGCTGTCGAGGAGTGGATTCCCACAACGACGAACGCAGACTGGGAGGTCGTCGAGAACGCGGGCCGCATCGTCGATGTGTTTCACACCCTCGATGACCACTCCACACAGACGATTCGCGGGCCGGTCCGGGAACTCGTCGACGGGATGGCGATGTTCGTCGACCGCTACGCCGACGCCGGCGGGCTTCGAATCAAGACGCTGGACGAACTCGAAGAGTACTGCTGGTACGCCGCCGGCACCGTCGGCACGCTGGTGACCGGGCTGGTCTCCCACGAAGCCACCGACGAGCAGGTGGCCCAGATGGAGGAAAACGCCCGCTCGTTTGCCCTCCTGCTCCAGCTCGTCAACGTCGCCAAGGACGCCGCGACGGACATGGAAGAGGAGAACAACGTCTACCTCCCGCTGGAACTGCTCCACGAGCAGGGGCTCGATCACAGCGACGTGAGCAACACTGACAACGTCGAGTCGCTCGTCCCCGTCATCGAGCAGGTCACCGAGCGGGCCGAGGGGTACCTTGACGACGCGCAGGCGTGGCTCGAAGCCATGCCGGAGACCCGCGGCAACACGCTCTCTGCGTGGGCGATTCCGTTCCTGCTTGCCGTCGGGACGATCCGCGAACTCCGCGAACGGCCCGCCGACGTCATCGAGCAGGGGAACGTCAAGATCTCCCGCGAGGAGGTCCACTCCGTGACACAGCAGTTCGGCGGCGACGGCGACCCTTCAATCGGGGAGTTGCGGGCGAAAATCCGCCAACAGCCGCTCCACCAGTACTGACGACCAACAGAGACATTCCTCTTTTCGACGCCCTGTCGCTTTCGCAAACGCCGGTCACTCCGGGCCGCGTTTGTCGTACTGCTGTACGATCTCGCGGAGCCACCAGAGCTTTAGCCCGCTCATCGCCAGCGTGGCGGCCGCGGCGCTGACCGGTCGGCGACGCCAGGCGGCGTACAGAGCGATGGCCGACGCCAGCGCGCCGCCGGTGTTACAGACGTTCGGATAATCGAGGTCCATCGTTCTGTTGTCCTGCTCCCTGAGCCACCACCGCTCTGCCAGCACGGCGCGGGTCATCCAGGCGTCCTCGGTGTCCGGCGGTGCGAACAGGATCGGATTGATAACGGTCCACAGCAGCGCCGCGGCCAGGAGCCGCCAGCGGCGCTTATACACCGCGTACACGACGACAGCGCCGGTCGGTACCCGCGACCACCCACTCTTGGGGTTCGAATGCCGGGCCCAGAACCAGTTACGTACGCTTTTCGGTAGTGGTGCTGTCATATGTCCCGCTCCTCATGTTAGATAATAACACTACCGCAGACCGAGGTGTCTCTCGAAGCTTGCCAATCTGCTTATCCGGGGACAGAACACTCATGTCCGCCCTGTGTGAACGCCGCCTATGGCCACAGCGGCGTCGGGGCTCTCCGAGCCACAGGTACTCGCCCGGACGAAAGACCGGTTGTTCGCGGACCGCGAGGACGCCTACGTCGTCGCGGACACGCAGTTCGCACAGCGGCGCTGGCTGGACGACACGCCCATCGAAGCGTCCGTGCAGGCGACGCTCGCGCCGTTCAACCACGTTCGAGTCGGAACGGGCTATCCCGACCTCGTCGGCGTGCAGACGCTCTCGACGGACCTGCTGTCCGTCGACCGGCTCGGCGACCGGCCGCCGCTGATCGCCGTCGAGGCGAAGGGGTACACCGGTAACGGTGGCGTCGATGCCGAGCGCGGGGTCGTCCAGGCCCACGACCGCCTCAACGAGGCGAACGTCGCCTTCCTGACCGCCCCGCGGAGCGGCATCTCCACCGCCGCGCGGACGATGGCCCGCGAGCTGAACGTCGGCGTGCTGGGCGTCGAATCCGACGGCACGGTCTCAGTGCTGGAACGGCCCCGCGTGGTCGGTCACGGGTCGATGGACGCCGCCTCGGCGATCCGGTTCCAGGCCAGCGCCCAGGGCGTCGCCGACCAGAACTTCGGGCTCAACCATCCGAAGAACTACGTCGCAGTCCCGCTGGCCGTCTACCACGACGGCGACGCGCGGGACCTGCTTGCCAGCCACGTCGTCGGGGCCGTCGACGGCGCTATCGCTGGCGCGGAGTTCCTGAATCTGGTCGACGCCGGCCAGGGTTCGCTCACGCTGAGGCCGCTGGGTCGGGAAGTCGTCCGCTTCGCGCTCCGGACGGTCGGCGACCTCGACGCCGCCCTCCGGCGGTTCGAGGACTGGCAGCGCTCCCGGAAGCGGTTCATCGACATCGCGCCCCAGTGGGGTCAGCTCGTCCGCCGCGTCGTTTCTGACTACCCGGCCACGGAACTGCTCGTCGACGGGCTCTACGCCTGCCACCGGGACGGCTACGGCTCCCCATCACTCGTCGAGTTCGTCGAGTATCTCCACGCGCTCCACCCGGAGTTCACCGTCGAACTGTTTCTCCGTGGTGACGAGGCCGTTCGCCAGCGGGTGCTGACCGGCGACGGCGAACTCCGCCCCTCGGAACTCACCGACGGCAGCGTCTATCACTCACCGACTGTGTTCCAACTGAAGGCGATCTACTACCACGCCGGCATCGTGACCGACCGCGGCGCGGAGCCCTCGAACCTCGATCCCGAGACGGACGAGTGGGCGCTGTGTGACCCGCTCGTGTAGCGGCGCGTATCCGGCTGCTCCCGTATTTCTACCGACGCATAACCCTGAAACGTGGGTAGCCCCTACAGCAACGCAATGTCCCGGACCCTGGAGCTCCCCAACGGCGATGTCGTCTCGCCGGACGACGTGTTCTGTTACAACGACTACCCCTACCGGCTCGTCTGGCTGGAGGACGATACCCACGAGTTCGCGCTCTCCCCGCTGTACTGGGGCGACAGCGGCATGGACATCCCGTTCCGCGACCGGGAGGCGCTCGTCGACCAGTGGGAAGTCGATTCGCAGGGCCGGATGACGGCCGAGGAGTGGGCGGACTGGCTCGACGACGCGACGGAGGACCCCCGCTACAGCGACGACGAGGTCACGTCGCTCGCGGCCGAGCTACCGACGGAGTGGGACTCCGAGGGCGGCGATTCTGATTCCGGCGGCGGTATTCGGGACCGTCTCGGATTGTAAGCGCCGTCGCGGGACTTTGAAAGGTACTAATCCGTTCGCCCTGCAACCACAGGCATGGAACCGATCTGGCTCGCCGCCGGCGGGGCCGCCCTCGCCGTGGGCCTCGCGCTGGCGTTTGCGATCACCCGCCGCTCGTCCAGCAGTGCATCGAAACGAGCCCACGAGGCCGCACAGGAGCGAGAACCGCCGGTCGAACTCGGCGAGACCTACGAGTTCGGGGTCGCCGAGTTCACCGACCACCACTCCGGCGATCGCGTCGCCGTCGGGAAGGTCGAGGGGTTCGTCCTGTTCACCGAGGACGTGCCGTCGTCGGTGTCGGCCGGCGACGTGATCCGGGCGAAGGTACTGTCGTTCAACCGAGATCACACCTCCGCCGACGCTCGGTTCGTCGAACGCGCGTGAGCGAGGGTGGAGCGGTTACAGGGTTGAGGCGAGCGCACCTCGGACGATGGCGACACGCTAACCCCGCCGGATGGAGAAACGGATATGTGTCCACCACGATAAGATAGGCCATGAGCGAACCGGACGGGCAGACCACGCCACAGGACACCCGCGAGGTCATCATGGAGGCCACCTTTCGGGCGCTGAGCAAGCACGGCTACAAGGACTTGCGGGTCCGGGACATCGGCGAGGAGATGGACATGTCCCGGCAGGTGATTCACTATCATTTCGACGGCAAGTACGACCTCATCTCTTCGTTTCTGGAGTACATCATCGATCAGTACGAGGGCAGCGTCGAAGTCGACGACGAGACCGATCCCCGCGCAGAGCTCGATGTGCGCATCGACCGGTGCCTGTTCGGCCCGGAGTTCGACGACTTCTCGCACTGGGACCGGATGAAGGTGTACCACGAACTGTACGCCTACGCCCAAAACGACGACGAGCACCGGGCGCTGTTCAACGAGCACTACGACCGGCTTCGCGAAAGCATCGCCACGGTCATCGAGGACGGGATCGAGCAGGGCGCGTTTCGCGATGTCGACGCCGAACTGATGGGGCAGCTTATCACGGACGTGATTCACGCGGCCCGGGGGCGACGGATCGCCCTCGGCCACGAGGACGCACCCGACGAGGCCAAGCGCGCCATCAACGACTTCATTCTGGACTCGCTGTACCCGCCGCAGTAGACGGGGGCTGGAAAAGACAGCGTTAGACGGGGCTGATACCGACGCTGAGCGCCCACGTTCCGGTTGCGGACGCCGCGACGACGAGTGCCCCACCAGCGAGCGTCACGTTCTTCAGGAAGCTGTTCAGTTCGTCCTGTCGGTCCTCGTCCGGCACGGCCCAGAAGTCGTGCATCGCAACCGCCGAGACGATGAGGAACGCTGCGAGGGCGACTGCCGCGACGACCGGGAAGACGCCCACGGTCACACCGAGTCCACCGAGGATGAGGAGCCCACCGGACGCGAGGACGGAGAATTTGGGGGCCGGGAGGCCCTTGTACTCGGCGTAGCCGGCCATCTGTTCTGTCTGTGTGAAGTGGCTCAGGCCGGTGAAGGCGAGCACGCCACCGAAGAGGACGCGGCCGACGACGAGCAACACGACGTTGAGTTCGGGTGCCATCACAAACTCACCACCGGGACTGTACGGACAGCTTCAACAGTTCGAATCGAAGTAGTAGCGGGATTCATTGTTGTAGTAGATTCTGGCTGCATCGCTAGAGTTCCGGCACGTCCGACGGCATATCGAAGTCGTGGTAGTACTCGCCTTTTTCCTTCGAGAGAATGTCGAGAACAGCGGCAGCGCCGTCACCGGCTGCGATGACCGCCTGCCACTTCTCCGCCCGACCCATTGCACCGGTCGCGTACACGTTCTCGACCGACGTTTCCATGTCAACAGTCACGTCGACGACGTCCTCATCGGTGAACGCACAGCCGAGGTCCTCAGCGAGGCTCCGGTCGCCACCGGTTGCGAGGACGACGTACGCCGCGGTGTACTTGTCGTCGTCCGTCGTCAGGACGAACCCGTCGTCGGTCTGTTCGATAGCCGTGACTTCCGTCTCGTACAGCGTCGCGCCCCGGTCGCGGGCCTGCCCGCGAGCGATGGTGAGGAACTCCTCGCCGCTGATGCTTCGCACGGCGGGGTAGTTGAACAGGTGTGCCTTGTGCATCCACGACTCGTCCGTGTCGAAGGCGACCGTTTCGAGGTCGTTCTTCGCAGCGTACTGTGCCGCACTCAGTCCGGCGGGGCCGCCGCCGACAACTGCTACATCTGCCATGTCTCAAGCCAGGGGCCGCCAATAAAAGAGTCTTACCATCTGGTAAAATTCGGCCGGAAGCCCACGTGTGGCTCTCAACCAGGTAACGACGCCCACTTACAGAACGTACGGCCCGCGCTGTCGGATCGGTTCGCCGTGCGGGCGGCCCGAGACGGCGACGACACGGAGTGATTCATCGCTGCGAAGTGCCACTGACCGCGCGTCAGTGACCGGCAGGACATCACCGTCAGTGAACGAATGTCCCTCGACCGTCCCGCTACCGGCGACACCGTAGAGGAACCCGGACCACTCCGTCGGAACCGACCACGTCCACGCGTCGGTTACGGAAACATCCAGATACTCCATCGGCGTGTAGAGGCTGATCGGTGAACCGTCGCCGATAACTGTCGTGACCGTCGCGCCGTCCCGTTCCTCCGTCGGAAGCGCGTCGGCCGTCGCGTCGACGTAGTCCGGGTCAGCGTCCTTCTCCGCCTGCGGGAGATTCACCCAGAGTTGTAGTCCGGTACAGGCCTGCCCATCCGCGGGGAATTCGGAGTGACGTATCCCGCTTCCGGTCGTGATTCGCATCGCATCGTTCTCGTATGCGGTGTTTGCGACGCCGAGCGAGTCCTCGTGTTCCATGCCGCCTTCGATCATGTACGAGACAATCTCGAACCCCCGGTGGGGGTGCATCGGGAACCCCTTATCGGGGTCGATATAGAACCGCTCGAACAGGACGAACGGGTCCAGATTGTGCGGATAGCTGTCCGTTGGAAACGCACGGTTCGAATTCACACCCGTCCCATGGCGGACCATCTCTCCGGACATCGGCCTGTCAGCCGACGCCCGCGACTCGCTCTCGGTCATACTCTCCCTTGTTTACCGAGCGGTAAAAACTGTCGGATACAATCGAACTCTATCCCTAGTTCAGTCTCGCTGACGGCGGCTACTGGTGGATTTATCATACTCGAAGCCAGAACAGGGTCTGCAGAGACACACTGACGACTGACCCGTGCGACTACTCTCCAGTGCGGGAAGTGTCCCAGACAGTGGTCCGCTGTCCTTCAAAAGCGTCAAGCGAGCGGATGGGTTGGGGGCCGGCTTCTCACCGAAGAAAGACGAGCGAAGCGAGTCTTTCAGGGTTCAGAATCCGCCAGACCACTCTGCTCCTCAGGTCTGTTCGTCGCAAGAATGGGTTGGGGCGGATTCGAACCGCCGACTTCCTCCGTGTGAAGGAGGTATCATAACCGAACTAGATCACCAACCCGACGCACTCGACTCTATTCGAGCGCATCCCTTAAGAATTGCTTTCCGACTACGCTTCCGTCTCTTCCTTGCCGCGGTACTCGCTGATCTTTCCACGGGCGTCGGCAATCGCTTCCTCGGCTTCACCTTCCGCTTTCCCCTGCAGTTCTTTCAGGTCTGCTTTGATGGCCTCCAGTCGGCTGGGTTCTGGCTCTGCTTCCTTCCCGGTGAGTTCGCGGAACCGCTCTTCAACCGGTTCGAGTTCCTCTTTGACGCCCCTGGTGGCGGTCTTGCCGGCGCGCTTCAGGTAGTAGCGTGCGTCTTCGAAGTGTTTGTTCATATATGACCTTACGCGAAGGACGAATATATCTCTTGTGCCCGGAAAACAGCGCACCACCACGGCTGACCGATGGACGGCGGGCGTCCACAGCAGTAAACGTGCACCGCGGGTACGAACTGTTTTGCGCCCCCACCTGCAACGGGGAGACATGTTCACACGGGTGTCGATTCCGACGCCGTTTCAGGTCGGGGCAGTCAACGCATATATCGCGAGACGAACCCTCGTCGATCCGGGGCCTGACAGCGAAGAGGCGTGGTCGCGTCTGGTCGAGGCGCTCGAGGCTCGTGAACTCTCGCCGGCCGACATCGAACAAGTCCTGGTCACACACCCGCACCCGGACCATTTCGGCATGGCGAACCGGTTCGCCGAGCGGGGGGCTCGTGTCCTCGCCAGCGAGCCGGCAGCGGAGATCATGCGCGATTTCGCGGCGCAACTGCACTCCGAGCAGTCGTACTTCGCGGATTTCTTCGAGCGTTGTGGGGTCTCACGCGAGACTGCCGAGACGGTCACACAGCTACCGGAAGCGTTCCTGCCCTACGCCCAGAGCGTCGACACCGACCGCGTGCTCGGGGCCAGTGATACCGTCACCGTCGACGATACCGAGCTCACCGTCGACACCGTACAGGGCCACTCCGCCGGCGAAATAATCTTCTCGTACGACTTTCAGGGCCGCCGTGAAGCGATCGTCGGCGACAACGTGCTGGGCGACATCACGCCCAATCCGTTCCTCCAGGTGCCCGACGAGAGCGGGACGCGCCCGCGGGTGCTGCCGGCGTTTAACGACTCCCTCCGGTGGCTCCGCGAGCAGGGCCACGACCGTTTTCTCACCGGCCACCGCGAGCCCGTCGACTCACCGCAGGAACGCATTGACGACATCCTTGAGGAACACGACCAGCGCACCGCAGAGGTCGCCGACATCGTCTCCGGCGGGGCGACGACGCCGAGCGACGTGATGACGGCGCTCTTCGGCGACCTGCCGGCCACAGAGTATTTCGCCGGGATGAGCGAGGCCGTCGGCCACCTGGACGTGCTCGAAGTCACCGACAGAGTCGAGAAGCGTGAGAGCGGCGGCGTGTTCGTCTACGAGGCAGCGTAATCACTGCCCGGTCATTCGGGGAAGACAGAAAACAGCCAGCGCGTTACAGCAACTGCGCGGCCTGGAACGCGATCTCGGAGACGCGGTTGAAACCGGGGACGAGCAGCACCGTCACGATGGCGGCGCCCACCACGGCGGTGTACAGCCCCATCGGGTACGACTCGATAGTCCGGCTGCCGGTCGGTTCCTCGATCCACATCGCCTTGACGACGCGGGAGTAGTAGAACAGGCTGAGCGCGCTGTTGATGATGAGCGCGGCGGCCAGCGACCACGCCCCGACGTTGAGTGTCGCCGAGAACAGGTAGAACTTCGAGAAGAACCCGCCGCCGATCGGCAGGCCGGCGAGGCTGAACAGGAACACCGTCATCGCCGCGCAGGCGACCGGTGCTTCCTTTCCGAGGCCGTTGTAGTCCTCGAAGCGGCGGCCGACGCCCCAGTACTCGGCCAGCGCGATGAACAGGAACGCGCCCGTGTTCATGAAGCCGTAGACGAGCAGGTGGGACATGCCGGCGCTCAGGCTGAGACTCAGCCCCTCGCCGGAGCCGGAGACGGCGGCGAGTCCGATGAGGACGTAGCCGGCGTGGCCGACGCTGGAGTAGGCTAGCATCCGCTTGACCGTCTCCTGGGTCGCGGCAGCGAAGTTCCCGATGAACATCGTCGCGATGGCGAGGATCTGGAACGCCATCACCCAGTTGATCGCGCCGCCGGCGGCGAGCAGGTCACCGATCGGGAAGGCGACGGCGAAGACGCGGAACGCCAGCACGAAGCCGGCGGCCTTCGATGCCGATGAGAGGAACGCCGAGATCGGAGCCGGCGCGCCCTCGTACGCCTCGGGTGCCCAGAAGTGGAACGGCACGGAGGCCGTCTTGAACGCGACGCCGCCGATAATCATCAGGATACCGACGCCGAGGATAGCCATCGGGACGGCGGGCTCACCGGACTGGGCCTGAACCGACCCGTCGACGATGGTCTGGATCGTGCCACTGGAAATGGCCGTCGCGACGCCGTCGAACCGGAGGACGCCCGTCGCGGCGTACACCAGCGAGATGCCGTAGGCCAGCACCGCCGAGGACACCGCGCCGATGAGGAAGTACTTCAGTCCCGCCTCGACGCTGCCCTTGTTCTCCTTGAGGAAGGCAACGAGCGCGTAAGACGGCAGGGACACCAGTTCGAGTGCGACGAAGGCCGACGCCAAGCCGTTGGCCGCGCTCAGGAGGCTCATCCCGGTCGCCGACAGCAAGACCAGCGCGAAGAACTCGGCCTGGTAGCTGTGTTCGGCGACGTAGTCGTAGCTCGCCAGCACGACCAGCGTCGTGACGCTGCCGACGATGGCCATGAAGAACAGGGCCATCTGGTCGACGACGAGCTGATTGTTGAACAGCGCGACGCCGGTGTCGTTGACCATCCCGGTCCCGGCGGTGATGAACCAGCCGGCGAACCCGAAGGAAACCAGGGAGCCGATCACTGAGATGCCGGCCAGCAGCCCCGTGTTCGTCGTATCCGGGTTAATCGAGTCCGACAGCAGCAATACCAGGGAGGCGAGGCCCAGCGAGAGTGCCGGGGCGAGCGCCATCCAGTCGGGGAGTGCGACCATCTATGCACCACCTCCGATTTCGAGAACCGGTGAAATCGAGTCCTGTATCATGGCAAAGGAGAGGTCCGGCGCGACACCGAGTGCGATGACCAGCAAGAGCAACACGGCCAGCGGCGCGACATCGTGGAACGCGGCCGGGCTGACCTCGTAGTCCGTCTCCAGGCTGAAGGCACCGAACAGCGTGCGCTGCATGGCCCACAGCAGGTAGCCGGCGACGATGACGATGCCGAACATCGCCAGCGAGGTCAGCACCGGGGCGGCCCCGCCGAGCGTCGGCGCGTTGAACGAGCCCTGGAAGATGAAGTACTCCCCGGCGAAGCCAGCCATCAGCGGTAGGCCCATGTAGCCGAAGGCGGCGGCGACGAAGATGCCGACCGTCCAGGGCATGCGGTCCGCGAGGCCGGACATGTCGCCGACCATCCGTGTGTGCGTCGTGTTGTAGATGACGCCGACACACATGAACATCAGCCCCGAGATGAGGCCGTGGGCGATCATCTGGAAGGTCGCCCCGCCCATGCCGTATGGCGTGAACGCGACCAGCCCCAGGATGACGTAGCCCATCGACGAGATGGAGGAGTAGGCGACGATGCGCTTGAGGTCGCGCTGTGCCAGCGCGAGCATCGCCCCGTAGATGACGCTGACGACGCCGACGATGGCGAGCGGCACGGCGAGTTGCCGGGCCGTGTCCGCGAGCATCGTGAAGTTGAACCGCAGCAGCGCGTAGGTCCCCATCTTCAGGAGGACGCCGGCCAGCATGACCGACACCGGCGTCGGGGCCTCGACGTGGGCGTCGGGCAGCCACGTGTGCAGCGGGAAGACGGGAACCTTCACCGCGAACCCGAAGAACATCAGGATAAAGGAGATGGTCATCAGGTTCACGCCGGCGATGGTCGGCAGCCCGCTCGCGGTGCGGAACGCCTCGGCCATCGCAGGCAGGGACAGCGACGTGAGGTCGGTGCTGAACACGAGCGCGAACAGGCCCGCGAACATGATCAGCGACGCCACGTTCGTGTAGACGAAGAACTTGATGGCAGCGTATTTCCGGCGCGGTCCGCCCCAGACACCGATCAGCAGGTACATCGGGATGAGGACGCCCTCCCAGAAGACGAACCAGAGGAAGAAATCGAGCGCGGAGAACACGCCGATGAGGCTCACTTCCATGAACAGCATCAGTCCGTAGAACTGGGACTGGCGCTCGTCGATGGGCGTCCACGCGGACACGATTGCGAGCGTCGTCAGCACCGTCGTCAGCGCGAGCAGCGGCATGCTGATGCCGTCGAGGCCGACGTAGTACGACACTTCCAGTTCACCCAGCGTGATCCAGGGGATCTGCTGGCCGAACGCGATGTCGGCGGGCGACAGCAGCGCGTTGCCCGTGCCGCCGTACTGCGTGAGGTACACCCAGTACATGTAGATGCTGCCAAGCGCCGGAACCGCACTGACAGCCGCGGCGAGCTTTCCGGCGTACCGGTCCGGCGAGAGGAACACGAGACCGGTTCCCAGCAGGGTCACGAGCAGGAGCGCGGCGACCCACATCTAGAACCACCCTCCCATGATGCCGAAGGCAGCAAGCAAGAGCACGAGTCCAAGCGTCAGCAGCGTCGCGTAGTTGCTGACGACGCCGGACTGGATGCGTCGGATGCGGCTGCCGCCGAACAGGCTCACGCTGGAGACGCCGTTGACGACACCGTCGACGACACCCTGGTCGAACTTGTTCATCACACGGGCGAGCGGGTAGGTGACGCCCGTCGCGAGCCACACCTGATATTCGTCCTGGTAGTAGTTGTGCATGAGTAGCGTCTTCAGACCGCCAAGCTTGTCGGTATGCTCGACCGGGTCGGCACCGCTGTAGAGGCTCCGCGCGACGAGCACGCCGGCGAGTGCCAGCCCGAGCGAGACGCCCGCCGAGACCAGCAGTGTGCCGGTTTCACCGCCCAGCGGGTAGGCCGGGTCAACGTGTGGGACCTCGTGCAGCAGTTCCTCGTAGTGATGGAGGTCCGTCGAGAGGAGTGCGGGCCAGCCGCCCTCCTCCGGCCCGTTCAGCCACTTGTGGAGGAAGTCGATCGGTGCACCGGTGAGCTTCGCGACCGGGGCCATGTTGATGAACCCGATAGTTGTGGCGAGGATGCCGAGCACCGTCAGCGGGCCTTTGACGTTCCAGTGGACGGGCTCGGGGTCGCGTGCAACGTCGGTCCGAGCGTCGCCGTGGAAGGTCAGGTACACCATCCGGAAGGTGTAGAAGCCGGTGAAGAACACGGCCAGCAGCCCCATCGCGTACGCGGCGAGGTAGGCGGTTCCGAGGCCGCCCTCAGTGCCGAATCCGTGGATGAGCGCCTCGTACAGCACCTCGTCCTTGGACCAGAAGCCGGCGAACGGGACGATACCGGCCAGTGCGAGCGACCCGGCGAGGAACGTCCAGTAGGTCACCGGCATCCGGTCTTTCAGACCGCCCATGTCCCACATGTTCTCGTTGTGGTGCATGGCGATGATGACCGACCCCGCGCCGAGGAACAGCAGCGCCTTGAACACGGCGTGGGTCGTCAGGTGGAAGACGGCGGCGATGTAGCCGCCCGACCCCAGCGCGAGCATCATGTACCCGTACTGGGAGATGGTGGAGTACGCGAGCACCTGTTTGAGTTCCTGTTTGACCAGGCCCATCGTCGCAGCGAACAGCGCCGTGAAGCCGCCCACGAGCGCGATGACGGCGAGTGCCGTCGGCGAGATGGCGTAGAAGCCGTACATGCGCGCGACGAGGTACACACCGGCCGCGACCATCGTCGCCGCGTGAATCAGTGCAGAGACGGGCGTCGGGCCTTCCATCGCGTCGGGCAGCCACGTGTGCAACGGGAACTGCGCGGACTTCCCGATGACGCCACCCAGCACAAGGAGGCCGAGAACGGTGAACCAGGCCTGGGGGCCCATGCCGACCGTCTCCAGCATCGCGATGCCCGCAGTTTCGCCGTCGATGACAGCGTGTTCGGCCAGCATCGGGAAGCTCTCGGCGACCACTTCGCCGCCCTCCGTAATCGGGGCGAAGAGGCCGGTCCCGAAGGTGGCGAAGATGCCGACGACGCCGATGAGGAAGAAGTAGTCACCGAAGCGGGTGACCAGGAACGCCTTCTTCGCGGCGCTCGGCGGGCCGTCGTCGCGGAACCAGAAGCCGATGAGCAGGTACGAACACAGGCCCACCAGCTCGAAGAACATGAACGCCATCAGGAGGTTGTTGGCGACGACGAACCCGAGCATACTCGCCGTGAACAGGCCGAGCCCGGCGTAATAGCGAGGGAGTCCGGTCTCGCCCTCGTCGTTCATGTAGCCGAGCGAGAAGATGTGAACGAGGAACGAGATCAGACAGACGATAAGCAGCATGAGCGCCGACAGCGGGTCAAGCAGCAGCCCGAAGCGCAACTGCAGCGCCTCGACGCTTGCCGTCCAGGTGTAGACGAACTCGTTGAACGTCTCACCACCGGCCACCGTCAGCGCGACCCAGATCGATAGCAGAAGTGATCCGCCCGTCGCGGCGATGCCGGCCAGCGCGCCGCCTTTCGGCATGCGGTCGCCGGCGAACAGCGCGACGAGGAACGATACGAACGGCAGCAGGACAATCGCCGGAGCGTATGTGAATGCAGCCATCTGTTACCACCTCATCGTCGTCGCCTTCGTCACGTCCACGTCTGAGAAGTTGCGATACAGAACCAGGATGATACCGATCCCGATGGCGACTTCCGCGGCGGCGAGTGCCATCGTGAACAGGCTGAACACCTGACCGGTGAGGTTCCCGTGTTGCAGCGAGAACGCGACGAGGTTGATGTTCGCAGCGTTCAACATCAGCTCGACGGACATCAGGAAAATAAGTGCGTTCCGTCGCGTGAGGATGCCGAACAGGCCGATACAGAACACGGCCGCCGAAAGCAGGAGGTACGTCTCGGCCGGAATCACGAGTCGTCACCTCCCGGGCCGCCGTCAGCGGCAACGGCCATCTCTTCGTCTTCTTTGGTTTCGACACCGAGCGTGACTGACTGGCCGGCAACCTCGCGTCGAGCGAGCATGACGGCCCCGACGAGTGCGGCCACCAGGACGATGTCGATGATTTCGAAGACGACGAGGAACCCTTCACCGGGAACGGCCGTCTCGCCCTCGTCCATGATCGCGCTCGGGGCGATATCGAACAGTGCCGCGCCGAGGCTCTTGGTTATCGCCGCTCCCTCACCGAAGCCCGCTGGTGTGGGAAACGAGACGCCCATAAACACAGCCCCGAGGACGACGAACAGGGCAACAGCGGCTAGTCCCGCAACGAAACTCCCCTCGGTCTGTAGTTCGGGTTTTGTAGTCATGGTGTCACCTCGATCACCGACTCGTCCTCACGAGTCAACATCACCGCGAAGGTGATGAGGACGAGGACGCCGCCGACGTACACCAGGATCTGCATCGTTGCGACGAACGCCGCCTGGTTCATTACGTAGAACACTGCGACGCTGACGAGTGACACGCCCAGTAACAGCGCCGAGTGCCAGACGTCCCGGACTAACACGACGCCCGCAGCGCTGCCCACCGTTACCATAGCGAACAGCGCGAACGCAATTGACTCTGCCAGTGCCATCTTACTTGGAGACTCTTTGCGGCGTCCCTTTGAAGATTCCTCTTTCGTCTCGCCAGTAGAGCCACTGTTTGCCGGTATGACCCCCCAGATTTCGGGGCACTTCCGTCCTGCTGGCGAGAACCCATCAATTACCTGGTAGGTTGCAGCGGTGGAGTCCGTAGCTCTACCCAGGGAGTGATACTGGAAAGGCGACCTCGCTGAGCGGACGGTCATTTCGGCGAGTCACGTACGGATGACAGTTCAGCAATATCGCTTGACTCGACAGAGAACCGCTGAAAGTCGTCGCAAAAGGAGTTACTGGTAGTCCACTTCGCCGTCGCCCTCGCCGATCCACGCGCCCCGGTCGGGTTCGCGTGACTCAAGCGGGTCGATATCCTTGTACCACGGTACGTTTTTGAGTTGCTCCTTGTCGTAAGCGAACTCGTCTTTCGTGTCCGCGGTGAACTCGAAGTTCTGGGTCAGCAGGATGGCGTCAGTCGGACAGACTTCCTCGCACAGCCGGCAGTAGATGCACTGGCCGATGTGGAGGTTGTACTGCTCGCCGTTGCGCTGCTCGTCCATCACGATCTGGATCGTGTTGTTCGGGCAGACGTTCTCGCACTGCCGACACCAGATACACCGCTCCTGGCTCCACTTGTGGACGCCGCGGAAGCGGGGGCTCACCTCGGGGGCGACGTCCGGGTACTCCACCGTGAACGTCTCCCCGTCGAGGGCGTGTTTCATCGTCGTCGCCATTGATTTCAGGATTCCAATCATGACAGGTCACCTCCGGTCGCTCGCGAGTCGGTTCGTGTAGCCGTCATCAGACGGTCACCCCGACGATAACCGCGGTCAGCAGCAGGTTCGCCAGCGAGAGCACCAGCATTCCCTTCCAGCCGATCTCGATGAGCTGATCGATCCGGACGCGCGGGACCGCCGAGCGGGCCCACTGCGTGAACAGGAAGACGCCCCAGATCTTGATCAGGAACCAGACGATACCCGGCAGGACCGGACCGGCCGGCCCACCGAGGAAGATCGTGGCGATGATCGCCCCGCCGAGGAAGATGTGGATGAACTCCCCGAGGTAGACGAGGACGAAGTACACTGAGGAGTACTCAGTCTGGTACCCGGCGACAATCTCGGTCGGCGCTTCCGGAATGTCGAACGGATTGCGGCCGACCTCCGCGAGGTTCGCGATCATAAAGAGGACGAACGCGAACGGGTTCACGAACGCGTACCACGACGGCAGCGGGCCGATCAGCGACTGCTGCTGGGCCGCGACGATCTCGCTCATCTGAAGCGAGCCGGCGAAGATGACAACCGACGCGCCCGTCAGGATGAGCGGGATCTCGTAGGCGAGATTCTGCGCCACCGCGCGCAGACCGCCGAGGAACGAGTACTTGTTGTTCGACGCGTAGCCAGCCATCACGAGGCCGACGGAGGCCATCGAGGCCGTCGCGAACACGTACGCCAGGCCGACCTCGGGGTCGGCGAGCTGGATGCCGTTCCCCATCGGGATCACGGCGAAGCCAAGCAGTGCAGTGCTGGCAATAACAAGCGGCGCGAGGTCCCACGCAGGCCGGTCAACGCCCTCGGGAACGATGAGTTCCTTCGACAGCAGGCGAACGGCGTCGGCCACGATAATGAACAGGCCGTACGGACCGATACGGTCGACGGCGATGCGGTCGGTGAACGCGGCGGTGATCTTTCGCTTGGCCCACGGTCCGGCAAGCGCCGTGTTTGTCATCATGAGCGCCCCGATGAGCGCGGCCCCGATGAGACTCATCACAATCATCACAACCGTGTTGTTGGGATCAAGTCCCAGCAGGTTCGCGAGCGTCTCGGGCAACGGCGCCGACTGCATTACCGGTCCACCTCCCCGAGGACGATGTCGAGGCTCCCGAGCGAGGCGATCATGTCAGGGATGTACTCGCCCTGGGACATCTCCGGCAGCGTCTGCAGGTTCGAGAAGCACGGGCTGCGGATCTTGAACCGGGCCGGCTTGTCCGTTCCGTCCGAGCGGATGTAAATGCCGAGTTCGCCCTTCGCGCCCTCGACGGAGCGGTAGATCTCCTGGTCAGGCTCCGGTCGGAGCGTCCGCGGGACGTTGGCCTGAATCTCGCGGTCGTCCTCGGGCCACTGCTCCAGCAGGTCGACACACTGTTCGATGATGCGGGCCGACTCTTCGACTTCGCGAAGGCGAACGAGGACGCGGCTGAAGTTGTCGCCGCCCTGCTCGGTGACGACGTTCCAGTCGAGTTCGTCGTAGTAGCCGTACGGGTCGTCACGCCGGAGGTCGTAGTCGACGCCCGAGCCGCGTGCCACGGGACCGGTCGCGCCGTACTGCTTGACCTGCTCCGGGGAGAGGACGCCGGTGTCGACACACCGCATCTGGAAGATCTCGTTGCCGGTGACGAGGTCGTGAATCTCTTCGAGCTTGTGCGGGAGGTCGTCGAGGAAGTCGCGGATCTTCTCGAAGTACTCCTCGCGGGGCTCGGGCAGGTCCCAGGCGACCCCGCCCAGTCGGAGGTAGTTGAACATCAGCCGCTGGCCGGTCAGGTCTTCCAGCAGGTTCTGGACGATCTCGCGGTCGCGGATGCCGTACTGGAACACGGCGGTGAAGTCGCCGAACACGTCCAGCGCGAACGTCGCCAGCGCGAGCTCGTGGGAGGCGATCCGGCACATCTCCGCCGACATCGTCCGGATGACCTGTGCGTACTCGGGGACCTCGATATCCGCGAGGTCCTCGGCTGCGCGCGCGTACGCCCACTCGTTCAGGATACCGGCGGAAATGTAGTCCCAGCGGTCCGGGTAGGGCATGATCTGGTGGCGGTAGGTGCCCTGCTGGCACATCTGCTCCTCACAGCGGTGGAGGTAGCCGATGTCCGGCTCGATGTCGGCGATCTGCTCGCCGTCGAGCACCGTTTCGACGTGGAGCACGCCGTGGGTCGCCGGGTGGTGCGGACCGATGTTGACGAACATCGTGTCCGGATCGTCCTCGCTGCGCTTGTCATCCTGCAGCGGGTTCGCGTGCTCGCGCAGGGAGACGATCTGTGGCTGGTCCTGGTTGTAGTCCTTGCTCAGGGGGTGGCCCTGCCAGGTCTCGGGCAGGAGGATGCGACGCAGGTCCGGGTGGTCGTCGTAGTCGATACCGACCAGGTCGTAGGCCTCCCGCTCGTGCCAGTCCGCGGTGTCGTAGACGCGAGCGGCCGACTCGTTGTGCGGGTCGTCCTTCGGCGACGGGACGATGACCGACAGCTCCTGTGTCGGGTCGTTGTACTTCCGGAGGTGGTAGATGGATTCGTACCGGTCGTCGTACTCCTGTGCCGTGACACAGGCACAGTGGTCGAAGCCGGCCTCCTCTTTCAGCGTCGAGAGGACTTCCTGCACCTCGTCGGGACGGATGACGAACCCCTCCGCGTTGACGTGCTGTTCGCGGTCGAGGACGTGGCCCCCGAGCAGGTCCGCGAGCGCGTCGTAATCGAGGCCGTCCTCCGTGACGCCGACGTCGAGCGCCGTATCGCGTGATGGTTTCTCTAAACTCATGGCTTAAGGAGAGTCGTTCCAGTTGTACCGCATGACGAGGTCCTCCTCGTCGATTTCGCTGGCGAGCTTGTCCACGAGCTCGTCCTGTTCGAGGTCGCCGAACTGCTCCAGTTCGTATGGCTTGACCGTCACCGGCGAGGACTCGCCCTCAGCGATGCGCTCCTGCAGCTTGGCGACGCCGTAGATGAGTGCCTCGGGGCGGGGCGGACAGCCCGGGACGTGGATGTCGACCGGGATGACCTCCTCCGCGCCCTTGATGACGTTGTACCCTTCCTGGAACGGGCCGCCGGAGATGGTACACGATCCCATCGAAACGACGAACTTCGGCTCGGGCATCTGGTCGTAAACGCGCTTCATCCGCGGAGCGAACTTCGAGACGATGGTCCCCGGAACGATGATGACGTCCGCCTGGCGTGGGGACGCGCGTGGCACCCCCGAACCGAAGCGGTCGAGGTCGTGCTTGATCGCGTAGGTATGGATCATCTCGATGCTGCAGCAGGCGATCCCGAACTGCAGCATGAACATCGAGGAGCCCCGGACCCAGTTCATGAACTTGTCGAACTTGGTCAGGATGAACGGCGTCGACCCGAACGCCTCGCGGAGCGTCGAGTTGAAGCGGTCGTCGGCCCCGTCACCCATGCGGGCCTCCTGTGTCGATACGTCTTCGACGGCCGGTGGTGTCTGGTCACTACTCATATGTGTCTGCCCCCTTCGTGGCGCGCGGACTGCGCACCCACTGAACTGCGCCGTTACGCCAGGCCCAACCGAGTCCGACAACGAGCACGCCGATGAATACGACCATCGGCAAGAGCACTTTCGTCATCCCCACCGCGGGCGTAGACACGGCGTCGCGGTAGATGACCGTCCACGGGAAGATGAGGACGGTTTCGATGTCGAAGATGACGAACAGCAGCGCGACCATGTAGTACTGGATATTGAACTTGATCTGCTGGCTGCTGCCAGTGGGCACTTCACCGGACTCGTAGGTGGTGCGTTTGCCTTGTTCCGGCACGCTGGGCCGCAAGAGGCTCGAAACTGCCATCATGCTGACTGGGATGGCAACTGCCACGACCGCGAGCGCGCCGATGGCGATCCATGGATTACTCATTCCGGTATCTCCTATCGTCTGCCGGTTAGAAGTACTCGCATATAAGGGTTCATTGTTCGGTTTTTCGGCCCTGTGGGTCGTTTAAGAGCCGACGCTCTCCCGGATGAAAAGTGACCTGCATCCGCCGTATCTCCTAACGCGTGACGCCCCTCGGTGATCACTCGTCCCAGTACTCGCGCTTGAATCCGGGCGTCCCGAGTTCGTGGAGGTCACGCGACGCCTCGCCAACGTCGGTCTGGAGGCCCTCGTGATACGAGACGAGGCGGTCACGGAGCTCGTCGTACTGTCGTGCGAGAATCTGCGCCGCGGAGAGCGCGGCGTTGAACGACTTGCCGGCGTCGACCGCGGTTAGCGGCGCGCCCTGTGGCATCCCGATGACCGAGTCGACTGATTTCTCCTGCACGGGAACGCCGATAACCGGCAGCGGATAGGCGATGCTGGCGGTCATGTTCGGCAGGTCCGCGGATTTGCCGCCAGCGCCGGCGATAATGACGTCGATGCCGCGGTCGGCGGCCGTCTCCGCGTACGCGTACATCAGGTCCGGCGTCCGATGGGCCGAGCAGACGAACGTCTCGAACGTGAAGCGGCTCTCGGGCGCGTTGGTGTAGTCCGTCTGCTCCTCGAAGCCGAGTTCATCGGCGAGCGCCGCGTAGGCCCCGGGCCGCTTGCCCTGCCCGCCGGCCATCGTCGGCAGGTCCGAGTCCGACCCCATGACGATGCCGACATCGGGCGTCAGATCGTTCGGCCGGTCCATCTCGGCTTCTTCGCGTAACTGGTCGATGAGCGACTGGACGCTGTCTGCGGGCATACGACCGACTGGAACCGGGACCGGCGTAAGTGTAGGCGGTTTCCGCTCAGTCGGCTAGGGCCGCTTCCAGTTCGGCAAGCAGCGTCTGTGGGTCCGCAGGGAAGCACCTGAGTGGGTCGGTACGACCGGTGACCTGTATCCTGAGCGCGTACCGCTTGCGGTAGGTGAGCGCGAGGCTGGCGGCACCGGCGACAGCGAAGGCCCCGCCGAGGAGGACCGACCGGTCAAGTGACAGCAGACCGAACCCGACCAGCGCGGCGCTCATCACCGCGAGAAACCAGTCGACGTCCTGAAGACTTACCTCGACGATGTCGTCGAGGTCGACGACCACCGGACTGTCGCCACGGTCGACCACAAGGCGATCAGCACCGAGGACGACTGTCCCGCCGGTCCGGAGCGTGCCGGCGTACCGCTGGTCGCTAACAGGCGATGGGGTGTCTGCGGTCGCGCCGTCGTTGTCGTCGTCCACGGTCAGTCGTCGCTCACGGCTGGCGGGCGGTCGCCGCCGCGGCCGCGGATGCGGTCCATCGCTGAGACGTATTCGCTGTCGTCCTCGGTGAGCGCGGCCCAGGCCGCGAGACCGCGCTCTTCGCGGGTCCCCGGCACGGTGTTGTCGAGGACGAAGGCGACGATGCCGCCGACGACCATCCCGGTGCCGCCCATGACAAACAGCGTGGTCGCAACGACATCGGTTCCAAGGACGCCGCCCAGCACCGGGACAGCCGCCAGGCCCTGCTGGAGCGCCGTCGCACCGCCGACGTCCATCCCCTGCCCGACCTGGCTCATGTACTCGGGCACTGCGAGGCCGGCAAAGAGCGCGAAGCCGACGATGAAGACGTTTCGGTTGGCATCGAGGTCGACGTACTTGAGCTGTGAGAGCCCGACGGCGGCGATCTGCCCGAACATGACGATGTAGAGACCGCCGATGATCGGCGACGGGATGGTCGCGAACAGCTGGCCCGCCGGACCGAAGTAGCCGACCAGAATCATCACCGCGGCACCGATCTGCACGACGTAGCGGGAGGCGACGCCGGTGATAGCGATTGCACCGACGTTCTCGGTGTAGGAGGTGCAGCCGTTGCCGGTTCCCATGATGCCGGCGAAGACGTTGCCGACACCCTCCATCCCGATGCCGTCGTTGATTCGGCGACTGCTCGGTGCACCGCGACCGGCAATGCGGGCAACGGAGTGGTAATCGCCGAAGCTCTCGACGACGGAGGCGAGCATCCCGGCGAACATCCCGACGATGAAGCCCGGCGTGAACTGCGGGAGCCCCCACTGGAACGGGTAGACGGGCTGGACCAACGGTGCGCTCGTGACCGAACCGAGCGAGACGTAGCTGACCGAGCCAGCGGCGAAGACGCCGGTGACCGAGAGGACGGCCGCGACGCTCCACGCGAACAGGATGCCCAAGAGTACGGGGAAGAGTTTGAACGCCCGGTGGCGTCGGTCGAGATACTGCGAACACGCGATGATCGAGAGCATTGTCAGCCCGAGCAGCCACCAGTTCTGGCCGGTCCCGGGGTCGCCGAAGTTCGGGTTCGCTATCTGTGGGACGTTAAACAGCGCCAGTCCGATGAGCGCGATGACCGGCGCGATGACGACCGGCCCGACGTACCGCTTCAGTTTTCCCATGAGACCGCTGTAGCCGATCACCACCTCGACGACGCCGGCGACGATGACGGCCCCCTGTAGCTCGACGAGCATGGTCTGCCAGTCCGCGCCCTGCTGGGCCAGTACGCCGATGATGGCCAGGCCGGGCGCGAGCATGGAGAACGTCCCCCCCTGGACGATCGGGTATCTGTTTCCGAGCGTCGTCTGGGCGAGCGTCGCGATGCCGGAGACGACGAAGAACGTCCCGATGAGACGCCCGACCTGGTCCGGCGCGGCCTCGAACATCCCCATCGCGCCCGCGAGTCCGAGCGGGATCGCCACGGACGCGCCGATCATCGTCAGGTAGTGCTGGACGCCGAGCAGTATCGCTTGCTTTCGCGGCGGCTTGTCGTCGATGCCGTACTCGACGAAGCCGGCGGTTTCCGGTTCCTCCGGTGCAGTCGGGTTTTGTCCGTCGTCCGGCGGTGTCTCGTCAGTCATGCTCGCTACCCATGGCACTGCAACTCCCGATACATATTCTTTGCTCGTTGGCCCAGCGGACGACAGCACTGCGACAGTTCGGGGCCCGCCTCGAAAGGAAAACGCTCTTGGCCCGCTCCGACACAGTCTTGGACATGAGCAACGGGGACGACGATGCCGACGCGTCGGACGACGCCGAGGCAGCAGACGAGATCGACGTGACCGCCGAAGAACTGGAATCGCGTCTCAACGAGGCCGGCGACGCGTTAGAGGCCGCAGAGACGGAGGCCGACCTCGACGACGTGGAGTCGTCCCTCGACGACATCGAGAGCGACCTCGAAGCCGCCGACCTGCCCGAACCCGACGAGGACGACGACGAAGCCGAGGACCCCCGTGAGGAACTGGAGTCTCAGCTCTCGGACCTGCGCGACGACCTCGAAGCACAGCGCGGCCCCTACGCGGAGGACGTGGTCACCATCGTTTCCGACGCAGCGGACACCGTCACCGACAGCGAGTGGACCGACGACGGCGAGGCGGAGGCCCAGGAGGCCGTCGAAACGTTCCTCGATGAGAGCGCCGAGTTCGTCGACCACGACGCCGATACTGGCGGCGATTTCGTCGCCGCCGGGGACGCGCTGGACACGGTCGCCGACGCCATCGAGGCCGAGAACCTCGACCCCGACGAAGACACGGAGACCATCGAGGGGCTCCTCGAAGCGGCGGAGGCGCTGGAGACTGGGCTCGACGAGGCCGAAGTCTGGGACGACCTGACGGTACAGGAGCAACTCGACGCCCGCGGCTTCTACGATGTCCTGACCAACGAGAACCGGAAGGACTTCCCGCCGGAGTGGAACGCCGCGAAGCTCCACGCCGAGGAAGGGAACTTCGAGCAGGTCCTGTTCGCCTACGACAAACTCGGATCAGAGTTCTTCGACGGGTACATCGTTGACCTCCTGTACAACCTCGGGAGCGATGCCAAACCGGCCTTCGACGCGATGCACCAGCGCGCCCAGAAGCGCGACAAAGGGCCAATCGAGGTACTGGGAAAGATCGGTGACGAGCGCGCAACCGAGACGCTGCACGACTACATCGACGGCGACGGCGACCCCGCACTCCAGAAAGTAACGCTGCGCGCGCTCGGCGCTATCGGCAGTGGGGAGTCGGTCCAGCCGGTCGCCAACCGACTCGACGCCGACAGCGAGGAAGTCCGTTCGGTCGCGGCCCGCGCCCTCGGCCTGCTCGGTGACACCCGCGCTATCGAGCCGCTTGGCGACGTTCTCAAATCCGACGACAGCGACTCCGTGCGCGCCTCCGCCGCGTGGGCGCTCCGACAGATCGGGACCGAGGCGGCACTCGACGAGGCCGCCCGCTACACGGACGACCGCGCGTATCTCGTCCAGGCCGAAGCCGAGAAGGCAGCGAGCGCCTGATACGGACTGCTGTACCTGTTTCCGGTCGGCATCGGCGTCTCGACGGTGGCTGCGGAAATGACGTACAGCAGTCCGTATGAGTGTGGGAACCTTTTTATACGAACGGGCGGCCAGACGCCCCGATGCGGTCGCTCGCCCCACTCGTCTGCTGCTTGCTCGTCCTCGTGGCTACAACACCGTACGTCGCCACCGGACAGGCGACTTCAGTCGCAACAACAGCCAGTGGTCCCGCAGAACCGTCGATTCACGCAGTGTATCCGGACCCCGTCACCGGCGGCGACGTGGGGGAGTTCGTCGTCCTTGACATCCCCGACGGGACCGAAATCGGGCAGTACGCGATTACTGATGGCGACGGGACTGCAGGTATCCCGAACACCACCGCACGCGGGCGCGTCGCTCTCTCGACGGCACCGAACCAGACACGGGGGCTCACCGACTGGCCGGTCGTCGGCCTCGACGGTCATCTCGCCCTGGCAAACGGCGGCGAGCGGGTTCGCCTTCAACGTGCCAATCAGACTGTCGATGCCGTCCGGTATACGGACGCTGTCGAAGGAGAACTCGGCGAGGTAAACGGATCAGTCATACACTGGCGGCCACTAGGTGCAACGGACCGCCCGGTCGTCAGGGCCGCCGGCGACGAAGTCCGTGCGTTCGTGCTGCCGGACGCACCTGCCGCTCCGGTTCGACCGATACGGAACGCCACCGAGCGGGTGTACCTGGCCGGCTACACGCTCTCCTCGGCCAGGGTCGCCGACGCCCTCATCGCCGCCCAGCGCCGCGGCGCGACGGTCCGCGTCCTTCTCGAAGGTGAACCGGTCGGGAGCCGCACCGCCGCGGAAGCCCGCACCCTTGACCGGCTGACCGACGCCGGCGTCCCGGTTCGGGTAGTGACTGGCCCGCGCGCCAGATACCGCTACCACCACGCGAAGTACGCCGTCGCCGACGGGCGGGCCGTCGTGCTGACGGAGAACTGGAAACCTGCGGGAACCGGCGGCAACAGCAGCCGGGGCTGGGGGGTGGTCACGGCACAACGACGGGTCGTCGACGGGCTGAATCAGACATTCAGATCTGACGCCGGCTGGCAGGACAGCGAACCGTGGCGGGAGTACCGGCAGGGCCGACAGTTCGAGCGGGCCGAGCCCGCGACCGGGACGTACCCGTCTGAATTCCGGTCGGAATCGGTGTCCGTCCAGCGGACGGACCTCTTGATCACCCCGGACAACGCCCAGGGCGAACTCGTCGCGGCGATAGACGACGCAGACGACTCCGTCGACGTCATCCAGCCGACGGTCGGGGACTGGGATAGCCCACTCTTGCGGGCGCTCCGCCGGGCCGCATCGCACGGCGTCGAGGTCCGCCTCCTGCTGAGTGACGCGTGGTACGTCCGTGAGGCGAACGAGCAGACAGCACAGCGGTTTCGGGAGTGGGCCGACCGCAACGACGCGCCACTGACGGCGAAAGTTGCGGACCCCGACGGCCGCTACGAGAAGATCCACGCGAAGGGCGCAGTCGTCGACGACGAACGGGTCGTCGTCGGCAGCCTCAACTGGAACGAACAGGCGGCGAGCGAGAACCGGGAGGTCGTGCTGGTGCTGCACGGCAGCGACGCGGCCGACTATTTTGGCGCTGTCTTCGCTGCCGACTGGGAGGGTGGCGGGTTCGACACGCCGGTCGGGGCACTCGTGGCCTTGCTCGGACTCATCGTAGTCGCCGGGCTCGCCGCTCGTCGGGTTTCGTTCGAGGCGTAAAAACGGGTGTCGCGTGTCGAGCGGCGTTACACTTCTTCCGGCAGCGCCGTCGAACTGCCGAGTTCCTCGTCGATCTCTGCTTCGGCCATCTTCTCGACGAGCGAGTCGATGACCGACTCGCGGCGGCCCTTGACGAACTTGATGGAGCCGACGACTAGGTGGCCGCCGCCGGAGACGCCGCCGCCGTCGACCTCCTCGCTGAGTTCGGTGACCATCCGCGGGATGTCCAGGCGGACGCCGTCCGAGCGCAGGACGGCGAAGTCCGGGCCGTAGCCGATGGTGATGACGGGGTCGCCGGTCTTGGCGACCTTCCGGTCGTGGATTTCACCGGTCGTCTTGCCCGGCGCGGGGTAAGTAAAGCGGTGGGCGTGGTTCTCCACGTCGATGCGGTAGAGGTGCGCGCCGTTGTCGAGGCGCTCGTGCTCGACGTGGCTCATGGCGGCGTCGAGCTGGTCCTCGACATCGCGTTCGGCGCGCTCGGAGAGGAATTCGACGACTTCTCCGTGGCGCTCCCGGTCGTCGCAGTCGACGTTCAGCACGTCTGTAATCAGCTGTTCGCCGGAGTTGTAGCGCAGCCAGTGGGTCGCGTAGTCCAGTGCCTCGCCGATATCGCGCAGGTCGCTCTCGTCGTAGTCTTTCTCGGCGGCGAGGTCGATGTAATCGCGCATCGCCTCTGCCTCGGAACGATCCGAGAGGCCCGCGACCGCGGGAACGTGTTTGAGATCGTCCGAGAGATCGGGATCGATCATCCTGGCGAGTTCGACACACAGCATTCCCGTGGTGATGCGGTAGTCCTCGTCGTGGAGATACGGGTTGACGTGTTGCTCGATGAGCGGCTCGACAGCCTCGGGGTCCGGGTGGTGGTGATCGACGACGACTACCGGGATGTCGTAGTGCCGGAGGTTGCGGTAGGCCGGCGTGTCCTCCTCGGTCGAGCCGTTGTCGAGCATCAGCAGCATCGGGAGCTTCTGGCCGTGGCGGGTGCGATCCTCCAGCGCGAAGTTGAGGTCCCGGGTCACGTCCTCCATCTCGTAGTAGGGGGCTTTACTCGGCAGGCGCTTGAGGAGGTGCTGGGGGGCGCTTGCGTCCTCGTACTGGGAGGCGATGAACGATTCCAGCGCGACCTGCAGCGGCACGCTCGCACAGAGCCCGTCGCCGTCAGCGTGGTGTCGCATGCGAATCGGGCGCCCCGAAAGCACCGTCTTCCGGAGTTCGGTCGCGACTTCGCGGAGGTCGTCCCACAGCTTCTCGAAGGCGGGCCACTCGACCAGTGGCTCGACATCGGCCGGTTCGGCGGCCTCAGCCAGTGCAGCGTCGAGGTCGCTCTGGATATCGTCGGCTGCCTCGCCGTCGAGGACGGTCAGCGATTCGGCCTCGACCTGTAGACCGTCGTCGCGCTCCTCTGCGCGCCCGGAGACGCGGACGATGTCGTCGATTTCAACGTCGGGGTGCGCTCGGACACCGGCCTCCTCGAAGGCGGCACACGGGACGATACCGGTCTCGTCGCGGACTTGGAAAACGGTTGGGCCACCGGTCTGTTTGATCTGGACGACCTGGCCCTCGATGATGACTGTGTCACCGGTGGCGTCGGCGAGGTCGTCGACGGTGGTCGCGTTGCCGTGGGCAACGCGCTGTTCCTCGTAGTCGGCGACCCGTACTTCCTCGAAGCTCAGATCGCCGTCGGGGCGGATCTCACCGAGTTCGACGATGAGGTCATCGCCCACGTCGTACTGGCCAAGGAGATTAGAGTCGTGAACGAGTCCGGAGACAGCGTCGGAGAGATCGACGAACACGCCATATTCGACAGTGCCGTTGACGGTTGCGTGGTACAGTGCGCCTTCCTCGAGATCATCGGTCGTGCATTGATCCGCGAGATCGTAGACGATGGTCCCGCCGTCGGGGACCGTGGCACCGTCACCGGTGCCAGTTGGCGAAGACATTTGTCAATCCTTCGGTGCTCCCCCGTTTGTACTCTTCGGAATCCGCGGAGGGACGAACACAACGCGTAAAAAGCGTCCGGCCCGACCCCGTGGTATGGGGTTGTTCCGAACGAGCGGGATACTCGGGATCGCGGAGTCCGCACTCGAGTTCGCGCTCGCAGCCTCCGAAGAGGCCCATCCCAACGAGTATATGGGCTTTCTCCGGGGCGATGACGCCAGCAAGCTCGGGCTCGACGACGACGGCACGGTGCTGACCGACGTACTGGTCATTCCGGGGACGGAATCGAACCCGGTCAGCGCAACCGTCAAGACGAGCATGGTTCCAAACGACATGCGAGCAGCGGGGTCAATTCATTCGCATCCGAACGGCGTTCTCAAGCCCAGCGACGCCGACCTTGCCACGTTCGGTCGCGGCGACGTCCATATCATCGTCGGCTACCCGTACGGCCGCGACGACTGGAAGGCCTTTGACAGCGACGGCTCGGTCGTCGACCTCCCGGTGCTCAACGTGGAGCCGCCGGAGGAGTCCTTTTTCGATTTCGACCAGGCCGACATCGACGCGGAGCTCCGCGAGGAGGAGTTCGATCAGTGACCCGCGTCGTCGCACAGGGAACGTTCGACATTCTGCATCCGGGCCACGTCCACTACCTGCAAGACGCCGCTGACATGGGCGATGAACTGCACGTCATCGTCGCCCGCTCGGTCAACGTCACCCACAAGGAGCCGCCGGTCGTCCCGGACGAGCAACGCCGGGAGATGGTCGGCGCGCTCAAACCGGTCGACAAAGCGCACCTCGGCCATCCCGAGGACATCTTCGTTCCCATCGAGCGCATCGAACCGGACATCATCGCGCTGGGCTACGATCAGCATCACGACGACGAGCAACTCGAAGCGGCGCTGTCAGCCCGCGGCATCGACTGCGACATCCGCCGGGCCAGCCCGCTGGAAGCCGAGGCGGCTGACCGGCTCCTCTCGACCGGCCGGATCATCGACCGGATTCTCGACGAACGTAGCGAGTGATTTCGCTTCGACGGTGACCGTCGCCTCGGAGACGACGCGCTCGTCCGAGGCGTCCGTCCCGGCCTCGACCGCAAGCATGTACTCACCGGGTGACGCACCGTCCGGGACGGCGACGGCCAGGCTGCCGGTCACTGAATCAGCGACGGGGTCCCAGACCAGTTCGGGTGGGTAGGACTCCCGAACAGCGGTCGGCCCCGGCTCGAAGTCCTCGTGTGTCACCTGCCAGCTCTCGGGAATCTCCGCCAGTTGCCAGGTCATGACACCCACTGACGAGGCCTGCACTTCGATTTTTGCTGTCTCGCCGGGCGCGACGGTCGCGTCTGAGGTCTCGATGGCGAGACTGCTGTCCGAGTCGCCGCCAGGGGATCCACAGCCAGCCAGACAGAGCGTTCCGGCCGAGAGGGCGAGCACCGCTCTCCGGGTTCGCATACCGGCTCTTCCAGCGGTCGGGGCAAAACGGTTCGCACGGGCGTGGTCGAAACCGTGTCTGGCGCGAGTTCCGGTGCTGTTCAGACTCCGAGAGCGGGTCCGCGTGAAAACTACGCATTCGTGTCCCTTCTCCGGCTGGTACTGTAAAAGACGACCATGAATACCGGGGGGTGGAATCCATCAAGCAGGTGATTGCTCTTGCCCCCGAATTGAAAACTGCCATGTCAGGCACTGCAAGTGCGGTCGTGTTACAGTCCGGCGGTCCCGCGATCTCCGCCGATGCGGCCAGGTATCTCGCCGGGGGACTCGCGGCCCTCGCCGTCGGGCTATCGGCGCTTGGCTCCGGGTTCGCCGAACGCGGTATCGGCGCGGCGGCGGTCGGGGCCATCGCCGAAGACCCCGAGATGTTCGGCCGGGGACTCATTCTCACAGTCCTGCCCGAGACGCTCGTCATCCTCACATTGGTGACGGTGTTCGTCGTAACGTAGCAAAATACCCGCTTCCACGGTCCCACTCCACTTTTTTGCCCCGGTTCGAACGGTCGGGATACCGAGCGTCGACGAGAACTCTAGTTCGCTCAGATGAGGTCGGCCTCGGCGAGGCGGTCGACGGCTTCCTGCAGCCGCTCCTTGCTGTTGGCGTAGGAGATGCGGGCGTAGCCGGGCGTCCCGAACGCGGTCCCGGGGACGGTGGCGACCTGGGCCTCCGAGATGGCCTGGTCGCACCACTCCGTGTCATCCCCGTCGGGGGCGATTTCGGGCATCATGTAGAACGCGCCCTGTGGCTCGGGGACGTGGACGCCGTGGTCCTCGAACAGGCCCATGAGGAACTCGCGGCGCTCGGCGAAGGCCTGGCGCATCTCCTCGACGGCGTCGTCGGTGTTCGTGATGGCCTCGACGCCGGCGTGCTGGACGAAGTTCACGGCACACGAGACCGAGTGGGAGTGGACCTTGCCGGCCTGGGAGATCAGCTCTTCCGGCCCGGCGAAGTAGCCCAGCCGCCAGCCGGTCATCGAGTAGGCCTTCGAGAAGCCGTTCAGCGTGATGGTTCGGTCCTCCATGCCCTCAAGCGTGCCCAGCGAGATGGCTTCGACGCCGTCGTAGGTGATCTCCTTGTAGATCTCGTCGGAGATCACCGTGATGTCGTGCTCGACAGCGAGGTCGCGGACGCCCTCCATCGCCTCGCGGGAGTACACCGCGCCGTGGGGGTTACCCGGCGAGTTGACGACGAGCAGTTCCGTCTCGTCGGAGACGGCGTCGGCGAGGTCGTCCAGCGCGCCTTCGAGCTGGAAGTCGTGGGCGGCGGTGTCGACGCGGGTCAGCGTCCCGCCGGCGAGTTTCGCCATCGCCTCGTAGGATACCCAGGCCGGATCCAGCAGGGCGACTTCGTCGCCGTCGTCGATGACGGTCTGGAATATCTCGTACAGCGCCTGCTTGCCGCCGGGCGTGACGATGAGGTTGTCCGGGCCGTACTGGGTGAGCCCATCGTCGTGGAGCTTGTCGGCGATGGCCTCTTTCAGTTCCGGGATGCCGTTGGAGGACGTGTAGCCGGTGTGGCCGGCGTCGAGTGCGTCCTTGGCGGCGTCTTTGATGTTCTCCGGCGTGTCGAAGTCGGGTTCGCCGACGCTCAGGTCGACGACGTCTTTCCCCTCGGCCTCAAGCTCTGCGGCCTTGTTGCTGATCGCGAGGGTCGCGCTCGGTTCTACACGTTCGACGCGGGAAGCGAAGTCCATAGTCATTGTTCGAGTTCGGTGGCGAGTTCGATCGCGCTCTGGACGGCCGAGGCCCCCTTGTCGGTTCGGGCCTCGGCTTCGTCCTGGCTCATGCCCGGGCCGATGATGCCCAGCGTGACGGGGGTGTCGCGGTCGAGGGACACGTCTGTCAGCCCCTGTGCGGCGGCGTTACCGATGACCTGATCGTGGTCGGTGTCGCCGCTGATGATCGCACCGAGGACGGCTACGGCGTCGACGTCCGACCGGCGCGCGAGCCGGTCGGCAGCCAGCGGCGTGTCGTAGGCCCCCGGAACGGCGAGCGACGCGACAATCTCGGCGTCGTTGTCGGCAGCGGCCTCGTGGGCCCCGTGCTCCATCTCCTCGATAACTGCCCCGTGTTTGTCGTACTGGGCGACAACCAGCCCGAGCTGCACCATACCTGACACCCGGGGAGGGGCGACTAAAGAACTACCGTTCCGTCCTGCTCCCCCCGGTGCCAACCACAGTCTGTCAGCCGTACAACATCTGTTGGAAACCAGAAGGATTCTAATGCCCCATGTGCTTGAGCCAGGTATGGCTGAGTCGTCCCTGCTGTCTGCCCTCCACGATATCCGGGACCGGGGCCGGTCCTGGTTCGCGGACGACCCCCGCGCCACCGTGAAGCTCGTCGTCGCCGTGACGCTTCTCGGACTCGTCCTCAGAGTCGCAGCGCTCGGCAGCCGCGTCGCCCACTTCGACGAGGGCCGCGTAGCCTACTGGGCGCTACATCTCCGCGACTCCGACTCGTTCGCCTACCGCTACATCATCCACGGACCGTTCATCCAGCACGTCGATAGCTGGGTGTTCACCGTCGCCGCGCCGACCGATTTCACGATGCGGCTCCCGGTCGCAATTATCGGCGGCCTGCTCCCGCTGACGGCGCTGCTCTTTCGCGAGCACCTCCGGTCCGACGAGACTGTCCTCATGGCCGCGTTTCTCGCGCTCAATCCGGTCCTGCTGTACTTCTCGCGGTTCATGCGCAGCGACGTGCTGGTCGCGGCGTTCATGTTCGCCGCCTTCGGCCTGCTCGTCCGGTTCGTCGACACCCGCAAGGCGCGCTATCTCTACGGCGTCGGGGCGTTCATGGCGCTTGGCTTCGCTTCGAAGGAGAACGCCATCGTCTACGTGCTGACGTGGCTCGGCGCGACCGGCCTCCTGCTGGCGAAGGTGCTCGTCCTCCCCAACGGCTACCGCGACGCGTTCGGCTTCCTCCGGCGCGTCCCGAGCGCCGGCGCAATCTGGGGCCGGATGTCGGGCCGTGTCCGGGCGGACGTGGGGCTTGTCGTCAACACTGTTCGCTCGTTCCGCGACCGCCACGACAGCGCCGGGTCCGTCCTCGCGGCGTACGCGAGCCACATCGTCCTCGCCGCGCTGGTGTTTGGCTTCGTCTCACTGTTCTTCTACGCGCCCCGCGGGGCCGGTGTCGCAGGCATCGAATACCCGCCGGCGCCGGCCTCAAGTGGCGACGTGAACTTCTGGTCCGGCGTAACGAACCCGTCGCTGTTCCCGGAACTCGTCCAGACCACCTGGGAGCGGGTCGTCGACCAGTACAGCGAGTGGTTCTCGCCGGCCTCGGAGAAGGCCACGACGACTGAAACGGGCCTCGTCGAGTCTATCGAGACGTTCTACGAGAGCGTCGACGGCCACTACGAGATACTGTTGAAAGCGCTGGCCTACACCGCGGCGCCGCTACTCTTGTTCTCGGCGTTCGGTTACGCACTCGACCGGTTTGGGGCGGTCGAGCCGCGCCACCTCGTCCCGTTCGCGGCCTACGGCGGCTACGTCTCGATTCTGGGCTACCCCATCGGGACCGACATCGGCGCGCCGTGGCTCGCCGTCCACGTCGTCGTCCCGCTGTCGATTCCGGCCGCCGTCGGACTCGCCGCCGTGATTCGGTGGGGGAGCGAATCGCTGTCGGCCGATGACGTGACTGGCGCTGCCATCGCCGCCGCTATCGTCCTGCTCGTTACTGTACTCGTCGTCAATACCGCCGCAACGCGGGTGTACACGAACGAGCACCTGGAGGGGAATCCGCTGGTTCAGTACGCCCAGCCACAGGAGTCGCTCCGTGCCGACTTAGCGGAGATGGACCGCATCGCGACGGCCAACGGAAACGGCACCGATGTGGTGATGTACCATGGGGAGCGCGGCGACGCCTACGACGGCGACGACGCCTACGTCAAGGAGAACCGCGGCCAGTGGAACGACTCCTGGTGGAACACCAGACCGACCTGTCTGCAGTGGTACAACTCGCTGCCGCTGCCGTGGTACTACGCGGCCGACGACGTGAACGTCTCCTGTGAGAACCGACCCGGGGCGCTCGCCGAGCAGGCACAGGACGGACAGCCGCCGATAATTCTCACCCAGCAGATAGACAGCACGGTCCCCGTCGAGCGGCTTGAGGCCGCCGGCTACGAGCCCCGAACCCACCGAATGCGGACGAAGTACAGCTCGAACGATATGACGGTGTGGGTTCACGAGTCCTACGGCCGAGAAACGAACGCTTAACCCCGACGCTGTGGAAGCGCGCGGTATGACGCTCACGTCACCAGGACCGACTGTCGGTGTTGTCGGCGGTGGCCAACTCGGCCGGATGCTGGGCGAGGCGGCCGCGCCGCTCGGCCTCGAACTGCTCGTGACCGACCCGACGCCGGACTGCCCGGCCGCGCCGGTCGTCCGCGACCAGCTCGTCGGCGACTTCGACGAGGAGGCGACCCTGCGGGAGCTCGCCGAGCGCGCCGACTACCTCACGTTCGAGATCGAACTGGCCGACCCGGACGTCCTCGAACGGGTCGCCGAGGAGACAGGGACGCCGGTTCACCCCGCCCCCGAAACGCTCCGGACGATTCAGGACAAGCTCGTCCAGAAGCGCCGGCTGGCCGAGGCCGGCGTCCCGGTGCCGGCGTTCCGCGCCGTCGACACCGCCGACGACCTCCGCGAGGCCTGCGAGGAACTGGGCTACCCCGCGATGCTCAAGGCACGGACCGGCGGCTACGACGGCCGCGGAAACATCCGCGTCGAAGGCCCGGAAGACGTCGAGGACGCTATCGACGCCATCGCCGGCCCCGCGATGGTCGAGGAGATGGTCGACTTCGAGCGCGAACTCGCGGTCATGGGCTGTCGCGGTGCGGACGAACGGGACACGTTCCCGGTCACCGAGACGATTCACCGGGAGGAGATCCTCCGCGAGTCCGTCGCGCCGGCCAGAGCGTCAGAAGCCGTCCGCGAGCGCGCACGAAATGTCGCGCACGACGTGCTCGACGTGATGGACGGCCGCGGCGTGTTCGGCATCGAACTGTTCGAGACGACCGACGGCGAGATTCTGCTCAACGAGATCGCACCGCGACCGCACAACTCCGGCCACTGGACTATCGAAGGGTGTCACACCTCGCAGTTCGAGCAACACCTGCGGGCCGTCACCGGCCGGCCGCTGGGGTCGACCGACCAGCGGTTCCCCACCGTCTCAACCAACATTCTCGGGGACGTTTCGGAGCGCCAGTCGGCAGAATTGCGGGGCGAAGACGGGGTACTGGAGACGCCGCGGGCACACCTGCACTGGTACGGCAAGCGCGAGGTGTACGAACTCCGGAAGATGGGGCACGTGACGCTGACGGCTGACGACCGCGACGGGCTGCTCGCCGGCGCGCGCGAACTCCGTGACGGACTGACCTTCGAGTGAGCGACACGGACTGACCGCGGGGTCTTCTGCAGTCCGGAACCGAGCGGCCTTTGAATATGCGGTCCTGAGTCACGGTATGGACCGACGGGATTTCCTCCGCGCGGCCGGCCCGGCGGCGGTCGCAGGGCTCGCCGGCTGCCTCGGCGGTGGGAGCGCTGACACCGACTACGACGTGGGGATGTCCGCGAAGGCGTTTCGCCCGGTTCGCATCGCCGTCGAACCGGGGACGACCGTCCGCTGGCTCAACACGAGCAAGCAGGGCCACTCGGTCACGGCCTACGAGGACGACATCCCCGAGGAGGCCGACTACTTCGCCTCCGGCGGCTTCGACACCGAGCAGGCGGCCCGCGACAACTGGGGGAGTTCCTCCGGCGGGACGATGTTCGAGGGTGACGATTTCACGCACACCTTCGAGGTGCTCGGCGAACATCCCTACTTCTGTATCCCACACGAGCGAGCCGGGATGGTCGGGACCGTCGTCGTGACCGAGAACCCGGAAACGGCGACGAGCAGCGAGTAGCGGCGCTCTCTCTGTCGGTTTCCCCGTCCGCGTTGCGTACTTTTTCGGTGCGGTACTGTCCGTTATCGGTCACAGACTCGAAAATACAGTCTCCCATCATACGTCGCAGAATCAGCTCCGTCTGCCGCGTGCTAGAGCTCGTTCTCTCACTGCGGCGGAAAAATCGAACGTCGGTGTTGTAACGTGTTAGGCTTCGACGTCGACGTCTTCCTCGTCCACGTCGACCGCCGTCTCCTCTTCGGCGGCGACTTCTTCCGGCCGCGCTTCGAGCGTGGTCTTCTTGATCTCGACGCGTCGGAGCGGGTAGATGTCCTTGGCCTCGCCGTAGATGGCCGAGGAGAGGCGCCCTTCGACGACGCTGTCGACGAGCTGTTCGAAGGTACGGTCCTTGGCCGTCTCGCGAACGAGGTCGATCATCGTCCGGCGGATGGCCTTCTCCTGGGAGGCGTCGGCCTTCTTCGTCGTCACGGCGACCGGCTGGATCTGGACGCGGTAGTCGTCCGTGGTCAGCACGGTGATGTAGGCCTCGACCTTCGAGGAGCCCCGTCGGACGAGCGAGCGGAGGTAGTCCCGCGTGAGCTCGTGGCGGATGAACTCCGTGTACGCCGTGTCCGAGGCTACCTCGTTGATCTTGAAGGTCAGCTTCGTGTTGTTCTCGCTGGCGTCGTTGGTCAGTTCGCCGAGCGTTGTTTCGATGGTGCGTCCGAGCACCTTGTCCGGTTCGTCTGCCGGTGTCTTACCGAGAACCTCCCGGTCGAACTGCTCGGGAGCCTGCACGGTGTACCACCGTTTCTGTTCTGTGCGCTTGGAAACGCTTCGTTCACTCATGGTTGGATTGTGTGTGTTAGTCTGCGAGCTGTGCTGCAACCCGGATGTTGACGACGTAGTCGTCGACGGTCGCCTGCAGGCCGCTGGTCGAGTCGCGCTCGACGGTCGTGACCACGGCGTTGCCCTCGACGCGCGTGGTCATTTCGTCGGTGTTGTCCGGCCGCACCGCGCGTGCGATGCGTTCGGGCGAGTCGTCGGGCGAGTCGTGCGTCGTGCGAATCTCCGCCCGTCTCATACTGCCTCCCGGAACGCTTCGATGAAGTCGGCCGTCGAGACATCGAACCGAGCGCGCGCCCGGTTGCCGGTCCCGACAGCGTCGCCGCCGACCGTCTCGGCGGCTGCGTGCATCGTCTCGGACACGTCTCGGCCGTCCGTGGCGCGGGCCGCGGCCTCCGTGTCGGTGACGACGAGCGTCACCGGTTCCGGTGCGCGGAAGTCCGCGAGCAGTCTCGCGACGGTGCCGGTCGGCATCGCGTCGCCGCGGGCGACGAACAGGCCGTCGTACCGGCCCGTGGTCGCCTCGGACACTGCTTCGTGGGCGCGCGTGGCGTGGGTCCGCCAGGCGGCCAGCGCGTCCTCGCGGACGGCCTCGTGGCCGAGTGCGAGCGCGACGGCAGTGCCGGGCTCTTCCCGAGCGACGGCGTCGAGCACGTCGGCGTAGCCGCCGACCGTCTCGAAGGGGCCGCCCACCGTTGGTCGGAGCGCGCGCTGGACCGCGTCGGCGGCCCGTGGCGGCGCGTCCGCGGTGACGGCCAGCGCGATCAGCGACGCGAGGCGGCGGTGGTCGTCGGCCGAGAGGTCCGCAGACTGAATCCGGTCCGCGTCGAGGCCCAGGTCGGCGAGCGTGGCCCGCGCTGCGTCGGCGTCGCCCGAGAAGGGCGCGACGAACAGCGTCGAATGGGCCAGCCCGTCCGCGAGGTCTGCCGTCGGCACGGCGACCCCGGGCCGGTGTTCGAGCCCCGCCTGCTCGGCGGCTTCAGCGACGGTCCCGTCGACCGCCCCGGCGGCAATCGTGCCGGCCAGGGCGAGCGCGGGATCGGTCGTCGCGCCAAGCTCGCGGGCGGTCTCGAAGGCAGTCGCGGCGGCGCGGTCGGTCAGCGTCACGTCGGCGGTCGGCTGCGTGCGACCGATGGCGACAGTGATGTCGGTCTCCGTGGTCCGGTCGGGATCCTCGAACGGGCGGACGACGCTCGCCTGGAACGGCGTGTCATCGAGCGCCCGTGCCAGCAGGCCAGTCGCAGCCAGCGCCTCACCGGTCGCGTCGCTGACGAGGCGCACGAAGGCGGCCTCGCGAAGCGACCCGGCGAGGTCGCTGGGGGACGTGGCTGGTGTCGGTTCCCGACCGGTCGCCGACATCTATTCGAGACCCAGCGCTTCGACAGCGTTGTCGTAGCTGTAAGTGAAGTCCTCGTCGACTTCGTCGCCGCGGTAGTAGTCGATGAGGCGTCGGATCTTCGCCTGCGTGTTCTGGAGCGCGCGCTTGTTCTGGTAGTCACCGGGGTTCTCGTCCATGTGGTCGCGAAGGCGGACGGCCCGCTCGAGCAGGTTCCGAAGGTCCTCCGGCAGGTCCGGCTCGGCCTCGTTCTCCTCGAGAATCTCGGTGACTTTCTTGCCGGTCGCGAGTGAGACGTCAGGGATCGGCGTACCCTGAACGCCCTCGTCGCGCAGCTTCAGGCCGATCTCGCTGGGCGAGTGGCCCTGTTCGGCCAGTTCGACAACGCGCTCTTCGATGGCGTCCTCGTCGACGTCACTCCACTCCGGGGGTTCGTCTGCCGCCGGTTTGTCCGAGTCGGACGAACCGCGGCGGCGTGTATGCATTCGTGCCATTGTAATCTGGTTGGAACCGCACGAACCGCTCTCGTTACGAGGCGTATTGGCACTGTACAGTGCCGAACACGGCCGCAATCCCGAGCTGTGAAAGTCCACAGCGAGTCAGATTTGCGGTCGTGCTGTTCCCATCTCCCTGTCTGAGAGGGCGCGACTAAACCGTTCCGCTTCCCGGTCGCGTCTGGAAGTGCCGACATCGTCGTCGACGCCGCTCCACAGCCGAAACTCTTCGCAGTATTACAATTGATAACTTGCCCATCTATTTTAAGTAATTTGTCGGGTTAGATGTGAGTAGTATGGGTAGCGCTGAGCGGGGACTCGGAAGTCGTGGGCAAAGTGCTCCGCTCGGGTTAGCGCTGGTTTTTGCGGTAATGATTGTATCGACGACGGCGGTGGTCGCACTGGGTGCCGACGCAATTACGAGCACGCAAACGCAACTTGACGTGGAACGAACTGAGAAGTCGCTGACGGAACTCAATTCCAAAACCGCGCTCGTAGCGCTGGGACAGACGGACGTGCAGCAGGTTTCCCTTCCCGCGAGCAGTTCGAGCACCTATCGTATCGACGAGGACGCCGGGTGGATGAACGTCTCCTATCAGAATACAACGTCCCGGGACCGGATGACTGTGTTCAATGAATCGATGGGCGAGGTGGCCTATCACGGCAGTGACGAGACGCGACTCGCGTATCAGGGGGGCGGCGTCTGGCGGACCAACGGCGACGGAACGTCGGTGATGGTTTCTCCACCCGAGTTCCACTACCGGGACGCGACGCTAACGCTTCCCCTCGTGACAGTGAGCGGGTCCGGGGCAATCAGAGACGGCGCGTCGATCTCTCACAACCGGACGAGGTCGTACTTTCCGAACAGCACGCGCAACGAGAACTTCACGAACCCGCTGGAAAACGGGAAAGTCAACGTTACCGTCCAGAGCGAGTACTACCGCGCGTGGGGAGGATACTTCGAGGAGCGAACGGACGGTGACGTGACGTACCATCCCGATAGCAATCGTGTTTCGATCATTCTCAAGGTCCCTGCGGGGCCGCGAAAGGTCCAGAACGCCGTCGCCGCGACGAGCGACTCCGGTTCGATCAAACTGAGCGGGAACGATGCCTTTACCGACAGCTATACTTCGGCAGACGGGGACGGATATGACGCCTCCGAGGCCGGTGATGGCGGCAATCTCACGACGGCAGGTGATGTCATCGTCACCGGGAGTGCGGAACTGAATGGAAACATCACCTCGGGTGGTCGCGTCGAATTCAGTAGTAACTCGATGACGTTCAACGGTGACCGGGTAGAATGGGCGGACGCGTTCGACGATAAACACGGAGCGTGTTCCGGCTCCTGTTCCGACGAGCAGATCAGCTCGTTCGGAGATACCACCAATATCAACTCCCATGTCGACACACAGGTCGACGACCTATCGTCGTCGAACGACAACGGGGGAACGATAGCCGACGACGGCGTTATCGACGGTACAGAGGGAACGACGACACTGTCTGCGGGCAGCTATCACGTCGACAGGATCGACTTGAGCAGCGACGTCGAGTTCGACACGACTGGTGGAAACGTAATCATTGGCGTCGAGAACTACGTGAGCCTCAACACCGGGAACGACATCACGGTGTCCGGCCCGAATCAGGTGAAGATATATATCAAAGGCGAATCGCCCGCGTCGGGTGGGAGCGCAGACGGTTATCATTTCTTCACACGGGCGAGCGAAATCAGGACAACCGGTGCGGTTAGTGAGCGGTCGACGCAAGTGTGGATCTACGGAAAAGACGACCTCCAAGCCCGGATGGAGAAGAAAGGGTCAGATAAGTCGAAAGTCACCGGCGTCATCTACGCGCCGGGGGGAAAGACCGGAACGAGCAGGTTCGAGATATGGAAAAGCGAACTCTACGGCGGTGTGGTCACGAGCGAAGTCGAACTCGAAAAAGGCGGAAGGGTCCATTTCGACCAGGCCCTCAAACAGGAGCGGACGATTCCCAAGGACACGAGCGTTGTCGCCATCACCTACCTCCACATCTCGACGAACGACGTCAACATCACGTCCAACTGAGAGCCGACACGCCCACTGCATCACTATCAAAATTAGTAGCACCTGACGTCGGTCAGTTTTCTCTGTAGCCGCCACAAATGGCCGTTGGTAGCGACTTTTGGTCGGTCGGCCGGCAACCTTATCAGCTATGATAACCACTGTCGGATAATGCAAGTCCCCTGGGGTCAGCAACGGGCACAATCAGCCCCGCTCGGGCTGATACTGGTCCTCAGTCTCGTCATCGTCGGTTCCAGCGTCGTTGTCAGCCTGGGAGCGACGGCGCTGGTCGATACCGAGTCCGGGCTCGACGTCTCCCGGGCGGAGACGGGGATGACCCAACTGGACTCCCAGGCGGCCCTGGTGGCGCTTGGGAACTCTGACAGCCAGCGGGTGTCTCTCGTCGGAACGGACAGGTCCTCGTACCGAATCGACGACAGTGCCGGTCGGATGACCGTCAATATCACCAACCACTCGGCTTCGCCGCCGACGACAGTCACGCTGATGGACGAGCGGCTCGGGGCGGTCATCTACGAAAACGGGAACCAGAAAGTCGCCTATCAGGGCGGCGGGGTGTGGCGGCGTTCCGACAGTGGCAGTGTCATGGTTTCACCGCCGGAGTTCTACTACCGCGACGCGACGCTGACGCTCCCACTCATTACCGTCCGTGGCGACCGGTCGCTTGGCTCACGGGCGAGCATCTCGAAGGACGGCACGACGCAGGTGTATCCCGACCAGGCGGCTGGGAACATCAATCCGCTGGATACGGGGACGGTCAACATCACCGTCCAGAGCGAGTACTACCGGTCCTGGGGGCGCTACTTCGAAGAGCGGACTGACGGCGACGCGTACTACGACCACGAAAACGACAGCGTGACGACGACGCTGGTCGTGCCGACGGGGCCGCGAGAAGTGACGAGCGCCGTCGCGGCCACGTCCGCTGGCGGACAGATTACGCTCTCCGGCAGCGGCACTGACCCCGCTCGAACCGACAGCTACAATTCGTCTGTCGGCGACTACACGGCCTCACGGGGTTCGTTCGGAACGATCACCACAGCCGGTGACGTGTACGTGAAAGGGAACAGCGAGGTGGACGGCTCCGTTCGATCCGGTGATCGGGTCGAAGTCAAGGGGAGCGGCGTCGTCACCCGCGACGTGGAGTACTCGACCACCAAGCACATCAAGGGCACCGTTAACGGTGATGTCAGACAGATTTCAGGTGTCGAGGGGGCCGGCGCTATCGACGGCTTGGTGAACCGGCAAGTCGCCAACGCAAGTGACACCAATGACAACGGCGCGACCGGGAGTATTTCGGGGAATCAGCTCGACAGTGGCGACCAGACGCTCGACGCGGGCACGTACTATCTGGAGGATCTGACACTAAGCGGCGAGACGCTGACGATTAACACGGGCGGTGACGACGTGACCATTGCCGTCCGGGACTACGTCTACATCGAGAACAACGGGCAGATCAAAGTCAACGGCGACGGGAAAGTCCGCCTCTACGTCAAAGGCGAAGCCACGTCCGCCAGCGGCCACCACTTCCACATCTATCGCACCGGGGATGTCGACATTGACAACGCCAACAACTCCAAGCAGTTCTGGATGTACGGTCAGTCGGACTTCGACGCCTTCATCGAAGGGGATACCGATACCCCGCAGTTCGAGGGCGTGATTTACGCACCCGCCGGCGGTGTCGGTGCCAGCACTGTTCAGATCAAGAAGGCGGAGCTGTACGGCGGCCTCGTCGCTGGGTCAGTCACGGTGGATACCGGCGGGTTGGTCCACTACGACCGGGCGCTCAGAAACGAACGAGCCGTCCCGAAGAACACGAACATCATCCGGCTGACGTACCTCCACGTCTCGAAGAACCGGATCAACGTGACCAGCGGGTAGTCGACCGGTTACTGGTCAATCTCGACTGCAATGTCGTGGTAAACGACGTATGTCCGTTGGATTCCGCCGGAGGGGGACGTGAAGTTACACCAGCCGTCGGCCCCACAGGCGAACCCTTTCCGCTCGAAGTACGACTGCCAGAGCGCCTCGCGCTGTGGGTCCGAGTCGACACTGACGTTGACGTGTTCGATGTTGCCGCTGGTGTCAGCGAACGAGATGTTTCTGTTTCGGTGGTTTGTCCGGACAAGCACCGTCGACCCGCCCAGGCTCTGCTGGCTACTGGCGGTAGTCCCGACCACGGTGATGAGCACGCGGTCGTCTGAGACGAGTATCGGCGGCGTCCGTTTCTGCACCCCACTGTCCCGGTTCGTTCGATACACTGCTCCTGCCTCGTATACGAGTTCTCGCTCCTGATTGCCGGCGTAGATGATCGGTCGTATCTCCCAGGTCCCGACATCTTTGGGGGCAGTCCCGTCGTGGACTTGCACCGATATCGTCGTGTTTTCGCCCGTCCTGAGCGAGGCTTCGCCGAGACTGACCTCCGTCGCGCGGCTCGGTGCCCCCTGTTTGTGGAGGTCCGCGATATTATCCGAGAGAACGTCGAACGCCCGTTCGGCGTTCTCCATCTGCTCCGCGTCCCGTGCGTTCTGTAACGCCCCCAGACCGCTCACTGAGACGAGTATGATCGACGCGACGATGAGACTGAACACCAGGGCGAAGCTCAACACCTCACTTACGGCGCGGTCAGCCATCTCGCACCTCCAGTTGCCCGCTCGATTCGTCGTAGAACACGGTTATCACACCGCCGCCAGCGGTGGAATCCCCCAGGTCCGTCCGGCTCTTGAGCGAAACAGTCACCGACACGTCAGGGGATGTCGATTCGAGGGCGAGTTCATCGGCGGCGGCGTCAATCGAGACCCGGTAGGTGCTGCCACTCACCCGTTCTGGGAATGTGTGGTTCAGCCGCGCAGTCGGGTCGTTGTCAGCGGCGACCACCAGCCGGTCGATACGGGCGATGTCGGCGGCGACCTGCTGGCCGATGACTTCGAGTTCATCCCTGATGACCTGTTCCTGCCGGCTCTCGACGAAGTTGCCGCCGGCAATGAGGAGTCCGGAGACCAAAATCGAGGCGATGGCCAGGCTCAGCGTGTAGCTCAGCGTCGTCGAGACAGCGCGGTTACGACGCATCTGGCTCACCCGGGGCCACCCGTATCTTTGCCTCGTATCGTAAGTTCGACGTGTCATAGCGGTACTGAACGGTCGCGTTGTATATCGCGATCGTACTGAACGGCGACGCGGGCGCTGTATCGAGCGTGTTGGCCGGCGTGCTATCGCGGACGACCATCGAGTAGTTCCCTTTGATCTGATTGCCCGACTCGAACGTGATGTTGTACTCGTCGCCGACGCCGTGGGCGAACCGCCCGTCGAAGCTCCCGCCCTGGAGCGCGAGACACGGTTCGCCCTGGACTGTTCCGCCGGTCACGTCGATATGGGCGTACGGTTCCTCGATAGGGACGGCACACGTCTGTGTGCCGCTCGGTGTGTCGATTTCCACGTTGACCGTCCCGCTGGGTCCGACGTCACCCCAGACCCGCATCGTCCATTTCGGGTTGCCGCCGGTGCCGTTCGCTATGACGACGAACTCGCTTCCCGAACTGGGGAGCTGTGTCGCGTTGATGACGAACCGTCTGGTCGCGTTCGTTCCATCGCCCGGGCGCGTGACCCGCTCTCTGACCATCCAATTGGCGCTCGGTGTCGCCTCGCCGGATTCGAACAGCGACGTGTTGGTCTGGGCGATCCGTGTGCCGTAGGTCGGCGCGCCGGCGAGTGTGACGTTCACCAGCGTCCCGCTCGTGACCCGCTGGCGTTCCGTCTGTGTACTGACGGACCGGATGCTCTCACGCACACCGGTTTCGAGTGTTGTTTGGGTCGAGTGGTTGTACCTGTTAGCTGCGATGACACCTCGTCCGACGTTCGTCTCCATCATCGCCCGCATCTCCAGCGCGTCGTTGCTCCCGGCAACCTCGCCCCGACTCGCGAGGTTCTGCGTGTAAATCGCGGAGTTGACGACCAGCGCGAGCCCGATGAACGTCACCGCCAGGGCTAACGCGGCGATGAGGATTATCTGTCCGCGTTCGTCGCCGTTCAGATGCGCCACGCGACCACCTCCACGCTGACCGTGTTGTAGACGTTCTTCCCGGTGTCAGAAACCGTGTAATCGGTCGTCGGGTCGCCGAGCCGTGTGCTGTTTCGTGTGCCGTCCTCGTCGCGCAGGTGGTCGTCGTCCATGAGCGTGATTGTATGGCTCGCACGCACCGCGTTGTCGCTCGGCTCGCCGCTGTAGATGTATCGTGTCGTGACGGTTCTCTCCTGCGTGTTCTGGAACCTGAGATACACGTTGTACGCGATCCCGCGACGGTCGAACGCGCGTTCTAACAACTCCCCGAATCGATTGTCCGGCGGCCCGTTCGTGTAGTACTCGCGACCACCGGCCGTGTTGTGGAACTGCGCCGTGCTGTTGTCCCAGTAGAGCACAGCCGGTTTCAGTGCGTCTTCTGCCGCCGCGGAGGCGAGGACGCCGTGGCCGATTGCCTGCTGCTGGTTCTCGATGTGCTGACTCGACGTGCTCGCGGACAGCGGCGTCACCGCCGTCATCTGCAGCGCGAACACCAGGCTTGCGAGTAACAGCATTCCGCTGACGATTGCTTCGAGCGTGTGTGCCTGCGCGCGCATACTACCACATCACCACGCGTACTGTGACATCCTGCCCGTTCAGCGAGACCACGCGCAGCGCAGTGACCGAGGCGTCGTTGTTTGTCGGTGGGTTCCCACCAGTAGTGAGCGTCGTTCCACAGCCAGTCCCGGCTTCGACAAGTTCCTGGTTCGCTCCGTCCCAGCACAGAATTTCGTCGGCGGCTGGTGTCCCCGTCGCGTTCCCCCGGATTGTGACGTTAACGTTCTCCCGAACCGGGTCGAGTCCGACCCGTTCCTCCGTACTCGCGCCGGACTCGTAGCCACATCCTGACGGTGGTGCGTTCCCAGCGAAGAACTCCCGAGTACAGTGTTCGTCTAGAACGTACGGCTGCTGTGGCGAGCCGAGCATCCCCATTGTGAGCCCATCGGCCACTCTATCGGTCGTGACTGTCTCCTCCTGAATCCCCGCAGAAAACGGCGACAACAGCCCAGGAATGAACAGGAAAATGAAAATTACAACGCTCAAAAAAAGGCTCATACCGATTGCGAAATCCAGTGTCGTCTGCCCGCGCCGGCACTCTTTGCTCCGGAGTGACCCGCCGACAAGCCGGTCACTAGACTGCGTCTCGTTTCTCCTACGGTTCATAAGCCTGATTCACTAAACTGAGATTACTGTAGGGATGGTATCAGGCGTTATAACCATTGTGGCCGTACTGTAACTCCGATTACCGGATTTGCACACTCTCTGGTAGGCGGACACATTACCGGTTTGAATCGAGACCGTGGGGCCGGTTCTCTATGTCCCCGTGCTTCGATGGGTTTAAGCAATCCCATCGGAAAGCAGTCATTGCACGCAAGGGCTCGTAGATCAGGGGTAGATCACTCCCTTGGCATGGGAGAGGCCCCGGGTTCAAATCCCGGCGAGTCCATGCCTGCGGCGCTTCCGCAAGATTGGAAAGACGGCGTAGGGTCCCTTTTATACGAACCATCTTTCAACAGTCGAAACACCGCTTGGTAGCAGCAAAACTTGCCAGCCCCATTGTATGCAGCTTCGGTAGCCACCATGCTCACGTCCACGGGTTACACTAATTGATATAAGCTACTAGATAAAAATACTTCGGCACTCTGCCCACAGTCAAGCGCAGAAAGACGGTTCTGAAACCTCTCTCGAACTCGGGCATCTCAAAGTACTCGTGACTTCAATCCCACAAGGGTTGTCCTGGAACGAGTGTGAGATGCCGGAGTGTACTAACGACGTTCCGCTTCAATCCCACAAGGGTTGTCCTGGAACACTATCGCAACCCGCTCATCCGGCAGTCCGTTCGGCTTCAATCCCACAAGGGTTGTCCTGAAACCGACAGCTATCGACAAAAGTAACCGCTCAAGTGCTGGCTTCAAGCCCACAAGGGTCGGTCTGAAACTTCGTGTTTCTAGGCATTGAGCACTTTCCTTGTAACTCCAAGCCCACAATGGATGTTTTGAAGCGCTCAATGCTTGGAAACAGGAGTCTATCTAATGGCTGTTCCAGTCCCACACGGGTTGTTCTGGAACTTCGCTTTCAGTTTGACCTGTGGTTGGGTTCCTTCGCCTCAAGCCCGCAAGGGTGGTCCTGAAACGAGTATGGTGGGGCCGCGTCGCCGTCGCCAGCCGAACTTCAAGCCCACAGGGGTTGTGCTAAAACCTGCTCAATCACCCCGCTGAATGTCCGTCATTTCCATACTTCAAGCCCGCAAGGGTCGTTCTGAAACGGGGCCTGGCTATACGTGGCGCCCGCTCCCAACCAAGCTTCAAGCCTACATGGGTTGTTCTGAAAGAATGAACGTTGATTTCACGGCCCCGTTTGAGTTGAGGGCTTCAATCCCAAGAGGGTTGGTCTGAAGCTTCGTGTTTCTGAGCATCGAGCGCCTTCCTTGTAAGCCCAAGCATACATGTTCTGGAGCGCTCAATGCTGACCAACAGGGGTGCTATCTAATGACATTCCAGCCATACATAAGTTATTCTGAAACGACACCTACCAGCGAGGCGAAGACAAGGTTGATGGGCTTCAATCCCATCAGAGCTGTCCTGAAACCTGGACTCGCCGTTTACCAGCGTCGTCGGATGTAGACTTCAAACTCAAAAGGGTGGTCCTGAAACCATTCATCATCCTGTAAAGAAAATTCAGGTCATAGAGACTTCAATCCCACAAGGGTGGTCCTAAAACAAGCGGAGGCACATCATCGGTTCCACATCGGATGGCTTCAATCCCGCAAAGGTGGTTCTGAAACAACCTCTCGGTCGAGGTCCGATAGGCTGAGATAGTCACTTCAAGCCCGCGAGGTCGTCCTGAAACATGTACGACGGGGCGTTTTCGTCGTCGTCTTCTTTGCTTCAAACCCATAGAGGTGGTTCTGAAACTGCTGCTTCGATGAAAAGGCGGTTGTTACGACAGGTGCTTCAATCTCAAAAGGGTGGTCCTGAAACTATGTCCACGATGGCAGAGATATTAGAGGAGGCAACACTTCAATCCCACAAGGGTTGTCCTGTAACACGCTGCTTGCGACCACGCACAAGCTGGACCCACGGCTTCAATCCCACAAGGGTTGTCCTGGAACTAGAGTCATGGGTTTCGATACTCATGTAGCACAGTGCTTCAGTCCCACAAGGGTTGTCCTGGAACTCAACCTTTCCGTTCGACGCAACGTGCTCGACCGCACGCTTCAATCCCACAAGGGTTGTCCTGGAACCAGATTACGGGCGCTCCGGCGATTAGTGACAAAATGCTTCAATCCCACAAGGGTTGTCCTGGAACGGCCGTATCCGTACCGGATACACACGTCTTTGTCGTGCTTCAATCCCACAAGGGTTGTCCTGTAACACCGAGTAGTCGTCTCTGACATTCTCCATGAGTACACGCTTCAAGCCCACAAGGGTTGTCCTGGAACGTTCACTATCAACGGCATCACGTCACAGGACGGCCGGCTTCAATCCCACAAGGGTTGTCTTGGAACTAGTTGTCTGCCTGCACCAGCGTGCCGTCGCGTTTCTCACTTCAATCCCACAAGGGTTGTCCTGTAACTCGTCTTCGTTGACGTGGATGATGTTGCTCTTGCCGCTTCAATCCCACGAGGGTTGTTCTGTAACCGTCTATGGAATCGCCAACTCCCCCCTCCCGAACTGGCTTCAATCCCACAAGGGTCGTCCTGAAACTCCGGTTATTGACAATCAACGACGGCAGTATACTGAGCTTCAAACCCACAAGGGTTGTCCTGAAACGAACAGTCCACATACGGTGCTACTCCGATAACGTGACTTCAAGCCCACAAGGGTGGTCCTGAAACTAAACGGGCGTCCGCGTTCGTCTTGCCCTGCGATGCTTCAAACCCACAAGGGTGGTCCTGAAACCAGACCTCCGAGTCCGAGTCCATCATCGGCTACACACTTCAAGCCCACAAGGGTTGTCCTGAAACGATTCTTTCTCGCTCATTGTATCAGTGTCTCTGCTTACTTCAAGCCCTCAAAGGTTGTCCTGAAACAACCTTTCCGAGGAGGTTGACTACGGCCTGTGTACACTTCAATCCCACAAGGGTTGTCCTGGAACTGGCCGACAATGCTACTAAGGACCGTCGTCCGGTCGCTTCAATCCCACAAGGGTTGTCCTGTAACTATCGGACTCAAAGAGATTGGTGAAATTGGCGTTCCGCTTCAATCCCACAAGGGTTGTCCTGTAACAGCGAGTCCGTCTCGCGGCCCAGGTAGTTGTTGGTGCTTCAATCTCACAAGGGTTGTCCTGTAATCAGCCACGACAACGATGAGTGCCACCGGAGCCAGCTGACTTCAATCCCACAAGGGTTGTCCTGAAACGGTCCGTCAAGAACGGGTTGCTTGACTGGGCGACACCACTTCAAGCCCACAAGGGTTGTCCTGAAACTGAGTGAAGAGACCATACGCGGCAAGCTCAGCGAGGCACTTCAAACCCACAAGGGTCGTCCTGAAACGCTTCTCGAATTCGGCTGGGTGGCTCTCAGTACCAGTACTTCAAACCCACAAGGGTTGTCCTGAAACCAAATCTTTGAGTAGCTGGATTTTCTGGTAAGTCCCGCTTCAAACCCACAAGGGTTGTCCTGAAACGGGCGACCTCAACGCTCATGGCACCCGCGTTTCTGCTTCAAACCCACAAGGGTCGTTCTGAAATCGTCACCCGGACCGGCAAGGCAGTCTACATTCGGAAGCTTCAATCCCACAAAGGTTGTTCTGAAACACTTGGCAATCGAGCGGGAACAGGATAGGCAAAGGTACTTCAAGCCCACAAGGGTTGTCCTGAAACTCGGCCTCGCTCATTCCTGGCCCTTCACGAACGGCTCACTTCAAGCCCACAAGGGTTGTCCTGAAACCCGAAACTCAGCTCATTCTCGGACCCGCTCATCTCAACTTCAAGCCCACAAGGGTGGTCCTGAAACGGTCCGTCAAGAACGGGTTGCTTGACTGGGCGACACCACTTCAAGCCCACAAGGGTTGTTCTTGAACCCGCGCTCCTTGTAAGCAGATGAGCGTCCCTACCTCTCTTCAATCCACAAGGGTTGGTCTGAAAACCTCTTGAGGTTCTGTTCATCGTTTACGTCGCCAGTACTTCAAACCCGGAAGGGTAGGTCTGAAACTCCGTGTTTCTAGGCATTGAGCGCCTTCCTTGTAACTACAAGCGTACAAAGATTGTTCTGTAGCGCTCAATGCTGACCAACAGGGGGCTATCTAATGACCACTTCAACCCTATATAGGTTGTTCTGAAACAACACCTACCAACGAATCAAAGACGAGGTTGGTGGGCTTCAATCCCACAAGGGTTGGTCTGAAACTGCCCCAGTCGAGATTGTCTTTTTCTGGGTCGCCAGGACTTCAAACCCACAAGGGTCGTCCTAAAACCTGCGAGCGTCATTGAATCACTGAGCGACACACCGAAGGCCGAACTTCAAGCCCACAAGGGTGGTCCTGAAACCTCTCGCTTGCAGCTCGCGCGTTCCGGGTCCTCAAGCCTTCAATCCCACAGGGGTCGTTCTGGAACCCTCTGCCACGCTCTGCTTGGCAGGTAGCGAGCGTGCTTCAATCCCAAAAGGGTTGTTCTGAAACTTGCTCGAACCGCCGGCGCTGTCGCCTTCCACGATACTTCAAGCCCACAAGGGTAGTCCTAAAACGCGAGGATTTCGAGGTCGCGGCCGAACTGCCGGATACTTCAAACCCGCAAGGGTGGTCCTGGAACCCGCCACACAACCCGAGTGTGAGTCGGCCTGATGCACTTCAAGCCCACAAGGGTTGTCCTGTAACCTCGCGCAGTGGGTACGACGGGCAAGTCATCTCGTGACTTCAAGCCCACAAGGGTTGTCCTGTAACGAACACTCGACGTGCGTGGTGTCGTCCTCGTCGTCTACTTCAAGCCCACAAGGGTTGTCCTGTAACTAATCGCTAGGGCGCGACCTCTCGGCGTCTTGGCACTTCAAGCCCACAAGGGTTGTCCTGAAACAAATGCTCATCGACGGAGGATTCATCACTCATTTTACTTCAAGCCCACAAGGGTTGTCCTGAAACCACCAGTCAACTCCCGAAGCCACGCTTTCAGTTGCGCACTTCAAGCCCACAAGGGTTGTCCTGCAACTAAGCCTCCTCGTACTCCCCGTCGCTGATAGCCGTACTTCAAGCCCACAAGGGTTGTCCTGTAACGAGACTGGCGGTACCACGTCCGACACGGCGACGATGAACTTCAAACCCGCAAGGGCCGTCCTGAAACGAGACCGACACCACTATGCAAGCAATCACAACCGAGCTTCAAACCCGCAAGGGTCGTCCTGAAACGGTAGAGGTTCGGACTGGCGGCTCGGTGGCATCGACACTTCAAACCCACAAGGGTCGTCCTGAAACTCTCAGTACCAAGTCGTCTTCCCAACGTCCAACGTGGCTTCAAACCCACAAGGGTCGTCCTGAAACGCTCTTGGAGGTCCGACAGCTCCTCGATGAGTTCCTCGCTTCAAACCCACAAGGGTCGTCCTGAAACGCGCGGCCTCAAGCAGTACTGGGGCCGTGAGGAACAGCTTCAAACCCACAAGGGTCGTCCTGAAACTCTTTGACTTTATGGGCCTACGAACCAAACTCATTGCTTCAAACCCACAAGGGTCGTCCTGAAACTGGAGCATCTGTATACAGCAGATTCCATTAAAAAGCTTCAAACCCACAAGGGTCGTCCTGAAACCATGCCCGAAGTGCAGGCAATAACAGTTCTACACCCTAATCTCAGTAATTAGTTTCCATCGACCTCCAATACCCCCTGAACCCCCGGGGGTCGATGATGTTGCGATATAATCTGAAAAACCCGACTAATTAGTAAAGAACGTTCCACCGTGCTGAATTTGATATGCTTCATTGCTGTCGGTCAAGTCGAGATAATAAACGCCAGCTTCGTCTCCTAATGGTCTAATTCTCGGGTCCGAAGTGTACTCATCACGGTCGGGAACAGATACACGCCGTTGGCTTAGCACACTGCGTAGGTTCCGAAGGCGTTCATACTCTCCGTTGTCTGCAAACTCCTGATATGCGTCAATGAGTTTCATCTCGTTTTCTGTCATTACGATGTAAATATCGACTTGCTCATAGTCGTCTGGAATCATCGATTGCTTTCGCAATGACTGGAACTTCGCTTGCTGACCATCTTTGACTAACGTTCTATCGCCGGGCTTCGTTTCCGTGTGGACCTTCTCAAAATACTGTGCTGCTCCATCCAAGGCCATCGTAGCTTCAGAAATAGTGCTTCCTGACTGGATACTCTGTAATGTCTCTATTGTTGGTTTGAGGAGGTCGTAACGGTCTTCATAGATGAGTTCGGAGGGCGTTATCTCATACTCTGAACTCTCCAGTCGCCAGATAGTAACCTCAGCAGTGTCCCCACCAAATTCACGGTTACATCGTCCGGCAGCCTGTATGAGAGATGGGAGGGGCGCAATGTCACGATACAGGCGTTCAAAGCTAACATCTACGCCAGCTTCAATGAGTTGTGTTGAGACGACATGGAGCGGCGTCCCCGAGTCCAAGAGTCGCCGGATTGTTTTCAGCAGTATGAGCCGGTCAAGTGGTCTGAGTCGAGAGGTAAGTGTCGAAACGATAGGCCCCTCATGAGCTTGTGCTGCGGCTGTAAGTTGCTGAACGAGGTTCTCTACAAAGGCTTCCGCCGAGACCTCATCTCGATATAGATTTTCTAGTAGTTCATTCAGAGACGCAGCGTTGTCAAGTTGTGCCAGTAATCGGCTCCCTATTTCAGCGACACTGTTAGTCGTATTTCCGACAGTCAGTACTGAAGTTGCATCATCATTGACCAGCCTTGATGTAGCGGCATTGAGCGCCAGTGGGGTTGCATCTCGTGGTGACTCAATATATCCAAGCACGGACTCATCCAGCGAATAGCGAACACGAGGATTAGTAGAAAGGAATTCAAACTGTGTTTCAGGGTTCTCTACAAGTTGGTATGGTTCATTAGCATACGGAAGTTGGCGCGGCAATTGCGGCTGTGTTGCAGTCATGAAAATAACGGTTGCATTGAATTCGTCTACGAGAAAATTGATACTCCAAGTCACAAAGTGCCACCATTTCTTTGGGAGGGCTTGCGGTTCATCGAGAACAATCACCGCATCTTCTAATGCGGGAATTTTGACCGACTGGCGATTGGTAGGGCCAGCAAGCGATTCAAATAATTGTACGAAAGTCGTCAAAACAAGAGACGATTGCCAAGTCTGTGCTAATAGCTCTGAGGCGTCTGTGTCAACTTGAGTACCTGGAGGGATTGTTCGTGTTTCAGCCAAGTGGTGATGAATCGTATATTCAGGGTCCGTTGGCGAGACTCCAAACACTGTTCTAATCACATCATCAACTTGGTCAATAATTGAGGTGTACGGCAGCGCGTAAATGACTCGGCTAGACTCACTAGCGAGGCTCAATGCTGTTTGAATGCCGGTGAGTGTCTTGCCAAACCCAGTCGGGAGAGTTATTGTTCCAATATTGGTGCTGGCTGCTTGAAACTCAGATACGTTCTCAAGAGCGTTTTGTCTGGCCGTCTCTCGTCGTTCGTTCAATTGCTGATGAAGTGAATCAGTCGGGGTCGGTAGTTGCTCAATGTATTTATTAACAGCATCCGGAGAGAGTTTGGTCGTTGATGTGGGGTTGAGAGCCGCCGAAGCGAGTTTATCAGCGGTGGTCAACAGTCCCCAGAGATGAATTAAATCACTGTACGTATTCTCGGTAGCCTCAAAATTGTACAGCGTCTCGTGTGTCTGCTTGTCACGAACATACGTCACAAAATCATCTATTGAGCCAGCATCATCCGTAGCTTCTCTCAATAGAGAGTCAGCGGTTCCCTTCGCATTCTCGTAGATATTTTTCAGTTGTTTCTGAATTAGGCTAAACCGCTTGTTGTTTTGTTCTCTCTGTAAGTTGATTGTACGGGAGATTGAACCATCTGTGTCAGGGAGTGACTGATGGTGTTTCATTACCGAAATAAAAGCATAGACGCGCCAGTCTGATGGAATATCTCGCTTGTATAACGCATACTCCACCGCGTACGCGCTAAGACGAGCGTGTTGTTTTTGTCTTTCTTCCTCCCTTGTCAGCTCCACATAATTGCGAGTGTCGGTGTCAGAGACCTCCCGGATGTAGGACTGAAACCATGTGGTCAGCTTGGCAAAATCATGCAGATAGGCGGTGACCGAAGCGACCTCGGATATTGTCTCTTCTGAGTTAGCTAATTCTAAGATTGTCTCTCGTGTATCACGGAGATGTTGTGGTAGCGAAGTTGACCCATCCGCACTCTTTGGTCTTGCCCAGTACTCAGGGTCAGTCATATTCAGAGGAACAGCAATCTATCGGTTCCTGTGGAATATGCTTTTGTTGCATCAACGGTCGGAGTTTCGTCACCAGATTTGGAGTAGGCATACGAGACGAAGCTTGTGGGCTTTCGGCTGTGTTTCGCTGTTGTTAATCTTTGAGGGGTGCGTTCAACGCTAACTGTGTTTGCTGCTTGTGCCACTCCAATTGGAGCCGTGGAATCAACTGCATCAACCTCTATAGGTGACAGCTGGTACTCGTCCCAGTCTGAAATATGGGCAAGGCACTCTGACCGACCCAATGAAGGGGTATAAACAAATTCTCGATTTGAAAGCCGATAGATGAGGTCAGAGCGAATATCTTCGTTATCGATTGCAGCAACAATTCGATAGGCTGGTTCTCTTAGATATTCATACAGTCGCTGTTGACGGTCGCCCAATGTTGATTCTCGCGAGATTAGATTCCTCAGTACACCCTTGCCCTTTCCACTTTCAAAATCACCTTCCGAAGTACTGAGGTCGAGTTTGCCCATTTGGAATGGGTCTACTGTGTCTTCAACAGTAATTGCGAAGGCAGCGTTTGCTTTTGAGAAGGTTTCATAGTAGCTATCACGGTCGTACCCAAGCATTCCTGCTATCAATCCCATAGCCGTCGTTGGCGGAATAACTCGGTAACTTTGCCTTGTTGTCGTAGTGTCTATGCGACGGAAGTGGGCTGACTTTCCTCGTATGGTAAACTCAATCGCATGGTCAGTGGGGGGTTCAACTGGCGTGTTTTTTTCAGTCATTTAGCTACTTATGAATATACATCGATTATATCGATTTCAGCATGCTCCTCAATGGCATCATAGAGGGTCTCCTGACCGCCAGTGTCTCCGTCATAACTAAACGTCATATATTTGCTGGCAACTACATGGACCGTATCGATATTGTCGCTGATGTTCTCGATTCGGTCAATCAAAGGGTCAATGTCAATTGTTACATCATCGATACTGCGCATTTCTCTATCAGGTTCAGACAGTTCTTCATCAATAGATATTAGCTGGTCAAGATTCCCCTCGTAATAATTCCCGTCGTATTCGACACGCAAATATAGACGCGGGCTATGACCCATCTTGGAGCGTGTGAGAGTTTGATTCTTCAGCGCCCGCCAGACCGTCGTATCAAGCCGCTCAACATCGTCTTGAGATAGGTTTGTTCCCTCTGCCGAATTCTCATTCACGACGCCTTGGAAACGTACAAGGGCATATGCGAGCCTATGGTCGGTCGCAAACGTTCCTTGGTCTGCATCTCCGCCGCTGGTAACAGTAACAGAGAGCTTTTTTGACTCTCGGTTGGCCACCACTTCATTTAGACTTCGACCAAGGGTGAATTGTACTGGCCCAGTGAACTGTGGAATTTCATCAGTTTCCAGTTCATCGTCAACGGCCTCACTGAACGATAGTGGCGCACCGAAGTACCTCACGTCTGTGGCTTCATCTAGGAACTGCTCAAATAGTTCGTCTGGGTCTTTGTCACCCAGTTCGTCGCTATCTAAGTTGAGTAGTTCCAAGAATAGTTCATCTCGGCCTGACGGGTCAATGTCTGCTTTACTTGGGTTCAGGATATACACCCCTTGACCATCGTCATATAACTGGTCTCGAATGAACCGTTTGAGCCGAACATCGGTCACAACAGCTTTGCCAGTTTCCTCATCAACACGAGGTTTGTTATCCGCTGAGAGTGGGTCGCCGTTTGGATTTGCGTCCTCAGCATCGTACAAGAACACGATTTCAGAGCGGTTGGTCAGGTCAGATTCGTTGTTTTCAGACATTTTTGAAAGTGGTTTGGTGTTAGTTTTTATTCGTCGTTGTCGTCGGAGTATTCGTAGTCAATGCCATCTGTGGTATCCTGCTTCCCGTAAGCAACTCCAAGCGCATAGACCCACTTCACCTCGGATTCTGAGAGGTTCCAATCACTCGGTGGCTTGTGCAGCATACTATCCGCAAGTCGCTCAGTATACCGACGATTGAAGCTGCTGATGTTGTCTTTGTCCCCGTAGGTGTATGCGCGGTCTAACACGTCCTGCGTAACATCAGGGAGCGAACGGCGGTTTATCGATGAAGGTGGATATTGCTCGCTAACCTTCTGTGAAATGTTTTCTCTATACTGGTATGCGGATAGCCGTCCGACAAGCCCTCCTAACAGGAAAGCTGCTCGGGTTTCATTGTCCTCCAGCATTGGATGATTCTCGATAAAGTCTTGCAGTCTTTGCTCTCGGCTGTCATATTCTCTATCATCCATAGAGGACAACATGTGTGACATGCCCAGTCCCTTGCTTATAATACTTGTTTCAGTCAGTAAATCAACGAAAGAGAGACTGCGTAACAATACATACTGAGATAGGACTGTTCGGATGGGGAATGCCGGAGTTCGTGACTCCTTTAGATTTGAACGCTGCTCGCGTTCAAGCAGTGTGACAAATTCTTGTAATAATGAAGACGCAGAGACTTGCTTGCCCTGCAGTATTTTTGCGTACCGACTGAATAGAACATCGTCAGAAGTAGCTTGTTGATTTTCATCGGTTTCATCGTCAGGGTCTGGAGAGTCACTCGTCATATTCTCGAATAGGGACCCATACATGATTTCATGGACGAGACCGTCCTCCAGTGGGAGATAATAATTGAGTTGGGTTGCAAGATTTCCGAACAACCTGTTGCTTCCTACGTCACTGAGTGTCTGCGTATATGCATCATCAAGTGCTGTTAGAGCGTCAAGATTAATATTCGGTTCATCGACAAATACACGCGACGGGTCAGTGCTACCGACGTACATTAGCCCATATAATCGTAGCCAGTTGTCGGCTACTGTGAATGACTTATACGTATTATCACTGTCAGTAAGCTCACTTAGTGGACTGTCACCCGCATCATCACCTCCCGAATTCTGTACCTGCGTGGTATATATGTTTAGCAGCTCTTCTATAAACTCGCTACTGTCTGCGTTTCGCAACGGCTGATATACGTCTTTATAGAACCGTTGGAACAGGTCGGTATCTACTGCCTCTGTGGGATATGGGAGATAATGTAACCGCACTCCATTCCGCACAAAAGAGAATTCTCCTATGATGTTGTCAAAGGACGAAACTGCTACTGCTTGCTCTTCTTTCAACGGCCGAGAGAGCCAAGCATCGTCGTTTTGCATGTTCGGGAAGGGGCCGGTTTGGAGCTTGCTGTACTGGCCACGGATACCTCCTGACCCTCCAAGCACGTCACCCTCTTCATTGGTTATATATCCGGTACCCGGACCGTGAGAGTCGTCAACTGAGAAGCCATCACGGATATGCTCATATCGATTTCGGACACCAGCTTCGTTCAGCTCTGGAATTTTTCCGGGGTATAAATACTCACCTCCCTCCTCTAATCGAATCTTGACAGTGACCACTGCTTCGGTTTCGTCGAATGTCGCTATGTCATGAAGCGATTTGTCCAACTTAGCCATCGCAATTTCATCATTCCCGAGTGAACGCAATGCCTGCAGAATTGGACTGTCCTCGACAAGTTCGTCAGCTACTTCAAATGGCCAAACCTCGAAGCGTCCTCTAAGGAAGCGATTGCCCCACGTATCGTATGCAAGTGTCTCAACATCATCCCCATTCGAGTGATTTGAAATAGAGTAGTCTGTCTGGGACGAAGTCTTATTCCGAGACATGAACCCAATTTCATACTTTAGGTCTTCGGTCAAATTCTCAACTGTCACTGGCGGGTCAGCGAGTTGAGGTTCATCTCCAGAAAGGTCAACCCGGGCTGCGATGATAGATTTGTCATTCTCTGGGTCAAATAAGTGGGATATTTTTTCGGGAGACAGTATTCGTAGCGATTCTGGGGATAAGTCCCAATCAACATAGTCTGAAGTGAACCTATCATACACATCACAAGCGGCATAGAGGGTTCCAATATCGTACAACGAGCTTAATTTGCGTTCAGGTACGGTTTGAAGCGCCTTCTCTATGACCGCGGTATCCATCTCAGTCATTGTTGACGAAACCAAACCCGAGTGCGTTTCGAGCGCCAAGCCCGGTGTCTAATGCGAGGTTTAGCCAGCGGCGGTGGTCGTTGTGGCGAACCTGATACCCAAGCTCCCACTTCGAGACTATGAAAGTCCACTCATAGTCACTGGTAACTGGAATATCGACAGAATATACTTTCTGTCGAGACCAATCATCAAACACCATCCCATCACTATCGTCAGGGCCATCAAGATACTCCCTGAATAGGTTGTCGTGTTTCCAAGTTAGATTCTCGCGTACACGTTTGCGGAATAAGCCTAATGAGTAATCAGGGGACCATCCAATTTCTTCTGCATTGTAGTCTGGGTCAATACCAAACTCGTCCCAACGGTCACGCTTGAGCGGTATATAAATACCACTCGCAGTAGTCAATTGGCCGACCGTGCCGGGTTCACCAACATCAACGCCAAATGATGATGTGTCGGCTACTGTGAACGGGAGTTCGCCGATATTAAACTCGTCACCTGATTCGATTCGCTCGTTTAATACCTCAATGAGAGCATCATGTGGAGAGGAAATGAGAACGTGTCGGCGGTCGCCTTCGGAAATGTCCCCTACCGGGAACGGATTAGAGAAGACAAACGGCAGGGCATCGTCGGTACCGTGCAGTTCTTCGAATGGAGTGTCGTCTAAATAACGCCAGATTACACCTCTTAGTTTGTGATGATATTCCGGGTCGTAGACTGCATCCCTTTCAGCATTTAATCTCACCAGGACACGCATGGTCTCACTAATATTATCAACCGATTTAAAATCACATGCTCCTAGAGCCAGATAATATTTCTAATGACTGCTTGCTTCAAGAAAGCATGGACGGGCGAGTTAATTTACCACACCATATACTATCCCAGACGATGTGTAGTACGAAACTTCTCCAATAATTCGGATAGGTACAAGCAAACCGGACCATGCCTATAGACCAGAGAATTTTCAGAAATAGTTAGAACACATTGGCCTCGTAAAAAGTTTGAAACAGATGGAATAATTACTTATCAAAAAAGAGTTTCATACAAAAGTTCTCATACCCGGTATTCGCATCTTCGAGTAGGTCAGTACAGAAGACTCACTTAATCCGGTAATCATGCGATGTACCGCCAAAATAATTCATTGAGCCTGCCCACCAGTTCCACTTTCCAGTGACGGAATGTTGCTCGGGGGCCATGTTGAGTCTACTGATAATATACTCTGAGTCAATCTCAGGCCCATCCCAACTTTCGGGATTAGAATCCACTTGTTCTTTCAGCGCGGTGGCCTTCTCCGCAACAACCCGTGCCTTTGATTGACTACATCTGAATTCCTCAGTAAGCTGTTTCTCTAGTTCTGATTGGTTCATATTGGTCACATCACACAGTCGAACTTAGGATTTGGTATAATTGTACCGTGCTTGGTGAATTCGCAGACGTACTGAGAAGATAGTTCTCTATTAAAAGTCCTTAAAAACTACCTTATGAACTGTTCTATGACACTCCAACTTATCAGACTGTGTTCGATGAAACGTCATATCGAATGAATCATGTCTGCATTTGGTTCCGGGTGCGATATGACTATTTGTAAGAACTCTAATATAGCTCGTATATAATTTCTTATACTACTGACAGCGCTAAATATCGAGTGTAAATGTTACACGCTGAAAAATCAATTCAAGTTCCACGATTGTCGAAACAGCATCTAATCTAAATGCACCGGTCTAATTTCTTCTGAGTATTCGCCGCTGAATCATTTTAGTTGCACAAAATAATTGGCTCCGAATTTCCGAATTTGCATCCTCACCCCTCTCAGGCGCTTGAAATCACGGGCCTTAGCGATTATGAGGGCACCGTACAGAGAGAGTCTCTACCCTTCGAATTCTGGCGGTAGAGCGAATGGAGATGTTGCACCGCAAAACCCCAAGGGGTAGCGGAGACAAGTTCCCCCTGTAAAATCCGGTTAAAATTTCAAACCGAGTTAAGACCCATCTGAAACGCTGAAGCGTTGTTTTTGTTTTTGAGGGGGTACTGAGGATGGTAGCACAGGCTAATCAGGAGGCTGTGTTGTGTATTTTGATGCCATTGAGGTCTCTTCCATGTCTTCAGGACACTCGTCTTGGGACTTGTTGGTTTAGAGTTTTATCCGCTCAAATTCTGGCCTCAGCTGAGATTCTGCGTAGCGACTTACATATATCTGACACCCATCCCCCCATACCAAAGTTGTCAAAACCTTGGCCGGTGAATGCAAGGCGATAATACGATAGGTAATTTGACTTCAACTGGATAGTATTGTCTCACAGTGCAATTAAAGCAACCTTAGCGAAATTATAGCGGGGTTTTGCTTAATTCTCGGCCCAGCCATCCGATGATTTCAAACTTCGCAGAACGCGTCACAGCATGCTTAGAATGGAATCACTCAAATCGGGGTGTTCCTCGACGAGTCTCGGCCCCACGCGTGTGCGGGTTCTCCATGAACGCGGTATTATATATAAAATATAATACCTTGTTGTTAATCTTGTATCTAATAATATTACTAAATACTCATTTGATAAGCATTGACCCCCTGTTGCTGTGCTGTTGCTGTACTGTTGCTGTACTGTTGCTGTGCTGTTGCTGTGCTGTATAATAACTACTAATTTAAGAGCATTGAGCTAGTGCTGTGCTGTCCTGCTCCATGTTACTCCGTAGTTTATACTATCTATGGTACACACCGGTCCACGTTACTATTGGGTCGGTCTCTGAGTTCGAACTCTGAGGGAGCTACCACTGTCGGTGATTAGCACACTAGTGTCTGCTCCGTGCTGTCGCATGGGTACGAGTGGCAAGTCGTGCTGGGCTATCCATACTTCTAGCCATTCCTTCTAGTCGAGATGAGAGGCAACTGCTGACTGTGACCCTCAGCTTCTGGACAGGCAAAATCCCGCTATTATCAGATTTCTTGTATAGTTATTATAATAGTTATAACCATTAGAGGCGGTTCCTAATTGGATTGAGTGAGCTAGAATAAATCACCACTCAAAGTCCAATTCAAACTCTCTACTTCCTATTTTGATTTTGTTATAGGGAACGAATTCAGCCATTTCGTCAAGCTGGTCTCTGTAAATAGTGCGAGTCAAATCTATTTTTCCTATAACGATATGACGGTCTGAAGACATTTCTTCAGTGATAGCATCTATCACTTCATCATTGATTACCGTTGTCGCTTCAGAGTTGCCCCGGTTATAGAGTTGGGACAATACCTCGGCCCAAAGCTTTGATTGGAATCGTTTGTCTTCAGGTTGTCTGTACTGGTACATTCGAAGGCCACTGGTCTCTTCGTGCTGAGATTCGACTTTGATGTATTCATCTATGAGACGAAATATATCCAGTGAGTCGTGTTTTGCACCGCTTTCCTGTCGGAATTGGCGAGTGCGAGATGTTTCAGCAAAAAAGAGTCCATGCGGTCTTGTAAGCAGACGCAGAGCAGTATAAAGCGAGTATTCTATCGGAGCTTGGAATGGGTAGTAGCATTCGAACGTGGCGAAGGCATCAGAACGTGAAATTAGGTCTGCTGGAATGGCCTCAGCAGAGCTGGCGTAGGCTTCGAATCCATCAGATTGGGCTTGTGATACCCACTCTTGTTTTGGGTCGGTGAATATGACCTCGGCTCCAAGGTCTCGAAGGATACGTGCAAACTCGCCAGTAAACCCACCAAGGACGGTCATAGTCAGCCCCTCAATGCTGACTTGATGCTGATTCAATAATTCGTCAATTGTCGAACTGCCGCCCCAGTCGTCTTGTGGCTGGTTATAGTGGTGAAGCGGATGGTCAAACCTGTCATGAAACTCGTCCCGGTCTTCCTGGAAGGCTTTCACTGCCTCAGGAGAAAATCGCTCATCGGTATCTGCTTGAAGAGTCGGTTGTGGTTGAAGTGGAGTCAGAACAGGAAAGTTAGAATTTGAGTTCTCCATGTTATAGTAGAGAGTTGGATTGAACTTAAATCCTATTAATTTTTAAATACAGTATCTTTAAATCTTAGAGTGATAATCCACACTTTGAGTCACTGAGTGTTCGTATCTCATTGCGGGGCGTGTTTCGCGCAGGGTATGCTTATTAAAGGGTGGTAGTTAGGTTCAGTCGACTCGCGATTTCAGATAACAATTAATATTCGTTTTCGGATAGTCAGTTACTATTAGATAAGTTAGTATTTATCTGTCTAGTTCGGTTACAGTTACCGTTAGACCACCGGTTGCCGAACTGAAGCCATTATACAATAGTGCCGTAATATACCCACTAAGTCCAATAAAAATTCCAAAGATAACAATCACAGCCAGAAGGAAGAACAAGTCACCTACTCCTCCATCAGGCCCGCCCGGCGTCAACGAGATGGTTATCGGAATGACAAATATTCCCTGTACCATTCCGAGTACAGACGCTACTTTCGCCAGCGATATTGCTTTGATATTCGTTATCTCACATTGTGCCATACAGGCCGGTATTTATTAACCATATAAAATTACACCGAAGTCCTCATCAAAATGTTATTCAAATTGCGATTGAGATTTTTCCAATGTAGCCCGTCGTGAGTACAGCTCTTTGCAGGGTATGGCTTCGGTCATATAGAATACAAATCATGCTCAGTAATCACATAAAATGAGGCGCTGATTCTGTAGAGTTGTCTGAAAGAAACAGAGTTGATTTATTATCTATATTCTCTATGTTTTGTACGTCGGTTCCGGCATTTTCCAGAAATATCAAACTGGGTGTGCAAAATACAGGGTAGGTATCTCGTATGTCATTGCAGTCAAAAAAATGTTACAGAACCGGCCAGTATGATGAAGTACATTGAAGTGGTTGGTAAAAACATTATATTAAGATAATGCCGGAGAAAACTGTTTTTGACGAGATGCTTGAATATGGTGTAATGATGATTCTTGTTATTGGTGTATCCTTTATTTTTCTGCCGAGTAAATATCCAAAATTATCAATTCTCATTGTTCCTGCGGTAGCATTGTTGTTCTTGGCAGGTAATGTTCCAAATTTGATTATCTTTGGTTGGATTATTTCAGCAGGAGTATGGTTTACAATTCCTATCTGGCTTCCGTTATCAAAAGGGGATGCGCCATTTACTAAACCGAACTAATATTGAACCGATTCTGTACTTCTCTTCACCACTATTTTGACACACTGATAAGGTAAACTAAGTGGCATATTTACTTCGGTGCGGGAAGTTATTTGGATAGCCTACCGAACCTATCTTTTGTATTCAGCACGCAGTTCCTGACAATTTCAATTAGGCTCCTAATTTGGGTCACGAGCCTACTTGGTGGAAAAGAGTGGGAATGGTAATCAAACTGTCAGAAGAATAGTAGAGAATTCTTAGCCTGTTGTGTGCCTTTAGAGAGTTACTGGTTCAAGAATTCTCTCTGTAGACTCCTTTTATCATTCTCGGTTTGTTGTCGGTAATGCTCTCTAAATACGTCTGGGGACATATCCATCCGGTCGCAAATCATTTCCTCGGGCATGCTATTATTCGCGTTCTCTGTTGCACGGCCTCTTCTGAGGGTGTGTGGAGACCGTGATGAAGGACACTTTGAGGCGTTATTGTAGTCGCCTACAGCTTCACACTCGTCCTGTACCCGGTCATGCGGACACTCATCGCTGTAGAAGCATGGACGAGTGATAGAGTAGATGTTCCGCTGGATAGTTGATTTCGCAGGTCTACCTTGCTTGGTAGCCAGCAGCGGTTTGCGCCCGTGCTTGTCTTCCACGTCAGGGCGGCGAGCGTCTATCCAGTCAGTTATGACCGCGCTCAATGCTTCTTGGATGGGTGGCTTTCGCTCGGATTTCCAGCCATTCTTAAGAGGTGTTTCCGTTTCTGGACGGTGAGTGAATTCGATGAAGGGGCCGTCTGGACTTGATTCGTGGAAGTCGTCTATGTCTAATGCCCTGATGCCAGAGATTCTGGCTCCAAGGTGCCACATGAGACTCATGAGAGTGTGGCGGAATGAGCAGTACTCGTAGTTTGAGAGATAGTCGAGTATCTGTTGGGCGTTTTCCGGCTCTAGTTGTTCGTCTCTGGACCGTTTACTCTTCGGAGCCGTGGGTATGTCGATGCTTGCAGCTACACCTTCTGGACAGCAACCATAGTTCTCACAGAAGCGCACGAACAGCCGGAAGGTTCGCATTTCGTTTTCTAGTGTAGATGGAGCTACGGCATCTGTTCGGTGGGATTTGTACCGGAAGGCCAACTGTCGGGTCATGTGGCTCATATCCTCAAGCGCCTCAATGCTGTCTGACCACTCTGTGAAGCGATTAAGTCTGGTCCGATGTTCGTAGAGGGTTGATTGGCTGATTTCTGCTTGTCTATTTCGCAGGTACATCTGTACGGCTTCTTCTGGTGAAACTCGTTCTAGTCGTGCCATTGTTGGAGTGCAACCCGTGACCGTGATAGCAGGTGGTAGGCTACCGTCTTGGCACGCTGCGGTGCTGGGCGCGAAGCGAGAGGCCCCGGGTTCAAATCCCGGCGAGTCCATCCTTATTTTACCGTCGTAAGCAGGGAACTGGTATCTGATTAGCAGCCTTGTCCGTCTGGAGCTGATACCCGGGAATGTGCCGGCTCTAGTTCGACCATCGCAGCCACGGTTTAGTTTTAGCGCCGAATCGATAGTGTATTACAAATATAATGTGAAGAGTCAGCTACCTCCGCCGGAGGCAACGCTGCTTCCGGATTGAGAACCTATAGATCAAGACTGGTAGCCTATGGTAGATGTTTCATTAAAATAATGTGGAACAGTACATTTATGTGTAATAGTTGGTATGTAATTGAGTATGTTCGAGTGGGGCAGCCGGGGGGCTGGAGACCGGGGTGTATCGCACGTTCTTGGTGTGGTGTTGTTGGCAAGCGTAGTTATCGTCGGTGCCGTGCTGATCGTGCAAGTGGGCCAGCAGACTATCGGGGACGTCAACGACGACGCGAACGTCGAGCTTGCTGAGGAAGTGATGCTGTCGGTTGACCAGAGCTTCCAGCGGTCGAACACCGACGAATCAGTCGAGATCCCCGACCGAGTGCGGTCAGACGTTGGCGTGTCGAACAAGGCGACGTACAATCTGACGCTGAACGGACGCCCGGCCTGTTCGACGGGGAACCGCTCGTTGCAGACGATGCGGTATCAGAAAAACGGACAGCAGGTCGGTTACCAGGGCGGGGGCGTGTGGCGGATGACCGACTCGGGTGCGACGATGTCGTCGCCGCCAGCGGTGAACTACGACGAAGGGGCGCTGTCGGTATCCTTTGCGAACATCTCGGGACAGCAGATCGAGGGGGGGTCGGTTTCGATCCAGTCGAACGCGACGGCCAAGCGGTCACACCAGGCGGCACTGCAGATGGCCCTGTTCACCGACGTGTCTTACGAGGACGCGCGAAGCGGTTCGATTTCGTCACCCAGTTATGAGTGCATTCCGTCGCAGGTCGCCAACGCGACGTTGATTATCGAGAACAGCAGCTACGCTCGCGCATGGGCGGACTGGGCACGGAGCTCCTACGATGACAAGTATGTCAACGTGACGCCAGACACAGTTGATCGCGGCGAAACCGTCCGTATCCGCTTTGCACTCGGTGATGTGTCGAACTCGAAGTTCGCCGTCGAGAATATAACTGTGAAGCCGGACCCATCGGATCCCAGCAACGCAACCGTTTCGGCGACTGTTACCAACACTGGCGGACTGAAGGACACACAACGCATCACGTTGAAGCACAACCGTTCGGGGAGTCCGAGCGCGGTGACACAGACGGTGACGCTTGGCGGTGGCGAAGCTACCACTGTGACCGACACGGTCGATATCTCTGCAGCGAAACCACACAACTTCACTGTTGAGTCAGATCACGATACGGCCGCCGAGACCATCGAGTATACGAGCGTTCCCGGTACCCCATCGTTGGATATCACCGGCAACTCGATTCCGGCCAGAGCCAGATTGAATCAGGTCCCCACGGCGACAGTCACGGTCACGAATAGCGGAGAGATGACCGCGGATCAGGCGGTCGTATTCCTCGTCAACGGGTCCGTAAATGCGACGCGTAATGTGATGGTCGATCCGGGCCAGAGTCGGACCATCGACTTCGGCCCGTCGATGCCGACCCACGAGAACGGAACGTACGAACTGGGAGTCGAGACGAACGACGACACGTACTCGCAATACAGCGACGACGGGCACTACTTCGTTGTCGGCGACGCAGGTGTCTTCGAAATAGCGTCCGTTTCGCCGCCGGGCGGGCTGGAGAGTGGTGATACGGCGACCGTTGAGGCGACAATCGAAAACACCGGCGACATTCGGAAATCTGCCCCTGTTGAGGTACGTATCGAGAACGCCTCGACGGGGAGTGTCATCACGTCACAGACGACGAGCCTTACTCTCGATGGGACACGACGGGGGGTTGAGTCGGGGACCGCATCGGTCACCAGTAGCCCGATAACGGTCGCTTCGCCACAGCACTACACCTACGTTGTGGATACCCCGGACGCCACCCAATCGGGGTCCTTCGTCGTCGGTGCATCGCCGCCGCCGCTGTTCGAAATCACTACCGCGGACGTGCGAAATCCAGTCGCACCGGGCAATCAGACGAGCGTCGAGTTCACCGTCACGAACACCGGTGGAACCGAAGGGAAGCAGACGCTGCGCGTGAAGCGCAACGGAACAGCCATGGTGACAGAGACCGAACAGCTCGACCCCGGCGAGAGTGTGACGCTCAATCGGACGGTTACCGCGCCTTCCGAACCCGGGAAATACCCGGTGACGTTCTCGACGGCGAACCGTTCGCGGTGGTTGACACTTAACGTCCAACCGGACTCACTGGTCGAGGGCAACGGCTCGACGATCACCATCAAGCAGTCTGTCAACGCCTCGGTCTCGCTAAAGGGGGCGGATCTAGAAGGGATGTGGGGCTCAAATATCACCCACTCGCCCGTGCAGATGTCGCTGTACGTCCGCAACGAGTCCGGGGCGCACTCTCTCGGACTCTGGCGGGAGTACGAGGACGGCGACGTCAACGGTCCGCACGCGGAACAACGCGTTGTCTCTGACGAGCACGAGAACCCATACCACTTCTCTGCCTCGTTTGAACCCGGAACAGATATTTCGGTCTTCGCGCAGTCCTACTACTGCGACTGGCATCGACCCACTGACCCGACGATCTGGCTCGCCGGCTACCCGACGAAGTACTGTGCCGACTGGGGCGACGAGCGGATCAAGGTCAGCCAGACTCAGAACACCGAGAACCTCGTGATTCTGAACGACGGCGACGAACTCCCGGCGTTCGAACAGGCACAGTGGTACCAGCGAGACATCCGGGACACGCTCGGAAGCCGCGTGAACGACACGGGGTACCTCCAACTGGGCGACGGCGAGCGTGCGTTCCTCTACGAACTCTCGAAAAAGAACGCGGACCCGGCGAACGCTGGGGACGAAGGCGACCCGGACTACAACGACGCCGTCGTGCTGTTCACGGTCAACGCAATCGAGAAGGACGTCCAAACCGGCCCGAAATACCGGATCATCGACGTCGAAGCGCCGGCACGGGTCGACGAGACGAGCGACGCGGATGTGACGGCCGAAGTACGGAACGTGGGCGACAGCCCCGGAACGACAACCCTCGAAACCACGTTCGACGGGTCGGTGGTCGATAGCAAGTCAGCGCGGATCGAACCGGGCGAGACGACGACGGTCTCGTTCGAACTGGACACCGATAGCAAAGCGGCGGAGCAGTCCTACCAGTACGACGTGGCTCTCACCGACACTGACGAGCGCTGGCGCGGGAACATCTACGTCGGAGAACTGGACGAGCAGTTCATGCAAGTCGACTCGGTCCGAGCGCCGAGAGTCATCGACAGCGACGACACCGCGACGGCAACCGTCAACGTCACCAACGTCGGTGGGAAGGGTGGAACGGACACGGTTGTCCTCCGAGCGAAAAACACGGACGATCCCAGCCCGTCGTTCACCACCGTCGACTCGGAGACCATGTCGACGATACTCACCCCCGGCGACACGCGGCAATTTAGGCTCGATATGCCCACCAGCCGCGGCAACTACACCTACTACGTCGAAACGTCGAACTCCACGTCCCCGGAACAGTCGTTCTTCGTGGGGCAATCGAACTTCGTCGTCAACGACACGCAGTCAGTCAACATCGGCGCGGAGACCTACAACACCTCGGGGCTTATCGAACGCCGCGGCGGCGCGCAACGGATGACCGTCGAGGTGCAAAACAACGGAACTGTCGGCGACGAGCGGGAAGTGAGCCTCACCATCAAAAACAAAAGCGACGGGTCGACCGTTTTCGCCGGCTCCAAGATGGTCACTGCCGGGAGCGGAGATTTGACCAATACCGATCCGTACCCGGCGTGGGCGGGCTACGATGTCGATCTCGACCCCGGCTACTACACCTACGAGGTGACTGTGTACGACGAGACAGCTAGCGGCACCGAGGCCGATACCGCAACAGGCGAAATATACCTCAAGAACGTCGACGAAACCGGTGCAACTGGCAACGACTCGCCAATTACGGTTGACTCTGACACGGTGACACTCGGCGGCTAAGCGGTCGTAGCGGCACTGTTTTTTGCAGTCGCTTTTCGTCGCCGACGTTTCACAGGGAGGGCAGCACGACGACTTCCGAGGGAGTCGACCGTTAGCGATGTCTCTCACCGGGTGTGCGGAAAGAAAAACTGAGCTGTGTGGTGACCGAATTAGCCGAAGAGTTCGCCGAGGCCTTCGCCGCTTGCCTCGTCGTCCTCGTCGTCATCGTCGTCGCCGCCGTCGTCGGCAGCCTCTTCTTCGGCTTCTTCCTCGGCCTCGTCGGACTCGTCAGCGTCACCCTCTGCGGGTGCGGCCGCGCCGCCGCTTGCCGGCACCGGTGCCGCAGCGGCCTGGTCGACGGCCTCCTCGATGTCGACGTCCTCGAGGGCGGCGACGAGGGCCTTGACGCGGGACTCCTCGACGTCGACGCCAGCGGCGTCGAGCACGTCTGTGAGGTTGTCTTCGTTGATTTCTTCGCCCGATTCGTTCAGGATGAGTGCAGCGTATACGTATTCCATTGTTGTCGTGTGAGTTGTTAGAACATCTCTCCGAGTGCGTCGCCGGCGTCGCCGTCATCGTCGTCCTCGTCGGCCTCTTCGGCCGCGTCGGAATCGGCGTCCGCCTCGTCCTCGGATGCGGTGTCCTCGTCTTGGTCGTCAGTCGGTTCTTCGGTGGTCGCGTCGGCCTCGACGCCCTGGAGTTCCTCCGGGAGCGCCTCTTCGTCGTCGATCTGCGAGGCGAGCGCACGGACCTGTGCGTCAGCCTTGCTCACGAGGTCAGGCACGACTTCGGGGTCCTCGATGGCCGCCTGGAGCGCGAGGCTCTTGGCGTTGCCACGAGCGGACTGGAGCATCGTTGGGGCCGTCGTCGCGGTCGGGTAATCGGCGTTGACCGAGAGATTGAACGCTCGGCCGGCAGCCGCCTGGATGTCGCTCCGGTACTCGTCGACGTCGAGTTCCAGTTCCTCGGGTTCGAACAGCACGCCGTCGGCGAAGACGGCGCGAAGGTCGAGACCGACCTCCTTCGGTTCGATACCGAGTTCGTTCAGCACGTTCGCGAGTTCCTGGGAGACTTCCTCGCCGGTGTCAAGCACCGTCGAGTCAGATAGGACCTGAATGGAGCCTTCCTGGATGCGTGCGTCGGCACCCACGCTCTGGAGTTCGCCGACGAACGGACCGGGGTCGACGCCCGTGTCGCCTTCCGGAATCACGATGTCGTTCGGGGCCACCTCGCCGGCACCGATGGGTGCGGGCGTCTTGGAGGCCTCGAGTTCCTGAAACAGCGAGAACGGATTATCGTCGGTCCCGATGAGCCCGACCTGCCCGGTGATGTAGCTGTTGAGGTCTTCGAGTCCGTCGTCGACTTCGTCGAGCGCACGCTCGAGCAGCGTGTTCCGGGAGACGCGAAGTTCGGCGGTCCCGTGCAGGTCACGTCGCATGTCCTGCAGCTGTCGTGACGGAATCCCGGCGATGTTGACGACGCCGACGCTCTCGTAGGACTCGATCATCTCTACGATGGCGTCGACCTCTTCCTGCTTCCACTCGGGAATGGTCTCGGTCTTGCGTTCGGATTCGGCGCTCATATCAGGCCACCTCCATCGCAGGCCCCATCGTCGTCTTCACGTAGACGCTGTCGATGTTGAGCGGGCCCTTCTCGAGGTCCGCGTGCAGACGGCGGAGGATAACGTCGATGTTGTCCGAGATATCTTCGGCGGACATGTCCTCCGCGCCGACCCGCGTGTGGAACGTTCGCCGTTCCCCGCTGCGGAGCTGCACGGTGTTTTTCATGCGTTCGATGACCTCGACGACGTCGTCGTCGGGGTCGAGCGGTTCCGGCATCTTCCCACGCGGACCGAGGACGGTCCCGAGGTAGCGACCGATGTCCTGCATCAGGTCCTTCTCCGCGATGAAGAAGTCAGTGTCATCGGCGAGGTCCTTGGCGGCGTCGTCGTCGCCACCCAGTTCCTCGAGTTCGTCCTCGTCGAGTACGTCGTCTGCGACTTCCTCGGCACGGAGGGCGGTTTCGCCCTCGGCGAAGACCACGATAGTGGTCTCCTGGCCGGTGCCAGCAGGAAGCACGACGGACTCGTCGACGCGGTTCGACGGGTCGTTAAGATCTAAGTCGCGCAGGTTCACAGCGAGGTCGACCGTTTCGCGGAAGTTCCGCTCAGGTGCGTCCTCGAGTGCGCGCGAGACTGCGTTCTCTATTTCCTGATCTGCCATTGTTCACCTCCGTAGTACGCCAATCGGCTTCTACGGGTCAGTGAAACAGGCGGATGCCTGTCTCGTGCGGGTAGACGCCAATGCGACACTTAAACCCGTCGAACCAGCCCAAGGACCGCTGACGGGCGTGTTTCCGGTTCTCAGGGTCCGGTCGTCAATCGGGGTCCCGCCGACAGTGCAGTGGCTCAACAGCGTCGAAAGCAAGGGAAAACACACGCCAGTCGCACAGCAGTCCGACTTACGCTTGTGCTTCGGCCGCGAACACGTCGTCGTACTCGCCCGCGTCGATGCGTTCCTTGAACTCGCGTGGGTTTTCGCCTTCGATGGTGACACCGAGGGAGGTGCACGTCCCGACGACCTCCTTCGCGGCGTTCTTCAGGTCGTAGGAGAGCAGGTCGGGATGCTTCTGCTCGGCGATCTGTTTGACCTGGTCGACGGAGAGGTCAGCGACGAAGTCCTCTTGCGGTTCGCCGCTGCCGGTCTCGAAGCCAGCCTCGTCCTTGATGAGTTCGGCCGTCGGCGGGACACCGACCTCGATCTCGAAGGAGCCGTCGTCGTCGTACTCGACGGTCACAGGGACTTCGGTGCCGTCGAACGCTGCCGTCTGGTCGTTGATCTCCTGTACGACTGCCTGCACGTCCACCGGTGTCGGGCCGAGTTCCGGACCGAGTGGCGGGCCAGGGTTGGCCTCTCCACCGGGAACGAGGACTTCGATAGTTCCAGCCATACATAGTGGAATCCTCGCGGCGGTTTAAAGGATTGCGTTTCACGGATCGCCCCGTGAGGGCTCCACACGCACGCTCACCGTTTGGAACCTATCGACAGAACGGCCAACGCGACAAAGAATAAAATCGCCGCCAACTCAGGCGAACGTCACGCCGTGCCGCGCGAGGAAATCGCTCGCGTCTTTGATTTCGACCGGGGAGCCGAGTATCCGGACCTGTTCACCTTCGTGGTGAACGCTCACGGTGAACCGCTGTTCTAACTCCTCGCGGATGCCGTCGAGCGCACCGACTGGCAGCAGTATCTGCGTGCTGTCGCGGAACCGACTCGCCGCTCCCATTATCGACACATGACGGAGGGTAGCCTATAGGTGTGTCGAATTACATGAGTGTCGTTTGTCCATTCTGAACGGCAGGACGACAACGTTCACACGGACCGAGGGGGGAGCGTCGGCAAGGGAGGAAAGCCTTATTCGGTGCGAGGGGCCGACATACACCTAATGGGGCTCGAAGAGGAGATTCAGGAACTCGAAGACGAAATCGCCAGCACTCCCTACAACAAGTCTACAGAGGCCCATATCGGTCGGCTGAAGTCCAAGCTCGCGGAAAAAAAGGAGAAGCTCGAACAGCAGGCCTCTTCTGGCGGCGGCGGTGGCTACGGCGTCGAGAAGCACGGCGACGCGACCGTCGCGCTCGTCGGGTTCCCCAGCGTCGGGAAGTCGACGCTCCTGAACGCCCTCACCAACGCCGAGTCCGAGACCGGCGCGTACGAGTTCACGACGCTCGATGTGTATCCCGGGATGCTCAAGTACAAGGGGGCGAACATCCAGATACTCGACGTTCCCGGACTCATCGAGGGCGCTGCCGGCGGCCGCGGTGGCGGCAAGGAAGTGCTATCCGTCGTGCGGACCGCGGACCTCATCGTCTTTCTCATCTCCGTCTTCGAGATCGACCAGTACGACCGACTCAGCGAAGAGCTGTACAAGAACAAGATCCGACTCGACCAGGATCCGCCGTGGGTCAACGTCCGGAAAAAGGGCAAGGACGGGATTTCAGTCAACACGGCCTCCGGCGTCGAACTCGACGACGAGACGGTCAAAGCCGTCCTGCGCGAGCACGGCTACGTCAACGCCGACGTGACCATCGGCGAACAGATCGACATCGACCAGCTCATCGACGGCGTGATGGACAATCGCGTCTACCTGCCCTCCCTCGTCGCCGTCAACAAGGCCGACCTCATCGAGCCCGACTACCTGCCCAAAGTCGAAGACGAACTCCGGGAGCGGGACATCGATCCCGACGAGGCAATCTTCATCAGCGCCGAGGAGGAGAAAGGGCTCGACAGCCTCAAAGAGCGCATCTGGGAGGAACTCGGCCTTATCCGGATCTACATGGACAAGCCGGGCCGGGGTGTCGACCGCGAGGAACCGCTGATACTCCGCGAGGGCGACACCGTCGACGACGCTTGCGAGAAACTCGGCGGGAGCTTCGACGAGCGGTTCCGCTTCGCCCGCGTGACCGGCCCGAGTGCCAAGCACGACGAACAGCAGGTCGGGCGCGACCACGAACTCGCGGACGAGGACATCTTACGCATTGTCGCCAACCGCTAGTGATCGTCGCGCGCCGGCTTCCGCGTGCACGCGAGTAATAATTTGCCGTCGGCAGCTCACTCGGCCGTCGGAATTACGCATGGGAAAGTAGATGCGTTCATGCGTGTGGAACCCCGCAACCAGATATGGACCGCGGTCCCCGACGCCGTCTTATCGCCGTCGTCGTTGCCGGCCTCGTCCCCTGGACAGTGGTGCTGATCGGGGCGGAACTGACGCTCGTCTTCTCGTTTGGGCTGTTCAACACGAACCCGCCAGAGCTGCTCTCGGTCTACAGCTACTTCGTCCGGTTTACCGGCGTACTCCCGCAGTTTATCGAATCGTGGGGTTCGGGCGTCCTGCTGTATGCCTTTGCCCTGGCCAGCGCCGTTGCCGGTGTTGTCTGGCGCGAGGACGTTCGGCTCACCGCCCTCGCTCTCGCAGGTGCGGGCCTGTCCCAGATTCCCGTGGTTCTGGGATTCAACAGGCGACTCAACTACGTGGCTGTCCCGGTCGGTTCCATCGTCCTGCTCGCCGTCGCCTGGTGGTACTACCTGCCGGCCATCCGGGCCGACACAGCGGCGAAGTGACCCGCGGTATCGAATCCGGACGGAACCACCTGTGGCGGTAGCCTTTTCGCTCGCTCACACCATGTGCCGTGTATGTGGTCACTCGATCATACGATGATGCGCGTCGAAGACTTGGACGCGTCGCTGGACTGGTACACGACACACCTTGACTACGAAGAGAAGGGCCGCTGGGAGGCCGACACCTTCACAAACGTCTTCCTCGGTCCGGAGGGCGTGCACGAGAAGGGTGCGCTGCTCGAACTGACGTATAACCACGACGGACGCTCGTACACGATGGGCGACGCCTGGGGACACATCGCCGTCCGCTGTGACGACGTGTACGAGGCCTACGACGAACTGATGGACGCCGGCGTCGAGGACTACCGCGACCCGGACTCCTGTGGCGGCTCCTACGCTTTCGTCACAGATCCAGACGGCCACGAGATCGAGATCGTCGAGCGAGACCACGGCGCGAAGTGGTCGCTCGACCACACCATGATCCGCGTCGAGGACGCCGAGCAGGCTATCGGCTGGTATACCCGAAAGCTCGACTACGACCTGTTCCGCCGCGAGGAGTTCGACGACTTCGCGCTGTACTTCCTCAAGCCCGAGGACGCCCCCGACGAGGCGATGTCGGTCGAGCTCACGTACAACTACGATGGCCGGTCCTACGAACTCGGCGACGCGTGGGGACACCTCGCGGTCCGTACCGATGATCTTCATCGCGCGTGGGAGACGCTGATGGACCGTCACGCCGAGGACTACCGCGACCCCGAGAGCTGCGACGACCGCTATGCGTTCACCAAAGACCCAGACGGCCGCGAGATCGAAGTTGTGACGAACTGACGGCACTTATCCGTAGTAACCGCCGAACTCGCTATCTCTTTACACAGGTAGCGATACTTCTGGAAAGTGGCTCCTGAGCCAGCAGTCCTACCTTCGGGAAGTCTAGCGTCTCAAGCCAGCGACAGCATCCTCGTTATGTAAATCCCTGCCGTCAGACGACCGAATGACAATCGCATGTTGTGAGCCGTAGGCTACTTTTATCGCTCTCTCGTCCCCGTTGACGGCAGTTTTGGATTATAGACCTTCATGACATCTGCATGTCCTAACCACAAAACATTTATAATAGACAGCTAACGTTACGACTGTACCCCTACCCATGGCGCCAGAAGTGAGTACACCGGTCCGGTCTACACGCGGTCGTGGTGATCGCGTTCCGACCACGTGGAAAACTGCTGGGGTCGCCCGATAGCAACACAAACTATGACAGGAAATTCAGATAAGGTTCGCAGCCTGATTCTCACGGCGCTGATGGTCTTCTCGGTATTCGCCGGGACCGTCGCGTTCTCCGGTGGCGCAGCCGCCGCCGCGAACGTCAGCGTCGAGCAGGCCGCGGAGTATGATGACGGAACAGTCGAATTGGCACTCAACAGTTCAACCGGAAGCGCAGTTACTACTCAAGACATCGATGTCTATATCGATGGTAACGAGAATCCGGATAACTTCGTCTCGGGGCTTTCCGTTACTGATGACGGGCAAGACGGCCGCCTCGCATTCGACCTGGACCAGGATGTCCAGCCAAACCGTAACCTGACTATCAAGGTCAGTAACCTCACTGGCGGCGACGGCACAGTTGTCGCTGAGGACATTGACGTTACGTCCCAGACGATCACGACAACTAATTCGAATGACACGGACTTCAACGCGTTCCGTGGCGAAGTGATCGCTGTTGAAGACACGGATGCGGACACTGAAGATGGCCCGAGCATTGAGGTTGGGGCAGACAGTATCGTTCTGTCTGATACGTATACGGACAACAGTGAGGTCTACACCGTTGATACGAGCAACCTCGACGCTGGTGAAGATTACACCATTGAGGTCGACGACAACGATGAAGCAATCTTCACAGTCAGCGATCTCGCCCTCGAAGTGAACATCGACGACGATGTCGGCGACGGCGCGAACATCGACGACACAGATACTCTCGCAGTCAACGTCTCGACGAATCGTGGTGGCGAACCCGCCAACGCGACGCTGTTCAACGAGGACGACGAGAAGGTTGAGACAATCATCAAAAACCTCCAGGGTAACAACAACGTCGTGTTCGACTTCGGCAACGTGAGTGCCGACGATAGTCCGTACTACGTCAGAGTGACGGACAACCAAACCGGCGTCACTGCAGAGTCCGACCAGATCAACGTCTCCGAGTCCGACGAGGGCGAGGCGAGCTTCGAAACCTCGACCGTCCAGGACGAAGTTGGTGATGTCACCAATATCACGGTGCAGGTCGATAACACCGAAGACGCTGTCATCAACATCGGTAGCGAGGAAGACGATAACTACTACATCCAGGGTCAGATCACGGACGACGACGGTGACGGCGAAGTCACGGTTCAGTTCAACAGCTACACCGCTGGGACCGAGGGCAACGGCAATACGGTCATTAGCGTCCCCGGTGATGACGATCTTGACGATGTCGAAGAGGGAGGTGACTTCTCACGAGCTGACCTAACTGAGGATACGCTCGAGGCGGGCTCCTACTCAATGAACGTGACTGCGGGAACGGCTCCGGATGTCACCAGTCCCGATTCGGTTGGGACGCTCCGACTCAACGAGAACTCTGTCGAGAGCATGCAGACGTGGGTCGCACCGAGCGACGCCGACATCGACGACGATGATATCGATGTCTACGATCGCATCGGTGAGAACCTCACGCAATCGGATAGCATCGCGGTCGAAGACGTTGTCGTCCATCAGATCGAGGCCTCCGGCATTGAAGGAGCCCTCGCACATGAGGAAGAAGACAACAATGCTGGTGATACGACAGAGGCGTTCGCGCAGGCTGTCGACACCGACGGTGATACTAGTGACGGCGTCGGAGACGCTGGTCTGACGCTCTACGTCAACCGAACGGACGTCGGCGCGAACGCGGATGCCGACCCGATCAACTTCAGTCAGGGTGCCAGCAGAGAAGCACTGACTGTTGTTGAGGACGCAGACAACAACACCTACTTCGTCGCGGTCGACACGAGTGACGCCGAATTCACTCAGTCTGGTGATACGATCGTCGACGAAGAGGACACGCGACTCAACGCCACCTTCTCAGTCAAGGAGGGTGCGCTGTCCGATGATGATACGAGTTCCAGTGCGCTGTACAGCACGTCCGAGCGCGACGCAACCCTGAACCTCGATGAGGACGGGTTCGTCACGGTCTCAGCCGCTGCAGGACAAGAAGTGAGCGGTACGACGAACGTCGCGCCTGGCTCCGAGTTCGAAGTCGAGATGGAGTCTGAGAGCGACGCGAACCCGTTCGTCCTCCGTCCAGAAGCCACCGTCGGTCCCAACGGCACGTACACTGCCACGGCCGACTTCAGCGACTACTCCGCTGGAACGAACTTCACCGTCCAGACGCTGGACGTTGACGGTGATGAGGACTTCAGTGACGAGGAAGACGGCCGCATCGTTGAAGCTTCGACGGCCACTGTGAGCATCAGTGATCAGGAATCCGACGGTAGCGAAGTCGTCGTCGACAGCGCGCAGCTGTCCGATGGTGGCTTCATCGTCATCCACGACAGCTCGCTCCTCGAAGGCGAGGTCGCGGGTAGCGTCGTCGGGAACTCCGAGTACCTCGAGGCAGGCAGCCACGAGGACGTCACAATCACGCTCGACGAGCCGATGGACGAGGACTTCACGGCCATCGCGATGCCGCACCTCGACACCAACGGCAACGAAGCGTACGACTTCCCGGACGCTGACGGTCCGTACACCGAGAACGGCTCTGCCGTGACGGCCAGTGCGAACGTGACCGTCTCCGCCGAGCCGCCGGAAACCGAAACGGAACCGCCGGAAACCGAAACGGAACCGCCGGAAACCGAAACGGAACCGCCGGAAACCGAAACGGAACCGATGGACACCGAGACTGAAGCCACGACCACGGCAGCGGAAGGTCCCGGCTTCACGGCAGCCATCGCGCTCATCGCGCTCATCGCTGCTGCGCTCCTCGCCGTCCGACGCGACAACTAACCGGATTACCTCCGGTCCCTGAACACCGTTCTTTCTTTCGCGCGCACGTCAGCAGTGCCAACAGTTCGCAGAAAGAGCCCCACAGCAACTCGGTGCTCGTTGCCGGAGTACTACTCCGTTCGTTTCTGAACAGCTAGTTGCTGGTCGTCAGTCGTGACTGGGTCACAGTCAAACGCTGGAGCGACGCGGTAGTAATCCAGCACCTGCCGGACATCCCCCTCAATTTCCGTCGGCGTGAGGTCAGCTTCGGCAATCATCTCCTCCTGCTGTTCGTAGATCGCTCGTGCCGACGACGTCGGAGGGATACGAGCAGTGCCTGTTTCGCTCGTCGTGTATCGTCGATCCACCTGCGTTTCGTAGCGGTTCCGGTTGATAATCCACTGTGTCCCATCGGCGTGTGTTTCCACGACGACGGTCGGGAACTTCGTGATGTCCCGGTCGCCTGCAGCGTCGAGGATCAGGTCGTACAGTTCCCGAGAGAGGCTCGTTTGGAGAACGTTTCGAGCATCAAAGTCAACCTGGTCCAATAGCTCGGCGTTTACGTCCGCGAACGTCTCTGCGGCTGCCTCCTCTTCGCCTTCGAGATAGAATACGTCGGTGAACTTCCCCGGATTGTTGGTTTGGGTCAGTCCCGCTGTCCCCGTGACCTGTATCGCCCGTACCTTGGCCCGTTCCTCGAAGTTCAGTTCCGCCCGAGACACGCCGGTCTGTGGCGACTCCTGAAGCTTATCGTACAACTGCGTCATCTCTTATCTACCTCCTTCAGAATTCAGTTGTATATTACTTACTTACCAGTTATTGATAGTTGATTCTGGCCTACGCTCGCGATACCGAGGTTTGTCTCGCAGACTACAGCAGCGTCTGAGTCCTTGATGTGGCCGAGCGATAGAACCGAACTCCGTTCGAATCGGCAGATGGCGGAGTGTTTCACTCGACGTAAACCACGCTCTCATCCCCAGAATAGTTAGAGAAATATCCAGTACACTAGAACATATTATATTAAAAGCATTATTGGCCAACTACTACTTGTAATATACTTACCAGCTTTATTCCACAAAGCATTTACCACACTTCGGGTAATGTACCGATACCCCTACCCATGACGCCAGAAGTGAGTACGCCGGTTCGGTCTATGCGTGGTCGCGGTGACCGCGTTCCGACCACGCGGAAAACTGCTGGGGTCGCCCGATAGCAAACACAAACTATGACAGATACAAACGAAAAAATCAGAAGCCTGTTCCTCACGGCGCTGATGGTCTTCTCGGTATTCGCCGGGACCATCGCGTTCTCCGGTGGCGCAGCCGCCGTCGGTAACGTGAGCGTCGAGCAGGCAGTGGAGTATACTGCGAACGACGGAGATACTCCGACAGTCGAACTGGCACTAAATCAGGGAACGCAAAATGCGATCAATAACGGCGACGTTGAACTCCTTATCGATGGCAACTCGCCGGGTTCCTCGTACCAAACTGTTGTCGACAACAGTGATAACGATGAAAACGGACTCAACGGCCGTATCGTCGTTGACATCGGTGCAGATGTCGAGCCGAGTCAGAACCTCACCGTAATCGTCGACAACTCCGGGGACACCGATGGCGGGAGAATCGTTGCCGAGGACATCGACGTAACGACCCAGACGTTCACAACGACTGGCTCCTACAGTGGTGACGAGAACGTCTTCCGCGGTGAAGTCATCGCCGTCGAAGACACTGCCGCGGATGCCAATGACAACTCCCCGGACATCGAGGTTGAAGAAGACGATGGCGGTATCGTCTCGTCTGACACGTACACGGACAACAGCGAAGTGTACGTCGTTGAAACGGATGACCTCGACACTGGTCAGTCCTACAACGTTTCCGTTGACAACAACAAGGAAGAGTCCTTCACTGTCAGCGACCTCGACATGCAGGTGAACATTGACGACGATGTCGGCGACGGTGCCAACATCGACGACACGGACACCCTCGCAGTCAACGTGTCCATCAACCGCGGTGGCGAAACGGCCAACGCGACGCTGTACAACAATGACGATGAGAAGGTCGCTACGAGCAACCTCGATAGCGGCGTTAACAACCCGCAGTTCAACACACTGGCGAGCAACAAAAACGTCGTGTTCGACTTCGGTTCCGTGAGCTCCGACGACAGTCCGTACTACGTCAAAGTGACGGACCAGCCGACTGGCGTCACGGCCGAATCCGACCAGATCAACGTCTCCGAGTCCGACGAGGGTGAGGCGAGCTTCGAAACCTCGACCGTCCAGGACGAAATTGGTGATGTCGCCAACATCACGGTACAGGTCGACAACACCGAAGACGCAATTATCAGCGTCGGTAGCACGAACGACGACAACTACGCCATCATCGGCCAAGTTACGGACGACGACGGTGACGGCGAAGTCACTGTTCAGTTCAACAGCTACACCGCTGGAACGTCCAGCGCTAACAGCGATGTCAGTAGTGACAGTAACACCGTCCTCAGCGTGCCCGGTGACGACGATATCGATGTCCTCCGGGAAGAGGGTAGCTTCGACCGAACAACCTCCGGAAGCGCTGGAGACCTGACGCAGGACGCGCTCGAGCCTGGTTCCTACTCGATCAACGTGACGGCTGGAACCGACATCAACAATATCGACAGTCCTGACTCCGTCGGAACGCTCCGACTCAACGAGAACTCTGTCGAGAGCATCCAGACGTGGGCCGCACCGAGCGACGCAGAGATCGACGATGATGATGTCGATGTCTACGACCGCATCGGTGTGAACCTCACGCAGTCTGACGACATTGCAGCGGACGACGTTGTCGTCCACCAGATTCAGGCATCCGGTATCGAAGGTGCACTTGAAAACCGGCAGGAAGCAAACAACGAGGACGTGACCACAGCGTTCAGCAACATCGTTGACACTGACGGTGACACTGGTGACTCCCTTACCAGTAGCAGGACCACTCTCGGCGCCCAAGAGGTGAACGGTGTCGGAACCGCTGGTCTGACGCTCTACGTCAACCGCACTGACGTCGGTTCGAATGCGGACCCGCAGCCGATCGACTTCGGTGACAGCGGAGACGCTCTCACTGTCGTTGACGATCCGGACAACAACACTTACTTCGTCGCTGTCGACACGAGCGAAGTTGAGTTCGCAAACGACAAGACAATCGCCAAGACGTCAGTGAACGGCGGAGGCAGCACTGTCTCCCCCGCAGAGGATACGGAACTCAACGCTACCTTCGCGGTCAAGGAGAGTAGCCCGATTTCGGACGACAGCTCAAGCGCCAGCGCGCTCTACAGCACGTCCGAGCGCAACGCGAATCTGAACCTTGACGATAGCGGCGTTGTCACGGTCTCAGCCGCTATCGGTCAGGAAGTGAGCGGGACGACGAACGTCGCACCTGGTTCCACTCTCGAAGTTGAGATGGAGTCCGAAAACGAAGCGAACCCGTTCGTCCTCCGCCCGGAAACTGACGTCGCCGCTGACGGTACCTACACCGCAACGGCTGACTTCAGCGAGTACTCCGCTGGAACGAACTTCACCGTCCAGACGATAGACGTCAGCGGTATCCAGTCTGGTAGCAGTACAGACTTCAGCGACGAGGAAGACGGCCGCATCGTCGCAGCCGACACGGCCACTGTGAGCATCAGTGACCAGGAATCCGACGGTAGCGAAGTCGTCGTCGACAGCGCGCAGCTGTCCGAGGGTGGCTTCATCGCCGTCCACGCCGGTAACGCATCCGGCGACGTCGTCGGCAACTCTGACTACCTCGAGGCAGGCAGCCACGAGGACGTCACGATCACGCTCGACGAGCCGATGGACGAGGACTTCACCGCGGTCGCGATGCCGCACCTCGACACCAACGGCAACGAAGCGTACGACTTCCCGGACGCTGATGGTCCGTACACCTCGAACGGCACGGCTGTCACGGACAGCGCGAACGTGACCATCGTCGAGGAAACGCAGACCGAAGCTCCGGACACGGAAACCGAGACCGAAGCTCCGGACACGGAAACCGAAGCAATGGACACGGAAACCGAAGCAATGGACACCGAGACTGAAGAAGCTGAGACCACCGCCGCGGAAGGTCCCGGCTTCACGGCAGCCATCGCGCTCATCGCGCTGGTCGCCGCTGCGCTCCTCGCTGTCCGACGCGACAACTAACCGGATTACCTCCGGTCCCTGAACACCGTTCTTTCTTTCGCGCGCTACGTTGGTAGCGGCGGCGCTGCCGGTAGGTCGGTCTGACGACGACGCCGCACAGTAGCGCAACGACAAAACATATACGCCGGTTTGGCTAACGTACGAGCAATGAGAGAGACAGTCCTGCAAGCGGGCGTCGACATCGCTGGACTGTCGTTCGATCCGGTCACGGTCTCGGAGCCACTGATGTGGCTCGTTCTCGCGGCGTTTCTGGGGAGCGTGGCTGTTGCCCAGTACGACGAGCGGCTGGCCCGCCCCGTCGGGACGGTCGGCTGGGTTCTGTTCGCAGCGTACTGGCTCGTTCTGGCCCCGCATTTCGTTCTAATACAGAAGAGCGTCGTCGAGGGCCTGGGAAGCGTCGTCGCCGTCCCCCTGTCGCTGTACACCGGCTATCTGCTCTGGAACGGCCGGGAGTCCCTGTTGGTGTTGACCCGGGCCATCGGCCTCATGGGCGTCATCTACGTGCCGTTTCTCACCATTGGGCCGCTCCGCCAGACCATCATTGAGATCGTCACCGAGCAGGTCGCCTTCCTCATGACCGTACTGGGCTACGACCCGGTGGTGGTCGACGGGCTCTCGCACAACGGTATCGAGATCGCCTCGAAGCAGTACCCCTACGAGAACACGTTCTGGTTCGACAGCAACGAGCGGCCGATAACGTACACCATCATTCTGGCCTGTACGGGTATCGGAAGCATCTCTATCTTCGCTGGCGGGATACTCGCTGTCGACGCACCGTGGCGGCGGAAGCTCCGCGTGCTGGTCGCGGCCGTCAGCATCATCTACGTGCTGAATCTGATTCGGAACCTCGGAATTGCACTGGCCTTTGGGCTGCAGAAGGCGCAGTTCTTCCCGGAAACGGTCATGACGGTGTTCGGTCTCAGCGACGCACAGCTCGTGTCCTACTACATCGTCGACCGAATGGTGGCACAGTTCGGCTCTGTCATCGTTCTCGTCGGGCTTACGTGGGTGCTGATGCGGGAGCTACCGGAACTCACCGTGATCGTCGAGGACCTCCTCTTTCTGGTGACGGGCACGGAGTACGACCTCGGAACGGCGTTCGAAAAGAACCAGTCGGAGTCGAGTCCCGCGACGCCCGGTGACGACTGAACTGAGCTGCGGGAGGAACGGGGCTATTCTAACGCTGCTCCAGCAATCGCCTCCAGCGCATCCGCTTCGAGCGGGTGGAGCGAACCGGGAATGACGAGCAGATGTAGCGGTTCGCCGAACGTCTGCGTGGCGAGGTCGTCGAGCGTATCAGCGGCTATCAGCGGGTCCGGACTGCCGGCTCTGGCCACGACAACGCCGAGTGTGTCCGGGAGCGGCTCGGACAGCATGGCGGCGGCCTGGCTGGCAGTCATGTACGTGTCATCGCTCTCATCCCAGTGAGGGTCGTCGACTTTGATGTCGAGGTAGACCAGCGTGTGCAGGTCCCGGTCCCGGTTGTCCTCGATGGTGGCGACGACGCTGTCCGGAACGCCGTCACCGCCGTGGGCGTCCTCGAACGGGAGCGTCGTCGCCTTCCCGAAGCGGTAGTTCTGTAAGCCGGTCAGCGAGCCAGCGGCCGTCTGGGCGGTCGTTCCGTGGATGATCCGGGTTTCGATACCGCGGTCCGCGGCCCGAAGCCGGAGGTCAGTGTGTGTCGTCGAGACCATCGTATCCCCGGCGGTACAGAAAACGACGTTTTCGCTCTCGGCAGTTGCGAGAATCGGCTCGGGGTCCTGCTCGATGCCGGCCCGGTCTCTGAGTTCGATAGTCGTCTCCAGCGCGTCTTCCAGGCTCTCGAGATCAGTACCGGCCAGCCGACTCGTGTAGAACTCCGCGAACACCCGATCGGCGTCCCGGATAGCGTCGCGGCCGGCGACCGTGACCGAGCGCTCGTCGTAGAGGCCCAGTCCGACGAATGTGAGCATATCCGGAGTGGGTCGCCATCGGGGATAAAGGGCGCGAAGCGTCAGGCTTACCGCCTGCGGTCGGAGAGTGAGAGTATGGGCGTTCCCTGCGTTCGCGTTTCCCGCGAGGCCGGCGAAGAGACGCGCCAGCGCCTCGCCGAGGCAAACCTCGTCGACGACGGCTACGACATCACGGTCGTCACCGGACAGCTGTACGTCCCCGTCACTGACCCCACAGCGGTGCCGTCGGACCTCACCGTCGTGGAGGCGGACCCGCCGGTCCGCGAAGGCCAGACGATGCCGTCGGACGGACTCGACTTCGACCCGAGCTACGAGCGCATCGGCGATGTCGCGATTGTCGACGAGGACGACGACGAGCGAGCCCGGTTGATCGCCGATGCGATCACGGACTCGGACCTGCCCGTACGAGCGGTGTTGAACCGCGCGTCGAAGATCAAGGGCGAACAGCGGGTCCGAGACTGGGACGTACTCGCTGGCGACGGGACAGAAGTCACCCACCGGGAGTACGGCTGTACGTTCGACCTCGACCTCGCCGAGGTGTACTTCTCGCCGCGGCTGGCGACAGAGCGCCATCGGGTCGTCGAACAAGTCAGCGAGAGCGAGCGAGCTTTCGACATGTTCGCCGGCGTCGGCCCGTTCGTGGTTCCGTTCGCCAAGCGCGGGGCGACCTGCGTCGGAACGGACATCAACGAGACGGCAATCGAATACCTCCGGGCGAACGCACGGCGTAACGGCGTCGCCGACCGCGTGACGGGCATCTGCGGCGACGTACGTGAGGTTGCCGGAGAGTACGAGGGCTGGGCCGATCGCGTCGTGATGAACCTGCCCCACAGCGCCGATGAGTTTCTGGAGACCGCCGTCCGCCTGGCGGCCGACGAGTGCGTTCTTCATTACTACGACATCCAGCACGAGGACGACCTGTTCGGCCCCGGCGAGCGAGCGATTCGGGCGGCTGCGGAGCCGACCTACGACGTGACGGTCGAAACGCGCCACACCGTCCGGTCGTATGCCCCGAAGGAACACAACGTCGTTCTCGACGTTCGACTGACACGCTGAAACGAACAGTTATGTTCATTCGTCTGATGGTGGGGAATAGTAGCAGATGGAGGTGAGCGAGGATGACGACATCGACATCCACAACATCTCGCCGACAGCGTGGCGACTCCTCCGCGTCGCGGCGGGGTTCGGCCAGCGGGAGGTCGAGGTGGAAATCGACGACATCATGCAGGCACACATATCGATGCTGGAGAACAACAACCGGAGTCTCTCGGAGCAACGACTCGAAGTGTTGTTCGAACTGTACCGGTCGGAGCTGACCAACGAGCAGGTGCGCGTGCTGGTTTCGAACTTCTAACCATGACCGAACGGACATTCAATGGATGCCGAGACGCGGCGACTGACCAGCGGGGTCGGCCATGAGCTGGTCGGGCCGAACACGACCGCGGCGAACGGCAGCGGCGATCGTCGTCGCGCTCGCCTCGACGGTCGCGATAGCCGCAGCCCCGACGCCACCCGGACTCGACACCGCCGCCCAGTACGCGCTCGCGACGATGGCCTTTGCGGCGATACTCTGGGTGGCAGACGCGCTGCCGCTCCCAGTGACGGCGCTGTTGATACCGGTGTTGCTGACGGTGTTCGGGATCTACACTGAGATGGAGGCCGCGCTCTCGGGCTTTGCCGACCCGCTCATCTACCTCTTTGTGGCGGGGTTCATGCTCGCGAAGGCGCTCCAGACCCACAACATCGACCGCCGGATCGCCCTGCACCTCATTAGCTGGATGGGGCGCTCACCCCGACTGCTCATTCTGGCGATCATGGTCGCAACGGCGTTTCTCTCGATGTGGGTGTCGAACACGGCGACGACAGCGATGATGACGCCCGTCGCACTGGGTGTGCTTGCCGAGGTCGTCGGCCGAGATGTCCCTGACGGCGAGGCATCGAACATGCGAATCGCGACCTTGCTCGGAACGGCCTACGCGGCGAGCGTCGGTGGGGTTGGAACCCTCATCGGGACACCGCCTAACGTCGTCGCCGTGGCGTTTCTCGACAGGCTCATCGGCGTCGAGATATCGTTCGTGCAGTGGCTGGTCATCGGGCTTCCGATCGTCGTGTTGACCCTGCCGCTGACGTGGTACGTCCTGACGTTCTGGCTGTATCCCCCGGAGGTCGAGGACGTGAGCGGGGCAAAAGCGCAGGCGAACGCGTACCTCGAAGAGGAGGGGCCGCTCTCTCCGAGCGGTCGGCGCGCGGCGTACATCTTCGCGGCCACGGCGGGCCTGTGGATTCTCGGCGGACTCGGGTTCCTGTTCGAGGGACTTCTCCCCGGGCCGGTGTTCGTGACGCTGTTCGGCGGCGCGGGCGAAACCGTGTTCGGCCTGACGGGCCATCGCGGCGTCCTGTACCTCGTGGTGGTCGGACTGCTCGCTATCCCGGCACTCGTCCTCTCCGGCGCCGACGATTGGGAGAACCTAGTCGACATCGACTGGGGGACCATCATCCTGTTCGGCGGTGGCATCTCGCTGGCGGACGCGCTCGCCGAAACCGAGGCGACGACGTGGCTCGCACGCACTGTCTTCGACACGCTGGTCGGCGCGCCGCTGGTCCTCGTCGTGCTCGCCGTCATCGTCTTCACCGTGCTGGTGACGGAGCTGTCCTCGAACACGGCGACGACGACGATACTCGCCCCGGTCCTCATCGGCCTCGGAAGCGTGCTCGCCGGAACACTCGGCGTCGAACCGGTACAGGCAGCCGTCACGCTGACCGTTACCGGGGCTATCGCGGCGAGTTTCGCGTTCGCGCTCCCCGTCGCCACCCCGCCGAACGCTATCGTCTTCGGCAGCGGCCACCTGGAGCAACGGGACATGATTCGGGCCGGTGTCGTGCTGAACGTCCTGATGACGCTCGTATTGACGGGACTCGTCCTCGTTTCCTTTGCAGTCCTGTGGCCGCGCGTCCTCTGGTAGGCCTCTTTTTTGATGTGGCTCGTTCGCAAGAGAGTACTTATAACCATTCGCACGATCTCGGCAGCACATCCTTAACATTTAATAGGGTATGTGACAACGGACCGTACAGGCCGTGTATCATTGATACACGGGCGCAAAACGACCTATGACTGGAAAACAAGACCGACGCGCGTTTCTGAAGGCGGCAGGTAGCACAGGTGTCCTCGGACTGACTGGCCTCGCTGGCTGTTCGGGTGATGGTGGCGACGGCAGTAGTGACGGGGGCGACGGAAGTGGTGGCAGTGACGGCGGCAGCGACGGCGGCTCCACCGGCGAAAGCGGCAGTGGAACGAACGTCATCACCCTTGGCGGTTCGATGAGTCTCACCGGGGACAACGCCGACCTCGGGCAGCTGTACAAGGACGCCTACGAACTGACCATCCAGCGCATCAACGAGTCCGGCGGCGTCGAGGCCGGCGACGGCAACACCTACGAACTGGAGATGGTTCTCCGGGACGACGGGACCGACGCCTCCCAGTCGAAGTCCATCTATCAGGAACTCATCGACCGCGAGGGCATCGACTACCTGCTCGGACCGTACTCCAGTACGGTGACCCTGCCCGCGAGCGCCGTGGCCGCACAGAACCAGAAACCGATGGTCGAAGGTGGCGGCGCGAGCCCGGAGATTTTCGCACAGGGCAACGAGTGGATCTTCGGCCTCCTGCCGACGGCGAACAAGTACGCCAAGAGCTACATCGATATGTGCCTCGCGCAGGACTCGGCACCGGAGTCTATCGCGATTCTTGCCGAAGACGGCACGTTCAGCCAGTCGACCGCGGAGGGCGCACGTAACAAAATCAGCAACACAGATCTGGAACTGGTCGTCGACCAGACGTTCCCGTCGGACACGTCTGACCTCTCGACGAATCTCGGTAGGGTTCGGGACAGCGGCGCTGACATTCTACTACTGTGTGCCCACCAGAAGCACAACATCATCCTGGCCAACCAGATGGAGAGCCAGAACGTCAACGTCGACGCGGCGATGGGAACTGTCGGCAGCCTCAACGACTCCTTCAAGGACGAGGCCGGTGCGAACGGTGACTACATGTACGGGCCGTCCTCGTGGGCAGTCAACGCGAACTTCGACGATCCGGTGTACGGCAAGACCGGTGACTTCGTTTCGGCTATCGAGGAGAACTACGACTACACGCCGGACTACCACAGCGCGGCCGGCGAGGCGGTCATCCTCACCTATATGAACGCCTTCCAGAACGTCGACGAACTCGGCCCGACTGCGGTTCGGGACCAGATACGGCAGGCCGAGTTCTCGACGGTGTACGGCACTGTCGCCTTCGACGATAGCGGCGTCATCGACAAGAACATGCTAGTCTACCAGTGGCAGCCCGACCCTGGCCTCCAGATAACGTACCCGGAGAACGTGGCACAGTCGGAACCGATCTACCCGATGCCTGACTGGAGCGAGCGCTGAGAGCGATGGCTGCCACCCAATTCGTCGTCAACGGCCTGCTGGTCGGTGCGCTGTTCGCAGGCGTGGCGGTCGGATTCGCGCTCATCTGGGGCGTCGTCGATATCATCAACCTCGCCCACGGCGAGATGGTGATGCTCGGTGGATACACCTCCTACTGGGTGCTGACGCTGGTCACCGGGAACGCGGAGGGGTCACCACTCCTGTTTCTGGCGACCATCCCGGTCGCCATCGCTGTGCTGTTCGGCATCGGGTACGCGCTCCAGCGGACGCTGGTTTCACGGGTCATCGGAACCGACATCTTCCTCACGCTGCTGGTGACCTTCGGCGCGAGCATCGCCATCCAGCAACTGGCGATACAGGCGTGGTCGGCGAACCCGCGGTCGATTCAGGTCAGCTTCGCGGACCCGTCGATGAACCTCGCTGGCATCGTCGTCCCGAAGATGAAACTCGTCGCCTTCGCCGGCGCGCTCGTCCTCACCGCGCTCATGTACGTGTTCCTCCAGAAAACACGGACCGGACGAGCGATACGAGCCGTCTCGCAGAACCCCGAAGCCGCGGCGCTGGTCGGCATCGACGTCGAACACACACGCGCGGTGACCTTCGGCGTCTCCTCGGCCATCGCCGGTGGTATCGGCGCGTTCATCGCCGTCATCCTGAACATCCAGCCACAGATGGGGCTCATCTACACGCTCAAGAGCTTCATCATCGTGGTCTTTGGCGGCGTCGGGAGCATCCCCGGCGCGCTCATCGGCGGCCTGTTGCTCGGGTCGGTCGAGGAACTGGTCGCCGGCTTCGCCTCCTCGCAGTGGACGCTCGCGGTGAGCTTCTCGCTGCTCATCGTCCTGCTCATCCTCAAACCGAAGGGCCTGTTCGGCCAGGGGGCTGAGCAATGAGCACGACCGACGAGGAGTCCGGTGGCGTCCTCCGGTCGATTCTCCCACCGGAACAGGTCGACCGGTTCCTCGGGACCTGTGACGACTACGGCTGGCCGCTGCTCGGTCTCGGGGCGCTGATTGCAGCTTCGTTCCCCGTTCTCGGACTGGAGGGCGGCTACTACATGACCGTCCTCACTGAGATGTTCCTGTTCGCCATCCTGGCGCTGTCCTGGGACATCGTCGGCGGACAGACCGGCTATCCCAGTTTCGGGAACATGGCCTTCTTCGGTATCGGCGCGTACGCGACGGCCATCCTGACGAAGGATTTCGCCCTCGCGTTCCCGGTCGCGTTCCTGCTGGCCGGCTTGCTCGCCGTCACCTTCGCAGCCATCATCGGCATCGTGGTGCTCCGACTCCGCGGCCACTACTTCGCCATCGCGACGCTGGGCGTCCTGCTGGTCGCCCAGCAGGTCTCCCGCATCCTCGACATCACCGGTGGCGCCAGCGGGAAGATACTGCTTGAGACGCCGTCCGCCGAGACCTTCTACTACCTGTTCCTCGGCGTTCTCGTCGTCGAGATGGGGCTCGTCTACTACCTCTCCGGGACGCGATTCGGCTTCGTTCTGAACGCCATCCGCGACGACGAGGAGAAGGCCACGGCGATGGGGTTCAACACCACCTACTACAAGACGGCCGCGTGGATGCTGGCCGGCCTGTTCACGGGCTTTGCCGGCGCAGCGTACAGCCTGTTCAACACGTTCATCGACCCCCAGACGGCCTACAACGGCGCGTGGAACGTGGAACTCATCGCGATGGCGCTGCTTGGCGGATCCGGCACCGTCGCCGGCCCGGTCATCGGCGCGTTCGGGCTCCACACCATCATCGAACTCGTTGAGACGTTCGCAGTCGGGTGGCAACTCGTCCTGCTTGGTGGAGCCGTCATCATCACGGTCATCGGCTTCCCCAAGGGCGTCGTCGGAACGCTCAGCGAATACGCCAGCCAGATGGACTACTACAAACACGGCGGCATGGCCGCCACGGACACTGACGACGGATCGGAGGTGAGTGCCGATGAGTAAGGCAACGAGCGGCCCGGCGACCGACACGGACAGCGACCGTGCGGTGCTGCGGACCGACGGTGTCACGAAGCGCTTCGGCGGCCTGACCGCCGTCGACGACGTGGACATCGAGATCCACAGCGGCGAAATCGTCGGCCTCATCGGGCCGAACGGCGCCGGCAAGTCCACGCTGTTCAACTGCATCACCGGGACGCTGACGCCCGACGAGGGCCGAGTCTACCTCCAGGGCGAGGACGTAACGGACTGGCCTGAGCACAAAATCGCGCGGGCCGGCCTGGGGCGAATGTTCCAGGAGACTCGCATCTTCGGGGACATGACCGTCCGCGAGAACCTGCTGCTTGCGGCCCAGGAGGGGGGCGCCGACGTCTCCAGTCTCATGCGCCGCCCCGATAGTTCGCTGCTCGCTCGAACGGACGAACTACTGGACTACGTCGATCTCGGTGGACTTGCAGAGACCCGCGCCGGGCGGATGAGTTTCGGCCAGCAGAAGCTGCTTGAGTTCGCGATGGAGCTGATGTCGGAACCCGAAATCCTGCTGATGGACGAGCCCGCCGGCGGTATCAACCCCTCGATGCTCGAGAACCTCATCGACTACATCCGTAACGCCAACGAGGAGCAGGAGTCGACAATCTTCCTCATCGAACACAACATGGACTTCGTCATGGACATCGCCGACCGCATCTACGTCCTGGCCCACGGCGAGCGCATCGCCAACGGGACGCCCGAAGAGATACAGAACGACCAGCGCGTGCTCGACGCGTACCTCGGGAGGGAGTGAGTATGGCATCCACACCAGACGCCACGAGCGAACCGACCGGGGACACGGTGCTTCGGATGGAGAACGTCACGGCCGGCTACGGCAACACCACCGTGTTGCACGACGTGAGCATCGCCGTCGAGGACGAACAGGTCGCCTGTCTCATCGGCCCGAACGGCTCCGGGAAGTCCACCCTGATGAAGAGCATCTACGGGTTCGCGGACGTCCAGTCCGGGACGGTGTCGTTCCGCGGCCAGGAGATCACCGGCCGGTCGCCCCAGCAGAACCTCGCCAACGGGATGAGCTACGTGCTGCAGGACGCCAGCGTCTTCCCCGGGATGAGCGTCCACGAGAACATGCTGATGGGCGGCTACGTGTTCAACGACGACGACCGCGCCGCTGCCCGCGCCGAGGAACTGTACGAGGAGTTCCCGGTGCTCGCCGACCTCCGGAGCCAGTCAGCCGGTACTCTCTCGGGCGGCCAGCGTCGCCTGCTGGAACTGGCCCGCGCGCTGATGGTCGAACCGGACGTGATGATGCTCGACGAGCCGTCTATCGGGCTCGAACCGCGGTTCATCGACGACGTGTTCGAGCGTATCGAGCAACTCAACGACCTCGGAACCACCATCCTGCTCGTCGAACAGAACGCCGAAAAGGGGCTCTCTATCGCCGACCGCGGCTTCGTGCTCGCGAGCGGCGAAATCAAGTTCACCGGCACGGGGACCGAACTGCTTAACGACGAGGAAGTCGGACGCCTGTATCTAGGAGGCTAACACATGTACACGATACTTGTTCCCGTCGACGCCGACGAAGACCGCGCCCGCGGCCAAGCTGCCTTCGTCGCGGAGCTACCGTCCGCCGACACCGAGATCAAGGCCGTCATCACCCACGCACTGACCAAGGAAGAGGCGGAAGCGCCCGAGGAGATCCGCAACGTCGAGCGGATTTCGACGGTTCGCCTCGTGCGTGATTACCTCGAAGACCACGAGGTCGATGTCGAACTGGCCGAGGGGACGCAACCGCCCGCGGACGGCATCATCGATCTGGCCGACGAGTTCGATGCCGACCAGATCGTTATGGGGTCCAGAAAGCGGTCGCCGACCGGCAAAGCAGTGTTCGGCAGCGTCTCCCAGCAAGTCCTGCTCGAGGCGGACGACCCGGTCACCGTCGTCGGCTCCCGAGCGGAGTGAGAACGTCCCTCTCGGTGGCCCCGATTCGCAATCCTTATTGCGGTTATGCGTCCAACAACTGATGTACGCGAGCGACGCGCCGGTGTAGCTCAGACTGGCAGAGCGAATCCTTCGTAAGGATTAGGCCGAGGGTTCAAATCCCTCCACCGGCTTCCCTTTTCGAATGCCGTTCTGCGAGTTAGCCGCGTTCCCTACCGAAGACGACTTGTCGGCAGCCGTAGGTGCTGCGTCGCTATCCCGACGGTGCTCCGCAAGCCGGTATAAAAATCACCCTCATCAGTGATGCGATACGGCAACGGGCTGCCGGGCGGAACTTCTAGCCGTAAACGATGGTCACACAGCACGGATTACCGGCGGGGACTGCGGTGTGCCCGCGAGAGCGGCACGACGGACACACTTGCGGGCGGTCAGATGGAGTGTGGTTCTGATGGATTTCAGAAACGCCTGGCATCGCGCCACCGATGAAGACGTCTGTTGCATCGCCTGCGGTGAAACGGTCGCCCGGTCGGACGCCCGAGAATACGATAAGTACGGGGACCGCTGGAACCGCGACGGCAAGTCCTTCGAGTATCTGTGCAAGCCCTGCTACCGGGAGTACTGCCACTTCGACCGGACCGGGCTAGAAGATCGGCTTGAATCGGCCGGTGCCGGGACCGTGAGCCGGGACGCGTTCCTCGGACGCTATCACGACCTGGCCGATGAAACGGAACAGACCCGCGCCGACGGTCGCTGAGCCGGACGGTGGGTACCCCGTCCGGCGATGGAATACCGTCTCGGGAACGGTTCAAGGCGTGATGACTGCTCGGCCGTCGATCTCCCGGTCTTCCAGTTTCTGTGCGACGGTGTTCACGTCGTTGAGGCCGTACTGGGTCGTGTGGAGGTCGACCGCACCCCGCTCGACGAGCGCGACCAGTTCCTGGAGCTCGGTGTACTGGCCGACGATGTTGCCCTGATAGGCGAACTCGCCGTTGACGAGTGCCTGCGCGGGTTCGTGGATGTGACCCCCGTAGCCGATGATGTGGTGGTCGCCGCCGGCGGCACAGATGTCGGGCGCGAGCGCCGTCGTCTCGTCGGCCCCGACGAAATCGAGCACCTGCGCCGCGCCGACGCCGTCGCTGATGGCTTCGACCTCGCTGGCTACGTCTTCGCTTTCGGGGTCGATGGTGTAGTGTGCGCCGAGGTCGTCGGCGAGGTCGCGGGCGGACTGCTTGATGTCGACGGCGACGAGGTCGGCGGCACACATCGCGTCGAGACACTGGAGACCGATGTGGCCGAGCCCACCGATGCCGATAACGACCGCAGTGTCGCCCGGGTTGAGTCCGTCGACGGCCTTCTTCGCCGCGTGGTAGGCCGTGATACCGGCGTCAGCGTGCGGTGCGATGTCGGCTGGATCGACGCCCTCCGGCAGCGGGATGACCGACCGGTCGCTAGTCAGTAGCTGGTCGGCGAAGCCGCCGTCGGTCGTCAGGCCGTTGAACGCGTCGTTCTCGCAGTACATCGTCTCGCCCTGTCGGCACGGTCGGCAGGTGCCACAGGTCTGGACCGGGTGACAGATGACCTGGTCGCCCTCGGAGACGATGTCGACGTCGTCGCCCGTCTCGACGACTGTCCCGGCGTTCTCGTGACCCAGTGTCATCGGGAGGTCCTGCGGGACGTACTGCTCCCACATACCCTCGATGATGTGATTGTCAGTCTGGCACCAGCCGGCCCCTTCGACCTCGACGACGACATCGTCCCCCGACGCGACCTGTGGTGCGTCCACCTCGTCTATCGAGAGCCCGTTCGACATGTCATGCGTGTACTCGTGGAGTCTGGCTGCGCGCATCGTTCTGTGTCCGCGCGAAACAGCAATAAACACACATTATAAAATATCGAATATATTTCCGACGACGCGCTTTCCGCTATCGCACAAAGTGTCAGCCACCCGGCCGGGGTCTGTCGTCTCTGAGTCCGGGTGCAAGAAGTTATAGGTGCGGGGGCGATCCCAGTTGCTCAGTCTCGGCTGGCCAGCAGTGCGGCCCCGAGCAGTGCCACGACTGCGACGGGAATCCCCATGCCCGGGCCGAAAGCCGACGACGGCGCGGGGCTGGTCGCGCGGATCGGTTCGTCGACCGGTTCGTCGGCCGCGTACTCCCAGACTGCGGTTTCGTTCTGCACGATGTCAGCGTTCGAGGACGTGATGTCGGCGGGCATCGTCAACTGGTACTCGACCGCGACGCCGTCGCCGAAGGCCACGTCGGTGTCCTCGTTCGCAGTGACGAACGTCCGGTCCTCGTACGTGACGTTGCCCCCGCTGACGTTGGTCGACACGTCACTTTCGGGGCCGGGGTTCCAGTTCGTGAACGTCATCGAAAGGGTGACGTTCTCACCCTCTAGCTCCTGTTCGTACGTGTGGTTCTCCATCCGACTGGTGTTCACGTCGGCCAGGAGATACCCCTCGACCGAGTCATAGCCCTCCTGCTGGGCCTGGCTCTGGAGGCCGTCATACACTGAGGGGGACATCTCGAGTGTCAGGTCGTACTCCGAAACTGTGCCGTCGGCGGCCACTGTCGAGTCGACCGTCGCTGTCACACAGCCGGACAGGACGACGAGGGCGGCGAGACCGACTGCGGGGAGGATCCGATCCATACCTCACCGAATCGTATCAGGTGGGATAAGCCTTGTTACCGGCACCGTGACGGGTCAATGTGTCAGGACCAGCAGCTGGTCGTCAGTCCGGACCAGACAGAAGGGCGAACCGGGGTTTCCGAAGGTGTTCGTCCGCTTCTCGCTGATGAAGAGCGTCTCGAACTCGTCGCCACAGGCCGGACAGGCGAACCCCTTCCGGTTCGACAGCGTCATCGTCCCGCGGTCGTCTTTCAGCAGTTTGAGCCCGTGGCGGTACTCGTGTACGTCGAAGCTCCCGCTGACGTCTAGCTGGTCCATGCGTGTGAAACGAGTGTCGGCCGTCTAAAACTCGTCGGCGGCTTACACCAGGTTCGCGCCCATGTAGAGCACGACGACGAGGAAGATCCAGACGATGTCGACGAAGTGCCAGTACATCGACGCCGTGGAGACGGAAGTGTGCCGTTCAGCCGAGTACTGACCGTAGTACGCGCGGACGAAGACGATGCCCAGGAGCACGGCGCCCATCGTGACGTGGAGTCCGTGGAGCCCTGTGAGGCCGTAGAATGCGGAGCCGTAGATGCCGCCACCGACGGTAAAGCCCTCGTGGACGATGAACTCGTAGTACTCGTACACCTGCCCGCCGATGAAGACGATACCAAGCAACAGCGTCGCGCCCAGGAGCTTCAGGAACCGACCCCGGTTTCCGTTCCGGAGCGCGAGGTGACTGAAGTGAAGCGTCACCGAACTGGCGACCAGGATCAGCGTGTTGATGATCACTAGCGAGCCGAACACCTCGGGCACTGCCGCCTGTGTCCAGACCTCGCCGCCGCGAACGATGAAGTAGTAGACGAAGCCAGCGCCGAAGGTGGCGATTTCGGTCCCCAAGAACAACAGCATCGCGAACTTCAGCGTCTTATCGGAGTGGTAGTCCGTGCCGCGCTCCCAGAAGTCCGAAACGAAGGCGTGGTACAGCCAACCGTAGAGGCCGACGAGGAAGATGCCGACGCTTCCGGCCATCGCGCCCGCCCCGACCGTCTGGCTGACAAGTGCGTTCTCGCCCATCGAGAGCACGAGCAGGGCCGCGCTGATGTAGATGCCCGAACCACCGATCGCCGTCACAAAGGGCCACCAGCTGGCCTCGCCGAACCCGTGGGGCCAGTCCTCCGTCGCCGGGAGGTGATGCTCCCCGTGCCCGTCGTCCGCGTGTTCATCGGAGACACTCATACTAGGGCCCTTGCGAACGGAATACTAAAAGCCCATCCAATTCCCTGCGGCGTGTTCCGCATCCAACCCGGTACCCGAGCGCGTGACGCGGCGGCGTCCCGGAAGCTACACGGGGGCGAAGGCCCAACTGCCGACGATGACATCTGGGAGGCGTCGCACGGCCGCGCTGGTGATGTGTGGGCTGGGATTGCTGGCCGCGACGGGGACGGCGAGCGCACACGGCGGCAGTCTCGCCGGCGGTGGTCGCGAATCACTGACGATACCGACGTGGCTCTTCCTGAGTACCGGCGGTGCGGCCGTCGGCGCGTCGTTCCTGCTGGCCTCGTTCGTCACCGACCGGGCGTTCATCGAGCGCATCCACGACTGGGGGCGGCCGCTGTCGGGCGGCTTCGAGCGCGTCCTGGGGCTCGCCGGCCAACTCATCGGGCTCGCCGGACTCGCCGCGGTGTTCGTCGTCGGCTTCCTCGGCCCGACGAACGCCCGGACGAATCTCGCGATACTGCTCGTCTGGGTCGGCTGGTGGGCCGGGCTGGCGATGACGACGTATCTCGTGGGCAACGCCTGGGCGACGCTCAATCCGTTCAAGACGCTCGCCGGACTCCTCCCGACGCTCGACCGCCCCTACCCCGCCCGCGTCGGGTCGTGGCCCGCCGTCGGCGGGCTGCTCGTGCTGGTGTGGCTGGAGGTCGTCAGCCCGCTCGCCGACCAGCCGCGACTGCTCGCGTCGGTCGTCGCCGGGTACGCCGTGCTGACGCTTACGGGCGCACTCGTGTTCGGACCTGACGACTGGTTCGCACACGCCGATCCGGTGGAGCGGGTGTTCCGCTACTACGGTCGCTTTGCGCCCATCGGTCGCGACGAGGACGGACTCCGACTTCGGCTTCCCGGCATGGACCTCTCGACACCGCGGCTGGTCGACGGCCCCGACGAGGTAGCGTTCGTGGTCGCCCTGCTGTGGGTCACGACCTACGACGGGCTGGTCACGACGCCGGCCTGGCGGGACCTGACGACGCCACTCGTCGACGCCGGCGTCCCGCCGCACCTCCTGTATCCGGTCGCGCTCGGGATCGGCTTCGCCGGCTTCCTCGGCGTGTACCGGCTCGCGGTCCGGTTCTCCCGCGACATGTCGGACACGTATCTGTCTCCGGCGGTTCTCGCACAGCGGTTCGCGCCGCCGCTCGTCGCCATCGCCGTCGGCTACCACTTCGCGCACTACCTCGGGTACTTCCTCGTGCTCGCGCCCTCGCTGGCCGTCGCGCTCGCGTCGCCGTTCGCGGATCCGGCGACGGTGCCGACCGTCGAACTGCCGGAGTGGTTCGGCGCAGTCGCGCTCACGTCGGTTATCGCCGGCCACCTGGTCGCAATCTGGGTGGCCCACGCCGCCGCATACGACCTGTTCCCCGCGCGACTGCAGGCGATTCGGTCGCAGTACCCCTTCATCGCGGTTATGGTGTTCTACACCATGACGAGTCTCTGGGTCGTCTCCCAACCGGAGGTGGCACTCCCCCATCTATGACTGACACAGCAACCCAGACAGCGGCTGATACGGCAGCGACAAGCACCGATGACGGAGCAGCCTACGACGTCCCGGCCGACGCCACGGCCTACACCTGTGCGTACTGCGGCCGGCCGTTCGCCCGCGAGTCATGGCTCGCGCTCCACCGCGGTCTGGCCCACCCCAACGAACTCGACGATGCGGAGATCGAGGCCTTCCGGGCGGCTCACGACGACGAGGAGGAGTCGCTTTCGACGTTCCGACTCCAGGCGCTGGGCGCGCTTGTGCTCATCTACTTCGGTCTCCTGATGATCTACGCGCTCGTGTGAGCGCCACTCGGCCTGGTGACCGCACTGACAACGGGCGGGAAGCGAAGCGTTGATGGGTCGGAGGCGACCAAACAGTGGGTATGGACCTTCGCGTTATCGACAAATCCGACACGGAACTCTCTATCGAAATCGCCGGTGAGGACCACACGTTCATGAACGTCATCAAGGGGGCGCTACTGGAGACAGAAGGCGTCACGGCGGCGACCTACGACGTGAACCCGGAACAGTCCGGGGGCCAGACGGACCCGGTACTGACCATCAAAACCGAGGAGGGCGTCGACGCGCTGGCGGCCCTCGAAGACGGGACCGACGCCGTCATCGAGAAGACCGACAGTTTCACTGACGCGTTCGAAGCCGCCGCGTAACTTCTAGCAGAGCACGTACGTGACGAACACGCGTTCGTCCGGGCCGACGTGGATATCGAGACCGATCAGCCCGGCTTCCGCCCTCCGAATCCTGTCGCCCCGCTCGAGGTAGCTGTCGACGAGTGCGGTCGCCAGCGCCGTCTCGTTCTGGAACTGGTCGAGTGACTGTGGCGTTCGGTCGTAGGCCACTTCGTAGCTGACCACTGTCGGACGGTCACAGGGGAGGGGGAACCGAGAGACACCCTCCCGCGTGGGCGGCTCCGCGTTGGCGTATCGCGCGTCGACGCGGCCCTTGTTGTAGTAGGCCGCGGCGTCGTCCATGCTCGCGTTCCGAGAGACCGTCCCGCCGCCGACGCCCGACCGCCGGACGTTGTACACGTCGAGGTAGGTGTCCTCAACCCTGGCGAGCGAGAGCGAGTTGACAGTGTCACCGCTCCCAGCCGGGGACGCGACCTGCGGCGGGCCAGTAGGGGTATCGGAGGCAAAGCCCGGCAGCGCGATACCGCCCACAGCAGCGAGCACGATAAGGCCCAGCAACACCGCCACGGCGGCGTAGCCGATCACGTACTTCGTCTCTACTACGTCCAGCCAGCCGGTCTTGATCTCATCGAGCGGGTCGTCCTCCGGCGGTCCCGTCCGTCGCTCGAAGTTACTCCCGCCACAGCGCTTGCACGGCGGGGAGTTCTTCTGGTGCTGGCGACCGCAGTCCAGACAGACCCATCTGGGTCCGCCCTCGACGACCTCTTCGTTGACCTGCGTCACGGCCTCCTCGAAGGAGCCGTGGCCGCAGTTGTCACACGGCGGATCGTCTTCCTCGTGGGGTTTGCCACACCATTCGCACCGCCATTTCATTGCTGATTCTCCGTGTCGGGCGGATAAAACCTGCCCGGTGCCGAGCCGCAGTGCTGCGGTTCCGGGGAGACGTTCCCCCATGGTCGCTCAGTCACAGGCTGATTCATCGGGCCGTTCGACCCCGTTGACACCTGCTGCCAGGGGCTGGGATGGGCGTGACTGCTGACAGCAAGAACGGATATCGAACGCCGAGGCGCGGGGAAAACCGAGATATCCGAGGCTACGGACGAACTTCGACACGAAGATATACTGACAGGTATGGGTGTTTAATATTGCTACCCTAAGTCGGAGACGGCGTTACAGTCGGACCGGGATCCCCTTGCTGTCGAGATACTCCTTGGTCTCGGCGATGGAGTACTCGCCGAAGTGGAAGATGGAGGCGGCGAGGCCGGCGTCGGCACCGGCATCGACGAACACCTCTTCCATGTCCTCCGGGCCGCCACAGCCCGAAGAGGCGATGACCGGCGTCGAGACGGTGTCACAGACGGCCGTCATCAGCGGGATGTCGTAGCCGTCTTTCGTCCCGTCGGCGTCGATGGAGTTGACGAACAGTTCACCGGCGCCGCGCTCCTCCGCCTCGGTGGCCCACTCGATGACATCCAGTCCGGTTCCCTCACGGCCGCCCTTGACGGTGCATTCGAACCAGCAGGACTCGCCGTCGACCTCGGTGTAGTACTCGCCCTCCTCGTCGAAGCGCCGGCGGGCGTCGACGGAGATGACGATACACTGACTACCAAAGGCTGCCGCGCCCTCATTGATCAGATCGGGTTCGGCGATAGCGCCGGAGTTGATCGACACCTTGTCCGCGCCGGCTCGCAGCGTCTCCTTGATATCGGCGCGGGTTCGGATACCGCCGCCGACAGTCAGCGGGATGAACACCTCGTCGGCGACCGCCGAAACCGTATCGAGCATCGTCTCGCGCCCCTCGGCGGAGGCGGTGATGTCCAGAAAGACGAACTCGTCGGCTCCGGACTCGTTGTAGGCCTTGGCCATCTCCACCGGGTCACCGGTGTACTCCAGGTCCTCGAAGTTGACTCCCGTGTACACCGCCGCGTCCCCGTTCTCGTCTACGTCCACGTCGATACAGGGAATGATTCGCTTCGTGAGCGTCATTTCTTGGTCGTGGCTTCGCAACAGCGCCGTTTGACCGTTTCGACTGGTGCAAGCGTGAGGGCAATTGGTCAGTGGTAATCCGACAGCTACACGTACAACGCTCCAGAACCATCGCCCATGGCAGACGACCACCACGAGGAGGACCGGCCGGACTACGACCCCGAACACGTCGAACTCCCTGCACGAGAACCGCCACTTCGGTCGACGGCCCCACAGAGCCCGTTCACCATGTCCCAGGTCGGCACAGGGCTCGGCGTACTGCTGGTCGGACTGGTGCTTACGTTCGGTATCGCGCTGGCGCTGGCCTGAGACTGCCGCAGTCGGCTCGAACTCTGTAGCGCCGGTTTGTTCGAAATGGTTAACTGGCGATTACCGAGGAGTATACGGACCGGAGTCGCCGTTTCGTGGACCAGTTTTGGTGGAGTCTATAAGTTACTCGGTGAATAACAGGGCATAATATGTCGCCAGGATCGGACGCCGGCACGGCGATTGCGACGGGCACGTCGACCGCCACGGCAGGACGCCGCGCCGGCCGTGCGGCGGCAACGACCGCCCGCGAACGCCTGGACGCCGAGCGGGTGGATTTCTGTCAGGTGTTCGCCGACTCTGAGTTGGACCCTGAGGCCGTTCTCGCAGCCGTCACCGACGCTGTCGACGACGAGACAGCCGTCATCGGCTGTACGGCCTCTGGCACGTTCACCGAAGAGCGGACGATGGACAGCGGCGTCGCCGTTGTGCTCGTGACGAGCGACGCGTTCCGGTTCGATACGGCTATGGCAACCGGTCTCGGCGACAACATCCAGGGGACCGTCAGAGACGCGGTCCGAGCGCTACCGGACGGTACCGAGTACCCGTACCAGTCGGCGCTTGTGCTCCATGACGGGCTTTCCGGCGTCGGCGAACGCCTGTCGCTTGCGATCCAGCGCCGGCTGGGTCCACACGTCGGGTTCGCGGGCGGGGCGGCCTCGGACAACTACCAGATGGAGTCGACACCGGTGTTCTGTGGTGAGACGGTTGCCGAAGACGCGCTGGTACTTACACAGGTGTCGGGAACGAAACGGGCAGTCATCTCCGTTTCCCATGGTCACGAACCGATTTCGGACCCATGGGAGGTGACAGAGGCATCCGGGAACGTGGTCCACGAACTCGGCAGTGAGCCGGCCTTCGAGGTGTGGAAAGACGCCGTTCGAGACTCCGTCGCAGAGACCTTCGACACGTCGGTCGACGACCTGTCGACCGACTCCGAGGAACTGACCATGCTGATGGCGGCATACGAGCTCGGTATCGATCAGGGCGACGGCTACAAGATACGCTGGCCACGCGCTGCAAACGAGTCCACGGGGTCGTTGCAGTTCGCCGTCGATATCCCCGAAGGCACCGTGCTCCGCGTGATGTACGGGAGCCGCGCGGAACAGATAACCTCCGCCAGGCGGGCCGCTGACGACACGCTGGCGATGAATGCGGGCGACATCGCCGGCGCGTTCGTCTACGACTGTGCCTGTCGGCGAGTCTCCCTGCAAGACGCGTTCCCAGACGCCGTCGACGAGTTGGTAGAAGGACTCGCCGCCCCCTTCGCCGGGTTCGAGACGTACGGGGAGCTGTGCATGCAGACCGGACAGCTCAGTGGCTTTCACAACACGACCACCGTCGTTTTCGCACTACCGGAGTAACAGATGGACCGGGCTACCCTCGTTTCAAAGTTCGCAGAGACGGTCGGGGTCGAGAAAGCATCGACCATGGTCGACGAGGCGATGGACGACCTCGGGCTCGCGGACGACCGAGCGATGACGAATATGGACGCCCGTGATGTTTGCGAGGTCATCCAGCATGACTACGACGGGTACATCGCCCTCGTCGCAAGCGAACTCCGCGTACAGCTCGCGGCCCAGGACCGATTCGACGCCCTGCTTGAGAATATCCCGAACCCGGCCGTCGTCGTCGAGTTCGACCAACGGGAGCCTCGCGTTAAGTCGGTCAACGAGGCCTTCGAGTCGGCGTTCGGCTACGACTGGTCTGACGTGGTCGGGACGGAGCTTCAAGCGCTGCTTGCGCCACCCAAGGCCGACCCGACAGCCATCGCGACGGACTGGTGGGAACACACCGGCCAGTCCGAGCAGGAGGTCAAGCGGGCGACCGCATCCGGCGAGGTGCGGACGTACCTGTTTCGGAGCGTTATCGTCACTCGGGAGAGTGGCGAGGTGGAAGGGTACGGTATATACACCGACATCACCGAGCGAAAGCGTCGTGAGCAGCAGTTGAAACACCAGAACGAACGGCTCGATGAGTTCGTTAGCATCGTCAGTCACGACCTGCGGAATCCACTGAGCGTCGCAGTGGGCCAGACCGACCACTTGCTCGACACTGTCGACGACGAGAGAATCCGCGAGCGCCTGGATGCCATCTCCAGGGCCCAAGACCGGATGGAACGGCTGCTCAATGACACGCTGGAACTGGCCCGCCAGGGACAGGTCGTCGGTGAGACGGCTCCGGTCGACGTGGCGACGATTGCAACCGATGCGTGGGACCAGGTCGAGACAGCCGATGCGACGCTGACGGTCGACGCCGGCGCGACGGTCGAGGCAGATTCGGAACGGCTCCAGGAGTTGTTCGAGAACCTGTTTCGAAACAGTGTCGAACATGGTTCCTCAAGCAGTCGGACGGGGTCCGACGACAGCGTGGAACACGCCGAACCGGATACTGCCGTTGTCGTCGCCGACCTGGGGCCGACCGGACAGAACGGTGTCTTCGTCGCCGATGACGGCCCTGGCATTCCGGAGGACGACCGAGCACAGGTGTTCGAACACGGCTATACGACAAACGCCTCCGGCACGGGATTCGGGCTCTCTATCGTCCAGAGTATCGCCGAAGCCCACGGCTGGACGGTGACGGTGACAGAAAGCGAGTCGGGCGGTGCGCGGTTCGAGATCCGCTGGTAATCAGGCCAGTTCGTCCTCGATAACGGAGCGCAGGTCGCCGATCTCTGCGGCGTCGTACTGCAGCGTCTCGTCGTTGACGGTGATGTCGAGCCGGTCGGAGCCGTTTGCCTCACCTAGTTCTGTCACCGGGGCGACGCCGTCGAAGGCCTCCCGGACCGCCGCCGGATCGGTCGTCTCGAACACGACGCGGCCGGGCCGCTCGTTGAACAGGAGCCGCTTCCGGGTGCCGCGCTCGGCCGTCTCGATCTCGACCGACGCGCCGGCGTCCTCGTGAACCATCTCCGCTAGTGCCACCGCCAGCCCGCCGTGGCTCACGTCGTGGCTCGCCAGCACGTGGTCGGCGTCGGCGACCGCGGCGATGGTCTCGATGAGCCCCGTCGCGTCCGCCGGGAGGTCGGGGAAGCGGTCGGTGCCGCCGAACTGCGCGGTGTACTCGGAGCCGCCGAGTCGCGGGTCGGCCTCGCCTTCCAGTGCGGTGTCGCCGACGACGACGAGCGTTCCCTCGCCGGACAGCGATAGCGGCGGGGCGTCGTAGCCGTCCTTGACCCCGACCAGCGCGAGCGTCGGCGTGGGCGGAATAGGGCCGCTCTGTGAGTCGTTGTACAGCGAGACGTTGCCGCCGACGACCGGCACGTCGAGGTCGCTGCACATGTCCGCCAGCCCGTCGACGATGCCCTTGAAGCCGCCGTACACGTCGGGCTTCTCGGGGTTACCGCCGTTCAGGCAGTCGACGGCCGCGTGGGGCGTCGCGCCCTTCGCGGCGACGTTGGTGGCGTTTTCCAGCGCCACGGCGCGCGCGCCCTCGTACGGTGCGGCGTCGGTCCAGTTGGGGTCCGCGCCGGCGGAGAACGCCAGCCCCGTCCCGGCCTCGCGGACGGCAAGCAGTGCGGCGTCGTCGCCGGGCAGGACGCTCGTGCGGACCTGCACCTCGTGGTCGTACTGGCGGTACACCCACCGCTTCGAGGCGCAGTTCGGGCTCCCGACGACCTGCTCGAAGGCCGCGTCCAGCGACACTGTCGGCAGGTCTCGTTCCTGTTCCGGCGGCTCGGTGCTGGGCAGGTCGTTCATCGGCGCGCCCTCGCCGAGGAACTCCGCGTCCACGTCGACGACCGTCTCGCTGTCTCGCGGGCGCTGCCCGCTCGACTTGTCCGAGACAGTTGTCTCGCTCCCCTCGAACGTACAGACGTAGTTCGTGCCCGGCTCGGTGAGTTCGCCGATGACCGAACAGCCGAGGTCGTATCGCTCGGCGAGTTCGGCCACGCGGTCGACGTTCTCCGGCGCGACCTCGTACACCATCCGCTCCTGGCTCTCTGCGAGGAGAATCTCCATGGCGTTCATGTTCGGTTCGCGCTGGTGGACGCGGTCGAGTTCGATGCGCGCGCCGAGGCCGCCCTTGGCGACCAGTTCGGACGACGCGCCACCGAGGCCGGCGGCCCCGAGATCGCGGGCCGACTCGACGAGCTCCTCGTCCAACAGCGCCTCGTTACACTCGATGAGGAGCTTCTCAGAGTACGGGTCGCCGACCTGCACGGCCGGCCGGTCCTCCGTTTCCGCGTCCTCCGCGAGGTCCTCGCTGGCGAAGGACGCGCCGCCGAGGCCGTCCCGGCCCGTCGCGTTGCCGACGAGGACGAGCTTGTTGCCGGGCTCCTGTGCTTCAGCGGTGATGGTCCGCTCGGGCTCCAGCAGGCCGATACAGGAGACGTTCACGAGCGGGTTCCCCTCGTAGTCGTCGTGGAAAGCGACGCTGCCGGCGACCGTCGGGACGCCGATGCAGTTCCCATAGTGGGAGATCCCCTCGACGACGCCCTCGAAGAGATAGCGGGAGTGCTCACGGTCGAAGTCTCCAAAGTACAGACAGTCGGCCAGCGCGATGGGGTAGGCCCCCATCGACAGCGTGTCGCGGACGATCCCGCCCACGCCCGTCGCCGCCCCGTCGAACGGGTCGACGTAGGACGGGTGGTTGTGGGACTCGACGCCCATCGTGATGTACATCTCCTCGCCGTCATCGTGGGTCGGCAGGGAGACGACGGCCGCGTCGTCGCCGGGGCCGATGACGACCTGGTCGCCCTCGGAGTCGAACGCCGACAGCAGGGGGCGAGAGGAGCGATACGCGCAGTGTTCGCTCCAGAGGTTCTCGAAGAGAGCGGCCTCCGCCCGTGTCGGCTCCCGACCGATCTCCTCGACCACGAGTTCGTGGTCCGCGTCGGACAGGCTCATTACCTCTCCGTGGCCGCCCGCCGGATAAGTCCCTTTCCATGCACCCGCGTCGGCAGTACACGAACGGCGACTTCGGAGCGAGTCTCTGCTGCGGGACTCACCACTCAATTTCATGGGATAGAATCACAGATGAATACGAGCGGTTACTGATAGCGGCTGTGGGTTTTCAAGGGCTGCAATATAGCTCTTTGAGGCGGCTAAATCGAGGGATCGGCTCAATGACCCGTGGCGCACCACACCGCAACCGTCCTTTTCAAATCAGATAACCGGCCCTCGGAGTATATATAGCCGCTGCCCATACCCCAACGCAGTATGGGTGCTGCCGATGATGACTGGCTGACGCTGGAAGGGAGTTCCTTCTCCGGCCGGTCCTTCTCCAGCGTGTGGGCGGTGGCGCTGGCGACGTACGGTGTCGGCGACGTGGTTACCACTATCGCCATCGTCTATTTCGTCCCGACGTTCACCGAGGCGAACCCGGCGATCAGGTGGGCGATTCAGTCGTTCGGCGGCGGCGGCTTCCTCGGACTCAAACTCCTCGTTATCTACTGCTGTCTCGGCGTGAGCATCTGGGGCGGCGTGCTTGAGGAGGACCCGCTGCTCTACTACGGCCCGCCAGCGCTCCTGACAGTGATGGGGATCGGCGTGACCGGGTTCAATCTCAATCTGCTGTTTTCCTGAGGAGCCGACGTCACGCTGTTGGACTATCCATCCGTCGCGTTGCTGGTAGTACGCCCGTCGGACTGGGTGCTAGACGGAGTTTTCATCGGAGTTTCAGTCAGGAGCGCACTCGGCGGCGGCGAGGCACTGCCGCCGCTCTCGGTCTGAGCGGAGTCAGTTCCGTTCGGTGTCTCTGTTGGCGTCGGCTCTGTCGGGCTCGGCGTCATCTCGGTAGCGGACTGGTCGGGTTCCGGATCGCTGTTGTCGGTGAGACCGAGGGTCCCAACGCCGGCCCCGATGACGGCGAATAGAACGAGAAGTAACAGTCCCAGAAGCCGCTTGTTGTAGGTGCCGTCCGCATCCCGGAAGATGCCGGTGCCCATCTCAGAGTCCCCTCCGGCCAGCCGCGACGCCACGCTGGAAGTAACCTGATATCATCGTTTTTTGATACCTTGTTGCTTTTTGTAGTGGAGGAACCCTCCACTATCCCACCAAGCCACCGATATCCCACCCAGTAGGCTCAGTCTACGATATGTCGCCCAGCAAACCGTATAACGTTTTCCATGTCTTCAGTTCGTCAAAACAAGCGGTTTATCGCCACGGTATTGCGGCAGTGTGATGGCCCGGACCGACCACTTATGCCAGCGATTGTATCTTCGTGAGTTCACGGAGAGCGCTCCTGTGATGACTGTATTCTGTCAGAACGGCGCGCTCTCGTCGGACGACTCGTCTTCGTCGTCCGTCCGGAGTTCGCCGGTTTGCCGGTACCGCGTTTCGAGTTGCTGGAGTTTGTCGTTGATACTCGTGCTCTGGTGGTGACCCGGGCTCACCCGGACGCGGACGAGGTCGTACTCGTGGCGGTCCGACAGCCCGTTCCAGGCTCGGAACGCGCCGACAGTCAGCGTATCGCTCTGTGGGCAGAACTCAGTCGTCGGCGTGAACTCGGCTCGCAACACGCTACTGTCGTCCGTCTCACGACCGTAGCGGAAGCCCGCATCTGGGTGCCGGTGGTCGAGGTTTAGCCGTGCGAGGTTGTACCCGAAAGTCATGTCGTACACGCCGCGCTCGTCGAACAGATCCATCGTGAGTCGGTGGAACGCGGCGTGGTCGGTGCCGGTCAGTACTGCTGTCTCTGACAGGAACGGGCCGGGGTCCGGGTTGTGTTCGGGAACGAACGTCCCGTAGCTATCGAACCCGACGTCTGAGCCGCCACGGAGGCCGGAGAGAAGGCTCATACTGAACCGAACGGGCGGCAGCCATCAGGACCTACTCCCGAACGTGTTCGGGGGAACCCCCTCCACGACGCCCGGCGAACGCTCAGGTGATGCCAGCAACCACACTCGACCTGCGCGAGACGCCGCCGCCGGAGCGACACTCGAAGATACACGACTCCTTCGAGGCGCTGTCCTCAGGGGAGACGCTTCGGATTATCAACGATCACGAGCCAAAGCCGCTGTTCTACGAGATGCAAGCCGAGGTCGAGGCGTTCGACGCGGCGAATTACCAGTGCGAGCAGGACGGCCCACAGAAGTACGTCGCCGACCTTCCGAAACAATGAGCGAATCTACCGCCACAGAAACCGAGCGAGCAACCCTCGACGGCGACGGGGACGGCCGGACGAAATTGTTCGACGGGGAGCCAAAGACCATCCGGTTGACGCTCGATGCGGGCGAGTCGATTCCGGCTCACAAGCATCCCGGTCGGGACATCGTGTTCCTCCTCCGTTCGGGCGCCGTGGACCTGACGCTCGGCGACGAGACGCTGTCGCTCTCACCCGGAGAGATCGTCCGGTTCGACGGTGACCAAGACATCTCCCCCGCCGCAACGGCGGACAGCGAGGCACTGCTCGTTCTGGCGGCGACGTCGGAATAGACTCGTACTGGTGGCTGTACCTTCGTGACGATTTTCGCTATCCCGTGGTAGCAACATTTGTCACGGGAGTACAACCGATAGTATCACTCGAACAGGGAGATCGCCGTTTCGATCCGCTCGTCGTCCGCACTCCTCGCCGCGTCCTGTAGACTCGCCCGGGGGACAGCGAGCAGTCGCTCGACGAGCCGTTCGCTCAGCTTCTCGACTGCCAGCCGCTGGTCAGCCGTTAGTTCGCTGTCCTGCTGTAGCTGTGACAGCGTCTGCTCGAGTTGCTCCCGCCGAATCTTCGCACCTCGGCTGTCGATACGAGCTATCGCTTCTTCGACATCAGCGGGTGACTCCGTGTTCCGACTCATCTGCGCCAGATGACAGTCACTGTGGCATCATCGGTTTCAACACTTTCGAAGTCGTAGCCTCTGTCCTCGAGTTTCGGGTAGAGGTGCTGTGGGGTGCGGTCGTTGAACTGGACGAGGACGGTATCGTCGTCCAGCTCTGTGAGTCGCTCCAGCGTCTGCTTGAGCGGCTTCGGTGGTCCGAGCGACTGCACATCGAGGCGCTCCGTAGGCGCGTCAGTGGGTGCATCCGTCTCCGAAATCAGGGCCGCGATTTGCTCTGGGTGGTTCGACGCCATATGTTCGGGTTCGGTTGTGAGCGGGCCGACCCTTTTCCCGAACATATTCGGCCCCATTGCCAGCAGGGCCTGGCTCGTACTAGACGGTAATGAGCGGGATACCTGCCGACGTGGACGCGAACGCCGCACCGCCGATGACGATTCCGCTGCGTCATTTTATCGTCGCACTGGCGTTTCTGGTCGCCGGTGTCACCGTCGGCATCGTCGAGGGGCGGGCCGGCCATCTCGCACAGGTCCACCTTTTGCTCGCGGGATGGGTCTGTCTCACTATCATGGGGGCGCTGACGCAGTTCGTCCCGGTCTGGTGTGGCATCGAACTCCATTCTCGTCGCCTCGCTGCTGCGCAGCTACCACTCGCTGCGGTCGGGTTCGCGGGTCTGGCGGCCGGCTTCCTGACAGCGACTCCTGCCCTGTTGCCAGTCGCCGGAGCGTTCGCGGTGGTCGGGATCTGGATCCTCTGTTATAATATCGGACGGACGCTTCTCGCTGCGGAGCCCGACGTAACGGCGATTCATTTCGGCTGGGCACTGGTGTTTTTCGTCCTCGTGACTGCCGCCGGGTTCGTGCTGGCGATGGACCACGCCGCCGGCGTCCTCCCGCTTCTGGGAATCGGCCGGCAGGGACTCCTGCTGGCCCACGCGACACTCGCCGTGTTCGGTGCGGTCCTGACGACCGTCGCGGGTGCACTGGCGCAGCTCGCCCCGATGTTCACCCAAGCCGACACCGGCAACATCGACGCGGCGGTCCAGCGGGCGGAGACGGCCGTCTATCCATTCGGCGTTCTTGCGCTCGCTAGCGGTCGGCTGATCGGGTCACCCGTTCTGGCCCGGTTCGGCGCGGTTCTCGTCGCTGCTGGCCTTGGCGTGGTGGCGGTACTTCTGGCGCGACAGCTTCTCGGCGCGCGTGTCGAGTGGTCACCGATGCTGACCCGATACAGCGTCGCAGCGCTATCGCTGTTTCTCTGGGCGGGACTGACGGTGTTCGCATGGTGGAACGACCCGCTGGCGTACGCCGGGCTGCTCGGTCAGCCGTCGACAGTGGTGCTCGTCGGCGGCATCGGCTTCGTCGTCCTCGGGACGCTGTATCACGTTGTCCCGTTCATCGTCTGGGTCCACCGGTACAGCGACCGCCTCGGCTTCGAGGACGTGCCCATGGTCGATGACCTGTACGACCACCGAATCGCCGCTGTGGACGGCGCTGCGCTGACTGTCGCGTACGCCCTCATCGTGAGCAATCAGTGGTTTGAGACACCGGACGGCACGGCGCTGGTCGCCGGGGCGCTCGCGTTTTTCGGGACCGTGCTGTTCGCGGGCAACCTCGTCGCCGTCCTCGTCGAACACAGCCCGGAGTCACTGCCCACACTGCTGACCGGTCGTGAGCGCACGTCCGCTGAGGATTCGTGACTTAGTTCGTCGCGGTCGGCTGGTCCGTGTACACCGAGTAGGTCAGAATAAAAAACCCAGCAGCGGTGAACAGTTCTTCGACGGTGACGCTCTGTGCCACTGGCATGCCGACGAGTTGGTGGAGGGTGCCGCCGAGTATTGCGCCCAACGTGACGAACCCGATACCGAGACAGAGTGCCCGCATCGCCGGTGCTTCAGTACGGCGGTACGCGCGGTAGGTCAGCGTCGTCAGTATTGCTCCACAGACCAGTGTGACCGTCTTCATCCCGATTAACAAAACTGCGTTCGTTCCTAACATAGCTCTGATTGACACATGCTGGTAAATATACCGTCCGTAGCGTTTCCAGCCGGTGAGAATACCACTGCCACGGCGCAGTTGCCCGCCTTGACCGAAACCGATGCTCAAGAGGCGAAGATGGTGTCACGCGGGGGCGCTACGTGGCCGCTACCGAACGTACAGCGAGTACAGGATGATGCCCAGCCCGATGGCGGTGAGTGAACTCGACGTGAAGACGCTCACAGCGAGCAGTTGCTGACCGAGATACCTGCCGACGGCGATGTCGAGGACACCGCCGGCAAACGCACCGAGGGTCACCACCCCGAACCCGTAGGTGAGCCACTTGTGCTGGGGGCTTTTCGTCCGGCTGTACGCCTGATACGAGTAGTACGTTATCAGTCCGCCGAGAATGAGGATCAGTGTCTTCGAGACGACGATGCCGACCTGTGAACTTGGGATGTGTACCATGGTTATGTCTCCTTTCGTACCTCGGACCAGAGGTTTTCGAGCCGTTGGTCCGGCGTCCGAGCCCTGTGTGAGATATCGACTGTGAGCGACAGTTCCTCGTCGAGACTGATGACGACTTCCTCGAAGTCGATAGCGTATCGGCTCGCGTGTTGACCGTCTGACCGGACCTCGACGCCCTCGTACAGCAACGAGGACTCCGTCAGCAGTTCGAGCTTTCGGTAGGTCGTCGATAGCGGTACACCGCTCCGGTCGGATATCTCACTCGCCGTCAACGGTTCCTCCAGTACGCTGACGATAGCACGACAATCCTCGTCGTCGAGTGCGTCGAGGACCGCCTGTAACTCCGGCGTCTCCTCGTCAGCGAAGGGGTCCCGGACCATCCTTGCCCGACACTGCCCGCCCAAGACGTTTAATGTAACCGACTTAGGAGCGCTTACCGCCCGACATAGCCGACGTTTCCGCCACACAGCACGCAATATATGGGGCACTTATCTGTAACCGTTCCATCGTTCCCAGTAACTGAGAACGCTTCTGTCGGTCTGAGAACTCCCTTCGGGGGTTTATACTGTGGGATATTACGATCAGTTGCTTATGGAAGACCAGATCGGCGCACCCGGATCGGGCATCTCCCGTCGTGACTTCGTGAAAGCGTCCGGCCTCGGTGGCACGGTCGCGCTTGCGGGCTGTACCGCCCCGGGTGAGGTTCCAACCGAAGAGTCAGTCGACACCAGCACAACCCCAGCACAATCCGACAGCGACCTCCCGACCACCTCGCCGCCGGAGATCGTCAACGTCGACGAGCAGGGCGGCGAAGTGACGCTCTCCTCTGTCCCGGCCAAACACGAAGCCCATCCCGGCGAGTCGATGGGCGGCCCCGTCGAACTCCCGAAGGTGTGGGCGTTCAAAGCCGACGATGGCAAGCCCAGCGTCCCGGGACCGATTCTCCGGACGACCGAGGGCGAGGACATGGAGGTCACCTTCGACAACACGGACGGTATGCGCCCGCACACGGTCCACTTCCACGCCGTCCAGAAGCAGTGGGAAGACGACGGCGTCCCGACGACGACGGGCATCCGCATCGACCCCGGCCAGAAACACACCTACACCATCCCCGCGAACGTGACGGGCACGCATCTCTATCACTGTCACTACCAGACCCATCGCCACATCGACATGGGGATGTACGGTATCTTCCGAGTCGACCCGAAGGGGTACGAACCAGCCGACAAGGAGTACTTCATGACGCTGAAGGAGTGGGACTCCCGGCTCAACCGCCAGATGGCCGGCATGGACGCCAGCTACGACGCCCGCAACCGCCGTCCCGACACGTTCACCATCAACGGCAAGGCGGCACCCCGGACGCTCCACCCGGAGGACGGCTCGCCGATCATCGTCGAGCAGGGCGACACGGTGCGTATCCACATGTGTAACAACGGGTACATGGACCACCCGATGCACATCCACAACCACCGCTTCCGGATGACCCACAAGGACGGCGGGAAGATTCCGGAAGCCGCCCGCCACGACCAGGACATCACCAGCATCCCGCCCGCTGGGCGACATACGATTGAGTTCGAGGCCGACGCCGACCCCGGTATCTACCTCGCGCACTGTCACAAGGTCAGCCACGCGATGAACGGGAACTCCTACCCCGGTGGGATGGTCACCGGCGTCGTCTACAAGGAGGCGATGGACACCGACATCTTCAAACAGCTGATGGACTACGCCGGCTACGAAGGCTGACCCGGCGCTGGCCGTGAAGCAGGTCGGATAGACGCCGTTTCACCGACGATTTCGAGCGAGTGAACCGGTAGAGACAGTCCTCGTGCGAACGACGTAGTAAACCGCATACTGTTATATCGAATTCGGCTGTGGTTCCCAGTAGCTGAGAACACGCTAGTCCCGTTTTTCTTGGGGAGTCTAACAGGGGGGTATGGAAGAGTTCGACCACGAAGTAGACGCCCCGCGCGGCGCAACGAGTCGCGAGTGGGAGGTGTTCGTCCGCGAGGACACGGCGGACCCGCTCACCCACGTCGGCAGTGTCAGCGCGCCGTCCGCCGACATCGCCAGGGAGCAGGCAGCGTCGCTGTTCGCGCGGACTGCCGTCACGCTGTGGTTGTGTCCCGCCGACGAGACGCACCGCTACCAGACGGACGCCGCGACACTCGGAACGGGGAAAGCGGGGGACGACGCCACCATGAGCGTCGACGAGATGGAGTCTGAGACGCTCCGGGGTGAGAACCGATGATATCGGTCTCGAAACTGCTCTGTGACCTGGACGCCGAAGGGGACGGCCTCCGGTACGACGCGGCCAACGAGTCGACCAAACGCCAGATCAGGGACGAGAAGCAGCGCCGGCCCGTCGTCGTCTGGAACGTCACCAAGCAGTGCAACCTCTACTGTGATCACTGCTATGCTGCCGCCGACACCGAAATCGCCGACGGGGAGCTCTCGACCGCGGAGGGGAAAGCGCTGCTCGATGACCTGTCCGACTACGGCGCGCCGGTGGTGCTGTTCTCCGGCGGCGAGCCGCTCGTCCGGCAGGACCTCGAAGAACTGGTCGCCTACGCGAACGAGGTCGGCGTCCGACCGGTGCTTTCGACCAACGGGACGCTCATCACCGAAGAGCGCGCCCGGTCGCTCAAGGACGCCGGGCTGAAATACGCTGGCGTCTCAGTCGACGGGCTGCCGGAGCGAAACGACGACTTCCGCGGGGTCGACGGCGCGTTCGAGGGCGCGGTCCAGGGGATCGAGAACTGTCTCGACGCGGGCCTGAAGACCGGACTCCGGTACACGATCACCGAGCGCAACGCCGCGGACCTGGAGGGTGTCGTCGACTTGCTGACCGACGTGGGCGTGGACCGCTTCTGCTTCTACCACCTGGACTACGGCGGCCGCGGGACCGAGATTGTCGACGCCGACCTCACGCCCGAGGACCGCCGGCAGGCAGTGAAGCGGGTCTGTGATATGACCCGCGAGTACCACGACCGCGGCGAGGAGATCGAAACGCTACTGGTCGGGAACTACGCCGACGCGGCCTATCTCGTCGAGTACGCCCGCGAACATATGAGCGAGGCACAGGCCCAGCGGGTGTACGAGTACCTGCGAGTCAACGGCGGGGACCCGACCGGCGAACGCGTCGCCGACGTGGACTATCAGGGCAACGTCCACCTCACGCAGTTCTGGCAGGGGTACTCGCTGGGGAACGTTCGCGACCGCTCGTTCGGCGCTATCTGGGAGGACGAGTCGAACCCGCTCCTGACGGCGCTTCGCAACCGCGAAGAGCACCTCACGGGGAAATGCGCCGATTGCCGCTACGCCGAGGTCTGTCGCGGCGGGTCCCGGCTCCGGGCGCTCACCGTGGAAGACGACCTGTTCGCCCCAGACCCGCAGTGTTACCTGGAAGACGAGGAGATCCACGGGTCGCCGCCGTTTGACACTGGTGAGAGCTCGATGGCCGGCGAGAGCTCTGCCGACTGAGTCGCCAGCGACCCACCCCATTTTAATCCCCGCCAAGCTGAGGGGGACCACTCATTCCCGTGTACCGGTAACTGCCACATGCGACCGTCGATTGACGGTCGTGTCGTCGGGAAACACACGCTCAGTCTCGTGGGACAGATGGGCGTTCCTTCGGGCATTCGGCCGCCATGGACACGACGGCCGGTTTGTTCTCTGTGAGCACCGGGGCGGACCGGGGCGTTTTTGCCCTGCCCCCCGTTATCGACACCTGTGCAGTCGGTTGAGCTACACGCGCATTCGTCGCTGTCGTACGACGGCCGGGACCCAGTCGAGCTCCTCTTAGAGCAAGCCAGCGCCGTCGGTCTGGACGCGCTGGCCGTGACTGACCACGACGAAATCGACGCCAGTCTCCGGGCGGCCGAACTCGCCCCGGAGTACGGTCTCGTCGGGATCACCGGGATGGAGGTCACATGTGCCGCCGGACACGTCCTCGCCCTGGGGATTCAGGAGGCCATCCCGCCACACCTCCCGTTCGACGAGACGCTCGACCGGATACGCGACCAGGGCGGACTCGCAGTCGTCCCGCATCCGTTCCAAGAGTCCCGCCACGGCGTGCTGGAACACATCTCGAAGGCCGAACTCGCGACGGCCGATGCCATCGAAGTGTACAATTCGCGGCTGCTGACCGGACGGTCGAACCGGCAGGCCGAGCGGTTCGCCCGTCGAGAAGGGCTGCCGATGACCGCCGGGAGCGACGCCCACATCGCGGAGATGGTCGGGCAGGCAGTCACCAACGTCGGCACGGACGAGCGAACGGCCGACGCGATTCTCGACGCCATCCGCGAGGGCAAGACGACCGTCGAGGGCAAACGGACGCCGTGGCGGATCAGCTTCCGGCAGGCCGCCGGCGGGGCGAAGCGACGCGTCAAGAACGGCATCGCGGAGTTCCTCCAGTGATGCAGGGAGCCGACACGGACACCGTCGCCGCTGCCCTCGAACGCGGCGACCCGCTCCCGGGGACCGGCGGGTTCGCGGGGGAACTGGACGGGAGTCTCGTCCGCGACGTTCTCGGTCGGTACCCGCTGTTCGTGGAGCATGCTGTTTCTGACGAGCAGCGGCTCGACCCCGAGCAGTGGAGCCACGACCCGACGGCGCTGGCCGACCCACGTTCGTTCCCCGCCGGCCATATTCGGGACGATAGCGGGACCCGACAGCGGTGGTCGCTCCCGTCGCCAGAGCCGTTCGGCGACCGGGAGATAGCCATCGAACAGGTCCGCGAGGCTGTCGAGACGAGTATCGACGCCGTCGACGCCGATGCCCTCGCGATTGCGTTCTCCGGTGGCGTGGACTCGGCGCTGCTCGCGGCACGGCTCGACGCGCCGCTGTACGTCGCTGGGTTCCCGGACAGCCACGACGTCGAGGCGGCGCGGTCGGCCGCCGATCTGCTCGGAACCGAGGTCCGCGTCGTCGAACTCACCCACGACGCCATCGAGCGGGCCGTCCCCGAGATCGCCCGCGCAACCGGGCGAACGAACGCGATGGCGGTCCAGATCGCGCTCCCGTTATACCTTGTTGCTGAACAGGTCGCCGCCGACGGCTTCGACCGGCTGGCGCTCGGCCAGGGGGCCGACGAACTGTTCGGCGGCTACGCGAAAGTCGCCAAGGCCCCCGAGGACCCCCGGGTCGAGGCCGACACCGTCCGCGGGGCCCAGCAAGAAGTGATCGCCTCGCTCCCCGACCAGTTGGAGCGGGACGTACTCGCGCTGCGGGCCGCCGGCGTCGAACCGGTGACGCCGCTGTTACACGACCGCGTCGTCGACGCCGCGCTCCGACTGGACGGCGACCTGCTCGTCGACGGCGAGACGCGGAAAGTCGCGCTCCGAGCCGCGGCCCGCGGATCGCTCCCCGAGGAAATCGCTTCACGGGACAAGAAAGCCGCACAGTACGGCTCGCTCGCCGCCCGGGAACTCGACCGCCTGGCCCGGCAGGCCGGCTACAAGCGCCGGATGGACGACCACGTCACGCAGTACGTCGAATCGCTCGTGCAGTGAGTCGCGTCTACGCCTCGCGTACCGCTTCGATTGCTCGTTGGCCGACCTCGACGACGTCTGTCGGGAGGTCCTCGCTACGGTCCCGCAAGTCGCTAACAGAGAACCATTCCCAGTCATCGGCCGGCTGCTCGCCCGGCCCCGGCTCGATGTTGCGGCTATCCGCCCGACCGTAGAAGATGAAGTCGATGTGCTGGTGGCCGACCTCGCCCTCGGCGTTGACGTTGATGTCCTCCAGCAAGAAGTGCTGTGGCTGGGGCATCGATTTGACCGTCTCGCTCTCGATGTCCTGCTGTGACGCGATGAGATCCACGTCGAGGCCTAGTTCCTCGCGCGTCTCGCGGAGCGCGGCCTCGTGGGGGAGTTCGTCGCGGTCGATGTGGCCGCCGGCGGGCAGCCACATGTCGAGCTTACTGTGTTCGTGGAGCGCAACGCATCCCTCGCTAACGACGTAGACAGTGGCGACAAAATGCCGAGTGGTCTCCATACCGACGGCACGGCACAGTCGGTGGTTTAGGTTACGATACCGGTCAGGGGTGGATCTTGTCTTCCGCTTCCAGCAGTTCGTGGTAGCGGTTGCGGATGGTGACCTCGGAGATGTTGGCGACTTCGCTGACCTGGCTCTGGGTCACCTTCTCGTTGGTGAGCAGCGAGGCGGCGTACACCGCGGCGGCGGCGAGGCCGACCGGCGACTTTCCGGAGTGGACGCCTTCCTCCTTCGCGTTCTGGAGGAGCTGGCGGGCGCGCCGTTCGACCTCCTCGGAGAGGTCCAGGTCCGACGCGAACCGCGGGACGTAGCTCTCGGGGTCGGCCGGCTGGATTTCCAGGCTGAGTTCGCGGACGACGTAGCGGTAGGTCCGTGCGATTTCGTCTTTCTCGACGCGGGAGACGCCCGCAATCTCATCGAGCGACCGCGGCGTCCCGGCCTGGCGCGCGGCGGCGTACAGCGACGCCGTCGAGACGCCTTCGATGGAGCGGCCGGGCAGCAGGTCCTCGTCGAGCGCACGGCGGTAGATGACGCTGGCCGTCTCGCGGACGTTCTCGGGCAGTCCGAGCGCGGAGGCCATCCGGTCGATTTCACCGAGGGCCTGCTTGAGGTTGCGCTCCTTGGAGTCTCGGGTGCGGAACCGCTCGTTCCAGGTGCGCAGTCGCTGCATCTTCTCGCGCTGGCGCGAGGACAGGGAGTTGCCGTAGGCGTCCTTGTCCTGCCAGCCGATGTTGGTCGAGAGACCCTTGTCGTGCATCATGTTCGTCGTCGGCGCGCCGACGCGGGATTTCTCGTCTTTCTCCTTCGAATCGAACGCGCGCCACTCGGGACCGGGGTCGATCTCGTCCTCCTCGACGACCAGCCCACAGTCTTCACACACCGTTTCACCGCGCTCGCTGTCGGAAAGCAACGACCCGTTACACTCCGGACAGACGAGCGACTCCGACTCCTCTTCCTCCGTCTGCTCTGTCTCCGTTTCGCGCTCGTTCGAGTATCGGCGGATGCTGGTATCGGTCATTTGTTGGGGTGGACAACCGGGTATCGTACCCGAAAAACGTGTTGTAACCTATTGTTGTATCTACGGCGACTTAAAACTTTTGTCTGTTTCTGAAGTCCAATTTTCCGAAGGGGAAACAAGAATTGGCAATTCTTGTGTATTCCCTTCGCTAATTGTTAATAGTTCTAGAGGTCTCCCCAGTGTTTCGAAACGCTTACCGCGCATCCAGCACTCCGGCCCGACATGAGCGACCCCGCCGTCGATCCCAAGGAGGTCCGGCACGTCGCCGACCTCGCCCGTGTCGACCTCGCAGACGACGAGATCGAGCGGTTCACCGAGCAGCTGGGCGACATCCTCGACGCGTTCGAAGCGCTCGATGACGTCCCAGAGACAGAACGGGAGGCCGAACTCTCGAACGTGATGCGCCCCGACGAGACACGCGAAAGCCTCTCACAGGAGGAAGCGCTCCGGAACGCCAGCGACACCGAGGAAGGGCAGTTCAAAGGGCCGAAGGTGTCGTAGATGACGGAGTACAACGGCTACGTCACCGACGAGACCATCGAGGGCGCTGATGACGGCCCGTTGGCGGGCAAGACCGTCGCGGTCAAGGACAACATCTCCACCGAGGGCGTCCGGACGACCTGCGGTTCGGCGATGCTCGAAGACTACGTCCCGCCGTACGACGCAACGGTCGTCGAGCGCCTGAAAGACGCCGGTGCGACCATCCCCGGCAAGACGAACATGGACGAGTTCGGGATGGGGACGACCACCGAGACGTCGGCGTTCGGGCCCGTCGAGAACCCCGTCGCCGAGGGCCGGGTGCCGGGCGGTTCCTCCGGTGGCTCGGCCGCTGTCGTCGCTGCCGGCGACGCCGACCTTGCGTTGGGGAGCGACACCGGCGGCTCCATCCGCTGTCCAGCGGCCTTCTGTGGCGTCGTCGGTATCAAACCCACCTACGGGCTGGTCTCCCGGTACGGCCTCGTCGCCTACGCCAACAGCCTCGAACAGATCGGCCCCATCGCACCCACCGTCGAGGACGCCGCAGCACTGCTTGACGTCATCGCCGGACCGGACGAACACGACGCGACGACGCAGGAAGCGCCCGAGGCCGACGGCTCCTACGCGGCGGCCGCCGACGGCGACGTCGACGGCCTCTCCATCGGCGTCCCAACGGAACTGCTGGACGGGGCCGACGATGAAGTCGTAGAGACGTTCTGGGATGCGATGGACGACCTCGAAGCACAGGGCGCGAGCTACCACGAGGTCGAGCTTCCGAGCGTCGAACACGCCGTCGAGGCGTACTACGTCATCGCCATGTCCGAGGCCTCCTCGAACCTCGCGCGGTTCGACGGCGTCCGCTACGGACAGTCGGGCGGCTACGACGGCAACTGGAACGAGTCCTTCGCAAACGCCCGCGAGGAAGGCTTCGGCGAGGAGGTCAAGCGCCGGATTCTCCTCGGCACGTACGCTCTCTCGGCGGGCTACCACGACAAGTACTACAAGAAGGCTCAGGACGCCCGCGCGTGGGTCAAACAGGACTTCGACGAGGCGCTCGAAGACGCGGACGTGCTCGCCTCGCCGACGATGCCCGTCCCACCGATGAAACGCGGCGAGAGCCTGGACGACCCGCTCACGATGTACCTAGCCGACGCCAACACGACGCCGGTGAACCTGGCGAACCTCCCGGCCATCTCCGTGCCAGCGGGCGAAACCGACGACAGCTTGCCCGTGGGCCTGCAGCTGGTCGGGCCGGCGTTCGGTGAACGGGAAATCATCCGGGCCGGCAGCGCGCTGGCCTGAGTTCGTACGTCGAGGCACCGGCAGAGAGCCGGCCGGTCCCGCGCACCTCGTCAGGCTTTTTATACAGCGTATCGAAATACGAACGATAGTGCCAGCCTCCCACTCCACCCTCCGCCTGCGGCTGGCTGCCCTCCTGCTCGGCCTGGTCGCTTTCGACGTGATCGCCGTCCTCACGGCGTACATCTTGGCCCACATCGCCTACGGCCTGCTTCCGATGTTTGGCCTCCCGACCGGTGCGTCCTTCTGGATCCGGGGATTCCATCTCGTCCCGCTCCGGCCCGTGGTGCTGGCCGGAACGCCGCTCGTGCTGGCCCTCCAGTTCCTGTTCGGGTATCGGGTCACACTGCGCGAGGCCACCGGCGGGCCGGACCTGCCGGAGGCGTCCGAGCCGGAGACCGCCAGAGAGCGGTTCACCGCCATCAAGCGCGAACGAACGGCGGCACAGCTCCGCGAGCGGGTCGGGCGGCTGGCCCAGACGGTGGACATGGCGACCCCCGACGTGACCGTCATCGACTCGGCGACGCCGAACAGCTACGCCGCGAGCCGGCCCGGCGAGCGGACGCTGTTCGTCACGACGGCGCTCGTCGATCAACTTGCCGACGCCGAACTGGACGCCGTCCTCGCCCACGAACTCGCCCATCTGAAAAACGGCGACTCGTTCGTGATGACGGCGGCAGCGTTCCTGCCGATTGTGAGCGCACGCGCTACCCGAAGCCTCCGGACGACGCTCGAAACGTCGGTGTTCACCCATTGTTCTTCGACGGCGAGACCAGCAGAAACGCCGTTAGCGCTGCCTATTTTCATCTCCCGCTGGTCGCGTTCGCGCTCGTCGCGATACCGTTCACGGCGGCGCTGTATCTCGCCAGCACGGCCTGCTACCGGCTGTTGTCCAGTGTCCGGGAGTACGCTGCCGACGCCGGCGGTGCCGCCATCTGTGGCTCCCCGGCGGCGCTCGCCAGTGCCCTCGAAACCCTGGCGGAGGACCGGCGTCCCGACACGGACATCCGGACCGCCGAGACGGGCGTCCGAGAACTCTGTGTGGTACCGTACGCGATTGCGGACGAGACGCCTGCCCCACCGGAAGGGCGTGCCGAGCGGATCGCTCACCGGTGGCACACCGTCACCGAGCGGCTGCTGCCCGGGTCACACCCGGACGTCGACGACCGCATCGCTGCACTGCAGGAGCGACAGTCCGCACTCGACCGGCGCAGTTAGTCGCCCGAAGCGGTTATCGGGCTGGTGTTTAGCCGGTTCGAGGCACTCCGATCCGACGTAGCTCCCCTGAAAAAACAGGCAGAAGCAGGCGTTACATACCGGTTTGCAGCGGTCTCCCGGTACGCTTTTTGTATCGTGTCACGAAACAGTAACTATGGCAGCCCTCCCCTCCGCTAAACTGCCGCTCCGTGCGCGATTGGTCGCTCTCATCGCGGTGCTCGTCGCCTTCGACGTGGTCGCCGTCGCGGCGGCGTACGTGCTGGCACACGTCGCCGCCGGCGTGGCACCGTTGGTCGTCTACCAGTACGAACACCTGTTCTGGTCGCTGGGGTTCGACATCGTGCCGCTCTGGCCGGTGTTGCTCGTCGGGACGCCGCTCGTGCTCGTCTGCCAGTCGGTGTTCGGCTATCGGATGACGCTCCGTGACGCCCACGACGAGGACGCCATCCACCCGGAACCGGACAGCGTCCCCGAAATGCGTGGCAAGACCAGCCGCCACGAGACGGCCCAGCGCCTCCGGGACCGAGTCGAGCGGCTGGCGCAGATGGCGGACATGTCGCCGCCGGACGTGACAGTGCTAGACGCCGAGACGCCGAACAGTTTCGTCGCCAGCCGGCCCGGCGAGCGGACGCTGTTCGCGACGACAGCGCTCGTGGACCGACTCGACGACCGAGAACTGGACGCCGTCCTCGCCCACGAGCTCGCCCACCTGAAGAACGGCGACGCGTTCGTGATGACGGCAGCGGCGTTCCTGCCGACGGTGAGTGGCCGATTTATCCGGGCGCTCGGCGACGCGCTGCGCCACTCGGCCCTCCTGAGTTGGTTTCTCGGCGACAGCGACGAGGACGACAGTGCCTGGTGCGGAAACGGCCAGTTCAGTCTCGCGGTGTTCCTGTTCGCGTTCGTCGCGGTACCGGTCACAGCGGCGCTGTATCTCGCCAGCACGGCCTGCTACCGACTCCTCTCCCGGATTCGGGAGTACGCCGCCGACGCCGGCGGCGTCGCGATCTGTGGCTCTCCGGCAGCGCTCGCCAGCGCGCTTGAGCTGCTGACCGAGAATCAACGTCCGACCGACGACATCAGGACGGCCGACACCGGCGTCCGGGAGCTCTGTGTGGTCCCACACGCCATCGAAAACGAATCTACTGACCCGCCGGGCGGACGCGGCGACCGGATCGCCAAGCGGTGGCGCGCAGTCACCGAACGCGCGTTGCCCGGGTCGCATCCGGATGTCGAGGACCGCATCGCCGCCCTGCAAGAGCGACAGTCCGCGCTCGATCAACGCGGGCAGTCGTGACGAAGGGGTACAGTTTACCCGCCGGCGGCCCGAGAGAGCGTATGAGTGACGACGCAGACGGCCGATTGAGCTGGTTCCACTGGCCGACGGTCCTGAAGGGACTGGCACTGGGAATCGGGGCCGGCCTGATACTGGCCGTTTCACTGGGGGACTTCTATCTCGGGATACTGCTTGGAACGCTCAACGGGCTGGCCTTCGGTATCGGCTGGTCGCACTCGCGGGCCTGAGTTGCGCGAATCAAACGCTGCGTGGGTGACGGCTACAGCACGCTGTCGTACACGTCGGCCAGTTTGTCGATGGCGTGTTCGACGCTGATCACATCTCGCCGGGCAAGACAGCGCTCCCGAAGCCGCTCGCGCTCGTCGAGGACGCGCTCGATAGCCCGACGGAAGCCGTCGATATCGCCCTCATCGTATGAGTAGCCGGTTTCACCGTCCTCGATTGTGTCGCTGAGGGCGCCAGCGTTGACGCCGGCGACGGGCGTTCCACAGCAGTTGGCCTCAAGAGCGACCAGTCCCTGCGTCTCGACGGGGCTGGGGAACGCGAACACGTCTATGGTCGAGTACAGCTCGGGGAGTTCAGCGCGGTCGAGAAAGCCGAGAAACCGCACGTCGACGTCGCTGTGTTCGGCCGTGGTTTCGAGCGACTCACGGGCTGGTCCGTCGCCGCCGAGCACGACAGTCACGTCCAGCCCCTCGCAGGCGGTGATGATGTCTTCGAGGCACTTCTCGTAGCCGTGGCGGCCGGTGTAGCCGACGATAGGGCTATCGGGGAGGTCGTAGCGATCCCGGAAGTCGGCCGTATCGACCGGTTCGAACACGGTCGTGTCGACGCCGTTCGGGACGACCGTCACCGTCGTGTCGAGGCCGATAGACTCCCGGAGGTGGGTCGCTGCGCGTTCGCCCGGCGCGATGACGGTGTCGGCACGGCCCAGGAACCAGCGTTCGTAGCTCTCGGCGCTGGAGCGAACCGCTGACTCGACAGCGCCGTTGAAGGAGACGTACTCGGCGTACTCGCTCGTCGGCGTGTGATACGACGCGACGAACGGGATATCGAGTTTGCCCGCGAGTCGCTGGCCGGCCATCCCGAGGCTGAAGGGAGTGTGGGCGTGGACCAGTTCGGCGTCACGGACGCCTTTCGGTATCTGTGGCATCCCCAGGCGAAACCCCTCGTAGAAGGGAAACGGGAGGCTCCGGACCGGATACTCGTTCTCGGACGACTCGTAGTCGCTTTTCGGATAGACCACGTCCATGCGACCGCCGCGGTCGCGCCAGCGGTCCCGCCACGTCTGGACCGTGTAGGTCACCCCATTGACGGTCGGCAGGTACGTGTCGGTGAACGTCGCGACGTGCGGCAGTGCCATCGCCGCGGCGTAGCAGGACCAGGGCTTAAACCGTTGCCATTGGCAAGCCACCCGTCAGACGGCTGTCACTCGCCAGCGGGTGCCAGAGTCCTTTTCAGGGACCGTGGTAGATTTGAGGTAATGGATCGGGACGGCTGGCTGTACGCCTGGGCAATCGCATCGGTCGCGCTGGGCGCGGGCTCGCTGCTCGTTCCGCTGTATTTCGTCGCTATCGGGGGCGAGACGTTCATGCTAGGCGTCCTCGCCGGGGTGGCCGCCGCCGCGGGTGCGCCGGGGGCACTCATTTTCGGACGCGTCGCCGACAAAACGGGGAAGCGGCGGTCGCTCGTCCTCCTCGCACTGGGGCTGGCGACCCTCGCGCTGGTGCTCGTCTCGCTCACCGAACAGCCGTGGCTGGTCATCGTCGGTAACGGCCTGCTATGGTTCGCGGCCGGCGCTGCCGCGCCGGTGCTGACGCTGCTCGTCACCGCCGGAACCGTCGAGCGGGACTGGCCGGCCCGGTTCGCCGTCCTGAACCGCTACCAGGGCTGGGGCTGGGCCGGCGGGTTAGTCCTCGGTCTCGTGTGGACGGCGCTGCTCTCCGGACCACTCGGAGAGATCGCCGCCCAGCAGTCGTTGCTGTGGCTATGTGCGGCCGCCGTCGGCCTGTCGGCGTTCCTCGGGGCGAAGTGGCTGCCGTCCGACCCCGACGAACTCGACCGGCCGCGGGCCAGTCGGATGGCGCGGGCCATCGCCCGGTCGCGTCGGCTCCCGGTCCGGAGCGCGACGTTCCCGGTCGGTCAGGGGCGGCTGTACTGGCTCACGCGGTCGATACACCCTCGCGAAGTCGCGGCCAGGTTCTCCCCCTCCTTGACCATCTACTTCGGGGCCGTCGTGGCCTTTTTCGTCGGCTTCGGCGTGTTCTGGGGACCGTTGCCGCTGTATCTCTCGCGGACGCTCGGCTACGAGTCCGGCGTCGTCTTCGCGCTGTATCTCGTCTCTAGCGTCGGCTCGGCGCTGTGGTACGACCGCGCTGGCGCACTCGCCGAACGCTACAGCCCGAGCGGGCTCCAGGTCGGGGGCCTGCTGGCCCGCGCCGCGCTTCATCCGGTTGTCGCCGTCGTGGGGCTCCTGCTGTCTGCGACGCTCGTGGGAACAATCCTCAACGGAATCGTGTTCGTCCTCATCGGCGTCGCCTGGGCCGTCATCGCCGTCACCGCGGCCAGCGTCGTCACCCAGCTCGCGCCGCCGGCGATTCGCGGCGAGGCGCTCGGGCTCTACACCGCTATCTCCGGGCTGGCAAGCGGCGTCGGGTCGATACTCGGCGGCTGGCTCGGCGGCTACGACTTCCTGCTGGCGTTCGGTGTCGCGGGCGGGCTGGTGCTGGTCGGCGCGGCACTGGTCGCGGTCGTCTGGCGGCGCTCGCCAGCGGTGTCGGTCGACAGCGAGCCGCTATCGGCATAACAATCGTCGGCTTCGAACGCCGCTCAGGCCAGTTCTTCGTACGTCTCGACCAGCCGCCGGCCGACCCGGTCGAGGCTGTGCTCGCTGGCCGTCTCCTTGGCGTTCTCGCCGAGTCGCTCCCGCAGGTCCGGGTTCTTGGCGAGTCGCTCCAGCGCCTCGCGGAACTCGGCCTCGTCCGCACAGATGAGACAGTCGTGGCCGTCCTCGTAGTACTCCCGAAACACCGGGATGTCTGAGAGGACGACCGCCTTCCCGCAGGCCATCGCCTCCAGCACGGCGATGCCCTGGTTCTCGGCCTTCGTCGGGAACAGGTACACGTCGCCGGCCCCGAACGCGCCGCGGATGTCCTCGATCCATCCGGTGAAGGTCACGTTCTCGGGCGGATCGTTCACCCACCGCGAGACGGTCTTGGACGCCTGTGGTCCGGCGTCGTAGGGGCCGAACCACGCGAACTCATACTCAGTTCGCTGGGCGAGTTCACAGAACGTCGTCAGCCCCTTGCGCTCGAAGACGTTGCCGACGGCGAAGACGACCATCCCGTCGAGGTCGTAGCGCTGCCGGTAATCCTGGCGCATATCCTCGTAGCCCGCCAGTGCGTCGATGTCGACCCCGTTTGTCATCGGCCGTATCGGCGCGTCGACGGGATAGGATTCGAGGATATTCTTCGTGTATTTGGAGGGACAGAGGACGAGGTCGGCCTGGGAGTAGAACCATCGGAGGTAGCGGCCCAGCGCCGGCGCGATCAGGTTCGACCCCCGGAAGCTGTCCCGGAAGTCCTCGCGGGTGACGTGAGCGTGGAGGACGAGTGGAATGTCCGCCTGCGCCGCGTGCTGTGCCACGGCGACGGAGCCGGGTCCGATCATGTTGCAGTGGGCGACGTCGAACTCGCGGAACACCGGGTCGTTGAAGACGAAACTGCCACCCAGTGCCCACGCCGGATGGCCCTCCCGCCAGGGCGTCGTCTCCACCTCGATGTCGGTCTCGGATAGCGCCGCCCGCTGGTGGTCCACGGCGGTGCCGATGCCCGACCGGTCGAGGCGGTCGGCCAGTTCGAGATAGTTCAGGACGCGCACGTCTCGGGGAAACTCTGTCGGGGCCGAAAATCCTATCGACTTCACCCAAAAGAAACTGACCTGATACAGAGCGGCTCTCGACCCTTTCCGCTGGTCGAACAACCACAGGGTGGGACTGAAAGGGGCGAGACGCTGGGCGTTCGAGACGATGTAAGCACTGGAGCGAACAGGGTGAGCGAAGCGCACAGCGAGTGTGCGGCGCTCCGCGCCGCGACTACTCGAACGGCGAGCGAAGCGAGCCGTGAGAGTCGCAGTAGCCCAGCGTCTCGGGGCTTTTTGGCTGTTCACGAAGAACCCAAACCATGACAGCGCAGTTGCTAGCTCGTTCGGAAGGCATTTTCCCGCCGCCGACCCAGTACCGCCAATGACGGACGAGGCGACCATCGCCCGCGAGCGGATCGAGCGCCTCCAGTCGCTCGCTCGCGAGGCCGTCCAGACCGGCAGCGAAGAACGAGCCCGGTCGTACGTCCGCCACGCTCGGCGCATCGCCGAACGCCATCGGCTGCGCCTGCCGCGGTCGTTCGAACGGTCGACGTGTGACGCCTGCGATACGTACCTGCTGCACGGACACAACGCCCGGTCCCGGACCCAGTCCGGGCACGTCGTCATCACGTGCGACTGTGGGGCACAGTCCCGCTATCCGTACGACTGAGGATTCTTTACGACTACTGGTTTTAAGAGGCTGTCCTCGCTAAACGGTGTACATGAGTGACTCTTCTCGACAGTCGCGGATACACGACCTCGACGCGACGCTCCGCGTCGGCAAACACGGCATCGAATCAGTAGCGGACGAACTCGACGACCAACTGGAAAACGCGGACCTCGTGAAGGTCAAGTTCCTCCGGTCGTCCCGGGGCGGCACGACAGCCGAGGAACTCGCTGACGACCTGGCCGAGATGGTCAACGCCGAGGTGATTCAGGTGCGGGGCCACACCGCGGTGTTCGAGAAATGATGCAGGTCCAGCCCCTCGCCGACCTGCTCGATGGCTTCGGCGTGCCAGCAGCCGGTTCCATCGCCTCGGCAGTGGTCTTCGTCGTCGCCTTCGTCCTCGTCTACGCATTGGGGAAGGCGATTGTGCTCCCCATCGTCGACCGCTCGCTCAAGTCACGGGACCTCGATACCCACGCTCGGCGACCGCTGAAGAAGGTCGTCAGCATCGGTGTCGTGTTCGTTGCCATCTCCGTCGCCTTCGGGATGGCCGAGTACGGGAACTTTTTGCAGTCGCTGGCGACCATCGCCGCGGCGGCGACGCTGGCCATCGGCTTCGCGATGCAGGACGTCATCAAGAACTTCGTCGCCGGTGTGTTCATTTACACCGACAAGCCGTTTCGGATCGGCGACTGGATCGAGTGGGACGGCAACTCCGGCGTCGTCGAGGACATCAGCCTGCGTGTCTCTCGCGTCCGGACCTTCGACAACGAGCTGCTGACCGTGCCGAACTCGAATCTGACCGACGGCGTCATCAAGAACCCCGTCGCTAAGGAGCAACTCCGACTGAAGTTCATGTTCGGCATCGGCTACGACGACGACATCGACAAGGCGACCGAAATAATTCTTGAGGAAGCGCGGAACCACCCAGAGATTATGGACGACCCCGAACCGTCCGTGCGGCTGGTCGAACTCGGTGACTCCTCGGTCGGGCTCCAGTCACGTATCTGGATAAAGGACCCGAACCGGGCCGACTTCGTCAAGACGCGCGCCGAATACGTCAAGACCGTCAAGGAACGGTTCGACGCGGAGGACATCAACATCCCGTACCCGAACCGCACTATCGGCGGCGGGCTGGAGATGACCGGCCTTGACGGCGTCGTGGAGCCGGCCGACGACTGAACCACCCAGTCGACGCATTTTCACTGTAGGTGGTTGCGAACGGGGCTGTTGTGCCGTATCTCGACTCTCGTTCCGTGGTCGTGATCTTCGTCACCTCGGGACAGTATGAACAATGAGTGGGTGCATCTCCGATACAAATTCACCGGTTACTATATCAGATGTCCGCTCCCGTTCGCGTAGAATCGCGTTGTGGGCCACTATCTGACCCTCCCCTTGTCGCAGAGAAGACGGGCGCTGAGGGGTTTTCACCCGATTGCGAGACTCACTGTGTTCGTCTCGCGTGGTTCAAATCCTTCAGCCGGCGCTGTTTATTTGTCACGTCTGTTCCTCGCAAAATCACGGGCGCTGAGGGATTTGAACCCCCGACGGTTTGGTCCGAAGCCAAGCACTCTGTCCAAGCTGAGCTAAGCGCCCTACGTACAATGGTATGATGACGTTATGGTTTAAACCAACCGGTTCCGCCGCGCGATGGTACTGCAGTCACGGGATTATTTCGAAACCGTTTCAGCTGTGTTGGAATCAGTGTCGGCGGCGATCTCAGCCACGACCGCCTCCGTGTCGACGCCTCGTTCTTCGGCGAGTGCTTCGATGAGTGCGCGCTGTTCGGCCAGTTCCTGCTCCATCCCGTCGACGCGGGTGTTCGTCTCGTCGACGGTGCTCCGCAAGTCCTCAAGCTGTGTCTTCAGCTCGTTGACCTTCTTGTAGAGGTCCTCGGCGATGTCGGCGACCTTCTGTATCTTTTTCGCGGTGGAACCCAGTCCCATGGCCACGGATACGGAGAGCCGACATTTCCTCGTTTCGCTCGAACGTCGCTGTTAAGACGCCGCCGGACGCAGCGACGATATGGACGACTTGCGGCTCGCTCCGACTGTCGGCATCGTCGGTTGCGTTCTGTATCTCCTTGCACTCGCGGTCCCGTACGGCCTCGTCGAGACGACGAGTGCTGTGGGGGCGTACTACAGTTCGGGGGCGCTATCCCCGCTGCTGCCGGGCGTATTCGCGCTCGTCTGCATCATCGTGCTGGCGGCCGGCCGCGAGGGTCGGTCGGACCCGAGTGTCGCGGCGGGCGCGAGCATCGGGATGGGTGTGTTCATCGTCGCGCTCAGTATCCTCTGGGCGGTCACCGTCCCCGAGAGCCTCGTGCTGGGGCTGACTGAGTCAACGCTGATGGAATACCACCGCTGGGGCGTCGTCCTCGCGGGCATACTCATCCCGCTCGGAGGGACGTGGTTCGCGCGGGCGCTTGACCTGCTGTAGGCCGGTCTGCCTACCGGCGCGTCGTCCAGCGATCTGTGGGCGCATCCGAAAGGCCCTTATGGGGCGGCGGCGGACTCTTAGATGGACTAGGTCGGGGGGCTAGGCCCCCCTCCTCGCCCGCACTGTGGTCTTGAGCGGGGACCGAACACCGGGGGCGTCCGGTCTGACGGACGTGGACCCCGTGAGCCAACGTGGAAGCCTCGTCCCACGGGGACGGCGGTCCACGTGGTCGCACCTGCAGGGGTGCGCCTACGTGGTTAATCGATGGCACCTCGCCAGGCACGGAAGTGAGCAGCGGACCATCGAACACCCGTCGCTCGTGGGGTCGCGGGGTGGAGGAGGCAAACGGGATTACCCGCGTCCGAACGCCGGGCCATCCTGGCTGTCCGTTCCATTCATACCTGCGTTTAATTTCCCCGAGCAGCCGTATTGCAGTCGTTTTCCGAAGCGCTATCGACTCACTGTGTAAGCAGTTCGTTGATCGTTCAGCAAGGGGAGACGACTGAAAGCGCTTCTATCAACTGCTGGGCTACCACAGCAGCAAGTGCGTTTTGAGCCGAACCATCGAGGAGATATGCCCCAATAAAGAGAGTTTTTAGATATCTCACCATCATCTAGACCCATAATTTCGATGTATAGAGAGAAATATTCGGCGTATGAGATCCAGGGTGGGTCTATCTGCTGGCATCACCCTCATTTGCCTACATCCTCGGGTTTTGAGGCTTATTTTTCCACCTGATGTCATCAAAGTCCGAACAATCCGCTGTCTTCGAGCACACTATGATTATCGATGGCAACACCGGAGACTACGGTTGCCCACCGGCAGCGCTGTCGTCGGCATCCCACTCCTGCAGTTCCTTCCGCCGGATCTTCCCGCTGGTCGTCTGTGGCAACGCATCGGCGAACTCGATCTCGCGGGGGTACTCGTACTCGGCGAGGTGCTCTCTGACGACGGACCGGATTTCTGTCCGGAGCGTGTCGTGGTCCGGTCCATCTACTGCCGCCTCAACGTAGGCCTTGATTATCTCTCCACGCGTGTCGTCGGGCACGCCGATGACGCCCGCCTGGACCACGTCGGGGTGCTCAAGGATTGCACTCTCGACCTCCATCGGTCCGACGCGGTAGCCGCTGGTGATGATGACGTCGTCCTTGCGCGATTTGAACCAGACGTAGCCGTCGTCGTCACGCCTGGCCAGGTCGCCGGTGACGAACCACCCGTCGACTTCCTTCGCCGCCGTCTTCTCCGGCATGTTCCAGTACTCGTCGAAGAACACCGAGCGGTCGTGGGGTCGCACCGCTATCTCGCCGAGTTCGCCGCTTGGGAGGGGGTCGGCAACGCCGCTGTCGGCGGCTTCGGGATCCAGAATTGTCAGGTCATACCCCGGCAACGGCTTGCCCATGCTGCCGGGCTGAGTGTCGAACCAGTTCGAGTTGTTGGCGACGACGAGGTTCAACTCCGTCTGGCCGTAGAACTCGTTAATCGTGACCGAGTCGAACGTCTCCGCCACCCAGTCGACGATTTCCGGGGTCAGCGACTCGCCACCGACGGCGAACGTCTCGATGGCGAGGTCGTACGCCGCCGTCGGGTCTTCGACGTCCATCAGCATCCGGAGGGCGGTGGCCGGCATGAACGACCGGGTGACGCCGAACTCCGAAAGCAGGTCGAACGCCTCCTCGGCCTCGAATCCTGAGGCTGGGTAGCCAACGATAGTCCCGCCGTGGTGCCACGTCGCAAAGAGCGTCCCCCCGAGCGCCGCGCCCCAGGCCCAGTCCGCGGGCGTCCAGACCGTCGCGTCCGGTCCCAGTCCCTGATCGAAGAAGTTGTACGCGGCTGCGGCTCGTCCGAGCCAGAGCGCGTGTGAGTGACGGACGCCCTTTGGCGGGCCCGTCGACCCGCTCGTGTACAGTATCCCTGTATCGGTGTCCGGCGTGGACTCGTAGGGTTCGATGTCGGTGTTTTCCGGCGCGGCGAGCACGTCCTCGAAGGCGTGGACATCACCCGCCGGCGCGTCGGTTTCGATTTCGACGACGTGTTCCAGCGCCGGACAGGCATCCCGAACTGCGTCGATGTCGTCACGCACGGCCGGATCGATAATCGCGACGTTCGTATCGGCGTCGTCCAGTCGGTACTGGAGCGCGTCCGTCCCGAACAGGACCGTCAGCGGAACCGAGACGGCCCCGAGCTTCCAGTTTGCCAAGTGTGCAATCGGGTTCTGTGGTTTCTGTGGCACGACGACGCCGACGCGGTCGCCGGCCGCAACTCCGAGACCGGCCAACCCCGCTGCGAGTCTGTCCGATAGCTGGTCCAGTTCGCGGAACGTGTACTGCTCGCGCCGCCCGTCGGGATACGCCTGTTCGAGCGCCACCCTGTCGGGGTCCTCGTGTTTCCGCAGAAAATCGACAGCCGGGTTGTACGACGACGGCAGGTCCCAGGTGAACTGGTCGCGTGCTTCGTCGTACTCCTCGAAGTCCGGCATTACTGTCCAGACCATGCCGGACCGCTCGCCTGGGTCAGTGTTGCGTTTTTCGGTCGAAGCACCGTCGCCGCGGCCGAGCCGGCAGAACTTTCCGTCCCCACCTCCGGAGTTGACCGTGGACTCTAACGACATTCGCGAGGAGTGGGCCGACCGGTCCGGCGAATACTCTCCCGCGTATTATGCGTACTATGGAGCGGACGAGACGAGTGAGCTGGTGCAGTCGATACTCGCAGAGCACGTCGAGCAGGACGCGGCTATTCTGGAGGTTGGTTGCAGCTCCGGGCGGCATCTCGCCGCATTGTCTGCGGCCGGCTACTCGGATTTGACCGGCGTCGACATCAACGCCGATGCGTTAGACGTCCTCGCCGAGACGTACCCCGATCTCGCGGCCAGCGGTTCGTTCCACGCGATGGCTATCGAAGAGTTCGTCACAGATGTCGCCGACGACGCGTACGACGTTGTCTTCTCTGTTGAAACACTGCAGCATCTCCATCCGGACGTTGACTGGGCGTTCGAGGAACTGGCACGGATTGTCGATGATCTGCTGATCTCCGTCGAGAACGAAGGCGGCGACGCAGGTGAGGTAAACTACGTCGATGACAACGTTCCGCTGTACTATCGGGACTGGAACGCGGTGTTCACCGCGTGCGGGCTCACTGAGATCGACTCGATGGACGGAAACCGAGATACTGTCCGCGTATTCCGGGCACCCGAGTAAAGAATGATGGCTAGCTAATCCTGTCTTTCGGCATCTGATACTGGAATTTAGGATAGCGGAAGTATGAATAAGAGGTTGAGTGTGAGTTTGAGGCGCGTAACGTCGTGAATATAGAATCGATATTTTAGCTGTCCAAACTCAGATTTGGACGTTATTACTAGATAATTAGGGACAGATATCGGTATCTGGATGTAGGATGGGTAGTTAATCCATACCGGGCAAACACCTGTGTATCGGATGGGGACTGTACTACGGAACGGTTTTTCAACATGGAACAGGCGGATCGGATCGCGTGCGAGACCACAGTTGGTCTCGGACGCCGTGATATGTGGCATTGGGCCGGTATATTGAAGTACGAAAAGGAAACTCCGGGCGGTAGATCCGCTCGATGCAGAGAATTTAGCTGGTTAGATGGGTTTTTATATAGTTCTTTCTAGCGATACAGTTATTCCGTAGAATGGGGGACCCAGTCATGGATATCGAAAGAATGTTCAGTAATTTGGGACGATTTGTACCAGCAATCTCACTATGTTATCGTATCACGGTGATCACTCTCCCCCACAGAACCGGTTTCTGGGCACGATAGCGGTATGTTTTACCACACGATTACAGGGACGCCAGAATAACGTATGTACGCCTGTCATTCGAACTGTTCGGTATTACTGAACAGTGGTTCGACCGGAGGAACACGGGCTAACGACCGACAGCAGGCAATTCCCATCGCATGAGTATGAGAAAGATGCCGTCTTGGACCGAGGAGTCCATACAGACTGATGAAAGCTACCAGTCACCTGGAAACAGTTCGGTGCCCGCTGCTGCCAGCCGACAAGTATAGCGTCGGCAGCACAAGATTCATATATTGTTGTGGTTTGCTACTCAGTATGAGGTACTACCAGCTACGCGACGGTAACTCACAGCGGTTAGCAGTCGCAACCGACGACGGAGCGTACGACTTGACCAGCGTCAAACCCCAGCTCCGGACGTTCCGTGACCTCCTCAAGGCGGCCTCGATTGCGGATACCGCACCGGACAAAGTCAGCGCCCGCCATCTCGATGCCGCTGAGACGGTGTCCGGCCAGCGGCTCAAAACAGACGCTACTGACCCCGTGAGCGCGGACGAGGTCTGGGCCGCTGGCGTTACGTACCAGATCAGCGAGGAAGCGCGGAAAGAGGAGAGCGACACGCCGGAGATGTATCTGTACGTGCACGACGCGGAGCGGCCGGAGATTTTCTTCAAATCGACGCCCAATCGAACTGTCGGCCCCGACGAAAAGGTCGGTATCCGTGCCGATTCGGACTGGGACGTGCCAGAGCCGGAGCTCGCAATCGTCCTCTACGAGGGGGAAGTCGTCGGCTACACCATCGGCAACGACATGAGCAGCCGGTCTATCGAAGGAGAGAACCCGCTGTATCTCCCCCAGGCCAAGGTGTACGACCGCTGTTGTGCGGTCGGACCGACCGTCGTCACGGACATCGAAGACCCGCACTCGCTGGCGCTTTCGATGTCGATCCATCGCGACGGTGAACGTGTCTATCGCGGGGAGACCAACACCAGCGAAATGAAACGCACCTGCGAGGACCTCGTCTCGTACTACACCGCGCACAACGCGGTCCCCGAACTGTCAGTGTTGCTTACGGGGACCTCGCTCGTTCCCGATGACGACTTCACGCTGCAGGAAGGGGACGAGATCACCATCGACATTGAATCCATCGGGACACTGAAAAACTCCGTCACTGTGGTCTGAGCGATAACGAATCAGGAGGTTTGGTTGCGGTATCACTGGCAGCTACTGCTCTCGGACCCGGATTTCGTGATAACACACCACAACCCGGAACTGTTTTTATCGTGGGCCTGAATGTCCGCTTGTCGCATGAGCTACGCAGATCTACGAGACCCGAATGCGGAGTACACTATGCGCGATCTCTCGGCGGAGACGATGGGACTCACCGACTCCCGCGGCGAGAGGCGCGACGTGGAAATTACCGATGTTCAGACCGTAATCGTCGACGGGAACTACCCGTGGACGCTCGTTCGAGTGTATACGGACGCCGGCGTCGCCGGCAACGGCGAGGCCTACTGGGGCGGTGCGATCCCGGAGATCATCGAGCGGCTAACGCCGTTCGTCGTCGGCGAGAACCCGCTGGACATCGACCGCCTCTACGAGCACATGGTGCAGAAGATGTCCGGCGAGGGCTCCATCGCCGGGAAGGACATCGCCGCCATCTCCGGTATCGAGTTGGCCCTACACGACGTGGCCGGGAAGATCCTCGACGTGCCGGCCTACCAACTGCTCGGCGGGAAATACCGCGACGAGGTCCGGACCTACTGTGACTGTCACACCGAGGAAGAGGCCGACCCCGAAGCTTGCGCCGACGAGGCCGAGCGGGTCGTCCACGAACTGGGCTACGACGCGCTGAAGTTCGACCTCGACGTGCCGTCGGGCCACGAGAAGGACCGCGCGAACCGCCACCTCCGCCAGCCGGAAATCGAGCACAAGGCCGAGATCGTCGAGCAGGTCACTGAACGGATCGGGGACGCCGCGGACGTGGCCTTCGACTGTCACTGGGCCTTCGCCAGTGGGAGCGCCAAGCGCCTCGCGCGCCGACTCGAACAGTACGACGTCTGGTGGCTCGAAGACCCCGTCCCGCCGGAGAACCACGACGTGCAGCGGGAGGTGACACAGTCGACCGGGACACCGATCGCGGTCGGCGAGAACGTCTACCGGACCCACGGTCAGCGCCAACTCATCACCGACCAGGCCGTCGACATCATCGCGCCCGACTGCCCGAAAGTCGGCGGCATGCGCGAGACGGCGAAGATTGCCACGCTCGCGGACATGTTCTACGTGCCGGTGGCGATGCACAACGTCTCCTCGCCCATCGGAACGATGGCCTCCGCACAGGTCGGTGCGGCGATCCCGAACGCACTCGCCGTCGAGTACCACTCCTACGAACTCGGCTGGTGGGAGGACCTCGTCGAGGAGGAGAACCTCATCGAGGGTGGCTACATGAGTATCCCCGAGGAGCCCGGGCTTGGCTTGACACTCGACTTCGACGCTGTCGAGGCGCATCTCGCCGACGGACAGGAGCTCTTCGACGAGTAATGGACGTCGGCTCTGGGTGGCGTGCCACAGCAGGGCCTGACTGAACCGTCCCGGCGCTTGTGGGGTTTGTTTTTCCGCAGTCGTTCTCAGACCGACGATAGCACTGTGTGAGTCACGCTGAGCGCTGGTGAGGTGTTGTCTCGGACCGAATCCTCGCGTGCGTCGCACGCGTCTGCGCCGTCGGAGACAGAGACTCGAACCTCGGCCCTGCTTCCCCCACTGATGTGGGTATTTCGCCCGCTGTTTTACAGGATTAACTATTATTGTCGTATAATGATCCGGTAGATTTATTTGTATTACCCGCACTGTAAGATAGTGTATGACTGATAATGACAGACTCGACGTGAGCACGGACAGACGGAAGTACATGGCGGCGCTCGGTGCTGGGATCGCCGCAGGCGTCGCGGGCTGTTCGGGCGACGGTGGCGACGGCAGTAGCGGTGACGGTGGGAGTACAGGCGGTGACGGCGGCGATGGCGGCGACGGTGGCAGCACAAGCGGCGACGGAAGCAGCGGCAGCCAGTGGTCGAACACGCTTGAGGTCCTCCACGGCTGGGCTGGTGGGGACGGTGAAGCCGCGATCAACGCCCTCATCGAGGTGTTCCAGGAGGAATACCCCGAGATGGACACGAACTTCCAGGCGGTCGGGGCGAGCGCGAACGTCAACCTCAACGCGACGATCCTCCGGCGCATGGTCAACGGGAACCCGATGAGTTCCTTCGCCAACTGGCCGGGCAACAACCTCGAGCGCTACCGGGACAACCTCAAGGACCTCGAAGCGGACGTCTGGGACGCCGAGGGGTACAAGGACGTCATGCAGAGCCGCGCAGTCGAGCTGTGTACGTTCAACGACAAGATGCCCGCGGTCCCGCTGGGCTCCCACCGGATGAACAATCTGTTCTACAACATCTCGGCGTTCGAGGATGCCGGTGTTGACCCGGAAAGCCTGGACGGGATGGACGCGCTGATCGATGCCCTCGACACGATCGACCAGGAAACCGACATCACGCCGATGGGACAGGCCATGGTCGCTCCATGGACCGTCCTGCAGCTGTGGGTGCAGGTGCTACAGAGCCAGGCCGGCGTGGACGCGTACCTGGACTTCATCGAAGGTAACGGCGACCGGCAGGCGATAGTCGACTCGCTGGAGCTCGTCAAGGAGATCCAGCAGAACTACATCACGAACGACGCGTCCACCTCCAGCTTCACGGACATGGGCGGAAAGATGATCGCCGGCGAGGTCGCCTGTATGCACCAGGGGAACTGGCTCGCCGGCCAGTTCCGCGTCGATGATTCGTTCAACTTCGAGGAGCACTGGGACTGGATTGCCTTCCCCGGTACCGAAGGCACCTACACGTACCACATCGACGCTATCGTCGCCCCGGCCAACAACCCGAGCGAGAAAGAAACCATCGCGTGGCAGAAGTTCGTCGGCACGAAGGAAGCCCAGATCGCGTTCAACAACCTCAAGGGCTCCGTGCCGCTCCGGACCGATATCGACCCGAGCGAACTCGGTGACTTCATCGGACTGACCTACGAGGACCTCACCAGCTCCGAGTCGTACCCACCGACGCTCGCCCACGGGCTCGCCGTGACGCCCGAGCAGATGGGTAGCTGCAAGACGGCAATGAGCGAGAATATGATGGGGCCATACGACGTCGAAGCCGCCGCTGACGGGCTGCTCAACGCCGTCTCGGAGTGAGTGGCAGCGAACCGAGTGATTTACTTCGGTAACATGATTCATCCAATTTATGGGTACTACTGACACAACAGAATCAACGAAACCGCGAACGGAAGAGGTCGGGTGGGAAACGAAGGTCCGGTACTTTCTGAACAGCGACCTCGTCCGGTCGTCGCCGTACTGGGGGATCCCGTTCCTCTTGATGGGGATTGCCGTGTACGGAGGCATCGGCTTCAACACCGCCATTTCGTTGACTGACGCCCGCGGGCTGACACCGCCGGATTACAGCCTCTCCAATCTTGATTTCGAGATGTACACGCAGGTGTTGGGGAGTAGTGCGTTCATCAGTGCGGCCCAGAACAACCTCGTGTTGTTGGTCGTTTTCACGACGGTCTGTCTGCTACTGGGGCTGTTTCTCGCTATCCTCCTGGACCAGGGAATCAGGTACAACAACACGGTACAGACAATCTACCTGTTGCCGATGGCGCTTTCGTTCGTTATCACGGCACAGGTATGGCTCTGGATGTACAACTACGACTTCGGGGTGATGAACATCATCACGAGAGCTATCGGCATCGGTCCGGTGGACTGGATCGGGAACCCGTCCATCGCCCTCGGATCGGTGATATTCGCGCTCATCTGGCAGTTCAGCGGCTACACCATGGTCGTCTATCTGGCCGGCCTCCGGTCCCTGCCAGACGATCAGTTCGAAGCGGCACACGTCGACGGCGCGAGTACGCTCAAAACGTACATTCGGATCATCATCCCACAGATGAAGGAGGCGTCGGTCAGCGCGGCCGTCGTGTTGATGGTGTTCGCTCTGAAGGCGTTCACCTTCCTGTACGCGCTTACCGGCCGCTACCGGCCGCCCAACGGGACTGACATCCTGGCGACGCTGATGGTGCGCCAGGCGTTCAAGCTCGGGAAGTGGGCGTACTCGGCCGCCATCGCCACGTATCTCCTTATCCTGGCGCTCGGTGTCATCGCGCCGTACCTCTACTACCAGTACAGACAGGGGAGTCTCTAACAATGGCCAGTTCATCATCCGACCAGACGTTCGACGTGGCATCGCTCGTCGAGGATTACAGCCTCTACCGCATCAGCCAGTACGTCCTGGTCATCCTGTTCATCGGGTTCTTCCTCGCGCCGCTCGAGACGGGCATCATGACGGCGTTCAAGACGAACCGCGCCGTCGCGGAGACGATCCCGCTCATGCCGCCGCTGGCCGAGGGGTTCACCCTCGACAACATGATGTTCGCGTTCAACGCACTCTCCGGTGCGTTCTTCAACTCCCTGTTCATGGCGATCCCGGCGACGATCGGGAGCGTTCTCTTCGGGAGCATGGCCGCCTACGGTCTCACGATGGTCGACTGGCGCGGGCAGCTGGGCGTGCTCGTGTTGTTCCTCATCGGTATCTTCCTGCCGTACCAGGCAGTGCTGGTCCCGCTCGCGCGGTTCTGGAACAACATCTTCCCGCTCGCATCGATGGTGGAGCCGCTGTTTGTCGCGCTCCCGATCTTGCAGGGGTATCACGCAAACCTGGTGCCGCTTATGATCACGCACATCGCGTACGGGATCCCGATCTGTACGATCCTCTTCCGGTCGTACTACCAGGGACTCCCGACGTCGTATGTGGAGGCGGCGAAGATCGACGGCGCGTCGATCACGAAGATCTACCGCCGAATTATCCTGCCGATCTCGAAGCCGATGTTCGGCGTCGTGTTCATCTACCAGTTCACCCAGATCTACAACGAGTTCCTCTTCGCGTTCACGCTCATCACTGGCTCGGACACGCCCGAGGCCGTCGTGACGCTGATCCTCCCGGCCGTCGGGGCATCGACCTCCGGCGTCGACTTCGGTATCAGGATGTCGGCGGCGTTCCTCGCGGCGCTGCCGACGCTCATCATCTACGTCGCGTTCGCTGAACAGTTCGCTGAAGGACTGAAGACTGACGCATAACAATGGGACGAATAGAAATCTCACACATGACGAAGCGGTTCGGCGACACGACGGCAGTCGAGGACCTCTCCCTCGACATCCCCGACAGCGAGTTCCTCGTGCTGGTCGGGCCGTCGGGCTGTGGCAAATCGACGACGCTACGGTGTATCGCCGGCTTGGAATCCCCGACCGAGGGGAGCATCTACATCGGCGGCGAGCACATGAACTACCGGGTGCCACAGAACCGGGACATCGCGATGGTGTTTCAGGACTACGCGCTGTACCCGCATATGACCGTTCGGGAGAACATCCGGTTCGGCCTGGAGGAGGAATCGGGATACACGTCGGAGGAGCGTGACGCCCGCGTCGAGGAGATCGCGGACCTGCTCGGTATCTCGTCGATGCTCGACCGGAACCCGGGCGAACTCTCCGGCGGCCAGCAACAGCGGGTCGCCCTGGGCCGCGCTATCGTCCGGGACCCGGAAGTGTTCCTGATGGACGAACCGCTGTCGAACCTGGACGCGGAGCTCCGGGCGGAGATGCGGACCGAACTCCAGCAGTTGCAGAACCGGTTCGACGTGACGACGGTGTACGTCACGCACAACCAGACGGAGGCGATGACGATGAGCGACCGTATCGCCGTGTTGAACAAGGGGAAACTCCAGCAGGTCGGCGAACCGCTCGAACTGTACCACGCCCCGGAGAACCGGTTCGTCGCCGGCTTCATCGGCGAGCCGTCGATGAACTTCGTCGAAGGGCGGCACCAGAACGGGACGTTCACCAGCGAGTACTTCCAGTACCCCTTCGACACCGGGATTCGTGACGATGTCGGCGACACCAGCGACGTAGTGTTGGGTGTCAGGCCGGAAGACATCAATCTGAAACGGCTCCCCGAGGGCGGGTCGAGCGGGCTCGCAGATCACGAGTTCCGGATGACCGTCTCCGTCGTGGAACCCCACGGTGATCGGAACGTCGTCCACCTGCGACACCCCGAAGACGCGTCGGAGTCCGAAACGATACACGCGCTCACCGCCGGCACCACTGTCGTCGATGCTGGAACCGATGTGGTGGTATCCGTCGACCCGGACACTGTCCACATCTTCGACATGGCCACCGGCGAGGCGTTACACAACCGTCGACTCGAATCCGAAGTGGAGGTGCGCAATGTCTGATCTGTCCCTCGACCGCGTGACGAAGGTGTACCAGGACGACGACGAGGAGATCGTCGCCGTCGACGACATTTCCGTCGACATCGAGGACGAGGAATTCCTGGTGCTCGTCGGGCCGTCGGGCTGTGGCAAATCGACGACGCTGCGGATGATCGCCGGCCTCGAAACCATCACCGAGGGAGAAATCAGGCTCGGCGGGACCGTCATCAACGACGTGGACACCCAGGACCGCGACATCGCGATGGTGTTCCAGTCATACGCGCTGTACCCGCACCTGACGGCCCGGGGGAACATGTCCTTCGGGCTCGAAGAATCGACGGACCTGCCCGATTCCGACATCGAGGAGCGCGTCGAGGAGGTGGCGGCGATGATGGGCATCGAGGACCTGCTGGACCGCAAGCCGGGCGAACTCTCCGGCGGCCAGCAACAGCGCGTGGCGCTGGGCCGCGCCATCGTCCGGGACCCCGAGCTGTTCCTGATGGACGAACCGCTGTCGAACCTGGACGCGAAGCTCCGGGCGGAGATGCGGACCGAGCTCCAGCAGCTCCAGCGCCAGCTCGGCGTGACGACGATCTACGTCACCCACGACCAGACGGAGGCGATGACGATGTCTGACCGCATTGCCGTCATGGACCAGGGCGAACTCCAGCAGGTCGGCGAGCCGCTGGAACTGTATCACGACCCGAACAACATGTTCGTCGCCGGCTTCCTCGGCGAGCCATCGATGAACTTCCTCCGCGGGGAGTACAGCGATGGAACGTTCGTCAGCGAGCTGTTCGAGTACCCGTTGAGTCGTGAGATCGAGGACGCCGTCGCCGGGACCTCGGAACTGGTCCTCGGGATTCGGCCCGAGGAAATCGAGATCCTCGAGAACGCGGATATCGGAGAGGATCCGGCGCACGAATTCGAGATGCACGTGACCGTCGTCGAGCCGATGGGCGACCAGAACGTCGTCCACCTCTCGCGTCCGGGGACGGACGACATGTCCGATAACCTCGTCGCCGTGACCGAGGGGCTCCGCGACGTGACCGAAGACAGCGACACGACGGTCCGGCTTCCGTCGGATGCGGTCCATTTCTTCGACGGGAACTCCGGCGCGTCGCTGCATAACCGACAGCTCGACCTCACCGAAGAGACGCTTCGGCTCTGAGGCTGCTTTTCGGTTCCGAGGTTCAAACCGTACCGCGGCGTTACAGCGCGCTGTCAGCGAAGCCGCCGTCGACGGTCAGCACCTCGCCCGTCACGTACGACGAGGCGTCGCTGCCGAGATACACCGCGGCCCCGACGATCTCCTCGCGCTCGGCGACGCGGCCGGCGAGCGCTCGCTCGTCGATCTTGGCCCGCTTCTCCGTGCCTTCGGCGTAGGTCTCCTTGTTCTGGGGTGTGATGACGAAACCCGGTGCGATGGCGTTGACGCGGATACCCGGTGCGAACTCCTTTGCGGACGCACGGGTGAACGCCTCGACGCCGCCCTTGGCCGCGGCGTAGGCCGGCAGATCGGCCATCGACAGGCGAGCGGCGAGCGAGGAGATGTTGATTATCGAGCCGTCATCGTCCATCGCGGGAGCCAGTTCCTGCGTGACGCGCCGGACGCCGTCGAGCGCCACGTCGGTGACGAAGTCCCAGTCGTCGTCGCCGATGTCGAGGATTCGCTCGCGGGAGATCGCGCCCTGCGAGGCGACCACTACGTCGATCCCACCGAACTTGTCGACGGCTGTTTCGCGGAGCCGTTCCAGTGAGTCGGCGTCCGTCACGTCACAGGTGACGCGTGCGGTGTTTCCACCCCGTTCTTCGATGGCGTCAGCGGTCTCGGCGACCGCGTCCTCGCTCCGACTCGTGGCGATAACGTCCGCGCCCTCAGTGGCGAAACCAAGTGCGATGGCCTGTCCGATCCCGCTCGTCCCGCCGACGACGACGGCCCGCTTGTCAGTGACCGTTACTGGCGTGTGTTCGTAGGCAACCATACCCGTTCAGTGGACGCTAGCACACATTACGCTTTTGGGATTATGCGGCGAAATCCCATAGAATTATACGCACCGACGACCACCTCACGTCCATGCGGGGATTAGCTAAAGTTAGTCGTACTAGCGGCGCAATGGAGTTCGTCGACCGAAACCGACCGGAGCCGGCCGCCGACGAAGCGCTCGTCGAGATCGACTACGCCGGGCTGTGTGGCAGCGATGCGGGGATCTACGAGTTCGAGTCCGCGTTCGAGCGGATGGAGCTCCCGACGGTCATCGGCCATGAGTACGCGGGCCGTGTCGTCGAGACCGGCGACAGCGTCACGAAGTTCGCCGTCGGCGACCGCGTCGTCGAGCGGCCGATCCGCGGCTGTGGCGACTGCTACCAGTGCGAGATCGGCTCGGCGAACGTCTGCCAGGACGCGGTCATCACCGGCGTCGACCACGACGGCGCGTACAAGCAGTTCATCACCGTTCCGGAACGGGCGCTGCACCCCGTCCCGGACTCCGTTCCACAGCAACACGCCGCCGTCGTGGAGCCGACGAGCATCGGCGCACGAGCGGTCATCGAGAACTCCCGCGTCTCTCCCGGCGACCGCGTGCTGGTCGAGGGGCCCGGACCGATCGGTCAGCTAACCGCACAGATCGCCGCCGCACAGGGCGGCACAGTGACCGTTTCCGGCGTCGGACCGGACGCCAACTATCGGCTGCCACTGGCTGAGGAGTTTGGCTTCGAGACGATCAACGTCGCCGAAGACGACTTCGAGGCCCGCCGCGACGAACAGACCGACGGCATCGGCTACGATGTCGTGTTCGACACGACCGGCCATCCGTCAGGGCTGCCGTCGGCCGTCGATGCAGTCCGGAAGGGCGGGCAGATCGTCCTCGTCGGCCAGACCGGTGAAACGACGATGGAGTACTCGCCGCTGGTGCGCTCCGAAATCGACCTCCAGTGTTCCTACGCGTCGATGTACGAGGACTTCGAGCGCTCACTCAGACTAATCGACAGCGGCGACGTTGACTGTGAGACGTTCATCGACGACCGGTTCTCCCTCGAAGACGCAGACGAAGCCTTCGAATCGTTCATCGACGGCGAGACGTGCAAGCCGGTGTTCGACGTGTCTGAGGTGTGGGAGTAACTTGCGGAAAGTCGGACCACACGGCTGCGCTGCCGCGATAGTCCACTGATTGGATATTCCACATTACTGAACATGTGTTTTGACAGTAACTCCCGCACTCAGCACCCCATAATCGCACAGCAGGAGCGTAAGGACGGGGTTCAGTTCGATTGTTGCACTATCGATTGCTGTTTGTGAACAATTCTATGCTGGACGCCCGTCTACGTGTTCATTATTACTGAACAGATACAGCGTCCTGGCGTAACTCCGATTGACTACATACACCGGAGTAATATTGGTCCGTAGCAATCGGCCGACTCGTCAGCGTTTCGCTGAAACCATGACAGCATAATTGCGTACTGCTATATAGATATCTATGGAATTCGGGACACCGCTCTCCATTCTGTCCCAGATGCTTGAACAACTGTTTAATAGGAGGGCGTGCCATGGCTGTGTATGGCAAAGACCGCTCGAAATCCAGTCAAATCCGTTGAGACGACGTTCAAGGTCCTCGACGCGCTGAAAGAACTCGACGGAGCCGGTGTCACCGAACTGGCACAGCATCTCGACATTCCCAAGAGTACGGTTCACAACTACCTGAGCACGCTGGAACAGGAAGAGTACATTGTCAACAGGGACGGCGTGTACGAAGTCGGGCTCCGGTTCCTTGAACTGGGGGCATACGCCCGCCATCGGGAGAAACTGTTCAAAATCGCGAAGCCAGAGGTCGACCGACTGGCCTCGGAGACCGGCGAACTCGCGAATATCCTCGTCGAAGAGCACGGCCGCGGATCGTACCTGTACAGAGCCCGGGGTGACAAGGCTGTACAGGTCAAAGCCCACGTCGGAACGCGTGTTCCCCTTCACACGACAGCGCTGGGAAAGACGATTCTCGCGCATATGTCGGCTGAACAGATCGATACAATCGTCGACCGACACGGACTCGGCGGTGAGGCCAGCAAATCGATCAGCAACCGAGAGGAACTAGAGCAAGAGCTAGCGGACGTTCGGGAACGTGGTGTCGCCTTCGACGACGAGGAGCGCCTCGAAGGGCTCCGGTGTGTCGCTGCGCCGGTGCTCAACCACGATAACGAGGTAATCGGCGCGATCAGCGTGTCGGGGCCAACGAATCGGTTCCGCGGCGACCGATTCCGCGAGGAACTGCCACAGAAGGTACTAGAAGTCGCAAACGTCATCGAGCTCAATGTCACCTATTCGTGACGACGGCGTTCGAATAGAGTGAACAGCAGTACGGCCTTGTGGCAAAGACAACGCAACAGCCGATTTCCGCCAGTAACGTCCGTGAATCGGCTAGCGATACGAACGGTGATTGCAGGAGCGCACAGGCAAGTCCGTAGGTCCCTGTACTGAAATATCGATATCGTTTCCAGCCACGTACGAGCGACCTGAGACGCCGCCGAGCAGGCACGAGCCTGAGAACTGATCTTGTGTCTCTTTCCCACACAAATTGTTCATGATTGTGGAACGGTCTCCAACATGCCGTTGCCACATTCGGTGATTGCTGTAGCATGAGACCGACGCATTCTATCTACCAATAACGAATGTACTACTGTTACGCCAAACGAGACACATCGATCATGGTTTTCCTGTCACTGGATATCTTCTAAATAGTAGCTAAAGTCGCCGACTTTCGCAGTAGTATATCTAAATAGCGTGTTTGTATCTCTGTTTCCAAAATATAGTTCTACTTTGGGGCGTGAAAAATAGCTAAGGCAAAATCCATTCATAAGTTTGGGTATAGAAAATTATATTTGGCTAGTGCTGAGCTGGTGCCGGAGCTATCCGTCTGTGGATATGGCTTGGTTAGAGATACAGCGTAGCTATCGCTCCGATATCATCCGATCAGTTCCCGACAAGTTAGGGCAGTATGGTCACGCGAGGAACTGAACGCCCAGAGCCAACAAGAACAGTACCACGACCCCGATTGATGACAGTTCGAGCCATCGGGACCGCACGTCGGCGGTCCTGATACTTGCGACGAACAGTGTTCCGACGACGCCGACGACTACGACCAGTGCCAGATACACCGCGTTGAGCGCTGATGCCATATGATATCATTACACAGCGGTACAGTAAACGTTAGTGGTTGAGGGAGTCCCCCTCCACAACGGTAATGAGACCCTATCACATAGACAGGGGCATGCGTCTCGAACTGCGAATCTGTAAACACTGCTACGAGGGCGATCACGGCAACGATCAAAAGACGGCTGTGACACAGGACATGGTCGCCTGTGCCGAACAGGTCCGCGAGTACAAGGACCTCATTGGACTCGATGCGCTCTATATCACGAAGGTAACCGAAGGCGACCCCGGCGGCGCGGAGGCGCTGGATGTCATCGTCGCCAGCATCGAGGGCGATCAGGTCGCGCTGTCGGATACACAACTCGTCATGGAGGACGGCGACGGCAACATGCTCGTCTACCCGGAGCCAAAAGACATCCTCCAGGTCCTGACCCGGAACCTGAACCAGATCCAGGAGCAGACCCGGCAGGACGTCGATGTCGAGCTGTCGCCGGAAGGACAGGCACTGATCGCGTAGTTGTACAATAAAAGACGGCGCGCGGGCGATTTAGTTCTCGGACTCAGCGTCCTCAGCGCTCGGCTGGCCGCCGTCAGTCTGGGGTTCGCCCCCATCGGCCGCGGCCGGTGGTTCCCGCTCCTGTTCTAGCTGCTGTTCCCAGCGGATGCGCAGGACGTTCCCGTACATCGACAGCACGAGCCCGACACCGAGGACGACCATTCCGAGGTTGATGCCGACAGTCAGCAGGATGTTTGCCGGCCCGCCGCCGATTGCGATCTCGCGCGGCACCGGATAGCCCTCGTCGAAGATGCTCCCGATGAGCACGGAGACGATGCCGATGACGGTCATCGCGCCGAAGATGGTCGAGACGGTGCGCCAGGACGGGGACAGCGAGAGCCGCTCGATCCCCGTGGTGTCCGGTTCCTCGTCGTCGTCGCCGTGGTGTTCAGGAACCATACTCCGCGGGATGAACGCCTTCGTCTCGACGGGGTAGAAGGCGGGGTGCATCCCGTGCTCGAAGATGTGGAACATGACCCCCATCAGCATGATGACGCCCAGCAGGCCGTGGAACGTGACGAAAGCCATCGCGGCCGCCTTGGTCTGGAACATCGCGGCGAGTCCGGTCTTGCTCCAGATGAGCAGCCCCGAAATCGCAAGCAGGGTCAGCTCGATGGAGAAGATGAACACGACGCCCTTACCGATGTAGGACAGCAGCGGGACCTCGTCGGCCTTGTAGCCGGCGAACTGCCGCGCACTGGGGTGGCGCTCGTCGGCTCGACCCAGCACGAACTTGATGTCCTGGATGAACGCGTCGACGTCACCCTTGCTGGGGAGAATCTTCGAGAAGTTGCTCCGCCCGGTCGGAGAGATAATCTGGAGCGTAATCCAGAACACGACGAGCGCAACCAGCCCGATACCGGTGATGCGATGAATCGCTGTTACACCGGACGCCCCGCCCATCAGCGTCAGCATCCACCACAGTTCGTCGTTGAACATGATGGCGTAGCCGGTGAAAAACAGCAGGAACACGTCCAGCCCCAAAAGCGAGTGGAACAGGGTCGTCACGCGCGTGAACTTCCCGTGGTCGAGATTGCTCACGCCCCGTCACCTCCCTGTCCGTCGCCGCGGGTCGGCGAGCCACCGTCGGCCGCGACAGCCTCGCTGGTGTCCTCACCCGGTTCGCGCATCTGGCCGGCGAGGCGCTGGAACGCCGCCCAGTGGATGAACACCATCACGAGAATGAACGCACCAAGGATGACGTCAGCCGCGTGGATGAGCGCGATGAGGAAATCGAGCGCGGGGATGGTGTTGCCGAACACCCAGTCCGCGCCGATACCGCCGCCTTCGACGCTGGGGTTGACCCGGTACAGCGATTCGTAGCCCATTCTGAACCCCTGTGCCCAGAACAGCGCCAGCCCCGCGACTGCGAGCCCGACGACCGCACTGATGAGAACCGAGACACGGCTGTAGCCGTTCACCTCCGGAAGGTCTTCTGTGTTCGTCATTGGAACTCACTGGCGTCCTCGCCAAAGATGATGTCCATGGCCACGTCGTTGAAGAACGTGCCGCTGTCCCTGTTGTCCAGTTCGTCCGAGATCTGGGCCGGCGTCCCGACCAGGATAGCGTCGGTGGCACACTCCTCGGCGCAGGCCGGCCCCTTGCCGACGTCCTGGCGCTCCTCGCACATGGTACACTTGTCCATGTTGCCACCGCTGCCGACGAGGTTGGCGACTCCTTCGTCCTCGTTGGGGAACTGCGGTGCGCCGAAGGGACACGCCGAGAGGCAGTACTGGCAGCCGATACAGAGGTCGTCCCGGACCCGAACGAAGCCGTTCTCCTTCGAGATGAGCGAGTCGGTCGGGCACACAGAGACACACGGCGCGTTCTCGCAGTGGTAACACTGCATCGGCACCGCCGTCTCGCCCGGCGACTCGCCCTGGTTCATCGCCTTGCCGCTGCTGGCGTTGAGCCCTGCCGCGCCCTCCTGGCCCTCGAGCATCGTCGCGATACTGATTCGCTGTTCGTCACGCGGAACGTCCCACGTTCGTTTACAGGAGACGACACAGCCGCCACAGTCAATGCACGCTTCGACGTCCGGGAAGATACGCGCGTCCTCGCCGGTACTCATTACGCCGTCGTGCATTACCTCATTTCCTGTTGACATTTTAGCTCACCTCATTGCACCGTCGAGTTGTCGCGGACGTCGAAGTCTTTCTGCGTCCCGACGTTGTTGCGGTCCTGCGGGAACTCGATGTCCGGGTCGACGTCGATGTTGTATTCTTCGAGTACATCCGGCGTCGCCGGGTTGACCGCGACCATCGACACCTTCGTCTCCTGCATCTGCGTCTCGACGTCGTAGCCTCGGGAGGTGATAGCGTTCACCGAGTCGCCGATGGCGTAGGGGGCCGTCCCATCGGGGTACTTGTCCTCCTGGCTCTTACCCTTGAACACGCCGCCCCAGTGGAACGGGAGGAACACCTCCCTGTCGTTGGGTCGGTTGGTGACCCGCGCTTTAACCAGGATGGACCCCTTGTCCGTCGAAGAGATGACCACCAAGTCGCCGCCGTCGACGCCGATGTCTTCCGCCATGCTCGGCGTGATCTCGGCGTACATGTGCGGTTGCAGGTCGGCAGTGTGGATGTTGGACCGCGTCTCCGAGCCGCCACCCTGGTGTTCGACCTGACGACCGGTCGTCATGATGGTGTCCAGGTCCGGCCCGTCGTCCTGGTTGTGGATTATGTCCATCGCCCGCCGCTGTTCCTCTGCGTTGTTCTGGTCGAGGCGGTAGAAGTTCCGCTGCTGACCGTTGGCCGGCCATTCCTCGACCAGTTCCGGGAACGGGCTCTCGATGGGTTCCCGGTGGACCGGGACCTTGTCGAGGAAGTTCCAGACGACCGCACGCGCCCGGCCGCGACCGGTCGGGGCGTCGACTTGACGGTAGTCGTACTCCTCGTAGAACGAGGCGTCGATGTCCTGGGTATCCCGCAGGAACTCCGCGAACGTCTCGCTCTGGACACCGGTCCAGTCGAACTCGGGGTTGTCTATCTCCAGTGCCGGCTGGGCGTCCGGATCACCCCCGTTCTCGTCAGGCGGGCCGCCGCCCTGTGGTCGCCCGTAGCTCATCGGGTTGTTGAGTTCCTGTGCGGCGGTGTATACCGACCCGTTCTTCGCCAGGGCGTGCTGTTGTGGGATCGTCAGTTCGTCGGCCTGGGTCTGCTGGTTCGGGTCGAGGAGGCTCTCCGGGAACGTCGTCTTCCAGCCCGGATACTCCGGGACGCCGTGCAAGAGTCCGTCGGCGGCGGCGTCCGCGGGGTCGGCCCACTCGGGGTCGTACGGCGCACGGGTGAGGTCCAGCGCCTCCTCCTGGCTGTCGTACCGCTCCCCGACGGCATCAACGGTATTCGACATCGGATAGTCGTCACTGGTCGGCATCGACTCCCAGTCACCGGGCGTGGGCGCTTTGACACCCCATCTGGTTCGGAAGTCCTGGCCCCCGTTGTTGGGGTTCAAGTCGTCGTTCCAGATGATGGGTGTCCCGGGGTGGCCCTCGCCCCAGCAGGGCCACGGAAGCATCCAGTACTCGCCCTCGACCGGCGTCCCCTTTGCTCCCTGCAGGTCCTCGCTTGAGAACGCGTAGTCGTACTCCAGGTGTTGCTGGAGGCGCTCGGGGTCCTGCCGGTAACCGATGGTCATCGTCCCGAGGTTGAACTCCCTGATAACGGCCTCGTAGGTGGCCTTGCCGTTGTACAGCTCCTCGCCTTCGCCCCAGTCGAAGTGCTCGCCGAAGCCCAGTTCGTCGGCGAGTTCCTGCATGATCTGCAGATCCGGCTTGGAGTTGTGGGCCGGGCTCCGCACCGGTTCGGACCACTGGGTCGCGCGGTGCGTGTTGGTCAGAGAGCGGTAGTGCTCGTACTGGCTGGACGCCGGCAACAGAAGGATCGGCGGTCCCTCCTCGAAGTCAGGCAGGACGCTCGCCACCGAAGGGAACACGTCCACTACGACCAGCAGGTCGAGGTTCTCCATCCCCTCTTTCATCTGCTCCATCTCGCTGATGGAGTTCGCGGAGTGCCCCCAGAAGAACGCGATCTTCACTTCGTCCGGCTGGTAGATCGGGGTCTCTTGATAGCGGAGATCCTTCGGGAGCGCGGCCTCGAACCAGCGGGCCACCGTCAGCCCGTTCTGGAACATCATCGAGTTGTCTGCCGGGAACGAGGTGTCGATGTCCTCGCTGCCCTCGGCGACCGGGCTCTGCCGGACGTAGAGGTCCTCCGGCATCTGCTCGAACTTGTTGTAGAGGTCGCGGAACGACGTCGACCCGCTCGTGTAGGGGTTCTTGTCCCACACGTTGGCCCACCACGACCAGCCGCCGGGTGTCAGCCCGTAGTAGCCCGGCAGGATGTGGCTCGCGACCGCGAGGTCGGTTGCCCCCTGGACGTTGGCGTGGCCCCGCATCACCTGGAGGCCGCCGCCGCTCCGGGCCGCGCTGCCCGAGGCGAGACTCGCGGCCGCGTACGACCGGATGTTCTGGGTCCCGTTGTTGTGCTGGGTCCCGCCCATCGCCCACTCGATCTGGACGTTCGGGCGGTTCTCGTTGATCAAATCGCTAATGCGTTTGATGCCTTCGACGTCAACCCAGGTTATCTCAGAGACCGTCTCCAGGTCGTACTGATCGAGTTCGGCGTCGATGTCCTCCCAGCCCTGGACGCGGTCGGTGAGCATGTTCTGCCCGGTGTTGTCGGCATCGGGGTCCATCGCCAGGCCGTGGCGGTCCCGGAGGTCCTTGATGACCCCCATCATCAGCGCCACGTCCGTTCCCGGGCGGAACCGCATGAACTCGTCGGCGTGGGCCGACGTTTTCGTGAACCGTGGATCCAGGTTGAGGATGGTCCCGCCGCGTTTCTGCCCTTCCAGGATGTGCTGCATCGCGATCGGGTGTGCCTCAGCCGGGTTCTGGCCGATGATGATGTTCAGGTCGAAGTTCCGGTAGTCGTTGACCGTGTTGGTCATCGCACCGTAGCCCCACGTGTTCGCGAGGCCGGCCACCGTCGTCGAGTGGCAGATTCGAGCCTGGTGGTCGATGTTGTTCGTGCCCATAAACGCCGCCAGCTTCCGGATGGCGTAGGACTCCTCGTTGGAGTGGTGAGCGCTACCAAGAAGCATGACACTCTCGCGGCTGTGTTCCTCCTCGACGTCGACAGCCTCGCTCGGCGAGGTGTCGTCATTTGGCCACAGCGCTCGGATGTCGGTCGACAGGCGGTCGTAGGCCTCGTTCCAGCCGAGTTTGCGCCACTCCCCGTCCTCCTGTATCATCGGGTGTTTGAGGCGCTTCTCGGAGTGTTCGGTCTCGTAGATGCCGGCCCCTTTCGAACACAGCGACCCGGCATTTATCGGGTGTTCATGCCATGGTTCCATGCCTACGAAGGAGTTCCCCTCCCTCTCACCACGGAAGCCACAGCCCACTGAACAGTAATTACAGATCGTCTTTGTCAGTTCGGTGTCCGTGTCTGTACCGTCCGTTTCCTCGCCGTTTTCCTGAAGTGCCCGACCAGCGCCGCTGACGCCGAGGGCGACCCCGCCCGCAAGGGCGCTCGCCTTCATGAACGAGCGCCGGTCGAGATCCAGTGAGACTGGTTCCTGTTGTGTACTCATGGTGAATGGTGCCCACCCATTACCGGTGCTGTCCGCGCTTGCCACGCAGTTTGGTCTATCATTGTCTGTCTAGACGTACCACACATTCGATGTCATCCATGATAAAAGGTGTCATATTTTACCTTGAATAGTACTGGAATTTTTTGCCCGGCCAAAAATTTGGGGTTATATTCACGAATAGATGTGTGAACTCTCCGCAAGGTCTATTACTGGGACAGGGTTTTGCATGATTAATGAATACGGGTGCCTTTGTGTGTTCCTGCGGGGGATCGTGCGATATCGACCTCGAAGCGGTTCGGGACGGCGTCGACGACGTCGATGTCGTCGCCAGTTCCGAACTGCTCTGTCAGGACGGCCTGGCAGGGATGTCACAGGTCATCGAGGAGTACGATCTCGATCAGGTCATCGCGACGACGCCGGAGCCGTCGTGTCAGGATCGCATCCGCGGGCTTGCCGACGAACACGGCCTTCACCCCGAGGCGTCGGTGTTCGTCGACCACCGGGAAACTAACGCCTGGGTCCACGACGAGGCAGCGGCCACCGACAAGACGGCCCGCCTCATCAACGCGAAACAGGCCGGCCTGCGCGAGGAAGCACCGTCGCGGACGGTGTCGAAAGACGCCGGGAACCGCGTCGCTGTCGTCGGTGATCCCGGGGCCGCCCGGTCGCTGACCGACGACGCCGACGTGACGTTCGTCGCGGACGGGCGGGACTTCGCGGACGTCGAGGGACTGGGCGAGGTGACGATGGAGCGCGGCCGCGTCGTCGACATCGATGGCTCCTACGGCGAGTACGAACTCACGCTGGAGGCCCGCGTCACTGACGACTGCATCGACTGCATGGACTGCGTTCGAGAGGGCCCGGACGGTATGGTGACCGAGTTCCCCGTCGACATCCACCCGGAAGCGCCCGACGGCGAGTGGACGAACACCTGCCCCACCGACGCTATTGACTTGGACGGCGTCACCCGCACCGTCGAAGTCGACCAGGTCATCTATCCCGGTGGCCGCGACGACGCTCGGGGCGGTCGACTGGGCTTTTACACCGGGCCGGTCGACGCCGGGACCATCGCCGCCGTGGAATCGCAACTGGGCGGCATCGAGAAGCCGCAGTTCCTCGACCTCGATATGGACGTCTGTGCCGCCGGGGCATCTAGCCAGGAGGGGTGTACGGCCTGCGTAGACGCCTGTCCCCACGGCGCGGTCGACCGGCCCACTATCGATTCAGTCGAGTTCGACGAGGCAGCCTGCGAGAACTGCGGGGCCTGTACGAGTTCCTGTCCGACGGGCGCGACACAGCTCCGCGAGCCCTCGAACCGACGGCTCGCTCGCGAGGTCGAGGCGCTGCTGGAAGACGACGCGGACGAGGGTTTGCTCTCACGGGGCGACAGCGCAGGGATCGACACGCAGGTCATCGCGTTCGTCTGCTCGGAGTACGCCGCCGAACGGCTCCGGGCGCACGGACGCAAGGCCGTCCAGTCGGGCGACCTCGACTACCCGCCTATTCTCCCGGTCCAGGTCAACTGCACGGACACCGTCGGCGAGGCGCACGTCATGCACGCGCTCGCGGCCGGCGCGGACGGCGTCGCCATCGTCGGCTGTGGGGGCTCGTGCCTCCACTCCGGCCCGGACCCCAAGCAGGACCTCGTCGACCGGCTCAATCAGGCGACGACCGACCTCGGGCTCGGTGACCGGGTGGGCTTTTTCGCGCCCGAGGCCGGCAGCCCCGAAGCCTTCGTCGAATCGCTCTCGGGCTTCGTCGAGTTCGGGTTAGACGAGACGCCGATCCCGGCCGGCGGCTATGAGGCGACCGGCCGCAGCGACACGGACCGCGAAGAACCCCGCCCCAACCCCGACTTCGACTCCCACGGCTGGACCTTAGAGAGCGTCCGGACCATTCTGGAGCACGTCGAGCCCGAACGCGAGGTGATCCGCGGGCTGAAGGACTTCGGCGTCATGGACGTCAACGACGCGTGTACGCTGACGCCGACCTGTACGAACCTCTGTCCGACCGACGCCATCAAGCGGACCGGCGAGGGCGAACTGGCGTTCAACCACGCGGACTGCGTCAACTGCGGCCTCTGCGAGGAGGGCTGTCCGGAGACGGCGATCACGATGCACGACGGGCTCGACCTCTCCTTGCTCCCCGAGAACCGCGACGGCGAGGCCTGGACGACAGTTCACGAGGGCGACATGCTGGAATGTATCCGCTGTGGCAAACCCTTCACCAGCGTCGCCTCCGCCGACAAGATCGAAGCGGAGGTCGGCGACCAGGTCGAGGGGCTGGCGCCCGACACCGACCACAGCGTCTTCGAGTACTGTAGCGACTGTCGGAGTCGCCTGCTGTTCGACCAGGGGGAGAAACGATGAACGACGCGGCTGTCTACGAGGCCCGCCTCGAACTGGTGGATTTCGTCATCGACGTGTTCTGGGACGTGCCCGAGGAAGCGTTCGTCGAGCGGCTGTTGAGCGGCGACATCCAACTGCCGGAGGACTCCATCAACGACCAGCTCGACGAGGGCTTCGAGATGCTTGAGGCGTGGATCGACGAGAACGCCGACCGGTCGGTTTCGGCGGTGCAGGACGATCTCGAACGGGAGTACACGAACCTGCTCGTCGGCCCGCGGCCGCCGGTGTTGCCCCACGAGACGAACTACCGCGAGGACACGGAGTTCATCGGCGAGGGGCTCGCCGAGGTCGATGCTAGCTACGCCGCGGCGGGGTGGGCACCCCCCGAGGACTACCCCGAAGAGGACGACTTCGTCGCCGTCGAAATGGCGTTCCTCCGGTATCTCATCGAGCGCCAACGCGAGGGCGACGAGGAGACCGTCGGCTACGAGCGGGTGTTCATCGAGCAACACCTCAGCGAGTGGGTCGTCGATTTCACCGACGAGATGCGCGAAGAGGCCGACGAGGGGCTGTTCCTCGCGGCGGCGCTTATCTGCGAGGGGCTAGTCCGCTTCGAGGACGAGATCGTCGCCCAGATCGGCTAGCAGGGCGGCTACCGGGTTCGGAGCACGAGTCCCATGCTGGCGACGAGCCCGACGACCATCAGGACCTTCACCGCGGGCAGGAGGAACGCCATCGCCTGTTCCATGAGAAAGAGCGACCGCCAGGTGTTGACCGACTGTGCGATGACCGCGACCGCTCCCGCACCCGCGACCAGCACGCAGAGGAGCGTGACCGACGCCGCCGCGACGACGCCGAAGGGGTTCGCACGCAGTCGCTCACGCATCGGGAACCACCCGCCGACCGACGACGAGGACCAGGAACAGCGGGATGAGAACGACCAGCAGCCGGCTGACGAACAGGCCGATGTAGCTGATAGTCGATTCGAGGTGAATCGCCCAGTGCCAGCTCCCTTTGAGTTCGGCGATGAGGCCGATTGTCCCGACGACAAGCAGGGACAGCGCCAGGAGCGTGGCGAGGGTGTAGACCAGCATCCGGAGGTACCCGAGCACCGTCGCGGCCTCGATTCGCGATGTTGACTGTTCGGTCGCCATCAGCTTTCCTCCCCGGCCCAGTGCTGCTGGTAGATGTCGTACGTGATGACGACGAGGACGACCAGCCCGACACCGAGGACTGCTGCGCCCATGTCGGGTGGAAACGGGAGGTCCAGCCCCGAGTCTGTATGCATGAGGATATTTAGCATGGGCAGGGATACGGACTGACGAGTAAAAAACCGTTATGACCTGTTTTCCTGAGACAAAGTTTTTCTCCGCGTAGCCCCACCCTTGTGATAACGTAACATGACTTCGCGCCGTGGGCTGCTGCTTCGACTCTCCGCGTTGACCGGAACGGCCGGTCTCAGCGGCTGTTCATCCCTGCTGGCCAGGCAAGCGGAGTCACCGACGGGTGACCTCGACCCGAACCCGCGGGCCGACGAACTCCCGATACGACAACACGCATGGAACGAGCGCCTCCGGAACGACGCCGCCGGCAACGACCTGTTGCCGCGTCATTTCCGTCTGTTTATGCTCGACCTCGACACCTCTCCGTCGGATGCGGCCGCGGAGACTATCGAGCTAGCGATGCGAACGCTGGAAGACGCCTACGAGTTCAACAGCGAGGGACTCCTGCACATGCTCGGCTGGGGGACGAGCTACTTCGAAACCTACGGGTCGCTCGATTCGTCCCCGATACGCAGCCCGCGGGTCCTCTCCCGGACGGACGATCCCGACCTGCAGGCCTTCGACGCGATGCTCGTCCTCGCAAGCGACGTTCCCTCGAACCTCGCGGCCGCCGAGTCGGCGATGTTCGACACGCGGCCCACGCTCGCGGACGCGGGGATTCAGGGTCGACTCGGCGACGTATTCTCCGTCGCAGACCGCCGCGGCGGCTTCATCGGCGAGGGGCTCCCGGCGGCCCACGCTGACGCGGAGGGCGTCCCCGCCGACATCCCCGAGGAGTCCTATATGTTCTCGGGCTTTTTCGCCGGTCGGTCCGGCACGCAGGCCAGCGAGGACCGCGTCACCATCGAAGACGGCCCGTACGCCGGCGGGACGACGATACACCTCTCGCGAATCAACGAGGCCTTCGACACGTGGTGGGAACTCGCCCAGTCCGACCGCGTCAAGCGACTATTCTCGGCGGAGTTCTCACCGGAAGACATCGATAGGGGTGACCTCCCCTTCGCCGACATGGTTCGCGAACACGCGAGCACCGACGGGGCGGTCGGCCACTTCGAGAAGGTCGCCCGCGCCCGCAAGGACGGAGAGCCGATTATCCTCCGACGGGATTTCAACACGGTCGACGGCGGCCAGGCCGGGATCCACTTCCTCTCGCTACAGGAACGCCCGCGGGACTTCGAAGAAGTCCGGGACGCGATGAACGGCTGGTGGCTCCGGGAGGAACACGACGACCTCCGGGACCGGCAGAACAACGGCCTGCTGGAGTTCATCGAGGTCGCGTCGCGCTCGAACTTCTACGTCCCGCCGCGTGACAAGCGAGCCTTCCCGGCCCCGTAGCAGTCACTGGTCGCTTGACTGCGATGGTAAAAGCGGCGTGAGACCGGACGCCGGCAGCGGTTCACTCCTCGCCGTCTATTGTCGTGTCGTTCTGGTTCACGTCACCCGGCCAGACGCCGTGGTCCCAGACCTCGAAGCCGTTGAACGTCTCTGTCGCACCCTTCGGCTTCCACTCACTTTCTTCGTGTGCCATTGTATGTCACCTGTCGTAGTGGCCGGGCTTAAGTTTTGGTGCCGTCACTCCGACGGCGTCCCCGGCGGTTTCTGCTCGTCCGTGACTTCGTCGAGGAACGCGTTGGCGTAGAGGTCGACGTGCATCTTCAGGACCGCGCTCTCGTCGATTCCGCTCCCCTCGGCCTGCCGACTGAGCAACGCAGCCAGTTCCTCGGTCGGTTCGTAGCGGATTTCGCGGCCGTCGACCTCGAACTCCACGTCATGGGACTGTGAGACGAGGTGTTCGATCTCCAGCAGCGCCTGCTCGACCTTGGTCTCCATCGCCTCGTCGATGTCCTCTAACCGCCGGTCAGCCCACTCCTGGGCGGCTTCGTACAGGCGGTCGCTCACCTCGAAGGCAAGTGTCAAAACGACACCCCCTCCCCATCGAACTCGGGCGTCCACAGCGTCGTCTCCTCACACACCGGACAGTCCTGTCGGCGCGGCTGCCCCTCGAATGCCGAGAGGTCTATCATCTGGCCGCACTCCTCGCAACTGTAGTACGTCATTCTTCAGACGGGGGCCACGAGCGTGGGGCCGGGTCAGCCTCGGTAATCTCGGAGTACAGGACCACGAGCGCCCCGAGAACGATGGTCAACACGAGCACTCCGGCAATGCCACCCAGCGCGTTCTGACCGACGAACGTGGCCGTTCCGGTCGTGAAGTCGATAGTCGACAGTACTTCGAACAGTGTCAGTAACAGCCAGACGAAGGCACCCAGTACCACGAACGTGAGTATCTTCGACTGTTGGACCGCGGTTCGGAGTGTCATTGTCGTTCGTGTATGACATTGGCCATCAAGTGTTATAAACATACGGCGTTGTGCATCGGTCACTGTGAAGTCTCGCGACCGTGGGCATAGAGGTATGCGATCCCGATGAGGGCGTACGCTCCGCCGAGACCAGCAAAGATCGTATCGCCCTGTCTGGTCCCGAGTATCGCCTGAACGAGGCCGACGAGAACCATCGCACCGCCGATCAGTCGCGCCCGGGCGGATTCGTTCATGCCTCCTGTTGCTCTGACGGGGCACATAATCATTGAGGGCGAGGGCACTCAGCGGCCTGTCGCACTCACTCCGTCGCGAGGTCCCACTCCGCCTTCTCGGCGGCGTCGGCGAGCGGGATGAACTCCCAGCCTGTCCGGTCGGCAATCGGCTCATCGTCTGGACGGCCCACGAGGACCATCCGCTCGGCGTAGAACATCGAATGTTCGTCGATGTCGGCGAGTCTCTCGGCCGGTTCCTGGCCCGCGCCGCTGAAGAAGTCGGCGTCGATGCCGTGGTCGCGCTGGAACTTGTTGATGACGAAGGCGTCGACGTCGCCGACGATACCGACCCAGTCGGCCCACGCCCGCGCCTCTCGGAACACCAGTTGCGGATCGGCGAACTGCCGGGCCGCGTCGTAAGTCACGGCCATAGTCATGTCGTCGATGCCCCCGCCGTGGGGACCGCTCGCTTCGACGGACTCCGCGCCAGCGGCTGGGTCCTCGGCGACGTTCGAAGCCGGGTCAGTGTCGGTCGCGGCTGCGCCGCCCGCGCCGCCGCTGTCCGTCGGGATACCGACCGGCTTGTCCTTGTTCTCACGCGGGACGTGGGGGACCGCCTGGCTCCCGGGGCCCGCGCTGGCGGTATCCCCTCCGCTCCCCTCGACACCAGCGTCCGCATCAGTACTCGTACTCGTGGCCGCGTCGGGGCTCTCAGCCTCGGCGTCGCTGTCGGGCCGCACCGACACGGTCCCGGGGTCCGGTTCGTCTTCGGGGTCGCCCTCGCCGCTCCAGAACCAGTCGCCCCGGTTCGGCATTTCTTCGTCGTCCTGTACGTCGAGTTCGTCGAGGTCGATTTCGTCTGTCATTCTCCGAGTGTCGTGTCCGCTGGTAGCGTCGATCTGTCGACAGCATCAGCGAGGCCGAGTCGCTCGATTGTCTCGGGGGTGGGCCGGCCGTCAGCGTCCCAGCCGCGCTGGCTGTAGTACTCGTCGAGCATCGCGTCGAACGACTCGGTATCGATTGCCGCGCCCGCGTTCGGGCCCGAATCGAGCGGTTCCTGCAGCTTCGCCGGGAGTTCGTCGTCGGCCCGCGAGACGCCCTCGCGGACGTTGAACAGGCGCGTGAGCGTCCAGACCCGCTCGCCGACCGTCGCGAGGTCGCCGTCCGTGTCCAGACCGACGGCGTCGAGCCACTCCGCGCCGAGGTCTTCGAAGGCGTCGCCGACGAAGTCATCGACGACGAGACACCACAGCACCGACCGCTGGTCCTGTTCGCGGATGACGGCCGCGGCCGCCCGCTCGGGGCTCCAGTCGCCGTCGAAGGCTTCCCGCTCGATGGGAAGCGCCCGCCGGTGACAGGCCCCGCGGTCGCTGGTCGCGTACGCCAGCGCCATGCTCCGTGCGCCGCGGGGGTCGTACGCGGGCAGTTCCATGGCCTTGACCGTCGGCAGGAGGTCGTCCCCGCCCAGGCGGGCCGAGGCCGCGTCGACCCCGTCAGCCAGGGCGTCCCCGAGCGTCGTCTCCCGTTCAACGATTTCTTGTAGGAGCGCCCGCGCGTCGTCGGGACTCCCGTAATCGAGCGATTCGTCGAGCAGGTCGGAATCGCCGGCTTTGATCGCCCACGCGACGGCGCTCCCGGCGCTGATGAGGTCAAGCCCCAGCCGGTTGCACGTCTCGCCCAGTGCCGCCACGGCGTCGAAGTCGTCGATGCCGAGCCCGGCCCCGAGGCTCATCGCCGTCGCCCCGCGGGGCACGGTCTCGCCGTCCTCAGTCTCGACGCGGAAGCCGCCGGGACTGCCCTCATCGTCGTACTCTCGACCCGCGGCGAGTTCCTGCACGGCCTCGATGCCGACGCCGTCGGCCCCCTCGAACTGGCCGTCTTCCCAGCCGCGCGTCGAGAGCGCACCGACCTCGTTGGCGAAGTCGACCGTTTCAACGGTGCCGCTGGCGTGGAGCCACTGTCCGGTGTCGCCCTCGCGGTACCGCTTTGCGTACTGTTCCCGTAGCTCCGCGAGATCCGTCGGCGGGTCGCCGCGGACGACGACTGCTTTCAATCGTTTTGCACCCATCACGGCCCCGGCACCGCCCCGGCCGGCGTGGTGTTCGCCGCCGTCGGAGGCGATGGTCGCGAACGCGACGCCTTGCTCGCCCGCCGGCCCGATACACGCCACCGCAGCGTCGGGGAATGCCGCGTCAGTTTCGGCCGTATCCTGGCCCCACGTCTCGGCGGGCTCGACCGCCGCACCGTCGTCCTCGACGACGAGTTTGACTGGCTCCGAGGCGCGCCCGGTGACCAGAATCCCGACGTGGTCCTGCAGCGCGCCGGCCAGCGTGTCCGGGAACGTCCCGCCCGCGTAGGAGTCGAGGAAGCCGCCGGTCAGCGGCGACTTCGTGACCGCCGCGTAGCGCGTCTCGCCGGGGAGCAGCCCGGAGACCGGGCCGAGCATGAACAGCAGGACGTTCTCGGGGCCTAACGGGTCGGTGCCGGCGTCGAGTTCGTCGTACAGGTACCGAGCGCCGAGCCCCTTGCCGCCCACGAACTGCCGACGCCACCGCTCCGGAACTGGATGACTCTCGACTGACGCCGACGACAGGTCGACGCGTAGTATCCGGTCCCGGTTGGCTACTGTCATCACCTCTCACTCTGCCGTCTGTCGACTAAAGGATTACCCACATCAATCATGCACGAAGCACCTTTCCCCCAGACGTGAGAAGTCGGGGTATGCGCGCAGGAGCCATCGTCGCGGGCGGCCGGTCGACGCGGTTCGGGGACAGCGACAAGGCCGTCGCCGACCTCGCGGGGACGCCGATGATTCGCCGCGTCGCCGACCGACTGGGACAGGTCGTCGACGAACTCGTCGTGAACTGCCGGGAGGACCAGGTCGAGGCCATCAGCGCGGCGCTGTCGGACCACACGCTCGATCCGAGGTTCGCGCTCGATGAAGACCCCGACCAGGGGCCGATGGCGGGGATCGCGACCGGGTTGGGAGCCGTCGAGAGCGAGTACGTCGCCGTGGTCGCGTGCGACATGCCCTTCGTCGACCCGACGTTCGTCGGCTACCTGTTCGAGCGGGCCGAGTCCCACGAGGCCGCGGTCCCGCGCCCGGACGAGTGGTTTCAGACGACACAGGCGGTGTATCACGCGGACGCGATGCGCGACGCCTGTCGGCGAGCGCTGGAGCGCGGCGAGCACAAAATCGTCGAGCCGCTGTTCGACCTCGATTACGTCGTCGTCGAGCGCGAGGAGATCCTCGAACACACCACGCCTGCGACTTTCGAGAACCTCAACACTCGGGAGGAGTTCGAGGCCGCTGTCGAGCGGCTCTGAGGGCGCGCGTTGCGGCCGGCCGTTCTCAGACGACTGCCACCAGCGGGTCGTCAGCTCGCATCTCGGCGAGGACGACGCGGGGGACATCGGCTCGGTCGTGAATCGCCTCGGCGACGGCCCGCGCGCTCGTTTCGAGCCCCGCGTCGTCGACCATGTTGAGCAGCGGAATCGCGGTCGCGTCGGCTGGCACGTCTTTCAGCCCGCCCCGGTCGCTGGCGAGAACCGCGGCGACATCTTGCGGGTGAATCACGTCGCCGGGGTCGAGCCCGGTAATCGCGGCCACTTCGTCGACTCGATGAACGATGTCGTCGGTCAGGGGTTCGCCGACGACGTGCGCGCTGGCGATGGGAACGACCGTCGATGCCGTCGGGGGTAGCTGTGGTTCGCGGTCGCTCGGTGCTTTGAACTCCCGCATCCGCGCGCCGTCGGCTTTCACCAGAATCGGGTGATCGATATCGGCCAGGTCGGCGACGGTTGCCGGGTCGTAGCCGCGGTAGCGGTCCGGCCGCTCCTGTGCCGGCACGACGCCCAGCGGCCACGTGGTCGCACCGTCGATAGCTGTCCGCGGACTCTCCGTCACGACAACCTCCGCGACCCACCCGTCGAAAATCGGAATCCGGACCGTCGCCGTGACGACTGCGTGGTCCAGTCGCGCTGCGAGCGTTGCCATCGTCGTCTTCTTCCCCCCAGCGCCGACGAAACAGATGGTCCCGTGCTTCGCGTCTAACGCGTCGACGATGTCCATACCCACTGCACGGCGGTGATCGGATTAACCGTTACCCTGGTGTGTACGATGACAGAACCGGACCAGTCACGTCATTTAAGGGGTTGTGCTGTGAATAGTTAGCAAGGAAATGCTCGAAGACGACTTCGGTCGCGAGGTGTCCGGTGTCCGCGTCTCCCTGACCGACCGGTGTAACTTCGACTGCGTCTACTGTCACAACGAGGGGCTGGGAGACACACGGGGCCCGATGGAGGCACAGGACGACGAACTCACCGCCGACACCATCGTGGCCTTCCTCGAAGTCGCCGCCGAGTTCGGCGTCGACTCGGTGAAGTTCACGGGCGGGGAGCCGATGCTCCGAGAGGACCTCGAGGAGATCGTTCGGCGGGCTCCCGACGAGATGGAGGTGTCGATGACGACGAACGGCACCTTCCTCCCCGGCCGCGCCCCGGACCTCGTCGACGCTGGCCTTGAGCGGGTCAACGTCTCACAGGACGCTCTCGACAGCGAGGCCTTCGCCGAACTGACACAGAGCGGGGCCTACGACCGCGTCCTCGAAGGCGTCGAAGCGGCGCTGGACGCCGGCCTCGCGCCGGTGAAGCTCAACATGGTCGTGTTCGAGCCGACCGCGGGCTACGTCCCGAAGATGGTCGACCACGTCGCCGACAACCCCGGCCTCCAGCTCCAGCTCATCGAGTACATGCCGGAACTGGCCGGTCACCCGGAGTGGGCCATCGACATCGACCGGGTTCACGACTGGCTCGAGGACCGCGCCGACAAGGTCGAACACCGCGAGATGCACGACCGCAAGCGCTACTGGATACACAGCAACGAGGCGGCGGTCGAAGGGAGCGGCACCACCACCTCGCTGGCCGCGTCTGACGGCGGCATGCGGACGGAGCCGGTCAACAACCGCAACAGCGGCATGGTCGAGATCGTCGACCCCGTCGGCAACGAGAACTTCTGTGCGAACTGCCACCGCGTGCGCCTCACCCACGACGGCTACCTCAAGGGCTGTCTGAACCGCAACGACGACCTGCGGGATATCGGCACCACGAAGGAGTCGATGCGGGCCGCGTTCCGCGAGACGGTCGACACCCGGGTCCCCTACTACGGCGAGTACATGGTCGAAACCGAGGACGGCGAGTGGGAGATCAACGAGGAGTACATCGACACCGACGGGGACCGTGCGCCCTACGAGTACTCCGAGTAGCGGCCGCCCCGGGCAAACGCTCTTACTGTTCCATCGTGAAAACCGCCCAGGATGAGTTTCCCGTTCCGCGACCAGACGACGGTTTCGCTGTCGTGGAACGAACTGACCGGTGCGGTCGGGGACTCGGCGACGGTGCTCCCGGTCGTCGTGGCTGTCGCCGTGCTGACGGAGCTCTCGCTCCCGGTCATGCTCGTCTGGTTCGGGGTTTTTCAGGTCGTCTGGGGGCTGTACTACGGCGTTCCCATCTCCATCGAGCCGATGAAGGCTTTCGCCGCGCTGGTCATCGCCGGGACCATCTCCACCGGCGAGCTCGTCGTCGCAGGGCTCCTGTTGGCCGGCATCCTGCTCGCGCTCGGAACCACGCGGTCACTCGAAACGGTCAATCAGTACGTCGACGACACCGTCGTTCGTGGGGTACAACTCGGCGTCGCGCTGGTCCTGCTGGAGACGGGCGTTGACCTCGGGCTCAGCGATCCGAGACTCGTGGCCGTCGCCGTCGGCGTGGTGGCCGTCCTCGCATTTCTGGGCCACAGCGGCCAGAGCGCCTTCGCCGTCTTCGTCCTGGGTGCTGGTATTGCCCTCGCAGAGACCGGAGTTCCGACACCGACCGTCCCTGCTGTCGATGCCATGTTCATGCTCCCGACGATGACGCTATCGGTGCAGACCGCGGAGGCGGTTCTCGCCCAAGTCGCGGTCACGGTCGGTAACGCCGCCCTCGCCACGTCGGTCCTGCTCGCGGACTACTTCGACCGGGACGTGTCCGCGGACCAGCTCTCGAACAGCATGGGGCTGATGAACCTCGCCGCGGTCCCGTTCGGCGCGTTCCCGATGTGTCACGGGAGCGGCGGCGTCGCCGGGAAGTACGCCTTCGGGGCCAGAACGCCCGGCGCGAACCTGATACTCGGCGCGGGCTACGTGCTGACTGCGTTCCTCGCCGTCGGCGTCATCGCGGCCTATCCGACGGCGCTGCTCGGGGTCATTCTGGTACTGATCGCGCTCCAACTGGGCTGGACCGGCGTTTCCAAAACGGACGACCTGGCGGTCGTCGCGGCAATCGGTGTCCTCGGCGTGCTCGTCAACCTCGGCCTCGCGTTCGTCCTCGGCGTCCTCGTCCAGCAACTTCGCGCCCGGTTGTGACTCAGCGGCTGGCCCCCACACGCTTGTATCAGGAGCCCGAAGCGTCGACTGATAGATGCGCCCCGCAACGGAACTCGAAAACCTGCTCGGAGAGGCGGAGTCACTCACCATCGTCTGTCACAACAACCCCGACCCCGACTGTCTGGCCAGCGCGCTCGCGCTCGGTCGCATCGCGGCCGCCGTCGGCATCGACGAGCGACGAATCCTCTACAGCGGCGAGATCTCACATCAGCAGAACCGTTCGTTCGTCAATCTGCTCGAGATGGATATCCAGGAGTTTGACGCGGCCGACGTGACTGACCGGGAATCCTCGGAACTGCTCGCCTTCGTCGACCACTCGATTCCGGGGTCGAACAACCGGGTCCCCGAAGACGTCTCGGTCGACATCGTCATCGACCATCATCCCGCCGAGGATATCAGCGCTCGGTTCGTCGACCACCGGGTGGAGATCGGGGCGACGGCGACGATACTGACCGAGTACCTGCGGGACCTCGAAATCGAACTCGACGACCGGCTGGCGACCGCGCTGCTGTTCGCGATCCGTCGAGAGACGCTGGGCTTTCTGCGCGGCGTGACGCCGGACGAGTACGAGGCTGCCGGCTTTCTGACGGAAACGGCCGATTCTGACCTGTTGCGACAGCTCTCTTCGCCGTCGATCAGCGGCGCAACTGTCGACGCTATCGCGGACGCAATCGAGAACCGGACTGTCCGCGGGTCGGTGTTGATCTCACACGTCGGCCGGACCCCGGAGCGGGACGCCCTGCCGCAGGCGGCTGACTACCTGGCGACCCTGGAGGGCGTCGAGACCGCCGTCGTCTTCGGCATCGTCGAGGACACCATCCAGCTCAGCGCCCGCTCGACGGACTCCCGGGTCAACATCGGTGACGTTCTGAGTGAGTCACTGGATGACGTGGGGAGCGCGGGCGGGCATCGGGAGATGGCCGGCGGCGAGGTGCCGCTCGGCATTTTCGCCGATTACACGAGCGACGACACCGTGCTCGTCGATATCGTCGAGCAGGTGATTTCAGCGCGGCTGTTCGCCGGGTTGAATCTTTCCGAAGAGAACTGATACTGTCGACTGTAATCCCGTGGAGAATATTGCTACCCCGGGTGTCGACTATCTTCACGAAGGTACAGCTAACGGTATGAGCCGTCGTTCAGGACAGCCGGAACGTTTCCAGGTTCTTCGGGTTGTGCGTCCGCATGTTGAACTTCTGGTACAGCGCCGAGGAGAGCTGGTTCGTCGTGGACGCGTCGCCGTGGACACAGAGGATTTTCTCCGGTCGCGGGTGCATCGTCTCGACGAACGACTCCAGCCCCTGTCGGTCGGCGTGGCCGGAGAAGCCATCGACCGTCTCCACGTTGAGCCTGAGGCTCACCCGCTCGGCGCGTGGCCCGCTCGTATCGCCTAAGGTAATCTCGTCCTGGCCGCGCTGGATCTGGCGACCGAGCGTCCCCTCGGCCTGATAGCCGACAAAGGCCATCGTGCTGTCCGGGTCGCTGCCCAGCAGTCGGAGCCAGGACATCACGGGGCCGCCGGTGACCATCCCGGAGGTGGTCAGAATGATGGCCGGCTCGTCGTCGGCGATGTCCTGCCGCATCTCGTCGCCGCCGTCGACTTGCTCGAACTGCTCGGCGAGGAACGGGTTCTCGTCCTCGTACAGGATACGCTGGCGGAGGTCGTCCCGGAGGTACTCCGGATACGCGGTGTGGATGGCCGTTGCCTCTCGAATCATCCCGTCGAGATACACCGGCATCGTCGGGATATCGCCCTTTCGCATCGCTTCTTCGAGGACGAGCATGAGCTCCTGGGACCGACCCACGGCGAAAGCCGGAATCAGGATTTTGCCGTCGTTCTCGTAGGCCTCGTTGATGACATCTCTGAGGACCCGTTCGGAGTCGGACTGATCGGTCTGGTAGTCGTTCTTGCCGCCGTAGGTCGACTCCAGCACGAGCGTCTCCACCCGCGGGAAGTCGTTGACAGCGCCGTCGAGCAGCCGAGTGTCCTTGTAGTGAATGTCACCGGAGAAGGCGACGTTGTACCGTCCCTCGCCGATATGGAAGTGACACACCGCCGAGCCCAGGATGTGACCGGCGTTGTGCATCGTGAGTTTGATATCGGGCGCGATGTCGGTGACGTTGCCGAACTCTAGGGGAATCGTGTGTTTCAGCGCGTCACGGACCTGCTGGCTCTCGTAGGGCGGGGTGCGGCCTTCCTTCGAAGCCACGTCGAGGTAGTCCAGCTGGAGCAGGCCCATCAGGTCCCGCGTCGGTGCGGTCGTGTAAATCGGGCCGTCGTAGCCGTATTTGAACAGGATCGGAATGAGCGCGGAGTGGTCCAGGTGGGCGTGTGTCAGGACGACGGCATCGATGGAGTTCGGCCCTGCGGCGAGCGCTTCTGGAGCCTGGAGATACGGGACCTCGCCCTCAGCGCCGGGCTTGTCGCCGCAGTCGATGAGGATTCGGGACTCGGGCGTCGAGAGGATGAACGCGGCGCGCCCGACCTCACGACAGCAGCCCAGCGTCGTGAGTCGGACCCAGTCCTCGTCACTCGTGGTCGGACGGTTGATCTGTCGACCGACGCGCTGGAGGATGTCCCGTCGTTCCTCACGTTCCTGCTTGAGGTAGTTCCGGACGTTCGAGACCGTCGAGGACTCCATCGGCGGCGTCCGGACGACCTCGGGGGTCCAGCCGACGGAAGCGGATATTTCGTCGAGGGTCGCCCCATGGCGGCCGATGACGCGGCCGGGCTTTTCGGCCTCGATGAACACTTCGCCGGTCTGGCGGTCGAAATCCAGGTTCTGGACGCCGGCGTCCTCGGGAATCGTCTGCGTGATCCGAGCCCGCGCTTCGTTCGGCGGCACGAGGGCTTCCTGCGTGGGGCGAACGTTGATTCGTTTGCGAAGCGTCTGTGCGAGGTTTCTGACGATCCCGTCGCGGTTGGCGACCGTCTGCGCGTCCGGCGTGTAAATAACCAGCTCCGGCCCCTCGAAAGCGACGGAATCGATTTCGATGTCGTCCGGTGTCTCTTCTTCGACCTGTGCTTTGATTCGATCAAGTGTCTCGTCTGCGGAACTCATAAGTTTGGAGATGGAGGCCCGATAGCCGTCGGAAAACCACGGCTCTCGACTGCCGTTATCTAGCGGGAGTGCGAGCACGGTAAAGAACCTTTGCTTGTCTCGTTATGTCACCGTATCGTCGTGTCCCGCCAGGAACCGGCGAATTTTAGTGTGGGACTGCGAGATGTATTTGTATGGGCTTTGGTAGCTACGATGAATCCGAACAGAAGGACAACGACGTAGACGCAGACGACAGCGAAGGCGTTGCGGTCCACGAGAACGACCACGACGGGTCGGTCTCCTTCGAGACGGAGGCGACCACGAGCGACCTCGTCGACAAGCTCGGCGACATGAAAGACGAAGACGACGAGGAGTAACGGCCTCGAATCCCCCCTCAGAACGGCGATTCCTGCCCGACTTTTTCCGCGAGTTCGCCGCGTTCGTCCAACTGTTTGAGAATGTCGCTCCCGCCGATGAATTCCCCGTCGACAAATGTTTGGGGAATCGTCTCGCGCCCGCTGTGCCGTTCAAGCGCCTCGCGGTAGGCGTCAGTCGCCTTGAGTACGTCCACCGTCTCGATGTCCTCGCGGTACTGTTTCAGGAGTCCCAGCGCCTTCTTCGAGTAGCCACACTGCGGCATTAATTCGTTGCCTTTCATGAACAGCACGACCTCGTTGTCCTCGATGACAGTGTCTACCTGATCCGTGACCTCTTCCGGCGAGAGTTCTTCGGGCTCGAATGCCATACCGTCACTAACGGCGTCGGCAATAAAGGCGTACCGACGAGGCGAGCGAGGCCACAGCGTCGGGGCACTCGACTACTCGGCTTCCTCTGGCGTCAGCGTCGTCAGCTCGATGGCGTGAATGTCGCGGGTGAGATGCTCGCCGAGCGCGTCGTGGACGAGCTGGTGCTGGTCGACCAGCGATTCCCCTTCGAACGCTGGGGAAACCACGCGTACGGCGTAGTGTTTGTCGTCGTCGGGGTCCCGTGGTGTGGTGACCGTCGCCTGTGCCTCTGGAAGCGCTTCCTCGATGAGTTCGGCGACCGCATCTTCGTCCATACGCGCTCTGAAGAGAGCGGCGGGCAAAACAGTTGGCGTCACAGTCACGTCGTGGCCACCAGTCGAGTGACAGCTCCCGACCGACACTGACCCCGGGGGCAGCCAGTCCTAGGAGTGCGAGCGCGCGTTCGCCGAACCAAATCCCCGAGCGCCGCCGTGAAACGGACTGTCCAGCGCCCGACCACCAAAGTAAGCCGGCCGCAACCAGTTTGACGAACCGCTCCACGTCCTACCCTGCGGTGATTGGCTGGAAATTCCTGCCGGCTGAACCACAGGTGTTTGTGCGTCGGGTACGTAAACCGTATATGAGCGACGCAACGCTCGTCTACGACGACGACTGCGGCTTCTGTACGTGGTGGGCGGACTTCATCGACGAGCGGTCCGACCTCGAAATCGTCGGATTCTCCGAGCTCGGCGATGATCTGCTGGAGCGCCTGCCGGATGACTACGAATCCTGTTCGCATCTGGTGACCGAGGAGGAGGTGTATTCTTGCGGGGAGTCCATCGAAACTGCGCTCACCTACACCGACATGGGCAAGCCGGCGCGGCCGCTGGTCTCCTTTTTCAGCCAGTTTGAGGACTACGAGCGGCTCCGCGAGCGGGCCTATCGGCAGGTCGCCGATAACCGGTCGAAGTGGGGGAAACTCATGTCGAAGACGCCGCCGGCACGCAGGGACGACTCGAACTGAGAGCCCTATCTGATCCTAGCATGTTGCAGGTCACCCTCGCTGACCGGGCTGACGTAGAGCAGCACCAACACCGGAACCGCGTGGCCGCGACGAGGAACGCCAGCAAATAAATAACCGCCAGCGCTCGGTGGAACAGAACTCCCGGAGGAGCCAGTACCCTTCTGCTACACATGGCAGCATACTCCGGATAGGGCCCAGCCACAGACTAACCCGTATCGGGCGGCGGTTGTCAGCCGCAGCCAACCGTCACCTGCCAGTTCAGTCCATCAGTTGCTGATGGGTCGGCTTCATACAGCGGCCCTGGACGACGCGGCGGCTGGCCGCCTCGGCGCGTTCAACGGCCTCGTCGTCGTGGATGCCGAGTTGGAGCCAGATGACGGCGTCGTCGTCGCGTTCCAGCGCCGCGTCGACGATGTCGCTGACCTCGTCGCTGGGCCTGAACACGTCGATGATGTCTATTTCGCCGGGAATTTCTGACAGCGAGTCGTAGGCCTTCTGTCCGAATATCTCGTCGGCGTAGGGATTGACCGGAATCACCTTGTACCCCTGTTCGTTGAGGTACTTCGGAATCTCGTGAGCGTCCTTGCCGGGACTGGTCGAACATCCGACAACGGCGACGCGGTCCAGTTCGAGAATCTCTCGGAGTTCGTCATCTGAGCTAACAGGCATACGCGGAAGTTCGCCGGGCAGCGACAAAAGGTATTGCCTGCGGGAGCTACTCCGCGGGCTCGTCGGACTCGGACGGTTCCTGCAGGTAGGTCTGGCCCCACGCCGCCATTTCGGTGATTACAGACTCCAGTGACTCCCCGTGTTCGGTTAGCGAATAATTGACGCGAAACGGCTGTTCGTTGATTACTTCCCGGTCGACGAGCCCTTTCTCCTGCAGGTCTTCGAGGCTGTCAGAGAGCACTTTGGAAGAAATCCCGTCGACGTTCTCTTTGAGTTCGTTAAAGCCTGACGGCCCGTTCTCAAGTAATCGATGGATGATAACTGGGTGCCACTTCTTCCCGATGAGGGACGCCGTCGTGGTTATCGGACACCACTCTTCGCCAGCACACCAGACGGAGAGCTTCTCTGGTGATTCGCTCATATCTTGTCGAGATTTCGGCCGCGGACGGCTAATAACTACCCCTGTACAGGTGACTGGAACCCAGTGGGCGGGACCCACGCCGGATAACTGCACGAGTACCGAGATCACCGCCACTTCCTATGTTATCCACAGGAACACATCATGGCGGGCTACCGTTCAAAACGTCCGTCTTTCAGCCAGTAGAGAGTAAGCATATTTTTATCCGGTTATGAAGTGCATTCTTATATGGCGACGGTCACCGTGTGGAACGAAAATCAGCACGAACGGGCGACAGGCCCGGCGAACGCGATGTACCCCGACGGGATCCACACAACACTGGCTGAGATGCTCGTCTCCTATGGCCACACCGTCCGGACAGCGACGCTGGAGGACCCAGACCACGGACTCACCGAGCAAGTGCTCGCCGAAACTGACGTGTTGCTGTGGTGGGGCGACATCGCACACGATGCTGTCAGCGACGCGGTCGCGAACCGCGTCGAGCAGGCGGTCCGCGACGGGATGGGGTTCATCCCGCTCCACTCCAGTCACGAGTCGAAGCCGTTCGAGTTGCTCATGGGAACGACTGGCGCCCTGCGCTGGCGCGAAGAGGGTGAACGCGAGCACGTCTGGATCGTCGAAGCGAGCCATCCCATTACCGACGGGCTTCCCGATAAGTTCGAACTCGAACGTGCCGAGATCTACGGAAAGGGGTTCGATCTGCCGATACCGGACTCCCTGGTAACAGTGAGTTGGTGTGACGACGGGACGGTGTTTCCCAGCGGGTGTTGTTACCACCGGGGTGCTGGGAGGATCTTCTACTTCCAACCCGGCCACGAGACGTTTCCAGTGTACCACCGACCGGTCGTTCAGAGGCTCTTACACAACGCCGTTGCGTGGGCCGCCCCGAGTGAGGCCGACCGTCCCAGCGTCGAGCAGCTCTAACGGTCAGGGCAACCGTTGTGCTGCTCATCGGTCCCAGATGTGTCGGACCACCCTGTTCAATTGACCGGCGAGGATGGACAGACCGTGTGTATAAACAGGTAATTAGGAGACGTCTGTGGCAACGGTAGGCGCTATTTTCCCCCAGTGGCGCGACCGAAGGCGACTGCAAACTTAGAGGACTGCGCCACGACCGTGAGTCAGCATGCGAGGACAACAGCGGGGCCGTGGACCGATTCCAAAGGGTTTGTATCGGATGACTCCGGAGAGTGGCCTATGACAGAGAACGTGGTCGTGCTCGGTGCGGGGTATGCCGGCGCGGGGGCAATCAAGAGTTTAGAGGACGAGCTAGACGGTGAGACGGACGTTGATGTCACCTGGATTTCGGATGTAGATTATCACCTGGTCTTGCACGAGTCCCACCGCTGTATTCGGGACCCGAGCGTGCAGGAGAACATCGCGATTCCGATCCACGAGATCAAGCAGCCCTCGACCTCGTTCATTCAGGACGAGGTCGTCGGTATCGACACTGACGCCCAGGAAGTGGACCTCGCCGACTCCGACACTGTCGAGTACGACTACCTGCTCGTGGG